>Ga0194129_10000004_pt1 | contig 548552 bp, 460 predicted proteins | sample TA2KigCa35mmetaG_FD_150862 | JGI IMG/M metagenome (GOLD analysis project Ga0194129, IMG submission 150862) | Freshwater microbial communities from Lake Tanganyika, Tanzania - TA2015038 Kigoma Deep Cast 35m | ecosystem: Environmental > Aquatic > Freshwater > Lake | place: Tanzania: Lake...
ATGGGTGCTCGTATGATGTCAGGCAACTCGGTTAATCACCTCAAACTGGAGCGTGAACTCGCCGATTTTGTGATGAAAGAGGATGCTATGCTGCTCAACTATGGCTATCAGGGTGTGGTTTCAATCATTGATGCCCTAGTTGACCGAAAAGATGTTATTGTTTATGACGCTGAGTCACATGCTTGTATTATCGATGGCGTTCGCTTGCACATCGGTAAGCGTTTTGTTTACGCACACAACAACATGGAGTCCCTTGAAAAGCAACTGGAGCGTGCCACCAAGCTGGCAAACGAAACCGGTGGCGGAATTCTGGTGATCACCGAAGGTGTTTTTGGAATGTCCGGTAATCAGGGTAATCTGAAAGGGGTCGTGGAGCTTAAAAAGAAGTTTAATTTCAGATTGCTGGTAGACGATGCCCATGGCTTTGGAACTATGGGTAAAACTGGTGCCGGTGTAGGTGAGGAGCAGGGTGTTCAGGATGGAATTGACCTCTATTTCTCCACATTCGCTAAATCAATGGCAAGCATCGGTGCATTCGTCGCCGGTTCGAAGCCTGTTTTGAAGTTTTTAAGATACTCTGTCCGCTCCCAGATTTTCGCTAAGTCATTGCCGATGCCTCTGGTGATCGGGGCCCTCAAGCGCCTGGAATTGCTTAAAACCAGACCTGAGCTAAAGGGTAACCTTTGGAACATTGTTAAGGCAATGCAGGGCGGTTTAAGGGAAAGAGGATTCTACATTGGAACCACCACCTCGCCGGTAACCCCCGTCCTGTTCAAGGGAGGGGTTGGGGAGGCTGCCAACATGGCCATGGACCTTAGAGAGAACTTCAACATATTCTGCTCTGTTGTGATCTATCCCGTTGTGCCTAAGGATGTTATCATGTTCAGAATCATACCTACGGCGGCCCATAGCCTGGAGGATGTAAGCCTCACTTTGGACACGTTTTCCAAGCTAAAATCGAAGCTTGATGCAGGCGAATACCGCAAGGAGGAGCTTGTAACCGTGACTAAAAATTGAAAAAAATGCCTTTTTTAATTGTTTTTTGGCATATTTGAGTATCTTCGCAATCAAGAAATCAATTTCTAATCTTTAACACCCTATACAATGAAAAAATTCGAAGAACTCAAGGCCCTCATTGCTTCTATTGAAGTTGACGCTGAAAAGTTTTACAGCAAGCAAAATAGTGCTGCCGGTACCCGCGTACGTAAGGGTATGCAGGAGCTGAAAAAAATCGCTGGTGAAATCCGCGCTGAAGTTCAGGATCTGAAGAACAAGGCCTGATTTTTCCTAATTCATTTGAAAAAGGGGTAGACCAAAATCTACCCCTTTTTTATTTCCTCCATCTGGCTGTGTATCCTTCCGCTTAGTGATTTGCTGACCGGAACAACCGGTAAACGGCAATCATTACCGCAAACACCCATCTGTTTCAAAACTTCTTTCACCCCTGAAGGATTGCCCTCCTCGTACATCAATGGATTGATGCCGCCAAAAAGGGTTTGAATTTTTGCTGCCCTTCTGAAATCCCCCGCCAATGCTGCATCCGTCATTTTCTTAAAATGGTTCGGATAGGCATTCGCTAAAACGGAAATCACACCCGCAGCTCCAACCGACATCATTGGCACCGTGAGCATATCCTCGCCACTCAATACCATGAATTCAGGTCTTGCACGTCTGATGACTTGCATGGCTTGTTCCAAATTGCCGGAGGCTTCTTTGATGGCTACGATTTTTTTTAAGCCCGATAACCGAACCGATGTTTCCGCGGTCATATTAGACCCGGTTCGGCCAGGAACATTATAAAGAATTAAAGGAAGCGGACTTGCTTCAGCAACTGCCTTGAAATGCTGATAAATGCCTTCCTGACTGGGTTTATTATAATAAGGTGAAACACTTAGAAGCGCACAAACACCTTTGGTTTTAAACTTCACCAGTTTTTCAGTGACCACAGCGGTGTTGTTGCCACCAATGCCAAAAACCACTGGCAACCGATTTTTGTTTTGCTTGATAACATGGTGTAAAATGGCCTCCTTCTCGTCATCTGAGTGGGTGGCCGATTCACCCGTAGTTCCCATAACCACCAGATAATCCAGTTTCGATACATGCTTTACAAGACGCGACAAGCCATCAAAATCAGTCGTCCCGTTTTCTTTCATGGGAGTGACCAAGGCAACTCCGGTTCCTTTCAATTCCTTCATGGTTAACTCAATTTTGAACAATAGGCATAAAGCCCCTCCAACAATTCCGTAGTACCACCCTTGTAATCAAAAAGAAAATCAAGATAAGGCATCATTTCGGGGTGATTCTTGCCGGCTCTACATTTTGCTTTCGACTTGGCCAATACCTGCAGCACCGCAGGCTCAGGCGCTACATCGGCCAGAAAGAGATAATCAAAGTCCTTCTCCCAGAATTGACGGGCATCCTGACTTTTTATCTTTCCTAAAAAACTTATTTCCTCCGGCGAAAATCCCGGATGCCCCGACACGTGAACGATTTTACGGGTAGGGATATATTCCAGAATGCTGACCAATTTACCTGCTCGTTCTAATTTTTGCCTGAAGGATTCAATGGCATCACGTTTGAGTGGATCGCCCGTGGTAAAAAGAATACCAATGCTATGAACCTGATCGGCAGGGGTGGAGTGTCGGTTGGTCTTATTGTGGCTTCGTGCCTTTCCCGCGATATATTTTAGAAAAGCTTTTTTCATTAGGGCCACGCAAGTTGAGGATTTCAGTCCTTTTTTTCAACCAGACCCAACCACAATCACGAAAGCATTTTTCGGAACTCGTCCTCCGATATGATTTTAACACCAAGCCGCTGCGCTTTTTCAAGCTTGGATGGCCCCATGTTTTCACCGGCGACAAGAAAATCTGTTTTACCACTGACGCCAGAAAGCACCTTCCCGCCATTGGCCTCGATCACCTGGTGCAATTGCTCACGCTCATAATGTTGAAATACCCCCGAGACCACAAAACTTTTACTACTCAGCTTATCACTCTCCACCCGGACTTCCGTGGCTTCAATTTCCATCTTTAAACCTGCTTTTTGAAGTCGACCGATTTCAACCACATGTTCTTTTTCCCTAAGAAAATCATGCACACTACGCGCGATGATCTCGCCAATTTCCGGTGCCTTCAACAACGCCTCTACATCGGCCTGCATGAGCGACTCCATACTTTTGAAATGCCGTGCTAGTTTTTCAGCCACCGTTTTTCCTACATGCCGAATTCCAATGGCAAACAATACCGCTTCAAAGGGTTTCGATTTGGACTCCTCGATGCCGCTGATCACTTTCTGTGATGACTGCTCTTTGAACCCCTCAAGCTTTAGCAGATCATTTTTGGATAAGGAATACAAATCAGATGGACGCCGCACCATCCCTGCCTCAAACAATTGATGGATGGTCCGCTCTCCAATGGAGTTGATGTCCATGGCTTTGCGGTGCACAAAATGTTCAATCTTTCCGGTGACTTGCGGAGGGCAACCTTTCTCGTTTGGGCAGTAATGCACCGCTTCACCTTCCCGACGTATTAATGTAGTGCCGCACTCCGGACAAGCAGTAATGTATTTAACTGCACTGCTTTTACCGGTCCTTACATTGGTATCTACTCCGGTTACTTTAGGAATAATTTCCCCACCTTTTTCTACAAAAACCATGTCACCGACATGAAGGCCCAACCGTGCAATTTCATTCGCATTGTGGAGCGATGCCCGCTTAACGGTTGTGCCTGCCAGAAAGATGGGTTCTAATTCCGCAACCGGCGTCACCGCCCCGGTGCGACCCACCTGATAGGTAATGGCGTTTAGCCTTGTCCTTGCACTTTCTGCTTTGTATTTAAAGGCTACGGCCCAACGTGGACTTTTAGCAGTAAATCCAAGTTTCTCCTGTTGATCCAGGCTGTTCACCTTAATAACCACTCCATCGGTCTCCACCGGCAAATGCTCACGATGCTTTTCCCATTTCTTGATGTAGTCTAAAACTTCATCAATGTTGCGGCACTTTTTATACGTCGGTGAAACATGAAATCCCCAGCGCTCCAGCGAATGGACACACGCCTCCTGACTATTTACATTCAGGTCTTCACCCAGTAGAAAATAAACAAAACACGAAAGTTTTCTTTTTGCCACTTCTGCAGAATCCTGCAGTTTCATTGTTCCTGATGCAGTATTTCTGGCGTTGGCATACGTCTCTTCACCGGCTTCCTCCAGCTCGCGGTTCAGGGCAGCAAAAACATTTCTCGGCATAAAAATCTCCCCGCGCACTTCAAATTTTTCCGGATGATTTTTTTCAATGGTATGGAGTGGAATGGCGCGGATGGTTTTGGCGTTAAGGGTTACATTATCGCCCCGCACACCATCGCCACGCGTAACGGCACGAACCAGTTTGCCTTCCTCATAAACCAGACTAATGCTTACACCGTCGAACTTTAATTCACAGAAGTACTCATATTTTTCTCCTTCCAGTCCTTTGCTAACCCTGCCATCAAAATCTCTGAGTTCTTCCTCTGAATAAGTATTGCTGAGTGAAAGCATTGGATATTCGTGGGCGACACTTTCAAAAGATTTGGTTAACCCACCTCCAACACGCAGGGTAGGAGAGTCTGTTGTCTTCAAATCAGGAAACTCTTTTTCTAGGCGCAGCAATTCCTCCAACATTTGATCGAAAGCATAGTCGGAAATCACCGGCTTGTCCTCCAGATAATATAACCTGTTGTGGTGCTCGATCTCTATGGAAAGCTCCTTGATTTTTTTCTCCGCTTCCTTTTTGGTCATGGCTTTAATTCAGCGTGAATTTAAATGCTTACTCCATTACTTAGCTGTCTGATCTGGAATAGGTGTGCGACTGAAATGGCTGCTGTTTCAGCCCTTAAAACATTTCCCCCCAAACCAACAGAACCAAACCCATTTTTCTGTGCCGCTTCCAACTCGTCGGTTGTGAAGTCACCCTCAGGGCCAACCAAAATCAGGCTGTTATGGCCCGCATTAAGCTTGTTCAAAAGATGATCCATATTTCGTTTTTCTGTGCAGGCAATAAACTTACTCGCTGTGGTTGTTTTTAAAATGTCTTCAAATTTCACATGACCAGTAATGTCGGGAAGCCAGGCTTGTCGCGATTGTTTCATGGCGCTGACAGCACTGCTCTCCAATCTGCTTAAATTTATTTTTGTACGCTCGCAGCGATGGGTGATCATGAAACTGATGGTATGAACGCCAAGCTCCGTACACTTCTCTACCATCCACTCCATTCGTTCGCTCGATTGCAAAATCCCTACGGCAAGGTGAAGCTCAGGTTTTTTGCGATCCACAAATACGGTTTGTTCAACCTGAATTATTGGTCTATTTTTTTCCCACTTAATTATTTTGGAGGTATGGAGATGGCCCCGCCCATCGGTTATGCAAATTTTTTCGTCCGGTTGTACCCGCAGCACCTTCAGGTGTTGCAATTCCTTTTCACCGAGTACCGGAGCTCCGGGATCAAAGCCGGGTTCGTAAAGAAAATTCAATTAACTGTAAGCGGTTTTTAGCCTGTCAGCAAGTTGGATGTATTCCTGCATGGCGGCTTCTTTGGATTTGCCTTTTTGATCAGACCATGCCTGCCATTTTGCAATCGCTTTGAAATCAAATCCCATTGGTCTTTCTCCGGTTACATCACCCTCTGAACCTTGTTTGAACAAAGCATACAGCAAAAGCAACTCTTCATTCGATGGTCGCCGCGTTAGGGATTGAACGCCTTGGGTTGCCGAATGAAATTGCTCCTCTAAGGTCATAAGTTTTATCGCTTGTCAATCGCCACGTAGGGCCGTGGTGTTGCGCCGGTGTAAACCTGTCTTGGACGGCCGATCGGTTCTTTATTCTCACGCATTTCTTTCCACTGGGCAATCCATCCAGGGAGTCGCCCCATGGCAAACATTACGGTAAAGAGTTCCACTGGAATGCCCAGCGCGCGGTAAATGATGCCGGAATAGAAATCTACGTTCGGATAAAGTTTACGTTCAACGAAATAAGAATCTTTTAAAGCAACTTCTTCCAGCCTCTGGGCGATTTCAAGAACAGGGTCATTGATGCCCAACTTTCCTAGAACATCGTCGGCGGCTTTCTTGATAATCTTGGCTCTTGGGTCAAAGTTTTTGTACACGCGGTGCCCAAAGCCCATCAATCGGAAAGGATCATTTTTATCCTTGGCCTTGTTGATCCATTTGTCAACATCTCCTCCGTCTTTACGGATGCTTTCCAGCATAATAATTACCTCCTGATTGGCGCCGCCGTGCAGCGGACCCCATAAGGCGTTGATTCCTGCCGAAATTGAAGAGTAAATGCTCGCCTTGGAGGAACCAACCATCCTCACCGTAGAGGTAGAGCAATTTTGCTCATGATCGGCATGGAGAATTAGCAGTTTGTCCAATGCATCTGCTATCACCGGATCAACATGATAGTCCTCTGCAGGCAGAGCGAACATCATCTTGAGAAATCTTCCACAATAGTCAAGGGAATTATCGGGATAGTTAACTGGATGTCCGACCGCGTTCTTGTAAGCCCACGCAGCAAAGGTTGGCATTTTAGCCAGCGAACGGACGATGCTAAGTCTTACGCCTTCTGCCGAACGGTTTGGATCGAGTGATTCAGGATAAAATGCAGTCTGACTGCAAAAAAGTGAAGCCATAACACCCATGGGGTGGGCCGTAGAAGGGAAGCCGTCGAGAATTTTTTTGATGTCCTCGTGAACGAGGGTATGCTTTTTAATTTCATCGGTGAACTTGAAGAGCTCAGCTTTATTGGGGAGCTCACCAAAGATCAACAGGTAGGAAACCTCCAGGAAGGTCGATTTTTCAGCCAATTCCTCAATACTGTAACCCCGGTACCGGAGGATACCCTTATCGCCATCAAGAAAAGTGATGGCACTCTTGGTGGATCCTGTGTTTTTGAAACCGTGGTCGAGGGTTATCGCCCCGGTCTTTTCCAACAGGTCATTGATATCAATGGCAACCTCATGCTCACTGCCTGTAACAAGTGGGAATTCATAGGTTTTACCTCCGATGATTAACTGTGCTTTTTCCGACATGGCTCTATTCAAATGCGGTCAAAATTAAGCCAGTGCCGGATGAGTAAAAAATTTGGTGTAACAATTAATTACCGTCGCCTGGTGGGCGGTTTAAGGGTACTCTTACCCTGTTTCGATCGCCGGCGGTCGAACCCGAAAGTGTACAACAAATCGAAGGAAATGGTTTTAAGATTTACCATCATGGTATCGTCGAAATTCAGGATGTTGAGCCTGTTTTCGGTTTGGAGTGTTCCCAGGTTGGTGTGACCCCAGGTGAACCGGAATTCAGCGAAGATTTTTTGTTTTGAGGTGATAGGGGCCTCAGCGCCAATTCCCGCCACCTTTAACTCGGAGGCTTTGGGCGGTCCGGTCGGTGCAAGAATTGGTCCCGGCCTCTATCAGATTTCTGTAACAAACCAAACCAACAATTGTCAATCCACGGGTGACGTAACGCTTGAATTCCAGCGCGTGCCAACCTCCATTCTGGAAATCATCAAGCAGGACCAGTTAATCTGTCTGCCTGACGGGAGGATTGAGGTTACTTCCATGGAAGTTGACAATGTTGCAGACTACACGTTCAAATGGTACTCGGGTGCAATTTCTGCAACCTCATTGTCCGATCCTTCCGGCGTCGTGATCAATGGCCCCATTCTTTCAGTTACCAATTTCCCATCAATAGGTGAGGGCGAATATTTTGTTGTCGGAACCCGCAATGGTGATCCGGTGAGAGGATCAGGTTGTGATACCGACCCGCTGACTGTGGAACTTAAAGACCTCAGCACCAATCCACAGGCCGATATTTCGTTTACTTCCAACTTTGCATGTCTCCCAAGTTTGGCCAATGGGCAAATAGATGCTGCTGCATTGGAGGCGGATGGCTCTTCAGATACCTATGTATTTACCTGGTCCTTTGCGGGTGCAGCCCTGCCCGCACCGGCAACAGCTAATTCAACGGCTGCCAATAGCACCATAACTGGTGCCATTGAAGGTACCTACGTGCTAAACCTGCTCAACAACATAACCGGATGTAGTATTGAAACCAGCGTCACGGTTGATCAGGATCTCACCATTAGCGTCCCCAACATCGCCGAGCTCTCCAAAATTGAAACCATAACCTGTATTGGTGATGGCCAGGCATCCGTAGTCTCGGTAAAAATTGGAGACAACCTACCGGTGTCCGGCCCAAGCATTCTTCCTCCTTCCTTTAATTATGAGTGGTTTAATGGCTCCACCGCAAATCCTATCGCAGGAGCAACTGGCATAACCGTGACCAACCTAGCTGCAGGTAAATACCTGGTCAGGGTAACCGACAACAGCACCGGATGTGTCTCCGATGAAAGTGAAATTGAAATCACTGACGAGCAAATCATTTTTCCGTCAGTCGACATCACTCAGGATTTCCTTCAGGTGGTTTGTACGGATGGTATTGGCAGCGCTCAGCTCACTGCCTTGGGTGGGACTACAGCTGGTCCATTCAATTACACGTGGTTCAACACCCTTTGCGGCAACGATCCAGCGGGCTGTTCCGGAACTGGAATTTCAAACAATGAAACGATCAGCAGCCTTGATGAAGGAAATTATTCCGTCCGTGCATTTGATTCAGGAACAGGATGCTCTGTAAGCAATTTCTTTATTGTAAAAGACGATTCGAAATCATTTGGACCTGCCATCGCCACCGGAGGAGAGGAGCTGACCAATTGTGCGCCAGGCTTACCCAACGGATCGGTTTCCGTTCGCGTGATTAATCTTTCTGAATTTGCCATTCCCAACAACCAGTATCCGTTCCCTCAATATCTGTTTGATGCATTTATAAGAGGTGGTTCCCTAGCCGGTGAACAGGCAATGCCGCCCAATCCCACCACTGGCTTGCCAGGCACATTCATCACCTCAGGATTACAGAAAGCCACTTACGATGTTCGTGTTAGGGATGTGAACACTGGTTGTGAGGTAACAGCCAGTGAAGAAGTAAAGGACGATACTGTGCTGCCGGTGGTAGCTGTTCTCGAAGAAAATCCGCTCACCAATTGCACGCCTTTCATTGATAATGGTCAGCTCTCCGCAACCGCCGATGGTGGAAAAGTAGGTGGTTATACCTTCGACTGGTTCTCCTCCAGTCCCGATGTCTTCATCATTCAAAACAATACACTAATCGGTCAAACCAAAGGCACCTACAAAGTTGAAGTAACCAACAATTTCACTTCTTGCAAGAACCAAAAAACCGGAACCATCACCGATGGAAGAATTCTTCCTCCATCACCAAATCCACTTGTTCTTACCCATCAGACCAATTGTGCGCCGCTCATGGCAAACGGTTCGGCTACGGTGACCGTAAAAGGGAAGACCGTTGACTTCCTCTTCGATTGGTTTGAGGGTACAACCGACTCCGGTACCGCTGACTTTACGGGAATCGACTACCTCGATCTCGAATCAGGTGATTACGCTGTGGTCGCTCAGGATTTGACCACCGCCTGCCGATCTAAGCCGGCACTGATCAAAATTGATGACCGCACAAAGAAATTCTCGGTGAAAATGTCGGCCAAGGCTGCCTTCTGCGCGGATTCAGGTAAACCTCCCATTGGTTTCGCACTCGCTGAAACAGTTTTAGATCCGGGTGATACGGTTTCAGTGTTGGTGGACAGTGTCGCATGGCTCGATCTCACAACCAATCAAATCATTCCAGACCTGAAGGGAGTGCAAGCTTTTAATTTGTACCCGGGCAGATACAGGGCAACGGTTTTTAACCGTGAGCAGTGTAATGCTTCTGCCGAGGTTGAGGTACCAACTGAAATTGCCACATTCAACGGTATCTCCAAGGATAATGACGGCAACAACGATTTTTTCATCATCGATTGTATCACCAATTTCCCGAACAACAATGTCAAGATTTTCAACCGTTCTGGAATCCTGGTCTATGAGGCAACGAGCTACAACAATGCCGATGTCCGGTTTGAAGGAATAGGAGTCAATGGTTTATACCTTCAGGGACGCGACCTGCCCGATGGTACCTATTTCTATATTATTGATAAGCGCGACGGTTCTAAACCGGTTGCGGGTTACATTGAGATTACGCGATGAGACAATTTGGCCTCATCATATTGCTCTTACTTTCTCTAACTGCCAATGGTCAGCAGCGACCCATTCAGTCGCTGTACATGTTCGATCCAATGTTGATTAACCCTGCCTATACCGGTACCCAGGTACAACTGAGCACCACATCCATCTACCGAAATCAGTGGATCAACCTTGAAGGAGCGCCTAAAACGTTTACCACTTCTGTTCACTCCGGATTCTTAAGAAACAAACTCGGACTGGGTTTCATTGCTGCCGCCGATAAAATTGGAATCCATGAAGATGTTTCCTTCTATGGTACCTATGCGTATCGAATCAATCTCGATAAGACAACCTCCTTATCGATGGGACTTCAAGCGGGTTTCAATAATTTCCGTTCTGATTTTACCAAGCTCGATCTTAAAAATCCCAACGATCCCAAGCTGGGTGGAACACTCCAGCGGCTGAATCCGAATTTTGGTTCGGGACTCTATTTGAGACACAAGGATTATTTCATAGGATTTTCAGTGCCCTACATTCTGAACAATAGAATGTTGAAAATTGACACCACTTTGTTTGGTGCTCGTCAGCAACGTTATTATTACCTCACCGCCGGAATTACCCTCCCGATTTCTGATGCGGTTCAATGGTTTCCAAGTGCGTTGCTGCGATTCCAGGATAAAGCACCGCTCAGCATGGACATTAACTCGACCTTTGTACTCTTTAAGCAAGTAGGACTTGGTGTTTCCTACCGACTAAAAGAAGGACTGGTTGGGTTATTTGAACTTCAGCTCAACGACAACTTCCACGTCGGCTATGCTTATGATTTTACCGTATCGGACATCAACCGGTTCTCTGCCGGAACACATGAGCTGATGGTCAACTACAGGATTAAAATATCCAGAATCCATCGTGGTCTGGAATGTCCCTCATATTGGTAATCAGCCGATTCTTTTTAAAGCCATTCCTGCTACGGTTTCGCCGATCGATAGGGAAGAGGTCGCAGCAGGGGAAGGGGCATTGGTAATGTGGATTGCACGATCCGATTCATAGATCAGGAAATCGTCGACCAGTCCACCGGTACGGTCGCATGCTTGCGCACGAACGCCTGCTCCTCCATCCACCAGATCGTCTTGTTGAATTTCAGGAATTAATTTTTGTAGTGCTTTCGTGAAGGCGGCCTTTGAAAATGAACGGTACATTTCACCTAGGCCTGTTTTCCAATATTTGGCAGCAACTTTTTGAAATCCCGGCCAAAGCAAAGTTTCGGTAAGTTCGCCCAGGTTGATGTCAGATTTTTTATAACCCTCCCGACTAAAGGCCAGCACTGCATTGGGTCCGGCTTCAACGCCGCCCTTCGCCATTCTGGTGAAGTGTACACCGAGAAAAGGAAAATTAGGATCCGGTACCGGATAGATTAGATTTTTTACCAGGTATTCCTTTTCCTTTTTCAGTTTATAATATTCTCCCCGGAATGGAACGATTTTAACATCCTTTCCTTCCCCGGTCATATTGGCTAATTTGTCTGAATACAAACCAGCACAACTTACTACCAGCCTGGTTTCGAAATCACCCTTGGTTGTTTTTACAATACTGGTAACACCATTCTTTATAATCGATAAGGCTTTGGTCTCCATGACCAGTTTGGCACCATTTCGAACGATTAAAGCCGCATATTTCTCAGAGACCAGTCTGTAATCAACAATCCCGGTCTGAGGAACAAATATTCCTTCGATTCCGGCAACGTGTGGCTCATATTCCTTTAATTCACCAGCGCTCAGTTTCTTAAGGCCCGAAAGTCCGTTCGCGCCTCCTCGGACATAAATAGTTTCAAGCAGTGGTTTTTCTTTTTCGTCGGTCGCAACAATGATTTTGCCGCATCGCTCGAATGGGACCTGATGCTCAGTGCAAAAGTCGATCAGCATCTGATAGCCACGGATGCAATTTTGCGCCTTAAGACTTCCTGGTTTATAATAAATCCCGGAGTGAATAACGCCACTGTTGTTGCCGGTCTGGTGCATAGCCACCTTGCCCTCCTTTTCGAGCACAGCAATCTTTAATCCCGGCTTCTGTTTTTGAAGTCTAAGCGCAGTGGCCAATCCAGTAATTCCACCGCCAACGATTACAACGTCGTAAATCATTTTTTACTTCCTGTGTTGGTTTCTTTTTTGAATTTCATTGCACCTGAATTAAGACAAAATCTTTTTCCGGTAGGTTTTGGTCCGTCATCAAATACATGGCCCAAATGTCCGCCACATTTGCTGCAAAGGACTTCCTCTCTGACCATATTGTAACTGTAATCAGCAACCACAGCCACATTTTTATCGGCTACCGGCTTGTAAAAACTAGGCCATCCACTGCCTGATTCAAATTTGGTCTCGGAACTGAAAAGTGGTTGCCCGCAGCCCGCGCACACATAGGTGCCCTGATCATGGTTGTTAAGGTATTTGCCGGTAAATGCTCTTTCTGTACCCTTCTGCCTTAGAATCCGGTATTCCTCAGGGCTTAAACGTTCAGCCCATTCTTTGTCGGTTATTTTATTGTATTCCGGATTGGGCTTAAAAGGATTGGACTTTTGCTGACCAAAACTAATTTGAACAGCATTTATTAATAAAATGAAAGCTAAATGGCTGATTTTCATGACCGATTAAATTTATCGGCCGCAAGTTATTCCAAAATGGGTATTTGATGAGGTTCTCTTTGAAATCAGCGGTTTGGAAAAAAGACAAAAAATAAAGAACCCCTTCCGTCCGAAGGGGCTCCTTACCCTAAACCTAAACCTACATGGAATCGAAAGAATCTCAATTCCAATCCTAAAAACGAAGCCTGTTTTCAAATGTTTCAGTTCCTTTGAAAAAAATTTCAAGGTGTCGATGTATAAGATTTTTTCGTCAATAATGATGCGTTCATCTACCTGCCTTTTATTGGGACTGATAATGACCCTTATTTCTTGTAGCGATAAGTCCCACCAGTTACAGCAGCTGCTCTTGAAAGGAAACCTTGCACTGGAAAAACAGGATTACCAAACAGCGGCCAACTACTATAAAGAATCACTGCGTCTTGATGCCTGCTTCTCTGATGCCCTCAACAACCTTGGAACCGTTGCTTTCCAAACTGGACATTTCGCTGAATCCATCGACTGGTACGATCAGGCCATTCAGTGCTCACCCCGAAAAGACTTTTACCTCAACCGCGCCAATGCCCATCTCGAAGACGGTGCTTTATTCCTGGCCCTAAGCGATGCCGATAAGTTTTTGTCCTTTGCGCCCGATACCATTCCCGGACTTGTTTTAAAAAGTATCGTACTCATGCGGCTTAAAAAATTTGATGAGGCTGTAGCCGCCATGGACGCCGTCCTCGCCAGGGAACCTGATGAGCCAGAATGGTGGGTGAACCGCGGCACTTTGTATTTCTTTAAAGGTAAAAATGATCTGGCGTCAGTTGATTTAAAACATGCGCTCTCAATAGATTCAAATTCAGCGGAGGCCTGGAATGCCCTTTCTATGATTGATGCTGAATCCGGAAAAACAGACAGTGCACTCTTTAAAATCTCCCAAGCACTTGAACTGCAATCCGCCCATCCACACTTCATCAACAATCGAGGCTACATTTTTTTACTGAAAGGTAATCTGGCTCAAGCCGAAGCCGACATCAACAAGAGCATGTCGCTGGAACCAGACAATCCATGGGTTTACAGAAACCGCGCCCTTATCTACATGGAGAAAAAAGAATTCCCCTCGGCTGAGCGTCTGTTCCGGCAAGTTCTTTCTATGGATTCCTCCGTCGACCGCATCAATTACTTTTTTGCTGCCTCCCTCGCCGCTCAAAACAAGAAGTCAGACGCCTGCCAATGGTTCAATCGATCGGTAGAAAAATCAGGTCGCTACGATAACCTCTTGAAAATCTGTTCACGGTGATCACCCATCCAGAACTCTTTTTTGAAAAACTCCAGGTCCGACTCAGTGCACCTCTGCCTGGTAAGGTTGCCCACGATCTTGCCCGAGCTGTTCCGGATGCCATAGCCCGAAAAAGATTCAGTCACGATACACCACCGAAAGCCGGAGGGGTATTAATCCTGCTTCAAGGATCCAAAGAAAGTCTATCATTTCCACTGATCCTCCGCACAGATTATGGCGGTACCCACAGTGGCCAGGTAAGCCTGCCTGGTGGAAAGGTTGAACCATCAGAAGAACCACCCGCTGCAGCCATAAGAGAAACCATGGAAGAAATTGGCATACCATCAGATCGAATTAAAATGCTCGGTGGATTAACGCCCTTTCATGTGATCCCAAGTAATTTCATGGTACATCCTTTTGTTGGATGGCTTCCCGGTCCAGGAGAATTCAATCCGGATCCACGTGAAGTCAAACAAATTCTGTCCATGAACCTTATGGATTTGATGTTGGATCAGGCGTTGGGTGTCACAGAGATCAACGCCTCCGGATACACCCTCAAGGCGCCCCACTTTATTGCTGAAGGACAAATCGTTTGGGGTGCAACAGCCATGATTTTATCCGAATTCAGGCAGATTGTAAAGGAGGTAATCAATGGGCAACCGAATTAAATTTTGATCTGTGCACTTCTTCGTAACTTCTTCCCTCAAAACTTTTTAACCAGTTTATACCATGGGTGATTTTATTCTAGCGATCGATCAGGGTACTACGAGCTCCAGGGCAATGGTTTTTGCGAAGGATGGTTCCATCAAAAGTGTTGCTCAACAGGAATTCCGTCAGTATTATCCGAAAGCAGGTTGGGTAGAACATGATCCGTCTGAAATTTTATCCACCCAAATGGCGGTAATCCATGAGGCGATTCTAAAAGCTTCAATAAAATCCACCGATCTGCGCGCAATCGGTATCACCAATCAAAGGGAAACAACGGTGGTATGGGAAAAAAAGTCAGGACGACCTGTTTATCCTGCCATCGTCTGGCAAGATCGACGTACTGCCTCTTTTTGTGATCAGTTAAAGGCTCGTGGTTTGTCAGAACACGTAAAAAAAATAACTGGGTTGGTTATCGATGCTTATTTCTCAGGAACAAAAGTCAATTGGATTCTGGACAATGTTCCCGGAGCAAGACAAAAAGCTGAGGCAGGCGAGTTGGCGTTCGGCACCATCGATTCATGGCTCATCTGGAATCTGTCAGGAGGGAAAGCCCATGTAACCGATTACTCCAATGCATCCAGGACCATGCTGTTTGACATCAATGCACTTCAATGGGATGAAAAACTTTTGAATGATCTTCATATTCCTGCCGCGATGCTGCCACGGGCATTGCCCAGCGCCGGTCATTTCGGTGATGCCGACCTGGATGGCAAATTGATTCCAATCATGGGTGTAGCGGGCGACCAACAAGCAGCTTTGTTTGGACAGGCCTGCTTTCAACCTGGCGATGCAAAGAATACTTATGGCACGGGTTGCTTTATGTTGATGAACACCGGTACGCAGCCAAAAATTTCAACGAACGGACTTATCACCACCATTGCATGGGGATTGGATAATAAGGTTGAATATGCTTTGGAGGGAAGTGTTTTTATTGCAGGTGCTGCAATCCAATGGCTACGTGATGGTCTTCGTATGATCGATCAGTCCTCCGATTCAGAATATTTTGCTAAAAAGGTAAAGGGTGAAAGCGATGTGTTTGTGGTTCCTGCATTTGCAGGCCTTGGTGCGCCTTATTGGGATATGTATGCCCGCGGTGCCGTTTTCGGCTTGACCCGCGATACTGGAAAAGACCATCTGGTGAAAGCGACGCTTGAATCTTTAGCCTATCAGACCAAGGATATTCTAACAGCCATGGAAAAAGATGCAGGGATTCACATTCGAAGTCTGAAAGTCGATGGTGGCGCTTCCATGAACAATTACCTGATGCAATTTCAATCCGATATGTTGGGTTCATCTGTCGAGCGCCCTGCCAATGTGGAATCAACCGCAACCGGGGCAGCCTGGCTGGCCGGTGTTGCTTCAGGTCTATGGAAAAAATCAGAACTCTCCGAACTGCGTAAACTCGATAAGTCTTTCAACCCAGTCATGGCATCTGAAAAACGGGATCGATTGTATTCACGTTGGCTAAAGGCGGTTGAAAGATCAAAGGATTGGGCTGAACATTGATGTAAACGGTCATTGGATGTATTTTAATCATAGCCGAACTTAAGCCGAGGTTTAAACTTCAGTTTCTTGACCCTTTCAGCACTACATCGAAACGAAACCAAAACAGCCCTCACAGAGGCTCCCTTCGACCTGATTGTTATTGGTGGTGGGATAACAGGCGCAGGAATTTTACTGGACGCCGCTACCAGAGGCTTAAAGGTTTGTATGCTGGAAAAGCATGACTTCGCCTACGGAACCAGCAGCCGTTCTACCAAATTAATTCACGGTGGACTCCGTTACCTGAAACAGCTTGAATTCGGATTGGTCCATGAGGTGGGCAGCGAAAGAGCCGTGGTTCATAAAATTGCACCGCATCTGGTCTTGCCAGAAAAAATGTTGCTTCCATTGTCGGGTGGAAAGTCAACAGGCTACTGGCTTACTTCCTTTGGACTAAGTGTCTACGATTGGCTGGCTGGCGTTCGAAAGGAGGATAGAAGGATGATGCTTACACGGCCACAAACGATTAAAGCCGAACCTTTACTGAATACCAAAGGAATCATTGGAGGCGCGCTCTACACCGAATATCGAACCGACGACGCCAGGCTTACCATCGAAATCATCAAAACGGCTTGTGACCATGGTGCGGTTGCACTCAATTATGCCGAGGTGAAAGGTTTTATCAACGAACACGGAAACGTACAGGGTGTTGAGTGTGTTGACGGACTTTCCGGAAATGTATTTCAGGTTAAGGGAAGGGTAGTGGTCAATGCTACAGGTCCTTGGGTCGACCAGCTTCGTTTGAAAGATGGTTCGCTCGAAGGAAAGCGACTTCACTTAACCAAAGGTGTGCACATAGTGGTAGATCATCAGCATGTGCCTGTAAGGCAGGCTGTTTATTTTGAAGGACCCGATGGAAGGATGGTGTTTGCAATTCCCCGTGACGGCAAAACTTATATTGGTACCACCGATACCGACTATGCGGGTAATCCGGAGGCGGTAGTAACCAAAAGTGAGGACGTTGAATATCTGTTGAAGGCAGTCGCGCATGCCTTTGCTGTTTCCAGCGTTTCCATTCAGGAAGTGGAAAGTACATGGGCGGGATTGAGGCCACTGATTCACGAGGATGGAAAATCAGCTTCGGAGCTTTCAAGGAAAGACGAAATTTTTGAATCACCCTCCGGACTTTTATCCATTGCCGGCGGTAAGCTTACCGGCTATCGTAAAATGGCAGAGCGTGTCGTTGACCAGGTGGTGGAAAAAATTTCAAATGAAGGCGAAAATGTTTTTGGTGACTGTGTTACGGATCGACTACCACTTTCAGTCTCTTATCCGGATCTTGAAAACTTCTTTCAGGCAAAAGAAAGCTTTTTGAATAACCCTGAATTCATAGCTCAAAAGAATTTAGCCCACAGGCTGATGCATACCTATGGTATGTCGTCTCAAAAAATTCTTGATCAAAGTCGTTCTTTGATTTCCTCCGATCCCGCAACCGCCTTATTGGAGGCGGAGGTAATTCATTGCATCGTCTCCGAATCGGTAGAAAAATTATCTGATTTCTATGTGAGACGCACGGGATTACTTTACTTCGATCTGCCCAAAGTTGCTGCCACACTTGATGGGGTATTGAAAGTTTTTTCGGAGCAACTGAATTGGGGTGAAGATAGAATACAAAAGGAGCGGAGTGAACTCACCGGTCTGATCAACGATGCACTTTTCGGTACTTCCTGAAAGATAAATTATGGGTGCGCCGATACCCACTCTTCACCATTCTCAAATACCTCTTTCTTAAAAATTGGAACTGTTTGTTTTAGTGAATCGATGATAAAGGAGCAGGCTTCAAAGCTCTCTTTTCTATGGCCTGTTGAAACCGCTACCACCACCGCAGTCTCACCTGGCTTTAGTGTGCCAATCCGGTGGATGACCGCAAAGCCCTTGATCTCCCATTTACTTTTGGCCTGATCAATAATCTTTTTGATCTCACTCACCGCCATCGATTCAAAGGCTTCATACTCAAGCCATAACACCCTCTTTCCACCTGAGGTCTCACGAATATTGCCGACAAAGACGTTTATGGCCCCGGCCGAAAGACTGGATGATCCTTCCAGTGCGTCCTTAACCTCAATGGGTTTGTCGGTGATCTTGATCATCTTGGTTATTTAAGTGGGCAATATATTTGCCTTGGGCATAGCAATCAATGACCGTTGAAGCCTTAGGTCTTAATTAAAGGTTTCGCTTTGCTAAATTTGAATGTTTTAGAATCACCTTGATTTTTGACAACCATAATCGTCTCATAAACTACCTCCGGCTGGCGGTAACCGACCGTTGTAACCTCCGGTGCTTTTATTGTATGCCCGCCGAAGGCATCCGATACCTGCCTAAAAATGAACTGCTGAGTTTTGAAGAATTGGTGCGTGTTGTAAGTGTCCTGGCTGAAATGGGCATCACCAAAATCAGGTTAACTGGTGGCGAGCCCTTTCTTCGAAAGGATCTCCTACAACTAATGAAGATGATCCGCCAGATTCCGGGAATTAAGGAATTACATCTTACGACGAATGGACTATTGGCCGGAGATCATATCGATGAACTCCGTCAGTTGGTCGATTCTGTAAATTTAAGTTTAGATACCCTTGATCGAGACCGCTTTCATCAGATCACGCGCAGGGATGAATTTGAGAAATGCTGGACTGCATTCCATAAAATCCGACAAGCCCGAATCCCGGTTAAGTTGAACATGGTGGTCATGGATGGCAAAAACACCGACGACATAATTCCAATGGCCGAGCTTTCGAGAGAAGAAGGAATATCGGTTCGTTTTATTGAGGAAATGCCATTCAACGGAACAGGGTCCTTTCATCAGCAAATCAACTGGGATCATGTTGCTATTTTAAATCTACTTAGAAGTCATTACCCTGATTTAAAACGCCTTCCTTCCGGTCCGGGGGCGACAGCTTCACTGTATGAAATTCCTGGTTACAACGGAACCGTCGGAATAATCGCCGCCTATTCAAGGACTTTTTGTGGGACCTGTAACCGCATTCGTTTAACGGCTCAGGGAATACTTAAAACCTGTTTGTACGATCAGGGCGTTCTTAGCGTAAGGGATTTACTTCGTTCCGGTGTGAGCGATGATGATCTTAAAGCCAGTCTGATGCAGTCATTCCGGGAAAGGCCAAAAGATGGCTTTGAAGCCGAAAAAGCTTCTGGTGTGTTTCAATCCATGTCCACCATTGGTGGTTGACCACAATTAGAATAGAATTCATGGAATACTGGATTTTGCCTGTGTCATTTTTCCTGATTGCGTTGATTTATTCCTCTGTTGGATTTGGAGGTGGCTCAAGTTACCTGGCCTTGCTGGCCTTGCCTGCGTTTTCATTGGGTGCGGATATTATCAGACCTACAAGCTTGTTGTGTAATCTGTTCGTGGTAACAGGAAGTTCTTTTGTCTTCATCACCAAAAGAAATTCATCCATTCGTGAGATCTGGCCCTACATCATTCTTAGTATTCCTTTGGCGTGGCTCGGTGGATTTTTCAGGCTGACAGATCAAATTTTTTTCGTCTTGCTTGCCTCTGTATTGTGTGTTTCCTCACTGTTGCTCTGGATCCAACCCGTTAATAAAAACATTGTGATGGGTACAGAAAAGAACACAATGCCAAAAGTTGTGGCCGGTGGATTTGTTGGATTTTTAAGTGGACTTGTAAGTATTGGTGGGGGGATTTTTTTAAGCCCATTTATTCATCTCCTAAAATGGGAGCCTGCAAAGAAAATTCCGGCATTGTCAGCGGTTTTTATTTTGGTGAACTCTGTGAGTGGATTGCTGGGTCAATTCATGAACAATCAGCCTTTCCCGCCGTTGGATTTTTTGCTGCCCTTGTTGCTTGCTGTTTTGATTGGCGGTCAATTGGGCTCGCGGCTGGGATTAGGATTTTTTAACCCAGTGTACATCAGGCGTACTACATCCATCGTTGTTTTCCTTGCCGCCATTCTGATACTCAGAGATCACTTATAATCCAGGCACCAATTCAGGAAGTATGGTCATAGACGATCACCCATTTACCATCGAATTTTCTCAACACAAGTGTGAACACACCGTTGGCATCACCTATGGATCTTTTTAAAAAGAACTTTCCGGTCAGAAAAGCGGCATCGTGGTCGATGCCATTAACTTTTAAAATTTCAAAATGAAGTTTTCCCATCGCAACCGTGTCGGGATAACTTTCACGGTAGCGATCAAAAGTGCTTTGCCATCCCAATCGGATACCGTTCTTACCCACGAATTGCATGCTGTCCGATCGGTGGTAACCCTCCATAAAAATACCCAGGTCACCTTTATTCCAGGCATCTTGCTGTTCGGCTAAAAGTTGTTTGATGGCCTGTTCGTCTGCAGTTGAAAAGGTTGGACTTTCTGTGTTGCTACACCCGTAAATGAAAATCAGGGCTGCCAAAAACAAGATGAGCTTATATTCTTTTTTCATGGTTTTAATGGATGGGTTGAGCGGTATTATGCCTAAGATAAATGTTATTTTGCACGTCTAAATTTTCAAGCTTGAAAAACATTCCTTTGGCAAAGATTGGGCAGCATGCAGGTGCCATTTTGCTCTTTTTTTTGGTGACGGTCTTCTATTTCCGTCCGATCTTTTTTGATCATAAAGTCCTCAATCAGCATGACATTACCGAGTACCTCGGAACTTCAAAGGAGCTGCGCGACTACAGAGCTGAGACCGGTGAAGAAGCCTTATGGGCATCGAGGGTTTTCAGTGGAATGCCTGCTTATTTGATTAGCGTGGATTGGAGTGACGGAGCAATATCTTGGTTCAAACGTGCCGGAGGTTTATTTCTTCCCCATCCTGTATCCAATATCTTCTGGTCATTGGTAAGTTTTTATTTGCTGTTGATTGTATTTGGTGTCCGGCCCTGGCTCGCCATCACTGGCGCTATTGCTTTTGGGTTCTCCTCATTCATGATCATAGGTCTAGGTGCAGGTCACAACGGTAGGATAGGAGCAATTGCATTTATGCCAGCGGTATTGGCTGGAATCCATTTGCTCTTTGAGCGTAAAACCCTTTTAGGCTTTTCATTTACCTCCATGGCATTGGCACTACACCTAAGAGAAAACCACCTACAAATGACCTACTACCTTTTGTTGATGGTGTTGGCCTACGGAATAGTAAGATTGGTTGAATCAGTAAAAACTAAAACGGTATCCGATTTTGTTCGTTCCGCTGGCTTGGGGTTAGTCGCTGCAGTTTTTGCTGCTGCGTCCTTTTTTGGACAGTTTTGGTCGGTAACCGAATACGGAAAGTATTCAATCCGCGGAAAGTCTGAATTAAATGTACAGCAGGCAGGTAATGGTTCAGGAGGACTGAATCGCGAATATGCCTTTGAATACAGCAATGGAATCATTGAGCCGCTGACCTTATTGATTCCTAATATTCTTGGCGGCAGTACCATGGAATCCCTGATCAGCAATGAATCAGGCAAAACCTATCAGGCACTGGCCACCTCCACTGACCCACAGCTGGCCAATCAACTTGCGCCATACACCATCGCGTATTGGGGTAGTCAGTCCAATACAGCCCCTTACTACGCCGGCGCGGTCATGGTTTTTCTTTTTGTGGTCGGATTATTTTACATCGACCGACGATGGGTGTGGTGGTTGCTACCCGTTTCGGTTCTGTCTATCGTGCTGAGCTGGGGTTCTAACTTTGCGGCCTTTAACAATTTCGTCTTTGATTATTTGCCAGGATACAACAAGTTCCGATCGGTAACTTTCACTCTGGTGATGATTCTCATGGCTATGCCTTTGATTGGCATGATGGGATTGGAAAGTATTTTGAAGTCCGGCATCAACAAACAAAACCGTAAGGGATTATTCACAGCCTTTGGGGTAACCGGGGGCTTGTGTTTATTACTTATTTTGATTGGCGGATTTGGTAATTTCTCAAGGCCTGAGGAAGCGCAGCTGCCAGTCTGGTTGCTGAATGCCATGAAAGAAGATCGACAGGGGTTGTTGCGCAGCGATGCCGTCAGGTCTTTGATTTTTATTTCGATCATTTTTATTTCCCTGTGGTCTGAATTGTTCCGACGACTTTCTGTATTGTCTTTTTGCGGATTGATTATGGTGGTGGTTATGGTGGATATATTCTCTTTCAACACTCGGTACTTTGGAGAAGATAAATACCGTCGTAAAGCTGAAGATGCTGTTCAAATGACAGAGGCCGATAAGCTGATCCTACAAGACACTTCCTACTACCGGGTGTACAATCTCGTTGGCCCGATGAACGAAGCAAGGACATCCTATTTTCATCATTCCATAGGCGGATACCATGGTGCGAAAATCAGGCGCTACCAGGATTTATACGACTCCTTAATTGCTCCTCAGACCCAACAATTTATTGAAGGTGCGAGAACCGGTAACCTGGATTTTGACCGAATGACTGCCACCAACATGCTAAATGTAAAGTACATTGTTTACGGTCCTGAGCCGGAGAATGTTATCCCCAATCCACGAGCCTTTGGACCGGCATGGTTTGTGAATAAAATTTTAGCCGTTGAAAATCCAACGGAAGAATTGAAAATGACCTCTGAAAATGATCTCTCCTCAACGGCTGTCGTTGACCGAAATAAATTTGAAGCGGCGTCCAAAGCTATTGTAGGACGGGATAGTCTTTCCCGCATCACCCTTGAGTCAAGAAGTCCAAGGAAGATGCTGTACCGGTCGATCAATGCTAAAGATGGAATGGCTGTATTTTCAGAAGTCTATTATCCGGAGGGATGGGAGGTAACTATTGATGGCAAGCAGGCATCGATGGTAAGAGTAAACTATATCCTTCGTGGACTTTTGATTCCTGCGGGTGAGCATCAGATTGAATTCAAATTTGAACCATCACCTTTTGTGGTTGGAGATAAAATCACCGCGTCTGCAAACTGGTTGATTCTGTTGTTCTTTTTTGGTTCAATTTTTATGAAGGTGAGAATGAAGTTTGTTTAGGCGCTGGGTTTATTTCGTATAACCCTTACATCAATCATAATCGAGGATGCAAACTTTTCAATAACGCCCTTGATTTTTATTCCAGTGGTGCCTTGAGTGTTTGGGATGAATTCTCCTCATTACCTACACGTTTCAATCCTATTTTCTATTTATATAAGGAAACATCCAACCAATGAAAAAGTATAAATCATTTGGGTCGATAGCCCCGGAGGGGCTAAAGGTTTATAGCCTACGTGTTTGATTAAAAAATGAGCTCCGTAGGAGCGATACCTTAACGTGATGAATGTTGGTCTAAGGCATAAGATATTTTTTGAGCCCTAAAAACGTTAGAGCCCAAGTAAAAAAATAGATCTTCAAATTGATACCAAATGCATAAACCAATTCAATGAGATTCCACCAAATAACACCTAATTAACCGCTCTGCACCTATAACGCTTACCTCGCCCTATTTTCCCCTGAACCCATTGATCACCAATTATTTCCTCTCAAAAAATATCCTCGGATTCAGCCAGCTCAGCTCCATAAAAAACCTTTAAAAAATACCCCAATCCCGGTGGTGTATTGAAACCCAGTCAATAAATTTAAGGTTCTAACAATCGACAGTTTATGGCAAAAAGGAAATTGAGAATGGGGATGGTGGGCGGAAGCCTCGATGCATTTATTGGTGCTGTTCACCGAAGGGCAGCAAACCTCGATGGAGAAATTGAATTGGTATGCGGCGCTTTCAGCAGCAGTCCCGAAAAATCAAAAGCAACCGGTGAATCACTCTGTCTCGATCCGACACGCGTATATGGTAGCTATGAAGAAATGATCCGAAAGGAAAAAGCGTTACCAGCAAATCAGCGGATGGATTTTGTTTCCATTGTCACGCCCAATCATGTTCATTATGGCCCCGCTAAAATGGCTCTTGAAAATGGTTTCCATGTGATCATCGATAAACCACTTTCTTTTAATCTTAAAGAGGCGAAGGCGCTGGAGAAACTGGTGCAAAAAACCAGTCTGGTCTTTGCCTTAACCCATACCTATACAGGCTATCCGCTCGTGAAAGAGGCGCGCGAAATGGTTCGAAGCGGTAAAATTGGTAAAGTCAGAAAAGTGTTCGTTGAATATCCTCAAGGTTGGCTCTCTACCTTCCTCGAGGGTTCTTCCAACAAGCAGGCAAGCTGGCGTACCGACCCCACGCGCTCAGGTGCTGGTGGTGCCATCGGTGACATTGGAACACACGCAGCTAACCTGGCTGAATACATCACCGGCGCCGACATCACCGAAATCAATGCTCAGCTTAGTATCGTTGTCAAAGGCAGGAAATTGGACGATGACAGCTCCATGCTGATTCGCTTTGACAATGGAGCAAGTGGAATACTCATGGCAACTCAGGTTGCGGCAGGTGAAGAAAATAACCTGAACATCAGAGTTTATGGTGAGAAGGCCGGCTTGACCTGGCGACAGGAAGAGCCCAATACCCTTGAGGTTAAATGGCTGGATAAGCCTAAAGAGACCATTCGCGCAGGCTGGGGATATTTATCCGATGTGGCCAAGTCAAATACCCGAACTCCATCCGGTCATCCTGAAGGATACCTTGAGGCTTTCGCGAATCTCTACAGGAATTTTTCAAAGGCAGTGCACGACCACAAGCCGGGTAAAAAAATCGATGCCTCGAAATATGATTTCCCCGATGTCCATGATGGCGTGAAAGGGATGGCCTTCATCGAAGCAGCAGTCAAGTCATCGGCATCAAATAAAAAGTGGACCAAAATCAAATACTGATCAATGAAAACAATCAAAGGACCGGCAATTTTTCTTGCCCAGTTTATGGGCGATAAAGCTCCCTTCAACAACCTTAAATCAATTTGCAATTGGGCCTATTCGCTTGGCTATGTTGGTGTTCAAATTCCAACCTGGGATCCTCGATGTATCGATCTGAAAAAAGCAGCCGAAAGCAAAACCTACTGCGATGATTTAAAAGGTACCGTGGAATCCTGCGGTCTTGAAATCTCTGAATTGTCTACCCACTTACAGGGTCAACTCGTGGCCGTTCATCCTGCCTACAATGAAATGTTCGACGGATTTGCGCCAAAGTCCGTCCACGGTAAGCCTGCACAAAGAACCAATTGGGCCATCGAGCAGTTGAAAAATGCTGCCAAAGCCAGTAAAAACCTTGGACTCAAGGCCCATGTGACCTTCAGCGGTGCATTGATGTGGCATACGGTATATCCCTGGCCACAGCGGCCAGCCGGACTTGTTGAAGATGGTTTTAAAGAGCTGGCAAAAAGATGGGTTCCAATCCTCAATGCATTTGATAAAGTAGGAGTGGACCTTTGCTATGAAATCCATCCAGGCGAAGACTTGCATGATGGAGTTACCTTTGAACGCTTTTGGGAGGCAACCGGTAAACACAAACGTTGCAACATTCTATACGATCCAAGTCACTTTGTTCTGCAGCAATTGGATTATCTGCAGTACATCGACCACTACCATTCATTCATTAAAATGTTCCACGTAAAAGATGCCGAGTTCAATCCCAATGGAAAGAGTGGCGTTTACGGAGGATACCAGGGTTGGGTAGATCGTCCCGGTCGATTCCGCTCACTGGGTGATGGTCAGGTTGACTTCAAATCAATCTTCAGCAAACTTGCGCAATACGATTACGATGGATGGGCAGTACTGGAGTGGGAGTGTGCCCTCAAGCATCCTGAACAGGGAGCTGCAGAAGGAGCACCTTTTATTAAAGACCACATCATCCGAGTTACGGAACGGGCATTTGATGATTTTGCATCAACCGGAAAAGACACCAAATTGATTAAGAAAGTTTTAGGAATCTGATAAACCATTTTTTCATGAAATACATTTTTTTCCTTGTCCCTGTTCTTGTACTTGCCCTCAGTTCTTGTGGAAGTAAAAAAGATACAACCTCCTCTGAGGAATTTGTTGTCAATGATGGATCTGCGACCGCATCCGATCCAATTGCGGAGGGTGAAAAGCTTGTTGCGGGCAGCGACTGTAAAACCTGCCATCATTCAGTGAATAAGCTCATTGGCCCTGCCCATACCGAGGTGGCGAAAAAATATGAGTTCACGGCTGCTAACGTATCCATGCTGGCGCAAAAAATTATTCAGGGCGGACAGGGCGTGTGGGGACAGATTCCCATGACCGCCCATCCCGACATCACCGTTGCGGATGCTGAAAAAATGGCCAGATACGTCCTATCACTCGATGGTGAAAAAGAGCATTGAAAACCACTGCTCATACTTGAACCTATGGCCGGCATGATTTTGTCGGCCTTTTTCCATTTTAAAACCCTTACCCTAAAAATATGTTTAGATCCATCCTAACCCTTCTGATCCTTTCATGGGTGCTCACCTCATGCAATCAGCAGCCAGCCGTTCTAATCTTCTCCAAAACGAAAGGCTACAGACACGAATCAATCGACTCCGGAAAACTGGCGATCATGAACCTTGGGGCTAAAAAAGGATATCGGGTCGATACCACTGAATCAGCAGAAGCATTCACCGAAGAAAATCTTAAGAAATACCATGCCGTTGTATTTCTGTCAACAACAGCCGATGTGTTGAATCTTCAGCAACAGTCCGATTTCATGCGGTTTATACAGGCCGGTGGTGGATACCTCGGAATCCATGCTGCAGCTGATACCGAATACGATTGGTGGTGGTATGGTAAACTTGTCGGCGCCTATTTCAAGAGTCACCCAGCTCAACAGGAAGCAGTGATGAAAAAAGTAAATGATTTTCCTGGTGACAAAGAAGGTAAACTGAAGCCGGAATGGAAGCGTTGGGATGAATGGTACAATTACAAAAAAATCTCTCCTGACATTAAGATCCTTTACAATCTGGAGGAATCGTCATACAAGGGAGGAGAGAATGGAGCCGACCATCCCATTATGTGGTATCATGATTACGACGGTGGACGATCCTTTTACATCGGTTTCGGTCACACCAACCAGAGCTACAAAGATGCTGACTTCATGAATGCAGTAGAATTGGGCTTGGATTATGCCGTTGGTCCTGCCAAAATCAGCTACAACAAAGCCACCGCGAAACGGGCACCTGAAGAAAACCGCTTCTCCAAAGTGGTCTTGAAATATTTCCTTGACGAACCAACAGAGATGACAATCCTTCCTGATGGTAAAATACTTTTTGTTGAGCGTAAAGGTGGCGTTAAGTTGTATGACCCCTCGACCGATTCACTGAAGTTGATTAATACGTTTAATGTATGGAGTAAGTCAGAAGATGGAATGATTGGACTTACACGGGATCCAAACTTCAAGGAAAACAATTGGCTTTATGTCTTCTATTCGCACCCGGATCGTTCTGCAAATGTTTTGAGTCGTTTTGAATTCAAGGATGGCAAAATTGATATGTCTACGGAAAAACAGATGCTCGATGTGCCTGTTCAACGCCAGACCTGTTGTCATACGGGAGGCTCACTAACTTTCGATCCGGATGGAAACCTGTTTATTTCTACGGGCGACAATACCAATCCATTTGAATCCGATGGCTATTCTCCATCCGACGATAGACCAGGTCGGACACCTTTTGATGCGCGTGGATCATCGTCCAATACCAATGATTTGAGGGGTAAAATCCTTAGAATCCACCCTGAGCCAGATGGTTCCTATACCATACCTGAAGGCAACTTATTCGCAAAAGGTGAACCTAAAACGCGACCTGAGATTTATACGATGGGATTGCGGAATCCATATCGTATTTCGTTCGATAGCAAACGGAAATACCTCTATTGGGGTGAAGTCGGACCTGATGCCGGCACCGACAGCGAGTCCAGAGGACCCAGAGGTTACGATGAAGTAAACCTGGCAAAAGGCCCTGGATATTTTGGCTGGCCACTCTTCATCGGAAACAATTACGCTTATGCGAATTATGATTTTGATAAGAAAACGGTTTCACCTGGTCAGGATCCCAAGGCGCCTAAAAATCTTTCAGCCAACAATACCGGTAAAGCTGATTTGCCTGCTTTGTCAGATCCGTTCATTTATTACCCCTATGCGGAGTCTCCGGATTTTCCTTTGATGCGCACTGGTGGAAGAAATGCGATGGCAGGACCAGTCTTTTATAGCGATGATTTTAAAGGTCAGCCTAATGCATTCCCCGACTACTTTAATGGTAAACTTATAATTTATGAATGGATGCGTGGTTGGATGCGCTTGGTGAGTTTGGATGAAAATGGAAAAATAACCGACATCGAACCTTTCATGGACAAGACCACCTTCAACAACCCGATTGACATGGAATTCGGTCCTGATGGAAGGCTCTATGTTTTGGAGTATGGAACAAAGTGGTTTGGTCATAATGAAGATGCACGGCTGTGCCGCATCGATTGGAATCCAAACAATCGTGTACCCGTTGCGAAATTTTCGGCGGACAAGACTTCGGGCTCAGTACCTCTTCAGGTTCAATTTTCTGCTGAAGGCAGTGAAGATCCTGACGCTGGCGCATTAACCTATAGCCTTTCCATTGATGGCAAAGAATTAAGTTCAGCCGATGGAAAGTTTAGCTATACCCTTGCTAAACCTGGTGTGTACCGTCCTATGCTTAAAATAACAGATAAAGAAGGCACTTCAGCGACAGCTGAACTGGTAATTATTGCAGGCAATGCCACACCTCAGATCAACATCTCCGTTCAGGGAAATGAAACTTATTTCTTTGCAGGTAAAACTGGTAAGTACAAAGTATCCGTTACCGATGCTGAGGACGGTTCAACAGAAGACGGCACCATTCCATCGGACAAAGTTTCTGTGAGCGCAAGTTTTGTTGCGCAGGGATACGATAAAACACTTGCTGCACAAGGTCATCAGCAGCCCAATCACCCCGGTGAATTGTTGATTGCGGAAAGTGATTGTAAAAGTTGCCATTTGATTGACCAGAAGTCAGCTGGCCCTGCATACCTGGATGTGGCAAAGAAGTATGAAAAAGATCCATCAGCCATAGACAGACTCAGTGATAAAATTATAAAGGGTGGCTCCGGAGTTTGGGGTGATGTGGCGATGGCTGCCCATCCTCAGATATCTAAAGAGAATGCGTCTCAAATGGCATCGTATATTTTGTCCCTTGCGAAAGAAAAGAAGGGACAGATGAAGATCGCGGGTGATCTTAAGTTTGAGAATGCAGATGCCAATCCAATGAATACCCGAGGCGTCTACCTTATTTCTGCCCGATACAGCGACAAGGGTAAAGATGGACTTCCATCATTGACGGTTTCTAGTGAAAAAGTTTTGAAATCACCTTACCTCACTGCAGCAGATAATGTGGTGATGAGTCCTGGCATGCGCGCGGACGCTGACAATAGGGGAGGAAAAATCTTCAATAATGTATTTGACGGCTCGTTTGTCACCTTTAAGGATGTGGATTTGCGACAGATCAATTCAATTTCTCCAAGAGTGGTTCTAATCGGTGAGTCTAGTCCGGGAGGAAATGCTGAGATTTTTTTGGGTGGACCGGATGGAAAAAAACTGGGAACAGCCAATTTGTTGTCGGCTCCTGCAATTCCGATTCAGGCGGGAGTTTCCATGCGGTCTGCTACAGTAGGACTTAATGGATTACCGGATAGGGGCGACATTACCATCGTATTTAAAAATCCGACAGCAGGGAAAGACAAGTCATTGTTCATTTTTGTGCATGCCGGTTTAGGTGCTCAATAGAAAACAAAAAATTGATTTTTTTATGAAAAGAAGATCCTTTGTTAAACAGCTCGCATTAACATCACTGGCTGCTGGTACAGTAAACAATCTCCTTGCTGGTGCGTCAACCTATAAAGATAGAGTTGGACTTCAGCTGTATTCGCTCAGAGATGTCATTGGAAAAGATCCGAAGAAGATATTATCCGATGTTGCTTCCTATGGGTATAAGGAATTGGAAACGTATGGATATGGTAACGGAAAGTTATTTGGACTTACAGTATCGGATTATGCAGTGCATGTGAAGAGTTTGGGTATGCGTACCGTGAGTGGGCATTATGGAATTGACCTGGTTTCCAGTGGGTGGGAGAAAGCGTGTGATGATGCAGCGGCAATGGGTCAGAAATATGTGGTGGTTCCCTATTTGGAGAACAAGTATTACAATACGCTTGATGCATTAAAGAAGACCTGTGCGACAATTAATCAGGGTGCAGAGGTGGCGGCAAAGCGAGGTTTGCGAATGGGATACCACAACCATGCATTTGAGTTCGGACAGGTGGAAGGCAAGACCATTATGGATGTAATGCTTAAGGAGCTGGATCCAAAAATGGTATCCATTGAATTGGATTTATACTGGGTGGTAAATGCTGGTAAAAATCCACTTGAATATTTTAAAGCCTATCCTGGACGTTTTGAACAGTGGCATGTCAAGGATATGGATAAGTCTGATCGATCTAAAAATGCTGATGTAGGAACTGGTAGTATTGACTTTACACCAATTTTCGCAAAGGCTTCGGAGTCTGGCATGAAGCACTTTTACATTGAACAGGAAACCTATCCGGTTTCCTCCTCCCAGAGCGTAAAAAATTCTATTCAGAGCCTTTTGAAAGTCCTTGGTTGATGTTGATCCATTAAGATTGAATTAATATTGAACCTGAAACGCCCGGTTTTACCGGGCGTTTTTTTATACCACGATTTCCTACATTGATAGAAAGCCCTTATCAATTTCTTTTTAGGGCCAACTTTTTAATCCCATTCTAACCTCCGGCTGACTATTCTTTGCTTTTTTTGGGCCGTGAACTTACGTCCTTTCCTCTATGTATTTATCCTGTCACTACTCCATACCCTAATAGTGTGTGGTCAGGCAACCCAAGCAGTAGGGGGTAGAGTCATTGGTCCTTCCGGCCCTCTTCCAAATGTCGCCCTCATTCTTCAAGGCAAGCAACCATACTCAGCCCAATCGGATTCCCTGGGTCGATTTCTTTTTAATCAGGTTCCTGTAGGTCGATACCTGTTATCAGCAGCATTCCCGGGGCTTGTTTTTGATGGGCAGGAAGTTTTGGTAACAGCTGCGAAAAAAATTGAGCTGACCGTCGAGCTGAAGGAAAGTCTTGTACCCATTGAGTTGGACGAAATTGAAGTCTCTTCCGCCCGACAGGAAATAGTGCCCGGTAACTATGGTCTCGCCATTGAAAAAACAATTCGGGTGGCAGCCAATTTCTTTGATCCACTTCGCTTGGCCACAACACTTCCAGGTGTAGTGCCTGCAAACGATCAGGGCAACAGCATTGCCATCCGTGGCTACTCACCCAATGCAATTTTGTGGCGGCTTCAGGGCTTAGACATCGTTAATCCTAACCACCTCGCCAACGCAGGCACGCTTAACGATCGACCGGTCAGTACCGGTGGTGGTGTAAGTGTGCTAAGCGCACAAGTCTTGGACAAAACTAATTTTTACAATGGGGTATTACCGGCCAGCATTGGTAATGTCCTTTCAGGCGCGATTGATATGAGTCTAAGGATAGGCAACCAGGAGAAGCCTGAATACGGTGTACAGGCTGGCCTATTGGGTATCGATTTATCTGCAGAAGGTCCGTTGTCTTCTAAAGCGAACGGTTCCTACCTGGTCAACTTCCGATATTCAACGGTCGGATTGTTAAGCAAAGCGGGCGTAAATTTTGGAGATGAGGAGATTAATTTCAGTGATCTTACGTTTCATTTTTTTAATCCGCTCAGAAAAGGTGGAACGCTCTCAGTATTCGGTTTCGCTGGAGTAAGTTCCAATGAATTTCTGGCGAAGGATCAATCCAACTGGGAATCCGAAAAAGATCGGTACAACATTCATTTTAGTGGTGGTGTACAAGGGGTGGGGTTGAGGCTGGAGAAAAAGATTTGGAATTCACAGTATCTAAAAACTGGCTTGGCCTTCTCCGGTATCAACCAGGATAGACATGCTTTAAGCAAGCCGGTTCCATTTCCGCATCTAATGAGCGATTCTTCCAGTTTTATCAAATCCGTCATTTCCGGATTTATTCAAATCACTGAGAACCGAAAATATTATTCAAGTGAATCTGGTTTGAATTTTTCTTCTACCCATGACGACCTGGCCATCAGAACAGTTTCCTCGTCAGGAATTGGGCCCGACTTCTCGTCTTTCAGTGGTAGGGTTTCTACTTTTTTATTCCAGCCCTTTACCTCCTGGACTTGGAATTTCCTGGGATGGAAATGGAATACCGCGCTACGTTATGTTTTTAATACAGCATCGTCTTCTGGTTCATTCGAACCCAGGATGGTGGTGAATCACCGGTTTATTGGAGGACTCCTATCTGGCGGTTACGGAATCACCAGTCAAACACAGCCTGCCATACTTCTGGCGCAACCTGGATTTCGAAGACTCCCCATGACCAAATCCCATCAATTATATATGGAATATTCACGTTCATTGGGCACTGGCTTAACCTTCAGGAGTTCCATTTATCGTCATTACCTAACCAGGATACCCGTAACTTCCAATGCCGTTAATACGCTTTCCTGGATCAATCAATTTGACGAGTTTATGCTTGCAGAAACATTGGTGGAGGGTAATGCCATTCATCAAGGAGTAGAAGGTAACGTGGAGAAAAAATTCAACAATAACTTTTATTTTTCTGCTTCCGGAAGTCTTTATACTTCCCGATTCAAGGATGATCAATCTGGCAAGTTTTTGCCTACAAGATTTTCCGGACGATATACCAGCGCATTCCTGTCAGGTAAGGAATGGCAATTGAGAAAACAAGTTATTGGGTTGCACATAAAAATCTTAGCCTTCGGTGGACAGCGTCAACCGGTTATCGACCAGGAGGCTTCTGAAGCTGCAGGCACAACCATTTTTACCCACCAAAGCGGTTATGCCATTCAATTACCCAATTACCAGAGACTTGACCTTCGGGTAAACTGGAGAAAAAATAAAACCAAATTCACCAGGACCATTTCAATTGATATTCAAAATGTCACGAACCGGTTAAATAGTGCTGGATATTATTACGACACCTTCCTTCGCTCCATCAAGCCACGGTATCAGTTGGGAATAATTCCCGTGCTTACTTGGCGACTTGACTTCTGATCTGATTGGTTGTTTGATTTAAAAGCTGGTAGCGGTACTTTTGAACATGTCGCTTCCAAAGCATTTTGCACTCAATCCAGTTGCCCTGATATTATTCAGCCTGCTGCTCGTTGGATGTAAGGACAATCCAGTAGAGCCCGGGGTCTCAGAAAAGCTGGCTGCCAGCCGCAAATCGTACATCAGCAACCTTAATTATGAGTTGTATTTTGAAATTCCAAGAGATAAGAACGACTCCATTCCTGCAGCAATTAAAATTGTCTTTGATCTGGAAAAAATTCCTAATCAACTCCTCCTGGATTTCAAGGATTCGGCTGAAAATATTCAAAAAATAACATTGAATGACAAACTGTTACACTCCAACAGCAGCACAGTATCAGTTTCAGAAAAGATCATTCAATATGGGCATATCATTCTTCCAGGCGCTGCGCTTTACGTCGGCAAAAATGAAGCCCGTATTCAATTTCTGGCAGGCGAGGGCTCTTTGAACAGAAATCCTGAATTCCTTTACACGTTGTTGGTGCCCGACCGAGCCTCCGACTGCTTTCCGTCCTTCGATCAGCCTGATCTTAAAGCCAGCTTCCAACTCTCTTTAAAAATTCCTCCAGATTGGGAAGCCGTTTCTAATGGTTCAAAAGTTTCGTTGGACTCCTCCCTTGAAAGTAAAACCATAAAATTCTCAAAAGCTGATCACCTCAGTACCTATCAGTTTGCATTTGCAGCTGGAAAGTTTCAAAAGTTGACGCATGAATCCGGTATGACGATGTATTACCGTGAAAACGATTCAAAGAAGGTTCGATCTAATGTTGATGTCATTTTCAGTCTTCATACCAAAGCGCTTCGATGGATGGAGGAGTACACTGGCATCCAATACCCGTATCCAAAGCTTGATTTTGCTTTGCTGCCACCTTTTCAATACGGTGGAATGGAACATCCTGGAAGTATCTTTTATAAAGAAGGTAGTCTTTTTCTGGATGAAGGAGCTTCCATTAATGAACAACTTTCCCGCGCCTCTCTTATTTCCCATGAAGTCGCACACATGTGGTTTGGTAATCTGGTTACCATGAAGTGGTTTTCTGATGTCTGGCTAAAAGAGGTTTTTGCTAATCTGATGGCGGCTAAAATGGTTAACCCTTCCTTTCCTGAAATCAACCATGAACTCCGGTTTTTGCTAGCTCACTACCCCTCGGCCTATGCGATCGATCGTACCGCTGGAGCAAATCCGATTCAGCAGAATCTCCCAAACCTTAATATGGCAGGTACGGTTTACGGTGCCATTATCTATCAAAAAGCACCCATCATGATGCGAAACCTGGAATCGATGATGGGTGAAGAAAATTTTCGAAAGGGCTTATCCAGCTATCTAAAGAAATATCAATACGCCAATGCTTCATGGGATGATCTCCTGGCGGTGTTGTCAAAACAGACCAATAAAAATTTAAACGACTGGAATAGCTCCTGGATTAAGCAGCCAGGGATGCCAGGATACCATTTTAGCCTCTCAAAGGGTTCACTGGAAGTCAGCCTGATGGATCCTTCCAGGAAAATCAATTGGCCGCAATCAATTCAGGTTTCATTACTCAACAATTCGTCTGATACTTTTCAAATTGATTTACCCATGAGTGGAAGTCAGCTTGTCATTAAGGATCAAAGGATTCTTCCTGGCAGTAAGATCATTCCGAATTCGGACAGCAGGGGATATGGATATTTTAAGCTTGATCAGATCATGGTTGAGGATGCACTTTCATCAATTCATAAGGAGGTTAATCCTGTACGTAAAGCTGGAACCTGGATCATGTTGTGGGAGGAATTTCTTCAAGCCAATGTCCATCCGGAATACTTGGCAAATGCACTGTTACAGGGAATTCAAAGCGAGAAAAACCCTTTGATCCTGGACTACATATCATCCAGGTTTTCAGACCTCTATTGGAAATTTTTGCCTTCAGCAAGTCGATCCTCGATTTCAGCAAGCGCAGAGGAGGTAGTGCTTAACCGTCTGGACACGGAAAGCAACATCTCCGTGCGCCGTACACTCTTCAATCTTTTCCGATCCATTGCAACCACCGAAAACGGAACCAGACAGCTTAAAAGCATCTGGATGGGAAAACGCGATTTTGGCCTTAAAATTTCTGAATCTGATCGTATGAACCTTGCCTTGGGCCTTTCCCTCAGACTTCCCTCACTTTCTGATTCAATCATTGATGTTGAATTGAATCGACTAACCAATCCTGACCGCAAAGCTCAGCTTCAATTTATTTCTACACCTGTTTCGCCATCTGTCTCCAGCCGAACTTCATTCTTCAATAAGCTAAAAAATCCTGCCGAGCGCGTACAAGAACCATGGGTGCTGGAGGGTTTACGGTACCTGCACCATCCAACGAGGGTAGATGAATCCTTCAATTACCTTGGTGAAAGCCTGAATATGCTTGAAGAAATTCAGCAAACAGGTGACATATTTTTTCCAAAAGGGTGGCTCGAAGTCTCCCTAACCAACCATTATTCAGATGCCGCGCTAAAAGTAGTTGATGCGTATTTGGCTGCACGCCCAGATCTTTCACCCTTCTTAAGGCGGGCAGTTTTACAATCCATTGATCAGGTAAAAAGAGCAAACACCATTCGCCGGAAATTTTTTAAAATTGAAACCAATAAATGAAAACCATCACCACCTTAATAGGCCTGGCCATTGTACTGACCGGCTGCGTAAAAAATTCAGAGCAAGCCTCACAAACTGAAGATGATATGTCATTAAAATTATTCACCCTTAAAGGAGCCTCCGGAATGACGGTCACCATCACCAATTTTGGTGGTAAAGTCGTTTCACTGCTCGTGCCTGATCGTTCCGGAAACTTCGCAGATGTTGTTTTGGGATATGATTCCGTTACTCAGTATCCACAAGGCAACCCATATTTTGGCGCACTGATCGGTCGGTATGGTAATCGCATCGCCAATGGAAATTTTATTCTAGGCAACGACACCTTCAAGCTAGCCACCAACAATGGGGCCAATGCCCTTCATGGAGGTCCAAATGGTTTTCATAATGTTTTGTGGTCAGCCAAACAGGAAGATGTTGATGGACACGATGCCTTGAAATTAACTTACATCAGTGAAGACGGGGAAGAGGGTTATCCGGGCAAACTTACCGCAACGGTTACATATCTGGTCAACGACAACAATGAACTGATCATTGACTATGTGGCTGTGACCACCCGCGAGACGGTCGTTAACCTAACCCACCATTCATTTTTTAATTTGAAGGGTGAGGGGAGTGGTGATATCCTTGATCACAGCTTTGAACTTTTTGCTGATCAATACCTACCGGTTGATGCCGGACTAATCCCAATCGGAGCGCCAGCGCCCGTAACAGAAACACCATTTGATTTTATGAATCCCCACGCCGCAGGGGAGAGGATCTCAATTGAAAATGAACAATTAAAGCGGGGAAATGGATACGACCATTGCTGGGTGTTGAATAAAAAGACACCTGGAGAATTATCGTTGGCGGCAAGGGTATCTGAGCCCTCCTCAGGAAGAATTATGGAGGTATTCACCACCGAGCCTGGTTTACAGTTCTACTCCGGTAATTTTTTAAGTGGACGAGACATCGGAAAGGGTGGAAAACCCTATGAATTTCGTTCTGCCTTTTGCCTGGAAGCGCAACATTACCCCGATTCACCAAATAAACCGGATTACCCTTCAACAGTTTTAAAGCCCGGACAAACCTACCGTCAAAGGACCATCTACAGGTTTGGTGTACGCTGATTGAACAGAGCCTGTTCTTTCTATATTTGCGCCCGATTGTAAAGCAATTATGGGTTTAAAATGCGGTATAGTAGGCTTGCCCAACGTTGGCAAGTCCACCTTGTTTAATGCACTCTCCAACAATAAGGCAGAAGCGGCCAATTTTCCGTTTTGTACCATCGAGCCAAACGTTGGCGTTGTAATGGTTCCGGATGAAAGGTTGAACATCCTGGCAAGACTGGTAAATCCCAAAAAAATTGTACCAACAACATTTGAATTCGTTGATATAGCCGGCCTGATCAAGGGAGCCAGTCAAAGCGAAGACATTGGTCGGGGTTCTAAATTCCTTGCCCACATCCGTGAGGTAGATGCTATTGCACATGTTATCCGTTGTTTCGACGATGACAACATTGTGCACGTGCATAACAAGGTAAATCCCATTTACGATAAAGAGGTCATTGATACAGAGCTCCAGTTTAAAGACCTGGAGTCGGTGGAAAAGAAGATTTCCAAGGTTGAGCGTACGGCAAAGAGTGGGGATGCGAAGGCAAAAAAGGAGCTTCAATCACTGTTGAAGTTTAAACAGGCATTGCTGGAAGGTAAAAATGCCAGGGCTGTGCAGGCGGACGAAGATGATCTAAAGGCCATTTTCGATTTACAATTGTTGACATTGAAGCCCGTCATTTATGTTGCCAACGTCGATGAATCATCGGTGAGCACAGGCAACGAACATGTGGAGGCGCTCAGGAATTTGGTAAAGGACGAGGGTGCAGAAGTGGTGGTGGTTTCTGCTGCCCTGGAAGCCCAAATAGCCGAGTTGGAATCCCTTGAAGACAGAAAGGTTTTTCTGGCTGAATATGGACTAACCGAATCTGGTCTGGAGAAGCTCATCCGGGCTGCCTACCATCTTTTAAACCTCATTACCTACTTCACGGCTGGTGAGACAGAAGTCAGAGCCTGGACCATTCAAAAGGGCTGGAAAGCCCCTCAGGCTGCAGGCGTTATCCACACTGATTTTGAACGTGGATTTATTAGGGCTGAAGTCATTAAAATCCCTGACTACGAAAAGTACCGTACCGAGTCCGGTTGCCGCGACGCAGGCAAATTGGCCATTGAAGGCAAGGAATATGTGGTGGCTGATGGCGATGTTATGCACTTCCGATTTAATGTATAATAGATTGATTATCAGTCTATAATACCTATTTATCTTATATTTAATTAAAACCTAAGGCTGTACTAGGCCTCTAACTCTTTCGGATTTACCTGATTTTAAGTAGTTTAGCTTAATCCAAAATATTTTTTGGTTTAGGTAACCCATTTTTTGGCCTAATCCTCAAGTGGTTTGAGAGTCCGGTTAATCTTTGATCTTAAAAACAGAGGTGCTTACGTTCCGTTCCACCACCAGTTCCTTATTGCCCAGGTAATACGGGGCGTGCTCGTGAAGGGAGGTCAGAAGCAATACCTGGATTTTCAGGATTTCAACTTCTCCGGTTTGAAAGGTCAGACCAAAATCTCCCGGCAAGGCCTTCATTTTTTCTCCCAAAAGGTTACCCTTGTGATCTCCTCCGGCAGTGAGGATTTCATCGACTATTTTGAAAAATCCCTTTTTTCAGTGGGAGAGGTAATGGTTGGAAACCTAAACCTTTCACCAGAACGATTTGAACGCGAACCCGAAGTCAGCTTCACTGAATATGGAAAGTTTTTATGCCTTTCGCCGCTGGCTTTATTGCCTGCCACTTTCGGAGAGGAAGATCAAAAACGGTTCATTTCACCAGAATCAGATGAATTTTCTGATTTGCTTTATGAATTGACGCTGGCCAGAATGGAATCATCCGGCAGATTCTCGCCGGAAGAGCTTTCAGCATTCTATCGTTTTCAACTGGTGCCTGATAAGGATTATTTAAAGCGGCTCGATGACAGCCACAAGAAGTTCTCCAGGATCTATCCGATGTTCGATTCCGATATCCGTTATGAACTCAGGGGATATACTTTTCCATTTACGCTTTTTGCTTCCCCTAAAGTGCTGGAATTCGTATACAAACATGGCCTTGGCCACTCAACCCATAAGGGGTTTGGTATGTTAGATCTGGCAAACAACGCCGGGGAACCAGTATTGGTTTCCCAGTCATCCAGGATCACTGCTAGCGGCCATTAAGGCTAAACCTGCTGTATCCCATCAGCATCTCTGCACCACTCTGAAAATTTCGGTTATACACCAAAATTTCATAGCTGTTTTCCGTCATGGAATGGTCTCCCTCGATGGGATTGCCTGACTTGAAAGATTGTTGTGTGAAATAGCAATAGTCATAATATCCTTGTTTCAATAAAACCATCGCTTCCAACGTTCCGTCTGCGGCAGGCTTCATTCGATAACCCTCAGCGGTAGACCAGTCGGACCAATTTCCTCCAACATATATCGCGTCATCCGGTAGTCCGGTTTGCTCCATTTTAAAATGAACATAGACATATTGTCCCGTAACCGCTCCATTGCCAAAATCACGATTCCCGGCGATGAAGTTTCCATTCAAATCACCAAACTGCGCGTAGGCCTCACTTCCACGTGTTCGGTCAAGCCCAACAAAAACATGAAATGGTTTTTTGCTCTTATCAACATAACCGGTGTTCCTGCCTGGAAAATTCAGTGAACTGAAATCAACAAATCTGAATTCATTGCCCGCCCTGAAGGCCGATCGCTGATCAAAAAACTGGAACTCCAGATTTTCGCGGTATGTATCTGTTCTGGATGGGGTGAGCCCATATAGAGCATTATCCCATCGATTGTTCTGTCGGACCACCACAAAAATATTTGCGGTCGGATCAGGGATATTCAGTCCTGCATAGCTTACCGAGAAATTGATTTCCTGAAGATTTCGATATAAGGTTCCTTGTCCCGGCCTATTCATTGGTGCCACCATCATCTGATTGCTGAACACCATGAACCTTCTTGAAAAAGCAAGATTTTTTAAGTCACCATCCCTGTAAACCAATAAAATGTAATTCCCAGGAAGTTTCACTTCCGGTATCGGAAATCTGAAATGCACATAGGGTATGTGCGTATCGTTGGAAAAGGCAAAATCATTAAGATTGAATTCATTATACACGGCAAGAAAATCCAGGTCTCTTAACCTTGACCTGGACCAACGGTGGTCACAATGCAAAATTTTAGCGTAATAGGTTTCGGAATTCTCGCGCAAATCATCGAACTCTACCACCAACCGTTGTTCTTCTAATGGTGCTGCAGGCGATTGCATTTCCTGATAAGGTCCTCCAGTCTCCTGATAGATCATAATGGATTTGATCTTGCCGTCTGGAATTTCTATTCCATTCAAAGGCTGCCCCTGAACTTCGCTCAATAGCATCAAAAGGATGATGACCAATGAACTTTTTCTTAGTAGATCAACAATATTCACTTTAGTTATCAAGCTTTTCCATCAAATCGGTCCAATATTGATTTTTAACCCTAAGCGAATCCTCACATTTGATGCGCTTGTCATTCAATTCCTGAAACCGGTCAGGTTGACTATAAGTTTCAGGCATAGCCATCTCCAATTCAATCCCCCTTTTCTCTGTTTCAAGCGCTGCAATCTCCTCTTCAACTTTTGAAATCTTTTTTTCAAGGTCCTTTTTCGGAAAACCAGGATCAGTTTTCTTTTCCTGCTTCTCCTGTTTCACCTCCTTTGGCTTAGGAGCAACTTTGACTTCAGGTTCAAGCTTGACCTGTTTGGTCTTCCAATACTGATACTCTTCGTAGGTACCAGGATATTGTTTGATTTGTCCGTCTTCGATGTACCAGATTTTATTGGCAACCTGAGAAATGAAATGTCGGTTGTGGGAGACAATCACAAACGATCCCTGGTATTGCTGTAAGGCTTGAACCAAAATATTTTCTGAAATGAAATCAAGGTGGTTGGTAGGCTCATCCAGGAGCAAAAAATTAGCTTCTGAAATCAGTGTTTTTGCCAGCGCAACCCTCGATTTTTCTCCACCGGACAAAACCTTGATTTTTTTGAACACATCGTCGTCTGAAAACAAAAAACACCCCAGGACATTTCTTAGTTCAAGGTCTGTTTTTCCAGATCCCGCCTGTTTGAGTTCATCCAGTATTTCATTTTCAACATGCAGCGATTCCAATTGGTGCTGTGCATAAAACCCGGTAATCACATTGTATCCTCCGATCCGCTCGCCTTCAATAGGCTCTGATCCAAATAAAATCCTTAACAAGGTTGATTTTCCTCTTCCATTGGCGCCAATCAACGCAATTTTATCACCACGTTCAATCGTTATGGTTGTGTCCTTAAGAATGGAGAGATCACCATACGACTTTGAAATATGATTAAGCTGAACAACATTCCTTCCGCTCTGCTGCTTCAAATTAAACCGAAAATTAACTGAAGCCTGATCATCAGTGACTTCCTCAATCATGTCCATCCGCTCAATCATCTTAATCCTAGATTGAACCTGACGGGCTTTGGTGGCTTTGGCCCTGAAGCGATCTATGAATCTTTCTGCTTGTCTTATTTTTTGTTGCTGATTTTCAAATGCATTTTGCTGAATTTCTTCCCTGAGTTCTTTTTCAGTCAGATAATAATCATAATTACCCTCATAAGTGACCAGCTGCTGGTTGGTCACCTCGATGGTTTTGGTGGTGACTCCGTTTAGAAAAACCCGGTCGTGTGAAACCACCATTACCGCGCCATCATAATTTTTCAGGTAATTCTCAACCCATTCAATGGAGGGAAGATCCAGGTGGTTGGTAGGCTCATCCAGCATCAATAAGGATGGCTTTTCCAATAGGAGCTTGGCGAGCATAACCCTCATGCGCCAACCACCGGAGAATTGTCGCAGTGGACGACTCAAATCGGTGGTAGAAAATCCAATTCCCTCCAGAACTTCCTCTGCTCGTGCCTGCATGGTGTAACCATCCAGCTGCTCAAATTTTTCCTGCAGGTTGGTGAGCTTGGTAACCAATACATCTGAGTAATTGGTTTCCATCTCATGGATGGTTTTATCGATTTCCGCATGAACCTCACGAGCCTCCCGGAATGCGCCAAGCGCAACCTCCAGAATCGGGTCGTCGGACTGAAAGGATAAGAGGTCCTGATTTAGAAATCCAATGGTGCAATCTCGACTCTTACTAATCGTACCGGCGTCAGGCGTAATAGAGCCTTCAATAATTTTCAGTAGGGTAGACTTTCCTTTGCCATTTAGCCCTATCAGTCCGATGCGGTCGCCCGGTTTGACCACCGCAGAAGCATTTTCATAGAGGGCTCGACCGCCAATGAAGTATGAAATGTTGTTTATTGAAAGCATTCTACTGAAAGAGCGGCAAAAATAAGGTACTTTTCAGACTTGATTTTAAGATTGAAAACTAGGTCTAAGGCGTTTTAACCAAAAACCAACGCATTATGAAATTGTCAGGTTTTTCTGCCATCATCTGTTCCGGACTTTTATTGTTTTGCTCCGGAAAATCTGAAATAAAGGAGACAGCAACGGGTGAAACAAACTTCCCAGAAGTAAAGCTGCCCAAGGGATTTTCAATTTCCCTGTACGCAACAGTTGATGACGCCAGATCATTGGCAATCTCGCCATCAGGAACGGTATTTGTCGGAAATAAATCCGGTGATGCAGTTTATGCCGTAAAGGATCAGGATGGCGACGGAAAAGCTGAGCAAAAATATACCATCGCAAAAGGTTTAAATATGCCCAACGGTGTAGCCTTCCGCAACGGTGATTTGTATGTCGCAGAAGTAAGCCGGATCCTAAAGTTCCCGTCCATTGAAAAGCAATTGACTTCACCGGGCAAACCTGTGATTGTCTATGATAAATTTCCTACCGATGGATGGCACGGATGGAAATACATTGCCTTTGGTCCTGATGGTAAACTCTATGTACCCGTTGGTGCGCCCTGTAATGTTTGTGACAAAGGCGATGCGGTTTACGCTTCTTTGACCAGGATGAATCCGGATGGTTCAGGGTTAGAGGTTTTTGCCAAGGGAATTCGCAACACTGTGGGCTTTACCTGGCAACCTGATAATGGTTCCTTATGGTTCACCGACAATGGCCGTGACATGTTAGGCGATGATGTTCCGCCATGTGAGTTAAATATGGCTTCCGGTCCTGGACAGCATTTCGGATTTCCTTTCTGCCATGCCGGAGAGATTTCTGATCCTGAGTTTGGCGACAAACGTAACTGCAAGGAGTTTACTGCTCCTGCAAAAAAACTGGGCGCCCATGTCGCGCCCCTTGGATTGAAATTTTATACTGGATCCATGTTCCCGTCCGCATACCGAAACAAACTTTTTATTGCCGAGCATGGCAGCTGGAATCGGTCTAAAAAAAGTGGGTATAAAATCGGGATGGCCACGGTCGAAAACGGTAAGGTAATTGCCTATGAAACATTTGCCTCTGGATGGCTAAACGAAGAAAGTCAGAAAGTATCTGGTCGCCCGGTGGACATTCTGATTATGGCAGATGGATCCATGTTGGTTAGCGATGATAAACGCGGCGTGGTCTACCGAATTACCTATAAGGCTTAGAGTATGCTAAACCTCTATTGATAAAATGGATCGTGAATTTGATTTAATCGTTTATGGCTCCTACGGTTATACCGGAAATCTGATTGTTCAGGAGTGTAAACGCAGAGGCTTGAAGATTTTATTGTCAGGCCGCAGCGCTGAAAAATTGAATGTTCAAAGCCAACAATCTGGTTATTCCTGTAACACCGTTGACATTACCGACCATCAGGGTTTGGTTGATTTGCTTAAAAAGAGCACTGTAGTTTTGCATTGTGCAGGTCCATTTTCATCAACGGCACAATCCATGGCACTCGCGTGCATCGAAGCCGGAACACATTATCTCGACATCACCGGTGAATATAAAGTTTTCGAAGATTTGAAATTATTGGATGGTAAAGCTTCATCGCGTGGAGTTGTGCTAATGCCAGGAACAGGTTTTGATGTTGTTCCCACCGATTGCCTTGCCCTACACTTGAAAAATCGATTACCGGATGCAAACAACCTCGTTATGGCATTTGCATCCGTTCCTTCAGGTGTTTCCAGAGGAACCGCTAAGACTGCACTACAAAATTTTGGTGAACCATCTTTGATGCGATCGAATGGTAAGCTTGTGCCTGTTCCTGAAAATTTGAGACAACGTCAGATTGATTTTGGTTCTGTTAAAATGGAATCATGGTGCATTTCCTGGGGTGATATATCTACGGCTTTTCACACGACCGGAATTCCATCGATCCGGATTTACCTGGGTGCCTCCGCAAAGCAAATACGAATGTTTAGGTTGCTGACCCGGTTCGGTTGGATTTTTAAAACAAACTGGCTAAGAACCTTTATTAAAAAGCAGATTGACTCCAGGCCTCCCGGTCCTTCGGATAATACCTTAAAAACGGGGAAAACCTTGCTATGGGGGCAGGCATCCAATGAAAAAGGGCATTTGGTACAATCATTGATGGAGACCCCCAATGGATACACGGTCACCTATTTGATGAGTATTAACATAGCCTTGAGGCTTGGATCATTTAAGGGCAGCGGCGGCTATCGAACCCCTGCACAGCTCTTTGGTTCTGAACTCATTATGGATTGTGAGCGGGTAACAAGAACGGATCTATAACGCTATGATTTTTGTTAAAACAAAAGGGTATTTGTTCTATTTTTGGAGTCCCGCATCGTGAGAAAGTTTGTCCTGATCATATTGGCACTGAACTTTTCTGGTTATGTCTATGGCCAGAAAGCAAAAAACTACAAGAAGGAACTTGCCCCTGAGCTTGTTGCGGGTATCGCAAAAGGTGCGGGCGAAGATCAGATCTGCAACGTCAGCAATACTTTATTCAATGACCTGAAAAGGTATTTGGTTGAGAATACCGATAACTCCAATGCTTTCATGTTTATGGGGTTCATCTATCAGGCGCGATACAATGCTGCAGATGTGCTGAAGGATACCGATCGATTGAAAATCATGGGGGACTCCTCCAATTACTTTTTAGAACTTTCTATTAAAAACCTGGATGATAAAGAACTAAGTCGTTACGAAGATTTCTTTCAATCCTTTGCCCGACGTGACCAACGTACAGGTAAGTTTGGTATTTCTCTAGAGGATGTTCGCTACCGTTTGGAAAAACAGGTTCGCGATAACCGTGAGCGCCTTCAAAAAGTGCAGCGCATGAAGCGCTATTTTGTTCAGGCTCAAACAGTATATGAATCCAATGTTCAGTTTTTTAAAGAGATCACCGGTGCATATGAAAACCTTAACCAGTTTTTATTGAGGGCCGATGAGGATGTTGTGGCCAACCTAGAAAAACTGAAATCAAGACAGGACTCTTTGTATTATTCGCTCAACATGTACAAGTCCATCAAAACTCAAATCGGCCATGTTCCTTACAATCAGGTTTTGAAGGCGCAGGAAATAAAGGATATCAGGCAGGATGGACAAGGTGGTGCTGATTTTTATCAGGATGATTTGAGGCTGTGGGATTTCAGCCAGTTCTCCACGGATTGCATTGACGCAATAAAAAATGAGATTCTTCCCATCAACGAAAGCCTTGTGGCTTCCGACATAAAATTGGGTGAATTGATGTCAAAAATCAGACAGGACTCTGTTTCAGTGATGGGTGAATTGCAGGCGCTATCCAAGACGATTTTCAATGCTGACTTATACAAGTATGATGAGGATCCGCTTCCTTATGCATTGTTCAGAATTAAGATGGCGGAATTGCAATATGGATCGGAGCAGGCACTTGGTCGTGAGGATAAGCTGACCGATAATTTGATGCTAAGGTTCAACAGGCTTTCCAATGAATTGCGTGCAATCCGGGTGATGGACAGTGTTGCATCAAAGGAGTTGAATAGAGATTTAGAAAGTGAGGTATTGGATTTCAGGGTATTCATTAAGGATACGTATCGGGAGGGAAGTATGGTGGCGGCCTCCATGCGGACTTACCGTGAATTCGCTGCCCGTGAATTAAGTCGTTTGGAGCAACAAGTTTCAGCACTCAAGGAGGAGTTGAAATACATCCGTGATGGTAAAAAACTTGTTCCTGCACAGGCTGGAATAGAATCAGAGGGTTTTGTGCCGTTGGTTTTTAATGATGAGACATACACAGCAGGAGTTCGTTACGATAGTTTGCTCCATCCGTTTGGTTACTTTTATCAGATAACAGGAAACAGAAAGGTTTCACAGGGAGGGGGACAAGGTGTGGGAATTAAAGTTGATTTCCCTTTGGATAAAGCAATTTTTGCGGTGAGCAAAAAGTCATTCTTTAAAGGATTTGCTGTTGCAGGCCAGGGCAATTCAATTTTCTTCCCTGTTATTATTTCTCAGGAAAAAGTAAATGGTAAAGTGCCGGTAATGGTAGCCAAGATTTATGCCAGCGATGGATTGGTGGTCTGGTCTCCTTTGTTGATGTTGGATGGACTGCCGCTGGCTGTTGATTTTATCAAAGAGACCGGTGAACTCAGCATCACCATCGATACCGCCAATGGACCTTCTGCGGTCGTAGTTTCTAAAGATGGTAAGGTTATTGGGAAGTGAGGATTAGAAAAGGAACACGCGGGAGTGCGAGTTTCCTAGATGTCTTAATTCAAAACAAATTAAATCCTGAGTTCACCAAACTTTCGATACTTGATTCTTTGAGAATTCCAATTGGTTATAGGGTGCGAGATAAAGGATTGTACAGTTTAAATTTTGAGTTTGCGGAAGATTTTATTTTTAGTCACAATCTTTATCTTATTGATAACTATACTGGTCACTCTGTGCTTATTGAAAATCGGAAATATGATTTTGTTGTTCATGAACCCGGTAATGACGTTAGAGATAGGTTTTATCTCTCCCTTAAGCCAAAAACAAAAAAGGATTTCCTGGCATTTGAAATTTATCCAAATCCTTCACTTAGTAACTTTGTATTTATCAATTCCAATCAAAGAATCTCAGATTGTGTATTGCAGATATTTAATTCTTCAGGGTTGAAGATCAGTCATTTTTCAGGGCTAACTGATAATCGAATTGATTTAACTGAGTTTAAGCCGGGTGTATATTTCCTGAAATTGACTCATAGCTCGGGTCAACAAATGAAGAAATTAATTATTCCAAAACATTAATTTGAGTATATCCGAATGAAAAGATTCTTATTATTTGTCATTTATAGTATCTCTTTTGTTGACTTGATGGCTGGGCAACCTCCTCCGCCGCCATCCAACCCTGGTACCGTGCCCGTTGATGATTTCATATGGATGTTGGTGATCATGGGTTGCTTTTCTGGATTTATTTTTTCCCTTCTGATTACAAGATTCTCTACTAAAAAAAGTCAGTCCTTATGACTTTATTTTTTTGGTCCTTCATTGGATTTGTTTTCATGATAACATCCTAAAAAACGACCTAAATACTCTGACATGAAGGATAGAATAATTAAGGATGAATTAAGTAAAATAAAAAACTTCACCGTAGAAGATGTTCTTGGTAGAGATGAAATTGTTTTATCTGACAGCGTTCTCTTGTCAACCACCGTTAACAAGTCTGTTTTAATTACAGGGGCTGCAGGTTCCATAGGCTCTGAACTCTTCAGGCAAATATTAAACCTTCAGCCTCGTGTCCTAATCTTAGTTGATTAGGTAGAAACACAGCTGTACGAACTTGAATTGGAGCTTGCTGAGATCAAGGGAAAGGCACGCTTGGTTTACTTGCTTGCCGATGTAACAGATAAGGGTAGAATGGAATCTATATTCGAGGAATTCAAGCCTGAAGTCATCTATCACGCTGCCGCGTATAAGCATTTACCGATGATGGAAAAAAATCCTTCTGAGGCCGTCCGTGTTAATATACTTGGGACAAAAATAGTTGCTGACTTTGCGCTTAAATTTGGAGTTGAAAAGTTCATTATGATTTCAACCGATAAGGCTATAAATCCTACAAGTATCATGGGCTGCACGAAAAGGGTCGCGGAGCTCTATGTGCAGTCTTTGGGAAAATCTAATTACGGATATGCTCAATTTGTTACTACGCGGTTCGGTAATGTAATGGGTTCCAGTGGCTCAGTCTTCACGATTTTCCAACGTCAAATTAAATCTGGTGGACCTCTTACAGTTACTCATCCCGAGGTGTGTCGATATTTTATGTCTGTACCGGAGGCATGCAGGCTTGTCCTCGAAGCAGGTGCAATTGGTCAGGGAGGAGAAATTTTTCTCTTTGATATGGGTACGCCAATTAGCATTTTAGACCTGGCTAAAAGAATGATTGAATTGTCGGGTAAAGAACAAGGAAAAGATATTGAAATTGTATTTACAGGTCTGCGTGAGGGCGAAAAGCTATCTGAGGAATTATTCTATCAAACTGAAAACACCATTCCTACACACCATCCAAAAATTTTGAAGGCAAAGATTCAAGAAATGGACTTTAAAGAAATCTCAATTTTAGTTGATCTGTTTTATGAGTTGATTCAGGATCGGAATGAACTAAAAATGGTAGCCTTGATGAAAGAGATAGTCCCTGAATTCAAATCAACTTATTATAAATTTAGAGTTTCGGAAGGGTAGGCAGGCCAAAAAAACCCGTCAAAATCCCCTTCCAATTGGGTGTTTTTCCCGTAGCCTGAAAGTAACCGGTTAATCATTTTCGTGGTCAAAAAAGACCATGAAAATTCTAACGCCTTTACTATTTCTACTTTTTTGCATCCCTTCTTATTCGCAGGTATTCAGATCTGCAAAAAGTGGAAACTGGATCGATAAAACGGTTTGGGAAGTTTATTCAACCAGCGGATGGATTACATCCAGTACATTCCCAAATGCAAGCAGCGATTCCATAACCGTGCAATCAGGGCATCAACTGTTGATCAACGAAAAGATTGCGCTTGATAACACGCTTATCCTTGGAACACTAGAACTCTCCTCAACAGCTGAAGTAACCAAGGGGCCTTCAAACCGATACCTTATCGTTGGATCGGGTGGAAAGATCATCAATCGAGGCGCACTTCAAGGTGACCGCGATGGCCTAATTTTCGGTCCGGAATCTACCTATCTGCACAACTTCTCAGATTCAGAGGGTGTCATTCCTTTGGCCAGCTGGTCAAATTTTTCAACTGTTTCTATCATTGGCTATACATCAACCACCGAGGCTACGTCCGCTGGACAATGGTCACAATCTTTCGGAAATGTGGTTTGGGATACACCTCTGCTCACAGCCGACTTCTTTTTGAATGGTTTACTGAGCAATATTAGCGGCTCCTTCACCATAAAAACGACCAATGGACAAGTCCTTAGGCTAACCAAAGCTTCCAACCACAATCTTTCAATCGGTGGTGATTTTAATGTTGATGGAAGCGCCAGATTCTCTATTTCAAAAACAGGGTTATGCAATAGTTTAGTAACGGTTTCCGTAGGTGGTGATTTTAATTTTCGGTCTTCCAATCCACTTGGATCACGATACTGTGAACAAGGAATTTCAGTGTTCAATATTGCGGGTAGATTTTTTATGAATCAGGGCTTACTCTATTTCAGCAGCGGATCCGGTGGTACATCTTCCTCTGGTGCTGATTTGAGGGTAAAGGGTGACTTTCGTTTAGAGGGCGGTACCATTGATGCCAGTGTTGCTTACTCCAATCGGGTAGGGGATTTGTTTTTAGAGGGAAGAACAACACAGCTATTCATCAATCGTGGAAATATCGTAGGATCATTCCATTATCATCTGGCACCAGGTGCATTTGTAAGGGTTCCTGATGGATCAAGTTTTGTCGGTAACACTTTCGAATGTGGTGACCTTACCGGCGGCGCGACATTGATCGTGGAGTCATCTGACCCGCTGGGTGCCATTCAAAAAGGGCAGAACAATAATGGTTCCATAAAGGTCAGAACACAAACCTGGCGTTCAGGATCAACCATTATTTATGGCGGCACAAGTCCACAATTTATTGGAGGTGACCATCCATCAACCAGTGGAGTTAAATCCATCATTGATAATTCCACAGGGGTATCCACCGCAGCCACCGGTACAACTGCTGTTTGCGGAGGTGATCTCTCTATTATACGAGGTAATCTCGTGGTGTCTAAAAATAACCTGACGGTCAGGGGTAATCTGGATATCTCCGGTGGTGGTATAGAGGTAAATACCAGTAATCAAACATCGGCTGTGGCACTTACGGTCGATGGCGCATTGGTGTTGGAAGGAAATGGCATGGTGATTTCCAGTAGCCTTACGTCCAATACGGGGAATACTGTCCTCAATTTAAATGGTGATTTCAGGGGAAGTCGATTTATTCAATTCCGTGGAAATAATTCTCAGGTTAACATTGGTGGTTCACCAAGGGTTTTCTCCAGATCATTTCCAGTTGATCAACCTTTTAACCTAGAATCACTAAATCTGAATATTCCCGGAGGAAATACCCGATTACAAATCGATCAGGAACTGGTACTTGGAAATTTTTCCACTGCATCAGGATACACCGGTGGACTGACCATCCAATCTGGTGATCTGAAAATAACGGCACCACTTAAAATAATTTCCCCGATGATTCTATTCGGCGGCAGACTGGATTTTGGTGGCACGAGCCTAGAGCTACAAAGAAACATCCAGACCAACCAGCCTAACGGAGTCCTGATGTCCGACATGAGTTCAGTTTTGCTGATTACATCAGCCTTCGGAGGGATTGATAACAACCTTGCCTTCTCAGGTTCCGCGAATAACCTTGGAAAACTCATATTGGACAGATCTGCGCAGACCAATCCTATTACTGGCGTTCCGATCACGCCGCACATTCGTTTAAAGTCACCACTCAATATTACAGGTCAGCTTTTTCTGAAGGATGGTGAGTTTGAGGTTGGAAATTTCCTTTCCATGGATCCTAATGCCTCCATAATCAGAACACCCGACGCTGCTTTAGCGGCATTGAATTCAAATCCACCGACCGGAGGCCCCTACCATCTGGAATATGCAAGTGGGCAGGTATTCAATTCATTGGAGGCTGGCCCGGAGTCAAGAGGTGCTTTAAGTACAATGAAGGTTGACCTTGGGGGTGTGGTTTCATTAAATCGGGCGGTTATGGTTTCTGACTCATTGATCCTGTCTAATGGTAGACTTGCAAATCTTACCGACTCATTAACCATTGGGACTGATTCAAAAGTGATCAGATGGTCTAGTGCTGAATACACGGGCATACCGCCTAGATCGGGATCCTATGACCTTTATTATTATGGACAATCCATGAAATCAGGAAATGAGGCCCTAGGTTCCTTGAATAATGTGGTGGTTGGAGTGAAAGATTCAATTGAGATTTTAAATCAATTAGAGATTGATAAATCATTGATAATCAATAGTGGTAGATTTAAAATAACAGGTGATACATTAAAGACTGGCTCCGTGGTCAATAATGCATACATCAAAGCACCTGCAGTCATGGAGATTGATGGGATTTTTGACAACAATGGAGTTTTTGAAGCGGCGAATGGTACTGTTCAATTTTCAGGTGAAGGTCAATTGAAGGGTAATGCACCGCTAGCATTGAATCATTTGACTGTTTCGGGATCACTGTTAATTCCAGAGCAGGTACAAATTGGGGGAGATCTAAGGTTGAACGGCCCAATCCATGCTGATTCGGCACAGGTGGATTTAATCGGGCAGGGAAAGCAGATCATTTCAGGTACTCATAGGCTCGCGGTACGTGATCTAAAAGTTCTTACAAAGGATACGGTTACCGTTCAAACGGGAATAAATCTTACAGGCAGGCTCAAACTGGGCGATCATTCGATTCTCCATTGTGGCGATGGACTGCTGGTGTTAGAGACAAGTCCTGCGGGGTCTGCCGGGATCGATCCAATACCGTTAACCACACGGCTTATTGGACAGATTTCAGTTAGACGGTACATGCCTCCGGTGGGTCGGGATTACCGCTACATTGGTAGTCCGGTGTCAGGTGCCCGTTTCCAGGACCTAGTTCCTTGCGATTGGTTTAACCTTCGATATTCCTACAGTTATGAAGAAACTGTACTCGGGTATAAGGATTATGGGTTTGTTCGACAGGGTTTTACCAGTCCATTGTGGTCTGGTAGAGGGTATATACTTATGCCAAATGACTACTGGGCCTGGAAGGGATTCCATTGGACGGTCAAGGGTGAATTGAAGTCAGGGGAATCAAGAGGCGATGTTGATTTGAAAGTCACCCATACGTTCTCCAATCCACCCAACTGGCCCGATGATGGATGGAACCTGGTGGCGAATCCTTACCCCTCGGACATTGTTTGGTCATTGGATCCGTCCAAATGGTCTGATGGTCGGGGAGGGCCAATGGTGAATATCCATCCGCTGATATTTGTTAAAGATGTGTCCAATGGAACCTATAAAACTTATGACGCGTCTACAGGAATTGGTGATTTACCTGGTGGAAAGATCGCGCTGGGGCAGGCCTTCTGGATACATAGCACCGGAGCCAATCCAAGGTTGGTGGCACATGAGCAAGCCAAAACAAGTCAGGCGCGGTTTTATCGCCAGTCAGCGTCGATTTATCCACACCTAAGAATCATACTTAAATCAGATCAAGCAGAGGTAAGTTCTTTCTTTGTAATGAACTCAACATCAAAGGGTAATATTGATTCACATCAACATGGATTTGCCCTTCCTGGCGAGAAATTATCTGTGAATCTCCGATCTGAAGATGGGCAGTCCATGGCGCATTATGCCATCTCGGATGTTACGGAAATACCGATTGAAATAAGAGCACCTAAAACATCAAGTATGAGCCTTCGATTTGAACCAGCATCAGGGTTTAACTTGGATGACCTGGAGCTTGTTGATCGGGAACTAAATGAAGCCCATAGGATTACAGGGGGTTCGTATTCATTTGAACTTCGTGACAGCGTTTCCTTGAACCGGTTTTTCATTAGGAAGCGTAAAGCGGATTTTATGGACACAAAGGAGGCATTCAGACTTTATCCTAATCCATCTGCAGACGGCAGATTTAGAATTTTTACAGGAGGTGAGCATCTGGTCAGGGTTGTGGTCAGGGATCAACTCGGTAGAATGGTATTGGAAAAACATCAGCCAACTCCTGGAAATGAACTTAGCATCGAAGGCATCAAGCCAGGCGTATATCTGGTTGAAATCAGCACATCAGCCAGTACAAAAACGATCAAATGGGTGGTGAGTCGATGAGGGTTATTTTCGCCTCGGGGCCTTATCTATGGCTCGTATGGTCTTCAGGCGATCCTTATGAAATGGGTCAAAGGCATGCTCGAGATAGTATTCCAGCTTGATGTTGAAAAGGAAATAACCATCGTTAAATGTTGGATTTCCACGGACCACAGCTTGTCCGTTACTACGATCTGAAAGTGTTCTAGCGATATCACTTGAAAGCGTGGCTGGATCTGGAAACTTTCCTTTTGTTGGCCGATCAGGGTCTGGAATTCCACTTACATCATCCAAGTAATCTGTTCTCAAAAACCGATAGCCACCCTCGGCGACAATACTTGCCGCCATTTTGTAGGTGAATCGGATTCCAAATCCAACCGGAAAGGCAGGTTGAAATCGACTGTATGCCACGCCTTCGGTTTGAATGGGCTGTAAGGCATAAGTTTTTCCATCGTACTTGGTTTTCGGGTTCATGACCAGTAATCCCATTCCGGCAAAACCATAGACATTAAAATACGATCGAAGATCAAACCGGGAGGGTAGCGGCACGAGATTGACCGTTGCTACGGCGTTGAACTCTTTGTTGTTCGCAAAAAAGGAGAGGTTGCGAAGTTTTCGGTCATCGTTTGCAATCGCATCATCCCCTGCGATCCGGAACCAAATGGCTTCTGCGCGCAATGAAAATCGTGGCAGAAAAAAGAATTCAGAGCCTGCAACGAAACTATACCTGGGCTTGTTGAGCTTACCAGGATTCGATAATTCACCAAAATATGCTGCAGTCCCGGAACCAGCGAAAACTGTAAGGTTTCTATGTCTTCGGAGATTAAAAAACGATTGCGCGTCACAAATAAATGGTAGAAGGATCGCAATCAGTAAAAGGTTTAATCTCACCACGATGAAATTTTGGAGATTAAATTTACCCAGAAAGGTTTTATTGCAATACTTCCGAGATCTTTTTTGCAGCGTCTTTCAGAAGAATGGCCGAAAATACTTTTAATCCGGATTCACGGATGATTTTTGCTCCCTCTTCCGCATTGGTTCCCTGCAACCGAACAATAATCGGCACAGGGATATCACCCACCTTTTTATAGGCTTCCACTACACCATTGGCTACACGATCGCACCGCACAATTCCGCCGAAAATATTGATTAAAATCGCTTTTACATTAGGATCCTTTAGGATAATTCGGAAACCTGCTTCTACGGTTTGGGCATTCGCGCCACCTCCGACATCCAGAAAATTAGCTGGCTCACCGCCTGAAAGTTTGATGATATCCATTGTCGCCATTGCCAAGCCAGCGCCATTGACCATGCAACCAACGTTGCCGTCCAACTTGACGTAATTCAATCCTGATTTTCCTGCCTCCACTTCAAGTGGATCTTCCTCCGATATGTCCCTCAATGCCTCCAAATCTTTGTGGCGGAACAAGGCATTGTCATCGAGATTCACCTTACCATCAACAGCCAGAATTTTGCTATCGGAGGTTTTTAGGACGGGGTTAATTTCAAACATCGATGCGTCAAGTCCTATGTAGGCACTGTATAACGAGTGAATGAATTTCACCATTTCCTTGAAAGCATTACCCTCCAGACCTAGCGCAAAAGCAACCTTTCTTGCCTGGTAGGGTTGTAATCCATAAGCAGGATCGATCCACTCCTTAATGATTTTTTCCGGTGTTGCTTCTGCAACCTCCTCAATGTTCATTCCGCCTTCGGTTGAAGCCATTATAACGGGCTTGCTGGTCGCGCGATCCAACAGGATGCTCATGTAATATTCCTTAGGCTCTGATTCACCTGGATAGTAGACATCTTCAGCGATTAGGACCTTGCTGACCTTTTTTCCGGCGGGACCGGTTTGGTGGGTTACAAGGGTGCCGCCCAGGATGGCTTTGGATTTCTCCACTACTTCGTCCAGCGACTTAGCGAGTACGACACCACGGGATCCAGTTTCACGAATAGTACCTTTCCCCCGTCCGCCGGCGTGGATTTGAGATTTCACTACAACCCACTTAGTACCAGTTGTTTGCTGAAGTTCTTTGGCTGCGGCCAGTGCTTTGTCGGGCGTGTCGGCAACGATGCCGTTCTGGACTGCGACGCCGAATTTTTTGAGGATATCTTTGGCCTGATATTCATGAATGTTCATAGCTCGGAATTTGGTGGCAAGCTAAATTTTTTAAACCTTTAATTCAACACCAAGCCATGGTCAGTGCCAGACAATTAAAGAAATCCTATGGATCGCTTCAGGTCTTGAAGGGCATTGATCTGACCATTGCCCAAGGCGAGATTGTTTCGGTGATGGGGGCATCCGGTGCCGGGAAATCAACCTTGTTGCACATCATCGGTACCCTTGACCATCCGAATGCTGGTGAGGTGGTGATCAGCGGTACGAACGTATTCAATTTAAATTCTAATCAGTTGGCTGCCTTCAGGAACAGGCATATTGGATTTATTTTTCAGTTTCATAATCTACTTCCTGAATTTTCTGCAAGGGAGAACATCATGATCCCGGGCATGATTGCCGGCACGTCGATGGTTGCGCTTGAGAACCGTGTGAAAGAGTTGTTGGGTTATTTAGGGCTTTCTGACCGAGGGGATCATAAGCCATCGGAATTGTCTGGAGGAGAGCAGCAGCGTGTTGCCGTTGCCAGGGCACTGATCAACAAGCCTGACCTTGTTTTAGCCGACGAACCCAGCGGTAACCTCGATTCAAAAAATGCGGCGGAATTGCATGAGCTTTTTCTACAGCTTAGGAATGAATTGGGTCAGACGTTTGTGTTGGTTACGCATAACCCTGCGCTGGCTGACCTTTCCGATCGAATCTTGCGCTTAAATGATGGCTTGGTGGTGGAGGGGGATTAAGGGCTATTATCGATTGGTTGCATTTCATTTCAAGACTTAGATTTTTTTAGCCTTTATTTTTTGGAATGATTTACGGGTCGATTGAATCCTGGATGATCCATCATATTATTTGTTAACGACACGTAAATAATAATGGTCCTAATGAAATTGATTGATTTGAAAAATTAGAAATAGGAATGAATGGGTCCCTATGGGACCCTTATATGAATTTTAATTCGTGCGTTAAGGACAATAGGTCCCGATGGGACCTTTGATCGCTGGCTTAATATTTGATCCTAGTAATTAATTTTTTTAAACGATTTATAGGTCCATTGAATCCACAATTTATTGTTGAATTCAAAAAGATCTTATATGAACAACATTGGTCGCATCGCGACCAATGGTTTCTTGCTATGGAATTAATTGATCGATGGGACCTTTGATGGCTGGCTTAATATTTGATTCTAGTAATTAAATTTTTAAAACGATTTATAGGTCAATTGAATCCACAATTTATTGTTGAATTCTAAAAGATCTTATATGAACAACAATGGTCGCATCGCGACCAATTGCTTCTTGCTATGGAATTAATTGATCGATGGGGTCCCATCGGGACCCTTTGTATTTTATTGCTTATTGAAAAATGATCTCAAATATCACTACCTCTGAATGGGGAATGATGGCCTTTCTTCATGCGCCTCTAATACCTCAGCTTCACCGGTCATGTCATCCAGAATTTTATCCAACCTGACATGTCTAGTTTCATTCACCATCAAAGGATCATAAGGGATTCCGACACGAATATAGTTTTCGGTAAACCCAAACATCTTTTGATCGCTGATGTCATTTTCGAAAAGAACGTTGAACAACCCACCAACATTATCCAGATAAAATTTTCTTCGCTTTCTGTCAGATAAGCCATGCAATCGCGCCGAACGTTCAGCTCTGACTTTGACCGGCACTGAACCATCCATCGTGGCCGCTATTGTATTTTCCCGCTCCGAGTACGTAAAAACGTGGAGGTAAGAAATATCGAGATCTGCCAGGTAACGGTAGGTCTCATCAAAGTCTTCATCAGACTCACCGGGAAATCCCACGATAACATCTACACCAATACAACAATTTGGTATTCGTTTTTTTATTTCCTCTACCCGTGAGGTGTATGTCTGCCTTAAATACCGACGCTTCATAAGCTTGAGTATGCGGTCTGAACCCGATTGAAGCGGGATATGAAAGTGGGGCATAAACCGTTTTGAACCAGCTACAAACGCAATGATTTCATCGGTAAGTAAGTTGGGCTCTATAGAGGATATTCTAAACCGCTCTACATCCTCAACCTCGTCCAACTTCCGGATCAGGTCAATAAACTTTTCTGTCCTTACCCCATCCCTGATTCCAAAGTCCCCCGTGTTAACACCCGTGAGAACGATTTCCTTCGCGCCATTGGCACCAATTTGCCTTGCAATATTCACCAATGAATCGCTGCTGTCACTTCTACTGCTTCCTCTTGCTTTAGGGATGGTGCAAAATGTACAGGAATAGTCACAACCATCCTGAACCTTAAGAAAAGACCTTGTTCGATCTTGCGATGACCAGGTGCCTGTAAATTGTTTCGCTTCTTCAATGGGTCCGGCGTGCACCTCAGGAATTTCCTTCCGAATAAAATCGCCTATCAATTCGTGAAGTCTGAATTTTTCAGCTGCACCCAGCACGGCATCCACGCCTGGGATTTCAGCTATCTCCTTTGGCTTCAGTTGTGCATAGCATCCAACCAGGGCCACATATCCATCAGGCGAAATGGATCTTGCTTCTCTCACTACCTTCCTGCATTTTTTATCGGCGTTTTCTGTAACCGAGCAGGTATTGATGATGAAAATATCAGGACGATCGGTGAAGTCCACCTTCTTATAACCACGTTCCTCAAAGGATCTCGCCAGTGAGCTTGTCTCTGAAAAATTCAGTTTGCATCCGAGCGTATAAAAAGCAACTTTTTTCACGGGGCAAAAATAGATGAATCCTTGAAGATCCGATTGGTGGATGCTGTATTGGATCTTGAGCCTGATTTTTCGGCATCTTTACAGCCTGATTACGACATGATTATTTCCAGCATCAAAAATCCAAGGTTAAAAAGCATCCTAGACCTTGAAAAGCCTCGGAATCGAAGGTCTAGTGGACTTTTTCTGATAGAGGGTGTTAAGGAGATAGGGCATGCTGCTGCTGCAGGCTATGAATTCAAGGCAATTGTCTTTAGCAAAGACCTGATTCCACAGGATGTTGAACTTGCTTTCTTCAATCAGGTGGATGAAAAAATTGAAGTCACTCAGGATGTCTTTTCAAAGCTTGCCATTCGCGAAAACTCCGGCGGGATGCTGGTGGTAGCAAAAATGAAAATGCATCAGCTTTCAGATATTCGGATTTCAAAAAATCCGTTGTTGCTGGTTTTGGAATCGGTTGAGAAGCCAGGGAATCTCGGTGCGGTATTACGAACAGCGGATGGGGCAGGGGTTGATGCAGTGATTGTATGCGATCCACAGACCGATCCCTACAACCAAAATGTGGTAAGGTCAAGTCTGGGCTGCATTTTTACAGTTCCATTGGCATTGGCGAGTTCCCAGGAGGCTATGGAATGGCTTAGAAAAAATAAAATAAGGGTGGTGGCCACACACTTGGAATCATCAAGTCCTTATTATCTCGAGGATTATACAACCGGCACTGCACTGATCCTTGGAACTGAAGCAACAGGTCTTACCGAGTTTTGGTGGCAGGGTGCAGATGCCAGGGTTATTATCCCAATGAAAGGCAACAATGATTCACTCAACGTTTCGAATGCCGCTGCTGTGGTTGTTTACGAAGCAGTTAGACAGCGTGCAATGAAAAAAAATTGATGCTTACTCAATAATTTTAAACTAATGCTTACCCTCTCACCTGATTCCTGGACCGAATATGAATTGATTGACAGCGGCTTTGGTGAAAAGTTGGAGCGGTTTGGGCCATACCGAATCATCCGTCCTGAACCTCAGGCATTGTGGGAACCTGTGTTGCCTGAGTCTGAATGGAAAAAACTTTCAGACGCACGGTTTGATCGGGAGCAGAAGGAGCATTATCGTTTTACCGATGAGGTTAAAGGCGGTTGGAAAGGAAAGATGCCGGAATCGTGGAATGTCTCGTATCGATATGACCATAAGTTCGATCTAAAACTCCGACTCGCCTTAACTGGATTTGGCCATGTGGGTATTTTTCCGGAGCAGGGCGCCAACTGGAATTTTATTTTTGACGCACTTAAATCGTCCCCGGTTCATAAACCTAAGGTCCTCAATCTTTTCGCCTATACCGGAGCTGCTTCAATGGTGTGCAGGATGGCAGGTGCAGAGGTTACTCATGTTGATGCTTCAAGGCCTGGATTGAACTGGGCAAGTCAGAATATGTTGTTGAACGGGCTTGATTCAATTCGATGGGTTTATGAGGACGCCATGAAGTTTGTTAAGCGTGAAGTAAAACGTGGGAATAGTTATCATGCCGTTATCATGGATCCGCCGCCGTATGGAAGAGGGCCGGATGGCGAGAAGTGGACACTGGCTGAAAAAATCGATGAGCTTGTCAGCGAAACATCCAGATTGCTAAGCAAGGAGCCTGTGTTCTTTTTGATGAGCCTATATGCGGCTGGTTATTCTGCTCAAGTGGGAATGAATGTTGTTCGTCGTCACTTTAAAACCGGTGAACAGACCTTCGGAGAATTTCTTATTCGATCCGAAAAATCAGTTCCCCTTCCGATGGGAAGTTTTGTTCGAATCAAGTTTTAATCCTTTCTGTTTCTATTTCCCTAAATCTGTCCAACCGATAGGGGTGGGTCGGCTTATTGGGTTATCTTTGCCGCTTAAATTTTATTAACGCCCTTTTTTAGGCTTATTATGGAGGTTGAGAAGATCAGGAACATCGCAATCATTGCGCACGTCGACCATGGAAAAACTACTTTGGTTGATAAAATGCTTCATGCAGGACAATTGTTTAAAGCACATGAAAATCCAGGTGAGTTAATCATGGACTCCAATCCCCTCGAACGTGAGCGGGGTATTACCATTCTGGCAAAAAACGTATCTGTTCGCTACAAGGACTATAAAATCAATATTATTGATACGCCCGGCCACAGTGATTTTGGTGGTGAAGTAGAGCGCGTCTTAAATATGGCCGATGGATGTTTGTTGCTGGTCGATGCTTTTGAAGGTCCTATGCCACAGACCCGATTCGTTCTCCAAAAGGCCATTCAAATGGGTCTTAAACCCATCGTAGTGATTAATAAAGTTGATAAGAAAAACTGTACGCCAGAGGAAGTACATGAATCGGTATTTGATTTAATGTTTGCCCTCGACGCTACTGAAGATCAGCTTGACTTCCCTGCTTTTTACGGTTCAGCCAAGCAAGGATGGATGAGCACCGATTGGAAGAAGCCAACAACGGACATCAACAGTTTGCTTGATGGCATCATACAATATATCCCAGCGCCTAAAACAGCCACCGGAAACCTGCAAATGCTGATCACCTCACTCGAGTATTCATCCTACATCGGTAGAGTGGCCATTGGTCGGGTCCACCGTGGTGAGATCAGAGCGGGACAACAAATTTCACTCGTCAAGAGAGATCAAAGCACGACGATTAAACACCGTATTAAAGAACTTTATGTTTTTGAAGGTTTTGAAAAGCAAAAAGTTGAGGTGGTAAAAGCAGGTGAGATTTGTGCGATTGTCGGATTGGAAGGATTTGAAATCGGCGATACTGTCGCAGATGCTGAACAGCCGGAAGGCATGAAGAGCATCGCCATCGATGAACCTACCATGAGCATGATGTTCACCATCAACAACTCGCCATTCTATGGAAAAGAAGGAAAATTTGTTACCTCACGACACATCAAGGAAAGGCTGGACAGAGAGCTGGAACGGAATCTTGCGCTAAGGGTTGGCGAAACCGGTTCAGCAGATTCATTCCTGGTTTTCGGCCGTGGTGTGCTTCATTTATCCGTGTTGATTGAAACCATGAGGAGAGAAGGCTACGAGTTACAAATTGGACAGCCTCAGGTAATTTTCAAGGAAATCGATGGAGTACGCAGTGAGCCGGTGGAAGAACTTACCATAGACCTACCCGAAACAGATGCGGGTAAAGCCATTGAAACCGTGTCAATTAGAAAAGGTGAAATGACCAACATGGAGCCGAAGGGTGATCGGATGATATTGAAGTTCATTATTCCTTCGCGTGGTATCATTGGCTTGAGGAATTATCTCATGAACGTAACCGCTGGAGAAGCAGTAGTTACCCATCGGTATAAAGAATATCAGCCATTCAAAGGTGAAATTCCTGGAAGGATCAACGGTTCATTGATCTCCATGGAGCCCGGTGAGGCCATCCCTTACAGTTTACACAATCTTCAAGACCGTGGAAAGTTCTTTATTGATCCAAATGACCCAGTTTATGAAGGACAGGTAATTGGTGAAAACAGTCGAAGTGGAGACTTGGTGGTAAACGTCACCAAGACCAAAAAGCTCACGAACATCCGAGCATCCGGCTCTGATGAAAAAATGAAGATTGCTCCTGCCATCAAGTTCTCCCTGGAAGAAGCGTTAGAATATATTCAGTCTGATGAATATGTTGAGGTAACCCCCAAGTCCATTCGTTTGAGAAAAATTCTTTTGAACGAAAACGACAGAAAGCGTGACCGAAACAAGACCTCGTCATAATGTGATGTTTTAAATTCCGCAGCATGCGTAAGGCCTTCCTTTTCGTATTGGCAGTGAGTTTTTTCTTTGATCTGGTTGCTCAGGTAACGCCTGTCGCATCACCTGAGCAGTGGATAGAAGAAGGTCGAGCCGCAATGGAAGAGGAGGATTATTTTAAGGCTGTCGATATCTACACCAGAATCATTGAGGCTGCACAAGCCTCAAAAGGGGATGAAATCACTCCGGAATCAAAATACTTTGAAGCACGGTATTACAGGGCTGTGTGCTACTTCTATCTAGATGAATGGGAATATGCCATTTCAGATTTGGATTTATTCATTACTGGGATACCAACTTTTCCTCAGGCTTATATTCTTAAGTCCATTATCTATCAAAAGCAGTTACGATTTAATGACCAGCTCGCGAGCCTCAACAATGCACTATCGTTCCTTCAGGAAGAAGAGTGGCCAAGGATATACCGGCTGCGTGCCGCTGCCTATCTTGGATTGGAAAAATTAGATTCCGCATTGATTGATTTGAAGCGTGGTCTTTCTGTTGAAGAGAATGCTGAGGGTGTTGCCTTGTTGGGTTATATCTATTATAAAAAAGGAGATTATGATAGCGCCATGTTTAACTACAATAAGGCCATTGGACTGGACTTTACTTTTGTGGCCACTTATCAGTATGCGGCTTCATATTGTTTAGAGCAGAATCAGAATGATAAGGCTATGACCTACATCACCCTTGGATTGCTGGCAGAACCTGAAACCCCTGAATTGATCTTTCTTAAGGGCGTTGTTTTTCAGGAGTGGGGTAGGACTGACGAAGCTTGCAGCCTGTTCAACCGCGCATTTTATGCAGGTATAGACGATGCGGGTGATTATCTGAGTGAGTACTGTTATCCTATAGAGCGCTGATTTCCGGATTTCAGGCTCAATTTCAAATTTTCTTTAAACCAGTTCTACTACTTTTACGTCTAATGGTTTCGAAATTTGAAGCATGAAAAGATTACTCTTTTTATTGTTGCCTTTCCTGGTTGGTTGCGGAGCAGAACCGGATGTTAACGACCTAACACAAAACATGCTGGTTCAAACCAGCTTTTTGGACAACATCGATTTCTCGAAATACACCTCGTATGCCATTCCACCGGATACCCTCGGGTACGTCAGCAACGCATCTGAAGATACGCTCGTGGTTGGACGCTATGCCGCGGATGTAGTCTCAAAAATCAGTTTCAGGATGTCCAAAGGGGGCTACACGCTCACCAATAAAAAGAATGAGCCAGACCTGGGTATAAGTGCTTATGTACTCGATAACCAGGGATTTTACCAGTCCGTCAGCTATCCGAATTATATGTTCGGTTACCCTGGCTACGGTTATTCTGGATTTTATAATTATGGTTTTGGTGGATTTTACGGCTATCCGTTGGTCCAAAATTTCTCCTACCAGACCGGAACATTGGTAATCGAAATCATCGACCTGAAAAATCTTACACCCGATAAAAAGTATCAGGTGGTTTGGGTGGCAAGGATCGGCGACCTGTATAATTCACCCGATCCGCTTTCGAAGGTTTTAGTGGCTGTCGATCAGGCCTTCGACCAATCTCCCTATCTGAAGAAAAAATGAAGTGTTTCCAATTGAAGTCTATAATTCTGGCGATTGTAATTTCGCTGTGCTCTTTTGGTGTTAAGGCACAGTATTTCGATAAATATTATGGCGTTGCTGCGGTAGGTTCAATGCCCTTGTCAAACAGAGAATTCATTAACAGGCCCTCCGTTAGGGGAATTAAACTCCTGTATCGGGAACTGCTGAATGAAAAACTTTCAGCAGGATTTGATTTTACCTATTCAGGTTACAACGACTACACAGAACCGAGAGTATATCCTACAGGCAATGGTGCGGTCTTCACAGACTATTTTGGCTATGTGGATCAGTACGCCATTACCATGTCAGGAGAATATTTGTTTACTCCGGATAAAAAAATAATTCCATATGCCGGTTTTGGTGGCGGAGCCTCTTATTCATCCTTAAGACTTTATTACAATGTTTATCAGAATTCAGAAAGAAAATGGTCCGGTATCATCAGACCTTATGGTGGTGCCATTTTCAGGTTTGGAAACAAGACTTCCTGGGGCGCATTTACCACCCTTAGCCTTGACCATTCGTTTGTGAAGGCGCCTGACTTCGATTACAAAGGACTTTCGTCCCTGAACCTTCAGGTCGGGCTGGTGTATCTTAACTGGTAATTTCAGACTAAATACCTGCCAAAGGTTATTTTTGCCGCATGCCTGAACAAATCCTTATTCTGGACTTCGGCTCTCAGTATACTCAGCTGATTGCCAGAAGGATACGTGAGCTGAACATTTATTGTCAGATTTTCCCATTCAATCATTATCCAACGATCACGCCTGATGTAAAAGGAATAATCCTTTCCGGTAGCCCGTGTTCTGTTCGGGACGAGGATGCGCCAGATGTGGATCTGGGTGTATTCGGCAACCTGCCTGTATTGGGAATATGTTATGGTGCTCAGCTTATGGCGCAAAAAACCGGCGGTTCGGTTACGCCATCCAAAATCAGGGAATATGGTCGAGCAAGGCTATCCTCGGTGTTGAACAGTGATCCGCTTCTTGCGGGCATCTCAACCGGAGAGCAAGTTTGGATGTCACACGGCGATACCATCACGGCACTTGCACCCGAATATGAAATTACAGCCAGCACCGATTCGGTGAACGTAGCAGCCTACAGGAAAAGAAACACCAATTGCTATGGCATTCAGTTTCATCCTGAGGTCACCCACACAATCCCGGGTCAAAAACTGTTACAAAATTTTGCTGTCTCCATTTGTGGTTGCCGCCAGGATTGGACACCGGGTCAGTTCATAGAAAACACCGTTCACAAGCTTAAGGAGCAACTGGGCAGCGATAAGGTTGTCATGGCACTCTCCGGCGGAGTGGATTCAACGGTGGCTGCTGTTCTTGTTCACAAAGCCATTGGACAATCACTGAGCTGCATTTTTGTCGATAATGGTTTACTTCGTAAGGATGAGTTCAATCAGGTTTTGGCTTCTTACCGTGGCATGGGATTAAACATCAAGGGCGTTGATTCAAAACAGAGGTTCTATGCTGCCTTAAAGGGTTTAACGGAGCCTGAAGCCAAGCGAAAAGCCATTGGTAAAACTTTTATTGAGGTCTTTGATGAAGAGGCCCACCTTATATCTGGTGTAAGTTGGTTGGGTCAGGGCACTATTTATCCAGACGTTATTGAGTCTGTATCGGTGAAAGGTCCTTCTGTAACGATAAAATCGCACCACAATGTGGGTGGACTGCCAGAGCACATGAAACTTAAGGTGGTAGAGCCGCTTCGCTCGCTCTTTAAAGATGAAGTTAGACGGGTAGGCCATACCTTGGGAATCGATCCTGCCATCCTCGGTCGTCACCCATTTCCAGGCCCGGGACTTGGCATAAGAATCCTTGGGGATATTACAGCGGAAAAGGTGGCGCTGCTTCAGGAAGTGGATCATTTGTTTATCAGTGGATTAAAATCCCATGGGCTTTACGATCAGGTTTGGCAAGCAGGTGCCATTTTGCTTCCGATTCATTCGGTGGGTGTAATGGGTGATGAAAGGACTTATGAACAAGTGGTGGCCTTGAGAGCCGTGGTTTCTGTCGATGGCATGACAGCCGACTGGTCACATTTGCCTTTTGAATTTTTGAGTGAGATTTCTTCATCCATCATCAATAAAGTTAAAGGAGTTAACCGCGTCGTTTATGACATCAGCAGTAAACCGCCTTCAACCATTGAGTGGGAGTAATTTGGGGATTTAGATATGCGAATTCTTTTTTTCATCATAGTATGCTCGTTGCTCTCTGAAAAATCCTTTTCTCAGGATTTCAAACAACGCTACTCAAATGCCAAACAGTTATTTGAGGCAGCAAACTATGACGCCAGTTTAGATGCGTTCAAAAAGCTGATGGTTTATGATGCATCAAACCCTTACACAGAGTATGCAGGATTTTATTACGCGCTGAGTGCCTACAATAGAAATTATCGTTCTGTTGCACGTCGAACTTTAGCAAGTGTCGACTCTCTATATCCAAATTGGTCTCAAAACGATGATGTAAAATATTGGCTTGCACAAATATATTTTGAGGATGGTGAACCATTTCAGGCGATGGCCAAACTCAAGGCCATGAAAAATTCTTCGGGCACGACTCCTTTAAAGGAAAAGTTTATTCCTAAAATAAAGGATGTTGAAGTTCTGAGAATGCTTATGGATGACTTCCATGATCCTATTGTAATTAAAACGCTGATTCAACGGTTATTCTATCAGGCTTCCGAAGAGTCTATCGCTGAAGCCAAGAGGATGATCAATTTGCAAGGATTAAGAGAAAGCGATTTCGTCATTTTGCCCCCTCGGAAAATCCAGAATGCAAAACGCGTAGCGTTACTGTTTCCATTTCTGGCTTCATCCCTCGATCCATCACCCGGCACCAAAAAGAATCAGTATGCCTTGGATTTATATCATGGTATTCGGCTTGCCGCCGACTCTTTGGAGCAATTGGATATTCCGGTTGAATTGAGTTTATACGATACAGAGCGGAATCCTGAAAAACTTAAATCAATCCTCTCGCTCAATGAGGTAAAATCCTCCTCTGCATTGATCGGGCCGTTGTTTGCCGATGAAATAGAGCTGGTCAAAAAGTTTTCATCCAATGAAAATATTTTGATGATGCATCCGGTAAGCAGCAACCCTGATTATTTGTCAGGTAATGCCAATGCGGTTCTTTTCCAACCGTCCTACGTAACCCTTGGAAAAAAGAGTGCTGATTATGCGGCTGGCCTAGACCGAAAAGGTCCGTGCTACGTATTTTTCGAGAATACGGCCAAGGATTCAATTGTTGCTCACGCCTTTCTTCAACGTGCAAAGGAATTGAAATTGGAAGTTGGATTGTTTCGAAAAATTGACCGTGATAATTCTTCCGTCATTAATTCCATCCTCGCAACGGCTGTCAAATTTGACAAATTCAAAAATCCCATTGAGTTTAAGCTGCCGAAGGATAGTCTGGCCAGCATTTTTGTTGCCTCTGACTCGGAATTGATTTTTACCAAGGTGATTAGAAGTGTCGATTCAAGAGATGATGGAACAGTAATAATTGGTCAGGAGAGTTGGTTGGATAAGCCAGGAATGGACTGGATGAAGTTTGAAGAGCTTCGCATTGCTTTGATTGCTCCCAACTATTACGATGTCCATTCAGCCGAGTATAAAAATTTTGAAAAAAAGTATTTAGCCGTGCATGGAATGGCGCCTTCTAATTACGCAAGGATCGGATTTGAGTTTATGATGTTTTTAGGAAGTAAGCTGTCCGGAAATTCCTCAAGTCCAAAGTCGGCGGTGGTATTGTCGGGTAAAAATGCGGGCGTCATTTTTCAAGGGACCGATTACAATGGAGGTCAGGACAATCAGGCAGTCCCGGTGATCACCTTGAAGGAAGGCGCATTGGTGAGAATCCGTTAACCGGGATGGTCATCCAATCGTTCCTATTGACTAAATTTGACTGATGATTTCCAGGCCCTTTTTTTTGTTTTCCTTCCGTGTTGGTCTGGCTGTATCCTCGTTTTTATTTTCATTAACTTCTCTTGCCCAGGACAGTCTGGGTGCAAGGGTAATCTACGATCGCCCGAATTATATCCGATATCTTTTTGCAGGTGTTCAACCTTTCTATGGTGAATACTTTTCCACCTCCTCCAATGCAGGTTGGGGCGTAGATGCGCATTACCTCCCGGATCATAAAGCAGATTATAGACTGCAGTTCCGTAGGCCCTATTCTGAATCACTTTTAGATGTTTCCAGAGAGAATGCTTCCAAAAACAGTAAGACTGAAAATTCACCGGTAGGTTTTTACTATGTAGAAGCATCGGTTAACATTCATATCCGTGATGTTGAACGAAAGGGACATTCCAAGGTGATCTTATACAATGCCGCGTTAACTAAGAATGCCTGGACCGCCACGGTTCCACGGAAAGTTAAGATCCCTTCAAAAGTTCGGAAGATCTATGGATTCCGTGCCGGGGCAGTTCAATGGCGATCTACGGTAGACGTCTCAACTATTTTGGAACGACAAGGATTATCCAACGCCGATATTTTTCTTCCTGAGATTTATCGCGATGCATTGGGTAGGGATATTCCACTCCGTGGATTTAGCAGCATGACGGCAACTACTTTCTATTTGGGAACAGGTGTAACCACCATCCGGAATGTAGCCGTTGAGTTCAAGCATTTTGAAAATACCCTGGACGATGGAATCATGGTGGTATATGCCGATGTAATGTACGCTCCGGCCTTAAGTATAGATCCGGTTCGTTACCTCAATACCCCATATCCGGTTACTAAAGTTTCATTCAGTCCGTTAGGGTTTCGTGCTGGATTAGACGGCAAGTTCAACCGCCATCTCGGATGGGGATTTGGGGCTGAAGCAGGGATTAGGCCTGGACCAACCAAGCAGGGTGTCTTTGCCAATGTCAAGGTTACCATTCCTATGTTTGGCAGTTTTCTCTTTAAACGCGATCGTCGTCCAAACGAACACGAGGACATCGAATTCATAGAATGACCATCCTGATCAACAACATCCGCGAGTTGTTTCAGATTTTTGAAGGCAGTTCTGCGGTTTGCGGTAAGGCCATGGCCGATTCGCCATCCTTAAAAAATGCTTACTTGTTTATTCGGGATGGCCTGATTGATCGCTTTGGTCCGGCTGAAGATGCACCTGAACATGCCGATGTGGTGTTGGATGCTAAAGAAAGATTGGTACTTCCGGTATTCATCGATAGTCATACGCACATTGTTTTTCCAGCCTACCGTGAAGAGGAGTTTGTGATGAAGATTCGGGGTGTATCTTATCAGGACATTGCACGTTCGGGAGGAGGAATTTTGAATAGTGCGCGTAAGCTTAATCAGTGCTCAGAAGATGAACTGTTTCACCTGGCAAGCGGCAGGGTGCAGGAAGTTGTTGAGCACGGAACTGGCGCTTTGGAAATAAAAAGTGGCTACGGGCTCTCCGTTGAAAGTGAGCTTAAGATGCTGCGCGTAGCCCGTAGGTTGGGCGAGGCCTGCGATATCCCCGTTCGAACCACCTTCCTTGGAGCGCATGCAGTGCCCGCTGGAATTACAAAGGATGATTATGTGCGCATGGTCATCGGAGAAATGATCCCCGCCGTGGCTGCTGAGCACCTTGCCGATTATATCGATGTCTTTTGTGAGGAGGGATTTTTCTCCATGGACCAGTCCATAGAAATTCTGGAAGCGGGTGTGCGTGCAGGAATGAAAGCACGAGTGCACGCCAATCAATTATCGAATTCAGGCGGGGTTCAGGCTGCCGTCAAAACCAAAGCGCTCAGTGCCGACCACCTGGAGCAAATAGGAGAGGAGGAGATTAAAATTTTAGCAAGCAGTCAGGTCATGCCAACAGCACTTCCTGGTGCTGCCAATTTTCTTGGATTGTCCATGCCTCCGGCAAGAAAGATGATTGAAGCAGGTTTGCCCATAAGTATTGCCAGCGATTACAATCCGGGCAGTTCGCCATCTGGAAACCTGATGTTGATGTGGTCATTGGCCTGTATCCGAATGAAAATGACACCTGAAGAGGGTCTTCATGCCTTAACCATTAACCCTGCCATTTCATTAGAATGGCAGTCCAGCCTTGGTTCTATCTGGCCGGGGAAGCGTGCATCGCTCATTATTACCAGACCTTCGGAACGACTGGCTTTCTTGCCTTACCATTACGGAATGAATGCAGTTGATATGGTGATGCTGGATGGGCAAATACGATTCAATAGAAACGCAAACAAGAGATGAACTTAGAGGAAGTCAAGTCGTTGATACGGGATGTAAAAGATTTCCCAAAAGCCGGTATTGTTTTCAAAGACATTACACCCATTCTCGCGAATGCAAAAGCGAGAAAACTATTAACAACCTTATTAACAGATCAATATGCATCGCATGGTATAGAGGCGGTGGCAGGAATCGAGGCAAGGGGATTTCTTTTTGGGATGGCCTTAGCCGATGCATTGAATGTTCCGTTTTTACCAGTTCGCAAAGCTGGAAAACTCCCATACAAGCGTCTCTCTGAAACCTATGATCTGGAGTATGGAACGGCTACTGTTGAGATGCATGAAGATGCCGTTCGCAATGGACAAAAAATCTTGATCCATGACGACCTTCTCGCTACCGGCGGAACAGCCGCAGCGGCAGGTCGATTGGTCAAAAGGTTAGGGGGTGAGGTTACAGGTTTCTCCTTCGTCATTTCACTCCAGTTTTTAAGTGGAAAAAAGAATTTGGAGCAATCCTTTGGTGCACCGGTTCGATCATTATTCGATTTTTGAGCATGCATATTCCAATGTTTCCCTTGCGGATTTTTCCGCTGCCCTCAGAGCTGGTGCCACTGCATATTTTTGAGCCTCGTTACAGGCAACTGTTAAGTGATGCTGAAAAATCTGATCTCGTATTCGGTATTTTTCCAGAGCACGCTGCCAATGAATCAAACTTTGGATCTTTGGTTAAGTTGGAACGGGTGATCAAACGCCACCAGGGCGGTGAGTCAGACATCATTGTAAAATGCACTGGACTTTTCAGACTTGAGGGGCTTCAGCCTTATTTCAAGGATAAGCTGTATCCGGGTGGTACTGTAAATGAATTGGCAAGCAATGATGGGGACCTCGCAGGTGAATCGCTGGTGGCTCAATTCACGGAGTACCGCGATAAAGCACGCTGGTATGTGCGAAGTGGTGAGATCAGCCTGTGGGAGATCGCGACTGCGTTAAACCTTAGCCTTACCGAGCGCCTGGCACTGGTGGGTCGCTCCGGTGAGAAACGTGAGAAATTTCTGTCGTCAAGACTCGAATATGAGATGGCCTTGCTCAAAGCCACGGAGCGTTCAAAGGGTGTCTTCCATTTGAATTGATTTCAGCCGTTTAGCTTAGAAAGAAATTCAAGGGTATTCATATCGTCGGCATAGTCTGTCAGCCCTGGTGACTGAGTTTTTCCGAATTCAACAGCCGAAGGAAATTCCTTCATCGCTGAAACCACACATTGTATCTCTTCTTTTCTGGACTCAAGAGTTTCCCTGAGTGAATCGGGATGCTTATAGGTTTCTGTAAAAATTACCGAAACAGGTGATGAAATTTGTTTTGAATCCTGAAAGACACAAAATCCATTATCCGTAAAAGTTTGTTGATCGACCAGTAACACTGCCCGTTGGTAGGTATAACAATTGGCATATTTATGATGATCCAGAAGCTTTCCAAACGGTAAAATATTTTTGATGACCGTATTAAGATCGTAGCCTTCTGGCATGTAGATCTTCGATACGTTTCTGCAACCTAAGCCGAAGTAGGAAAACAAATCATGGCCAAGTTGAAGCAACGACTCAGGTGATTCCATTCCATTGAGCACAGCAACAGAAGACCGGTTTTTCCTTAACAACAGTGGTCGATCTTTAAAGTAATATTCAAAGTACCGTGCACTGTTGTTGCTACCCGTCGCGATAACAGCCTCAGCTTGTTTCAGTTGTTCCGTGAAAACAACTTCGCTTTCCCAGGCTGGATTAATGCGGCAGAGTTCACCAAACAACCGGGGCAATAAAAAGTTATCCTGGTGACTAAGCTTGGCATGCAGGGTGTGTCCCGACAATAAAACTGCAAGCAAATCATGAAAGCCAACCAGTGGAATGTTGCCTGCCATGACCGTCCCAACAATCATTTTTCTCTGTGGTGTGGCTACATATGGACGAATCCAGGCAGATAAGGCCTCTTTTTTAAGCCAGGTTGAAATGTTTCTGACCGCCAGATGCACATTTTCCGGAGTGAACCATCCGTTACGCATTTGTGCTTCACCGGCCAGGCTTGAAACATACCCATCGTCAATAAGCAAATCGCCTAGTTTTGAGAAGTCTTCGATACGTTGTTCAAAGGTTAACATAGCTTGGGATTAAACCTGATTTACCGGATTTCGTTAATGCAACGCGTGTTTGTATTTTTGCACTGATTTTTCAGCAATGGCGATCAAAATTACAGAAGAGTGTATCAATTGTGGGGCCTGTGAACCAGAGTGTCCCAATACTGCCATCTATGAGGGTGGTAGAGATTGGACCTGGGCTGGCGGTACAGCATTAAAAGAGGTTCAATTAGAAGACGGTTCCACTGTAGATGCTAATGCAGACCAGCTTCCCGTTTCGAACGAGTTCTATTACATCGTTTCTGGTAAGTGTACGGAATGTACGGGCTTTCACGAAGAACCCCAGTGTGCCGCGGTATGCCCCGTGGATTGTTGCGTTCCTGACCCTGATTATGTTGAATCAAAAGATGAGCTGATGGCCAAGAAGGCCTGGCTTCACAACGAAACGCTGCAAGGGTAATATCAAAAAGCTTTAAGCCAACTTCCTTCGCTTTAGAAGATAGGCTTCCAGGATGGGTTCAAACCCTGAATTGATGTCAGCCTCCACCAGGTCTATTTTAAGTTGGTGGCAGCGGTGCTTGAGTTCACTTTCAAATTCTCCTACCCTCTGAAGGTAGGATGCTCGTACATCGGTTGGCCTGAGCATGATCTTTTCACCGGTTTCGATATCGATGAACTCATAGGGACGGTCTTCGAAATCAAACGCTTGTTCAGTGTTCCGATCGAAAATGTGAAAGATGATCACCTCGTGCTTGTTGTGTTTGAGGTGTTGTAATGCCTTGAAAGTTTCATCTGGATCCTCATTGCTCAGCAAATCAGAAAAAAGGATGATAAGTGCGCGTTTGTGGATCTTTTCTGCAATCTCATGAAGAACGCTTGGGATGGAAGTGGTGGTCCGCCTGGTCGAAGAGGAAAGGGATTGACTTCCTTGTCCTTGGGCTTTGATGGGATTTTCCTGTGCCTGCTGAAGGGCACTGAAGATCTGTTCAATGCCTGCCCGCGTTGATTTCACTGGCGTGATGGCCTTGATCTCATCATCAAACAAACACAGACCTGTTGCATCCCTCTGCTTGTATAGGAGCCATGCCAGGGCTGCCGAGGCTAGAACACTAAACCTGAACTTATTCTCATCACGGTCCGGATAAAACATGGATGGAGAGCAATCAAGCAACAACATGCACCTGAGGTTTGTTTCCTCTTCGTATTGGCGGGTGAAAAGCTTGTCGGTACGTGCAAATACCTTCCAATCGATGTTTTTGGTGGACTGACCGTTGTTGTACAACCTGTGTTCTGCAAACTCTACGGAGAAACCGTGGTAGGGTGACTTATGCAAACCAGTAACAAATCCCTCAACAAGCTGACGGGCAAGGAATTCCAAACCGTGGGACATGGCCTTTCTGGAGGCTTCTTGAAGGGATAATTTTTCCATGAAGCTTTAAATGTAAGGACGCTGTTCAACATTAAAGTCCTAAATGCCTGAAATTGGCTCAAAAATCAAGTAATTGATTTGTCTCATAACGATTAATGATTAATTTTCAGACAGTTTAACCTCTTAACAAACTGACAGAAACCGTGGAAGATTCGAATGTACCTGGACGTGAGGAGATTTATTCCCAAAAGGTAAAGGCTGGAAAGCGTATGTATTTTTTTGATGTGAAGGCAACCAGAAGCAACGACTTCTACATAACCATCACAGAAAGTAAAAAGAGGTATCATGGTGACGGTGATGGGTTTACGTATGAAAAACATAAGATTTTCCTTTATAAGGAAGACTTCAATAAGTTCATGGAAGCCATGAACAATATTGTGAACCATGTTAAAACCGAATTAATGCCCAACGTCGATTTCTCACAGTTCGACCAGCAGCGTGAATCGGAGGAAGGTTCCTACAGAGCACCTCAGGGATCTGCTCAGGACTCCGAGCTTAAGTGGGACTAGGCCCTCACTTAAAAAAAAATCAAATTTCTTTTTGCTTTTCCAGAGTCGCCCTTGGTGACTGCTTTTGAGCAAAGTTTTGCTCTTAGCCTGATTGATTTTTCCTTAAAAGTGGGTTCGAAAACCCCATTTCATTTATCAGTTGACTTTAGCGATTATCCTGAATTAACTCGTTTTGAGTTAGTTACATTTTTACATTTTCTGGGCCAATGAAGTATGACTTTTATCATCATTTTTCGATGTAGGGCTGGGAGAATTTTCTCTTACATTTTTTGGTCGGTTGCCTAACTCAAAAAATAGTTCCCGATTCAAGAAATAAATTTGAAAAAACGGCTTCCTGCCTTAGATTTGGGGCGATTTTTAGTAAAAAACCGGATCCCAAATCCTCATGATTAGAACCCTAAAGAATGGACTTGGTCGTGCAACACTACTGCTGGCCTTTGTCCTCTTTTCTGCAGCAGGGCATTCTCAGGAAATTCCAACCGATGCGGCAGTCATTAAAGAAGGCGAAAGTCTCTTCAACGCCAACTGTAAATCCTGCCATGCTGTAAAACGAAAGCTGGTCGGTCCTGCCTTGGCTGGTGTCGAAGGACGAGCCCCATCCATTAAATGGATTATAGAGTGGGTAAAAAATCCTGCCAAGGTTATAGCCAGCGGCGATGCTTATGCAGTAAAAATTTATGAAGAATACCAAAAGGCCCAGATGACGGCCTTTACTGGTTTTAAGGATGATCAGGTTCTTGCGATTCTCGCTTATGTAAAATCAGAAGCTGAAAAGCCAGAGCAAACTGTTGCCGCTGCGCAGCCAGGTGCTGCAGTTCCAGCTGCTGGGGCTGGGATTCCTGAAGGTTACCTGAACCTTATCCTGGTGGGGATGATCATCATCCTGGTGCTTTTGGTGGTGATTCTTGGCTTTATTTTAACAACGCTCAAGAAATTCCTCGATCAAAGAAGTTTAACGGATGAGGATAAAGAGGTGGTGCATTCACCCTTCACGATTTCGGGTACGCTGCAAAGCCCTGCCTTCCTTTTCATCGTTTGCTTTATCGTTGCAGCAGTAGGATTCAAAACCGTTATCGACGGGTTATACACCATCGGTGTTCAACAAAACTACGAACCGAAACAACCCATTGCTTTTTCTCATAAAGTTCATGCAGGTCAATACGAAATTGAATGTAAGTATTGCCACACGGGTGCAGCAAAAGGTAAGAGCGCCAACATCCCTTCTGCCAACGTCTGTATGAATTGCCATACTCAGATTAAGTCGGGCACCGTAACCGGTGAGGGCGAGATTGCCAAGATTTACGCCGCCGTTCAAAACAATAAGCCTATAGAATGGGTAAGGATTCACAACCTTCCTGACCTGGCATATTTCAACCATGCGCAACACGTGACCGTAGGCAACATCCAATGTCAGACCTGCCACGGACCGATCGAGCAAATGGATGTGGTTAAGCAATACTCACTGCTCACCATGGGCTGGTGTATCGATTGTCACCGTAAAACGGACGTCAATACCAAAGGCAACGCCTACTACGATAAGTTGGTCGAGCTTCACGGCAAGACTTCCAAGACCAATTTAAAGGTTGAGGACATCGGTGGTCTTGAATGTGCAAAGTGCCATTACTAATAACTAAGAATAACCAGGTCTCTAACGCTACCCGCGCTATATGAGTGAACAAAAAAAGATATACTGGAAAGGGCTTGAACAGCTGAGAAACGACGAATCTTTCGTTCAGCACGCCCATCAGGAATTTTCAAACGATGAATCAGATCCTGGTCATTCCAGAAGGGATTTTCTGAGAATGATGGGATTTGGTATTTCTGCCGCAACACTTGCTGCGTGCGAAACACCCGTCAGAAAAGCGATACCGTATGTTAATAAGCCAGTTGACATCGATGCCAGTATTCCTAATTACTATGCCAGTACCTACATCAATGGCGGCGATTATTGCAGTATTGTCGTAAAAACCAGGGAGGGTAGACCGATTAAGATTGAGGGCAACACGCTTTCATCGGTTACCAAAGGCGGCGTTAATGCTCAGGTAGAGGCCAGCGTTTTATCGCTTTATGATGATTTCAGACTGCGAAAGCCAAAACTTGGTGACAAAGCAGTTTCCTGGGAAGAAGTTGATAAGGAAGTTATCGGCAAGCTCGATGCTGTCGCTGCCGCTGGCGGACAGATAGTCCTGGTCAGCAATACGATCATCAGTCCTAGTACTTTTTCTGCCATCAATAAGTTCACTTCGAAATATGGAACCGCTCGTCACATTCAATATGACGCTGTTTCATCTTACGGTGTGTTAAAATCAAATGAAGAGTCTTTTGGGGTTGCCATGATTCCATCATACGACTTTTCAAAGGCCAAGGTCATCGTTGGCATCGCATGTGATTTCCTTGGAAGTTGGCATGGAGCCATTGAAGCAGCTACTCAGTATGCTTCAACCAGGAAACTGGATGATGGGAAGACGGAAATGTCCAGACATTACCAGTTTGAAAGCAATTTAAGTTTGACAGGCGCCAACGCTGACTATAGAACCGCTATCCGCGCTTCGCAGGAAGGAGCAGTAGCAGTTCAATTGTACAATCTTGTTGCGCAAAAGTTGGGTGCAGCAACCGTTAGTGGTGGTAATGACAAATTCGCGCAATTGGAAAACGCTGCCAATGATCTGGTGGCTGCAAAGGGTGCCTCTGTTGTTGTATCCGGCTCCAATGATAAGAACATCCAGGTTGTAGTAAATGCCATCAACGCACTATTGGGTAATTACGGTACAACGATTACAACCGAACGACCAGCCTTGGTAAGAAAAGGAAATGATGAACAAATGTCTTCGTTCGTTTCTGATCTTGAATCTGGAAAGACGAAGGCTGTAATTTTCTATAACTGCAATCCTGTTTACGACCATCCGGAAGGAGAGAAGATCGCAAAATCAATAGCCAAGGCTTCGTTGACTGTATCTACAGCATCATCTGAGGATGAGACGGCATCTTTGTGTGGCGTTAAGGCTCCTGATCATCATTTCCTGGAATCATGGAACGATGCTGAGCCCAGAAAAGGCTCTTTTAGTTTGTCCCAACCCGCCATCACACCAATCTTCATCACCCGTCAGGGTCAGGAAAGTTTATTAAAGTGGTCTGGTGTTGAAAGACCAGACTATTTCAGTTTTGTAAAAGGCAATTGGAAAGCATGGTTTTACAATGCCTCCGGAGCTTCTGATTTTCAGATGTTCTGGGATAAATGCCTGTACGACGGCGTTTATGAAACGGCCGTAACGTCCTCTGCGCTAAAATTTGTTGGTAATGTTTCAGGTGCGGCGACTGCACTTACTTCCACAGCAGCGAGCGGTTTGGAAGTGGTTATCTACCAAAGCTATGGCGTTGGTACAGGCGCACAGGCAAACAACCCGCTTCTTCATGAACTTCCAGATCCAATTACCAAAGTGGTATGGGATCATGTACTGACCATTTCCGTCAAGGATGCTGCAGCGCTTGGATTTACCAACGATGGTGAAAGCAATACGCAATTGGCAGAACTTTCTGTCGGATCCTTCAAGGCCAACGTGCCTGTATTGATTCAACCTGGACAAGCAGCGGGTACCATTGGTATTTCTGTTGGCTATGGAAGAACTAAGGTGGGGCGTGTAGCAGAAAATCTTGGTGTCAATGTTTATCCGTTGATGAAAATGGTTAACGGATCGCTTAGCAGAGCGGTAGTTAGCGGAGTTAAGCTTACCAACACGAACGCTTCATACCAGATTGCTCAGACACAGACCCACAATACATATATGGGTCGCGATTCGGTTATTCAGGAATCTGTTCTGGCACGTTTCCAGAAAGATCCTAAAGCTGGTCGCTATGAACCAGCCATCTCCAAATGGGATGATAAAGTTGCTCCTGGAACCTTGAGCTTGTGGAAGGGTCACGACTACAACGACCACCACTGGGCGATGGCCATCGATCTGAATTCTTGTACAGGCTGCGGCTCTTGTATCGTTGCGTGCAACGTGGAAAACAACGTGGCGATGGTGGGCAAGGACGAGGTGATCAGAAGAAGAGAAATGCATTGGCTTCGCATCGACCGCTATTACAGCAGCGATGCAACCGTTGATGATCTAAGAGGTTTGGAAGTGGCCAGTGAAAACCCTGAGGTGGTTTTCCAGCCTATGATGTGTCAACATTGTAACAATGCGCCTTGTGAAACAGTGTGCCCGGTTGCAGCAACTACCCACAGCACCGAAGGTCTTAACCAAATGACCTACAACCGTTGCATTGGAACCAGATACTGTGCCAACAACTGTCCTTATAAAGTTCGTCGTTTCAATTGGTTCAAATACCACGACAACCAGAAGTTCTTTGAGGTTAATCCAGCCATGAACACCGATTTGGGTAGAATGGTATTGAATCCGGATGTAACCGTTCGTTCACGTGGCGTAATGGAGAAATGCTCGTTCTGCGTGCAGCGGATTCAATCCGCAAAGCTGACTTCCAAAAAGGAAAAGCGTACCATGAAGGACGGGGATGTGGTCACCGCTTGTCAGGCTTCATGTGCATCCGGTGCAATTGTGTTCGGAGACATCAATGATGCTGAGAGCAAGATCAGCAAGCTGTTGCAGGTTGAAAAGAACCCAGAGCGCCCGAATGGAATCGATAAGAAAATCGGAAACCCCAGAGCCTATACGGTATTGGAAGAAGTTGGTGTTAAACCCAACGTTTTCTATCTGACCAAAATCAGAAACAAAGAGGAAGCCAAAGCTTAAATCAACAACACAGGGAACATTATGCAAGTCACTTCTACATTGCGCGAAACTCTGGTCACCGGCGGAAAGTCCGTGGCCGATGTTTCACACGATATCAGCCGACAGGTTGAAGGCAAGCCAACCAGATCATGGTGGGCTGCTTTTGGCATTTCACTGGTGTTGTTGGTATTTGGAGCCTATTCCTGTTGGATGCTCTTGTGGCACGGGGTAGGTGTTTGGGGTCTGAACAAAACTGTAGGTTGGGCATGGGACATCACCAACTTCGTATGGTGGGTCGGCATTGGTCACGCTGGAACTTTGATTTCAGCGATCCTGCTTTTATTCCGTCAGCGCTGGAGAATGTCGATTAACCGTGCAGCTGAAGCAATGACAATCTTTGCCGTTATCTGTGCTGCTTCCTTCCCTGGATTCCACATGGGAAGATTGTGGCTTGGTTTTTATTGGGCGCTACCACTACCAAATACCTTTGGATCTCTCTGGGTGAATTTCAATTCACCACTGTTGTGGGACGTATTCGCAATTTCAACGTACTTCTCCGTTTCATTGGTTTTCTGGTACATGGGTTTGATCCCCGACTTCGCCGTTATTCGTGACCGCGCAGTAAAAATGGGTCACATGACCAGAGCCCGTATTTATAATGCATTAAGCTTCGGCTGGGATGGCGCTGCAAAAACATGGATGCGTTATGAATCCGTAGCATTAATCCTCGCAGGATTATCCACACCGCTCGTGTTGTCCGTACACACCATTGTATCCTTCGACTTTGCAACCTCTGTTATTCCTGGATGGCACACCACCATCTTTCCTCCATATTTCGTAGCGGGTGCAATTTTCTCTGGTTTCGCAATGGTGTTAACCCTGTTGTTGGTAACACGGAAAGTATTTAAGCTGGAAGATTACATCACCATTTACCACGTCGAGCTGATGAACATCATTATCATCATCACAGGCTCAATCGTGGGTGTGGCCTACATCACGGAGTTTTTCATCGCTTGGTATGGTCAGGTAGATGCTGAATACTATGCCTTCTACAACCGTGCCACCGGTCCTTATTGGTGGGCCTATTGGTCAATGATGACCTGCAACGTAATCAGCCCCCAGCTGTTCTGGTTTAAAAAGATCAGGACCAACCTGATGGCAACCTTTATCCTTGCTGCCATTGTTAACATTGGAATGTGGTTCGAGCGTTTCGTAATTATTGTAACCTCAATTCACCGCGATTATCTTCCATCGTCATGGACCATGTTCCATCCAACGATTTACGATATAGGTCAATACATTTTCACTTTTGGACTGTTCTTCACCTTCTTCTTCCTGTTTGCCAAGTTTTTCCCGGTAATCAACATGGCTGAAGTGAAGAGCATCATCAAATCAACCTCTGAAAAGAAGTAACGATATGAGCGAACAAAAAAATTATCTGGTCGGCATCTTTAACGACGAAGATGTACTTCTCGACGCAGTGCATGGCATCCGCGAAAAGGGGGTGAAAATCGAAGAAGTTTACTCACCTTTTCCAGTGCACGGACTTGATGAGGCCTTAGGTTATCGCCGTTCACGTTTGCCAATCGCAGCATTTCTTTTCGGAATGACTGGAACGATTCTGGCGCTTTCAACCCAGATCTGGATGTTGGGTTTCGACTGGCCTATGATCATTGGTGGAAAAAACCACGCGTCCATTCCTCCATTTATCCCGGTAACATTTGAATTCACCGTTCTGCTGTCTGCTTTTGGAATGGTAGGCACCTTTTTTATCGTTTCAGACCTGAAGCCATACAAATGGCCAAAACTTCATGACATCAGGTGCACAGACGATAAGCACGTGATGGCCATCAATCTTGGTTCCAATAAGCTTTCTAAAAACGACATCTCAGATATTTTAAAGAAAGCTGGAGCAGAAGAGGTTAACGAAAAGAGCTACTGATTATGATGAAATTCAACAGAATCATATCCACTTTGATTGCAGTTTCTTTGGCCGCCGTTTTGGCTTCCTGTGCTGCAAAAGGAGACAATCCTGGAAGGGAATATGCCCCCAACATGTACCACTCCGTTGCCTATGAGCCTTTGTCTCAAATCACGGACGAAGATGCAGGTGCATGGGTGAATGCATTGGACAACCGCTCCGGAGAATATTTTAACTCCAACCGGTACAATCCGCACCGCATGAACATGCGGGAACCAGCACCGAATACCGTCAAGAGAAATAAATACGGTTGGTTGCCCTATCGCATCAGTAAAGACAGCCTCGACTATGCATCCAAAGTTTTGAAAAATCCATTTGACTCCGCTGCTTCGGTGCTCGATGAGGGAAAGGTGTTGTATGAGACCTATTGCAAGCATTGCCACGGAGCGAAAGGAGAGGGAGATGGAAAAGTAGCCACAGGCGTTACCATCGATGGTGTACAAAAAAGCCAGGTAGGTGGCGTTGCTAACCTAAAGAGCGATGCATTAAAAAATATCTCAGAAGGACACATCTTTCATGTTATCACGCAAGGAAAAGGTCTGATGGGTTCGCACGGCGGACAGATCAATCCCGACGAGCGTTGGAAAATTGCTAAGTACGTTAAGACACTTCAGAAATAAAGAGAGCCATGTCAAACCATACCCAAATCGCTGATGAACATTTTGTTTTCAGCGCCTCTTTAAAGCGACAAATCCTGATCACAGGGATTGTTGGACTCGTCCTTTTTTTCCTGGGTGTATTCCTGGCGGGAAATAGTTCCCATGAGGAACATGGCTCAGGTCACGCTTCGGCAATGGTAGCATCAGTTGAAAAAGGCGCTACAGCAGTTGCTGAAGAACACGGTCCTTCCCTGATGACAAGAATTTATACCTCCCTTTGGCACAACAATGTGTTCTTCGCAGGGATTGGAATTATCGGCTTGTTCTTTATTGCTATCCAATACGCCGCACAGGCGGGGTGGTCAGCGCCAATCAAAAGAATTCCTTTGGCCGTAGGTCACTGGATTCCGATTGCTGGCGCACTGATGCTGGTGATTTGGTTCGCCGGAAATCACGACCTCTTCCATTGGACCCACAGCGATCTGTATGACAAGTCAAGTGCAGACTATGATGAAATTATTGATGGAAAAGGTGGATACTTTTTTTGGCCACTTGCTAGTGGATCTTTCCCATTGTTTTTCATCTTAAGACTGGTCCTCTTCTTTGGCATTTGGTTTATGTTCTTTAACATGATCAAAAAGCAGATGCTTCAAGAAGACCTGGAGGGTGGCTCCCAACACTGGTTGACGGCAAGAAAGTATTCTGCCATCTTCCTGGTGTTCTTTGCGTTCTCCTCTTCTGTGGCAGCTTGGGATTGGGTGATGAGCATCGATACCCATTGGTTCAGCACCATGATGGGCTGGTACGTATTTGCAAGTTGGTGGGTAACCGGATTGGCAGTAATAACACTGATCGTTTCCTTCCTTAAAGATGCCGGATACCTGAAGATGGTCAACGACAACCATCTCCATGACCTAGGAAAATTCCTTTTTGGGTTTTCAGTGTTCTGGACTTACATCTGGTTCAGTCAGTTCATGCTGATTTTCTACGCGCACATTCCTGAGGAGACGGTCTATTTTATTCAACGCAGGGAAGTCGCGCCTTACAGCTGGATTTTCTTTACCAACCTTATTCTGAATTTTGTGCTTCCGTTCCTTCTGCTGATGCCAAGGGATGCAAAACGTAAAGTGGCCATGCTTAAGGTGGTATGCCCAATCATTATCGTTGGTCACTGGTTTGATTTTTACAACATGATTACCCCAGGGATCATGAAATATTCGGGCGGGCTTGGTCTGCTTGAAATTGGATTGGCATTGGTATTTGGAGCAGCTTTCCTCTTTGTGGTGTTGAACAGCCTTACCAAGTTCCCGCTGGTGGCAAAGCAACATCCACTGATGCAGGAGAGTATGAACCATCATATTTAAGCATCATCTATTAAAAGATAAAAAACGACAATATGACAAGTTTGGTGATTGGTTTAGGTGTGTTGCTGGTACTGGTGATCCTTTACATGATCTTCAGAATTGGCAATCTGGTGAATGTCATGAGTGGACCCGAAAAGCCTGGAGGAACAGCCAACAAAGCAAACGCCACGTTGCTGCTGTTGTTTATGGCAGGATCCCTTGCTGCATTTTTCTGGTACTCGTTTAAGCATATGGACTCTTTCACTCTTCCGGTTGCTTCGGAGCACGGAAAGGTTACAGATCAGCTTTTCTGGATCACGATGGTAATCGTTGTTGCAGCCTTCTCTGTCATTTTCGCTGTAATGTTTTGGTTTACCTACAAGTACCAGTACAAGGAGGGAAGAAAGGCCGTTTTCCTGACCGATAATCACATGTTGGAACTTACCTGGACAGGTATTCCGGCAATCGTAATGGCCATCCTGATTTTCAAAGGATTGAATTCATGGACTGAAATTACCGGTCCTGCTACCAAAGACGCTGAGGTAATCGAATTGATGGGGCAACAGTTCTTTTGGACTGCGCGTTATCCTGGAAAAGACAATGAGCTGGGGAAATATGACTTCAGACTGATTGATGCCTCCAATGAATTTGGAATGAATCTCCAGGATGACCCCAATACTTATGATGATTTTAAATCAGCGACGCTTGTGTTGCCTAAAGGCAAGGAAGTGCTGTTGAAGATTCGAGCCAGGGACGTACTGCACAGTGTTTTCCTTCCTCATTTCAGAGTCAAGATGGACGCTGTACCCGGCATGCCAACACAATTTAAATTCGTTCCTACCAAGTCAACGGAGGACATGAGAACTGAAACCGGAAATCCTAATTTCAATTACGAGATGGCTTGTACTGAAGTATGTGGGAAAGGTCACTTCTCTATGAAGTTCCCGGTGTTGGTTCTTGAGCAAGATGCTTACGACAAGTGGAAAGCTGAGCAGGAAACCTGGCTCAAGCAAAACCCAGATTATAGAAAGTTTGTACCGGAAAAATATCGGGAACTGGCCGATATAAAATCCGGCATTATAGCAGCAGTAACAACCAGTAACCAGTAAAATTTTTTAACATGGCAACAACTACCATTCAACCACAAACAACCGTCCACCACGATGATGGTCATGAACATGAGCATCATGAAGGTAATTTCTGGACAACTTATGTCTTCAGTCAGGATCATAAGACCATCGCCAAGCAGTTCCTTATTACTGGTATGGCGTGGGCACTTATCGGTGGCCTGTTCTCAGTAATCTTCCGTTTACAACTTGGTTTCCCTGAAGCTACCCTGGAGTGGCTCCGCCCGGTTTTGGGTGGATGGATCACACCTGAAGGCAAACTGGACCCAGAGTTCTATCTTTCTTTGGTTACGATGCACGGTACCATCATGGTATTCTTTGTGCTCACGGCCGGATTGAGTGGAACTTTCAGTAATTTCTTGATTCCTCTTCAAGTGGGAGCGAGGGATATGGCTTCTGGATTCATGAACATGCTCTCCTATTGGTTCTTTTTCCTTTCCAGCGCTGTAATGTTTGTGTCCTTATTCCTTAGCACAGGTCCAGCCAGTGGTGGTTGGACAGTCTATCCGCCGCTAAGTGCATTGCCACAGGCCATTCAAGGTTCTGGATTGGGAATGACTCTTTGGTTGGTTTCTATGGCGCTGTTTATTGTGAGCACGCTGTTGGGTGGTATTAACTATATCACAACCGTTATCAACATGAGAACCAATGGTATGTCATTTACCAAAATGCCATTGACCATCTGGGCGTTTTTCTTCACGGCAATCATTGGACTGCTTTCATTCCCGGTACTCTTTTCAGCAGCATTGCTGTTAATTTTTGACCGCAGCTTTGGAACAAGCTTCTTTCTATCCGACATCTACATCGCAGGAGAGGCACTCTCTAATGTTGGTGGTAGCCCGATTTTATTCCAGCATTTGTTCTGGTTCCTTGGTCACCCGGAGGTGTACATCGTATTGCTTCCAGCCCTTGGAATAACTTCAGAGATCATTGCAACGAATTCTCGTAAACCTATCTTCGGCTACAAGGCGATGGTTGGATCGATGATGTTCATTGCCATTCTTTCCTTTATCGTTTGGGCGCACCACATGTTTGTAACCGGAATGAATCCGTTCCTTGGTTCAATCTTCACGATTTTAACTTTGATCATTGCGGTGCCATCCGCAGTTAAAATCTTCAATTACGTTACCACACTATGGGGAGGTAACATCCGATTTACTCCGGCCATGTTATTCTCACTTGGACTGGTTTCCTTCTTTTTAACAGGAGGTATTACCGGATTATTCCTTGGAAACTCGGCTGTGGATATCCAGCTCCACGATACCTATTTCGTTGTAGCGCACTTCCACCTTGTGATGGGTAGTGCTTCATTCTTTGGAATGATCGCAGGTGTGTACCATTGGTTCCCCAAGATGTTTGGAAGAATGATGGATGACCGTCTCGGATACATTCACTTTTGGATGACTTTTGTAGGTGTATACCTTGTATTCTTCCCAATGCACTACATCGGTATCGCTGGCTTCCCTCGCAGGTACTACTCCTGGACGAACTTCGAAACATTCAGTGGCTGGACTGATCTGAACATGCTGGTGAGTATCGCGGCAATCCTGACACTCTCCGCACAGTTCATTTTTATGTTCAACTTCATCTACTCGATTTTCCGTGGCAAACTCGCACCTGCCAATCCATGGAATTCAACAACATTGGAGTGGACAACACCTAGATTTCCCCAGCATGGAAACTGGCCTGGCGAGATCCCAACGGTTTATCGCTGGCCATACGATTACAGTAAGCCTGGAGCAAAAGAAGACTTTATCCCTCAGACTGTACCCTATTCTGAAACCCCTGAATCAAATCTCAAGCATGAGAATGATCTGATTAAATTAGAGATGGGGTCAGGATCTGGTGTTGTGACCGGAAACGGTCACTGATCAACCACTAAGTTGGAACAAGCGGCAACCGGCTGGTTCGGCAAACTCTGCCTGACTACCCTGGTTGCCGTTTACTTTTTAATTTTTATCGGGGGTGTTGTTCGAAGTACCGGATCTGGTATGGGATGTCCGGACTGGCCCAAGTGCTTTGGTATGTATGTACCGCCCACCAACATTTCGCAGCTTCCTTCGGATTATAAAGAAATCTACGGTCAGCACCGGCGAGAAAAGAATGAGCGATTCACAAAGTTTCTTTCGAAGATAGGACTGAATGAAACGGCGCAAGCATTGCAAAGCGATCCGAAAATTCATGTTGAGGAGGACTTCAATGCGGTCAAAACCTGGATTGAATACATCAATAGATTGGTTGGCGCAGTCATTGGCTTGTTGATCACCTTGGTATTGGTTTTTTCTTTCAAAAGGGGAGGGAAAGTTTTTTTCTTCAGCTTTATGGCTTGGCTCTTTGTTGTTATAACCGGCTGGTTTGGCAGTATTGTCGTCTCTACCAACCTTACTGGTTGGACTGTTTCGCTTCACCTTCTATTTGCTTTGGTGATTGTTGCAAGTCTCACAGCTGCATGGCATTTTTCAATTCTTGATAAATTTCAACACGACACACCGGTGTGGTTGATTTATTGTGCGTTCCTATTGTTGGGTGTGCAGTTTTTTTTGGGAACCGAGCTAAGAAAAAGCATTGATCTTGTCTCATCGTCTTTCGTGGATAGGGGGAATTGGGTAGAGGCAGCGGGATGGGATTTTATTGTTCATCGTACCTTCTCCTGGTTGGTTTTGTTCTGCTTCGGGTACATATTCTGGTGTTCCAGGAAAAATATTTCCCTCAGGTCTTTACCGGCAATAATGTTGATGATAGTTTTGGGATTGGTTTTTTCAGGCGCTGTATTGGCCTATCTGGGTTTTCCCTGGATGATACAACCAATACATTTGGTGCTGGGCTCGGGATTGTTTGGATATACGGTATTATTTAGTCTGAGAAGGAAAGTCAATGGTTAACATGGAAACAGTGCAGATGATTGGGATAGTGGCAAAGTTTAGAACCTGGATAGAGATTTTGAAACCTCGGCTATCCATGTTGGTAGCCTTTTCATGTTCATTTGGATTTGTCTTGTCGAATCAGGGCAAATTGGATTGGCTTCGTCTAACCCTGTTAACACTGGGAGGATTCCTCCTTTCTGGAGCCTCGGTTATTATTAACCAAATCATTGAACGTAAAGAGGACGGTATTATGCATCGGACAATGGCGAGGCCATTGCCCACCGGTCGAATCAGTGTCGCTGAAGCATGGATCTTGGCCTTGGCTTGCTTCAGTCTTAGCTTAGGGCTGCTTTACTGGAGTGCCAATCAACTCACCATCTTACTTTCAGTATTGTCGATGCTTTTGTACAGTTTCGTCTATACACCTATGAAGAAGATTGGCCCCATCGCAGTATTTGTTGGGGCCATCCCTGGCGCTTTACCTCCTCTGCTGGGCTGGATAGCCAATACAGCAACCATCAGTTATGAGGCCATGGTGATTTTTGGCATTCAGTTCATTTGGCAGTTCCCACACTTTTGGGCCATTGCCTGGGTATCGGATGACGATTACAAAAAAGCTGGATTCAGATTGTTGCCATCAGGAGGAGGGAAAGACCATAATACCTCCATTCAGATCATGACCTATACACTATTTCTGCTTCCACTTGGTCTGTTGCCGGCGTGGATAGGATTAACTGGAATCAATAGTGCAGTGGTAGCCACTTTGTGCGGAACAGGATTTCTTACCCAAACATTTTCTCTGATGAAAACCGGAAGCAATCAGTCTGCCCGAAGAATCATGTTTGGTTCTTTTCTTTACCTACCCATCGTTCAAATTGCCTATTTATTGGATAAACTATGAGTGACATGAAAATAGAGAACATGCGAATAGTTGAGGAGCCCAAAAAGCCCTTGGCTATGAATCCCAAGAAGTTCGGTTTGTGGCTCTTTCTGACTACCGTTGTAATGGTTTTCGCATCCCTTACGTCAGCCTACATCGTGAGGAGGGCAGAGGGTGATTGGAAGATTTTTGAACTCCCTTCGTTGTTCTATTGGACATCCATAGCCATTGTGATTAGCAGTATTACGATGCATATGGCCTATTTGTACGCCAAAAAGGATAACCGTGAGATGGTTCAGACCCTGCTCACCATCACCGGATTGTTGGGGATAGCCTTTCTGATTGGGCAGTTTTATGGCTGGGTTCAGTTGGTGTCTTCCAAGATATACTTTGTTGGTAATCCCTCAGAATCATTTGTTTATGTCCTTTCAGGTCTACATGGACTTCACCTGGTGAGTGGGGTAATATTTCTGGCGGTCGTGTGGCGTAAATCTGCCCTTGGAAAGTTGGTGTCCGGTAACCTTGCTCAGTTTGAAATGTGCATGACCTATTGGCATTTTTTGGGTGGACTTTGGCTATATTTGTTCCTGTTTTTAAGCCTATACAGATAGCTTTTGCAATAATTAACTGGTACAAAACGCAATCCATTAATCCCTAAACAGAATTTTGAATATGTCTCAAGCGGCTGTAGCACATCACGAACAGGAAGTTTCATGGAATGGCGGTGTTTCGCCCATGAACGTCAGCTATGGAAAGCTCATGATGTGGTTTTTCCTGCTTTCCGATGCCTTTACCTTCTCCGGTTTGCTCATCACCTATGGTCTTGTTCGCTCTGCGAATCCTGCCTATGATCCTGCCTCCGGTCCGTTTACATTCTCTACGGAATATTGGCCGATACCTGAAAAGGTATTTGAAGCTGTTCCATTTTTCCATGGCGTTCCGCTGCCTCTGGTGTTCGTTGGCTTAATGACCTTTATTCTGATCATGAGCTCCGTAACAATGGTATTGGCTGTTGAAGCGGGCCATCGGATGGACAGAAAAGCAGTTGAGAAGTGGATGCTTTGGACCATAGTGGGAGGCTTTGCTTTCCTAAGTTGCCAGGCATGGGAGTGGACCCATTTTATTGTTGGAACTGATGTCCCCACCATTCAAAATACTTTTGGAAATAAGGTTGAAATTTTTGGTGCAAACCTGACCCACAACCAATATGGTCCACCAGCATTTGCGGATTTCTTCTTCTTTATAACCGGGTTTCACGGGTTTCATGTGTTCAGTGGCGTCATGCTGAATTTCCTGGTTTATTTCAGGACCGTTCAGGGACTTTATGACAGAAGGGGATCCTATGAAATGATTGAGAAAGTTGGTCTCTATTGGCACTTTGTCGATTTGGTTTGGGTTTTCGTATTCACATTCTTCTATCTGGTTTAATAAATTGATTTATGGCACATCACTCAGAAGAACCTCAGATAACAGTTCTACCTCCTGACAAGGAGAAGATTAAAAAATTATGGCGTGTGGCGTTAATCATGGCCATCGTTACAGGTATTGAATTTATTTTTGCCTTTACGTTGGAAGCCGGCCACTTAAAAACGTCAATTTTTGTGGCGCTTACCATTGTAAAAGCTGGTTACATCGTAGGAGAATTCATGCACCTTCGACATGAGGTTAAAGTCCTGTATTATTCTATCCTCATTCCAATGGTTTTTGTGGTATGGTTCCTGGTAGCCATGATTTACGAGGGCCTAAGCATACTGGGCGCTAAATAATCCTTCATGAAATTCATTGAAAGCTAAGTATCCTACTTAGCTTTTTTTATTTGTGACGCTCTAAACCCACGATGTTGAAGAAATCAAAAATCTTATTGATGCTTTCGCTGGTTCTACCGGTGGTGATATTTTTATTTCTAAAGTTTTTTGGAAAGAATCAATTCGATCTTCCGGTTTTCTTTGAAAATGAGGAGGAATGGCCAACAGAATGTTCGAAGCCTGCATTTCCTTTCGTTATAAACGATTCTATCCAAAGTAAGCTAGGCATTAAAGGTTTAGCGGCTTTAATCCTTTTAAAGCCCATGGATCCTGAAGGCAGTAAAAGGTTGCCTGAGGAGGTTGATACCACACGTATACGCGTTATACAATTGGTTCGTGACCTGTCTTGTGGAGGGATTGGCCTGAACAGCCCTTTTCGTAAGATTTTAATCCCTTGTGGCACTGAAATTTATTGTGCCTTGGGTGCTGGCTCCGATGAATCAGCTATACTTGCGGATGAAAGTGGTCGCATTCGTTCGGTTTTTAAATCCTTTGAGCGCGAAGAAACCGACAGAGCGATTATGGAAATTAAAATCCTTCTAAAAGATTACTAATGGAAAAGCTCTTCAGAAATAAAACGCTGATTTTGGTGGTATCGATCGCTATTCCGGTGGTCGTTGCTCTACTCTTTCGGGTAAGCATCAACGGATATGATCTTTCATTCCTTCCGCCGATTTATGCCTGTATCAATGGTCTTACCGCTGTATTGCTTCTGCTCGCCATTCAGGCCATTAAATCAGGTAATCGTAAAAGACACGAAAGCCTTATGAAGGTCAATTTGTTCCTTTCTCTTGCCTTCCTGGTGATGTATGTTGCCTACCACATTACCTCTGAACCAACCTCCTACGGTGGTGATGGGGTAATGAAATATGTTTATTATTTTATCCTGGTGTCTCATATTACCCTATCGGTGGCAGTAACCCCTCTGGTACTGTTTACATTTTCTAGGGCATTTAATTCGGAATTCGACAGGCATAAAAAGCTTGCTAAAATCACCTTCCCAATCTGGTTGTATGTCGCCGTGACCGGTGTAATCGTATACCTGATGATTAGTCCGTATTACTCATGAAGAAGAGTCTGGTTTTTTTATTGGCCATTATGATCTCAAACTTTGCACATGCGCAATGCGCCATGTGCAGAGCAACCCTTGAAAACAATGTTAGCCAGGGAAACATTGGCATCGCTGCAGGCATAAACTTTGGAATACTTTATCTGTTGGCTGTTCCTTATTTAGCCTTTGGTGTTATCTGGTACTTTTGGTACAAGTCAAGTAGAAAGAATGTCAACACCGGGCTGGATTCAATCGGTCGCTGAATGTCGATGTCCCGACTGCCGTAAGGGAAAGGTCTTTACCGCAGGCGCCTATCATCCAACCAAGTTTCATCAGATGGAAAAGTCCTGTGGAGTTTGTGGACGATCCTTCCTGCCCGAGCCGGGTTTTTATTTCGGTGCCATGTACGTTAGCTATGCTTTTACAGTAGCCATTATGGTGGGAAGCTGGCTGTTCTTAAAATGGTTCGTACAACCAGAGGAGAACGTTTATATCCTGGTCTTCATACTTACAGTAATGGCCGTAATTCCGCTTTCCTTCCGCTATTCCAGGTTGATCTGGCTATACTGGTTTGGGTAAACCAAAGGCTTACTTTGTAACTTTAAGCACTATATTTTAAGCAGTGCTTAGAAAATCAGTTTTGTTTCTTGTCTTGTCGCTTGGATTGCTTTGGACAACCGACCAATTAAGGCATGCCTCTAGGGCTCCGCTTGATCCGCTAAATCTTGCTTCCCTAGTCCGCGAAAGAGCGGCACGCCTGGATGAGTTGGTGACCAATTCCTTTGAATCCATTCAAAAAAATCCGCTCCATCCAGACTCGTGGCCTGAAAGCGATCTGTTATTTGTTTACTCGAAAGGTGACTCCATACTTTCATGGAACAAAACGAAGTTTCCAATTCCTTCGACACTACCTGACAGGGATACTGTTCGATTTTTCAGCAATGCCGATGGTTCCTACCTGCACTTTTCAAAAAGAGTGGACAACGGTGGATTGATTATCGCAGTAGCGCCTCTTGTGTATGATGTTTCAATGGAAGGCAAAATTCAAAAGCGAATCCAGAATGAATTTTTATTCGATGACCTTAATATTCAGATTTCTTCTCCCGGCAGGCCAGATTCCTACCCAATAGGGGTAAGCGGAAAGGAATGGTTCAGGGTTAATTTCACTTCACTCGAACAGTCCTCTTTACCAGCATGGTACCATTGGGCGGGATTTCTGTTGGGCATTTTATTGCTATTCATTTTTTTCAATTTATTAATTCAGCAAATTGTTTCCATCGGACTCAAAACTTTGGTGGCAACCATTTTCATTTTTCTTGTCAGGGTATTGATGTTATGGCGGGAATTTCCGGGAACCTCCGGCTATTATGATTTTCTCAATCCTCAGTTTTTTGCGAGCGCATGGTTTAACGATTCACCATTGGAGTTCCTACTCAATAGCCTGGCTCTTTTCTTATTGGCCATTTGGATCAAAAATTTATATCCGCTCAACCAGGATCAAAAAAGAAAATTAAATAAACCCGAATCAACATGGGTGGTAACACTTTTGGCATTGATTGTCATAATTGGTCTGTTTATACTGATTCAGGTTTGGACCGACGCCTTATACCACCACGCTAGAATCTCACTTGATTTCCGGTTTCTCCCTGATTGGAATGTCACCTCATACTTTTTAATTGCCTCACTCTTGTTATGTCTGGCCGCTGTGGTGGTCCTGTTACTGACATTTCAATCAAGTCTCGCTGTGCTGATTCGTACACGGCGCAAAATATTTTTTAAGGCGCTGATCTTGACTGCAAGCATTTGGTTTGGCTATCAGTGGCTGGCTGATCGTCCATATACCTTTACCATTACGATAGGATTGATTGTAGTGTTCTTATTGTTTGGTCTACCGGTCCGATTCTATATTTTATCAAGACGGTATTCCCCTTACTTTTTCTGGTACGTGGTCACCATCGCACTTGCAGCACAAATGGCCTCGATGGTTTGGCGCTTGGAAGAGGAAAGAATGGTCAAAGATTTACGATTTCGAATTCAGCCTTTGGAGGAGCAGCGTGATCTGTTTCTTGAATTCTTAGGGAGATCGGCTGCAGGTAAAATCAGGCGTGACGAGTCTATCAGGGTAATGGCCGAAGGCCCTTTTTTCAATGCATCCCTTATTGAGAATAAGGTAAGAGAATTTCATTTGGAAAAAGGATTTCTTGAATTAAATCCGGAAGTGAAATATTTGACAGCTGACTCAGCGAGACAATTAAATTCAGGATTGCGCACCATACCATTGGTGGCTTTGGAGAGAAGTGATTCCCTAACTATTTTTTCATCCAGTAATACCAATGGAGATCAATTTTCAGCAGGTTACTTTTTTCTAATTCCACTCAACAACACCGTTGGCTCATTTCTTGGTATTCGGATGAGCCTACCTTTAAATCTAACACGGATCCTTCCATATTTTAGGGCGGGAACCATAACCGATTATGCTTTTGCGGTTATAGGAGATTCTTCTGGTGTTCGCTTTACACAAGGCAGGTTTGATTATAGTGCTCTGACGCCAACTCAAATTCGAGGTCAGGTACGCCAAGGTGGATTTCAAATGGATGACTGGTATCATCTTGCCGGAACCATGGGTGATCATCGCCTTATAGTTGCGTCCGTTTCCAACCCAAGATTAAAAAGCTGGCTGACCAATTTTTCCTTCTGGTTAATCATTTTTTTGGTAGCCATGTTATTGTTAAGGTTTAATTGGAAACAAAACCTTTTTTCGAAGGAATTCAGTTATGCTACCAGGATACAATTCTATGTGTTCACCGGAATGCTTATTCCGTTGTTTTTTGTAGTGGTGGTCGTAGTGCGAAATGTTTCCAACGAACACATTAAAGAGCTTACTGCGCTACGGGAGAATTTGTTGTTAAGAACAGCATCGAATATGGCAAAAAATGAAGCCAATAGAGGTATCGGTGAAAGGCTGAATGAATTTTCTGCTGTAAATGGCTTTCCGATGGTTTGGTATGGTACTAATGATTTTGCAAGAACTGCTTCAGACGAAATAAGTGCACCATTTTTACCCTCATGGGATGCGCTTCGAAGGCTTTACGGCGGGGCAGGAGTGGTTAGTATTTGGGAAGACGGTGATGCGGGTGAATTTATGAATTCATATGCATTGGTTCGGTCTGAAAGCTCAGGGGAGGTCATGGGCGTGTTGTCGCTTCCATTGACTGATCCTTTGGTTAACATTAAGGCCGAAAGGATGGAGGCCATGGCATCGGTATTGCGTGTTGCAGTACCCTTTATGGTGGTTTTCCTGGCTTTATCTGCCATTTTATCACGTCGCTTAATCAAGCCCGTTAAGAGGATTTCCAAGGCCCTACAGGCCACCAGTTTAGAAGGGCCAACCAGAAAGATTCAACCTGAAGGAAGTGATGAGCTTGGAAACATGTTGGAGGCATACAACACCATGCTTGATAAGCTGGAGTATAGCCGAAAGGTTCTGGCTGAAAAGGAGCGCGAATCTTTATGGCGTGAAATGGCCAGACGGGTAGCCCATGAAATCCGAAATCCACTTACGCCAATCAAGTTGAGTCTTCAGCGATTGCAATTGCAGCTAAGAAGAGGTGAACATGATGTTAAACAATCCACCGAAACCATTGAATCTGTTCTACATCAAACGGAAATCCTTAGCAACATTGCTGGTTCGTTTAGTGATTTGGCCAAAATGCCAGAGTTGCGTTCAGAGTCCTTTGATGCTATAGAGGCAATGCATAAAATAATTCCTGGGTTGTCCGGAATAGAAAAGAAGTTCATTCGCTTTGATTCGTCTAATTCTGTAATCAAAGTTTACTTCGATCGTTCCTTCTTTTCCCGAATGGTCACCAACCTAGTCCTCAATGCATTTCAGTCTGACGAGGGACGCATTGACGTTGTCATTAAAATGGAAAAAATATCCGGAGGAGTTCAATTTACTTTTACAGATAATGGTCCTGGAATTCCGCTCCACATTCAGGAGCAGATTTTTAAACCCTATTTCACCACCAAAAAGGATGGCACTGGTTTAGGCCTGACGATGATTAAGCAGGCAGTTGAACAAGTAGGGGGTAAAATTTCATTCGAATCCTCCCCAGGCACTGGATCAACCTTTAGTGTTGTTCTTCCTTCCGGTGAACAATAGATCTTTATGCAGGCCTAAGTGCCTTCATGACTTTATTGGAAAACACAAAGTCATCAAGTTCCTTAATACCTGAATTTAAAAGTGTCTTATTGTTTCCTTCCCAGAGTTTTTCACCCCTGTGAATAAACATGATATTTTCACCCATACCCATAACGGAATTCATGTCATGGGTAACCACCACGGTGGTGATATCAAATTCAGCTGTAATCTCCTGAATCAATTCATCAATTCGAACAGCGGTTTGCGGATCAAGTCCGGAATTCGGTTCATCGCAAAAGAGGTAGTTGGGGTTATTCACAATGGCCCTTGCAATACCTACCCGCTTTTTCATACCACCAGAAATCTCCGAGGGTCTTTTTTTATTGATGTTCTCCAGCCCAACTCGACGCAGACAGAAATTAACCCTTTCGAGTTTTTCATCTTTCTTCATTTTCGTTAGAACGTCCAAAGGGAACATCACATTTTGCTCAATGGTCTTTGAATCGAACAGTGCTCCACCCTGGAACAGCATGCCAATCTCCCTTCTGATCTCCGTCTTCATTTCCTTATCGGCATGTGTAAAATCTCTCGAATCGTATGAAACCGATCCGGAGTCAGGCTGCTCCAATCCCACAATACATTTCAACAACACACTTTTGCCTGTACCGCTTGCGCCGATGATGAGGTTGCATTTTCCCTTTTCAAATGTCCCGGAGATGTCCGACAAGACTTTTCGATCCAGAAACGTTTTCGAGATGTGATCTATGCGAATCATTCGTTCAGCAGTAGTTCAGCAAGGAAATAATTACTTAACAAAAGGGTGATCACACTGGTGGTAACCGCCTCGGTACTGGCGACGCCAACCTCAAGAGCGCCACCCCGGGTGTTGTAACCCTTGAAACAGGAAACCGATGAAATGATAAAGGCGAAAACCACCGATTTGATTAACGCAAACTGAATGGTATAAGGATCAAAGGAGGATCGAATGCCTTGAATGTATTCAGTTGGAGTAACGATACCGGTTAGTGTTCCGGCCAGGTAACCGCCGAAGATGGCGCATACGCCAGCGATAACCACCAGCAAAGGAAACATCAATAGGGAAGCGATGATTTTGGGAAGAACGAGATAGGACGATGAGTTGATACCCATCACTTCGAGTGCATCAATTTGCTCGGTGATTTTCATGGTTCCGATTCCACCGGCCATGCTGGAACCAACTTTTCCGGCAAAAATGACGGCCATAATGGTAGGGGCAAGTTCATAGATGGACATATCCCTAACCACTTGAGAAATCACAAATTTGGGAATGAGCGGACTTACAAGATTAAAAGCCGTCTGAACGGTGGTTACGGCACCCATAAAGGTGGCTACCAGTACGAAAAGGAAAGTTGACTTGACGCCAATTTGAATCGACTCATCTAAGACGAGTTGATAATAGGTCTTGAACTTTTCCCGCCGCACAAACAGGCTTCCAAGGAAAATCACATACTTGCCAAACTCACGCATTGAGCGTCGGAAATGCTTAAATTGCTCAAATATAGAAACAAATAGGGTAATGGCTTTGAAGTCAAAATCAGGCAAGCTTGCAGTGGTAACTGGTGGAAGTAAAGGGATAGGTGCAGGCCTTGTCCATGAGTTTGCCTCACAAGGATATGACGTAGTTACCTATGCCCGGAATGAAGCCCTGTTGAGTAACCTAAAGGACAATATTGAGCAGTCCTATGGTGTGACCGTGTTGACCAAAAAAGTAGATGCTGCATCGGTTCGTGAGGTCCAGAATTTTGGTGACTTCGTAGTTGGTTTGGGTAGGGAAGTCTCGGTTTTAATTAACAATGCAGGCTATTTTCTCCCAGGGAACACGGAAACAGAAGCAGAGGGAACCCTCAGGCAGATGCTTGCCGTAAACCTGGAGAGTGCATATGAATTAACCAGAAAGCTTTTGCCTTCCATGAAAAAAGCTGGTCGGGGAGACATTTTTAATATCTGTTCGGTGGCAAGTTTAAAGGCCTATCCCCAGGGTGGTTCTTACGGAATCGCCAAGACTGCTTTAATGGGGTTTAACCGGAACTTGAGAGAGGAAACAAAAGCGCATGGCATCAGGGTCACCGCAGTTTATCCCGGAGCAACGCTGACAGACAGCTGGGCAGGATCCGGATTACCAGACAATCGGTTTATGCCAGTGGAGGATATCGCTAAGGCGATATGGTCTTGCCATACTTTATCCTCCAGAACGGTCGTTGAGGAACTAATTCTGCGTCCTCAGCTCGGTGATATCTGATCTTCCAAGGTTTTTAGCCTCAGATTCGCTTAATTTTCGATGCTAATATGTATGGCATACTGTAACAACCTGTTTCAATATTCCCGAAGGAAAACCATTGAGGTAAAAATTGGTGATGTCCCAATGGGGGCACATCATCCGATTAGAATTCAGTCCATGACAACGGTAGACACCATGGATACCCAAGGTACGGTGGAGCAGTCTATCCGGATGATTGAAGCTGGATGTGAGTACGTAAGAATTACAGCACCCAGCGTTAAAGAAGCTCAAAATTTAGCCGAAATCAGAAAGGAATTGCACCGTAGGGGATACAAAACACCCTTGGTAGCAGATATTCATTTTACACCCAATGCGGCAGAGCTGGCAGCAAGAATTGTAGAAAAGGTTCGGGTGAATCCAGGTAACTATGCTGATAAAAAGCGGTTTGAGCAGATAGATTACTCCGATGCTTCTTATGAAGCGGAACTCCATAGGATTCGGGAAAAGTTTACTCCACTCGTGAAGATTTGTAAAGAGCACGGTACAGCGATGCGGATAGGCACCAATCATGGATCGCTATCTGATCGGATCTTAAGCCGTTACGGTGATACACCACTCGGAATGGTTGAGTCTGCCCTCGAATTTTTAAGGATTTGTGAGGATGAGTCTTACTTCAATATTGTCCTAAGTATGAAGGCCAGCAATCCACAGGTGATGGTTCAGGCTTATCGTTTACTGGTGAAGAAATTGGACGAGGGAGGTTTTAAGCCTTATCCGCTTCATCTAGGTGTTACGGAGGCAGGCGATGGTGAGGATGGAAGAATTAAGTCCGCAGTAGGAATTGGAACGCTTTTGGAGGATGGATTGGGTGATACCATACGGGTCTCCTTAACCGAGGAGCCTGAAGCTGAAATTCCGGTTGCCCGAGATCTTGCAAGAAGATATGACAGGCGCATTGGAACCGATTCGGTTACCAGGGAAGAACCATACCCGATTGATCCATTCAATTACAGCCGAAGGATTACGGAACAAGTTTCAAATATTGGTGGCAATCAGGTTCCAAGGGTCATAGCTGATTTGTCAGGCAGAGGTACCATTGCGGCATCCTCACTTTTTGGTGTAGGCTATGCCTATTCGGTACCGTTGGACAAGTGGAACATTGCAGACAATGCTTGTGATTATGTTTATCTGGGGAACGCTTCGATTGATTTCGAAATACCAGGGACGCTGGGCGTTATTCAGAACTATGATTGTTGGCTAAAGGATCGGCATAAGGCCAGGCATTATCCAATTCTTGGCTTGACTGAACTGCTTAATGAGGAGTCCCAATTACACCCCGAGCTTAATTTTATTAAAGTAAGCACTGATCAAATACGTAATAAAGTATTGATAAACAAGTTATTAACTACAAATAATTTTGTTTTACTCCTAGGCACAAATCACCTCCATAGCATGCCCGACATTCGCTCGGCTGTATCGCATTTAATCAATCAATCTGTGAAAGTTCCTGTGGTGTTGGACTTTAACTATAACGAAATATCAGAGAACGATTTCCAACTTTATTCTGCAACCGATGCCGGGGCACTGTTGGTAGATGGCATTGGTGATGGACTTATGCTCAGCAATGGAACCCCGGGCTCTGAGCGATTCATCAATGCCACCCAATTCAACATCCTGCAGGCAACGCGTACACGCATTTCTAAAACAGAATACATCTCTTGTCCATCGTGCGGAAGAACCTTGTTTGATTTACAGGAAACAACGGCAAGAATTCGCTCGAGAACCCATCATTTGAAAGGTGTCAAAATTGGTATTATGGGTTGTATTGTGAATGGTCCCGGGGAGATGGCTGATGCAGATTATGGTTATGTAGGTTCCGGCCCCGGTCGAATTAACCTCTATAGGGGAAAAGAAGTTGTTAAGCGAAACGTACCCACGGCCGATGCCGTAGATGAACTTATTGGCCTTATTCGGGAGGATGGACAATGGATCGAAATGCAGGATATAAAGGCACTGGTCTAGATTTTATGGAAGAGAAAAAGGTAAGCACCAAAGGAAAATTGAGAGAGTTCTTCTCACTTGGCGAGGTTGGAAGGTATTTCTTCAGGAAGCATGATCCTGCCCGACCCAGCAACATTAACATCAGAATGATGCACGGTGTCAATAAACTGTCCATCGCCATATTTCTGGCGGCGGTTATTTACCTGGTTACCAAGCACCTTATACTAAACTGAAGACTTTAGTTTTACTTTATATAAATAATTATAAATACCTGTAAATCAGTTATTTAAATTTATTAATTCTTATAAAGCTTTATTCCTCACCTGGCTTAAATAACTTTGGTGATTAAGGCTATTTGAATGCGACTTTCGGGTTTGCTATTTCTGGTCCTGGGACTCATTGCACCTTCGTGCATTCAAAAGGCTGTTTGTCCGGCATACCAAAGCTCTTTCATTTACGATAAGGTCGCACTCCAAAAGAAGTTTAGCTACTTCAAAGAAGACTCAACGCCAAAAATTCTGACCGCGAGCACCGACCAAAACAAATACCTGGTGGCCGTACCGGAATCCTATCGAAAAAAGTTCCGAAGTATGCAGACCGTCGACATGACGCCACTTTACCCTGTTAAAATTGATAGTGCCAAAACCGAGAAAGAAGACGATCTATCCTTAGAGTTGGGCGACTCAGTGGCGATGTTCAAAGCGGATAGCATTGCCGCCGTAATGAAAGCAGAAAGCGGAATGGTCCTCAAAAGCCCTGATTTTCGAATCACCAAAACCAAAGAGAAGTACAACAACGACCAGGATTTCTATATGTGGTTTTTCAGGAAGACCCTGCTGCTGCCTGACATCAGATACCAGTTGGAGAAGAAGGAAGCAGGAATCGTGGACACTCCACCACCTTCACCAGTTGTAAAAAAATTGCCTGCGCCTCAAGACTCAACCAGTGGGAAGGAATCCGATGCTAAAAGGGGATTTTTGAAATGGCGCAAAAAGTCTGAGGGTAAAGAGAAACAAGTTAAGACTAACCGAAAAGGGTAAGATTACCAAACTGATCCGCGGCAGGAGCAGGTTTTATTAAACTAGGGCTATCGCGGTCAGGATCTTCTATCTGCGGACTCACCGTAAAAAATTCCATTTCAGGATCCGTTGGACTTTGAAGCAATTGAATAAGTTCAACTTCAGTGGTTTCCGGATTGAGCCAGCGTCTTTCATCTTTTTCAGCAACCATACAGGGTATTCGTTCTCCAAGTCCCCGCAAGGCATCAGGTGCGGGTACCGTAAGCATGCTGAAAGTATGATGGGTTTCGTCACGCTCCGTTTCAAACTCTTCCCAAATACCTGCCGCAGCAAACAATTGCCTGGATTTTAGTACAACCAGGTAGGGGGTTTGGGTCTTCTTTCCAATCTGTTTCCAAACATAAAAGCCATCCATCGGTATCAGACACCGATGTGTTCTCAACAATTTCTTGAAAACAGGTTTTGTCGAAACATCCTCCGCTTTACGATTAAGAATTTTATCGCTGATGGATTTGTTCTGACTTCGCTGAGGTGAGAGGCCCCAGTAAAACCAAGATATACCAATTTCCGATCCTGCAGTTAAAACCGGTAAGAGTTGCGCAGGAGCAGCATTGAATCGTGGTCGATATGCCTCGGGCACAACAACGCCAAGACGTTGTCCCAATTTCTCAGCTTCGAGGGTTAAGGTATATCGATTGACTACCATGTTAAAATCCTCGAAATATAAGTTTTTTGACCGAATTTGACGATTTCCTGCCTTAACCAGTCTGGTTTAAAAGAGACCTTAACGATCAAAATTTCGACGCACCAATTCGGTTATGTGTGCCAGGTGATGGTCACCATGCCATGCGTACAATTGAACCATTCGTTGAATGGAAACAGTGGCTCCACTTGCGGGGTGTACAAAGGATTTTGCTAATGAATCATCATCCAATGAACGTAGGAGAGCAGTCCATTTTTTGTGGTGAGCGGATAACAGATTCAAGGATACTTCAGCAGGCAGGTTATTTTCTGGTGTCTGTGCCCATAGTTTTTCATGGTACGCCTTGATGGATGGATTGTCTTCTGTTAGCGCCCATTTAACCCGAATGTAAGCATGAAGATGGCTATCAGCCAGGTGATGGATGGTTTGCAGAACAGTCCAACCTTCCTTACGATAAGGTGTATTGAAATCCAGTGCTGAAAAGGAGGATACCACCTGCTTGAGTCGATCCGGAAAGGATTCTAATCGATTGATATCTGATTGAAAGTCTTGAGCAGTGTACGGATCTTTCGGAGTAAATTTTCCTATAGGATAGCGTAAAGCGTCGATCTGGTTTTGATCCATTTTTTATTCGAGTGCGTCCTTGAGTTGCTCGTCGGTATAGTCCTTATTGAGTTTAACTACCTTTTGCTTCCGCTTTTTTCTCACCCGAATGTTGGTGAACTCAATGAGAAGTGAAAATGCCACAGCAAAATAGATGTAACCTTTGTGGATCTCTTCGCCCAATCCTTCCAGGAGCAAGGTGAATCCGATCAGGATAAGGAAGCCCAGAGCAAGTACCTCCATGCTGGGATGCCGTTGAATAAAGCTGCTGATGTTGCCAGAAAAGAACATCATGATGGCAATTGATACTATGACCGCTATGATCATGATCAGGACCTCATCAGCAATACCTACGGCAGTCAGAATAGAGTCGAACGAGAAAATAATGTCCAGCAGAATAATCTGAACAATGGTTCCACTTAGACTAATGGCAGCCTTGGCAGCCTGATTGTTTTCCTCTTCGGGATCACCACCCTCCATTTCATGGTTGATCTCCATGGTGCTTTTGGCAATCAGAAACAATCCACCAAAAATCAAAATGAGGTCCCTTCCGCTAAAGCCATGGTCAAAGGGAATTCCGAACGTTGTAAGATTGAAGAGTTCCATTTTTAATCCGATGATCCAATTGATTCCAAGCAGTAAAACCACCCGGACGATCATGGCAAATGCAAGCCCAGTATTTCTTGCTTTCTTCCTAAGGTGCTCCGGAAGTTTATTGGAGACAATTGAAATGAAGATGATGTTATCGATGCCAAGAACCACCTCAAGGAAGCAGAGGGTTAGCAGTGAAAGCCAGGTTTCGGGCTGAAGAAATAATTCCATTGAGGTTATTTAAAAATCGGTCCGAATTTACGAATTAGGGCCATTCCATGTAGTTTTCTTAGGACACTTTGTAACATAACGTCCCGATCTTTTGATGATTTAGGGTATCAAAAGGCTGCTGTCGCCATAGGAAAGAAAACGATAGTCATTTTCAAGGGCCTCGCGATAGATGGATTTCCAATGAGGGCCAACCAAGGCCGCGATCAACATCAACAAAGTTGATTTGGGCTGATGAAAGTTGGTGATCAGGCCGTTACATACCCTAAAATTATATCCAGGTCTGATAAAAATGGATGTGGTGCATTGCAGACCATTCGGAAATTGTTTGGCCAGCGCTTCAAAAACCTCCCGGGCTTTCAATAGGTGTCCATCGTACTCGTAAGGAAAGTTTTGGTCTAGGTTGTAGGTATCCCCTAGGCCTTTGATTGTTTTTATACCAATCCAGTAAAGACTTTCTAGCATTCTCATGGATGTAGTGCCCACCGGAATAACCGGACCCGTGTGGTTCGCCAGGTTTTCCAGGTTCTGTCGGGAGCAAATAAAAACCTCTTCATGCATTTTGTGGTTTTGGGCATCTTCATCTTTGACAGGAAGAAAAGTGCCAGCGCCAACATGAAGCGTCATATTTTCAAGCTTGAAATTTTTTCTTTCCAATTCTCCCAGAATTTCATCTGTAAAATGAAGACCGGCAGTAGGAGCTGCTACAGCACCTTCCGTGGTTGCGTATACCGTCTGGTACCTGGAATGGTCTTCTGGTGTTGCGTCACGATTCAAATAGGGTGGAAGAGGAACCTCGCCTAAGGACTCCAATACTTTGGCAAAAGGAATATCATTCGTCCAGGTGAAACGGACAATGTTTGACTCATGGTATTCCCATGCTGCAGTCAGCCTGATGTTGTTGATGTCAAGAAGGAGTAATTGTCCCTTTTTCCATCGTTTACGGTTACCGACCATACAGCTCCAGGTGGAGGAGGATTTGGCGCTAAGAGCAGTGAGGTGATCGGTGTGGTAAGGTTCCAGTAAAAACAATTCGATCGACGCGCCTGTTGCATTTTTAAAGATAATGCGGGCAGGAATGACCTTTGAATTGTTAAAAACAAGCAAGGAATGCTCTGGAAGCAGACCGCCGTGTGTGATTTCAGGAAATTTCCGATGCTCAATTTTACCCGAATGGTAGCATAGTAATTTCGATTGACCCCGAGCGGCGGGTGGAAACCGGGCAATTTTTTCCTCCGGAAGGTCATAATCGAACTCAGCAGTGCGGATCACGGATGCAAAGATATCTGAACAGAACTGCAGGAGCGTAAATCAATTAACCGATGCATATTTGTTCCATGGCATTCCGGCTTGAGTATGAATATCTGAAGCTGAAATTCAATTTCAGTGCAAGGACCTCCAGAGGCAATATGGAAGACCGTGGTATTTGGCTGATCAAGTTTTTTGATGACCAGAAGAATACCTTAAAAGGTACAGGTGAGGTGGCTCCTCTGGCAGGATTGAGTGTGGAGACAGATCAGGTAGTCCTGCAGGAGCTAAACCAATTGGTGAAGGCGGTTAGGAATTTATCAGCCGTTCAAAATGGAGCTGATGATGTGTTGCAGAAACTTAACAGTAACGAATATTCCTCATCGGTCTGTTTTGGATTGGAGATGGCGGTAAGAGATTATTTCAATGGAGGCATTGGTGTTTATTATGATTCTGACTTTTTGAGAGGGAAGAAGATTCCAATCAATGGATTGGTTTGGATGGCTGATCAGGTCGCCATGTTGGAGCAGGCCCGGAAAAAAATAGGTGAAGGTTTTAAGTGCATTAAGCTAAAAGTTGGCGGACTAAATTTTGATGAAGAATGCAGTTTACTTGAAAGGTTGAGGGATGAATTTGGAGACCAAATTGATATAAGATTGGATGCCAATGGAGCATTCCATAAGCCCGATGTTTGGCATAAACTGGAGCGGTTATCTGTATTTAAACCTGAATCAATTGAACAACCCATAAAAGCTGGTCAGCTTGATTTAATGGCTGAAGTGTGCCGGGAATCACCTATTCCGGTTGCGTTGGATGAGGAATTGATAGGGGTAAGTTCGGCCGACCGAGGAAGACTTTTGGATCGCCTTTCACCAACCTTTATTGTTCTTAAACCAGGTCTGCATGGTGGATTTTATGGAACCAGGGATTGGATCGCATTGGCTGAAGAAAGGCAAATGGGTTGGTGGATTACTTCAGCTTTGGAGTCTTCTGTCGGACTCAGTGCCATAGCACAGTTTACAGCGCTTTACAGGAACGATATGGTACACGGACTGGGGACGGGGGGTATTTATGAAAACAACCTTCCAAGTGCTTTAAATGCAGAATCTGGCTTTTTAAGGCTGGGGTGATAATTTTTACTAATAAAATTAGTATTTCCTAAAGAAGGTTGTATATTTGACTAAATAATTTAGTCAAATGGAATTCAAAAGTGTACGCCTTCCTTCCGGAAGATTTCAGGTAAACTTCTCATTTTCAGATGTTTATGGTTACGCTTTGGCGGAACCTCAGGATGCAGTTTCAGAGATTATGGATAAAATCTTCCGCCACATTGAAGAGATGAAGGATACCAATCGGTACTACCAGAAGAATTTATATTCTATGGGCAAAAGGAATCCACAATCTGGCAGGATCATATTATTCAGGCGCAAAGAAAAAGTTAGTTCCAATTAAACGTGCACATCATGAAAAAGGAATTGAATGAAAGCATCAGGGCTATTAGAAAGAGTTTAGGCATGACTCAGGATCAGTTTGCCAATGAGCTTGGAATTAAAAGATCATTGGTTGGGGCTTATGAGGAAGGTCGGGCAGAGCCGAGGTTGGAACTCATCTGCAAAATAGCAGCACTAGGAAATGTATCGGTCGAGGATTTGCTTGGAGTGGTTTCTTACGATAACATCATAAAAGTAAACAAGGGCAATGTAAGGCCGATTGAAGAGGATTTATACAAGCCTAAAAATACTATTGAACTGGTACCAGTTAAAGCTGCTGCCGGATACCTAAACGGCTATTCTGACCCTGAGTTTATCCAGGAGTTGCCGCGTTTTTCATTGCCAATTTTAAACAGCGGGACCTATCGTGCCTTTGAAATCAGCGGAGACAGTATGCTTCCATTGGAATCCGGCACCATTATCGTCGGTGAACATGTCGCCACACTATCGGAAATAAAAAGTGGTAAAACTTACGTACTGGTAACCAAGTCCGAGGGGGTAGTTTACAAACGGGTTTTCAATTATGTTGATGAAAACGGTAAACTGTTTTTGGTTTCCGATAACCGACAATATGCGCCTTATCAGATAGATGCCATGGAGGTAATGGAAATCTGGTCGGCCAAGGCTTTCATCAGTTTAAATTTTCCAGAATAAAATTGTCTTAGCGGACTGGCGGGGAGGGCCGGATTTTTTCCGGTCCTTTACCGCCCCTTTAGGAATTCCTTTAAGGTTCGGGTGCGATCTATTTTACCATTTTCATTTCGGGCGAAACTTCCGACGTTATAGATTTCCTTCGGCACCTCGTATCGATTTAGGAGTGGTCTGATTTTTTCAAGGATAAGCAGGTTGTCAGACGCCAAAACCTGATCACCTTCAATCAGCAAAATCATTTTTTCTCCGAGCATTGAATCCGGAATGCCGGTAAACATGAAATCTTTTATGCCAGGAAATTCCTGAATTACTTTTCTGACCTTATGTTCCATAAGATCCGGAAATAGTTTAACGCCGCCTGAATTGACCAGGAGATCTGCTCTCCCCAATAATCGAAACGTTGTGCTGCTAATCGATTCAGCGATATCCATGGTCTTAATAACCTCTTTTTGAAATGGTGAAATCACCGACAAAAATCCATCGTGCTCGATTTGATATTGATAACCTTCCAATAGGGTGTACAGGTCACTTTGGTCTTTGATTCTACGAATGGCGACATGGGAAAGCGTTTCACTCATTCCATAGGTATGAATAAAATCACCTTTCATTACTGATAAAATTTCAGCAACATTTGATTGAAGTGGCCCTCCACCAATCAAGACGGTGTCAATGTTATTCAATTGCTCTTTTGAAACTAGGTTTCCGAGTATTTGATTTATCTGAAAGGGCACAAAAGAAGCATAATGGAATTTTATCGGACTTTGAAAGAGCAACGGATTTGATGTGGGCGGCACGACGGTGAGATCAGCACCTGCCATCAGCGACCGAACCACCAGCATTTTGGCACCAACATATTTGAGGTCCATGGCCAGTAAAGTATGCTGGCCCCGTAGAATCGGAATGGCCTTAAGCGAAATACTCGCTGATGTCTTTACTTCTTCACGGGAAAACCTTAGAATTTTCGGTACCCCAGTTGTGCCCGAAGTCTGGACTTCCAAATCATCGCTGCCGTAGTGCCACCAGTACAGTAGGTCGATCAGTGCAGATAAATATTTCTTTGAATCCTTTACATCATTTCTGATGGCCAGCGCATCGGAAGCATACCAACTATTTTCCTCTGGTAGATGTATTTTAATGGAGGGGTAGTTCATACCCATCTGGTTGCATTAAGGGAACTTAGGAAACTTTGAAAAGTCAGGATCTCGTTTTTCCATAAACGCATTTTTACCCTCCTTAGCTTCATCGCTCAGGTAATACAACAAAGTGGCATTGCCCGCCAATTCCTGAATTCCAGCCTGTCCATCCAATTCAGCGTTGAAAGCACTCTTCAACATGCGGATGGCCAACGGACTTTTTGCCAAAATTTTCAAGGACCAGTTTACATAAGTTTCCTCCAGGTCTTCCAGTTTTACCACTGTATTCACGAGTCCCATTTCCAGTGCCTCTTTGGCGTCATATTGATCGCACAAATACCAGATCTCACGTGCCTTTTTCTGTCCCACGATCCTGGCCAGATAAGAAGCACCAAAACCACCATCAAAGCTTCCAACCTTTGGACCAGTTTGTCCGAACCTCGCATTTTCAGCTGCAATGGTAAGGTCACAAATCACATGCAGTACATGTCCACCACCAATGGCCCAACCAGCCACGGCAGCAATCACAGGCTTGGGTATGGACCTGATTTGCTTTTGTAAATCAAGAACGTTGAGTCGTGGAACCGTATCTACTCCCACATAGCCTCCGTGTCCGCGAACCGACTGATCACCACCGCTGCAAAATGCCTTTCCACCAGCACCGGTGAGAACAACTACGCCAATAGAAGCCTCCTCCCGGCATACGTTCATGGCGTGTGACATTTCAGAAACGGTTAGCGGAGTAAAAGCGTTATGCTTTTCAGGACGATTGATGGTAATGCGGGCTATACCTTCGTATTGATCAAAAAGGATTTCCTTATAGTCACCAATTTTTTTCCAATTAAAACTCTTTCCCATAATGCTTTGCTGCTGTTTTTTTAAGGTTTTCAAAAATTGTTCTGTCCATTTCAGGGTTACCAATAAATTCTAAAAGCTTTGTTTTTACACCTGGCTTAAAAAACTGTTTTAGTGCCTTGGGAGCCTCTTGTGCGCTTACAACCGGGTGATACTCAAAGTCAAATTCATCGCATAAATGCTTTGCGGTTAACTGTTGCGGACCTACAAAGAATTCGTTTGCTTCTTTTCTATCCTTAGGTCCATCAATCATGCTGAAAATACGACCGCCGTGGTTGTTGAGCAGTAGAATCCGTAGATTTTTAAGCCGGCTGTTATTCCAAAACGCATTTCGGTCATAGAAAAAAGCCACATCGCCAGTGATCAGGAGGTTCATTTCATTACCTGACCAGGCATGGCCAACTGCAGTCGAGGAGCAACCATCTATTCCGCTGGTTCCCCGGTTGGAAAAAACACTTATGTCCTTTTGATTTGGTTGAAGTCCACTTAAGCTCGCGTACCGCACACTCATGCTGTTCGCGAGATGCAACTTATACTTTCCGTTTAAGGCCTTAAGGGTTTCTTTTACCACCGCAGCTTCACCAACCATGTTTTTCAACTCCTTATTGATAACACCGGATGCATCCTTTTCAGCTTTAAGCCACAAATCTGAATAGATTGATTTCGTGGATGGCTTATTCACTTTAATGGCTTTGAGCTGCTCAAAAAATTGTTCCGGGCCAGTTCTGATAATTTTAGTCAGACCCTTGTAAGTGTCTGCTACTTCCCCTGCAGGCTGAAGGTGCCAATGTTGTTTGGCCGGAAACTTTCTGAGAAAAAGTTTGGTTTGCTTAGAGATAATCCCTTGTCCCCAGGTTATCAGAAGGTCTGGTCTCATCAGGGCTTTATTCTTTTCAGACATGCCTTCGAGGAACAATTCACCATAACGAATTGTCGAGGGAATTCCGTGAAGATTAGACAGCAAATCGCCGGCTATCACTGCGCCGGTCAATTTCGAAAAATTGGTAAGCGACTTATTTAATTTTTCACTGTTGTGAAACTGCCCGCCAAGGCAAAGAATTTTTTTGGTCTTGCTGATTTCCTTTGCCAGACTTTTGATCACCGAACCATCAAGTACATGATCTGAAGAGTTTTCCTCTATGATTCTCGGTTTTCGAAACTCAATTTTTTGATTGGCGGAAGGGTAGAGGGGTTCCGCGAGGGGAAAGTTTAAATGAACCGGACCGTGTGGAAGTCGGGCAGCCAATAAGATGGCTTCATTGGTATATCGGTTAACAATCCAATCCTGATCTGATTTGAAGTCGCTGTGAACGGTAAAGGATCCTTTAACATGATCACCAAAGATCTTATCCTGAACAATGGTTTGTCCATCACGTTGACCTATCCATTCCGGCGGACGGTCTGCGGTAAGTATGAGCAATGGAATTTGCTGATAATAGGCTTCAGCAACTGCAGGAGCAAAGTTGTATGCTGCGGATCCTGATGTTGAAATCAGGACAACCGTTTTCCCATCAGCCTGAGCCATTCCGAGTGCGATAAAGGCTGCACTTCTTTCGTCAGGTATGACGTAGGATTTAATTCGCTTATGGTTGGCGAATCCTAATACCAGAGGAGCACTTCTAGAACCAGGACAGATAACGGCCTTAGAAATTCCTTGTAAAGCACACAGTTCAGCGAGATCGTAGATATGCTGGTGCACGCAATCAGATTAGAAGTTTTTCTATCGTAGCCATCTTCCAATCACATTCATTGGCTTCCGCCTCCGGCTCTGATTCAGAAGTGATGCCTGCACCTGCAAACAGGATCGCTTCATTGCCCAACCAACGCATACATCGAATGTTGACGAAAAGATGAGTTTCCTCCTTTACATTCACCGGTCCAAGGTAACCTGCATAGTAGGTGCGATCATACCCCTCGTTGGATAAAAGATATTGAAGGGACCTTTCCCTGGGCATCCCACAAACGGCAGAGGTCGGATGCAATAGATTAAGCATAACGGATCCAAGATCCGGATAACGAACTTCATTTAAATTAACCTCAAAGACCGATTTCAGGTGTAATAAATTTCCTGCCCTGAACGTCTTTGGTCCGAATTCATCGTATTCCCTCAATCTGATTTTTTTGAAAGCACTAATAATATATCGTTCGACCAATGCTTGCTCTTCGATTTCTTTTTGAGTCCAGGATACTTTTTCTATCGGTACCGTTGGGTCAACCTTTCGGGTGCCAGCCAAGGCTACTGTTCTAAAAATATTCTGCTTATCAATGGTGATCAATTGCTCTGGTGTAGCGCCAAGCCAGGTTCCAGCCTCAGGCGTTGAGACCAAACTCACCATAGCATTTGGATAGGTTTTACTAAGGATTTGAAAGAGCGCTATGGGATCCTGTTTTCCGCTTAATGTTATTCTACGAGATCTGGAGGCCACAACTTTTTCAACCTCACCTGATTCTATGAACATTTTACAGTCCGACACCAACTGAAGAAAATTTTCTTTTTCCGAAGTGGAGGCGTTACCAGGACCCTGATAAAAAATATTTTGCTGAGAATCCGGTAAGTTGGAAAGTAAATCGCCGGAAGTCAGTTCTTTGATTTCCTCGCCATTAATTTCAAAAAGGTGCGTGGCGGGTAAAAAAAGCTTTTCAGCGATTGGATTGAAAGGCGCGAAAACAAAACCAGAACCAATTTCCTCGATTCTTGTTTCATTGAGTCGGATGGCGCCTTCCGAAATAACAAGGTTTGAAGCATGTGCTCCGGGAAGTTTCCAGCAGGCAAGAGATGCGTTGGTTTCCGTAACGAAAGCCGTAATCTTTTTAAGGATTTCGGCATTTAGTTTTCCGGCCTCTGCAGTTTCCATCATTTGTTTAACACGGCTATGGTCAATCGGCTGATGCAAACCAGTTTGTCCCTATCATCTGTAATTTTTATTTCCCATACCTGGGTGGATTTGCCAAGGTGGATTGGACAGGCGACCCCGGTAACATAACCTGTCTTTACCGGTCTTAAATGATTGGCATTGATCTCCATTCCAACACAAACCTGAGTCTGGTGGTCGATGGTTCCATTTGCCGCAATGCTTCCAGCTGTTTCAGCAAGGGCTACTGATGCCCCGCCATGAAGAATTCCCATAGGCTGGTGGGTGCGGTGATCGACGGGCATTCGAAGCGTAACAGAATCCAAACCAATAGCAGTTACCTCTATTCCAAGTGCCTCAGCAAGGGTATTTTTTCCTGTTGCACGAATGGCGTCGAGGGTAAATTCAGGTTTAAAAATGCGCTCTGTTCGCTGGCCGCTCATTAATCTGTTTTGATGCTCTTACACGGAAGAAATCGATACAGGTTTTACTGTCCGATAAGGCTTATATATTTGCGGCCAAATTACGCAGTTTAGCCTTGGGCAAAAAAATCTTTTTGATCCGACACGGACAGACCGACTATAATCTTAACGGGATTGTTCAGGGCAGTGGAGTGAACGCCCCACTGAACGATTCTGGCGTGGAACAAGCCAGGTTATTTTTTGAGTCATACCGTGATCAGGGGTTTGAACGCGTCTATACCTCCGCACTTTTACGGACCCATCAGACGGTGAGCTCTTTTGTTGATGCGGGGGTGCCTTGGGAGATTCTTCCGGAACTCAATGAGATTAGCTGGGGTAAGCACGAAGGCAAGAAAATTTCACCTGAGGAGGATGCCTATTATCATTGGCTCATGAAGCAATGGCAGGATGGAAATACGCAGATTGGAATAGAAGGAGGGGAGAGTCCTGATGAAGTTGCAATCCGTCTTCAAATGGGGCTGGAGCGTATCATGAAGAGCAAAGAGGAAAAGGTTTTGGTATGCATGCACGGCAGGGCCATGAGGATCATGCTGTGTGTAATGCTGAACTATCCAATCAAGTCCATGGATTTATTTGAGCACAGCAATTTGTGTTTGTACACCCTGAACCACACTGGATCCCTGTTTACCATAGAGACCAATAATTCGGTTGAACACCTGAAGGCAGACCGCAAGTCGTTAAAACTTACCTGACAGCTGATCAAGCGCTGACTTAGCCTTTCCGTCAATGCTGTTTTTGTAGGCGTGTCGCTTGTAAGAAAGTGCCTTATTAAAATATTCTTTGGCTTCGAAGAATTTGCCGCGGGATAGAAAAATGTAGCCTAGCTGCAATGCACTGCTTGGCGCAAAATACCACGTTTCATTACCAGTTAATTCTATTGCTCGAAGGTACAGGGATTGGGCTGTGGTCAACTGACCGGTTTTTTGGGCTAATCTTGCCTTTCGGTAAATCAGTTCTACTTTATCCCTTGAATCCTTAAAGGACTGCATGGTTAATGGCGCAATTAGCTGACCGGCTTCTTCATAATATCCTCCATCGGTAAGAAACCTGATACGAAGAAGCTTCTCATTGGGCAATTGGTCCTCCTTGAGCATGTGATCGGCGTAAATATCAGGTTCGGCCACATTCTTACCTGTATTTCTTGCCTTCTGCCACCATTTTGTGGCTAGATCCTTTTTACCCTGAAGGTGGTAGCACAAGGAAATCTTCATGGTAGCATCTTTCTTAAAACTTGAGCCTTTGTAACTACCCATAAACTTTTGATAGGTTGTAATGGCCTGCGCGTATTCACCTTTTTGCAGATAAATTTCAGCGAGCAGATAATCCAGATACACCAGAGGCAGTCCACGGGGGTTGGACTCAACTTTTTTGATCAAAGCAAGTGCTTCTTCACTTTGGTCGTTTTTCACCATCATGTTGATGGCTATAAATCCAAGCAATCGATTATCGGGATAGCCTTTAATAAGTTCAGCCATGCCTGCAGAAGCCTCAGCAAATTGCTGATTGATAAATCCCTTAATGGTGTAATACAGAACGTTGGCTTCAATGGAGAGTGATAATCCGGCTTGACCTAATTCCTGTAATTGTTGTTGTCCTTTTTTAACTGAGCCTTCCATACCAAGGAGACTCATGAACCAGTGGTATTTGTCAGGAACTGCACCAACCATAACCTGCAATACGCCGCTGGTTTTACGAACAGGGATGTAGGAGGGGAATTTTTCAAGGCACTCTTCTGTAAGTTGGTAGGCATTTCGAATGTCGAAGATGGCGCTCCAGTTATGGCCAAGGTTGAGGTGACAAAATCCACGCTGGAGGTAAAGTTCAGCCTGCAGAAAAAGTGTTTCTGCAGTTTCTTTTTGGTCCTCCAACTGTCGGATCCTCTGTTTGAAATTTTCCTCTACCAGTTCAAATTTTGCCTCGTTTTCAGAGACCAGAATGTCAATGCATTCAGCAAGACTTTCAAGGTAAATCCGGTAATTCTGCTTTGATGGATCGGTAAATTTTTTGAGCCGTTGAAAGGCCTGCTCTGTTTGCAGATTAACGACCAGTTTGTAAACCGCATCGGTTTCAGGGTCGAACCGCCAACTGTGGTTTTGTCCTACAGTGCATAGGGGAAAAAAAAAGCAGGCCAACAGACCTGCTCTCAATATTTTAAGACTACGTTCAGGCAACTTTCTTACGCTTTGCAGGAGCAGCTCTTTTAGGCTTTTCTTCCTCCATGGATTCCATATCCACGTCGGCCAGAATTCTGCCACTGTGTTCGTCGATAACAATTTTCTTTTTCTCCCTGATCTCAGCGATCTTTTGAGGGGGAATAATGATGTTGCAACCTTCAGCAGCGCCACGTACCACGCGTACCACGGCCAGACCATTGGAAAGGCTGCCCCTTAGACGCTCGTAGTATTTCAATAGTTTTTCTTCGATTTTCTTGGCGGCCTTTTCGCGGTCGGAGAGAAGCTTCTTTTCCTCTTCTGTGCTTTCGGACATGATTTCTTCCAGCTCCTTCTTCTTGTTTCCAAGATCTTCAGCTCGCTCAGCAATCACCTTGTCGATGTTGGTGATTTCAGCTTTTTTGGCTTCGATTTTCTCTTTTGCCTCCTTGGTTCTCTTTTCGTTCAGGTCAACCTCCAGTTCCTGAAGTTCGATTTCTTTGGAGATGGCATCGAACTCACGATTGTTCTTGACGTTGTTTTTTTGCTCGTTGTATTTTTTAACCAGCTTCTCAGATTCCTTAATGGCTTCTTTGTTTCTCTTGATACTGTCTTCCAACTCCTTTAATTCACCCTCATATCGGCTCTTACGGACGTTGTAGCCCTCTATTTCATCTTCCAGGTCCTGGACCTCGTTGGGGAGATCGCCGCGAAGTTTTTTAAGTTGGTCAATTTTTGAATCTATGGCCTGAAGCTTTACAAGGTTCTCCAGTTTTTGTGCAATAGTCTGATTTTCCATTAGTTGAAGTAGCTTATCGGATTCGTAACAATTTTTGAAAAAAGGCTTGCAAAGGTAGTGAATTTTTGGGTCAAAACCTCTGTCAGGAGCTCACCTGTATACTGTTCGCTTTCATAATGACCGATGTCAGCAATCATTATTTTCCCATCAGAATCAAAGAATTCATGGTACTTAAAGTCAGCCGAAACAAAGACCTGGGCACCAGAACGTATGGCATCATTCAACAGAAAGCTGCCACTGCCACCACAAATGGCTACCCTGGTTATGGCTTGACCTATTAATTTTGTATGTCTTATTGATTGACATTTCATATTGATTTTCAGTAGTTTAAGAAAATCCATATAATTTAAAGCTTGAGGTAAATCACCCACCATTCCTGAGCCTATTTCCTGGTTGAGGTTTTCAAGCTCCTGAAGGTAGTAAGCAACCTCCTCGTAAGGATGACTGGCTCCAAGGGCCTGTAAAACGGCACTCCTTGCATAAACCGGTAAAATGACCTCTATTCTGACTTCAGCAACTTGTTCTAGGCTGCCTTTCTTACCCAGAAATGGGTTGGCATTTTCAAGTGGTCTGAAGGAACCTGTACCTGTTGTAATGAAACTGCATTGGTCATATTGACCAATATTGCCGGCGCCAGCGCGATGAAGGGCATCCAGTACCTGTCCTTGATGAGAATCAGGTACGAAGGTTACAAGCTTTAGCAATGACCCTTTTTCAGGACTAAGAATTCGAAGGTTGGTTAATCCGAGTTTCTGTGCAATGCGGGCATTTACACCATGTATCACCTTATCCAAATTGGTGTGTACCGCAATAAGATTTACCCGCCGCCGGATGGCTTCCATTAGGGTTCGCTCCACATAATTTTTACCAGTCAGACTTTTGATGGGCTTAAACAATATAGGGTGGTGTGAGACGATCACGTTGCAGCCCCGCTCCAAAGCTTCAGCCAACACCTCCTCAGTACAATCCAATGAAACCAAAACGCCCCTGACCTCGTCACCCGGATCGCCAGTGATCAATCCTGAATTGTCATAGGATTCCTGCAGCTGAAAGGGGGCTAGTTCCTGCAGAAAGTTCACAACATCCTGAACGGTTATTTTACTCATAAGCCTAAAATTCTGGTTCGAAACTACGATAAGAACCACTCCCTGGCACCCCCAATCTATAAGTTCTTTAGACTGGGCTGCTTATTATTGTAGCCACTTTTTCAGGCTCTATTCAATGAAGCGGCTGCTCTTACCCTTTGGGTGGATTTACCACCTGATTACCCGCCTCCGGAATCATCTCTATGATACCGGATACAGAAAGTCGTTTCGCTTCGATGGCGTGTTTACCATTTCAGTTGGGAACCTGAACATGGGCGGATCCGGTAAAACGCCCGTAACCGAATACCTAATTGAAATGCTCAAGGATCGCTATAGGGTCGCAGCACTCAGTAGAGGTTATGGTAGACTAACATACGGTCTAAGGGTATTAAGCGATACCGACGTTGCTGCATCCGCAGGCGATGAGCCAGTGCAGCTTTACCGTAAATTCCGTGGACAAATTCAAGTTGTGGTCTCAGAAGACCGTTCCCTTGCCATCCCAACCCTGATGAATCAGGAGCAACAAGTGGAAGTCATTATCATGGACGATGCTTTTCAGCACCGAAGGGTGGTACCGGATTTAAACATATTACTAACCCGATGGTCCGACCCCTTTTACAAGGACCGTATGTTTCCCGCGGGCTGGTTACGTGAATCCAGCACAGGGGCAAAGCGTGCCGATATGGTGGTCTTCACCAAATGTCCGGACAACCTACCGGACTCCGAACTTAATTCGGCTCGAGAAAATGCTTTAAGGCTTTCAGGTGACGTCCCCGTTTTCTTCACTGGTTATCACTACGGACAGCCAACTGCCTTTGGATTGAAGCGAACCATAAACCAAAAAATTATTCTGCTAACCGGTATTGCTCATTCCGACTTTCTTTTAAATGAAGTCAGGAAAACATTTGAGGTCATTAAACACTTCAGATTTTCAGATCATCACCACTATTCCCATCAGGAGATCCTTGAAATTTCAAATTTGGCTACCAACACTGGTGCTGATGTTTTGACCACCGAAAAGGATATGGTGCGACTTTTATCATTTAGCAATACGGGTCTATTTCTTAATCAAGGTTGGTTTTACCTCCCCATTTCAATCCGCTTTTTGAAAAGTGGAACTGAATTTGATAACATTATTCTCGCCAAAGTAGAATCCAAAAACGCTGAGCTTGAAAATTAGTTTTTCGATACGACTGATTCTGTTTTGTTCTGTCTATTGGCTAATCCCAACAGAGCAAACGGTCCAGGCCCAACGTCCAAGCATGGGAGGTTTTCGTGGTGGTGCCGGTGCCGGTCAGCAACGGCAGCAATCGGATACCTCGTCCCAAAGATCAGGCAGGAAAAAAGGTTCATTGTTCCTCGACGACAGTACCAAAAATGTGTACGGACCCAATACCACGCTATGGACAACGCGCAACGACATTTTTCTTAATCGCGCCAGGTATCGGCCTATCGATACAGGCATTGTAAATTATCATCGTTGGACGTATCCAAAAAAATCAAATCAATTGTTGCAGGATCTCGGCAATACCGGCACTGCGCTATACCAGATCACACCATCCGTTCGAAGATTTGCAGGTAAAGTATCCGGGTTTGAGTCCTATGAACCTTACTTTTTTTCAGAAGAACCTGAATTTTTCGACACCAAATCGCCCTACACAAAAATCCAGATTATTTGGGGTGGAAATGGTCGATCCTCCACTCGAATTGAATTCAAGCGCAACATCAATCCACGATGGAATTTTGGATTTAACTATCGACCGATTCTGGTGGACAAACAATTGGACAAGCGTAGAAAAGGTGATCGGCATGTCACCAGTCAATATTATGACTTCCACAGCAGTTATCGCTCAAAAGATGAACGATATGAGGCCTTGGGTTTTTACCGTCGCATCAAGCATCGGGTATTTGAAAATGGTGGGGTAAACCTAACTTCAGATGCACCCTTCGAAAATTATTTTGCCACCAACGCAGCTCCAGTTCTATACAAGGCAGAAACCAACGAGCTTCGACGTGAACTATTTTATCAGCACCGATACCGACTGGCTTCAGCACTCGAAGTATATCAGTCTGTTTCATGGAGCAAACAACAGAATAATTTTATTGATGCCTATTCAGCTGCAAACAATCTAAAACCTTACGACAACTGGGTTCGTGTTAAAACCGACACCACTGCCGCAGATGATCAGTTGAACTTTGGCATTTTGGAACAGGAAGCGGGCTTAAAAGGGAGAAAGAACTTTTTGTTCTATAACGCCTTCTACAAATTCCGGAATTACCGCACCAGCTATCGTTACCTGGATGTTGACACTTTTGGTTCAGGTTTCAGGGGAATTGAGCATTTCATAGGAGGCCGATTGTCTTTGAGTCTTGATTCGCTGAGTGAGCTAACAGGAAAGTTTGAAATCAGTCAGCTGGGCAATTATAGTTTGGAGGCCAGACTAAACAGTCGGTGGCTGGAGGGTCATTTTGTCCAGTCGCTCGCAGCGCCTGGCTCTTTCTATCAAGCCTACAGAGGGGTTCACGATGAATGGAAAAATGATTTCAAATCGACCTCAGGGCTTGAGGCGCTCGCCTATGCTAAAATTTCTGCTGGAAGATTCCGGTTTTCACCTGGTATGGGGTATACTTTATTTTCAAAACAGGTATTCATGAAGTTGGGAAATTATGGTAGCGCGCAGACGGTACTTCCGATTCAATCCGACGGAACCCAATCGCTCATTACTCCACGGGCTAAAATTCAAATTCCTGTTGGCAAAAAGCTCCTGCTGGAAGGAGAAGCAATTCGAAATCTGATTGGCGGCAATTCAGACGGATTTCTTCAGTTACCTGATTGGATGATAAACGGCCAGGCGTCTTATAAAGGTTTTCTTTTCAAAGGCAATCTGGAGGCACACATTGGCTTTGATTTAAATTGGAGGCCTGAGTGGTATGCGCCTGGCTACGATCCGGTAACCCAGCATTACTTTATTCAACAAAAAGAGAAAGTTGATCAATGGTTGGGTGCCGACTTTTTTATTAACGGCCGAATAAAACGTGGAAGATTCTTTTTTACCGTCCATAACCTCCTGCAAGCGGGCGGTAGACCAGGTTACCTGGTCATCCCAGGCTATCCCGGGCAGCGCACAGTAATTGATCTCGGTTTTGAACTTGTGTTGTTTGACTGATGGCTATGGTTACCGAAAAACATGTGCTCGGACTAGAGCTACCCACCGATCCAAGATGGGTAAATATTGCAGAAATGAACATCAGAGAGATCCTGGTGGATCATGCATATTGTGAACAGAAGGCAGCTTCTTCTGTGATCAGTATGATCATACAGTTTAATGATCTGGATAAGTTGGTGGAAACTTTAACGCCAGTAGTTGCAGAAGAATGGAGCCATTTCGAAATGGTCATCGCGAAGTTACGTGCACGCGGTTGGTCTTTGGGAAAGCCCAGGCGTGATGAGTATGTTGAAAAAATCCAGGGTATTCAGAAGAAAGGGGTCTCCAAGGAAAAACATTTGGTTGAAAAACTCCTGTTGAATGCCCTTATCGAAGCTCGCAGTTGCGAACGATTCAGAATGTTGTGGAAGGAAATTAAGGATGAAGACCTAAAAGTGTTTTACCATGACCTTATGGTATCTGAAGCAGGGCACTATAAGAACTTCATATCGCTCGCTAAGCATTATGTCGATCCCGAGTATGTCCAAAACAGATGGAAGGAATGGCTGGCGGAAGAAGCCAACATCGTTGCAAATCTTGAAGTAAGACCCGACAGAATGCATTGATGGCATTCAGGTCTTCTGCTTTTTCTTTTTGGCAGCCGGGAAAAGGATGTTGTTAAGTATGAGCCTGTAACCCGGTGAATTAGGGTGCAGGTTGAGGTCAGTGGGCTCTTCGTAAACCGTGTGCTGATAATCTTCTGGATCATGACCACTGTAGTAGGTCCAAAATCCTTTTCCCATTACACCGTGGAGGTACCGGGCTTCCTTAATCGAACCTGTCTCACCCATGATCAATACTTCAGATTTAACCAGCCTCTTTTTGAAGCCTGTAGTTTGCCCGTAAAAAGATGGAATGGTCAGGGCATGGTTTTGGGTGAGCATGGTAGGAATGGGGTCCCACTTGGCAGAGAATTGAAAAAGTTGAAAGTAATCGTTGTCCTGCCTTAGCCCGCGCTCCATCTGATTGTTATCGGTATCAGAAAATTCATATTCGAAGGGATCATTGACCAATTGGAAGTCTGTGAATGCAAGGGTTCGGGAATAATCAAGCTTCGATTGAGCCGCGGGATCGGCTGCATCACCATCATACATCTGAGCGCAGATGTCGACACCCTCAGCGGCAAGTGCAATATCGAAGCTGTCGGTGGCCGAGCACATGGCAAATAGAAAACCACCGCCCGCGACAAATTCCTTAATACGTTTTACGACCGCAAGTTTTAGCTGAGAGACTTTGGCAAAGCCATGTTTTCTGGCCATATCCTCTGCCTCTTTTTGTTGCTCCAGGTACCATGGAAAATTTCCATAACTCCTATAGAATTTACCATACTGTCCGGTAAAATCCTCATGGTGAAGATGAAGCCAGTCATACTTGGGAAGGTCGTTTCGTAGAACCTCATCATCAAAAATTACTTCGTAAGGAATCTCAGCATAGGTGAGTACCAGCGTAACGGCATCATCCCATGGCTGCTTCGATTTGGGCGAATACACGGCTATGCGCGGAACCTTTTCCAGTTTCATGACGTCAAAGTTGACGGCAGGACTTGAGATTTCGGTCAGGATTGAATTGACTTTTGCAGAGGATAATATCTCATAACTAACCCCTCGCACGACCAACTCGTTTTGAATTTCAGGACTGTACGGACACATAAAACTTCCTCCCCGGTAGTTCAGAAGCCAATCAACCTCCACCTGTTTTTTGAGGATCCAATAAGCAATTCCGTAGGCTTTCAGGTGATTGGTTTGTTTTTCATCCATAGGAATGAACAAATGATTGGCCTTGGCGGCGAACCATCCGGATAAAAAGATGAACAAAATCAGCCTGCGCATCGTTGAAGCCTTATTTTCGTGTGAAAATACCAACGGAAAGAATCATTTCTTATGATTTTGACGACAAACAGACTGAATAGATGGATTTAAGGGAAAATGTTAAGGAAGGACTGAGGTCTGTCAGGGCCAACATGCTTCGTTCAGTACTCACGGCCTGTATTGTGGCCATTGGTATCACCTCTTTGGTGGGAATACTCACGGCCATTGATGCCATTGAGAACTCTGTTACCTCCAGTCTATCTTCCTTGGGCGTCAATACGTTTGATCTTGCTTCTAAGGACAGCAAAGGCGGTTTTATGGGAGGAGTGAAGGAAAGAACCTTTCCACCGGTTACCTACAAAGAAGTCATGGAATTCAGAAGCCGGTACAATTTCAATGCTTCCGTGGCCATTTTCGCTTTGCTTAGCCCGGTGGCTGAAATCAGTCATTCTTCACTAAAAACCAATCCAAACGTTAGAGTCAGAGGGATCAATGAAGAGTTTTTCGCTATCCGTGGTTTGGATATTGACAAGGGCCGAAATATTTCAACCATGGAGCTTCAGTTTGGTTCAAGGGTGGCAGTAATCGGCAGCAAAATTTATGAATCCATTTATGAGAAGGATCAGGATCCGCTTGGAAGCTATATCACTTTTAAAGGGGCTCGTTTCAAGGTCGTGGGTCTTTTAAAAGAGCGCGGCAGTTTCTCAGGTGACAGTTTTGATAATGCGGTATACATTCCCATTGCTGTTGCCAATCAGCTAGCTGGAGGAAGGGGACTTGAGTACCGGATGACAATAGGTGTGAAGGATGTAGGGATGCTGGATATGGCTATGGGCGAAGCAACGGGCCTCATGCGCATCATTCGTAACGACGAGATTGGAAGCCCCAATTCGTTTGACATTGAAAAGAGTGAAACACTGGCCCAGCAGTTAAACACGATCATCGGTTATTTACAGATTGGAGGCTTTGGCGTTGGATTTATCACCCTTTTGGGTGCGGCCATAGCATTGATGAACATTATGCTCGTTTCAGTCACTGAGCGCACACGGGAAGTGGGTGTGAGGAAGGCACTAGGTGCCACGCCGATAAGAATTCAGCAACAATTTATCATTGAGGCGATAGTAGTTTGTGTCATCGGTGGCATCGCAGGAATCATTCTAGGAATTGTAATTGGTAATCTACTGGCCCGCGTGATGAACATCGATGTATTCATTTTGCCCTGGCTTTGGATGGGCCTTGGCTTTGTTATATGCGTGGGTGTTGGATTGATATCCGGGTATTATCCTGCCTATAAGGCATCCAAGCTTGATCCCATTGAATCCCTGCGTTTCGAATAATCCTGGGCTTAAATCCGGAACCTCCAGAGCCTTTTTTCAAGTCTCTTATCCAACAACACGACTCCACACCTAAACAGGTCGATAGCAGCGGTGGTTTTAACATGCTGAACGATTGCCTGCCAGGCTTTTGTCATTTCCCTACTGCTGTGGATATCGTCTATAATTACTGCACCAGATTCTTTCACATGGTCAATAACCTGATCAAAGAAATCCATGGTGCTGTTGTAGCGGTGACTTGCATCGATGAGCACCAAATCAGGTTTTAGTCCTTCATTCAGGGTTTGTGATAGTGTTTTAGAGGCATCACCGTGGATCACCCTAATGTTATGGCGGTTCGCTCGTTTGAAGTTTTCTTCAGCTGTTGATGCAATGCCTTCATGACCCTCCAAGGTGGTCACCTTTCGATTAGGTTCGATGGATAAGTAAAGTGTGGTAAGACCTAAGGAGGTCCCTATTTCCAAGATTTCATTCGCTTGAGTCCATTGAACAATGCGATTGTAAAGTCTCGCATAACGAATAGGGGCGATTTCAACTTTAGCAACCGCAGCTATACCCACTGACCTCAATCCACCATTTGAACCGGTACCATAATCGATGCCCTTTACAATTCTCGAATCTTCAATACATTTCCTTCTTATTGATTCGATTTGTTCTTCAGCATCCCCATTGAATGTGTCTGAATAAATCACATCGCGGCAAAAAGAAAACAGGCCGGGGGAGTGGACAGAATGTAAATTTTCTGAATGAAGCCAGTGAAGCAAATACTGCCTGGCCGCATGCCCATATTCCATTTAATTCAGTCGGTGGGGCGCCATCAGCGTGAACTCGGGAATGACGACCTCAAAGCTTGCGCCGTCAACAATTCTCTCCATGAGAAAGCTTCCCTTCATCTTACCCAAACCAGACTTTAGGTTACATCCGCTTACGTACTGATGATTTTGTCCGGGCTCAAGAATCGGCTGCTGACCTACAACGCCTTCACCTTCGACCTCTCTGAATGCATATCCGGCATCGGATATGAACCAATGCCTTCGCTTCAACTGAATGGTGAATTCACCCTGATTTTCAATGGTTATACGGTAGGTAAAAACATGGTGGTACTGACTCGGACTTGAGTAAGCAGGCTGGTATTCCGTTTCAACGGAAACCTTAATTCCCTGTGTGATTTCAGTAACCATGATTCCAAAACTATCAAAAATTCCGAATTTGCTTCCTCATGTCAAAAGCTGTAAAAATTGCACCCGATTGGCAGCTTCATTTGCAGGCCGAATTCGATCAACCTTATTTCGAAACCCTTACTGAATTTGTTAGGGATGAATACTCAAAATACACCGTTTATCCCCCGGGTCCTGAAATTTTCAGGGCTTTTGATACGTGCAGTTTCGATGCAGTAAGGATCGTTGTGGTCGGTCAGGACCCTTATCATGGACAAGGTCAGGCCAATGGGTTGTGTTTTAGTGTTCGGAAGGGTGTTACCCTTCCGCCATCGCTTGTAAATATATTTAAGGAAGTCGCAGAAGATACCGGGAAACCGATTTCCAGGGATGGTGATCTGGAGCGGTGGTCACGCCAGGGGGTACTTCTCTTAAATGCCACGCTTACGGTTAGAGCGTCCTCCCCAGGCTCTCATCAGAACAAGGGCTGGGAAACCTTTACCGATGCTGTCATTCGATTGCTGTCCAATGAAAAAACAGGCCTGGTATTTTTACTCTGGGGTGCTTACGCGCAGCGCAAGGGACTCATCATCGACCGGTCCAAACACTTCGTGGTGGAGTCTGCTCACCCTTCGCCTTTCAGTGCACACAAAGGATTTTTTGGCTCACGCCCATTCTCCAAAATCAATCAATGGTTAAGAGAAAGGGGAGAAGCAGAAATTGAATGGTAGGAATTTCCTAACGAATTGGATTAAAGAAACGGCTCCAGCGAATTTTATTCAGCCAGCTGCCATATTTATCCAATGATAGCCAAATGAAAAATCCCTTGCCCACAATATGGTCTTCAGGTACAAAACCCCAATACCTGGAGTCCAGCGAGTTGTTTCGGTTGTCTCCCATCATGAAGTAATAGTCCTGACGGAAGGTGTATTGATCAACCGGTTTCCCTTCAATGGTAAGCTTATCACCTTTGATCTGAACATCTTTATTGTATTCATAATCCCGGATAACTGTTCCGTAAAAGGCAAGCGTGCTGTCGTTGATTGAAATCGTCATGCCTTTTTGAGGAATAACTACAGGGCCATAGTTTTCGGTTGTCCATCGAAGCGAATCAAACTTTGGAAATAAGAAAGCGCCACGTTCTTCAGAAGATCGTTCTAATTCAGCACCGACAATAAATGGTAATTTTCTGAGCTCATTAACAGTTGCAGCGGTGAGGTGCATGGTGTACTCAGCCTGACCGGAGTTGTTTCGTCCATTGTACTGGTAATCATCTGGATCCAGTTCTAGCTTTTGAAAGTTCCTATCGTTGATTTCGTCGTTGGCCACTACCCGATAAGCCTGTCGTGAAAGCGGAGGGGTGGTCTCTGCCTGTCCATTGGTATAAACAACACGATTTTTTATTTCAAGCTTGTCTCCTGCAATCCCAACACAACGTTTGATGTAGTTTGTCTTAAGATCAACAGGGTAGTATTTCCAGCGTGAGGTGTCGTAAATACCAAAATTATTTTCTTCATGCCTGGGAACATTAAAAACAACCACGTCTCCACGCTTCACAGAGGTGAAACCAGGGAGTCTGTATTGAGGAAGTTTAACCCACTCTAAATAAGAAGGTAATTCAGTAAACCAAATCTTTTGATGGGTCAGTGGAATCTGCAGTGGGGTAGCAGGTGTGCGTGTTCCGTAATGAAACTTACTGACGAAAAGAAAGTCACCCACCATCAGACTATTTTCCATGGATGGTGTTGGGATGGTGTAGGCCTCCATAATGGTCCATCGGATTAAGGTGGCAGCGATCACGGCAAAAGCAACGGCTTCTGTCCACTCCTTTACCGGAGATTTATGCTGCACGGGAAGAGATTCCAACTTACCCAGGTAGACGGTCTTCTTCTGAAAGGCAATCCAGGGTAAGTATAGGTAGAAGGCGAAAATGCAGATGATCTGACTCCAGATGGACTCCTTACCAAGGCATCGGATCAGATCAAAAATAAGAATGTAGTAGGCGAAAATGTTAAAAATGGGAATGAATAAGTAGACGATCCACCACTTTGGTTTCCCAACCAATTCCATGATTTTGAATTCAGAATAAAAGGGTATTAGAGCGATCCAGGGTGCAATCCCTGTCTTTTTAAATACCTGCCAGTAGCCAACTGTGGCCCCTGCGCGAAAAAATAGAATGACTAGAACCAACGTATTCACAAATCAGAATTTAGCGTGCAAAGAAAACCAATTTTATCCAATCCCAAGGAAATCGTCCATACCCAAAATACCCTGCTTTCCAGGTAACCATTCGGCAACAGCGAGTGCTCCGGAAGCAAATCCCTCCCTAGAGTGCGCCGTATGTTCAATACGGATTTCATCAACCTTTCCGGCATAGGAAATTTCATGGGTCCCTGGATAAGGATCTTTTCTCTCTGAGGTGATCTGAATGGAACCTGGTTGCTTTCCATCCTGTGACCAGGATGTGAATGCGGGATTGTTTTTTATGATGCCCTCAGCGAGGGTAATAGCAGTGCCACTGGGTGCATCTTTTTTCTGCGTATGATGGATTTCATGAATGGAAACATCATATCCCTTACCTGCCATCAATTTTGCCAAATGAGCATTGAGTTTAAAAAAGAGGTTAACACCAAGGCTGTAATTAGAAGCATAGAAAAAGCACCCACCAGACTGCAGGCAAAGACTTTTGATTTGCTCCAATTCACTCAACCAACCGGTGGTACCGCATACAACTGGAATACCATGGGTTAAACAATACCGAATGTTATTTGGTGCTGCTTCGGGTGTAGTAAATTCAATGGCTACATCAGGCTTTTGATCAGCAAGCATGTCGATTGAGTCACCCACATCAATAGTTATCAATTCATGTCCTCGCTCAACGGCCAATGCAGCAATGGCTTTACCCATTTTTCCATATCCGATAAGGGCAATTTTCATTTTGAAAGTTTGTAGGTGATTGTGAACCCGGCTGTTCGGCCAGTGAGTTGGTCGCTATTGAGTTCAGGAGCCAATCCAATCCGTTTAAGGTTAGGGTTGTATTTGAATTCCTTGAGGTGGGCATCGACATGGGCATCTACGATTTGCAGCAAATAACCAAGCCCCATAAGGACGATCGTAAAATCCCGCTTGCGTCGATAAAAATCAACCACTCTTCTGAGCGTGGCCTCAGACAAATTACTCGGCGTACTTGGAAAGGTATTTCCGGAAAGATTTTCTAAAAGCTCAGTGCGGTACGCCGCGTATTCCTTTTGATAAAAATCCATCACATAAATCCCTGCAGCAAATCCTCCGTAAACGATCGGAAGCTTCCAGTACTTGTTGTTGTAAACCTGTCCCATGCCTGGCAACACTGCAGCAAAAAAAAGTGCCTTTCGCGGATCGAACCGTTTGGCATAATCAAACGACTGCTGTTGCGCCACACTATCGGGTACAATCACAAGCTCCTGAGAAAAAGAACGTACAGAAGACAGGAGAAGTACTAAAAAAGCTAACCGTTTTAAGGCGGCGTTCATCAGACTTTCAGAATCTCAAGGATACGGTTGAGGTCCTCAACAGACAAATAGGGTATCCTAATTTCACCTTTGCCACCTTCATTTTTAATCAGAACCCTGGTGCCAAAGTGTGAGGATAATTTAGATTGAAGCTGGGTAATAGCATTATCCCTATTGGGGGTTGATGCTGACGAAGAGCTTTTGCCGGAGGACCGACTCATGTCTCTTACCAGATCTTCAACCCTCCGAACGCTTAGGTCTTCCTGAATGATTCTTTTGAAAAGCAAAATTTGACCATCTGGATTTTCAAGTCCAAGCAAGGCACGGGCATGACCCATGGTAAGGATGTTGTCCCGCAGTGCAATCTGTATGTCGGGTGGCAACTTGAGCAACCGCAAATAGTTCGTAACAGTAGACCTGTTTTTTCCAACGCGCTCACCAAGTTCCTCTTGTTTGAGGTCACACTCCGTGATCAGCCGCTGATAACTCAGGGCAATTTCGATAGGATTAAGGTTTTCGCGCTGGATGTTTTCGATCAATGCCATCTCCAGCATTTGCTGGTCGTCCGCCTGTCGGACAAATGCGGGTACTGATTTTAATCCAGCCAATCTGGAGGCTTGAAATCTCCGTTCACCAGAAATAATCTGGTATTTGTTACTCGCAAGTTTCCGAAGTGTTAAGGGCTGGATGATGCCATGAACCTTTATGGATTCGGCCAGTTCACGCAGCATTTCTTGGTCAAAGTAGTGTCGCGGCTGAAAGGGATTCACTTCAATATCGGACAACAATACCTCATGCATGGAGCCTGAAATATTGGCCGGTGCCGTCTCACCAATTCCCTGACTGGCCGGTGTATCCTGAAGCAGAGAACTCAGTCCTCTGCCGAGTGCATTTCGTTTGGTCATTTCGTGACTAGATTTTTTTCCAGGATTTCGTGTGCGAGGTTCAGATAACTGATAGCGCCCTTACTTTCTGCATCATGGGTAATAACAGGAAGTCCGAAGCTTGGAGACTCGCTCAGCTTAACATTTCTTGGAATGACAGTTTTGAAGGCCATGTTTCTGAAGTGGGTCCGAACCTCTTCAACAACCTGATTGCCAAGGGTAGTTCGGGAATCGTATAAAGTGAGCAGAATCCCTTCAATTTCCAGGCCAGTATTAAGCCTGGTTTGGATAATTTTTATGGTGTTCAGAAGTTTTCCCAGTCCTTCCAGCGCAAAGTATTCGCACTGAACAGGGATGATTACAGAATCCGCAGCGGTGAGGGCGTTGATCGTAATCAGGCCAAGGGAAGGGGAGCAGTCAATGATGATAAAATCGTAGTCATCGCGGATTGTCTCCAGAACCTCACGCATCTTTTCCTCACGACGCTCCAGATTTACCATCTCTACCTCTGCGCCCACCAGGTTGATGTGGGATGGCAGAATATGAAGGTGTTTGAGTTCGTTTTGAACGATAGCGTCCTTAGGGGCTACGCCATCGATCATACATTCATAGATACTCTTTCTGATTTCGTTCGGGTTCAAACCAAAGCCCGATGTAGAATTGGCTTGTGGATCGGCATCCAGCAATAAAGTCCGCTTTTCCAGTACAGCCAGACTGGCGGCCAGATTGATGGCCGTAGTGGTTTTTCCAACTCCGCCTTTTTGATTTGCTATCGCAATGATCTTTCCCATCGTTTTCTCCTCTCAAACAGGCAAGTTAATTAACTCCGCTTAGTTTTCTTGCGCGCTTCCTCACTTGCTTTTAATGCATCGGTTAACCTCGACATGAAGGCCGATTTCCCTGAATTTGGCGACGCAGCCATTTTTTTCCTGTGGGCCTCCATCACTTCTCTGATTTTGTCCTCATCAACAAAACGCTTGATCAAAATCTGCTGAGCAAATGAAGCTACGTTTCCGACCAGGTAATAAAAACTCAAACTGGCAGGGAAAGAATTCAGAACAAAGAAGAAAACCAAAGGCATGATGTAGGACAGTGATTTCATTGGTCCATCCACCGTAGAGATCTGATTGTTCTGCCAGGTAATTGCCAGTGTGCTGATCGTCATAAGCAACGTATAGATGCTAATGTGGCTTCCCATAAATGGTATGGCAAAGGGCAAACTCAACACTGAATCGTATGTTGATATGTCCTCGGCAAATGGGAGGGTCTGTTGCCTGAATTCAATACAAGAGGGAAACAGGTAAAACATGGCAAACAGTATCGGCATTTGCAGCAACAGCGGAATACAACCGGCAAAAGGACTGGCACCTGCCTCGTTGAACAATTTCATCTGTTCCTGACTGAACTTCATCTGGTCGTCAGGGAATTTCTTTTTCAGTTCATCCAACTCAGGCTTCAGCAAACGCATTTTAGCCATGCCGAGATAACTCTTGTAGGAGAGTGGAAGCAACACCAAACGAATAATGATGACCAGAATAATGATGATCAATCCATAATTGGCGAAATACTTGGTTAAGAAAAGAAAGACCGGAACAATCAGGTATTCATTCACCCATTTTACCGGAGGCCAGCCCAGGTATACGTTCTCACGAAAGCCCGGAGCAACTTCACCCAGGGTTTTGTAATCGTTTGGTCCCAGGTAGTAACGGAGGTCTGCTCCTTCACTAGCAATTTTAGACGTGGGTATTTTGACCAGGATTTTTCCGGTCTTAACTGTCTTTTCGTCTCCGGCAGGAACAAAGGTTTCAATTTCACCACCGGCAAATCCATCCTTCGACAACACGGCCGATAAAAAGAATTTCTGCTTTATGCCCACCCAATCGGTACCCTGTGGCAAGCTCATATTCTCCTGATCCAGCGAGGATTCGGAGGTTCCGTCTGTTTCATCATCAGCCGGTGTATGAAAATTTATGGCTGTTTTGGTTCTGCTGTCATTAAGATCCTTTTCAACGAGTGGCATTCGGTTGGTCCACTGCCATTCAGCAAATTCCTTCTGATGATTAATGCCTATGGTTTTGACTTTTTGGTCGATGACAAAACCTTTAGCAGGAAGCGACCAGGTATGCTCAATGCGTTCTCCTTTTGCGCCGTTGACATAGAACCGTGCGGTTTTTGTGTCTCCGGAAAGGGCAAGCTCACTTTGGTAGTTCAGCGCATTCAGATCGGTGTCTTTTCCATCGAAGGAAATACTGGTTTTAAAAGTTGATGTCCCCTTCGCGATAAGGGTGAGGGTATCACCTGAATAGGATTTGAAATTTTTAAGTTGGGCCTTGGTGACCACTGCTCCCTGATTGGAAAGGGTAATGCGGACATCATCATTTTCTAATACGATCTCGCGAAGTGGAATGGTATCCAATTCAACGACTGATATAGAATCCATAGAAGATGGGAGCGTCATTGGTGCCTTCACCTGAAGTGAATCCTGGACCAGCGGCTGTGTCGACTGAACCGGATCCGGAGCAAAAAAGGCAAAGTACGCAAACAGCAGAACCGCCATGAGGGTGAAGCCTATCAGATTGTTTCTATCCATGGAAAAAATGAGGTCTTAGATTTTGGAATTTTTCGCCTTTCTGGCGGCTTCAATAAAACGAATAAACAGCGGATGTGGATTTTCAACCGTACTTCTAAGTTCAGGATGAAACTGAACACCGATAAACCATGGGTGGTCTTTAAGTTCAACCACTTCAACAAGCCCTGAGTTCGGATTTTTTCCGCTGGCTTTCATTCCCGCGGACTCAAACTTTGCCAGATAATTGTTGTTGAATTCGTACCGATGACGGTGTCTTTCTTTGACTTTTTGGGTTCCGTATACAGCTGCTGCTTTACTTCCTTTCAACAATTTACAATCATAGCTGCCCAAACGCATCGTTCCACCCTTGGAGGTAATCTTCTTTTGTTCCGCCATCATGTCGATGACCGGATGTTTGGTTTTAGGATTCAATTCGGTTGAGCTGGCATTGATCTTCAAAACGTTTCTTGCAAACTCAACAACGGCACACTGCATTCCAAGGCAAATTCCGAAGAATGGAATTTTTTTGGTCCGAACATATCGAATGGCCTCAATTTTACCCTCAATGCCGCGTTCACCAAAACCTGGTGCTACCAACACACCGTCCAATCCTGCCAGCAGTCCATCGACCGTATCCCGGGTAATGTCTTCACTGGAGATCCAATGCAGGTTGACTTTGCAATCATTTCGAGCACCCGCGTGAATAAAGGCCTCTGCAATGCTCTTATAGGCATCAGGTAACGAAACGTATTTACCGATCAGGCCAATCTCAATCTCGTCACTTGGATTCTTTAGTTTCCCCAGGAAAGTTTTCCAGTCGTCAAGGTTGGGCTGACGACGTGAGCTTACCTTCAGCTTGGCCAATACCCTTTCGTCAAGCTTTTCCTTCCGCATAAGCAGGGGAACGTCATAGATCGTTTCTGCATCCATCGCCTCAATGACAGAATTGATGTGAACGTTGCAGAATAATGCAAGCTTTTTGCGGATGTCGGTGGGTAGGGGATACTCCGTCCTGCAAACTAGAATATCAGGCTGAATTCCTTCTGCAAGTAGTTCTTTAACTGAATGCTGTGTTGGCTTGGTTTTCAGTTCTTTAGCTGCACTTAAAAAAGGAATTAGTGTAAGGTGGACAACCAAGGCATTGCCAGGTCCAAGGTCCCATTTCACCTGTCGTACAGCCTCAATAAATGGCAAAGACTCGATATCACCGACCGAGCCACCCAGCTCTGTTATGATGAAGTCAAATTTTCCTGTTTCACCAAGGGCATAAATGTTACGCTTGATTTCATCGGTAATATGCGGAACAACCTGTACAGTTTTACCCAAATACTCACCCTTGCGCTCCTTCGTAATGACGTTGTTATAAATCCTGCCTGTCGTAATGTTGTTTGCCTTGGAGGTTCTGATGTTCAGAAATCGCTCATAATGACCTAGATCTAAGTCAGTTTCAGCTCCATCGTCGGTAACATAACATTCACCATGCTCGTATGGATTGAGCGTTCCCGGATCAATATTGATGTAAGGGTCAAATTTTTGAATGGTCACCTTAAACCCCCTGGCTTTTAACAATAGGCCAAGTGACGCCGATATAATCCCTTTTCCAAGGGAGGAAGTGACACCACCGGTCACAAAGATGTATTTGGCTGAAGCCATCGAAATTCAGGAAAAAATTGCCCCAAATGTAACTCATTTGGTCGTGCGGGACGAACAATTTCCAATGAATATGCCCTTGTTAAAGTAGTTTTGATGCTATGTTGGCAGAAGTGGATTTCAGAGAACATTTTAAGTCAAACCCTGTGTTTGGACTGGTGGCTGCCACCGCTTCGGGTATGGGTGTTAAAGCTTATGTAGTAGGTGGTTACGTGAGAGATCTTTTCCTCAACCGCACTTCTAAAGATATCGACTTCGTTTGCCTTGGCAGTGGCATTGCTCTGGCTGAAAAGGTCTCTGAGGCCTTGGGCGGAGCACATATTTCCATTTTTAAAAATTTCGGAACCGCCATGATCCGGTCCGGTGAGTATGAATTGGAATTTGTTGGTGCCCGAAAAGAATCTTATCGCGAAGACTCCAGAAAGCCTTTGGTGGAGGATGGAACACTTTCTGATGACCAAAACCGCAGGGATTTTACCATTAATGCACTCGCGGTAAGTCTTAATGCTGAAAATTTCGGTGAACTGATTGATCCGTTTAGCGGCCTCAATGACCTACGGAAAAAGGTTATTAAAACGCCACTGGAGGCAGACCGTACCTTTTCGGATGATCCACTTCGGATGATGCGTGCCATTAGGTTTGCCAATCAACTTAATTTCGATATCGATCCCGACACTTTTGATTCCATCATTCGAAATGCCGCAAGGCTCAAAATAATTTCAATGGAGCGGATCATTGATGAGACCAATAAAATTATTGCTTGTCCACAACCTTCCTATGGCTTCAAACTTCTTTTTCACGGTAGACTCCTGCATCAATATTTTCCAGAAATGGCAGCCCTGCAGGGTGTGGAATATGTAGACGGCAATGCACACAAGGATAATTTTTATCATACCCTGCAGGTTCTGGACAATGTCTGCAAGGTGTCTGATGATCTGTGGCTGCGGTGGTCGGCCATCCTTCATGACATCGCCAAGCCTGCGACCAAACGATACGATCCGAAGGTTGGTTTCACTTTTCATGGTCACGAAGAACGGGGTGCCAAAATGACCCCGGGTATTTTTCGAAGACTTAAGCTACCGATGGGGGAGAACATGAATTTTGTGCAGAAGCTGGTGCGGTTGCACCTGCGTCCCATATCACTGGTCTATAATGTTTCCGATTCTGCCATTCGACGATTGTTGTTTGAGGCCGGCGAGGATCTGGATGCGCTCATGATTTTATGTCGCGCCGACATCACCTCCAAAAACACGGAAAAAGTCACCCGCTTCTTAAAAAACTTTGATGAGGTGGAAAAAAGAATGTTGGAGGTTGAAGAAAAAGATGGTATTCGAAATTTTCAACCACCCGTCTCCGGCGAGGAAATTATGCAGCACTTTGGAATTCCTCCTTCAAAAATGGTTGGAATCATTAAGGATCGGATCAAAGATGCCATACTGGAAGGGGAAATTAAAAATGACCGCGAAGAAGCCTGGCGATTTATGTTAAACTTCGCAGCAGAAAATGGCATCACACCTGTTAAACAAACTACGAAATAATTCAGTCCATGAAATCCATGAATCACTACCTCTGTATTGCTACCATTCTAATGTCCTTTGCTGTGTCAGCTCAAGGCAAAAAGAAATCCGATAAAAATGCACCTCCTGCTGCAACAGTCCCGGTGACTAAAAAGGATTCAGTAGTCGCGCCGTCTGAAATTCAAGAGGCAAACAGTGGATTCTTCAATCATTTCTTCAATAAATACACCGTAGCGACACGCTTCGCTGATTACGATGTGGCCAGGGATGCACTTTACGACATCATCGTAGAAAATCCTGCCAACGACTCCCTTTTGCTGACGCTTGGATTTCTGTATTATGAAAACCAACGGTACACTTCGGCAGCATTGGTGGGCCAGGAATTGCTCAACCGAAATCCGCGAAACCCAGTGGCGCTGGAGCTTGCAGGAACTGCCTTTGAGGAATTGAAAATTCTTGACAAAGCATTACAAAATTTTGAATCACTTTACCTGGCAACCAATTCATTTGCAGCACTGTATAAAGTGGCTTTCCTTCAGTTCGATCTCAAGCGTTATAAAGAGGCACAAGCCAATGCAGACATTATGCTGACTCGAAAAGAGGCTGATGAAATGACTGTTTCCTTCGTAACTGCTGACAAACTGAATAAGGATTATCCAATAAGAGTTTCAGTTTTGAATTTGCTGGGCATGATAGCAAGGGATAGTGGGGATTCTGCCTCTGCTAAAAAATACTTTGAACAAGCCCTGGCCAAAGCTCCAGATTTCCTTCCTGCCAAGGAAAATATGAGCAAGTTGAAATAAGTATTCCCCTGGATGCAGCCTTTGGCAATTCTAAGGGTCTATAAGGTTTAAGATCCAGATCATTGGAGAAAGGCTCCGACCATATTCACTCTGCATTGGTTGCCGCGGCAATTCGTGGTGAAGAGGCAGCTTTTTCAAGGCTTTATAAACTGTATGCTAAAGCCATGTACAATACGGCTTACAGGATTGTAAGGCGGGAAGATGAAGCCAGTGATATTTTACAAGACTCATTTATCAGCGCGTTCCGAAATCTATCATCCTACCGTTCCGAAGCTTCTTTCGGATCCTGGCTTAAAAGGATTGTGATCAATAAATCTGTTAATGCTGTCCAACGCAACAGATTAATATTCTTTGCAGACGGCGAGGAGGAAGGCATTCCGGCGTTAGAAGATGCTAATGAGAACCCATTTCCCTTCGAGGCGGCGCAGGTAACGGAAGCCATACGCCAATTGCCCGATGGCTACAGAACTGTGTTGTCACTATATCTGATTGAGGGGTATGACCACAGTGAAATTGCTGAGATTCTTGATATCACTGAATCAACTTCAAAAAGCCAATTCAGTCGTTCGAAAAAAAAATTAATTGAATTGTTAAAACACCAAAAGCCATGAATTCATTGGAAAATTTTATTCGTGAGAATAAGGATCAACTGGACAACAAAGAGGTGCCAGAATATATCCATGAAGATGTCCTGAAAGGAGTGAGAAAAAAAGATGGCTTGGCTTTTTCCTGGTGGGCTGCAGCAGCTGTATTTTTTTTCTGTACGACTTCAGCACTCATGGTAGAGCGGTATACTTCGGAAAAACAAGCACTCGTCAGTAAACTCGATTTTGAAGAGACCGAAAACTTCTATGCGGGTAAAATAAGTGAGCGGTTGGGGTGGTTGGAAGGAGATAAGGAAGGGGAGTCGGTAAGTCCGGGTACTGAATACGAACGCATGCAGGCTATGTATGAGATTTTAAGAAAAGAATGGGACCAGGAGCCTACCGATAACCTAAGAGATGCCTTGATTTTAAATTTGGTGGTCAGGTTAGACATACTTGAGAAAAAATTCGCTGACCGCTCTGTTGTTCCAGCTGTGCAGCAAAATAAAGCAGCCGACCTTTAACGCATTCTTTTCCGTGTTTGTCGACACGGGCTCTTATTGGTAACTTGAAAGTCTGTTATGGACTTGACCAAAGATTACCTCGATAAGTGTCGTGAGCTCACCAATACGGTGGAGGCTCAAAAAGATAAAATTATTACCGCTGCAGCCTGGTTTGGTAAATCCATTCTTTCAGGAAGGGTCGTGCATGTTTTCGGCTCAGGCCATAGCCGAATGATGGTTGAAGAGATGTGGCCACGCTACGGTAGTTTCCCTGGATTTAATCCAATCGTTGAATTATCGCTGACTTTTCATAACCCTGTGGTGGGCAGTAATGGTCAACGTCAGGCCATGTTTTTGGAAAATGTTCCCGGTTTGGCTGAGCGAATTCTCCGAAACTTTAGTTTGTCAGAACTAGACTCAGCTTTGGTGATTAGCAGCAGTGGTTGCAATGTTGTTCCCATTGAGATGGCAGAGGTTTTTAAAAGAAATAACATTAAGGTTGTCAGCATCATCACTAAAAAACATTCAGAGGCAAACCAAAGCAAGCGAACTGACGGTAAAAAGCTTAGTGATTTTTCTGATTTGGTGTTGGATACCGGTGCACCAGATGGTGATGCCATGGTGCATGTTCCCGGACTGGAGATTCCGGTAAGTCCGGGATCAACCATTGGAGGTGCGATGATTGTAAATTGCATCAAGGCTGAAGTCGCACGGGTGCTTACGGAAAACGGGCAACCACCAAAGGTTTTATGCAGTGCCTCAATAGCCGGTAAGGATCAGGCAACAAGAATTTTTGAAGCGGCATACGACGAACATGGGGAAAGACTATCCAGGTTGCTTTCCCATCATTGATTATTTTTAAAGGTTTACTCTTTTTTTATGCAACCAATTCCCATCCGAACCACCGTAATCGGAAGTTATCCAATGCCCGGTTGGCTTGAATTTTCAGTGTTAAACAAGGATAAATTTGGTGCTGCAGACCGACAGGAACTCATCGATGACGCAGTGATGATCGCCATTCAGGATCAAGTCCGCGCAGGACTTGATGTTATTACCGACGGTGAACAAACCCGGATTGATTTTAATCTTTCGTTTTACGGATACTTGGAAGGCATCAAAGAAAGTTTTGAAGATGTTCGGAAGTTCGGTCCACCCGCACACGATCAGCGTGGTAAACATCATATAATTGGCACACTCTCAGCTCCGCGGGGATTAGGCATAGTGGCAGAGTTTGAACGACTAAAAAGGCTAGCGCCTAACGGACCGGTTTTGAAGGCCAGTGTCCCTGGTCCTTATACCCTTAGTGGCAGACTACAGCCGGGTGGCTCATACAAGGACCGGTATGACATCACCGAAGCCTTATTGCCCATAGTAAACAATGAATTGAAGTCCTTGATTCAGGCAGGGTGTAAGGAAATTACGGTTGATGAGCCAAGCATGAGTTGTTACGCCTACAAAGAGGACACGAAAAGACTGGTTGATATTTTCAATCGCACGGTAGAAGGTATTACCGGTAAGTGTAGGCTGTCAACACATCTGTGTTTTGGAAATTTCAAAGGACGTCCGGTAGGAAATCGTAGTTTAAAACCAATGCTGCCTGACTTCCTTAACATGAAAGTCGATGAAATTCATCTTGAAATGGCCAACCGGGAATTTTCGCAGATTGAATTATTGAGATCCTTTGCAGAAGCAGTTGATGTCTCTGTAGGGGTAGTGGACGTTAAAAATTACTACCAGGAAACCATTGAAGATGTGGTAAACAGGATTCAAATGTGTTTGCAGCACGTGCCCGCTGAAAAATTATCCGTGGCACCTGACTGTGGACTTAGTCAGACTGCACGGTGGGCCGCGAAGCATAAACTTAAGGTAATGACGGAGGCAGCTAAGATTGTACGAGGTAGATTATAGGCTGATTAAAATTTCATTAGGGGAATTTCTATGGAATGTCTAAAGCATCACCTTAAATTTTAAATTGTGATATGAGGTTAAACTTTATCCCAAATTGATTTAAAGTATCCATTGAACGGATGAATTATCCAACCAATTACTTGGTATGTGAATTTTGGAATCTAGGTTTGCATCATTATGAAAAACCGAGAGAGAGAGAGAGAGAGAGAGAGAGAGAGAGAGAGAGAGAGAGAGAGCGAAAAACACTAAAACTACATACAACATGACACACCTCATCAAGCCTGTTGAGCAACCTCATGTTATCGCAGAAGAGTTGCTCACCTACAAAAATTCAGAAAAAAGTACGCTTCACTTACGATGGCTAGGCCAAAGTGGATTCCTACTTCAATGTGAAGGAACAACCCTTCTGATGGATCCCTACCTTTCTGATTCCCTGACCAAAAAATATCAGAATACAGGCAAACCACATGAACGTATGAGTTCACTGTGCGTACCACCAAATTTACTTTATGGAATTGATATCATCACATCAAGTCATAACCATACAGATCACCTCGATGCTGAAACTTTAATGCCTATTCTGGCTAATAATTCACAGGCTCATTTTTTACTGCCTGAGGCAAATAAGGAATTCGCTGCGAACAGGTTAGGTATTTCTACCAACAGATTTATTGGCATCAACGATGGTCAGCAGATAAAATTAGGGAGTGTTAATTTCTTTGGAATTCCATCGGCACACAATGAAATTGATCGTGATGATCATGGCCGTTGTTGTTATATGGGGTTTGTTGTTGAACTAGGTCCATGGACAATTTATCACTCAGGCGACACGCTTTTTTTTGATGGATTGGAGAAAATGATAGGTCAGAATTCCCCTGATGTTGTACTTCTACCCATCAATGGTAATATTCCTTCAAGAGGTGTGGCTGGTAACATGGATGGACTTGAAGCCGCCAGATTGGCGAAGGCTTCCGGAGCAAAACTGGTTATTCCTCACCATTACCATTTGTTCAAATTCAATTCAGTAGAACCCGATTTTTTTGAGGAATCGTGTCGAAAAGAAAATCAGGCTTTTTATACCATGAAAATCGGAGAGCAATTAGAGCTGGACTTTTGAATCCTTCCTTAGTTTTTAATCGAATTTATTTTTTCAGTTATAATTTCCACTGCCCGATCCAGTTCCGATTTGGTTGTAAATTTTCCAAGACTAAAACGGATGCTGGACAAAGCCTGCTGGTCCGTTAAACCCATGGCCTTCAATACATGGGATGGTTTTTGAACCACCGAGGAGCAAGCAGAGCCAGAAGATGCTGCAACCTTTGATGAAATTTTCTGAAGTAAAAGGTCACTTCCCTGAAAATTAAACCTCAGGTTGGCCGTATTGGGTAGGAGGGTACTGCTCCCGAAGTTTGGTTCGACTACCCCAGTTTTAATTAGTTCAGAAACAAAGTGATCCCGAAGACCACCTATCCTTTTTACATCCTCCGATAATGATGTGATTGCAATTTCCGCTGCTAAACCCATTCCTACAATACCAGGAACATTCACCGTGCCACTTCGGATGTTGGCTTCATGTCCACCGCCAGTGAGCAGGGGTTCAAGATTTGTTTTGTTGGAGCCGCCCGCTATATACAATGCACCTGCTCCTTTCGGGCCATAAAACTTATGTGCGCTAAACGCCACAAAGTCAGCACCTAAACTTTTTAAATCCATCGGAACTTTGCCCACCGCTTGGGTGGCATCGCATAGGGTTAGGATTTCATAAGGATGAACCAATTTAACTACTTCACGAACAGGCATCATGACGCCGGTCTCATTGTTGGCCATCATCATGACCACCAGTATTGTATCCCTACGAATCGAAACTTTAAGCGTTTCTAGATCTGGTTGACCCTGTTGATCAACCGGTAGTACCGTTACCTCATAACCCTGATTTTCAAGCCAGGATAAGGTTTCCAAAACAGCTTTATGCTCTGTTGCCCATGTAATGATGTGCTTTCCTTTTTTGGAAGCATAGTTCTGTAATCCACGAAGTACAAGGTTGATTGATTCGGTCGCACCAGAGGTAAAAATAATTTCACCTGGTTTACTTCCTACCAGTTTCGCAATATTGTTTCTGGCATGCTCCACGGCTTCCTCGGCATAAAAGCCAAACGAATGATGATGACTTGCTGCATTTCCAAAATGTGTATTAAAAAAGGGCAACATGCCGTCTATCACCCGCTGGTCGCAAGGGGTGGTGGCATTGTAATCAAGATAAATGGATTCGGATTTCAATCAGGATTTTTTCGACCTGAAAACATGTAGGATGGTAGGAAAAACTGCGTCCATACTTTCCTTCGCACCTTTAGGTGAGCCAGGCAAGGTTATCAGTAGCGTTTCACCACTAAAGCCGGCGACTCCACGACCAAGGAGGGCTTGTGGCCTTCGCAGTCGTCCATAATCCCTGACAGCTTCCATAATACCAGGAACTTCACGATCAATCAGCCGCTGAACCACGTCTGGCGTTACATCCATCAACTGCAGACCAGAGCCGCCAGTCAATAAAATCAAGTCATAGGACTTGGCGATCAAATTCCTGCAAGTCTTTTCGATTTCAATTTTTTGTTCACCAATGACCAACCTTTCAATGGAAGTAAGATTTAGTTTTTTCAGCTTACCTTCGATAATATCGCCCGGTTTATCCACCTCTCCAGCAACAACTTTATTACTCACAGTCACTAGCGCAATTTTAAGGTCATCCGGATAGGATGCTACAAAATCAGTCTTTCCACCAGTCTTTTCCAGCAGCCTGATACCTGCAATTTCAACTTTCGGATCAATGGGTTTCAGCATGTCGTAAATGGTCAAGGCAGTTACTGCTGCCGCATGCATGGCCTCAACTTCAACGCCTGTTTTATAGATCGTTGAAACTTCAACCCGAATAAGTATGGATTGTCCTGATAGCTCGTGCTTAATGCTGGCCTGCTCAACAGGCAATGGATGGCAGTCGGGTATAACCTCATAGGTTTTTTTAGCTGCCAACAATCCTGCTGCCCGACTGAATTCAAAAATATTTCCTTTTGGTACCCTGTTCTGTTGAATGGCTTCGATGGTGGATAAAAGAGAAACATTTACGGTAGCTTCAGCCACTGCATTTCTTAAGCTAAATGTCTTATGAGTAATGTCTACCATGTTCTACAAAGTCAATAAAGTTACTTATACAAAAGGACTTCGGTCTTAACTACTATGAATTACATCTGATTTCTGGCGAAGTTGTCCACCGGGCTTACCCGATAAAGCCGACTGTATTCCGGCAAGCATGCTCAACGCTATTTCCTCTGGCGTTTCAGCACCAATTTCTAAGCCTGCGGGGCTGAATACTTTATTTAAGAATGGTCCATCGGGAACAATTCCGGCCTTTTTCAAATCCTCTAACATTCGCTCGAAACGCTTTTTGGGTCCAAGCAATAAAATACAGCCCGGGTTATGGGGCAGCAGCGCCTTAAAAATACCAAGGTCATACTGATAATTATGGGTCATCAAAATAATCGCAGTGCGCGGAGTGATCTGTATGCCCTCCAATGCACGTTCCGGTTGGCTAACCTTCAGGGTACATGAAGAAGTAAATCTGTCCTTTCTTGCATGGGAAGAACGGCCATCAGCAATCGTTATTTTCCATCCCAGCATTTCAGCGATGGAACAAACTGGAATGGCATCATTGCCTGCACCAGCGATCAACAAATGAATGGTTGGCGGAATAAATTCAAAAAAGACATTCAGTTTTTTGTTAGTGTCTGTGTTGACAATAAATTCACTTTTTTCACCACTCAGTACCGCCGAAGCACGTTCAAGAACCGAAGAGGGGAGCTGCCTACCTTCATTCAGGACAATCTTGTCTTCCTTGAATACGATGGCACAGGTTCCAAAATGGTTACCCTTTGACACATCAGGTTCATAGACAGTGATCAATACACCGGGAGACTCTCGTTGGATTAGTTCCCGCAACAGTTCAATCGGATTTCCTTTTTCTTCCAGAGCCAATGGCTCGAATAAAACAGAAACAATGCCCGAACAACCAAGCTGTACACCGACTGAAATATTATCCTCGTCGCTGGTATCATAAGTGATAACACGAGGCATTCCATCCTGTAAAGCGAGCATTGCTTTTTTTAATGCATCTCCTTCCAGACAGCCGCCACTTATGGCTCCGGTGATTTCACCCTCCTCATTAATCAACATTTTGGCTCCAGGTCTTCTATAAGACGATCCTTGCAAATGCACCACCGTCGCCAAAACACACCGAACACTTTTTTTATTATTCGATTCCCACGCCGATACAATCTCCCGGATTTCCTTCATGTTTGTTCGAATGGAAAAATAATATCAGGCAAGCACTAAAGTCTTTTTCCACCGCTCTAGCCTGTTGTCCATAAAACTAAACCATACCGGAGGTACGAGCGCCATTAGAATCATCGCCGGATAACCGGATGGCAGTTGAGGACTTTCATCGATGTGCAAAAGATATTGATATGGCTTTGAAGCCACCGTATGATGGTCGGAGTGACGTTGAAGATGAAACAAGAAAAAGTTGGATATCAAGTGGCTGGTATTCCAGGAGTGAAGTGGGTTCACACGTTCATATCGACCATTACTATCCATTTTTCGAACAATACCATAGTGCTCAACATAATTAACCAACTCCAATAGCGTGAATCCGATGATGCTTTGAAGAACGAAAAACATCGGATAGACCCACCATTTTATCTGGTCTTCTGCGCTATAAGTTAAAGCCATCACGAGCACACAAAATAAAACAGGAAAGACGGCGTACCATATCATCGCATTCCTGAGGTTTAATGGATTGATGCCTTTTCGTTTCCAGCTTTCATTCTCAAGTTTCCAGGCATGCAAGTAGCCCTGAAATACAGACCTCACCCAGAAGGCATAAAAATTTTCTCCTTTTCGCGCCGTTGCTGGATCTTCAGGTGTAGCGACGGCTACATGGTGTCCACGATTGTGTTCTATGTAAAAATGCATGTAGGAAACGGTCATCAGAAGAAGCTGGCTGCAAATCCTGTCAAGTTTATTTGCTTTATGACCCAGTTCATGCGCGATGGTGATGCCAATGCCGCCAGTTAACAAGCCTACGTTGAAAGCTGTCAACACAATTTCAAACATGCTGGCATTTCGAAGGATTTGTGCAGCCCAAAAGAATACATAGAGCTGCAGCGGAACCCAACCTAATAATAGTAGGCGATAGAGGGGATTGGGACTTTCAGCCTGGCTTAAATTTTCATGATTGGTTCCTACCAGTAAGTCCAATACCGGAACCAGTACAAATACAAAGCAGGGGAGTAGGAATTTCCAACTTCCACCGATGTAATGCCCGACAAACAACAAAACGGGTAAGACAAAGACAGATAAAAAACCAAGGTTTTTAAATGAGCGCATAAACAAATCTACAAAGCATGATGTATTGGTAGTAAAAAGACTATAAACTATTCATATTTTAAACTCACAAAAAGCCGAAATTTGAATCCCTATGGAAAGTCCTAAAATTTTGTTGGTGGATGACCACAGTATTGTGCGTACTGGTGTAAAGGCGCTGCTCAAGCAGCATTACCCGAACGTTCATATGGAGGAAGCCTGGGATGAAACATCTGTAATTGATATCCTGGTGGACTTCAGACCTGATCTGATCATAAGTGACCTGACCTTTTCCTATACCCACGACGGAGGCTATTTTGTGAATAAAATACTACCACTTTACGGAAGCTATCCGGTGTTAATCTTAAGCATGCAGTCGCCCGAGTTTTTTGCTGCGAGATATTTGAATATGGGTATTCGGGGTTACGTTCATAAAGATGAATCTGACCTCCGGATATTGGAAGCCATTCAACATGTTTTGGAAAAGGGATATTACCGTAAAAATCTTCCTGTTGAAATTGAAGTTGGCAGTACCATGGCCAATCCATTGGATAGACTGAGCAAAAGGGAAATGGAGGTTTTGAAGCTTGTGGTTAAAGGTGATTCCTTAAAATCTATATCGTCGAAACTTAATATACAGGTCTCTACAGCCAGCACCTTTAAAATCCGAATGATGGAAAAGTTAGGCGTTGACACCACGCTTGATTTGGCCAGGCTGTACGATCAGTTTGACCACCATTAGAAACATGTTTTTTAAGGTTAAGGAATTGCTGAGGATAGCAGTTTGTTGCTACCTCATTTCCATCTGTCACATTAGCCTTGCACAGAAACCAACCTACATTCCATATCAGGCTGACTTTTCAGATAAACTTAACAATGTAAGAGATATTTACAGAGACAGTGTTGGCTTCATTTGGATTTCAACGAACTATGGGATAGTCCGAATCGATGGTAAAAGAGCAACCCGTTTAACCAAATTCAATACAACCAACCTCAAGAGCAACAGCTTGTTGCGAATGGTCCGGATTCCTTCTGCGAATAAGTACTTCTTCCACGATGAGCTTGGTAACTTCCTGACACCAGATGGACGTGGTGGACTTTTGACCATCAATGAATCTGATGCGTATCTGGCCAACATCACCAAAGCACATGCTGACTTAAATTTAATTCGTCACTTGGCCGAGTTTCAGGTTCTACCGAATGGTGAATGTATCGCGCTTGAATTTAGTGGCGAACCGGTCTATTTTTTTAATCAGAAAAATAACTGGACAAACTTTTCATTACCACGTCATTCAAAAGGACGAAGTCTTGTGTATTTGAGTGGTGAAGTTTTTCTAAGCAGTCGAGGAAATCTGGGTCGTGTCTCAAGGGAAGGCTACACACCAGTTGTAATCAAAGGTTTAGAACAAAACCAATCGACCAATGATTTTGAGTTTTTTAGTGACAACCAGGACAATGGATTTTTAATTTCTAACGGCCAACTTTATCGTTGTTTTTACAGGCAAAACACCTTGGAAGCAGAAATAATTCAGGGTGTTAGAGGACTAAAGGACATCAGTGCCATTTTGGAAGATCCTGCCACTGGTTTAATCTATATCGGAAGTCGTTCCAGCGATTTATTGATTTATCAGGTAAAGCGATTTGAGAATCTTTTCCTGAATAACATTCCAAACTCAGAGCCTTCCTATTATTACGCACCATTAACCACGGCACGTAATGAATATTTTTTTGTTAGTGATGATAATTTATATCGTTGGACTCCAACTGAGGAAGAGCAGGTTTTCCGCGGAATAAATATAGTCGCAGTTTGGATCGACAGCCTTAATGGACTTTGGTTTTCATCAGGTGATAAACAAATAAGTCGACTTCAGCTGAATGACGATCGACGAAGTGTAGAATTTATTGCAAACCTTGACGGAGAGGTTCGGCAAATTGGCATGAGAGACGGTGTTTTCTTTGTGCTTACCAACAATTCGCTTTATCAATTTGAGAACTATTTAAGCCGACCGCTTAAGGTTAAAAGACAGTTTAAGCTGTTTGATAAGCTTAGGGTAAATACAAGGACATCTCAGGTTCACTTTTTGGAAAACAAGGAGGCGCTGATTGCACACCGTGATGGTTTGATAAGGCTCGATTTGAAAACTTCAGAGGTAAAACCTTTTAATGATCTAACAGGAATCAATGTTCGCAATCTGACCTTCATCAATCAACTAGGCATCCTGGCAGGAACTTATGGCGATGGCTATTTTTTGATTAAAGATGATCAGGTTATTAAGATGCCAATGGATGAGGATGGTGTTATGGAAGCCATCCATGCTTTCATCCCAGATGACTACGGGAGCCTGTGGATGCCAACAAATAAAGGACTGATAAAGGTCAGATTAGGTGATTTGCAGGATTTTATTCAGGACAATCGTGCAAGACCACTTTTTGAGTTGTTTACAGAAAAAGATGGATTTACTTCGTCTGAATTTAATGGCGGCACTAATCCATCGTTTGCAGTCGATGGTGATGCGATCATTCTTCCCTCAGCCAATGGATTGGTTAGGTTTTCTCCAGTCGATTTCATTCGGCCAAATGATCCTATTGTGGTGCCAAGAATGGTTATAGATGGACAGTTCGTGAGTATCCCTTCATCTTTAAGTCTGTTGTCCGGAGAATCTTTTGAAATTCAATTTGAAGAAGTAGCTGGCCCAAATTTGTTTAACAATAAAATTTGGTACCGCATTTTGCCTTCAGAGGCTTCATGGAAAACCCTGAATGCATCTGAGCGGGTTAATTTTGAGAACTTATTACCCGGCAACTACAGGATTGAATTTTTGCCCCATACTCCTTTTGGTCAGGGACAAAACCAGGCAGGCTTGTTTTCCTTTAAAGTAGAGCCGAAATGGTATCAAACCTCCATGATTTACGGTCTCTCAGCCATGGCCTTTCTGTTTTTATTGTGGCTCTTTTTTAAAATCCGTCTTTATTACATTCATCAGCAACAAAAAAGACTTCAGCTCGAGATTGCCACCAAAACATCTGAGCTCAACCAGGTTAATTTGGAATTAACCAAAAGTAACCAGGAACTCAACCAGTCACTGGAAATCATTGGAAATCAAATAAAATTCAAGGAAAAGGTACTGCTGGTATTACTGCATGATTTAAAGAGCCCAATGCGTTTTGTAACCTCCTCCTTGCGGTCATTGTTTACTGATTTGGATGCTACGTCGCCACATAAAAAACTCAGCGGTGAATTGGTGACCTCCCTGACTAGGATCTATAAGTTTATGGAGGATTTTCAAAATTGGGTTTTACAAAGCGAGACAGGCATTAACAAACCTGAATTTGTGGGAATCCATCAGATGTTGGAGAGTATCTGGGAATTCTACCAACAACCTGCAGCAGTTTATGGCAACAAAATAACCGTGAATAGTGAAGACCTGGTGATTAAAACCTATTCCTTCACACTTAAAACCATTATTGGAAACCTTGTGGATAATGCCGTTAAAAATACGGTGAATGGTGAAATCACATTAACAGCTTATGATACCGAATCCTTTATCAACATTGAAGTTTCAGATAGCGGTGTTGGAATGAGAAAGGATGTGCTGGAGCGCGTACTACACACGATTGAGTCCAGAGAGAAAATAAAAATGCCATCCATGGGTAGTGGGGTGGGCTATCGATTGATCGGAGAATTTATTACAGCGGTAAATGGATTGATAGCCATAGAATCTGAATTTGGAAAGGGGACCAAGGTTACCATCTCAATCCGTAAATGATTGAGTTGAAAATGACTTTTATTCAATGACCAGATTCGGTCTTCAGGAAAGAAATACCCTAAACCGAATCCAGTCATCAATTTATTTTTTTAGACAAATACCTCGTTAAAAATTTCAATTTTATTATCGACCGTTAGCACACCTGGTGAAGACCAGGCGATTCGCTCCGCTTCTTCTTTTTCAGTCCATGATCGAACGGTGCCCTTCAAGGAGACGTTGGAGCCGATCACCTCTACACGAATTGTATTCGCATCGAGTCGGGCGTTCCTGCTAAAGGCAGCAGCAATTTTATTTTTGATTTCATCAGCATCAATGAATTTTGACTTAATGGTGATGTTGTTGGTAACACCACGAACACCCAAAAGGTTTTTTATAGCCGATTCGGCTGTTCGTTTCTCATATTCCCATTCTACATTTCCATTCAAATAGACCCAGCCATTGTCAACCTTAACTTCTATCCGGTCTTCATTAACAGCGCTGTTCCACATCAGGGCATTTTTAATGGCTTCAGCAATTTCGGTGTCTGTTTTCACACCTGTTTTAACCGGCTTAACTTCAATATCAACCGCCACCACCTTAACACCGTGAACCCGTTGTGCTGCTTTTTCTGCCGCAAGTTTTTTGGCATAGGTATCCACTATACCTGAAAGGGTTACAACGCCCTCTTTAGCCGAAATCCCGATCTCAGTGGCTACGGTACGCAGCTGAGGATCCCATTTGATTTCTTGCATTACATCCTTTTGAATTTCTTCGTTTGTTTTCATGGCTTTAAATTTTTGGATCAAATAAATATCCGGTTTGACTGTTTACTGAATGAGCCTGATCGATCACCTTCAGATTTTCATCACTTAATTGATTTGTTTTTGGAGTCCTAAACAAGTCACAGAACCATTTTAAAATCAGTTATAAAATTATGATTTGCCTAAAGTCATCATTGACCCTGATCATTACGATTGCTATAAAGTTTCATGGCTGATTATGTTCAGATTAAAAACCTAATGAATACCAATCAGGAAAAGCTTAGTGCGTTGCTTTCGGGAATTGAAGAGCTGGAACAGAAAAAGGATAAGTTTCATGCCATGGCGGGTTTTGATGGATTTGTTGACCGAATTAAACGACCGGTAAGCAGTAGGGCAGGAGTGGAAGTTCATTGGTTTCATACGATGACTGAATTTTCTGCCCGAATCAGTGCGGCAGCGGGTAAGAGCGGTCAAATTGAAATGATTACCCAAAAGACAAAACCAGGTGGTAATGCACCACTTCTTGCTGATACGCTTGGACACCTCGGCGTCGATTGTCTTTGCATCGGTGCTATGGGGTATCCACATCTTCACTCAGTGTTTGATTCAGAGGAATTGACCTACCGTAAACTCAGCGTAGTTAATCCCGGGAAGAGCGATGCCATCGAATTTGAGGACGGAAAGATTATCTTTTCCGAACTCGCTGTTTTTGATCATTACAATTGGAATTATGTCCGACGAACAGCAGGGGTGGAGCGGCTTAAGCAGGCCGTGACGGAAGCCAGGCTCATTGCTTTTGTCGATTGGGCAAATCTTCCTTACGCAGCCGAAATCTGGGAGGGCTTTTTAAAAGATATCCTGATACCCAATCAGGTTCGGGACAAACTATTTTTATTTGATTTATGTGATCCGAGCCGAAAGACGGATGATCAGGTGAGGGAAGTTTTAGAGCTTATCAGCAGTTATGCTGTTCATGGTCAGATCACCCTTGGACTGAATGAGAATGAGGCTTTAAAAATTTTCACAGCCTTGTATTCGGCCCAGGTACCGGATGTGCGAACAGCGGCGGGAAGGCTTTTCAGCAACATGAAAGTTGATTATTTGCTGGTACATCCGGTGGACCGGTGCATTATGTGCAGCAAGGATGGTGTTACGGAATTGGAAGGTCATTTGGTAGATGAACCGGCGGTTTTGACTGGGGGAGGTGATAATTTAAATGCTGGGTATTGTCTAGGTTGGCTAGCAGGCTTTTCGGTTGAGCAGCGGGTGTTATTGGGTATGGCGGCATCCGGCGCCTATGTTCAGAGGGGATACAGTCCGTCATTAAGCGATCTGAAATCTTACATTAAGAGCTGGATAAGAGAAAAGGCTTGAATGGGGTGCTTATTAAATTACTCAGTATGCTGAGTAATTTTACTCAGTGTATTGAGTATTTCAACGCTATGATTTTCAATTCCAGATCCGGCTCAGTCATAAGATAAGGTCTCAGGCTATATTTATACTTAACATAATATAAATTATATAACGCATCAGACTGGGTAAAATGTTTGAAAAAGGGTCATTTAAGGAGCTGTTTAAAGATTGCCATTATTGCACTGAGCTTATACACCCATATTAATATAAGGCCGATAAAATGTAATTTGGACAAGTTTTAACTTCATCATTATGGCCGCCGCAACATTTGAAACTGAATTCCTTAAATCCCTTAACCTGTTGACCAAAGAACAACAAGAGCATGTGATCCATTATATGAAAAGTTTGTTAATCAAAACCCAGCAACAGAATCGCCAATCCTTGCTCCAGTTTGCAGGCATTTTCCAACATGAAGATCTCAAGGAAATTTCTTCGGCAATTGAACTAGGTTGTGAAAATATCGACCAGAATGAGTGGTAACGATTGTCTTCTTGACAGAAACATAGTAATTGGCCTGTTTGCCAATGAGCCCCTTATCCTAGAAAAGTTGAGCTTAGTGCCAGGAGTAATCAAGGTGCCTAGCATTGTTTTGGGTGAATTATTTTTCGGAGCCGAACAATCGACCAAAAGACACGAAAACATTCTAAGGATTGAAAGATTTGCTCAAGCCTGCACCAATTTAGTTTGCGACGCAAATACTTCCATGGCCTATGGAAAGCTTAAAAGCCAACTAAAAAGTAACGGAACTCCCTTACCAGAAAATGATGTTTGGAAAGCGGCCCTCGCTGAACAACATCAAATTAAATTGGTTACCAGGGATAGCCATTTCAAAAGCTTTAATTCTTTTCCGATTGAATATTGGTAGAGATTGTATTTCCAGAATCTATTAATTAGTTGTTTAAGTCCTCAAATATTTTCAACCACCTTTCCAATTCATCTTGAAAATTTTTATCCCAAGCATCCTTCTCTGTGTAAGATTAATCCTATCACCAGTCGCTGCACAAGAAAAACTCCACTACCAATCTGACTTTACACCAGAGGAGTTCACCGCACGCCGAACAAAAGTCCTCGATGCCATTGGTGCCAATGCGATGGCCATTGTACAAGGTGCACGCGGATTGGCGGGTTTCAGCGTCTTCCGGCAATCCAATGAATTCTACCACCTTACCGGAATTGAAGCCGCCCATGCCTACCTGATGCTCAATGGAAAGAACCGTAAATGCACCCTTTACTTGCCGCACCGCGATTCGAACCGTGAAGCGGGCGAAGGAAAAACCCTTTCCGCTGAAGACGCAGACCTTATTAAATCCCTTACCGGCATCGATTTTGTAAAAGGCCTCGAATCACTCTCAGCCGATCTCATCGGTGGTGACTTAATAAAACTTCCAGCGCTAACCCTATTTACTCCGCTTAGTCCTGCTGAAAATGGTAATGACAGCAGAGATGAATTGCTTGCCGGTCAAGCCCGGGCAGCTGCAGATCCATGGGATGGTCAACCTTCGCGCGAATCAGCCTTCGTAACATTGATTAAAAATCGATTTCCCCAATTTGAAATTAAAGACCTCTCTCCGACCCTCGATGCACTCCGCTTAATCAAGAGTAAAAATGAAATTCAAATAATCAAACAAGCTACCGTTTTGGCTGGACAAGGCATTATGGAGGCCATGCGCTCTACCGCCCCAGGTGTTTATGAGTATCAATTGGACGCTGCAGCAAAGTATATTTTTCACCTTAATGGTGCACGCGGCGATGGATATGCATCAATTGTCGCAGGTGGAACAAATGCTTTTATTGGCCATTACTTTCATAAATCCGACGTGCTCAAAGATGGAGACCTGGTCCTGATGGACTACGCACCGGATTACCATTACTATACGAGCGACGTTACCCGAATCTGGCCTGTAAATGGAAAATTTTCTGATGCACAGCGAAACCTGTACAACTATATTGTTGCCTACCGTGACGCACTGTTTAAATACATTAAGCCAGGCGTTACCTCCAACGAAGTCCTGGACAAGGCTGCAGCCGATATGAACCAATACCTAATTGGAAAAAAATTTGAAAATCCTGCACACCTGAAAGCTGTTCAGGAAGGAGTAAAGTTTAGAGGACATTTCCAGCATCCGGTTGGAATGGCCGTTCATGATGTTGGTCGGATTCATCATCTACCGCTGCAACCTGGCATGGTCTTCACCATTGACCCAATGATCTGGATACCAGAAGAACGGCTCTACATTCGAATTGAAGATGTAGCCGTTGTAACCGAAACCGGCGTTGAAAATCTGAGTGCCTTTGTACCCTCAAAAATTGAAGAATTGGAAAAACTAATCAATGAACCAGGAATCATTCAATTTCGTGCACCATTAAAACCAAAGGATTAGGGTTTCCGGGTTTATAACTTTTGAATTTTCTCCTCACCATTCTCTTTTCATTAACAAAAATCATAAGTCATTTGAGAAACTTTCAATCTTCGATCAGACTGCTCGTTTTCGTGGCTGCTTCGATTCATACCAGCATTGCATTGGCCGATACTTATCCAAAAAATACTTCAATTGACGCCATAAACTATGCTTTCAATATTACCCTTTCAGATGATACCGATCGGATTACTGTATCCATGGCCATGGACGTTCGGTTTATTGGACCTGGCGCATCTGAATTGATTCTTGATCTTATAAACGCTGACCCATCAACCCATGGTAAAGGAATGATGGTCCGTGAAGTGTTGTTCAATGGTAGATCCATTGAGTTCAGGCATCAACAGAACAAATTAATCATTGGACTATCCCCTACCCCAGCCCCAAATGAACAACGACGTTACGTGGTCAATTATTCAGGAATCCCGGCATCAGGCTTGAAGATTGCCAAGAATAAATATGGTGATCGAACCTTCTTCAGTGACAATTGGCCTGATTTGGCAAGAAACTGGCTGGCAGTTATTGACCACCCATCCGATAAAGCCACCAGTGAATTTTTAGTTACAGCACCAAGTCATTATCAAGTGGTTTCAAATGGTCTACTGGTAGAGCAATCGGATTTGGCCAATGGAATTCGGTTCACGCATTGGAAGCAAAGTGTTCCCATCGCACCTTGGCTTTATGTATTGGGTGTAGCAAGATTTGCTGTACAGTATGTAGATCGCTTCGAAGGTAAATCAATTGAAACCTGGGTCTATGCCCAGGATCGGGAAGCAGGCTTTTCCGATTTTGAAGAACCAACCAAGGAAGTACTCAAATTTTACAGCGACTATGTTGGACCATACGCTTATGAACGCCTCGCCAACATACAATCCAACAGTGTGAGTGGTGGAATGGAGGCGGCATCGGCCATCTTGTATAGTGAAACTTCAGTTAGTGGTAAAAAGGATCCTCGTTGGCGAAATGTAGTTATTCATGAAATTGCCCATCAATGGTTTGGTAATGCAGTGACTGAATCGGATTGGGATGACGTCTGGTTAAGCGAAGGTTTTGCCACCTACTTTACACTTTTGTTTATTGAACATCAGGAGGGCAGGGATGCTTTTATCCACGGCTTGAAAAAGTCACGTGATCAGATTGTAGGCTATCTCTCGAAAAATGAGGACGCTCCCATCGTACACGAGAATTTAAACGACATGTCGAAAGTAACCAGTGCACTCACCTACCAAAAAGGTGCATGGGTTCTTCATATGTTGCGCACTCGTATCGGTGATGCAGCATTCAAAAATGGGATCCAGAATTATTACAAACGATACTTCAATGGAAATGCCACTACGGATGACTTCAGGCTCGAAATGGAAAAGGCATCAAATGAACCCCTACAAGATTTTTTTAATCAATGGCTGAGGCAACCTGGCCTCCCGGAAATTAAATCAACTTGGAAGTATGACAGTCGTAAAAAAGAACTTCAGCTCACTTTAAAGCAACTTCAAAGCCAACCTTTTCATTTTACTATTGAATTTGGTGTTCAATCAGGTGAATCTCAACCAGAGGTGTTGAGTAGCCAAATTACGGAACGGGAAACAAAACTTGTTTTTCCATTAGCCAACAGGCCTACATCGATTACCATCGATCCAAAAACTAAATTGCTAGGAACTTTTAAAGTGAACCAGGAATAATTTTAGAAGGCAGGAATGCCGTCCAACTCCTCCTGAATGGTTGGTACATCAAACGGCTTTGGAAAAACTCGTTTAATTAGTTTATCTGCTATTGCCCGATCAATATCTGTATTAAAACTAAAGGCCGTAATAATATAATAGGCAATGTGGTCGAATTGCTTTTTGGCCCTTTTAACAAAAGAGATCCCGTCCATGCCTGGCATCTTCATATCTGAAAAAACTGCCGTGATTGAAGGGGTTGATTCGAGTTTTGCCAGCGCTTCATTGGGTGAACTTGCCGTAATGACTTCATAACGATCCTCAAACATTCGTCTAAATAGGAACAGGTTAACTGCTTCATCGTCAATGTACAGTATCGTTCTTTTTTGACTCAATGATTTATGGTTTAGTACGCGTACAATTAATTGGACCCACCGAATATAAGGTAAAATTTAGTCCCAACACCCACCTCCGATTCAACTTCAACAGTTCCTCCATGCTCTTGAATCACCTTATAGGAAATGGAAAGCCCGAAACCAGTCCCCTTTCCTGGTTCTTTGGTGGTAAAAAACAAGGAGCCGAGTTTGGCTAAATTTTCCTTAGAAATGCCATATCCGGTATCTGAAATTTCAATGGTCTTAACAGGACCTGATACCCTCGTTATGATGGAAATGGTACCATGACCTACGATCGCCTGTTCAGCATTGGAAAGAATGTTCAATAAGGCCTGATGCAATCTACCTTCATTTCCAATCAGCATAAATTCCTGTGACGAAAATTGCTTTTGAATCTCAATTCGGTATTTCAACGAATTGTTCAGAATGAGTAAACAGTTGTCAATAATCTTATGGATGTCACAGCGCTCGTCCATTTTATCTGACTGACGGCTATAATGACCAAGCCCTTTTAGAATGGTTGTAGCACGGTTCAAACCCTCCTTCATAATCTCAACAAAAGTGGCCAGATCGCCAGGATTTTTTTCAGGTTTACCGATCTGCTGCTCCAGCTGCTGCAGGCCACCATGGATGAAATTCAGTGGGTTATTCAATTCATGAGCAATTCCAGATGCCAGTACACCAACCGAAGCCATTTTTTCCGATTTCACCAACTGATCTTGTGCTCTGCTTAAATTGGACAGCGCCAACTCCAACTCTTTATTTTTCTGATTGATCTCTTCCGCTGTGTCTTTAAGAGAAACATTCAAATTGGCCATTCGCTTACCAAAACGATAATAGAAAAACCATAATCCAAAAGACAAAAGCAATCCAGCCAACAGTACATATACCAGTATGCGCTGGTTCCTGGCTTGTGCATCGAGTAACATTCTATCCTTATTCAAGATTTCAACCTGGCGTTTTTGTTCTTCCAGGTCGAACATGGTTTGGTAGGCTGCAAAACTCTGTACTGAATTACGTGCTGATATACTATCGCTGACGATGATGTATTTTTTTAGGCTTTCTAAACTCTCCTGCTTATTTCCTGTCTTCTCCTGGATCTCCGATAACAATAAATACGATTTCTGAAGTGACTCAAAGGATTTGTGATCGACTCCGGTTTCAATTGAAATCTTCAAATAGTACTTAGCTGAATCGAGTCTACCCTTTTTACGATTGGCATAGGCCAATTGAAATCCATACATGCTAACACCATAACCATCGGCCAATGCTTGATCCATCTTAAGACCCCTCCATAAGTATGAAAGTGCTCGGTCATAATCTCCCATTAAATTAAATAATTCGCCAAGGTGATAAACGCTTGCAGAAAGTAGTGGAGCGTCACCTAACGCGTCCCTGATCTTAAAACCTGCATTAAAATAGATCAAAGCCGAGTCATACTTTTTCATTTTAATCAAATTCATCCCACGTACATTGATACAGTTGGAATAATTCAATGAATCACCAGAATTGAGAAAGGATTTTTCAGAAATACTCAATCGTTCAAGCGATAATGCTGGATTGTTTAGCCAATAGGCCATCCATGAATCATTCAGGTCTACCAATGCAGAAAGGTTCTGATATCCGGATTTTTCGGTAAGGTCTTTACATTTATTCAGGTAGTTAACAGCAACAGCATAATAACCATTATCAATATAACCCTCAGCAGTTTTCAACAGGAGATTAGCCCGATCACAAAGATTTGGAAACTTATTTTGGTTTTGGATGATTTGTTGCAAATCACGTGTAGCAGACTCAAAAGCTCCTGTTCTTAAACCTAGCTCAGCCCTACTTTGCATGGCGTGCCAATACGTAACACTGCCACTGTCTGTATTTGCGAAAGCACGAGTCAGCATCTGGTTTGATTCAGAAAAATTCATTGCATGCCTGTGATACTCACCCAATAGCCAATATGCCTGGGCATTGAGTTCACGGTCATTGAATTTTTGACATAGGGTGAAAACATTCCGGATGTCAACCTGCGCCTTGTTCAAGTCAGCTCTTCGAAGGAACATTAGTGCCCGATCCGTTCTCAGTTTAATCCAAAAATAAGACGAGGTATACTTCCTGTACTGTTCAGCTGCCTTGGCGTAATTTGCTCTTGCGGAGTCAAATTTTCCCCGGTCACGGAAAACATTTGCAATCTGGTGGTAGCTAAAACCTAATGAAAGCCATTCTTTATTGTTCAAGGAAGAGGAAGCCGATTTTCTAAGTTGAACTTCTGCTGCGTCAAGATCTCCGTTCAAATAATAAGACATCCCCTGGTATGCCTCCTCCCATGAAATTCTCTGAAGTGGTGTGAGCTCACTCCAAAACATATCACCTTTCTTCAAATGACCGGAGGCATGTTCAGCCCCCAATTCAGTGAAATGGAAAAAGAGTCTGGTTCTGGCTTCTGCTTTCTGTTCCTGATTCCTGCCTTTGGCTATTTCATTTTTATAATCGTTTTCCGAAAGCTTTTTAAAGCCAGAGGATTGACCAAATAAACTTCCCAGAAATAAGAAATAGATTATCCCAACTAAGTGATTTGAAAGAATAAAATTCCTGAAGAGCATGAATTTTGATAAGTCCGAAAGTAGGGAAACTTTTCTGCAGACCCAACTTAAGCTGATTTAAATTGACTGCATAAAAAAAGCTGAAGCACCAGGCCTCAGCTTTTTAATAGGATATGCAATGTGGATTACTCCAAGAATCCGTTGATCTTCATCTTCTTTTCGATGGTAGCATATTTCACCTTGTCATCCAGTTGAGAAGGTGAGTAGATCAACTGCAAGTTTTCTAAAACTTCGCGTTCGTTTGGACTGATTTTCTCACATGATTCCCAAAGGACTGCTGCCTCACGGAGTCTTTCCAGGTATAATTTATCCAATGCGAGGAGTTTATCTTTATCCTTTTTAAAATCGAGTCCATCCATCTCACGTTTTACAGATTGAAACCCAATGTTTCCGTAGCGTGCCATGGACAGTGCTGCCTTGAGGAATTTAGGATCTATTTCGAGACACTTTTTGAAATACTTCTTGGCCTCATCAGAGTTTTTAAGCTCTTCGTAAAGTGCTCCAAGCAAATAATTAGATTCAACATCTTTTGGGTTCGCCTTCAGGCTGGCCAACAAGTTTTGAGTTGCCTCTTCGTAACGCTTCAGTTCGATCAGACAGTTAAGCTCAATCTGACGAAGGTTGTTTTCGTTTGGAACAATCTTGAGGCCTTCACGTGCCGCTTTTAACGCCAACTCGAAATCCTTTTTGTACTCATAGATAGAACCAACGCGCAAGAAAATGGCCTGTGCGTTGTTTCCACCATTTTCAACATACTGACCGATAAAGACGATAGCCTTATCAACATCACCAGCATTGTGGGCTGCATAACCGGCATAACGATAAATTGCGGTATCAGGCTTGAGGGTTAATCCCTTTTCAAACTGCACTACTGCATCTGCAAATTTTTCCTGACCGAAGAGTTTATCGCCTTTAATCAGAAAAGCATAATTGAAACGAGCAATCAGGTCCTCCAATGGCACGCTCATCTGAGAAGCCTCGTCCATAACTGCGAGTTTTTTACCACTTTTTTGAGCAATTTCTGTTGCCTTGGTTAACGCCTCAGCACCAACTTTAACGTTATCAGCTCCTCCCTTATAGGTTGAGCTGGTGTCCATTGCGATATAAACAAGTCCACGGTAAAACCAGGCCTTTTCATCATCCTGTGTTTTAGAATGGGTTGGAACGGCATCAACAATGGCCTTAGCCTCATCAAATTTTCCCTGCTTTGCGAGGGTTAATGCCTTATTCACATTAGGCTTGGGTGCTTCTTTTTGAGCATAAGCAAAAGCGGTTACCAAAAGAACAAGTGAAACCGCTGCGATCAATCGTTTCATAGGTAGGTTGGATTTAAACTTTTTGTCTGTATTTATTCCTGGTTAGGTTCTTCCATAACCTCAATTTTTTCAACTGAGGTAATTGCATCATCTTCATTCAGTTTGATGACCCTTACGCCTTGCGTTGCTCTGCCCATAACGCGGAGCTCTTCAACACGGATACGGATGCTTATGCCTGATTTATTGATGATCATGAGTTCATCTTGGTCACTGACCTGCTTTATTGCAACAAGCTTGCCAGTTTTTTCGGTCACTAGAATGGTTTTTACGCCTTTTCCACCTCTTTTGGTGATTCGGTAGTCGTCGAGCGATGACCGCTTCCCATATCCTTTTTCAGAAACAACCAATAGGTTGGCGGATTGATTGTTGATACAAACCATGCCAACGACCCTATCGTCCTCCCCTTCCAACGTAACACCACGCACCCCAGCCGCAGTTCTTCCCATTGGCCGAACGTCCGATTCATTGAAGCGTACAGCCTTACCTGATCGCTTAGCAATCACGATTTCATTTTTTCCGTTGGTCAAAGCGGCATTCAACAATCGGTCACCATCGTGAACGGTGATGGCGGTAATTCCATTTGTTCTTGGCCTCGAATAGGCCTCCAAAGCTGTCTTCTTTATGACGCCCTTTTCAGTACATAGAATAACGAAGTTGTTGCTTAGGTATTCCTGATCCTCTAGATCTCTGACGTTCATTACCGTTCTAACCTTATCGCCAGGTTTAATGTTGATCAGGTTTTGAATGGCACGGCCTTTACTTGTTTTGCCACCTTCAGGAATCTCGTAAGCTTTTTTCCAAAAGACATCACCAGCTTCAGTGAAAATTAAAAGGTAATTGTGCGCCTGAGCGATGAAAAGCTGTTCAGCAAAATCATCTTCTTTGGTACCCGTTCCTTTGGATCCTACCCCTCCTCTACCCTGAGTACGGTACTCAGACAGTAGCGTGCGCTTGATGTATCCCTGATTGGAAATGGTAATAACCATCTCCTCATTGGGAATCATGTCTTCCAAGGTGATATCATCGTCGTGGGGTACGATTTGGGTACGACGTTCATCACCATATTTCTCCTTTATCTCAAGTAGTTCAGCTTTGATGATGGCCATCCGCTTGGATTCATTGGCGAGGAGCTCTTTCAGGTAAGCAATTTGCTCCTGAACTTCTTTATACTCTTGTTGAATCTTTTCACGCTCCAGGCCGGTTAGGCGCTGCAACCTCATTTCCAAAATGGCCTTGGACTGAATTTCGGACAAACCGAATCTTTCCATGAGGCCAGTTTTGGCAACCTCCGGATCTCTTGAATTCCGAATCAAGGCAATGACCTCGTCTAGATTGTCTAAGGCGATGAGATAACCTTCAAGGATGTGTGCTCTCTTCTCTGCTTCAGCCAAATCAAATTGCGCACGACGAATAACCACCTCATGTCGATGGTCTACATAATGTACAATAAGGTCTCTAAGATTAAGCGTCTGTGGCCTCCCTTTTACAAGGGCAACATTGTTAATACCAAAGGAGGATTGAAGCTGCGTGTACTTGTAAAGATTGTTTAGAACGATATTCGGTATGGCGTCTTTACGCAAGTCGTATACCACTCGATAACCTTCCCGGTCCGATTCGTCCCGGATGTCGCTGATGCCTTCAATTTTTTTCTCACTGATCAGCATCGCAGTTTTTTCAATCATCTGTGCCTTGTTGACCATGTAAGGCACCTCTGTAACGATAATCTGATCCTTACCACCAGGCGTGGTAACAATTTCGGCTTTGGCACGAACGGTGACTTTTCCTTTGCCGGTCAGAAATGCTTCCTGAACTCCTGAAACACCGTAGATGATACCACCGGTTGGGAAATCCGGAGCTACAATGAACTTCATAAGCTCCTGGATGGTGATTTCGCGGTTGTCGATGTAGGCGATGATACCATCAATAACCTCCGAAAGGTTATGAGGTGCCATATTGGTGGCCATACCTACTGCAATCCCTGAAGCCCCATTCACCAAAAGGTTTGGAATGCCAGAGGGAAGAACAGTGGGTTCCTGAAGTGAATCGTCGAAGTTGGGTTGAAAATCAACAGTCTCTTTGTTGATGTCCGCCAGCATCTCCTCTGCAATTCGTCTGAGGCGTGCCTCGGTATAACGCATTGCCGCAGGAGGATCACCATCGATTGAACCAAAATTACCCTGTCCATCTACGAGTGTGTAACGCAGTGACCAATCCTGGGCCATGCGGACCATGGTATCATAAACAGAACCATCTCCGTGTGGGTGGTACTTACCCAAAACCTCCCCTACGATACGGGCCGATTTCTTGTAGGACTTATTGTAATTAACACCCAATTCCTGCATCCCGAAAAGCACTCTTCGGTGAACAGGCTTAAGACCATCCCGCACATCCGGCAGAGCCCGGGAAACAATCACCGACATAGAATAGTCGATGTAAGCGCCCCTCATTTCATCCTCTATATTGATCTGGATGACGTTGGATGGCAACGGTATTCCCTGGTCTTCAGCCACTGTTTGGGTAGGTTAAAATTTAAGGGTATAAAGGTACTAAATGAATGGGTATTCTACCCTAAAAAAAGAGGTCAAAAATGGCCTAAAAAGCTATTTTTTTAAAGATTATTTGGATTTGTAGCGAACCCCAAAAACCTGCAGTGTTTACCCTCTAAAATTCGCTTAGGGAAGGGTGTATCGTACCCCTGCCGACAAATAGAAAGTAAATGCCTGATGTCGGATGTCGAGATCAAGTTCTTCAAAAGGAATTACCCAACCCTTGAGTTCAGCGGATGGCCGAATGTAAGCCTGCAGACCAGGAATAATTTTCCGCTGAGCCATGAAACCTACGTTGGTATACCATGAAGTTCGTTGTTCAGGTGCATTGTAATTTTTTGTAAAATGAAATTGCCCAAGTCTCATATCGGCTGTCACAGTGTAGTCTTTGTTTTCAAACAAATCCAAACCTACGTAAGTGAAATACTTTAAAATGGACACTGGTCCGGATCCCAACGCAATGGGTCTGAATTTTCCAGAATCTTGTTTGATGGTGTATTGACCATTGCTAATGACCTCTGACTCCAGACCGGCGCCAATGTTTGCCTTTCCCGCCCGATAGGCAATGGTCAGGTTAACTGGAAATGTGAATGTTTTCGAGGTGAGTTTAAATTTGTTTGGATAAGCTATTGCAACCAGGTCGCCCGGATTTATTGTAAAAGAGGTCGATTGTTTTCCAGTTATCCATTGACTGAACCCTGCGTATTGATTTTGGGTGGAGGGCAGAAAAAGGTACGGACCCGTAACCGCTGCGGTTCCAGTCGAAGAGGCGGACTGATAAAGTCCAAGGCCTGAAATTGAATGTGAAAGGTTTGCGCTGCCAAATCCTAGGCTGGCCATGATTGAAAATCTACCCTTGAAATCCGTTTCGATTTCCAGGCCGGAAATTTTAACCCTAGCGGGGTAGTTTTCTCCATAGCCAGGATTTTGTTTTCTGGTGAGTGGATGGGCGTTACTACGGTACTGTTTATTTCCATGGGCATGGTTAATCTGAATTTGACAGGATTCGAGGTAACATCTTGGTAATTCAGGTAATCGATAATTAAGTCCAACGGAAATCCCCACCGACCGAGAGGAATACGGAATGGAGGTATTCAAAGCAGAAATTTCCTGAGTCCAGGATTTGCTTTCATACGAAGGCCTTGCAACCACACTTAGATATTCCGACAAGGCATACTCTGCGAACGCACCAGTGTTTATATAGTTGTCGGCAACGTAAGCTGAGTTGTTGTAATTCTTCTTAAATCCATATTGACCTACCTGTACATCCAGTCCAAATGTGAATTTGGAAACACGGTAAACAGGGGCGCCGAGATAGACGTAATATTTGCGAAGTGAAACTGGGCCACTGCCGAATCGAATTGGCCTTAGCTGACCGTCAAAAGCTTTGGTTGAAAAAGCAGCGTTGGCAATAAGTTCGGATCCTATCCCAACCCCTGCCCTGAAATATTTTGATTGATAGGCTAACTGGACATTCGCCAGCCCAGCTGCTGCCTTCGCAGCATATTTCACAGCTATGGTGTCGGCACCAAATAGTTGATCATTGCCTGTGTAACGAAAATCTACTGGACGGGCATTGGTGACCCAGGTTTTAATCCCAGTAACGCCATTGACAGGGCTTTCGGTTAATGAATTCAAGTCAAAAAGATATGGGCCTTCAAACCTGGATTGAAAATAACCGAGGCCATCCAATTGATGATTAATAAAGTATTGCCCTCCACCTGTTGTAAAAGTAAAAGCAAAACGACTCAGCCATTTCCTGATGTTTCGCTTTTGAAGTTCAGCGTAAATGGTCTCCAGGGGAAAGGTGAGTTCCTTGAACTTATTTTTTCGGTCCGGACCCACATGGTGTTCAGCGATAACGTATCCGATGTTGGCGGTTACTCCAATTTTGGAAGAATATCCCAGGTCGATGTTAAACCTGCTCTTCATATTGTTATAAGAAAGTCCTATTTCTTTTCGAGCAGGGGTAACGGAAGGTGCACTTGATAAAATACCTTTCGAGAAGACACCCATTCCCCCATACAGATAAAAGGAGTTTGTCAGTCGAAGGTTAAGCCCAATAATATCACGGAAATACAAACCACCTGCGGCCTCTCCTGGCACATTGTTTTTATACTCAAGGGTCAGGTAGTATCCCAAACGGTTGGCCGCGGCATTGTGCAGACCAATATTGAGTCTTGGTGCAGCCCAACCTTGTGGTGTGTTTATGATGTAACCTAGTCCAGGATCGATGAATACCTGCGAAAAGGAGCAGATGCTTGAGAGCAGAAGAATGGTAACGATATGTCCGGTAGCCCTAAACAAAATTTTTAGCCTTAGCCGGAATAATTTATTGCAGTATTAATTTAATTAAAATAATATAACTATATGATAAACAAATAGTTATAATTAAATACCTAGTACTGGATTGATTTCAATTCCTCGATGGCCTTAATTGGTTGAGGAGAAGAGAAAACTGAGTTACCCGCAACAAGGACGTCAGCACCGTAGCCCAGGAGCTTAGCAGCATTGGTCATCGAAACGCCTCCATCGATCTCAATCTTGGCCTTAGAGCCCATAGAAACAATCATTCCCTTCAACGCCTTAATCTTCTCGTAAGTATTTTCAATAAATTTTTGTCCTCCGAAGCCAGGATTAACTGACATCAAACAGACCAAATCAATATCCATGAGCACATTTTCAAGGACGGAAACCGGGGTATGCGGATTAATGGCAACACCCGCCTGAATTCCCAGGGATTTGATTTGTTGGATGTTCCTATGAAGATGGTTACAAGCTTCCTCATGGACACTAATTACCCTGGCACCAGCCTTGGCAAATGCCTCCACAAACTTTTCAGGCTCAACGATCATGAGGTGTACATCCAGGGGCTTTCTGGCAATTCTATTTACAGCTTCAACAACAGGTATTCCCATTGATATGTTTGGGACAAAACGCCCATCCATCACGTCGATATGGATCCAGTCGGCATTGCTGGAATTGATCATTTCAATATCACGCTGAAGATTTGCAAAGTCAGCAGACAAAATGGATGGTGCTATAAGTGCAGACATGTTGTGATTTAAGTTCAAAAATAGCCTTTTTACTTCGAAAGGAATTCAATACCTAAATTGGTCCATGAGAAATCTGGTTTACCTCCTCCTTATTGTCCTGATGGCAGCCTGCTATTCAGGTCCCACCCCCGCACTCATTGTATTTAATGGTAAAATTTGGCCTGGAAAGGATACCCTGAATTCAGCACCCGTATTTTATGAGGCCATGGCTATTGCTGGGGATTCTATTTTGGCTTTAGGTTCTAATCAGGAAATAAAATCTATTGCCGGTTCAGGTACCGAAATGTTGGATGCAGGTGGCCGTTTGGTCCTGCCAGGATTCAATGATGCTCATATTCACTTTTTGGGTGGCTCAATGGGCCTTACCCAAGTGGAATTAAGCGCTACCCGCAGTGCCGCGGAGGTTATTGAAAACACCAACCAGTTCATAAGGGAAAATCCTGAAGCCCCATGGATTACCGGTCGCGGATGGCAATACACATTTTATGAGGGAGGACTCCCCGACCACCGGGCGATGAAAGAGATTCAAACTGATAAACCCCTTTTTATTCGTGCTTATGATGGCCACAGCGCGTATGCCAATCGACCAGCACTAAAGTTGGCAGGGATTAATCCATCGACACGTTTCAAAGGGTTTGGTGAAATAGTTTTCGGTCCCGACGGGGAGCCAACCGGTTTGTTAAAAGAATCGGCCATGCAACTTGTTTCGATGCTGATTCCACCCCCCACCCGTGAACAAAAGCTTTTTGCATTGAAAAAAGGTTTACAATATGCCGCTTCACTTGGCATCACCTCTGTGCAAAATGCAAGTGGATCGGCTGAAGATGTCTCCTTATTCAAAGAACTGCTTGAGAGCAATCAACTTACTCTACGATATGCAGCGGCATTTTCGGCAGATGCCTCTACCTCGCCCGACGATATTTTAATTTTCAATCACCTTAAGGACAGTATTGGACGTGACAATAAATGGATCAGAGCAGATGCCATAAAATTTCTTATCGACGGGGTTATTGAAGGACATACAGCCTCTATGATTGGTAAGTATGATGACCTGAGTGAGCGGGATCCGCTCGCCACTGGACAAATGTCCATGGAAACCGAGCGTTATAAGTCACTCGTGTCTGAATTCGATAAGCTTGGATTCAGAATTTATACACACGCGATTGGTGACCGGGGTGTAAGAACATCGCTGGATGCTTATGACAATGCTGCAGAGATAAATGGTGAGCGTGACTCCCGACACAGGGTTGAACACATTGAAACCATTTCGCCAAATGATATACCGCGTTTCCGTACGCTTGGTGTCATGGCATCCATGGAGCCGATTCATGCCGATCCACAGACCATTGAAGTTTGGCAAAAGGCGATTGGGCAGTCTAGGCTACCATACTCTTTTGCATGGAACAGCATGTTGAAAGCAAAGGTAAATCTCGTTTACAGCAGCGACTGGCCCGCAGCCATCAGTCTAAATCCAATTCGAGGAATTCACGTTGCCGTGAACCGAAGAACTCCAGAGGGTTTCCCAGAAAAGGGTTGGGTTTCAGAACAAAAAATTTCAATTGAAGAGGCATTGCATGCCTATACCTACATGGGCGCGTATTCCTCTTTCGAAGAAAATCGAAAGGGAACACTTCAAAAAGGTAAACTGGCAGACTTTATCATGGTTTCTGAAAATCTTTTCACCATAGATCCTATGAGGATTTACGAAACGAAAGTCCTTTGGACTGTGGTGGGTGGAAAGACTGTCTTTAAAAATTTCTAATCGGCGTCAAGGTATTCCAGTAATTCCCGGTAGTCGTAATCGGCGATTCCCGGCTTAACCTCCTGGCTACCGCTAACATAAAATCCAATGGATGGAAATCGATCCAACAACTGCTGAGCATTGGCTATAGATTTAGCACGGACAAAAATCGGCGTGGCTTGTAAACATGATTCGATTAAATCATAAAAGATTTCCACAGGTTCTGTAGTTCCCGGATCGATGATAATAAAAGCAGATGATTGGACCGAGGGGCTCGTCATAGGGCTGTCCAAATAATAACCGCAAGGTCCGGCGTATGCGGCCTGAGGAAGCAACCTAAGCAAATCAATTCCATAATCCCCGGCTAATTGAGTCAAATCATTGGTTGAAATATTTGGTTGCGGTTCGAGAACAAGGGCTGGACCAGTAACCCAGCCAACTATTTCACGAAACTTTTGAGGATTCAAATAAGAAGTCTGATTTGGGTCAATCTGAAAACCCAGCCATTGAACCCCCATGCCAGCAAAATAGCGGGCATCGCTGAGATTGGTAATATTTCCGGCATAGACCGGTGCTCGAAGTGCCATGCCCAAAATTGAAAAGAAAAATTTAGTTTAACGATATTGCAAGGTTGCTGTGAACCTGCGAATGACGAGTATATTCAAAATTATTGGCCTGATTTTACTAACCATCAATCTTTCATTCGCACAGAAGGATCGATATGTATTTTACTTTAAAGACAAATCCGGCACTACGTTCAACCTTAATGAACCCTTAAAATTTCTTTCTAATGCAGCCCTTGAACGCAGGGTACGAAACAGTATACCACTGGATCAGAGTGACCTGCCGGTTTCATCCAACTATATACAACAAATCCGTAGCGCTGGCGGAAAAGTTTTGTTTACTACCAAATGGATGAATGCAGCCCTTACAGAGGTGGATACTGCTACCCTGAAAACAATAAGTAAACTTTCATTTGTCACCAGATACGAAAAAGTGGCGCCAGGTCAGCTTCCGGTTGGACAAAGTGAAGGAATTAAGTCGAATGAAAATCAGCGTAAAACACAGGAGACCCTGGTACAGTTGTCCATGTTGGGAATTGATGTGATGCATAGTGACCAACTTCGTGGAGAAGGAGTTACCATCGCCATCATGGATAGTGGGTTTCCGGCAGTCAACAGTGCAGCCGGCTTCAATCACCTTGTTTCAAACAACAGATTAAAGGATAGCTACAATTTTGTCTTCAATAGAAAAGATGTTTATGGTTACGATTCGCATGGAGCTGATGTACTTTCGATTCTAGCTGCTAAATCTGGTGAATCCTTTACCGGTGCAGCGCCGGAGGCAAATTACCTGTTGTATGTGACGGAACATGTGCCTACTGAATTCAGGGTTGAAGAGTACAATTGGCTTTTTGCGGCCGAACGTGCGGACAGTGCAGGTGCAGACATCATCAACACCTCATTGGGTTACAGCAGGTTTGATGATCCTTCGATGAATTATACCTACCAGCAAATGGATGGAAAGACCGCCGTGATTTCACGTGCTGCGACGCTGGCAGCCTCCAAAGGAATTTTAGTGGTGGTTAGTGCGGGCAATGAAGGAGGTTCATCTTGGAAATATATTACTGCACCTGCCGACAGCCCAGAGGTTATTGCAGCCGGTTCTGTGGATTTCAAAAAGAGTATTTCCTCTTTTAGTTCAACCGGACCAACAGTTGATGGACGAATCAAACCAGATTTGATGGCTATGGGTAGCAGTACCGCTCTCCTTTTCCAAGGAACCACTGTCGCGAGTGGAAGTGGTACTTCTTTTTCAGCGCCATTGGTGGCAGGGTTAGCCGCAGGGGTTTTGCAATCAAGAGCCGATAAATCTTTGGCTGGCTTAAAGGGTGTGTTGATTAAATCAGGGGATCGGTATGGTAATCCGGACAATCAATATGGTTACGGAATTCCAGATTATCTTAAAATGAGAACCATAACGTCCATTAAAAAGGAAATTGGTTCGGCGCTTTATCCAAATCCGGCAAGGTCAGCCAGTCAGGTCGTTTGGAGAACCGGACAGCACATGGCTGAAAGTCTTCAACTGGTTACATCTACCGGAAGTCTGATGAAGATTAATGGACAATGGTCACAGGAAAAAAAGGAATGGCTGATGGATGTCAGACTGCTCAGTCCAGGATTATACCTTCTTTTGTCGAGGCAGGGTAATTCGATGGTCAGGGCCAAATTGTTGATTCAACAGGATCATTAACGACAGCTTTTGAAAAAAATAGGACTTTGGAGAGCCAGTGCGTTAACGGCCGGAAACATGATGGCTTCCGGAATTTTTATGTTGCCTGTTTCCCTGGCGGCATTTGGGAGCATTAGTTTATTGGGATGGTTGATTTCGACTTCTGGTGCCATACTGCTTGCGGTCGTTTTTTCCAATCTGAGTCGATGGATCCCTGGCGCTGATGGAGGACCGTATGCGTTTACCAGAGAAGGGCTAGGGCCGTTTGCAGGATTTTTGGTGGCTTGGAGTTATTGGCTTTCAATTTGGTCAACCAATGCAGCGATTTCCGTGGCATTTGTGAGTTACCTTGGTGTACTGGTGCCTTCCATTAATGGTAATGTACCGGTATCACTTGCGATTGCTGTTTCGGCGGTTTGGTTTTTGACATGGGTCAATGCGCGAGGCATACCCGTAGCCGGCACGGTGCAATTGCTGACAACCATTTTAAAGATTGTTCCATTATTGCTCATAGGCGTTATGGGAATCTGGCTGGTAGATATTTCCAATTTCAAGGAATTTAATGTGAGCGGCATGGGTGATTTTGGTGCGATAACAGCCACCGCTACGTTAACCCTATTTGCTTTCCTTGGAATTGAAGCTGCGACTATTCCTGCGGGAAGTATTGATCGTCCAGAGGTTAATGTACCCAAAGCAACGCTTTTAGGCACCATGTTGGTAGCCGCGGTATATATTTTGAGTTCAGTTGCGATCATGGGGCTCATACCTCAGGAAGAATTGATGCGTTCGGATGCACCATTTTCAGATGCAGCGGGCAGATTGTTTGGTGAGTATGGGCGGTACATTGTTGCTGCTGGTGCGGCGATTTCTACTTTTGGTGCTTTGAATGGATGGATTTTGGTCCAGGGACAAATGCCTGCTGCGGCTGCAGCCGACGGCGTATTGCCGGCGTGGTTTGGCAAAAAGAATTACAAAGGAGTGCCTGCGGGAAGCTTGGTCTCTTCGAGTGTGCTAATTACCGGACTGCTGGTTCTAAATTTTTCCGGGAGATTATCTGATGTTTTTGAATCGATTATTTTATTGTCCACCACCACGGTACTGATAGGGTATTTACTGTCTACGACCTCTTGTATCATCTTATCCTATAGATTTTCGCCCAAAGGATTAAGCAGAGGCATACTGATTGCAGTCTCGATTGGTGCTTTTTTATTTTCATTGTGGGCGATGGCGGGCGCAGGTACTGAAGCATTCTTCTGGGGCATGTTAAGTGTTCTGGCAGGCATACCACTTTATACCTTAAGGAGCCGGCGGTATAGTTGATCATTTTTTTTAAACAACCAGGGTTTAATCATCCTGAAAATTTAATTTCCTAATCAAATTGATTCATTCATCCTAATAAACATTTTTGTTTACATAAAACTGTTTATATTTTTAAAGCTTAAATCATATTCAATTGAAACTGGAATTAAAACGTTTTAAGGGACTGCATCCTGGCATTGTTCTTGACCGAAAGCTTGCAGAGAGAAAATTATCCAAGGGCAAATTCGCCATATCCATCCAGGAGTATCCACAGACCATTGGGGCCATTACCAAAGGGAAAAGGGCTATGAATACAAAACTTGCGCTAAAAATTGAGGATAAATTGGGTTTGGAGGAAGGGTTTTTCATGTTCCTCCAGATTTACTTTGAGATCAATGAATTAAAAAAGGTAACTAAGCAAAATAATGTGCCTGATCTTAAAGGGGTAAGACCTGCTTTATTCTGGGATACTGATGTAAATAAAATTGATTGGCACAAACAAAAAAGAGCAGTTATTTCACGGGTCCTTGAACGTGGAAATTCCTTCGAAAATAGGGTGTTTAGATCCTTTTACGGAAGGCAAGTATTCGATGAAATTGCCTCGCAAAATAAGCGTAGGCATGACGGACAACTTATACTGGAACACGACAAGTGAATTATTAAGATCGATTCTGTTAAAGCTTTCTGATCAAGAAATATTTAACGGTTTCCGGTTGGTGGGCGGAACGGCCTTAAGCCTGCAAATTGGTCATCGTAAATCAGATGATATAGATTTATTTACAGATCAGTATTATGGCTCTGTTGACTTTTATATTATCGACAGTTTTCTGCGGAGGACGTTTAAATACGTTTCTTCACCAAGCCAACCTCTGAGCAACATTGGTCGAAGTTACTTTATAGGTGACTCCAGATTCAATGCAGTAAAATTGGACCTCTACCATACTGACACATTTATTTGGCCCACCCTACAAGTAAACAAATGTAAGCTTGCTAGCCTTGAAGAGATCATCGCTATGAAATTGGAAATATTCCAAGATCGAGGAAGAAAAAAAGACTTCTGGGACATTCACGCGTTAAGCAACAAATTTACATTCAATCAGATGTTAAATTTTCATCAGCAGCGCTATCCATATTCGCATAATGTAGAGCTTATTCGTAAAAATATTCTAGACTTTGAAAAAGCAGACGATGACTTATCACCAAAATGTATCCGAGGATTGAACTGGGAGCTTATTAAAATCGATCTAATTATTTTTGTAAAAATAGAACAGCCTAGTTCTTCATAAAAACTTAAACCTTAGATATTTGATCTTTTCACCTTTGGCTGAAAACATCTCTTCATACCTTGTTTTAATATCAAAACATTCGGGACGAAGTTCACTAACATACAAATCGTGTGTGAATTCTAAATCAGTTATGTCCTTTCGCTCGGATAATACTTCCAAGGTATAATCAAAAAGCTGGGTGTTGTCAGTTTTAAAGCGAAGCAGTCCATCCTTCTTTAAAATCTTTTTATAAATCTCCAGAAACCTCGGACTGGTAAGCCGTCGCTTAATGTCTCGCTTTCGGGGACGGGGATCAGGAAATGTAATCCAAAGTTCGTCTATCTCTCCTTCCGTGAAGAATTGCTCTAAGCCCAAGGCGTCTGCGCGTAGAAATCCTACATTTTTCAGGTTGCGTTCGACAGCCCAAGTACTCCCCTTCCAGATTCGGTCTCCCTTAACATCGATGCCAATATGATTTCGATTGGGATAAAATTCGGCCAAGCTCACCGTATACTCCCCACGACCACAAGCCAATTCAACTGTAATTGGATTGGCATTATTGAAATATAACTCGTTCCATTGACCCTTAATTTTAAAGTAAAGGTCTTTGCCCTGCTCGAGAACATTTTCGCGCTGTGCAATAATTCTAAAACGTTCAAGTTTACTTTTCAACTGGAAATTCAGATTTCGTTCAATTCAGCCACAACATAAGTACTACCGCCAATTAAAATCAAATCATCTTCTTTAGCCTGGGCTCTGGCCGCTACCAATGCTTCATTAACATCTGGGACAACCAATCCTTTCAAACCAAAAAATGATGCCGCCCGCATCAGTTCTTCAGCAGGAAGTGCACGCTGGATTTTTGCCTGACAAAAATAATAATGCGCGTATGAAGGCAAGAGCTCTAAAACAGCCTTAGGATCTTTATCTGAAACCATTCCAAGAATCCAAAATAGATTTTTGAACTTTTTATGACTGAGTTGATTGACGACCTCAATAATTCCTTCCGGATTATGAGCCGTATCACAAATAACCTCAGGGCTTGTACCAATTTGTTGCCAACGTCCTTTTAATCCTGAAAGCTTTACGACCTGTTCAAGTCCATTTTTAATATCGCTGTGGGATATTTTCCATCCCCGCTGAATCAAAACATCTACTACCGCTAAAACACCTCTGATATTTTTTAATTGATAAAGACCTTTCAAATCAGGGTAAATCCGGACCGCCTCTTTTTGAAATTCAAATTCAACAGCCCCTTCATTCTGATTAACTTTCGAAAGCTCATCAGCAAAAATCAAAGGTGCATGAAGTTCCTTGGCCACCCGATTAAATATGGTACTTGAGAAACTTTGTCGCTCACTAATTACCACCGGAGTATTCGTTTTAATTATACCAGCCTTTTCCTTAGCAACGTTTTCCAATCCTGGCCCTAGCAGATCAAGATGGTCATGACCAATATTGGTGATCAATGAAACCAGTGGTGCTATAACATTGGTGGAGTCAAGCCGTCCACCCAAACCAACTTCAATTACATTGATATCGGTCTCGGCCTGCTTAAAATAGTCAAAGGCCATGGCCGTGGTTACTTCAAAGAAGGATGGTTCAATTTTTTCAATGAGTGATTTAGTTTTTTCGACGAAATCAACTACGGCCTTTTCTGGAATGGGAATTCCATTGACCCTTATTCGTTCGGTAAAGCTTTTGAGATGCGGTGAAGTGTAGAGACCGGTTTTATATCCTGCTGCGGTTAGTATGGATGCCAGCATGGAAGAAGAGCTTCCCTTGCCATTGGTTCCGCCAACATGAATACATTTTAGGGCATGGTGTGGATTGCCTATTCCTTCCAGCAAGGCGATTATATTTCCGAGATCAGGTTTGTATGCCCTTACGCCAATTTGTTGAAATGATGGAACCCGTTGATAGAGGTAATGTATTGTTTCCTTAAAGGTAGGTTTCATAGAAAACAAGAAAGCCATCCGTTGATTAGGATGGCCTTTCTTTGAAATTTATTTTCAAATCAATTGCCCAGCTTAAAGAGTTTGTATCCAAGTGAAACCTGTACAACCTGATTTTTGGTCGCATCCAGATTAGGGTTATCCTGAATTTTGGATAAGCCAAGATTGTAACGACCCTCTACCACCAATCCGAAGGGAAGATCCCATCCTGCACCGATGGCAAAACTTAGGTCTGACTTTTTGAAGGTATCCTTTGATACTTCCAAGGGATCACCTGTAGTGGTAATGGCAGTTCCTGCGGCATCTCGTAATAACCCAAACTGGGGGCCCATCTGAAGGTTAAGTCCAGCAGCCAGATAGAGCTTCAACATTACCGGGATGTTGATGTAGTCGTAGGTCAAATCATAACTCTTTGTGTTGATGTTCAGCTTAGAACCCTGTCTTGAAAACAGAACTTCGGGCTGAATACCAATTTTGGTGAGTTTAACCAACAGAAAACCACCGCCATGAAATCCAGTACGGTTTTCATAATTATTGACGGCATCTGCGCTTACATCCACCTTAGCCAGGTTTACGCCCCCTTTCAATCCAAAAGCAGCCTGGACCTGTGCCTGGACGCCTGACGCGACCAGAGCCACTAACATTGCTATAATTAAAGTCTTTTTCATTGGATAAAATTAGTACTTAAAATTAATCAAACTCTTATAACCCGAAAGCAGGATTTTTTCCACGAATGGTTCTATAGAAGGACACCAACTTTTCCAGATCCTCTTCCATATTCAAACCAGGGAATAACAATGGACCGATGACGAGGGTTTTAGATGCAAAATCAAGTCCGGTGGGTAAAATAGGAACCCCTGCTCCTTTCGCCATGTGGTAAAACCCTGTTTTCAACTTCTCTACTTTTTTACGCGTACCCTCAGGCGCAATGGCAAGAATAAAATCCTTGTGTTTGTTGAATTGTTCAATCACTTGAGAGACCATATCCTTTCTGGAATTTCGGTCAACAGGTGTGCCACCCAATCCTCTGAACAACCATCCAAACGGCCCGTCAAACAATTCCTTCTTTCCGAGGAACCTTGCTCTGGTTAATCTCAATTGACTTCTTGCCATAACCCCAATGACGAAGTCCCAGTTGCTGGTATGGGGCGCTACGGCCACGATATATTTATTCAGATCAGGTAGTGTACCTGAAATTTTCCAACCGGAGAGTTTAAACAATAACCTGAATAACCAATTCATACTTAGTTTCTGAACAACCCTTCAATACTTTTTCGATCCGGCTCTGAATTTCTTGTGAGCTGCAATTTACCTTCTTTCATCATGCGATCGGTTGTGAATAAGGCTGGTTTGTTGCCAGCCCAGGCCCGTCTTGCTAAGCCATTCTGTACATCAAACGACAACATTCGCTCTGCGCGATCAGATGCATCTTTGGTACCATCGAGAAATAATCCAAAGCCTCCGTTTATTACTTCTCCCCAACCAACTCCGCCTCCATTGTGCAAGGAGATCCAGGTAGCACCACGGAAGGAATCACCAACAAAATTATGGACAGCCATATCGGCGGTGAATTTCGAGCCGTCATAAATATTTGAAGTTTCACGATATGGGCTATCGGTGCCGGAAACATCGTGATGGTCTCTCCCTAAAATAACAGGTCCGATTTGTCCCTGAGCGATGGCCTGGTTAAATGCCTTTGCAATTTCAATGCGACCTTCGGTGTCGGCATACAGGATTCTGGCCTTTGATCCAACGACTAGTTTATTGGTTTTGGCCTGATTGATCCACAATAAATTGTCCTTAAGCTGGCTTGAAGTTTCAGGTGTCGCAGAATTTAAAAGTCTTTGTAAAACTGCGGAGGCAATGGCATCAGTATTATCCAGATCTTCCTGGGTACCTGAGGCGCAGACCCATCGAAAAGGACCAAAGCCATAATCAAAACACATCGGGCCCATAATGTCCTGAACGTAGGAAGGATATCTGAAGGTTTTTTGATCAGGCAGCATGACTTCGGCCCCAGACCTGTAGGCTTCGAGCAAAAAAGCGTTTCCGTAATCAAAAAAGTAGGTGCCCTTGGCAGTATGCCTATTAATGGCGGCCGCTTGTCTTACCAAAGATTTTTTTACTTCAATTTTGAAGGCATCAGGCTCATCAACCATTAATTGGTTTGCCTTTTCAAAAGTCAGACCTACCGGATAATACCCTCCTGCCCATGGATTGTGTAAGGACGTCTGGTCCGAACCAATGTCAACGAAAATATTTTCCTGATCAAATTTCTCCCAGACTTCAACAATATTTCCTCTAAAGGCTAAGGATACTATTTCTCCATTGATTTTTGCAGCTTTTACTCTTGAAACAAGCTTATTCAAATCATCAAAAACTTCATCTACCCAACCTTGTTCATGACGCTTAAATGTTGCCTTGTCGTTAACTTCAGCCACCACCGTTATGCAACCTGCAATATTTCCAGCTTTGGGTTGTGCGCCACTCATACCGCCCAACCCTGAGGTAAGAAAAAGTTTTCCTTTGAGCCCCTCACCTGCTTTTGAAATCTTCCTTCCGGCATTCAAAATGGTGATGTTTGTTCCATGAACGATTCCCTGCGGACCGATGTACATGTAGGAACCAGCAGTCATTTGACCGTATTGCGTAACACCTAAGGCATTGAAACGCTCCCAATCATCTGGTTTGGAATAATTGGGAATCATCATGCCATTGGTAACCACCACCCTTGGCGATTCCTTTGAGGAAGGAAAAAGACCCATTGGGTGACCGCTGTACATGTGCAGCGTTTGCTCATCGGTCATGGTGGCGAGGTATTTCATGGTCAGGCGGTACTGTGCCCAGTTCTGAAATACTGCACCATTGCCGCCATAGGTTATCAGTTCATGCGGATGTTGTGCAACGGCCGGATCCAGGTTGTTCTGGATCATCAACATAATTGCTGCCGCCTGTTTTGACTGATGGGGGTATTCTGAAATCGGTCGCGCCCGCATGACATAGTGAGGCCTGAACCGATACATATAAATTCTCCCAAAACGTCTTAGTTCATCCAGGAATTCTTTCGCTAAAATATCATGGTGCTTCTGGGGGAAATACCGGAGTGCATTGAATAAAGCCTGAATTTTTTCATCTTCTGAAAGAAGATCTTTTCTAATTGGCGCGTGGCTTACGGAAGGATCAAATTCCTGTGCGGGTGGAAGAGCGTCCGGTATCCCCTCCAAAATTTGCTGTGCAAATTCAGTGGTCATTTTAATTATTGCGTCAATTGTTTATGGACGATAAGGCGAAAGTTCGGTCTAACCGCACACCTTTTTCGGTTTCCTTAACCGTACAACATTCATTCACCGGGTCGTGCTCAAAAAATAAAACAAATTTATTTTTAGCAGCCTTCATCAGAAATTCTTCCTTTTCCTGAAGCGTTAATAGAGGTCTTGTGTCGTATCCCATGACATACGGCAGTGGGATATGACCAACGGTAGGAAGCAAGTCTGCCATAAAGCAAACCGTATGGTCCCGGTAATGAATCATGGGGATCATCATCTTGTCGGTGTGACCAGAGCAGAAGAAAATATCCATGAATGTAAATCGGCTTGCAGCGCCCGGATCGATCATTCGAAGTTGACCACTTTCTTCAATTGGATCGATGTTTTCTTTTAGGAAACTCGCCTTTTCTCTAGCGTTCGGATGGGTAGCCCATATCCAATGATCCTGGTTGGACCAGTATCGTGCATTGGGGAAGGTCGTTACCAATTTACCATTGCGGTATTCCACTGAACCTCCGCAGTGATCAAAATGCAAATGGGTTATAAAGACATCTGTAATATCGGATGCACTAAAACCCGCCTGTTTCAATGAAGCATGCAATTCATAATCACCGGAAAGATGATAATGTTTGAAAAATTCTGGTTTTTGCTTGGTCCCTATGCCATTATCGATGAGCATGAGATGATTTCCATCTTCAATCAGAAGACACCGCATGGCCATGTCAATTTGATTGTTTTCATCGGCAGGATTGGTCCGTTGCCATATGGATTTTGGTACAACACCAAACATGGCGCCGCCATCCAGTTTAAAGCTTCCGGTATTAATGACGTGAAGCTTCATTTTAAAATCAGGAAGGTTCTTTCACAACACCCATAGCACTAAACTTTTCTATACGGTTGTTGATTCGTTCGTCAGCGGATAAGGCGTTCAGTTCACTAAACTCTTTTAGAAGCACACGTTTGAGCTCTGTTGACATTTCTTTCAAATTGTTGTGAGCGCCACCGAGCGGTTCCTTTATAATGCCATCGATTAATTTCAGGTTTAGCATGTCAGAAGCAGTAAGCTTGAGCACGTCAGCTGCTTTTTCCTTGTAGTCCCAGCTTCTCCATAGAATGGAGGAACAGGATTCAGGTGAAATAACTGAATACCACGTGTTTTCAAGCATCAGAACCTTATCGCCAATACCAATACCAAGTGCACCACCAGAAGCACCTTCACCGATGATGACACAAATGACAGGTACTTTGAGCATAAACATTTCGCGCAGATTCTTCGCAATGGCCTCGCCCTGACCACGCTCCTCTGCTTCAAGTCCTGGAAATGCGCCCGGCGTATCAATAAACGTTACGATTGGTTTATTGAATTTCTCAGCCATCTTCATCAGGCGTAAGGCTTTGCGGTAGCCTTCAGGATTGGCCATTCCAAAGTTCCTCATCTGCCGCTGCTTGGTGTTTCTTCCCTTTTGTTGCCCGATCAGCATGAAGGTCTGGCCATCAATAGAACCGAGTCCTCCTACCATCGCTTTATCATCCGAGACCTGACGATCGCCGTGCAGTTCGATAAAGTCGGTAGTCATTTCATAAATATAATCCAGTGTGTATGGCCTATCAGGGTGTCTTGAGAGTTGCACCCGTTGCCAACCTGTAAGATTTTCGAAGGTCTCATTCTTCAGCTCAAAAATCTTTTTCTCGAGTGCCCGGATGGCGTCCATAACGGACTTATCCGATTCATCGGCCAACTGCTTCATATCCTCAAGCTTTCGCTCTAACTCAGCAATGGGTTTTTCAAAATCAAGGAGCATAATTTAATGCGCTAAACGGGCTGCAATATAGGAAATTTAAGGGGCCTAGGTTTTGGGCAAACTCAGCGGTTATGCCCCTTTATTAGCTTTAATGAACGCATTTTGCCATCCATCACGCCACGAATCAAATAAAGTCCGGTTGGCAATGGCGTGGTGTTCCATGACTTGTCTTCGGAGCGTTCCAGAACAAAGGTTTTTCCCTGTACCGAAATGGCTTGCACAACCTCTGAATCGAAAGGAAGGAAAACAAAATCATCTGCCGGATTAGGGTATGGTTGATTAAAACCAATCGGAAAGGTTTCCTCTGATCCCGTAATCAGCGGGTAGTCGATGGTTACATCTGTGAACAAAAACACATCACCGGGTTGAAGGTTTAAGGTCACTGAATTACTTTTCACATCAAATTTCTTTCCAGAGTAGTATTCATACCAACTGCCTGAGTGAGGAAAATTTATATCGATCCCTTTGGCAGTTAGTTCAAAATTTCCGGCAATTACAGCGTTCATTTGAGAAGCGTCTGCTGGTTGATCGGAATAGTTCTTGTTTTTAATGCTAAGTACCTTGGTCAATCCGTCGTTTTTAAATTCGGCTACGCCATCCTGAAAAACCGAGAATAATTTTTTGAGTCGGATCAGGTCTGCAGCGTGGTTGAACAAGCCCATTCTGTAATAATCATTTTTAAAATCCCAACCAGGAGGCTTTGGTGACAATCTACAGTCGCCATCACCACCATCTGAACCTGGAGGATTAATCGATCCGTTTTCGCAGCGATTGATGGAATAATCAAATCCCAACTCACCGAATTGCCAAAGCATTTTAGGCCCTGGAACGAGGTAGAAGAAATTAGAGATTGATTTCATCCGACGAAGTGAAACTTCGGGGTCTTTTATATTGTATCCATCTTTTGAATTTCCGAAGGTGAGGTTTTTATACATCAATCGTTCTTCATCATGGCTCTCCATATAGCCTACGAGGTTCAAAACATTCCATCCTCTTGCGCTATGGTAAACACCTGCAACAGCGCTGTTCTCTGAATAGCCCATGGTTACCTGATTGTATGCATCGGTCATTTTACCCCAAAGCATCATTCCCTTTCCTTCCTCAGACCGATATTCAGCTAAAACTTTCTCTTCCTGATTTTCAGAAAGGTGTTCAAGGATAATCCAGGCGTTGGGCGAATGCGACCAAATTTTATCGGACATTCGTTTCAATAAATTGATACGAGACGCATCATAATTTCCCCAGGCTGAAACGTTGTTTGGATTGGAAGTTTGTGTAAAACCTTTGGATAAGTCGAATCTATATCCGTCGATGTGAAATTCCTTTAACCAATAATGGTTAACAGTGTCAAGATATGCCTTTGTATAGGCGCTTTCGTGGTTCAGGTCATAAAACACACTAAAGGGATGTGTTGCGGAGACGTTGAACCACTTATTGGACGCTGTGGGCGCAAATTTTTTGAAGTCGAAGTCCAGCATGACCATTGGGTTTGGTAGATCCTGGTGGTTCATTGCAATGTCCATGATTACGGCTATGCCGTTCGCATGACATCGATCTATAAATTCCTTCAATTTTTCAGCAGGTCCATAATATTTGTCGGGTGCAAACATAAATGTCGGGTTGTAGCCCCAACTATCATTGCCATTAAATTCCATTACAGGCATGAGCTGGACAGCGTTTACACCAAGACGTTTAAAGTACCCAATGGTGTCGATTAAATTTTTATAGGTTCTTCCTGTTGAACCAAAGAAATCACGAATGAGCAATTCATAAATGACCAAGGCGTTTTTATCAGGCCGTTGGTATTTGTCATACTTCCATTCAAACCTTGGTTTATTAGTTTGAAAGATGGAAACGCGATTGTAATACCACTCGCTGTTGAGTGCTTTGGCTGGAAAAGATTTAAGTGAGGGGTAGTTGGCCGCAGGAATCAGACGATCGTCAGGATCAAGTATTTTGTCCGCATAAGGATCAGCCATTTTAAGTCCACCATCTACGAGGTATTGAAAGGCATATTCTGTCAAGGGCTGAATTCCTGCGAGTTCTATCCAGAAAAATTCACCATCACGTTTCATGATATAGTCCTCTGTTGCCTGCCAATCCGATAAGTCACTGATCACATATGCCGAGGATTTACCTGGTGCTTGGAGGCACAAGGTAACCCGTGAAGGATCTGAGTGGTAATTAATTCCAGGTTGGATGTCCTTTGGTTTGGGTTGGAGTGGTGAATCTTTTCCCACAACGTAGGATATTAAAGTTTCTGCAGTTGCATTACCTGCCGTGGTTGTTGCGGTAATCTTTATTGATCCAGAGATGGGTGCATCGGGGACTGCAACCAGCGTCTGGAAGGTGGTGGTATTGGTTGAGGCTTGGATCTGAGTATTGTTTAAAAAAAATTTGAAGTCAGCGGGTACGGGTGATTCGGCCATTACGGATAGGCTTTGGCCTGATTTAAGGAATACTGAAGTTGATTGAGGTTCTTTTAAGGTGATTTGGTAGCCCAGTGATGCGATGTAGTCGGTCGATTGACCAAAGGACCAGTCATTTGCTTTTATGAGCATGCCTAGAGATTTCTCTGCAGCGATGGATGAAACAAAAAAATCAGCGGGTTTAAAAGTTATGGACCAGGTGACTTTACTGTTGGCAGTGGATTTGGTGAATTTGGCAGGATCCGCTGTAGATGTTGCTGGATTGATGTTGTAGCGTGAATCAATAGATTTGTTCGGGATCCAGACCCAGATCCAGGCATTGTTGAGGTTTGCCAGAGTGGTACCTGTGACATCATAGGTAACGGTAATTTGATCGTTGGGACCAAATACAGCGGGTGAGATTACCGGATTAACTGAAACCTTTTGAGCATAGCTTGTGGAACCCAATCCAACCAAAAGCAAAAGAATAAAGTAGTGCGCTCGCATAGATCTTTAGCGGCGCCAAAATAGTGATTTTAGGTTGGCAAAAAGAAGCCTGAAAGATGTATTATGCCTCGATCTTATCGTTTTACAATGAGCCTTCTGGTCTGAAGATAATTTTCGCCCTCAAGTTTGAGAAAATAAACTCCTGATGGCAGACCTTCAATATTAATTTCCCGGCCATTCGTATTAATCGGCATACTAAGAACCAAACTGCCTTTAGAGTCCATTATCGAAACTTTAAATTTTAAAACAGAAAGGTCCGAGCAATTAATCCTTATGGATTGTGCTGCAGGATTTGGGTAGATGGTTAATAATTCACGCTCTTTTAAAATTCCAGTAATGGTTAGGACAAAGTCATCAGACTGACTCGAACAACCATCTTTCGTAACAACAACTTTATATGCACCAAGTTCACTGATTTCTAACGTTTGATTGATTTTACCATTGAGCAGCTGGCCATTGAAGAACCATTGATAGCTTATTTCTTTTGATGATGAAAGCGTCACGCCTTCAGTACCCAAACCATCAGCCGAAATAATAGGCTTATCAGGCGATTTTTTCACAAGTACTTCAACTTGCACTTTAGCACTTTCACATTGTGTTGTTGTATTTTTCTGTGCAACGAAGAAAAGAAAGTTGCCAGGCAAATTTGTCGCAGGCACTGGGGCATTTGATGAGCCAATAGAATTAGGCAAATTGTTCTCATACCAAACCAGTCCATTACCAGAAACAGCTACGGCCGATAATGAGGTTGACTTTTCACCAGAGCAATAAGTATATGATTTAATTGCTTCGGGAATTGCAGGTAGGTTATTTACAATAACATTGATTTTAGACCTGGAACTTTCACATCCTGTGGATGTATTTTTTTGAGCAACGTAATAAGCAACAGAACCGGTTGATGTAATATCTGGCAAGGTAGCGGTGGTGCTGGCATTACCGCCAAGAGCATCATTTCCATACCATAGCAAAATATTTGGTGCCGTTGCAATAGCCGTAAGCAATTTAGGGGGTTGACCAAGACAGTAGGAGACGTCCTGCACCTGTGGGGCTGAAGGCAAATCGTTTACTTTGACAGTAATTAAAGCGCGAGGACTTGTACATCCAGTTGCCGAATTCAATTGAGAAAGATAAAATTTCTGTTCACCTACAATGCTTGTTGAAGGTGTTGGCGCTTCAGCTGAACCTGTTCCCCCTGTCGCATTCGTGCCGTACCAGAGTATAGAGAGGTTTGCCGCAGGCTGTACATTTAATTGAGCAGATGGATCATCTTTACAAAAAGCCTTATCCGCAACGGTAGGTACCTCTGGTGTTTTATTAACCACAAAACGTATCCTGGCCCGTGTACTCTCGCAGTTGTTGGAGCTTGATTTTTGACTGACGTAATAATTTACATCTGTTTCACTAGTTGTTGTCGGAGTCGGTGCTGTGGAAGTTGACGTCCCTCCTGTTGAAGCCGTACCATAACATAGCAATTGATTTCCAGTATTCGCAGTGGCAGACAATGCAACAGCGGTGACGCCTGAACAAAGACTTAGATCACTCACCGTAGGTGCACCGGGCGTTTCCTTTACGGTGAGGGTAAGTTTAACCCTTTCACTTTCACATCCTGAGGTAATCACTTTCTGAGCCACATAAAAAGCAAACACACCACTGACATCTAATGCCGCAACAGGCGCAGATTCTGCTGCTTGACCTCCGGTTTCATTGTTACCATACCACACCAAACTTGAACCTGAAGATGGTGTTGCGGTAAGGGTTAAATTACCAGCGGCGGAGCATGTTGAAACATCCTGAATTGTTGGTGTTGCCGGCCTAGCCGTAACAGTGACTGAAATTTTAGCTCTGGCACTCTCGCAGCCAGTGATTGGATTTTTTTGAGAAACGTAGTAATCTGTTACCGTAGCGGATGATGTTCCAGGAACAGGCGCAGTCACTGTCGAAGTGCCACCGCTGGCCGATGTACCATACCAAAGGAGCACATTGCCTTGATCCGCCGTAGCTGTTAGCGGAGCAGCAGTTTGACCAATACATATTCCAGTGTTATTTACCGTTGGAGCAGCAATCGAAAGGTTTATGGTTTTGTCCTGCCAATAAAGGATAGGATATCCTGAATATTGAATCCAATATTGACAAAAATCAAATCCATTTAACTTAGAGAGTGATGTAGTTCCATTGAAATCGGAGGCATTAAGACCTGAAATACCAGAAGTAAACCCAAATCCGACCTTAGGCAGTTGGCCCGTTGACTCCTGATTATAGAATCCAGATTGAACACTTCCCGAATTCAAGCCAATGAAAGCACCAGTTTCATTTTGACCACTAACCGTTCCTTTTGAAAAGCAAAATGAAATCTTGTTGGCTGATTCTCCTGCGAATCCTCCTGTATTGGTCACGCCGGAAACATTTCCTCCACTGTATGAGTTGGAAATACTACCGGTTGATGAATTTAATCCGACAAAGCCACCAACATTTGTCCTTAAACTAGTGATGTTTCCTATTGAAAAGCAAAGTGACACAGCTCCTGTATTTTCACCAATAAAGCCTCCGACATTGTCACCAAAGTTGTTACCAGTGACTGAGCCAGTCGCATAACTATTTGTGACATTGGCTGTATTCTTTCCAATAAGACCCCCAAGAATAGCCGCCGCATTTATAGATCCGGTAGCATATGAATCTGTTACTGAACCGGTATTGGTGCCTATCAATCCACCCACAAAGCTGCCCGATGGAGTTAAGTTGCCGGTAGCATAGCATTTTGAAATGGTACCGCCATTTTCACCAATCAGACCTCCAACGAAACGTTGAGCCGATAAAATATTTCCTGTCGCGTAAGAATTGGTAATAGGTCCCGAGTTGGTTCCAATTAATCCACCTGTAGCTGGGCCATTACAAACTGAGCATCCCGAAACACTACCCGTTGAATAGCAATCAACCACACCACCAGTTCCATTTATCCCTATCAAACCGCCTATATAGTAACCTGCGGACACGTTACCTGAGGCGTATGAATTTTTAACCTCAAAGTTTCCATTTGTTTTTGACCCTATAAGTCCACCAACAAACCTGCAGGCCGAACAACTCAGTACATTACCTGTTGAATAGGAATCTGTAACAGAACCACTGGTTATTCCAATTAACCCACCAACATACTCACCCGCACTGACTATTGCAGATGAGCTGCAAAATGAAATAAGAGACTGGCTGTTGTTATTACCAACGAGACCACCACAATTATCTCCTGAACTGGTTACGGCGCCTGATACCTGGCAGTTGTTTATCGATGAGGAATTTCCTTCAATCCACCCAACAATTCCTCCAGTATTTGGTCCGCCACTAATGGTCACATTGATCAGTTTAATTTTACTGATTTTGGCATTTGAGATGAATCCAAATAAACCCTGATACGCTGTTGATGACCTATTTACCACCAGGTTTTCGATCTTAAAATTCCCTCCATCATAAGTTCCCCGGAATTTGAATGACTGGCTTCCAATGGGAAGGAAACCTGCGCCTGAATTTAATTGTGTACTGCCTGATGCGTCTATATCAATGGTTTGCTTAAAAAATTTGTCAAAATTATCGACATCGGTACTAAGTGTCCTTAAGTCGTTAAAACTTGAAATCAGATAGGGTGAGGATTCTGATCCATTTCCTCCGGAATATTGAGACCTAGCTTTGGTAATTAAAAAAAGGAAAAATAGTGCAAGAGATTTTTTGAGGAAAAGTGAATTGGACATCTAGGACAGTTTTTTTTTAGGAGAATAAGTTTCACTAAATCTTCCTGGTTGCAAGCACCGTAGAGGGTTCAAGCAAAAGTTAATTCGGTGTCAATGGCAACTAAAATGGAGCAAAATGATTTTGTGAATTTTGTTGCGTATGCCAAATGGAACTGTATGATGCTAATACCCAATTTTTTTTCCTATTTTTCCTCCAAATCCTTCTAACGTGAATTTCCCTAAACATCAGCTCCGATTTAAGACCTGGACTATTCTATTAATCCTTATAGAAATTGGGCTGGTTGCCTGCACTGAGAAAATTAGTGAATTCAAGGTAACGGTAACCGCATCGCCTGTGGAAGGTGGATCTACGGAACCAGCCGGTGGAGTGTATAATGAAGGCACCAACTTGACCATTACGGCTATTCCAACCCCAGGTTGGAATTTTGTGAATTGGACTGGTGATAAAGAGTCAGACGAAAATCCCCTGTCCGTTGAAGTCACCCAAGATTTCAATCTGACGGCAAATTTCATCCAACCGCCTGCGATCAATCGAGTGAAAATTAATACAGAAGGAAATACGATTGTAAACGAACCTAAAGTCGGCGCTAAACTGGAACATTATTTTGGTAATGATTTGGTGAAATCAACACCCATAGGAATTGAATACAGGGGCAAGTATTCATACATCGTCAATCCACAGAAATCATATGGACTGGAAATTTGGGATGCAGCGCAAAAAGAAACTACAACGGAAATGTTCGGAATGCCCATTGGAGAAGATTGGATCCTGTATGCTCCATACAACGACAGAACGTTCATGAATAACTACCTCATTTACCGACTATCGAATGAAGTGAAAAGATATGCAGTGCGAACCGATTGGACTGAGTTGGAAATTAATGGAGATTACCTTGGTGTTTATGTTTTCATGGAGAAAGTTGACCGCAGTGCACCACGACTTAATCTGACCAAGCTTGGTTCATCGGATCTGTCTGGCACGAACGTGACCGGTGGATATATTTTTAAAATAGATAAGACAGACGGCGAGACCTGGGCGGACCATTCGAATTATACAGCAGCGGTATCATGGCGCTCCCCATATGACACCAAAGGAGTGCTTTTATCCTACGCACCATACGGTGGTAAAAATTCGGAAGAAACGTACTATGTATATGAGTACCCTAAAGCTACTTCCATCAAATCGCAGCAAAAGGATTATATAGCCAAGTACATGGTTGATTTTGAACAGTCACTTCTTAAAGATGATTTTTCTTCTAACACCAGGACCTACACGGATTACATCGACATAGCGTCTTTTGTTGACCATTTTTTACTTAATGAGCTGACTGCCAATCCGGATGCCTATCGCCTTAGCACTTTTTTGTATAAGGACAGAAGTAGTAAGGTTTTTATCGGCCCTGTTTGGGATTTTGATTTTGCCTTTGGCAACGAAGGACGCAGCCAAACGAATCAATGGATTTACGAATACAATAAAAATTATCCGAATGATTTGTGGTTGATCAATTTCTGGTGGCCAAGGCTCATGCAGGATCCTCAGTTTAAAGCCGCTCTTAAAACGCGTTGGAATGAAATGAAAGTCCAAGCCATCAATACGCAGAACATAAACAAAATAATTGATGAACAATCTGATTACCTGATAAAGGCCGGTGCCGTAGCTCGACATTTCAAACGTTGGCCAGATTTATTTCCAGAGTCTAAAACAGAATCAGCGTATGTGGCCTCCTACCGCAATCAAATATCCATTAAGAAGAACTGGATAAAGGATAGGATTCAATGGATGGATTCCCAGATCAGTAAATTTTAAGGCAGGTCTTCAATTAATTATCTGGCCAGGATAATTAGTGCCAATCCAGCCAGATAGCATAAGATCATGATTGCTAATATTTTATTGGTTCCTTTTGGTGCACCTGAAAATTCTTTCCAAATCAAGATTCCCCACAATGCAGCGATGACTGTGGCACCCTGTCCTAGGCCGTAACTAATTGCAGGACCGGCAAGACCAGAAGCCAGAATATTGAAACTCATTCCAACACACCAAACCACACCACCCATCATACCGATCAGGTGATTCCTAGCAGACCCGGAAAAATACTGATTGTAGGTAACTGGTTTGCCAACGGCCGGTCTAGCCATTAAAATAGAATTGAAAATAAAATTACTTAAAACTATTCCCACTGCGAATACCACTACTGCGGTGTAAGGACTTAGCTTACCTGTCTCCGGAACTGAAAAATCAGCGAACATCGAACCTGCCACATATCGGTAAAACAACCCCATCATTGACCCACTGATTACCGATAACAACAGTCCCATCCCCGTTACACCTGAACCAACCGTTGACATCCGGCGGTAAGCAAAAGCATTTAATAAAATGGCAGCAGACACTGACACCACACCAATTGAAAGCAACATCGAATCACCAACTGGATTATCCAGGTAATTGATCACTACCCCAATCACCAGCGCTAAACCAATTCCAACTGGAAATGCTACCGACATGCCCGCAATAGAAATAGCTGCTCCCAATAAAATATTCGCCGCATTGAAAACAATTCCCCCTAGAAGCGCTGAAGTAATATTCGAACGATCTGCCTGAAATAGATCGGTTAAAAAGTCTCTTCCCTCCGACCCCGTCGAACCCAAGGTTAGCGCAAGGATTAGTGAACAAATTAAAATTCCCCACACGTAATCCCAGTAAAACAATTCAAATCGCCAACCGTCTTTGGTCAACTTGGTAGCATTGGCCCAGGATCCCCAACAGAACATGGTGATCACACAAAAGAAAACGGCCGATGAATAACTTGTTAGGATAAACATGATATGGTCCTAATATGTTGCTTTATAAGGAGTCGAACCATACACCAGTACATCCTCTACCCTAAGCTTAAATTCCGAATCAGGATTTAAAAGTCGAAGGATTACCTTATGCTTTCCATCGGGCAAATTGTATCGCCAAAATAATTCATGCCTGCGAGCCCTGAAGTTCGCCGGCAAAGAGACCCGCTCGATTAGTGATCCATCAACATACATTTCAGCTTGAAAAGAAAATTCACCCTTATAATCCCAATTGCTGCGGCTAACTGGTTTTGCTTCACCACGAACCACCAAGCCCTTACCAGTTACCTCAAAGGAAATCTCATCGGTGAGGTCTTTTCCAATAAAGGTTTTGGAAATCGGGAAATGGCCGGGAAAGGTTTGCTCAAAACGAACCGGTACAGGCGCTTCCGCATTGATTGAAACCATTTCACGCTCGACCTTACCCCCATTCTTTTCGATAATCTTCAATGCATGCTTAAGTCCGATTGAATACACGTCATTGAGCGACATGGTGGTGTATTTAAAATCAATATCCTCAGCCTCCTTCAACCCCATTTTCCAATAAGCCGGAATTTTTTCATAACCCAACATGGTTCCAAGGATTCCTGCCGCGGAGGATGGATTGCAATCGGCATCCTGACCAGCACGTGCACTGATTTCCAAGGTTCTTGTATAATCACCATTCCCGTACAACAATCCCAATACAATGTAGGCCGCATTCACCTTGGCATCGATATTAAAAGCACTAAATACACCATCCGGACAGCCTACCTCGCTGGACCATTTCTTCTGAATCTCAAACCAATTTCTTTTCCAATCGTCCGGGTATTGTTTATGCCAGGCAATCACGTCTTTGATGCATTGATAAAATGGACTTTGCGTTGGAATGGTTTTCAGGGCTTCGGTAACAATAAATCGAACGTCATTACTGAAGAACGCCAATGAATACATGGCTCCCACAAATACACCACCATACCATCCTTCACCAGAATTCATGATGTGTCCGATAGGGTCTCCGATTTTAGCGGCTGTGTTTGGCATGCCAGGTGACATCAGCCCGGAAAAATCAGCTTCAATCTGAAAATCAATATCATCGGCATGGGGATTGGACTCCCAGGTACCGGATTTGGGCGGCATGATTCCATTGAGGATGTTATAGCGAGCACCCTGGTTTGCATGCCAAAGAGCGTACCCGGCGTTGGCGAATGCTTTCGCATGACATTCGATCGGTGCATCCAGACCTTCCCTTTCAAAGATGTCTACAAATGTCAGATCCATGTACAGGTCATCATACAAACCCGCATTGTTTTCCATGGTATGCTTCAAATAACCATCATACCAAACGATGGGCTGATAATCATTGATCATGGTCCCATTAAATCTGAACTCAACCGGACCACCAAAGGTTACACCGATGGTCTGACCCGCCCAACCACCTTTAATTTTATCTTTTAGAGATTCCAGACTTATGGTTTTCAATTGTGCGGTGGCATCATTGAGCAGCAACAATAGAAGAAGGACTGGTAGCAACCTTATTATTTTCATATAGTGGTTTATGGTTTTAATTCTTTTCGGAGAGGCATGGAAACTTGTGCGCCCATACGCGTAACAGAAATAGACGCAGCTTCACAGGCCCATTGAACTGCGGTCTCTAGATTTTTATTTTCAGCCAATGCAACTGCCAAGGCACCATTGAAGCAATCACCAGCAGCAGTTGAGTCGATGGCGTGCACCTGAGGAGAGGCCGTCATCCATCTGCTTTTTCCATCCGATACAAAAGCGCCTTTTTCCCCGAGTGTAATAACAACAATTTGAACACCTTGTTCATGAAACCATTCAGCAGATTTGGTGGCGGATTTCAAATCGATTACGTTGATGCCAGTAAGTAAAGAAGCTTCCGTTTCATTTGGTGTAATGATTTGGATGCGTGGATACCAATGGAGCGGAATTTTGGCTGCCGGTGCTGGATTAAGAATCCGGATATCGCCGGTGGAGGATTCCTTTAATATCTTTTCAATGGTATCCATAGGAATTTCCAATTGCATCAAAATGATCTTCGATTCCCTTGTTGATTCTAAGGCGTTAATTGCCTCCTTAGCACCTAGCTTGGCATTCGCCCCTGGAGCTACGACAATAGAATTACGTCCCTGATCGTCCACACTAATCAATGCGACACCGGTGGCAGCCGAAGGATGCCGTGTAACAAATGTGATGTCCATCCCTTCCCTTTGGAATCCTTTTAAAGCTTCATCGCCAAAAGAATCGGAACCGAGTGAAGTAACAAAAGTGACACTCCCACCCAACCTTGAAGCCGCAACAGCCTGATTTGCACCTTTGCCGCCTTGGAATACCATGAACTCGCCACCCAAAATGGTTTCACCAGGCATAGGGATGCGGGGGCTTTTGACAACCATATCGGTATTGGAACTTCCGATTACAAAAATTGTTCGCTGACTGGTTGCCATACCGGTTTAATGGTAAATGAAATTTAGTTAAAAACAATCATCAGACGTTCATAAACAGGTATTTCACCATAAAGAATAATTCCACCGTCGGTGTAAACGTGATCAATATTTAAAGGAAGAGCGTTAAATTCAAGACGGTGATTTAAACCATCAAACCCTCAACCCATGAAAATTTCATCAACCCTCCTACTTCTGCTGGTGTGCACTTCCTTGTTTGGTCAGTCAAGGGTGTACGACAATCTGTCGGTTCCCAGTAAGATTCTGAAAATGGAAAGGAAGTATGCCATTTACCTTCCTGCGGGATACGATCAATCGCAAAGAAGTTATCCTGTATTGTATTTGCTGCATGGCGGAGGTGATGATCAAACAGGTTGGGTACAATTCGGTGAGGTTCAGCACATCGCCGATCAGGCCATTGCCGATGGAAGTGCAACACCCATGATTATTGTTATGCCGGATGCCAATACCGGCACGAGAGGTTATTTCAATTCACCTGATAATGAGTGGCGCTACGAAGATTTTTTCTTTGATGAATTTATGCCGTTCAGGGAAAAGGTGACAGCTGCCGCAGTAGGTTTTTGCAAGTGATTCGCCACGGTCTATATCAGATTGGCTGCAAGCGTACCAAAGGATTGCTAGAAGAATCAGGGCTGACAGCCGGGTGAGAAGATTCATTGGTAATTGTCGTCGAAAGTTAACCATTGAGAGGAAAGGATTGAATGGTCATTGCCTGCAGATTGGGTAAATTCTACGATTATCAAGAAAATGAACGTATAGCTACTCGGTTTTAATCATCCATTATTCTCCGCATAAAAAGCGACGAATAGTTTGAGGATGCGGAGAATCTATCTTACATTCACCGCAAATAACGCGACGAATGTACATTCATGAACATCCACACTGGCCCAATTTCACATGGGATAAGGAGAAGGTTCAAGGCTTATTAATAGAGGTAAGTCACAGGCAGGGTCGACTCATCGGGAGGATGGAAAACCTTGGGTTTAAACTCCAAAAAGAGGCTTTATTGGAAACAATGACCTTGGAGATCATTAAATCAAATGAGATTGAAGGTGAGATACTGAACAATTCTGAGGTTCGATCCTCCATTGCCCGTAGACTTGGAATAGAAATCGCGGGGCTTGTACCCTCCGACAGGAATGTGGATGGCCTGGTTGATGTTATGCTCGACGCAACTCAAAATTTTAATAAGCCACTCTCAGATTTGCGCCTTTATCGATGGCACAATGCTTTGTTTCCTAAGGGGTATGGTTCGGATAGAAAAATTGTGGTTGGTCGATGGCGAAATAATACCAAGGATGATCCAATGCAGGTAGTTTCTGGTCCCATTGGACGGGAAAAAATTCATTTCAGGGCACCGGATCCATCGTTGTTGAAAGTTGAAATGAAGAGATTTTTAAAGTGGCACAACCAACATGAGGACATCAACCAAATTTTGAAAGCAGGTATAGCACACCTGTGGTTCATTACCGTTCATCCTTTTGATGACGGAAATGGCAGGTTGGCCAGAACAATCACTGAAATGCTCCTTTGTCGTGCAGATGGTATTTCAAGTAGGTTCTACAGCATGTCCTCTCAAATTCGCTTGGAGAGAAAACAGTACTATGAGATTCTTGAAAAGACCCAGAAAGGTGAATTAGAAATAACCTCATGGCTGGTTTGGTTCATTGATTGCCTGAATCGGGCTATAAAATCATCTGAGGAAAACTTGAAAAGAACTATCTATAAATCAAAGTATTGGGAAAAGTGTAAAGACCATAGTTTAAATGATCGTCAAAGAAGGATTATCAATAAAATGCTCGATGGATTTGAAGGTAAGTTAAGCTCTTCAAAATGGGCAAAAATTAATAAGTGCTCTCAAGACACTGCTCTGCGTGATGTTCAGGATCTTATTGCAAAAGGGCTCATGGAAAAACAACCTGGGGGTAGTCGGAACACTAGTTATGACCTGGTGGCACTTGATTAGGGGTACTCGTTCCAGGGGAGTGGTTAAATCCACGATTTTTGACAGTTTTTAGCGTCAAAATGACGTCAATGGTCGCTGATTTATCAATTAAACAAATATATTTGCGGCCTGTTTTCAGGAGGAATACAGCAATTGAGTAGGCTGAAGTAGGTGTAGAGAAGTTGAGGTTTTATAAATATTGGTCCGGTAGTTCAGCTGGTTAGAATGTCCTGACGATTCTGTCAGGAAGGTCGACGGGTTGAATGGAAAGACAAAGAAGTGAAATTGAAATATTGGTCCGGTAGTTCAGCTGGTTAGAATGTCCTGACGATTCTGTCAGGAAGGTCGACGGGTTGAATGGAAAGACAAAGAAGTGAAATTGAAATATTGGTCCGGTAGTTCAGCTGGTTAGAATGTCCCGCGTGGCGGGAAGGTCGACGGGTTGAATGGAAAGACAAAGAAGTGAAATTGAAATATTGGTCCGGTAGTTCAGCTGGTTAGAATGCCTGCCTGTCACGCAGGAGGTCGCGGGTTCGAGTCCCGTCCGGACCGCAAAAAAGGAGCTCATTGGGCTCCTTTTTTATTTGCAGCATTGCTGCACTGCGTACCGTGGTTATTTAACTCAATTGTTACAGGGATGGGTGTGAAACCTGAAATTTCAATTTAGACATTCACAATAAGAGAAAGCGGATCAAATCTTCGGCACTGCATAACCATTCTTGTATTGCGCATTGATATACCCATTGGCTTCCTTTTCCTGAAATAGTCCTTTCGATCCATCCCAGTAAATTCTTCCTCCGGTACGATACGAGATGTTACCCATCTGACAAACTTTGGCAACATGGGCACCTGCCTGGATCGGACAGGTCAACTCACCAAACTTTCTGGATTTTACCACATCAATAAAATTCCTGGTATGTAAATCCAACCCACTTTCTTTCGTCGACCTTAAGGGTACTGCCTCCATCCTTTTTTCATCCGGGATTACCTCCCACCCACCGCGGGATAATACCAGTGTTCCATTGTTCCCGATATAACTTATTCCATGATCGCGGCCATAATTTCCGTTGCTGATGCTTTGGGCCTGTTCCCAAATCATACTATAACCGTCGAATTCATAAACTGTCGTAAGTGTGTCGGGTGTTTCGTGCGCTCCGTCAGGATAGGCATACTTACCCCCAATCGCCATCACGGACTTTGGCAAAGTTGCGTCCATACCTAACAATGCATAATCAATCAGATGGACCCCCCAGTCGGTCATGAGTCCGCCGGCATAATCCCAGTACCAACGGAAATTAAAATGGAAGCGGTTCTCATTAAACGCTCTTCGCGTGGCCGGACCCAACCACATGTTGTAGTTCACACCCGCCGGAACAGGCTTGTCTGGTTTTACTTCGATGTTGGTCATCCAACCCTGATAAGCCCAGGCTTTTACCGTTCTGATCTTCCCAAGTTTACCACTCTTTATAAAATTCAATGCCTCCACAAAATGGGGAACGCTGCGCTGCCATTGGCCACATTGAACCGCGCGACCATAACGCTCCTGAGCAGCTACCATAACATTGCATTCCTCAATGCTATTTCCTACCGGTTTCTCTACATACACATCCTTTCCTGCACTGCAGGCCTCCACCATTTGTAAACAATGCCAATGATCGGGTGTGCCGACGATTACTACATCGATGTCTTTATTCTCAAGCATTTTGCGATAATCACCATAAGTGGTCACCGCAGTTCCTGCCTTGGCCAACTCATATTTCCTCCAATTCAAAACATTGTCGTCGACATCACACAATCCCACGATGTTTACTTCCGGCAATTTCATCATTGATTTGGCGTCGGACCATCCCATGCCGTTAACTCCAATAACGCCAACATTAATTTTCCCATTTGCGCCTAAAATGGATTTTCCGGTAGCAAAGGAATTCATGGTGATACCAACACCAGCAGCTGCCATTCCAGCCTGACGGATAAATTTTCTTCGTGAAGTCATGTTTACTTTCGTTTGAGTCAGATAAAAATAGGATAAATACGCGAACGTTAATTCAATAAAAGTTTAAAAGGTTAGGGTTCCAGGTCCACTACGCAGCGAAAACCGACCGTAGCATTTCTTTCAAATCCCCTCGAAACCCTTAACAAATATTGTCTGTAGTGTAATTCGCGCGGACCTCCCTGAACATACCACCAGCTTGCCGACGGCCTAAAATAACTTCCACCCTTAAGAATAATATAACGATAGCTGCCGCTTTCGTACTCATCGGCTGTCATTTGCCAAACCGAGCCTACAAGATCCTGGAGACCGAAGATATTTGCACCACGAGGAAATTTACCTACCGGATACAATGAACCATCACCAAGATTACATCGCTCGCCAGGTATACCCTCCAATCGTGTAACCGTTAACGTTTCGTTCACATATTCTGTTTTTCGGGTAACAGGTTTCTTCTGAACCCAGGGCCATTCACGATAATCATTGGATTGAGCAGCATATTGCCATTCTATTTCAGTTGGTAATCTTTTTCCTTTCCATTTGGCGTAGGCCATAGCGTCTTCCAATGACACATTCACAACCGGAAAATTCTCTTCAATTGTTTTTGGCCTTCCCCCGCTCCAATGTTTCAGGAAATTAATCGTGTCTAAAGGCTTATAGTTGGTTGCCAACATAAATTGCAGGAACTCCTTATTGGTAACCGGATGGCGATCCATGGCAAAAGACTTTACGCTGGATGCTTCATTGGAATCCTCTGGATACCGAATGAATTCATCTCCGTGGGTGGTCTTCATTGTAAACTGACCGGCAGGAATTTTTACCATTCCAACTGGAATTGAATTCGTTACTGGAGTTTTGTGCGTAGTTGAAATCAAAATTGGTGTGCCAGGGGTAATAAATACTATCCGTTCATCCTGGAGTTCATTTTCCTGGTCGAAGGCCTGTACAACCAACTTTCCTTCAAATGATCCGAAATGATCTTTTGGCCTTATTGCACCTTCCCTACTTTCGAATTGCAATGGAACCTTGGAATAATCTGGATTGCCGGCCCAGATACGAATACGACGAGCGGTTTGATCAGACCAGGTCAGAGCACCATTTTTATAATCTACGACCAATGATTTTTTAAATACGGCGACACAACCGTTTTGCCCCTCATTGTTGGTCCCTGAAAACCATTTCGAAAAACCATCCACTTTGACCGACACTGATTTTAATCCACCTGAACCCTGAGGCTGTAGCTCTTCGTGGTTCCAAAGGTCTATCATGTGCTCATTTTCATCCATTGCAGTCCTGAAGAGCTTTCCATTAAAACCATCTGGAAGGTTGTTGTAAATGGTGAACAAACGTTTTGTGTTCAAACTGAATTCATTGACCCAAATGCTATCGTGCTCCGTGGGAATCAGCGGGGTAAATTTCCCCTGATAAAAATTGCTTGCGTTTTCTCTTAGGAGCATGGATGTTTTTCCCAGATAGCGGTATTGATCATCTTCCCAGTCGGGGTGACCGGGTGCAAACTGATTGATTTCGGTTCCATAGCCATTGAAAAATGCTGTAGCGTATTCACGAAGGATTGGCTCCTTGAAAACCTCGGCAACCCTAAAAATGGCAAAGTCATTCTGGATCAGCTTGTTGAGGTTGAGCATGGGCGGGTAATACAAGGCATTGTGTACCCTCCCGGCCACAATACCGGGCATATCTTTTGGAACTGCCATACCTTCACTGTACATCACAATTCCCAGCCTTACTGCGTCGGCCGCATCCTGTAATTCTTTACTGGATGATCCGCGGGTATCCAGTACAACACCATCGGCTCCTGTTTCACGAAGCAAAACTTTCAACCCTTCAAGGTGTGCTTCTTTGCGTGTGCCTTCATCCCATGGATTGTAGGCTATAAAAAAGCGAGTACCCATCCTACGCAAGGAATCGGCTTGCGCCTTAAGGGCAGGAAGACCACCCGGCAGGTCGCGATAGAGATCGAATTGGTTGCGCTGGTCCAATCCCAACGATGGCCAGGTGGGCCAAATGCATAGAACATCATCACCGCCGTAAAGTTTTTTACCCTTTTGGATAAAATCGGTGAGCCCGAATTTGCCTGACTTGTAATCGTAAAAACTTTTGTCCCATCCCATCAGCAAATGCATCACAAAGGCCTTTCGTATCCAAGCCTGATCGCTGCGTTGGTACATGGCGTTGTCAAATTTTTCAAGGTCAAAAAGTTTTCTGTGAGCGAAGCATCGGGTAATTCGATCTTGCCAATTACCTCTGACTGCCTCCAACCAAAGGTTGTATTCCACACTACCTCCAGGAAATAGAATGGTTTCAAATCGCTTGCGTGTTCCCTTTTGAATGGTCGTTGCATCACGCCGGCTCAAGGCAAAAAATTCAAGTTCACCAACTTTGTAATCGGTATAACCAAGCTCCCATGCATTGTCTGGCAAAATCACATTTACAGGGCTGCGCCCGGGTACCAACAGATGAGCACGTGAGAGTGGGTGATTGCCAAGGCCGGTGATCTGAATATTACTTTTGTTGACATCCAATGGCAGCACATTGCCCAGCCTAATTGTATCGGCGCTACTGTTTATCAATAAAAGCCGAAGGCGAAGAAAACCATCTTGCTTACTTTCACTGATTTCGGAAATTTCAATGGACGACGAGGTGCCGGCGTTATGCCAGGCTCCATTTAGCAGGAAACCAATCAATGGTTTATTGACCGCCTCAATCTTATTTCCATCAAATTCAATGTGTATAAGAGTTCCGTCTTCGATCTTTAAATGATCCAGTGACTGAGCCGATAAAGAAAAGGAAAAAGCAACAAAGGAGATTGACAGAAGGAATTTATAGACAGTCCTCTGCATTGTCAGGCATTTTTGAGGGACTTCCAATATTGAAAGTAGAATACACCAATGGCCAGCAAGCAAATGGCCAGTCCGAGGAACTCTCTTGACTCTTCGATGTAGGGGTATTGCATTTTGGCGAACTCCTCAAATAAAAGACTGAGGTTTTCAGATAAAAGCCAGTCTTTAATTCCATAGCGCAATTGAAACATTGCGTGAAGATATCCACCAACAAAAAGGAGCATAATGCGAGGAAGAAATTTTTCTGAAAAGGCCAACAAAGAAAATCCAACCATAGAAATGTAAATAAACATCCAGTAGTATGGATCCGGGTCGTTAATCTGCACGATGGTAAAAACCAGAAAGAGAACTGCTAAGGTTGCGTTCAGGATTTTCATGTCGAAGGTCGCTGAAAATTAATGTGATGGGTAGATTTAAAATAGGGCTCCGGCAATGGTAGCGGTCATCATGGTCGCTAGGAAGGCTGCGAGCATGGCACGCATTCCCAACCTGGACAGATCACCCTTTCTTACCTCAGCCAGTCCACCGATACCGCCAATTTGAATAGCGATGGAACTAAAGTTGGCAAATCCACACAACGCAAAAGTTGAAATCAGGACTGCTTTTTCACCCAGGAAACCTTTGGCTTTGTACGCTGAAAGATCGGCATAGGCCAAAAATTCATTCAACACCATTTTCTTACCAAGGAGACTACCCACCTGAAGTGATTCACTCCAGTCGATGCCCATCATAAAAGCAAAAACGCGGAAAAGCTGACCTAAAAGATATTCAAGACTTAGGCCGGAATAAACACCACCGGTTGAGGCGGTGATTATTTCGTTAATACCAAAAATTCCACCGACTCCATTGAGCATCCAATTCAGTGCAAGAATCATAGCGATAAAAGCGAGCAACATACCGCCGATGTTCAAAGCCAATTTTACCCCGTCGCTTACCCCACCAGCCAGAGCATCGATCAGGTTTACCCCCAATTGTTCTTTGTTCACCACAAGGCTGGAGTCGATTTTTTCAGGCTCGCTTTCAGGCAGGATCAGTTTGGACATAACGATGGCCGCCGGAGCATTCATGATGGATGCACATAAAAGATAGGTGGCAAAAGTTTGCCTGCCGGCAGGATCAGCACCGCCAAGCATACCAACGTAAACGGCCAGTACACTTCCAGCCAGCGTGGCCATACCGCCTGTCATCAAACAAAAAAGCTCAGACCGCGTCATGTTTTTTATGAATGGCTTGACGAGCAGCGGGGCTTCTGTCTGACCCATAAAAATATTGGCAGAAGCGGACAGGCATTCAGCGCCAGACAGCTTCATGGTTCGAACCATAATCCACGCAAAACCGTAGACAATTTTTTGAAGTATACCGAGGTAGTACAAGCCACTGGTAACTGCTGAGAAAAATATTACCGTAGGCAAAGCCTGGAAGGCGAATAAAAATCCGAGGCTATGTCCGGCGTTGGGGTCGTTAAAACTGTTGATGGATAGACCGCCAAATAAGAAAACTGCTCCTTGTCGGGCAAAATCAAGGAAGGCAACGAATTGGCTGCTCAGCCATCCGAAACCCTGATTGATGAATCCAACTTTAAAGATGGCGAGACCCAAAAAAATCTGAAGGATGATTCCAATGATAACGGTTCGCCAGGGTACGGAACCTTTGTTCCAGGAGATGAGGTAGCCGATCAGAACTATAAATCCAAGGCCAATGATTCCGCGTAATATTTCCATTTTTCAGGGATAAGACAATCCTGAAAGGTAAGGAAATAAGCGATTAAATCAGTTCCGTTTGTTGAGTTCGTCGCGGATGCGGGCAGCCCGTTCGTAATCTTCGTTATCAATTGCCTGCTTGAGCAATTCATTTAACTTATCGACGCTCAGACCTTTAAGTTCGCCAGACTTTTTTGATGGTTTTGCCTTGCCTGATGAAGAGGGCTTCACCGACTTTTTTATTTCTTCCTCCCCTTCTCCTTGTTCGAGGTCAGCTTCGGCTTCCTCCTCTTGTTCGGTTACTGTTACACCTGCTTCGTTCAGCACGCTGTCGTAGGTATAGATAGAAGCACCGAAGCGAAGACCAATGGCGATGGCATCGGAAGGTCTTGAATCGATGGAGCTATGTTTCTCGCCGTCGGTGACGACCACCTGGGCAAAGAATACCCCCTCCTTGATATCAGAAATTATAATCTCCTCGACGCGGAAATTGAAGATGTTACCAAATGATTTGAAAAGATCGTGCGTCATGGGTCTTGAAGGCGTGATCTTTTCAATTTCTATGGCGATGGCCTGGGCCTCGAACATTCCGATAATAATGGGCAGACGGCGGTTGCCTTGTACTTCACCTAGAACCAAAGCGAACGAGCCAGATTGTGACTGACTCGACGAAAGTCCAAGGATTTCCAGTTTTATTTTGTTCATGCAGAGTTCCTGAGTGCAGCTGTTAATTTAGGAACAACCTCGAAGGCATCGCCAACAATACCATAATCGGCTGCTTTGAAGAAAGGACAATCAGCATCTTTGTTGATGACCACAATGCATTTGGAACCATTAACACCTGCAAGATGCTGGATGGCGCCAGAGATGCCAATGGCGATGTATAACTGAGGTGCAACTTTGATTCCGGTCTGACCAACGTGTTCATGGTGTGGACGCCAACCCATATCGGAAACCGGTTTGCTGCATCCAGTAGCAGCGCCAAGCGTTTTTGCCAGCTCTTCAAGCATTTTCCAATGCTCTGGACCTTTCATACCACGACCACCGGAGACTACGACCTCGGCTTCAGGTAGCAGTATATCGCCGGTTGATTTCTCTACACTCAGAACTTTGAGACCAAAGGCAGTAGAGGAAAATGATGGTGTGAAATTAACAACGGAGCATTGGCAAGGTTTCTCGCTTGCTTCAGCTGCATTTTTTCTAATCACCAGAACCTGACAATCGGCCGTGGTGGTGACTGTGGAAAAAGCTTTACCTGTGAAGATTGATCTTTTGTATTGGTTGTCGAGCGAAGGTTCGGTAATGCCGGTTACCAGGCTCGCTGAAAGCTTGACGGCTACCCTTGCTGCGACGACTGATGAGAGCACGGATCCAAAAAAGATAACCTGTTTACTTTGCTCCTGTACCGCTGCAGCTGCAATGGCTTCGGCCATGGCAACAGGTTGCCCCTGATTAAGCCGGGGGTCTGAAACGTGCAGTACTTTTGAGACACCGTACTTGCCAAGAGAATTAAGTTCTTCGTTGGAACATTCGCCCAATACAACTGCAGTGATGGAGGAAGGATTTAGCGCCCGCGCGAAGCACACCGCCTCGAGCGCACCCTTCTTTATTTTTCCTTCGTTGGTTTCCGCAAAAAAAATCATAATCGGATATTATCTGAGGATTGAACTAATTAAAGGACTTTCGCTTCGTTTTTTAATCTGGTGACCAATTCTGAAACCTGTTCAGCAGGAATCATTTTAACAGCACCTTTAGTGGGAGGAAGTTCGAAACGGGTTACCTGTGAGCGTGACTCATTTGAGGTTGGCTCAACAACTTTCAGCGGTTTTGTTCGAGCACCCATGATTCCACGCATGTTGGGAATTTTCCATTCTGCAATGGGTTCCTGACAGCCGGCGATGAGCGGTAAATCACATTGAACAGTTTCTTTACCACCCTCGATTTCTCTTACCATGGTAGCAGTATTGCCATTCAGATCTAACTTCATAACCGGTGAAACGGAGGGCCAACCCAGAAGCTCGGCTGTCATGGCATGTACGACGCCACCATTATGGTCGATGGACTCTCTTCCCATGAGGACAAGGTCGTAACCACCTTCTTTTATGACGGAAGCAAGTTGGGTTGCAACCTGAAAAGAGTCGGTTGGAAGAAAATTAATCCTGATGGCATCATCCGCACCAATAGCCAGTGCTTTACGGATTGTGGGCTCGGTTTCGGGGCCTCCGGCACAGACCACGGTTACAGCGGCTTGTTGGGCTTCTTTTATTTCGATGGCGCGGGCAAGGGCATAGTCATCGTATGGACCGATAATAAACTGAACCCCGTTGGTATCAAATTTTGAATTGTTGTCGCTGAAAGCGATTCGAGAGGTGGTGTCGGGAACGTGGGTAATGCAAACCAGTATCTTCATAATCAGTCACTTACGTATTCTCACCGAAATACCGGCGAAGATAAATTAAATATCGAAGAAAGGAAGGCGGTTTTGGTGGTGTAAAAGATGAATTTCATCAATGGAGAAATCAGGCAAAAACAAATAGAAGCAGACCGATAAAGAGGGAAACCACCAGCGCTCTAAGGGCATCGCTGGAAGGGATGAACCCCCGGCGTTTCCAATTGCGGTAGCTTAGGAAGAAGTTAAGGAGTGTAACCAACGCAATGGGGATGGTGAACAACTCGGTGACTACTGAAATCCAAACCATTTCGATCGACAACTCGCTGATGGTAATCAGGCCCATGAACCAGACTGCGGCGCCAAGGCTTATCCAAAGATTAAGTCTTTCAGTCATGGCAAGGGGAACCAGTGGTGATGAAACTACGGATTGGCGACAGAAAAACTGGTACTAACAATAACTTCATACCCTAAGTTATCAATTGATCTGAAATTGCCATCAGCAATCGGTTATCCGTGGTTAGATTTCGGAATGGAACAAATGCGTTGTATAGTGATCAAGGAGCCTGGAGGGCCTGAAGTTTTACGCTATGAATTTCGACCAAGACCATCGGCTGGTCCCGGGCAGGTACTGATTAAAGTTGTTTCAGCTGGGGTTAATCGTCCGGATGTCGCGCAGCGCAAGGGACATTATCCGCCCCCATTATGGGCACCGCAGGATATACCAGGGTTGGAGGTGGCTGGCATCGTTGAAGCAGTTGGACCAGGGTGTGGGGGGAAAGGTATTAAGCAGGGTGATGCGGTTTGTGCTTTGGTGAGCGGAGGTGGGTATGCTGAGTACGTTGTGGCTGAGGCGGACCACTGTATACCTGTTGGGGATGGAATAGATTTGGAGGCTTCAGGAGCTTTACCTGAGTCCATTTTCACAGTTTATCATAACGTTTTCGAGCGTGGTGCTATTAAGCGCGGTGAGACCCTCTTGGTACAGGGAGGGACGAGCGGCATCGGAGTTATGGCCATACAGATGGCCCGGGCAGCGGGTGCAACGGTCTTGGCGACGGCGGGTAGCGAAATGAAATGTCGGGCATGCGAAAGGCTGGGCGCGCACCTGGCGGTGGACTACAAACTTCAATCTTTTAAGGATGAAGTGCTGCGGTACACTGCGGGCCGAGGGGTTGATGTAGTGCTTGACATGATTGGCGGACCTTATCTGAACGACCACCTTGAATTGTTGAGGGAGGACGGAAGACTTTTACTGATCAACTTTATGGGTGGCAATCAAGCTCAACTTTCACTAACACCTATATTACGTAAAAGACTGACGATCAGCGGTTCAACACTTCGATCAAGAAGTAATGAATTTAAGGCCCGGTTGACAAAAGAAATTATCAAAGTTGTATGGCCTATGATGGTTAGCGGAAAGGTGAAGCCAGTGATTGACGCCATCTATCCACTTTCAGAGGCAGCGAGTGCTCACCGGAAGATGGAATTGAGTACCCACATAGGGAAGATCTTGCTGGTACCCGAAAAATAGAACAGGCGACTAGCCGAGGTAAGCCTTTAGGAGCTTGCTTCGTGTGCTGTTCTTGAGTTTGCGTGTTGCCTTTTCTTTGATTTGCCTTACGCGTTCACGCGTGAGGTCGAACTTCTCTCCTATTTCTTCAAGCGTCATTGCCTGAGAGCCATCCAATCCAAAGTATGAAGAAATCACCAGCGATTCTCTTTCGGAGAGGGTTGATAATGCGCGTTGTACTTCTTTTCTGAGTGACCCTTCCATCAGACCTTGGTCAGGAGTTTGCTCACCGTTGTCTTGCAGGACGTCGAGCAGTGAGTTTTCTTCACCCTGAACAAAAGGGGCATCTACAGAAACGTGACGGCCGGACAATTGCTGGTTGTTCATCACCTCATCTACACTGATTTCCAACAAGTTGGCTATTTCTTCAACGGAGGGCTCTCTATGGTATTTCTGTTCCAATTCAGAGAAGGCCTTCGAGATTTTATTTAGTGAACCTACCCTGTTGAGTGGCAGGCGTACGATGCGTGATTGTTCTGCAAGGGCTTGCATAATGGACTGACGGATCCACCAAACGGCGTAGGAGATGAATTTAAATCCCCTGGTTTCATCAAATCGGGAAGCAGCTTTAATGAGACCAACATTGCCTTCGTTGATCAGATCACCAAGAGACATACCGTTGTTTTGATATTGTTTGGCCACAGAAACCACGAAACGGAGGTTGGCTTTTACAAGCTTTTCAAGTGCAATCTGATCGCCGTTTCTGATTCTTTTGGCTAACTCGGCTTCTTGTTCGGCAGTGATCAGGTCAACTTTTGCGATCTCGGTAAGATATTTATCCAGCGACTGGTTTTCGCGGTTGGTGATTTGCTTTACAATCTTTAACTGTCTCATTTCCTGGTGGTTGTTTTTTCAGTCCTGGTCTTTAACGATGTAGTTCATGTTTTTGGTTCCCTTGAGGATCAAAAAAAGACCCTGAAGGGGTAAAAATCAGCCTACAAATCCTGAAAACTGCTAAAAATCAGGTTAGAGGGCAGATTTTGGCCTTTACAATCTGCGAAAATAAGTTTTTTAAGGGAGAAAAAAAAGAGTCAAAATAAGAAGGAGAAAAACAGAGCGAGAGCGAGAAAAAAGAAAAAAACAGAGCGAGAGCGAGAGCTAGAAGGGAGAAAAAAGAGAGAAAAGTAGCTACACTCTCATCTCGATCTCGGACTCGAGCTTAAACAGAGCGAGAGCGAGAGCGAGAAAAGAGTGTTAGAAATTTAATTGATAGCCGATCACTCCCATCTCGATCTGATTCTCGATCTGGCTTAGCTCGAGAGCGAGAAAAGAGAAAATAACAGTGCGAGAGGAGAGAGAAAAGAAACTACACTCCTATCTCGATCTCGGACTCGAGCTTAAACAGAGCGAGAGCGAGCGCGAGAAAAGAGAGAAAGAACAGAGCGAGTGCGAGAGCGAGAAAAGAGAAAATAACAGTGCAAGTGCGAGAGCGAGAAAAGAGAAAATAACTACACTCCCATCTCGATCTCCCCACTCCCACTCGCACTCGTTCTCTCATCTACTTTTTTTAACTAAATTCAGCGCTTTCAAATAAAAAATGGCAAATCAATCGATTCGTATTCTGGTGGTCGGCTGTGGCAATATGGGGGCCTCGCACGCTACCGCCTATCACAATGACCCCAACTTTCAAATCTGTGGACTCGTTTCCACAGGAAAAAGCAAAGAAATTCTCAATCAAAAACTGGGAAATCAATATCCGCTCTTCAACGATTTTAAAACCGCACTCGATCAGTCCGCACCCCATGCAGTCTGTATTTCTACTTATCCCGATACCCACGAAGCCTTTGCCATCGCCGCCTTTCAGGCCGGCTGCCATGTGTTCATTGAAAAACCTGTCGCCGACTCCGTCATCGGTGCAGAAAAAGTAGTCGCAGCAGCCAAAGCCGCAGGAAAAAAACTGGTCGTCGGTTATATCCTCCGCCATCACCCGTCGTGGATTAAATTCATCGAAGTCGCACAATCACTCGGTAAACCACTGGTCATGCGCATGAACCTCAATCAACAAAGCCACGGCTACATGTGGAATGTCCACCGCAGTCTCATGAAAAGTCTAAGCCCAATCGTTGACTGCGGCGTGCACTACATCGATGTCATGTGCCAAATGACCAGAAGCAAGCCCGTCCAGGTCTATGCCATCGGTGCCCGACTTACCAACGAAATCCCTGCCGACAACTACAACTACGGTCAACTTCAAATCCGATTCGAAGATGGATCCGTCGGATGGTATGAAGCCGGATGGGGCCCGATGATCAGCGAAACAGCATTTTTTGTGAAAGATGTCATCGGCCCTAAAGGATGCGTCTCCATCGTCGCAAAAGATGCCGGTGGCTCAGGCAAATCCGATTCCATCGAAAGCCATACCAAAACCGAATCGCTGCGCGTCCATCATGCCGATCTTGATCACAACAACGCGTTCACCCGACAAGACGATTGGATCAACCTCACCGATGAACCCGACCATCAGGAACTTTGTAACCGTGAACAACAATATTTCCTAAAAGCCATCACCGAAAACATCGACCTAACCGACCACATGAACGACGCAGTGAACAGCCTTAAAATCGCTTTCGCATGCGACGATTCAGTTAAAACCGGAACCGTCATTAAACTCTAATCATGAAACAATTCCTTACCCTTACCTTAATCGCAGTACTATTTTTTTCCTGTAAACAGGAATCCCAAAAAGAAGCAACCACCACCGACACTACTTCGGTTGCTCAACAATTTCCGGAAGTGCCTCCCCTCCAGCCCTACCTGGAATTAAAAGACATTGCCGGATCTAGCTTCAATGTAAAAGACCTCAGCGGGACCTTTGCCATCATGTTCTTCAATCCCGATTGCGATCACTGCCAGGACGAGGCCAGATCCATCCACAACTTTAAAAATCAGTTTAAGTCACAACAACTGTACTTCGTTTCAATCGATTCAATGGAAAATATCGTACGGTTCCGAAAAGATTATGATCTAATGGAGCCCTATTTTCATTTTGCACAAGGTCAGGTCGAACAGATTGTGAATGCCGTTGGACCAATCCCCGGCGTACCCTGTACTTTTATCTATCGCGACGGCAAGTTGGTCACCAGACTGCAAGGCGAATCAAAGCCGGAAGAAATTCTCAGCATTCTGAATCAACCTTAATCCGGCCATTGACCTCCGAATCACCCGAACCTTAAATAAAATACCCACTATGACATTCAGATTTGGGCTTTTCATAACCCTGTTCATCACCTTCGTTGCTGGCGCACAATCACTTGACTCCTTCCTGTCCCACTCCGGCGCATCCAATTTTACATCAACCGCCAACGGCGAAAAGCTGGCCTGGACAATCAACGAACAAGGCAAAAGAAATCTGTACACGCAACTGGGTAAATCTCCAGCCAAAATGGTGAGCAACTATCTACTGGATGATGGACAGGAAATTTCAGAAGTCTCTTTTTCACCCGATGGACAATACCTCTTCTTTATTCGTGGTGGTGCACCAAACGTAATGGGTGAAGCACCTAATCCCGCCAGCCTACCCGATGCCCCGGAACGAGCACTCTTCCGTATTCATCCTGGCGGTGGATTACCTGAAAAAATCATCAACACAGGAAACTATACGTTCCTTGGAAGCGGAGAAAAAATTCTTCTGCTGAAACGAGGTCAACTGGCCATCGCCTCCGCAACACCTGGCGCCACCGCAGAAAACTTATTTTATGTGCGCGGTTCTATATCCTACTTCAGACTGTCACCAGACCAACAGCAAATTCTGTTTGTCAGCGACCGGGGTGACCACAGCTTTATCGGAATTTATACCTTTTCCTCGCGTACCATCACCTGGATCGACCCCCAAATCAATCGCGACCAACTGCCGGTGTGGTCACCCGACGGTAAAAAGGTGGCTTTCATCCGAACGCCAGGCGAAAAGGTTGGTGAACTCGGCAACCTGACCACCGGTCACCATTTCTCCATCATCGTCAATGATTTGAGTACTCAGCAATCAACGGAGATCTGGAAATGCCCTGGACCTTTTGGCGGCCATGCACAGAGCTATCCCAACCCAGCATTTGAATGGTACCGCTCGGGTAAAATTCTATTTTTCTCGGAGCACGAAGGATGGCTCCACGTATGGGGCATTGATCCGGACACCAAAAAACTGACAGATCTTACGCCGGGTGCCGGGGAGGTAGAAAGCTATACCGATACCCCTGATGGACAATCCATCATTTTTGATACCAACATCGGTGACATCAACCGCCGCCATCTGATGAAAACCGAGCTATCCACCGGACGCACCGAGCCTCTTACCTCCGGAACCGGAATAGAAATGTATCCTGTGTTCGCCGGAAAAGACCTGTATTGTTACCGGTCAACTACATCAAGCCATCGTGTCCTGACTAAAGTTGAATCGGGTGGCAAGAAATTTGTTTCGGTCAGCGGACAACTTCCTGTTTTCAGAAGCGAAAATTTTCTGATCCCGGAGGCCGTAACCTTTACTGCTGCGGACGGCCAGCTTATCCATGGACAATTGTTCATTGACCGCTCGAAAAAAGGCAAATCACCGGGCATTGTATTCATGCACGGTGGTCCTACCAGACAGATGTTGCTTGGCTTTCACTACAGCGACTATTACAGCAACGCTTATGCCTTCAATCAATATCTGGCACGAAATGGTTATGTGGTCTTGTCGGTGAATTTCAGAGATGGTATTGGTTATGGAAGAGATTTCAGGCAAGCTAAAAATCAGGGCCCACGTGGGGCAGTTGAATATCAGGACGTTGTAGCCGCGGGAAAATTTCTTCAACAGCTCACGGAGGTCGAAGCAGAAAAAATTGGACTTTGGGGCGGATCGTATGGCGGTTATCTGACAGCCATGGGACTTGCCAGAAATCCGGAGCTTTTTAAATCAGGCGTTGATCTACACGGTGTACACGACTGGGCCTTTCGTGCGCGTGAATTTTGGTTCAAAGGTGGCTGGTGGGGAATTACCAACGATGAAATGCCATTGGCCTACAGCAGCTCTCCTGTTTCTGATTTATCGCGTTGGACAGGCCCCGTTCTGATGGTCCATGGTGACGATGACCGCAACGTCATGTTCAAACAAACCACCGATTTAACCGAACGACTCAGGGAAAGGAATGTTCCCGTTGAACTTCTCGTTCTACCGGATGAAGTCCATGGCTTCCTCCGCTACGAAAGCTGGAAAAAAACCTTTGAACGCTCTTTCGATTTTTTTAACCGAACCTTAAAATCCAAGTAGTTCAGTCCTCAGGGTCGAAGCGATCGAATAAAACTGATCGTATCGGACCTTAAATCCGAAGAGGACTCAAGCAACTTGACGAAGGCACTGCCGACAATTGCACCGCGGGTGTGCTCGGTTATGGCGTTGAAATCTTCTGCATTAGAAATCCCGAAACCTGCTATGACCGGGTTTTTTAAATTCATCGCCTTCAATTTCCTGAAATACTGGAGTTGTTCCTCGGAGATACCCTTTCGGATTCCCGTTGTTCCCGCTGCAGCCACCGCATAAATAAATCCGTCGGACACGTCATCGATGGCCCTGATGCGTGATTCAGCAGTAGTCGGCGCGATAAGAAAGATGTTCAGCAGTCCAGCCGATTTAAAATCACGCTCGAACTGAAGCTTATATACTTGCGGCGGAAGGTCAGGAAGGATAACTCCATCGGCACCCGCTTCCGCTGCCGCCTTACAAAATCGATTGATGCCATATTGCATGATTGGATTAACATAACCCATCAGTAAAACGGGTATCGTGACCGCCTTTCGGATTTCTTTTAGTTGTGCCAAAACAAGTTCGGTGGTCATGCCATTTTCTAAGGCCTTTTTGCTGCTCAGCTGAATGACCGGTCCATCTGCGACGGGATCAGAAAACGGCATGCCGATTTCAATCATGTCTACACCAGCTTCCTGAAGCGCCATCGCTATCGTAAGCGTATCCTCCAATTGCGGAAAACCTGCGGTGAAAAAAACAGAAAGAATTCTTTTCTTGTCAGAATTCATCAGTGCAGTAAGTCGATTCATTTTAGACATTGCGCTTAATATTTACCCCACCTGATGTAGGTCTCCAGATCTTTGTCACCGCGACCACTCAAACAAACAACCACAACCTCATCCGGCTTCGGTTTAAGCTGAGGAATTGCTGCGAGGGCATGGGCAGTCTCAATCGCAGGAATAATACCTTCCTTACGTGCGAGCAGAATTCCTGCCTCCATCGCTTCGGTATCGGTGGCGTTAAGGTAGGTGACGCGTTTACTTTCAAAAAGATGGGAATGCAGCGGACCGATTCCAGGGTAATCCAATCCAGCCGAAATGGAATAGGGTTCTGTTACCTGTCCGTCTTCACTTTGCATGAGCAAGGAAAAACTTCCATGCAACACACCCGGTTTGCCCAGAACGGTGGTTGCTGCCGATTCACCGGATTCAACACCATGGCCAGCTGCTTCTACACCTACAAGTTTTACATTTTCTGATTCCAGGAAATGATAAAAAGCGCCCGCCGCATTACTTCCTCCACCAACACAGGCAATGACCGTGTCGGGTTCAGGTCTTCCCTCCTGTTCTGAAAGTTGCCGGATAACTTCCTCGCTGATCACCGATTGAAATCGTGCTACCATATCCGGATAAGGATGAGGACCTACGACTGAGCCGATGATGTAGTGGGTATCGTCCGGGTGACTGATCCAATGCCGCATGGCCTCATTGGTTGCATCCTTGAGCGTCATGTTCCCAGAAATGGCAGGTACCACCTTTGCTCCCAATATGCGCATGCGTTCCACATTTGGGCGCTGACGTTCCATATCGAGTTTGCCCATATAGATAACACACTCCATACCCATGCGTGCACAAACCGTGGCGGTTGCGACCCCATGTTGACCGGCTCCGGTCTCCGCGATGATCTTGGTTTTACCCATTGCCCTGGCCACCAAAATTTGGCCGATCGTGTTGTTGATTTTATGCGCACCGGTATGGCAGAGGTCCTCACGTTTCAAATAAATTTTTGCATTGAATAATTCAGACAAGCGCGGCGCATAACATAACGGTGTCGGCCGACCAACGTAATGTTTGAGCAGATCTTGAAAGTCTTTTTGAAAAGAGGTGGATCCGATTATATCCAGGTATCGAAGGCGTAGGGCCTCGACGTTTGGATAGAGCATTTCTGGAATAAAGGCGCCGCCAAATCGGCCATAGTATCCGGATGAATCAACTTGAAATTTCATAGTGCTGATGGATTTCTAATGGATTGAATAAAGGATTGAAGACGAACGATATCTTTTTTTGCAGGCTCACTTTCAAATCGACTGTTGAGGTCAATACCAAAAAGTTTTTCGTGGTGAAATTTTGAGAGCGCATTTATGGAATCAGGACCAATTCCCCCACTTAACCAAAAGGGCACCTGACCAGTATACTGCGTAAGCATTTCCCAATTAAAGGCAAGCCCATTTCCACCTGGATTTATTCCTTTTGTATCAAAAAGGAAGTAGTCACAAAAAGGTTGAAACGGAACGGTGGTTGCAAAATCAAATTGCTCATCGATGGCGAAGGCTTTGATGATCGAGTACCCTTTCGCCTTTAGCTGTGCACAATAATCACTCGATTCGTGACCATGCAGTTGGATGTAATTCAGGTGGTAACTTTTAGCACGAGACTCCAGTGAGTCTATTGGTTCGTTGACGAATACGCCGGTCCTTTTTATGGCAGGCGGTAAAGAAGGCATCATAAAATCAACTCCGATAAAACGGGGTGATGAGGGATAAAAAATAAATCCTAAAAAATCAGGCTGAAGTTCAGACACCGCCAGGATATTTTCCCTGTATTTCATTCCACATACCTTAATCAAAAGCTGACTGGGGATACTCATGATGGAATGGATTTAAGAAAATTTGAAAGCGCCAATGCCGGATCAGACGTTTGCAAAAAGGAATGCCCGATTAAAAACCCTGAATACCCGATTTTCTTCAAATGATGGATGGTCGATGGATTTTCTATACCACTTTCAGCCACCAGTGGAACGGAGGCATGAAATTGAGAAGCCAGCCGATCAAACAACGTCAAATCGGTTTTCAACGTCGATAGATTGCGGCTGTTAACACCAATCAGATCGGCACCCAAATCAAGGCAGGAAAGCAATTCCTGATCGCTGTGAACCTCCAGTAAAACCTCGAGGCCGATGGAATGTGCCTGTTCTATAAACTCACTTAGCTGACCTACTGAAAGTGCCGAGGCAATCAACAAAATAGCATCTGCACCATAGGCCTTGGCTTCAACAATTTGATAGCCATCGATGATAAATTCTTTTCGCAAAATGGGAATATCAACACGCCGTCTGCTCCATTGAAGATCATCGATTGACCCACCAAAATATTTTTGATCGGTTAGCACCGAAAGGGCTGCCGCACCTGCCGATGCATAGCCTGCAGCCAATGATTTGACATTCAAATCTGGCTGAAGTATCCCCTTGCTCGGAGAACGGCGTTTGATCTCAGCGATCACTGCAGGAGTAGTTGATTTCATCAAGGCACGCTTCAAACTACTGGCGGAACGTGAAAAATGCTCAAGACACTTCAATGAATTAATGTCCAATGCTCGTTTGCATTTATCCACCTCGAGCATTTTATGACTAAGTATTTCCTGAAGCAGTGCCATATCAAAATGCCTTGGAGATTTCAATCAGATCTTTAAAGCCCCGGTAGGCCTTTCCACTGTTCAGGATTTCTTTTGCCAACAGTGTCCCTTCGGCAAAATCCTTGCATTTCCCTGCCGTGACCAATGCAGCAGAGGAGTTCGCAGCCACCACATCGGTCTGTTGGGATGTCCCCTCGCCTTTTAAGACATCCAGAAAAATTTTAGCTGAATCTTCCACCGAGATACCGCCAGCAATATGATCATAGTCGACAGGCTGAAGTCCAAAGTCTTCCGGACTCAGCAGCTGCTCACCTGCATTGGTGTATACTTTCACTGAGCCGGTCAGAGAAATTTCATCGTAGCCATTAAGATCATGTAAGATCATGAATTGCTTGTCGAGGCCCTGATACAGGTAGCCATACAACCTGGCAAGCTCTAGGTTGAAAACACCGGTAAGCTGATACGTTGGCGATGCCGGATTAACCATTGGCCCGAGCATATTGAAGAAAGTCTTTACACCGAGCTCTTTTCGGATGGGTGCAACATTTTTCATGGCTGGATGAAACAACGGTGCATGCATAAATAGGATTCCGGTTTTATCAAGGCAGCGGTTGAGCTGGTCTGCTGTAGTGGGGAATGTAAAACCTAGGTATTCCATCACATTCGAAGATCCACTAACCGAAGAAACGCCATAGTTCCCATGTTTGGCAACTGGCTGTCCGGCAGCGGCAACCACAAATGCCGAAAGGGTTGAAATGTTGAATGTATTCTTACCATCGCCACCGGTGCCACAAACGTCAATGGTTGGACGGTCGACCTGAACCGGACGGCATAGATCCAGCATGGCTTCACGAAATCCCTGAAGTTCATCCAGTGAGATCGGGCGCATCAGGTAAACCGTTATGAAGGCACTCACCTGACTGGGTTGATATTTTCCTGTCGCCAGATCGGTCAGCACTTCTCTGGCCTGCCGGCGGTTCAAGGGTTGCTGATTGATCAGCTGATGTAAAATTTCTTTCATGAGCGCTTGATTGACTTTCCTTCTATCCAATTTTTAACGAGCTCCATTCCGTACTCCGTCATGATCGACTCCGGATGAAACTGGACTCCATGCACATCGTAATCACGGTGCGATACGGACATAATAATTCCATCAGAATCGATGGCTGTTATCCTTAACTGGTCAGGGACGGAATGTGGATGTATTGCCCAGGAATGATAATGGGTTACTCTGAATTTTTCTGGAAGTCCGGCGAACAATCCATTTGCCCGATCGGTGACCGTTAAGTGTGAAGTAACGCCATGTTTTACTTCTGAAAGGTTGTATAGCGCAGCGCCATAAGCCTCACCAATGGCCTGATGCCCCAGACAAACGCCAAGAATAGATTTCGAAGAACCATAGCATTTTATAACCTCAGGCATAATGCCTGCATTGGCAGGAAGACCGGGCCCGGGAGAAAGTAAAATATGGGTGTATGCCTCTACCGCATCTAATTCAATCCGGTCATTTCGAAAAACATCTGCTTCCAGCCCTAATTCTTGCAACAAATGAACTAGGTTGTAGGTAAAGGAATCGTAGTTGTCGATCAATAGGATCTTCATATTCAAATGGTTTCGGCCATGGCAACAGCCCGGCGCAGTGCTTCAAGTTTGTTGTTCACTTCTGCCAACTCATTTTCAGGAACAGATTTGGCTACCACGCCAGCTCCAGCCTGACTGATCAGCGTATTGTTCTGACTTAAAAAAGATCGGATCATAATCGCATGATTGATTGAACCATTGCATCCGAGGTATCCAATAGCACCGCCATAAAAGCCTCTTGAACCTTTTTCCATTTCGGCGATCAAGTTCATGGCTTTAATTTTTGGCGCACCAGACAATGTTCCGGCAGGAAATGAGTCGGCGAATAATTTTAAAGAAGAACCCTCTTCAGGTAGTGTTCCTGTAACTTTTGAAACCAAATGGATAACGTGTGAGTAGTACTGAATCTCCCGCAGCACCTCTACCCTAACTTTGCGGGCCACGCGACTTAAATCGTTTCTAGCCAAATCGACGAGCATAAGGTGTTCCGCATTTTCTTTTTCATCAGCAGCGAGTTTTTCTGCCAACAAAGCATCCTCGGCATCGTTGCCTGTTCGACGTACGGTGCCGGCAATTGGAAAAATACTTGCCGTATTCCCTTTCACCTGAAGTTGAGCTTCCGGAGAGGAGCCGAAAATCCGAAATGCCGTGTAGTCGAAATAAAAAAGGTAAGGCGATGGATTGACCGAACGCAGTGCGCGGTATACGTTGAACTCATCGCCCGTAAATGTCTGCTCGAAGCGTCTTGAAAGGACAATCTGAAAAACATCGCCGGCATGACAATGGGCAATTCCTTTTTTTACCGCGTTCAGAAATTCTTCATCGGATAGATTGCTTTTTCGCTTACCCACTTTTTGAAAAGGATAGGTCGTGAATTTACTGGAACGCACAAGCTGTATGATCTGGTTGACGTCCTCGTTGGAGGTTGGATTGATGCTGTTTCGGTAAACCGTGAGTTCATTGCTGAAATGGTCAATGACCAATACAAATCCAAAAAGTTGATAACAGAGGTCAGGTATTTTTTGGTTGTCGGAGGCAAGGGAGACATCTTCAAAAAACCGAACCGCATCGTAATTGGTGTATCCGAACAACCCTGCGGCAGGGGCATCTTCAAAGTCCGGTGAAAACTTAAAGGCACTGCGAAAGGCATCCAGGTGTCCGACCAGTTCCTTTCCTTCAAAATTATATTTAAGAGTTAATGTTGATCCCTGGACCTTTTCAGTGATGGACTGACGATTGACGGTAAATGAAGCGATGGGTTCACAACAGATTATGGAAAGACTGTTTTCCTGTCCATGGTAATCGGAGCTTTCCAATAAAATACTTCCCGCGTAAACATCCCGAAGTTTGAGGTATATGTTGATGGGCGTTAAAAAGTCTGAGAGCAACTTTTTAGAGGTCGTGTGGATGGTTATGTTTTTCATTGGACAGGGTTAAAAAAGAAGAAGGCCCGCTGTGAACAGCAGGCCTTCTATGGATTGGGCACTATGGTTGCGTTCACTTATCGGAGTCCGGTAAGTGCCACCACCAAGCGTTATGGTTTAGAATTAAATTCATTTAACGACGACTTATGCTGCGCTGTCTTTCTTTTTTGCCGGTGCGCGGCGTGCAACTTTAGCCTTGGTTTCGCCGACTGAAACAACAGCCTTTTTTACGGACGCAAGACGTTTGATACGCTTCTTTATAGCGTTTTTGTTTCTGCTCTTGCCGTAAGAACCTTTCCAGATCTTACCTTTTTTGGACTTTTTATCTCCTCTTCCCATGATTTTTGAATAGGACGCAATAATACATGGTGGACGTAGAAATACAAAGAAATTGGGCTCAAAACCCATGAAAATCAGCGGTGCAAGGGGAACTCAAACCGAAGACATGGCTTCAGCGCATTGTCCTGGTTAATGAACCGATGCCACATCGGAACCGATGGATTGGCCGTAAAACCTGACTTTAAAAGAACCTTTTGAGAAGGAAGATGCTCTTTATCCACAAAGCTCCAAAGACTTGTAAAATCATGGTTATCAACTATATAAGGAATTATAGCTAAAGTAGATTCTAATGCAAGTCCTTGTCCCCAGCAACTCGGACTAAAGATGTACCCAAGCTGTAAACTACCCTTTACGTTCAGCAGTCCTAAGGAACCAATCAGGCGAAAATGTGGCTTTAATCGGACCACATAGGTAAACGCGGTATTATTTTCCCATGCGGCAACCGACCATCGCGTAAATGACCTGCTGTCTTCCATACGCTCATGCGTTTTCCAGGAAACAAAACGAGTCGCCGCGTCTTTGGAAGCATAGGCATAGAAAATTTCCTCTGCCTCTTCCCTTCTGATTTTGGTCAGGCGAATCCGAGCGCCATCAATGACTGCGGGTAGCATGTGCCTTTTTGCTGAGTTCTTTGAGCGCGCCAAGGATGGCCGGAGTGGTTTCCTTACCCAGGGACATGCTCGTCAGGTATCCCGCATGCGCCTTGGTTGATTTTCCAAAAAACTCCGGCTTCAAAATATATCCGAGCGCATCCTGCGCCAAACCCATCACCATCTTTGGACCGACACCCATGAGCTTTCGGGTTTCCAAGGACAACCATGGGGTGGTTTCACCGGGATGGGTAGCGAACTGAACGCCTCCGATACTAAACCAGGCCATATTGGTTTCAACGGCTTCAGTAAAGGTTCGCCCGATCACTTTCGCCTCCGACAACATACGCCAGCCCTGATTTTCCACCTTAAATTGAATGGTGGTGTCAGCAAAAAATATATTTCTATCCTCCAGTGGTTTCGCGGTGGACAGAATTGTACGGGTGGCGGCCGCGAGATCCTCACCGCTCTTTTCCATTCCCTCCAACCCTGGCTTCTCCCCGTCGGGTTGTACCCATCCACCGATGGCACCCTGCAGAAACATATGCTCACCGCCAACAGTGCCTTGCATGGATTTGTAAAACACCCCGGGATAATCAGACGATACCACAGAAAACTTTTCATCCAGGAAGGTTGGATGACAGGCAAAATTGGTGAGCGTTACCACGGGAACACCCGTCTCGGATTTAAACTGCATTACGGTCAGGGTTCGATCAAGTTCAACATCACTGATGTTTTGAACCCACTTTCCCTGATACACTCCTTCTGCGACCCATCCATGCACAGCCATTAATTTTTTATTGGCCTCTACAATTTGGGATGCAGCGGATCGAACAAGAAAACTGAGGTAGGATGTATCGACACCGCTTGCTGTAAAATCTTTTCCCCAGATGCCTACAACATCTGGGCCCGAATGGGTATGGGTAGATGATATCACAATCCTTTTAGGATCAATTGAACATTGGGCCGCAGCCATCTTTCGGATTCGATCCATTTCAGGTTTGAGCAGTCCAATGCAATCGACAGTAACCAAAGCCAGCTTCTGATCTCCATTTGAAACAACAACGGCCTTGGCAAAGAGGTTATCGTGTACACCACTGAACTTCCGGTTTTGTGGACCTCCGGCAATGAAAGTCCCCATTGGCGGATTGATGGACGCTACAGAAACACCAACCTGAAAAGTAAGGCGATTGCCATGATCCATTTGACCGAACACCAACCATGGAATAAGTGCACAACCAATCAGATAGATTTTTAACATAATAAAGCCATTAAGTCCTTCTTCAAAATAAGGAAAGGATTCAGAATGACCATCGATACAAAAAGAAAAAGCGGCCAAAGACCGCTTTTCCATGTATTAAACCCAATAGAAATCAATATTTGACCACTCGGAATTCTGTTCTCCGGTTAACCTGATGAAGTGATTCAGAACAGCTGCTTGAGCAATCGCAATGGTTCAGCAGTTTGGTTTCTCCGTAACCAACACCATGTACACGTTCTGGTCTGGTGATTCTTTTTTGAACATACTCAAGCGATGCCTGAGCACGCTGCTGGGAAAGTTTATTGTTATAACGTGATGTTCCTCTACAATCGGTGTGTGAGCTCAACTCAACCTCCAAGTCAGGATTATCATTCATTATTTTAACCAGTTTGTCCAATTCGCTGTGCGCATCTTTCCGTATCCGGAAGTCATCCAGATCAAAATGGATTGGCATCAAATCGAAGGTTGGCTTGGCAACAACCGGCGGAGGCGGCGACACAGCTGTAAGCGCCAACACCATCGTGGCACCCGCACCTGCCGACTGCACAGTGAATGCTTTCTCTACAAAATCAGTCGCGGAGGCATTCAAAACGGTACCCTGTGGCACACTTAGCTTTACTCCACTCTCTGATACATCAACAGAAACCTTTTTTCCAGCAAGCGTATATTGAATCTTTCCGGCCATAGGCTTATTGGTAGCAGCATCTACTATTGTAATAGCAACGGTTGGCTTATGGAATTCACGAATGCCATTCAGGTCGATTACAAAACTGAAAATATCGTCATCGCCTACCGTACCAACACGATTGCTGACCATATAGCCATCGGTAGCCGTAGAAAAATGCATACCAAAATCATCCCGCTCCGAATTGATGCCATTCAGCAAATTCAAAGGCTCCTCTCCAGGTGTTTCAACCCAAAAAACATCTAATCCACCGAGCCCGGGCCATCCACTTGAAGAGAATATCAGCTCTCCGTTTTTAGTCATGGTAGGAAAAACCTCATTCTTTGGTGTATTAATTTTTGCACCGAGGTTTTCAGGCTTACTCCAGGAGTCGTTCCCATTTAAGACTGATTTCCACAAATCAAATCCGCCCTGTCCACCAGGCATATCGCTTGAAAAGTAAAGGGTCTTGGTTTTATAATCGAAGAAAGGATGTGCAACTGAATAGTTTCCGTTGTTGTAAGGGAAATCATTCGTGAGGCTCCATACATCACCCTGCTTGGTAGAGTAGTGAATGTGCAGTCTAATGTTTTTCGTCTTGCTGGTGACATCTTTTGACCAGTTGGAAGTAATGAAAAGCATGGCTCCATCTTCAGAAACCATAATTGGTCCATCGTGGTGCTTTTTGTTAATACCTTTGGGTAAGGAATAGGTTTCATGTCCATCATGTTCAAGCATAACAGCCGGTTTACCAAATTCACCCTGCAGGTCGATGGCTGTTGTTTCAGCAGAATCAGCGGGCGTGGTGTACATATTATAGAACGGCTGGTTATTAATGCCGTGAACAATTTTATTTTCCTGGTGCGGACGGGTTGATTGAAAGTACAACCATCCGTTGTAGAGGATAGGACCAAACTCACTGTACTCCGAATTGATGGCCATGTCATCGATTTTCGTTCCGGCGTAATTTGCAACCTTCTTATAAAAAGGAGCTTTGTTGGCATTTAAAGCCAGTTCGAATTCAGATTCATTACCGGGCAAATGCTTATTGATCAACGCATCGGCTTCATCATACCGCTTATAAAACTTAAGACATTCAAAATAGGCATAAACATCATCGGGCTTTTTGAGGTCACCGGTACTATCGGCATAATGAAAAAATGGTAATGCTTTTTCAAACTGATGGGATCTATAATAATCCATCGCAGCAGGAACCGCTGCAGAAGTTTCGCCGGCGTCAAACAATCCATGCCAGGAATCAGCTGCCTCCATGTAGTGCTTCTTCGCTTCAAGGTGTTCAATACGTTTTTTAACAACGCCCTGGGCGCTCCCGCTTGCAGCGACAGCAATCAAAACCAGGACTGTCCAAGTTGAAATATTACGCTTCATAGATTAATTGAAGAATCGTGGTGACTGAATGCTTTGGAAATGAGACTGCCCGAAACGGTAACGAATACCCACTTCGTGGGTCTGAACAGTTGAAAATCTGAAAGCTGATAAGGGCAATTCATAGACGTAATTGAAAGTTAGCCTTTCTTTTACAGTTATGCCAGCCATCAGACCGGCGGAGTCACCACTACGATAATTAATACCCAGGTCAATCATACGGTGATAAGATAATACAGCATTAAAGTCCATCTGAGCAGGTGCTCCACTTACAACCTTCAACAAGACACTTGGTCTGAACTGAAATTGCTCGGTCACATAAAAAGCACGTCCCGCATAAATAAAGGCGTGCCTAACCTGATCAAGTGCAAAATTATTTGAATTGGATGCCTTGTACTCAATGGTCCTGGGTACCGCAATACCAATGAACAATTTTTCGGTGTACAACAACAGACCGCCGCCAACGTTGGGTGAAAAGCTGGATACTTTTTGAAGATCCGGATCATCAGGATCGTACATGTTTTGCAGGTTTGCCAGATTGGTGGTTTCGTTGTTGGCAACAAAACTTAATCCAGTCGCCAACCTGATTTTGTCGGTCAACTTGAGATGATAGCCCGTTGCAATGTTCATCGTCTGGATAGACTGGCTGCCGATCTGGTCAGCGATAAAATTAAGACCCAATCCAAATGAGGAACCCAGATTGGTTTCAAGTCCAAAAGATGAAGTTGTGGGCGCACCATTCACACCAAGCCACTGAAAGCGGTGCAGGAACGAGGCGGTACCATAGTTACGGGTTCCTGATTCCGCAGGGTTGATGGTGTATGCATTAAATACATACTGGTTGTACATCGGAAATTGTTGTGCATAAGACTGCACCGATAAAGCAGTTATTCCGATGAAGAGTAGATAGAATATTTTAAAGTTTTTCATTGTCCTTTTTCTAAACCGATTAATAAATCACTGTAACAAATCCGGATACTTCTTTGCCGTTGCCAAGTTGGATCACATAGAAGTAAACACCTGACGGCACTCTGCTGGAACCTGCCGTAAGACCATTGGTTGAATAACCATCCCAATCGTTGTTGTATGGAGCCGCTTCGTAAATCTTGTTACCCCAACGGTTGAAGATCGTGACCTTATGGTCAGGGTAATTCGATAATCCGGTAATGACCCATTTTTCGTTTTTGCCGTTGTCGTTTGGAATGATGGCTTCAGGGATAAGGAGTTCCGGACTGATTTCAATGTCGATGGTAATGGTGGCTTCACCACACACTTCCTTACTGCCTTGAACATTACATACCTTATAATCGATGGTCACTGTTCCGGTTTCTCCAGGAGCTGAGCGGTAAACGAGTGACCCAGTTTCCTGGTTTAGGGTAACCGTTCCATTTGCCGAACCACCGGTTCTGGAAATGGTTACGCCGGTTCCGGTCCTAAAGTCATCGTTGGTAATGAAGTTGATGGTCGTTGGAACGCCTTCGTTCACCTTCGCCTGATCGTCGATGGCCACAGGTGTGCCGATATTAGGATCTGAGACATTTGGATTACCGTCACCGTCACAGTCAGAGGCATCCCATGCGCCCGATGGATCTTTAGTCTGACTATCATAGTTCAAAGAGCATAGATCATTCAGATCGGTACCATCCTGTTTTTCCTTTTCATTGGTTACGCCGTCGCCGTCGCAATCCGCATTTTTCCACTCACTGGTCGGAGGTAAAGTCTGACTTGAAAGTTTCACACTGCAGGGTTGATTGGGGTTGGTTCCATCATCAACCTCTTTTCCATTGCTTACACCATCGCCATCACAGTCGGCTGCACGCCAGATGGAAGATGAAGTATTCGGTGTGTAGCCGGTATTGGCCTTACATGGATCGGCAGGTTGTGGATCCGTTCCATTGGGTTCACCGTCACCATCACAATCGGCTGACTTCCATGCCGCAGAAGGTGTTAGGTTCTGACTGGTTAGTTTCAGATCGCAGGAATTTGTCGGACTTGTTCCGTCGTCGGATTCTTTTCCGTTGGAAACGCCATCGCCATCGCAGTCGGCTGCACGCCAAACGGTAGAGGCGCTATTGGGAACAGATCCTGCCTTATAAGTACATGGATCCTGAGGTTTGGTGTCGGTGCCATTTGGATCGCCATCGCCATCGCAGTCTAGCGCCTTCCACGCTGCAGAAGGTGTTGCACTCTGACTGGTGAGCTTCAGATCGCATGAATTAGAAGGATCGGTGCCATCATCAGCTTCTTTGCCGTTGGTTACTCCGTCGCCATCGCAATCGGCTGCACGCCAGACTGCATTTGATGTATTGGCTGTAGAACCTGCAACAAACACGCAAGGATCTTTAGGGGCAGTGTCTACACCATTTTTGGTGCCATCGCCATCACAGTCGCCGTCGTTCCATGCAGCTGCCGTAGTAAGGGTTCTGCTGGCCAGCACATAGTCGCAAGGGTCAGAAGGATTGGTGCCATCATCAGATTCTTTACCGTTGGTAATACCATCGCCATCGCAATCGGCTGCACGCCACACCGCGCTGGTGGTATCGGGAACAGATCCGGCTGCAGAGAGACAAGGGTCGGTCGGAGCAGAATCTGTTTCATTCTTTTCACCGTCGCCATCGCAGTCTGCGGTCTTCCATGCAGTGGAAGGAATCAAAGTCTGACTTGCCAGTTTAAGGCTACAAGAGTCGTTCGGATTGGTTCCGTCGTCGGATTCTTTTCCGTTGGAAACGCCGTCTCCATCGCAATCGGCAGCACGCCATACAGGGTTGTCGGAATCTGCAACTGAACCTGCGGGATATACGCAAGGATCAGCAGGAGACCCATCGTCTTTGTTTTTGCTTCCATCACCATCACAGTCTGCATCATCCCATTCAGGATCCGGCGTCAGGGTTTGACTGGCCAGCAACAGTGAACAAAAATCTTTAGGATCGGTTGTATCGGTATTTTCTTTTCCGTCGGTAACGCCATCACCGTCGGTATCTGGATCGAGAGGATCGGTGCCGTCGGTTTTCTCCTGGTTGTTGGTGCGGCCGTCGTTGTCACAGTCGGCTGAATTCCAAGCGGAATTGGGCGTGAGTGTCTGGCTGGCAAGGACAAAAGAGCAGTTGTCTCTTGGATCGGTGCCGTCGGTTACCTCTTTTCCATTTTTAACTCCGTCGCCATCGCAATCAAGGTCGTTCCAGGCTGAGGTGCGTGTAGCGGTTCGGGTAGCGTTGTAACTACATGGGTCTTGGGGATTCGTTGAATCGGTATTCTTTTCGGTGTTGTTGTCGATGCCATCGCCATCACAATCGGCAATGTTCCAGGCATTTTCAGGGGTAAGGGTTTGACTTGCTGCTACGTTAAGAGCAGAGGTCTTTAGGATTGGTGTTGTCGGTGGCTTCCTGGCCTTCTTTTACGCCATCACCATCGGTGTCTGGATCGAGTGGATCGGTGCCGTCGGTTTTTTCCTGACTGTTTGTACGGCCGTCGTTGTCACAGTCGGCTGAATTCCATGCAGCGTCGGGTGTAAGCGTTTGGCTGGCGAGCACGAAGGAGCAATTGTTCAGCGGATTGGTATTGTTGCTGTTGTTGATTTCGGTTCCATTTTCCACGCCATCGCCATCGCAGTCCAGACGATTCCAATCCGAGTTTGGCGTGAGGGTCTGGTTTGCTAAAATAAAACTACATGGTAAGTTAGGATTAGTGCCGTCAGTAATTTCTTGTGAATCGGTCACACCGTCGCCATCGGTGTCGGTACTGCAATCCGTGACACTTACCCTAAAACCAGTAGTTGGTGTATTACCACATCCAGAATTTAAAATTGCTCTGTAATACTCGGTTGATACAGCTGTGGTATTTACTGAAACAGTAAGTGTGGCAGTTGAATTTGCGATGTCAACAGCATTTGAGAAATCAGCAAGGGTAGCTGACTGCCACTTTATGATTGACCCATTCGATACGGTAACAACCAAATCATTAGACACCGTGCCTGATCCAGCATTCAAACAAATATTTGAAGTTCCAGAAATAGTACCAGCAGCTGCTGCAGAAACTACCAATTCATTGGCTGTCGCATCAGATAATGTGTAGCCAGCTGCATTAATGATGGTTGCAGTCACCGAATAGGTATTACCAGCTGAAAGAAAATTGGTTGGCAAGTTGAGTGACCAGGTGCCACCGGAAACAACTACAGCTGGACTGGTTGAACTATTGAAAACAGAACCATTCAAATAGACAGAAAGAGATTCACCCGCCGCTAATGTAACCCCTCCATTGATGGTGGGGTTGGTTGAACAAGTAGTCAAAGAACTAACAGTGACTGAACCTTGAGGTCTAAGACCACTAATTTCATTGAGGTAAGCATTCAAATCAGCAAGAAGCCCTGATGTTGCCGCATCTCCCCTAACGTCATTAGTATTCTGACTAGTGAAACTTGCCTCTTTATTGATTTTAACTAATCCAAAGTTTGATTTTCCGGCAGTTTGCCCTCCGTTAATCTGAAAATTTGAACCACCATATTGATTCAGGTTGAAATTAACACTGGTAAGGGCTAAAAAACCGAAAATAACTACTTGACCTTGTTCCTTCCGTTCCCATACCAATCCTCCAGGTATATCGACTGTCTGACCATTGACCATCTGCAGTCTAAGCGTCATCCTGATATCATTTCCCTGCTGAGAAGGTTCGTTTACAAAAATGAAGGAGTTTGTGTTGTTGACCTGAACAAAAAATGCTTTCTGAATACCAAGCGACGAAAACAACGTTATGTTGTTTGCATCCTGAACGTTATTTCCTCGAAATCCAATAAAGCCTTTGTTAAATGGCACACTCACCTCAACCTGCCCAAACACCCCGGTAAGGGTTAAACTGAACAGTGAGGCAAAAAGTAGCCTTGATCCAAATAGCTTTCGAAGTGACTTTCTCATTGATGTAGTGGGGTGTTGTTTGATATCAGTGGTAATGTTTGTAGTAAATGGCAGCGATGATAGCACTTTTATTACGTTTAAAGGCTATAATCCATGATAAAATTTCCATTTTTAGGTTATATTCCAATTTTGGGAATAATATCTCTTAAACAGAGAATTTTTAAGCATGGACTATAATCTCATTTTCAAAGTTCATAAAATTATCAGCCCGTCTTAAGCCACAGGACCCTTCCGCCGTCCAGAATCGAATAATTAGGACAGAATTGATCAAAATCACGTATTTTGAGGATTCCGGACATCAAATCCGGACATAAAAGTTGATTCTCTACGTCTCCATATTAAGCATCATTCTTTCCGCCCTCGTAGCCATCAACAACTGGAAGGTGAATCGATCTTCCATCTTCCTTTCCCTCATCCTGATCATCATCTCCGTATTCACCCTAAACCAATACTTCCTAAACGAACAAGGTTCCGCCTTCTGGCTGGCCATCATCTTCAACAACTTCGCACCCTTCTGGTATCTCGCCGGCCCCCTCCTTTTTTGGTACACCCGTGCACTAACCAAAGACAAGATCAGGTTCTACCGCAGCGACCTGCTCCACCTTATTCCATTTACCATTCATTTCATTGGCAATCTTCCATACCTGTTCTCCCCGTTCACCTACAAACTGGAAATCGCCCAACAGCTGTTACAAAACTCCGCCAACCTTAAAACCATCAGTCTTAACTGGATCATCCCCCTCGAGGTAAACCTAATCGTCCGACCAACCCTTATGATGTTGTATGCATTGCATGCCATCCAAATGTTCAACCGTCGGATCAGAAATCAACCCTTAGAAGGCTATACATTCACCGAAACACATGGCGACCAGATCAAACGATGGTTCTTTACTTTCACCGGCATCCTTCTTCTCCTAAGCCTAAACTACCTGATCGCCGGTATCCAATTCAGTAACATCGAATCCCCAACCCGCGGCATTTACGAATTGCCAGTCGCCCTGCTAAACAGTTTTCTGATTGCCATCCTGCCCATCCTGCTGCTCGTCTTTCCCAACGTGATCTATGGGCTACCCCGAAGCCCGAAATCCAACACCAAAACGGATTCGTCCAACGGAATCAAAAAAGTACTCACCCCAACGGCAGATCCACTCCAGTCCAACAGCAGCTACTTTCAGGAGGTCGCAGAAAAAATCACCCAAAACTTCGAAAACGAAAAGCCCTTCCTCAATGTCGATTATTCCATCGAAGATCTCGCTGAATCACTAGACATCCCACGCCATCATATTTACTATTGCCTCAATTCAGTAATCGGTAAGAAATTCACCACACTAAAAACCATCTACCGCGTACAACACGCACAGAAACTTTTACTCGATGCCGACCTCAGTCGCTTTACCATAGACTCTATTGGTCTTGAATCAGGATTCGCTTCAAGATCAAACTTCTACTCCGCTTTCAAAGAAGTTACCGGTCTCACCCCAACAGAATTCCTGGTTCAGAATGGAAAAGCGGTTTCCACCACCAAAAACTGAATACCATCCCTCATGCGAATAATTACCCTGCTGCCTCTTCTGCTGCTCACTTTTCTATTCAATTGCAGCAAGCCAAACAAGAATCCAACCTTCAAACTGCAGCCCACCGAAAAATTTCTTTTCAAGTCGTTCGTCGATTGCAATATGGCCGAAGTATGGATCGCCGATACATTCCGGATTTTTCCCGGAAAACACGGCGAAGACACCTTGTGGGGCTATTCCGATAATCTCCGGTTTGGCAATGGACGAAATGCAGATGAGGCGTTTGCTCAAAACTTCGAGGACCTTGTCGTGCCTACCATGCCCCCCAATTTTAAACCAGGGAAACTGCTAAAGGGTCCATCACCGCTGGACAGCCTTCACGGTGCCGTTTGGTTTGAAACCGTGTATCAGGATCAGCGCGATGCTTCCGGTAAAACGCTGTACGCCATTTACCACAATGAAAATTATCCCTGGAACTTTCCCTACAATCCGCAAACCGGTGAGGGTTATATTGACCGTTACTGGCCGCGGGGTCTGACAGGTCCAACTTCGCCGGCTGCTGTATGCCGCATCGGAATCATGAAATCCACCAATGGTGGTTATGCCTGGGAAAACAAAGGAATTTTTATTGAAGATCTTCAACCCCGCATGACACTGAAGCCGCACAATACTTCCAACACTTTTGCCGGCGGCGTCGGAGATCCTTCTGCCGTTGCCAGCGGCGATTACCTTTATCTCTTTTACGGCGAATACGGATATCCCGGCGTGTACGACTCCGCATCCTATGATCCCGCCAAAGAGTGGAGCGGCCAATGCATTTCGGTGGCAAGAATTAAACTGTCAGACCTTGATCAACCGGTGGGCAAAGCAAGAAGATGGAATGGTTCCGCATTCGAAGCACTGCCCGATGCGATAGGTTCACCCATTGCCGCCCTACAGATTCCGATTGAAGAAGGCGGCGGACCGGCATCTGCCCCCAACAAACAGTTTCATTGGGGCCCGTCGGTGAGTTGGAACACTTACCTCAACTGCTGGGTCATGCTGATGGGAAGGGTAGAAGAACAATCCTGGAGAGGCAGCAACCTGTACATCTCCTATAATTTCAATGCAGACCTTGGAGAGGGTGATCATGCTCAGCAATGGACCAAACCGGAGTTGCTCATCAGCAAACCCGGTCACATCCTTTGGTACCCGTCGCTTCAGCCGATGAACACCGAGGAGGACATCCGCAACCGTTATACCTGTGTTCGCCTGGGAAAGAGAGCCCGCCTGTTTTTTAAGGATATGGAAGGCCCTAAAAGCGAATATCTTTCAGAATACATCATCGAATTCGAACGATAACCCTTACATACTTCCATCCGGAAGAAATAATTATTAGTTTAAAAGAAAAAAACCATGGCCTTATTCAACAGAAGAAATTTCATCCGTACCGGTCTGCTCACCGGCACCGGCGCAGCATTGTCCACCGGAAATCTTTCCGCCAAACCCGCTGAAAAAACATTAAATGAAATCGGAAAATCGAAATGGGAATTGGACAGTCCCGCACTTTGTGTTGATCTGGACAAACTAGAAAAAAACATTGCCACTGCCCAGTCCGGCGCGAAGGCCATGGGCATCGGTGTCCGACCCCATATCAAAACCCATAAATGTCCAGCCATTGCACACCGACAGTTAAAAGCAGGTGCGATCGGTGTCTGCGCCGCCAAACTTGGTGAATCGATTGTAATGCTGGAAAATGGAATTGAGAATGTTCTGATGACCGGCGTGAACGTTACCGTTCCAAAAATCAACCGGGCCATGGAGTACAGGAAAAAATATGCTGGATTTATTCAGGCCGTCGACAGTCCACAGAATGCCCGCGACCTGAACGATGCCGCCAAAGCAATGGGCATCGTAGCAGATGTGGTGGTTGACCTCGACGTAATCAAGCGTTCTGGTATTCCAAACGGTCCGCAGGCCCTGGCGCTTGCCCAGCTGGTGGACAAACTCCCCAACCTGAAGTTTCGCGGAATACTTGCCTACGATGGCATGAACCAGCACGTGAAAGGTTTTCAAAATCGTCGTGTCGCAGCCTTAAAAAATTATGAGCCTGTAGTTGAAAGCTACAATCTCATGAAAGCTGCTGGACTAAACCTTGAGATATTTTCAGGAGGTGGCACTGGAACCTATAATATCATGGGTGAGGTAAATGGCTTCACCGATGTTCAGGTAGGCAGCTATGTTTTCATGGATCTGCAGTATATGCAGGCGGGCGGAAAAAATAACGAGAAGGTTTACGATGATTTCGAATCCTCTCTTACTGTGCTCACGACCGTCATCAACACCAACTTCCCTGGTCGGATCACCACCGACGCAGGTTCAAAGGCACTTACCCTGAACAAGCCCAATCCATTTGTAATCGGCGAGCCCGGGTTCGACTATGCTGCAGGTTCAGATGAATATGGAATGATTAGCTACACCAGCATCAACAAGAGTTATAAGATCGGCGATAAACTGGAGCTGATCATACCCCATTGCGATCCGGCCGTCAACGAATATGACGTGATGTACGGCACCAGAAACGATAAAGTGGTTGAGATCCTCCCCATCCTAGGAAGAGGAAAGGGCGCCTGAGGTTTAGTTTTATTTATTCAGAATCTCGATTTCAACACGGCGGTTCAGCTGGTGCTCAGCCTCGGTTAAACAGAGGTCGGGATTCTGTTCGCGACGGAGCGGATCCTGACAAAAAACAGCCAATTGCAATTCACCTCGGTAATCGGTTCGAATTCTTTTAGCTGAAACCCCTCTGTCCACCAGCCATTTTTTGGCAGTCTCTACCCTGTTCTTAGAAAGCCTTTCGTTGTATTGAACGGACCCACGGGTATCGGTGTGACCTGTTAACAGTACCTCTGACGCCTTGTACTCTTCCAGCAGCACATACGCCACCTTGGCCAGGATATCCGCTGCATCTTTTCTGATGTTGAACCTATCAAAGTCAAAATAGATGATGAACTTTTGGTTTTCCATGATCCTGACCTGTACCAACGGTTTCTCTTCCTGTGGCACAGGCTTTCTGATCAGATTCTCGGATATATCCAATATTTTTTGGGCTTCGGGCCATCCCGCAACACGTACTTCTTTGGTTTCGTACCCATCCTTTTCATAGCGGATCAGCAACGGTCCTTTTTCACAATTGGCCGATCCATAAGGAATGGATTCATTCAATGACTTTCTGCCAGCTGTGGTATAGTTACGTTCAAGACAACCGGTCATGGTGATTTTTGTCCCATCCAACACTTCACCTGATTCACCATCTCTGACCAATCCGGTGATCAGACGAGGCGCCGGCCGCATGTATTCTTTAATCTTTTGAATGTCCAACTCCACTCCATAAATGTCATCGTCGCCTACCGAAGTAAGTCTGTTGCTGGTCATGTTGGCCAGCCGATCGGTCGTGAAATACAATCCAAAATCATCCTTTTCAGTGTTCAATGATCCGGTTGCATTCAACGGCTCACCATTGGGATCATCGATCAGAAAAATATCCATGCCTCCCAGCCCGCACGTCTGCTTGCTGCCCTGGTTTTTATCCTCTCCCTCATCATCATCTCCAATGCAGCCTATACTTCCAGATTTTTTCTTGCATTCCCCCACCTGTACCGACTTTTCTCTTTCATGGGCTTCTGCATCGGACCCATTGCCTTCCTATATGTCAGAACCGTGCTAAACCACGACCTGCGGTTAAGAAAATCCGACCTGTACTTTTTTATCCCCGCCCTATTGTATCTCCTCAGCCGCCTCCCCTTCATCATCGAACCAGCAAATCAGAAACAACGGTGGATCGAAGCGGCACTATCAGACCACACCAGAATCGCATTGGAACCTGAAGGACTTCTTCCACCCGGTTACTCTGCCATCTTACGAATTGTCACCGGTATCATTTTCCTCTATTTCCAAATCCGCTTGCTGCTGAATTGGAATCAGCGAATCAACAGCCTTCCGGCAAACCAAACCGTTCACCCCTCCAATTCCGAACGCTTCCAATGGCTGGTAACACTAACCTCAATCCTATCACTGGGTTTTGTGGCTGTCTTCATACAAACACTTTTTCACATCAACCACATCGCTACCGAAAACCTCATCGTAGCAACCATTGCCCTGACCATCCTGACCATCTCGGTTTATCTCCTGGCAAAACCAAAAATTCTTTACGGAATGTCCGGCTGGATCGCACTGGAACCCAAGTCTTCCATTCAAATCCATGAAGCCAAGCCGCTCAACCTAACCATTGCACAACGCGATGCTTTCATGGAGAAAATCAATCAGTGGAAAAAAAACGATAAAGGATTTATCAATCAGGGATTCACGCTCCGCGCCATGAGCGACCAGCTTAGCATACCAGCCTACCAATTGTCGGCACTCATCAACCAGGAATTCGATCAATCGTTTAATGACTTTATCAATGATCTTCGAATCGATCATTTTCTGGAACAAACCAAAGTTGATCCCAAAATCGGAACCTTCACCGTTCAATCACTAGGGGAATCTGTTGGCTTCAGATCACGCACCTCATTCATCGCCGCCCTCAAAAAAAGAACCGGAAAAACTCCGTCCGAAATCCTCAAAAGCCAACAGTCGAATCCAAGCTGACCAAAAACTGAGAATTAAAAAGTATTATTTCAACACCCGGATCGCTCCGTGACCGTTTCTAAGTTTCCTGTCCTGCAGCAAGTGGTTGTATACCTTACCCTGTTTAAAATCCAACACCTGCGAAACACCAATGCCATTGGCCTCGTCCCAGGTGATAAATACCTTTTGGTCACCAATCGCTTCCATGAAATAGGTCTCACGCTCAAAAGCACCTTTCTCATCACCTGCCATCGCCTCCCAATGCATCGTACTATCCGTATCCAACGTGACATGATAAACCGATTCTCCATAACGGTATTCAATGGTCTTACCAATCAGATCCTCAGGAAGGATCTCTGTTTCAATCTTTTTTCCTGCTTCAGAACAAGAGGAAAAAATGACAACCACCCACAGTAAATATTTCATATCAACAGAAATTATTTTTCAATACCCTTTTGTAAAAACTCAAGCAGATCAGCCATTTCCTGCTGATTCATACTTTGCTCCAAACCCTCCATCATTAACGAAACACCCAATGAAGAAAATCTCTTGATGTCCCTCCTGCTCACGGCAATACGCTCACCTCCTTGTTTGACCAGTATTACTTCTTCATCCGTTTCCTTTTCAACAATTCCCAAATATACCCTGCCATCCCTGGTGTCGATTCGGTGACTGATGTACCTGGTGTCCACCGCCGCATTCGGATCCAGGATCTCATGAAGTATCGTCTCTTTGCTCTTCCGATTGATCTCCGTTAATACAGGCCCAACTTCAATACCCACCGTGCCATAACGGTGACAGCCAGAACAAAGGTTTTCAAACACCTTCAAACCCTTCAACTTATCGCCATGCAACGTCAATGCCTCTGCCATGGAAGCAATGGCTTCCTTACGGGTGGTTACACCGGAATCCGTGAACAATCGTTCTGCCCGCCGATTCGTTTCCTTGTTGTCGGTCCACCACAACAACTGGCGCCTGCGTTCCAAGTCAAAATTCATTTCACCGATGTTGATTTTACCAGATTCCAATCCAGACAACAAAGCATCGTGGTGAAGCTCATTGTAAATCAATAAATCGCTTAAACCCTTTCTGAGCGCAGGACCCAACTCAGTCCACTGATCCACGATGCGGCGGCCAATAGAAACTTCCTGGATGTCAGCCAGCTGACGCGCAGCAAGCTCCTGGATTTTCAACGGCTGCTGCTGACCCAGACATCCAAAAAGCACATCGGCTTTATCCTTGTAGGCCACAAAATCCACCAGAGGAAACTGCCTGATGCGAAGGCTATCGGCTGCCGAAGTATCTGCCAATAGGATCAATGATCGCTTGCTCAGCATTTTGAATCCATCGGTCATAGGAAGTCCCAATCCTCGACGGATGTTGGCCACTATGGCCACCGTCTCTTCATCCCCTGCACCCTCCATCCCGGCGAGCAACGCCAGGCTTGCATCCGGAAGCTTTCTTTTTCCATTGAGGCCGGTGGATTTTAACCCTTCAGCGAATGACCTCAGCACTACATTCCTATCGCTCCTAAAATTTTCAGCCAAAACCTCCAGACAACGCGAAGCCTTTTCCTCCCTGCTTCCACATTGTTGCGCCAGGCTCGATAAAAGTTGAATGTTGTGGTCCTTAGGTGATGCCGACATCACACCGGAAAACAACTCATCTGGAAAAATCTTTGCAGCCAATACCAAAGCCGATACGTTCCATTCGTCCATGGACAAACCAGCGCTTGCAACCAGTGCAGGTCCAATCAGCGCACGGTTTCGATTCAATGACTGCTCCCCCAACACACTTAAACTCAGCGCTGCCTGCATCCTAACCCGCTGATCAGCATCCTCCAGTAAAGCAGTGGCTGCCGCCACCATTTTATCGCTCGAACCCATCTTCCATTCAGCGATTTTCAGAACATTTTCACGCACACCAGATTCTGCATCGCTCAATCCATCCAATACCTCCTGTTGAGAGAGCAACTGCTTGCCCGATAAAATCCAATACGCCCTAACCCTGGTCAATGGACTCTTTGACTTCAAAAGCGCCCTTAATGCCCTCACTTGTGCCTCGTCAAGCACACGTTCCATCAGTACTCGGTGGGCAGTCCTCCTAACCCACCCATTGTCGTCACTGAGCGCAGAAATCAACCGTTCAGCTGATTCAAACTGAGTAAAATCAAAAGAGAAATTTTTAAAACCACTCCGGGTAATCCGGTAAATCCTACCCTGATCCTTACCAGCCTCGATGTCTAAATTCTTTTCAATCTCATCGGGTATCCACTCCGGATGTTCAATCACCTTACGGTGCATGTCCAGAACATACAAGGCTCCATCAGGACCCACTTCCATATTCACTGGACGAAAAGACCGGTCAGTGCTCGCAAGGAAATCACGCTGGTCAACCACTCGCCTGGCCGAAAACGAAGCGCCTTTCGACTCCAATCGATCGACGTGCAACAAATTCAACACCACGTCCGCTACCCAAACCGTTCCTTGCAGATCTGGACCCATTGCCTGCCCATCATAATAGGTCACACCGCAGGAACCAGAAAAATATCCGGACTGCTCCGGGTGGTTTACCCTCGATTCCTGTTCACCAATCGGATAGATTCTCGCCAAGCCGTTTTCTTCATGGTTGGAAATTACTGGCAATGCCTGGTCGTTAAAAAAACCTGCACCCTTGCGGTAACGTGCTGGAAACACAAGATGCGAAATGTGTTCCAGGTTGTGCGTCTCAAACAACCTTCCGTATCCATCCATGGCCAGACCGAAACCACCGGACGACTGGCCTACAATTTCAAGCGTTTTGGTTTCCAGATTAAATCTGAAATCATTGCCGCGCAGATCAACACGGGAGGTGGTATCTCCCCACCAATAAGGTTTTCCAGAATTGCCACCATTGACAGCATATACGTAGTTGTCCAGTCCCCATGTAAGTCCGTTGTAGTTGTGCTGCAGGTTACCGGTGGAAAATCCACCCATCAGCGTATCGGCAGCATCTGCTTTTTGGTCAAGGTCGGTATCACGCAGGTGAAGCAGGTATGGTGGTGCCGCCACCAGCAGTCCATTTTTCCACGGCATAATTGAGGAAGCCATTTGCAGATTTTCGGCATAGACCGAACTGCTGTCGTACTCACCATCGCTGTTTTTATCGTGCAGCTTGATTACCCTGCTTTGAGCATCCTCAAAAGGATATCCGGGCATTTCAAGAACATAGCAATTACCTTTTTCATCAAAGGCCATGTCCACCGGATCGCGGACAATGGGTTCAGCAGCAACCAAATCCATTGAAAAGCCATCTTCCAACTGAAAGGTTTCAGGCGCGCGGTCGCTGGTGCAAGCCACCAAGCCAAGCATACAAACCAGAAAAATAACGGACAACCGCCAGCCAGCTTTCATGCAATAGGTTTTAATCAGAGCCGTTCACAACGAACCCAAATTAAATGAAAATCTTACGTAAAAAACTAGTTGGAAGCGATAGGAACTTTTGGCTTACGCGATTTGAGGACCAGGTCACCTAAGTCATTTTTGACGGCAACCTGAAATTGATCCAAAAATTCTCTTTCAGTAAAAATGGCTTTGAGTTGCAACATGTTACCCTTCGAGGTCACGAGCGTGAATTTACCTTCCTCATCGGTGCTGGACATATTGAATTCATCCAATAGGTCTACCTGGGTATCAAAATCGGTAATCAGAATATCGCGAATTGGATTGCCCTCTTCATCCACTACCCTTCCACTTACGGTGTAGCGGTTGGATTCAGGTGATTTGAGTCCATTGCTACCGGCGATTCGTGACCAAAGCATGGGAGCATGCTTACGGAGTTCTTTGCTTTGAGCAGAAGTGATTTCATCCAGGTTACAATTGGAGCAGGCGAATCCCATGAGTCCTGATTCCGCCTGATAACGATCCAACATTTTTGAATAATCGAAGAAATGCTTGCGTGTTTTGATGATGCGGCGATCAAGTTTCTCAGCGTTGTTGTCCCAGACGGGCGCCCAATAGCCGATGATGTAGTTACGATAAAGCCCGAAGCGGTCAGCATCGTTGCAAAGTGACCTTGCCTTTAGGTTTTCTGCGAATGCTCTGAGTTCAGGATTGCTTAATTTAATTTGATCAACCTGTGCATAATAGGATACGCCATTGAAATGGAAATCCACTGTAGCCAGACGCATCATTTCATTATCGGTTAGACCGGCTGCAGCAATCCGCATTCGGATGGAATCTTCATTGCCCTCAAAGCGAGTGAAGAGCGTTTCGTAGAATTTATAAGTGAGATCATATCGGATGTAACCCTCGTTAAAGAGTTTTACAAAAGAGGAGTCGGCCTGCTTAAGGTTTCCAATATTGCTGTACACCATTGCGTTGACGAGCACATCCTCAACAGATTTCGGCACATCGGTGTAGGCACCTGCCAGAATTCTTTTCTGGAGTTCGCCATAATGAGCATCAATTAAAGTGGAGGGGGCCGGCGTGTTGTTGATTACAATATTTGGCGCCTCATCTTCCTCTTCTTCCAATCCGGCGGCTTCCTCTAGCTTAAAAACTGCCGCTTGAAGCTGCGCTATAAATTCAACGTGCTCACCCATAAATCCACGCTTGTTGCCAAAACCCATGATGGTGAAAATGAGAAAAACAATGGTGAGGATAATCATTTGTGGAAGAAACCGAGGGACCTCCGTTTCCTTAACGCGTCTTTTCTTAACGCCATACGCTATGCCGATCACCAGACAAACACCAGCAAGGGTTGCAGTCAGTATGGGCAACACCGGCACAAGCGGTGTGATGACATCTCCGATGAATCCAAACACGCCGCTAAGCGGACCAAACACAGCAGATGCTTCCTGAATCTTTTGCGATAAACCTTTACGCTCCATAAAAAATAGTGTCGAAGATCATCACATTTTGTGATGTACGCAAAAACTCAAGCGTGTTCTTAACAAGACATTTTCATGTGATACCAATGCTAGCAGAGATATAACCCTAGAGCTTGGCAACGCTGCAACATGGATTTCATGAGCAACCAGATATAAAAATTTTACTACGCGATGCTCAGAAGAATGGCTGGTAGCGAGGCTTCCATAGTCGGTCGTAAGTAATGCCTACGCGCAGCTGAGAGCTAAGGCCAAGTTGCCTGGTCTGCTCTACCTTACCCTTAAAAAATAATAGATCGGCTGTAACAGAAAGTGAAAGCTCATCAACCAATGGTATCAAAATATCATGAATCATATTGTAGCGCAAACCAAGGTTGGCTTCCGTGTCTTTTGGTGCAGGAAAGAAATACGTCATATCGTTACGAAGCCGATAGGTAAGAAATCCGGTCCTTGTGCTACCCAGGCGCTTTTCAAACTGTGAGCGTGATTGCAAACCAAGCTGAGGATTTGGTCTTCCAAAATCATTTTCCAAAACCAGACCAAGATCGGTGTTGCGCCAACTTCCCTTACTGGTCAACAAAACACCACCCACTGCACGAAGGGACAACTGCCTTGGATTTACCTCCTCCGTAGTGTTGTTGATGGTAGGCGAAAATTCAGAATCAAACAGACTTCGTGCAAAGGGTTGCAACTTTCCGGGTTCTATTCTTAAAGCCGAAGGTCGGACCGTGAGATCAATTTTGATGTCGTCTGCAGACTCCACATTATCGACCGTTCCATTGTTACGGACTTTTTGTGTTGCATAAGCAAATCCAAATCCAAGATCAGTTGCGGCCCGTTGTGCTTCTTTCGACAATACAAACCGCCCATTGGCACCGGCCACGAAGGCATCTTTAGCCAGTACACGGCTCTCAGGAACCCGCTCGTAGCCCTCATTACCGGAAACAGTGTTGAGTGAAGTCCAGACGGTTGGACGATCGAAAGAAAAGGTGAAGAGGTTGGAGACTGATTTTTCCGGTAACAACATGTTCCCAATAACATCAATTTGTTTTTCACCGCTCGCCTCGGTTTTTATACGCTTGAGTTCAGTGATCATAAATTCACGCAAGCTTAATTTATGATCTCCGCCTTCCTTAAGGTCTGCGTTCTTTAAAACAATAATTTTCCCACTAACAGGATCTTGCAGAAAATTTTTATGGACCCGTCTTGCCCTGGAAAAAAATCCGGAGCGGCCACCTTCATAAATGACATCGGTGGTGGTCACGCGGTACAGGTAACCATCATCGATGCGATGACCAAGGATAAGGTTGCGGGATAAATCAATACCGTTGTACGCCAATTCATTGCGAACATCTGATCGCAACAACGCCTTTAGGTCAGCGCCGGGCATGTCGACTTCCACCACTTCATCTTCGGTCCAGAGCCACTGTTCAATTTCCCGCTCATGCAACTTTCCGACCAGTGGAGGAAACTGTTCAAGCCGTCGGATAACCGCAACTTCTGCTTCTGATTGAATGCGCAACCTTCGAGAAATAAGTTCCTCCCACAGCGGCTGCGAGACCCGGCCCGTCTTGGTGATTTCATCGTAGGTGGCAATCTGTGGAAATTTCTCTTCAAGATCCGTGAAGGCCGGGAAGAGCACCTCGCCGCGCGGTCGGCGCACCTCTGTATTCAGTATTGAAAGTTTGTGAGCAATCAATGTGTCAACCGGAATTTTATCGGTCACCGGTAAAAAGGCATGCTCAAGGAGTGAAAGCGACGGGCTGGTGGAAAATGGTGATCCATTTTTAAAAGATAATTTGAGGTGACCAAGACCAATACCATTGGCTGCAGCGCGCGCAATAAGTGCAGGTATCCCTGGTCGCACCACTGGCCGATCAGGCAATTCAACCCGGAGCTTTAAAGTTTCCGGCGCCTTCCTAACAGGCATATCGGCAACAATCGCATCTATTCCTCTGACCTCCTCTGCAATGTTGGCATTTTCAGAGGGATCCATGTTGGACAACACGATTATGGAATGAACACCCATGGCTCTGAGCAATTCCACTTCCCTCCTGGCAGCCTGCGTGGGAGGTTGAAACGTAAATTCATTCAGGGAGGTCCTGGGCAATCGATCTTTTAAATCAGGATTAACCAATCCAACCAAACCGATTTTAACACCTCCATAGTCCACCACCATACTGGTTTTAAAAATGGTGTCATTGACTTTAATGTTGCTCGCCAGAAATCCAATGCCTGGGAACTGTTCAATGATTTTGTCCAGTTGTTTTAATCCCATCGCCAATTCAAATTCAAACGGAACAACCACCTTATAACCCAAATCTTTCAATGCTGTGAAATCCATTAACGCACGATCGTATCGGCTGTGACCCATTTCACCATCCTGATGACCGAGATCCACGAGCAGCACATTTTTTTCTTTTGAGGTGATCTCCCGAATCAAAGTTGCCCGGGAGCCCATACCACCAATGATGAAAGGCAACTCAAACATTCTGGCTTCACCAATGTCAATTCGATTCATTTCACCAACCGCCCAACCAGCAGGAGATTTTGGCCATGTGGCGCCGGACTGTTCGACGATGGTTACCCTCAACCCCTTGGAAGTCCGAACCCTTGAAACGGTCACATTAATTTTAATCAGATCACTGAATTCTTTTTTACGTTTTGGATTCCTATCCAGCAGGTCAAATAGATTTTCGCCGCCACGCCACGGATCCTGAACCAGTAGAACATTTTGTGACAGGAGCGCAGGGACAGACTCTTTTCGTTCTGCCTCTTTAAGCAGAGATAGAACCTCACCAAGCTCATCGCCCTTGGGTTCATCGGTGGGCATGAAAATGGTAACCCCGGGAGCGCGCCAGGCATGGTGGTTGACCAGCTTAAAGGTCTTTTTTTCATCTGCTGCCTGGGCCGTGAGCAACTCATGCTCATCCTGAAGCTTGAGTGTTCCCAGTGCACCAAAACTTCTTCCTGAATAGAGCACGGAAACATCGGTCTGTTGAGCAAGGCTCGACAAAGGCGATGATAGCCACAGAACTGCCACACTCATGGCAAGTGCTGTACAGCAACGTGAAAGTATTTGGTTTTTCAAGGCAAAAGAAGGACAGGTCGTGGTCGGTTAAACGGTCTTGGAGTGGTAAATTTAATTACCAGGTTGAATTCAGAGGCATTCAACGTCCAATCATTTTCTAATAATTAATCAGCGCAAAATGGCAAATTCCTCCAGATTCAAAAACCAGATTTATTTCTCCGGCCTAAATAATTCTATGAATCTTGTTCAGTTTTAAGTGAAATGAACTGAATGTAAACGCTAACTTGCCCGAACGAAAAAGTGAATGGATAAGGTCAGGCAAAGCCTTCTTGAAGTTGGAAATAGATTTATTGATCTCGCCCTATTCCTGTTTGCCATTTTTGCCAACCTTTCCACTTTCTTCACCTTGTTCAGGGACTACCCTGAATTCATCAATATTTTCACCTGGATTCGGGTCCTGATTTCTCTATCGCTGCTCGTTCTCTATCGAATCAGGGCGCGGTTGTCACCCATCGCAAAGGGAATATTAATTTTTATTCTGTTGATGGTGATGTACCTCTTTGGAACATTAACCTTCGGAATATTTGCACCTGCCAAAGTTTTTATAGTCTTCGGTCCGGCAGTAATTCTTTTACTGTCAAATTTTCGGCGGGCTATGTTTTGGACCATCGGCCTGACCAGCATCTATTTTTTGGTGGGACTTGGTTTTATGACTGGGAAATTGGAATATGGGTTAAACCCGCTAAAACTTTGGAACAACTATGGACAATGGATGGCAGACCTGACGATCCATTTAGGGCTGTCTGCCGCACTAATCGTAATTATTCATTGGTTTAGGGAGGAATTAAAAAAAGGCGCCAAAGAAATTGAAACACAAAATATCGTACTGGAAAGGAAGAAATCTGAAATCCAGTTTCTAAACAACAACCTGGAAAACATTCTGAAGGAAAGAACCAAATACCTGGAAGCAGTCAATCAAACCATCAACGATGAAAATGAATTGCTAAGGTTTCAAAATGAAGAGATCAGGAATAAAAATGCTGAATTAGAAAAAAAGAAAGAACAAGTGAAACGCCTGCGGCAGCAACTGATGGTTTCTGAAAGACTTTCTACCCTTGGAATGCTTACCGCCGGCGTATCGCATGAAATCAAAAATCCACTGAACTACCTAAAAGGGTCTGCGCAGGTGCTGCGCATGAGGCCACAGTTCTCGGGAGATCAAAATTCCAACAATGGAAAACTATTGGATATTATTGAAGGAGGCGTGAACCGCATTAAAAAAGTTGTCGACAGCCTGAATCAATTCGACCGCCAATCCAATAAACCAGAGGAAGAAACCGATGTTGTTAAAATATTAGACAACTGCCTTGGTGTTATTCAACACCAACTGAACCAAAACATCACTTTACAACTGGATAAGGATGTTAAATCGGTGATCATTTTGGCCAACCAGGACAAGTTACATCAGGCCATCATGAACGTGCTACAAAATGCCATTGAATCAATCGATGGCAAAGGAACAATCAACGTGTCCATTATGGCCAATCCCGATTCGGTGATTTTAGAAATTATGGACACTGGAAAAGGAATCCCTGCCGAGCACATCAACCTGGTCACCGATCCATTTTTTACCACCAAATCAACCCAAAACCATACCGGACTTGGTCTGCATCAGGTCCAGCAAATCACAGGAAGTAAACAGCAGCACCATAAAAACAAACAGTCCGGATCGGATTTTCATAAAAAGTGGGATTAATGTAGGGCCCAAATTTACAGTTTCCACACCACTTAAACCCTTATCCAGCGACCCCAACACCAATGCGGGAAATTTGCTCGTCCGATTTGGTCTTTTTTACAAACTAACATACGTTTGTGGGCTATTTTAAAGAACCAGATGACCTCCATTTCCTATTCTCTAACACCGATTTCAACATTAAAGCCTGAATTCCTTGCCAACCCGGAATTCGGGAAGCAGTGCTCGGACCATATGTTCTGCGCCTCCTTCCAAAATGGCCAGTGGTCCAACCATCGAATTGTGCCCTATGGAAAAATTGAGTTCTTCCCTTCCATGCTTTCCCTGCATTACGGTCAATCCGTTTTCGAAGGCATGAAAGCCTTCCGCATGAAGGATGGAAGCATCTCTGTCTTTCGCCCCAACACCCACTTCAACCGTTTCAATCGTTCACTTGAACGAATGTGCATGCCAACCGTATCAGAAGCCATGTTCATGGACGGCCTGACCGCCTTGCTTAAAACCGATCATCAATGGGTGCCTTCCAACCCAGGCTCCTCCCTATACCTCAGACCCTTTTGCTTCGCCTCTGAATCCAGACTCAAAATCAAAATTTCAGACGAGTACCAATTCATCATCCTTACCAGTCCGGCAGGAAAATATTTTGGGAAACCTTACCGCCTTAAAGTAGAAACACATTTCACCCGCACCGCAGAAGGCGGTACTGGCTACGCCAAATGCGCCGGCAACTATGGAAGCAGCTACTACCCCGTTAAGATGGCAAACGAAGAAGGTTTTGATCAGGTCATTTGGACCGATGCACGCGACCATCAATACATCGATGAAGCAGGCATGATGAACATCATGTTTGTAGCAGAAGGAAAACTCATCACGCCCTCTCTGAATACTGCCATCCTCGCCGGGGTTACGCGCGACTCCATCCTTACCCTTGCCCGCGACTGGGGAATGGAAGTGGAAGAAAGAAGAATTTCCGTGGCTGAACTAGACCGTCAACTTTCCAAAGGAACGATCACCGAGGCTTTTGGTACAGGAACCGCAGCCGTGGTCGCCCCAATAGCCACCATCCGCATCGGAAACAAAGACCATTCCATTCCAGCACCTGACCACAACGCCTTTCAAAACAAAGCTGCCTCCATGCTGCACGACATCCGAACCGGCATCACCCCTGATCACCATGGCTGGAATTACATCATCAGCCAATGAATCTCTAAACCATACCAATGAGGAAGGCATGAAAAGTTTCAACGACTTTAACAATGCGCAAGTCAGGCAACTGCCTGAACACCTCAAAAAATATATCGTCGATCAGGAGTACGACCATTACACTTTTGCCGACCATGCGCTGTGGCGCTACGTGATGCGTCAGAACTACAGCTATCTGCGCGAAGCGGCGTATTATCCTTACATACCGGGATTAAAAAAAGCCGGACTCACCATTGAAAAAATTCCCTCCCTACAGGAAATCAACGACGCACTCACCAGCATTGGGTGGGGCGCTGTTACGGTCGATGGTTTTATCCCTCCAGCTGCCTTTATGGAATACCAGGCATGGCGCGTACTGGTCATCGCAGCCGACATCCGAACACTCGAACACATCGAATATACTCCGGCTCCGGACATCATCCATGAATCGGCCGGACACGCACCAATCATTAGTGATGTTCACTACAACCGGTTTCTCAGCCACCTGGGAGCCGTGGGCACCAAGGCCATGTTCTCCAAACAAGACCATGAATTGTACGAAGCCATCCGTCGTCTGTCCATCATAAAAGAAACACCCGGCGCGAGTCAAAAAGAAATTCAACAGGCGGAAGAACACCTGCGCTACCGACAAGCCAACATGGGTGAACCCTCGGAAATGGCCTTGCTCAGCCGTCTGCAGTGGTGGACAGTTGAATATGGATTGATCGGCCCCATTGAATCACCAAAAATTTACGGTGCAGGGTTGCTCTCCTCAATCGGTGAGAGTGTTTCATGCATGCGCCCGGAGGTTAAGAAAATTCCCTACACCATCGATGCCGTTCATTATGCTTATGACATCACCAAACCTCAGCCTCAGTTGTTTGTCACACCGACCTTCGAAAACCTCCTGAACGTATTGCAGGAGTTCGAATCAACGATGGCGTTCAAAAAAGGAGGGATCGATGGTGTTAAAAAAGCTGTAGCCTCAGAACAGATCTGTACCGTGGTGTTGCCAACAGGTTTGCAGATCTCCGGCACGTTCAATGCCTTTCGCAGCGATCCGAAATTTGGATTGTCCTGGATTACATCTTTAGGACCCATCGCCTTGTGCCGAAACGACAAGGTGATCGAAAATTCAGGTCCCGAAAACCTGACCAACGGCTGCGCGGTTATCATTGGCAAACTTGCCAATACCAGAAAAGAAATTGATGAACTCTCACCTGCCGCACTTCGGGAACTGGGCATTAAAGCCAATGAATTCTGTGATCTGCAATTCGAAAACGGCATTAAAGTCTCAGGCAAAATTTCTGCCCTAAATTTTTACAACGACAAACTCGAACACTTGCAATTCGATGAAGCTGTTGTCCTGACCCGTGAAGGTCGCATGCTCCATGAAACCGAAGACGGCGTTCTTAACCTGTTGGTTGGTTCCGGCGTACCATCGGTCTTTTGTGGTTCGGCCGATAAACAACTTTTTGATGACGGCCTTCACCTGTCCGGACAAAAAACTAGACGCATCGAATACGCTGAACAGGATAAGGCATACCATCTCATTTTCAAATGCATTAGAGAAAACCGGGAAGGTCGACCGGATCCAAACAAATTGGATCAACTGCTAAACAGCCTGGAAGAAAATCATCCCGATGACTGGCTTGCAACGCTGGAGATTGCGGAACTCACAGAACCGTTGGCATCAGCTTCATCCATGTATAACCGGGCCAGGAAATCCTTAGAAGCCAAAAAAATCTCTCATCCACAATTCAGCAAACTGATCTCGGACGGATTGTCGATGATCGACCGTAAAATGAAATTTGAATAAATCAGGTAAGCTGAACAGCAAGGCGATACGCTTCCTGAACCTTTCCGTTGCGTAGCATTTGAATCACCTCTTCCCGAACTTTTAATTCCCAACCCTCTACCCGAGTTGCGATCAGGTTCTGATGTTCAGCATCGAGTAATGGCATGGCCTTATTTTTATCAGGCAATACATTCAAATTGGCAAAACGTGATTTTTCGTTTTCGGTAAGCCAGTCCGACGCTCTGATCACCTCCGGCAATGCATCAAACCCAACTCCTATCTTATCGTTTGGTTTTTCCCATTCAAAAAGTGCTTCAGGAGTGATGCGCGCATACCAGTTTCCGCCCAGCCTCGCCACCAGATCCATCAAACGCTGATCGACCTGACCTTTTTCATCAAGAATTTTTTCAGCCAAATGAATCTTCAGGACTTCAGCCACCACCAGGTTACCCGATCCAGCTTGTTGTCCGAGCTCCACCACCTGTCGGACTTTACATTCCAACTGCACGGGCGACTCCGCTACACGCGGGGGTTTAACCACTTCAGAGGGCAACATCGTAAACCCTGCCTTCTCAAACTCATTCACGCCCCTCGGAAAATCACAACTGGCCAAAGATGTCTGACCAACCATATCATACGTGACGATGTTGATCACGCACTCATCGACTTCCTTAATATTTTCAAGCGTGTGCTTGGTGCTGTTGTCCCGAAGCCTCCTCGATGGAGAAAAAACACAAACCGGAGGCTGAATGCTGAAAAGGTTAAAAAAACTAAACGGACTAAGGTTAACCTCGCCCTTATGGTTCAGAGTAGACGCAAAACAAATGGGCCGTGGCGCAATAACACTCTGCAACAACCGCTGAAGTTCCTGACCGGTGAGGGTCGCCACATTTAGGCTAACCATTTATTTCTTTTTTAGGTTGAGGATCGACCAGTCGGTTTTTTCAGCGACCATGGTGTTGGTCAGACTACCCAAGCCGTCAATCTCCAGCGTGACCACATCACCAGGCTGAAGCCACTGTGGCTGGTAGTTCGGATGGTTAAGCTTTCCAGTCCCGTTCAATTCCAAAAAACATCCGGTGCCAACCGTTCCTGAACCAATCACATCTCCCGGATACAAATCAACGCCATAAGAACAGCGCTCAATGATTTCAGCAAAGGTCCAATCCATTTCCTTAAGATTTCCTCTCGAAACTTCTTTACCGTTTACGGTGCAAGTCATGACCAAATCAAACTGAGTGCCGGTATGCAATGGCTTTGTCGCTACCTTCTTTGTTTCCAATTCATCCGGCGTGACCAACCATGGACCAATAACCGTTGCAAAATCTTTCCCCTTTGCCGGACCAAGATTCAAGAGCATCTCTTCCATCTGAAGGGTGCGCGCACTGAGATCGTTCATGATGGTATAACCAGCAATGTACTGATCGGCTTCAGCGGCACGAATGTTTCTGCCGGGTTTACCGATGACCACCGCAGCCTCCAGTTCAAAATCAAGTTGCCTGAAATGATCAGGCATAAGCATCACCTCGCCTGGGCCAAAAATGGCATGGTGGTTGGTGAAATAGAAAATCGGATACTGATCAAATTCAGGTATCATTTCCAATCCACGGTTACGCCTGGCCGTCGCAACATGCTGACGGAATGCATATCCATCGCGACAGGAAGTTGGCCTTGGTACCGGGGCAAGCAATTGACATCCAACAACCGGTTCCAGCACAAGGGTGCCTTCCATCAGTTTTTTCTCTGCAGCGCGGAGCATCGACAAGCCTTCCTCACCCAATTCAAGAAATGAAAGCAGGTCGTCCGGTAGTCGGCTGTCGACCATGGTCACCGCATAAATTTCTCCGTTGACCATCAGGCCAAAATGCTCTTTTTCAGTTTTATAGGTAACCAGTTTCATCCTTGCTTGTAAAACACAACTAATACATTGATTTTCAAAGAATTAAATAACATTTCAACCTTCATAAAATCCTCCAAAATTAACCATTTATTAACGACTTTTGTCCCGGTTTTTTTGAAATCCCGATAAACAAAAAAGCATGCCGATCTACCATACCCTTGGTCAAATTCCGCCGAAGCGACACACTGTTTTCCGTCAGCCAAACGGCAAATTGTATGCAGAAGAACTGGTGTCGACCCACGGCTTTTCGAGTCTATACTCGCTGGTCTATCATTGTCATCCGCCCACCATCGTTAAAACCCTTGGCGAGCCGTATTCGGTGGAGCCAAAAGTGGTTCGCGAGCGACACCTCAGACACACAAGCCTGATTGGCTTCAACATCAAACCAGAAGACGATTACCTTCAAAGCCGTAAACCGGTGTTGGTCAACAGCGATCTTCACATTTCACTCGCTGCACCGCGGAAATCCATGACCGACTATTTCTATAAAAACAGTCAGGCCGATGAAATCATTTTCATCCATCAGGGAAGCGGTGAATTGAAGTCAGGTTTTGGAAAAATTAAATTTGGCTATGGTGATTACCTGGTCGTTCCTCGCGGAACGATTTATCAAATCACCTTCGATCAGCCCGACAACCGGTTGTTTATTGTTGAAAGCTTCAGTCCGATCCGTTTTCCAAAGCGTTACCTCAATGAAGTGGGGCAGCTCATGGAACACGCGCCATTTTGTGAACGCGACATCCGTCGGCCGCAGGACCTTGAAACCCACGACCAAACCGGAGACTTCAAAATACTAATCAAAAAGCAAGGATTAATTTATCCCTACACCTACGGTACCCACCCTTTTGATTTTATCGGATGGGATGGCTATCATTATCCTTGGGCATTCTCCATTCACAATTTCGAACCCATCACCGGCAGGGTTCACCAGCCACCGCCGGTCCACCAAACCTTTGAAGGCGGAAATTTTGTGGTGTGCTCCTTCGTCCCACGCAAATACGACTACCATCCACTTGCCATTCCTGCGCCATACAACCACAGCAATGTCGACAGCGATGAGGTACTGTATTATGTTGATGGCGATTTCATGAGCAGAAAATCCGTGGTGAAAGGGCAAATAACCCTCCACCCTGGTGGCATCCCGCACGGTCCACATCCAGGTACAGTAGAAAAGAGCATCGGAAAAGAAAAAACTGAAGAGTTGGCCGTTATGATCGACCCGTTCAGGCCACTGATGCTTACAGAACATGCGCTTCAGATTGAAGATGAGTCATACCATAAAAGCTGGCAACACAACATTGAATAATTATGGCAACCGATGTAATAGAAAAACCAATCACCGCAGTTGAATCGGACTTTTTACCGCTGCTGGGAACTGATTTTGTCGAGTTCTATGTGGGCAATGCAAAACAGGCAGCACACTTCTATAAGACTGCTTTCGGATTTCAGGAGTTGGCCTATTCCGGACCTGAAACAGGAGATCGCGAAAAGGCCTCTTATGTTTTGGCTCAGGACAAGGTAAGACTTATCCTCACCACTGCCCTGCATCCCGATCATCCCATCGCACTGCATACGCATAAGCATGGTGATGGTGTTCGCGCCATTGCGCTTACGGTTTCAGATGCGCGCGATGCGTTCAAACAAACCACATCACGCGGCGCTAAACCATTTATGGAACCGAAAGAAATCAGTGATGAAAACGGGAAAGTGGTTATCAGCGGAATTCATATTTACGGTGATACCGTTCATCTTTTTGTGCAACGATCCGAATACAAGGGAATTTTTCTGCCAGGATTCAAAAAATGGGAAACCGCCTACCAACCAGAGCCCGTTGGCCTGAAATACATCGACCACTGCGTTGGCAACGTAGGCTGGAATGAAATGAATCCATGGGTAAAGTTTTATGAAGAGGTCATGGGCTTCCGCAACATCCTGACCTTCGATGACAAGCAGATTTCCACCGAATACTCGGCACTGATGAGTAAAGTGATGAGCAACGGAAATGGTTACGTCAAATTCCCCATCAATGAACCTGCAAAAGGAAAAAAGAAATCACAGGTAGAAGAGTACCTGGATTTTTATGGTAGCCCAGGCGTTCAACATATTGCCATTGCTACCGACAACATCGTCGAAACGGTATCGAAACTTCGCGCCCGTGGTGTTGAATTTCTTCAGGTCCCACAAACCTATTACGACGAGCTCTCTAAAAGAGTTGGTACCATTCAGGAAAACATCGATACCCTCCGACCGCTCGGCATTCTGGTAGACCGGGATGAAGAAGGCTACTTGCTGCAGATTTTTACCAAACCAGTCGAAGACCGACCGACGCTTTTCTATGAAATTATTCAGCGCCGGGGCGCACGGTCATTTGGTGCCGGTAATTTTAAAGCACTGTTCGAAGCACTGGAAAGGGAGCAGGCATTAAGAGGAAACCTCTAGAAAATCATCTCGGGAATTTCGCCCTTGATGATTAGTCTGCCTTTGGTCGCGTTTTTGATTTGATCGACCGAAACACTCGGCGCTCGCTCGAGCAGAATAAAACCGCCCTCGGGTGCAATCTCCAGGACTGCAAGCTCAGTGAAAATTTTTTGTACACACCGGCGACCGGTGATGGGAAGCGTGCACTCCGGAAGCAATTTACTTTCTCCACTTTTGTTAACGTGCTGCATCGCCACCAACGTTTTGTTGGAAGCTGCCACAAGGTCCATGGCACCGCCCATGCCCTTCACCATTTTACCCGGGATTTTCCAGTTCGCCAGGTCGCCATGTTCAGATACTTCCATGGCACCAAGAATGGTCATGTGCACCTTGCCGGAGTGGATCATGCCAAAGCTCATGGCTGAATCAAAGCTTGAGGCACCAGGGAGAAAAGTTATGGTCTGCTTGCCTGCATTAATCAAATCCGGATCCTCCTCACCCTCCCAGGGAAATGGACCGGTGCCCAAAAGACCGTTTTCGGTTTGAAAAACAACATGGTGGTCGGGCGGAATATAATTTGCCACCAGCGTCGGAATGCCAATACCAAGATTGACATAGGAATTATCGCTTACCTCACGCGCAATTCTTTTTGCAATACCCTCCTTGTCCAGCATGGTCTTATCTTTTTCTGGTGGTCTTCTTTTCAATTCTCTTTTCGTAACCCTTTCCCTGGAAAATTCGGTGGACGAAAATTCCAGGCGTGTGGATGTGGTCAGGATCTAACATGCCTGGTGCTACCAATTCCTCCACTTCAGCAATGGTAATTTTTCCTGCCATGGCCATCAGTGGATTAAAGTTTCTGGAGGTCCTTCGAAAAATCAGGTTGCCGTCGTGGTCTCCCTTCCAGGCCTTTACGATGGCATAGTCTGCATCAAATGCACGCTCCAACAGGTAGTCCCTTCCATCAAAATTTCTGGTTTCCTTACCGATGGCCACCTCGGTTCCCACTCCGGCAGCCGTGTAGAGCGCAGGCATTCCATATCCCGCGGCCAGGCAGCGAAAAGCGAGCGTGCCCTGCGGAATGAGCTCGACCTCCAGCTCACCGGAGAGCAACTGACGTTCGAACTCTTCATTTTCACCAACATAACTTGAAATCATTTTCTTCACCTGACGGGTGGCCAGGAGCTTACCGATACCAAAACCATCGACGCCCGCATTGTTTGATATGCACGTGAGGTTTTTCACACCTTTTTGAACCAGTGCATCGATGCAGTTTTCTGGGATGCCACAAAGACCAAATCCGCCCAACAAGATGGATGCACCATCTCCGAGATCCCGAAGCGCCTCTGTTGGTCCGCTTACTCTTTTATCAATCATACATTATGCGATTGCTTCAAAACTATTAAAAACTAGCTTTGACCGAGTCATGACAGAACTCACTTTACGGCCTTATCGGAATCAGTTAACCAAAGATTTTCCCTGCGAGCGTAGCGCCGAAAAGCAAAATTAACGGCGTGGATAGCGACCCATTTTTTCAAATGGAACCGATTGAAATCCTGGGATTTTCCTGAAGACTTCAGCGTTTGTTTTGAGTGAGAAATTGCCCTTTTCCATATCCACAAAGCCCGGATCCTGGTCGGTCGTCCAATTGTTGGACGATTTTACCGTTGCATGCTCACCGCCCAAGAGACTTATCGGATCCGTCTTCGATCCAACAATCAGATTGCCTTCAAACACATTTCCTTTAGATCTCATGCCAACCCATTCTTTTCCACCGGGCAATGGATCTAAATAGGTTAACAAATCCGGATATCGTTCTGCGTACGGGGATTTATTAAACTGGACTTGTTCGGTGAGGCGCTTTCGTATTAACCCCTTCGATCCGAAAGTTGCCTCGACACCACCAGCCGCCCACGTGTAATAGTGCGCTGAAACCACATAGGTATGCGACATAGGGTTCACCACAATGTTGTTGCGCATAACCAGATCCCAGCCTGTATTGGTAAACAACATACCGTATTTCATTTTCATGTTGCTGAAAACATTACCATAAACTTCAACACCAGTCGAAGAGTCATCGCAATAAACGCCCATATTCATCCTTTCGGAATTGCCACAATCGTGGAAATAATTGTACCGAACAATATTGCCACGATCGCTTGGGTCGCGACCAATGTACCAAGGGGAAGTATCGTCGGAATTCAGGGTAACGTGGTGAATTTCGTTGTACTCAAAAAGATGTTCGTTTCCGTGAACATACATGCCCTGCCAGTCGGAATCATAAACTTCACAGTGACGAACCACATTTCCACAACCATCCACATTTATCCCGGACCAGGTGAATTTATTTCTACGGTTGTAGTGGTGTACACTACAGTTTTCAACGAGGTTGTTGCCATTGTTTAATGTACGCTTATCACCGCCACTCAGATAAATTCCGCCACTACCGGTATTGTACACCTCACAACCAACAATGGAATGATTTTTTCCTGCTTCACGGTTCCAGGCGGTGTGGTTGTAAAGATGATTTTGAAGGCTACCGATTTCACCAGAAACAGCATAGCCCCGGTAATCGTCTACCGACATATCTTCCGAAAGCGCCCTTGCACCTTTACCCATGAAAATTCCGCACGTTCCCACATTGCGGACAACACAATTTTCAATGGTGTTGGATTCACCTCCCTCCATGTAAATTCCAATTCCCCTACCCGCCTCTACCGTGAGCCCTTTCAGTTTCAGATGTGCAACGCCTTGTAGTGCAACAACGGGCGCTTCTAAAATTGAAAGTGTGATTTCTGAATCAGATTGAAGTTGGGCTGGAGGCCAGAAATAAAGGCGACCCGCCTTCCGATCAATAAAATATTCACCAGCCACATCCAACTCCTCCAGTAAATTGATGGCCACATACTGTTGAAAGTCTTTTCCTGAGGCAACGCCATACAAATGCGGTGTGGAAAGCTGAATGGTTTTACGGGTGGTGTCTATAGCAGCAACTTTGATAAAATCATCTGCAAAACCATAATTAAATGTTCCCTGTAACCATACATCCGAAGCCTTGATCCAACGCTCATGGCGGAGATCGGTGTAGTTAAATAGTGCACCTCGCGCGGATTTATCTCCTATCCGGGGAACTGAACCAGGATCCAAAACGGTACCAATTCGAATATAATCATCATCCTTTTTTTGGTGACCGGCATTTGGATAACGCGCAAGAACCATGGGCTCACCGTTAAAATAGAGCTCTGCAGCGGCGGGCACCACAGGAAGTGCATGACCATATTGAACGTGTCGGCCTAAATCATCCATCGCGGAACGTCTTAGGTCGGCATACAAGACCTTACTTCTCGCCGTCTCAGGAAGTATGGCTAAGATCTGTGGGTCAACCACCGGAACAAAATCAGATGATTTTATGGATTTACCGCCAGAAACAACGACATGATTCCCCTCCTCAGCCCTCCATATCACTGGGCTCAAAGAAGTTCCGCCATCAATAGAAATAAAGGTCAGCGGCTCAGACAACTCATAAAGACCACTACGTATAATGACTTCAATTGCTTTATCGGAAGGCCCGTGCTTGTCTTTGTATTGGCGAACAAGTTGTTGGGCTGCACCAAGAGAAGCGACGGGTTTTGATTTTAACCCGGGATTTTGATCAGACCCCTTAACAGCATCGACATAGAAAACCTGTGCCGACGAAAACAAAACAAAACAAACCTGAAAAAGTATGACGATCAGGCGTCCAGAAAAAGGATGGAGGGTCATTGTTAGAAACAATTACTTAACAGGGCTCTTTACAACCTTTCCATCTTTCATAACAAACGTCACCTTCTTAAGCCGATTGATGTCAGCCAGTGGGTCACCTTTCACAGCCACCAAGTCGGCCAACATGCCAGGCGCCACGGTTCCCAACTCCTTCTCCTTACCAAGACCTTCAGCTGCCAACGAAGTTCCGGCTTTAATGGCCTGCATTGGTGACATACCCACACGCACCAGCTCAGAAAACTCATTCGAATGGTACTCCGGCTGGGTGCCCGTAAGATCTGTTCCGACCACAACCTTCACTCCTGATCGAATGGCTTTGGTGAGCATGGTCTCAATACCAACCCGATGTTTTTTGGTTAGTTCGATCGCCTTACTCAGCGCCTGACTTCCTTCATTAAATTCTAAAAACCATTTTCCAATGGCCATGGTCGGCACCAGGAACACCCCTTTTGCCTTCATCATCGCAATCGCCTCATCATCTAGGAAACTTCCATGTTCGATGGTTTTGGCGCCGGCGCTCACAGACATTTTAATCGATTCCGCCGAGTGTGCATGCGCCATAACCGGAACATCCCTCCTGCCCGCCTCGTCGATGGCAACCTCAAGCTCCTCCTTACTAAAATGAACGTTCTGTGGATTATCGCCTGCCGTCATGAATGCGCCCGAAACCAAAATTTTAATCCAGTCCGATCCATACTTGATTTCATTTCGTATGGCCTTCCTCATTTCTTCCGGTCCATCCACCACCAGTCCATCTACTTTTACACCCGATTGCTCGTAGGAGAAAAAATTCAGGTCGCCACCACCACCCGTTACCGAAATCCAATGGCCGGCACCAAAAATTCGTGGACCGACAAACATCCCGGCATTGATGGCATCACGAACATCCAGGTGGGCATAGCCAACGTCCAGGTCACCAGCAACACGAAGACTGGTCCAACCTTCCTGCAGCAAACCCTGAACATTTTTAAGACACTGCAGTGCCTTATCGGCACTCGAATTTTTCAGGTGATAGGTTTGATAATCATCATCACCATTGCCCAGCGGATGACAATGCATGTCAATAAATCCAGGCATCAACGTATGATCACCGAGGTCAATGGTCGGAGTACCCGGTGGAATAATGCTTTTGTTACCGACAGAAACAATCCGATTATTTTCGATCAGAACCACATTGGCATCGATTGGCCGGTCTGCTTTTCCGTCAATGATTTGTTTACACAATATGGCGGTGGTCTGACCATTTGCCTGGTCAGCCAGCAGAAATAGACTTAGAATAATCAGTGAAGAAAGTAAGGGTCGAATCATCTGGTTAATGGTTGCTCAGTTGACCTCAATTTACATGCAAAAGCCCCAAACGACATAATAACTAAAGTTAAATGACATTTGACCTTGCTGCGCCCGTCAAATAATTATTTGATCCGGCTAAACATGCCTATCCATACTTGGATAAGAGCCCGTTTACCTAGTAAATTTAATGTCGTAAAATTTTAACCGTCCTGATTTGTTAAATCAATGCAACTATGGAAAAAATCAGTCTGAACGTTAACAACAAAATGGTTTCAGTGGAAGTCGATCCCAACACGCCTGTGCTTTGGGTTTTACGCGACCACCTGAACCTGGCGGGTACCAAATACGGTTGCGGGGTCGCGCAATGCGGTGCGTGCACCATCCACCTCGATGGTGAAGCAACCCGGTCGTGTATTTTACCAGTCTCCTCAGTGGGCGATAAAAAAATTACAACCATAGAAGGATTATCAGCGCAGGGTGACCATCCTGTACAACAGGCATGGCTGGAACACGATGTGGCACAATGCGGATATTGTCAGGCCGGTCAAATAATGACCGCTGCTGCATTCTTGAAAAAGAATCCTGATCCAAGTGATGAGGAAATTGTGAGCGCCATGAATGGCAACATTTGCCGGTGTGCTACTTACATGCGCATCCGGCAAGCCATCAAAACCGCTGCAGCCGCTGAAAAATAATCAGGCATCAAAATTTTAATTAAACAGGAAAGTAAAATCTTCTGATATGAAACAAGTTCAAACCAATCTGGACAGACGGTCATTTTTAAAAGCATCGGCCATGGCTGGTGGTGGATTGATGCTTAGCTTCAGCTGGATGGCTGGATGTACACCTGCAGAACAATCCAGTCTGGAAATCCCTGAGGAATGGTTCGCACTGAACAATTACATTAAGATTGGAGCGAATGGCGTAGTGAGCCTGATGTCCTCCAATCCGGAATTTGGCTCAGGGGTCAAAACCTCGATGCCGATGATCCTTGCAGAAGAACTTGATGTTAATTGGAAAAATGTGCTCGTTGAGCAGGCAGATTTTTTCCCGGAGCGCTACGACCGCCAGTTTACCGGAGGAAGTCAGGGCATTAGATTGGCATGGAAGCCGTTGAGAAAAGCCGGCGCAACCGCCAGACAAATGTTAAAAGAGGCCGCAGCAAAATCCTGGGGCGTTCCTGCATCGGAAATATCAACTGAAAAAGGAACTTTAATTCATAAGGGAAGTGGCAAAAAGGCCGGATATGGTGAGATGGCTTCTGCCGCCGCAGCCATTCCGGTGCCCGAGGAAGTTTCCATGAAGGACATCAAAGATTTTTCCATCATTAGTCATTCCAAGAAGAATGTTGACGGTAAGAAAATTGTGACCGGTCAGCCCCTTTTCGGAATCGATTATAAAGTCGAGGGCATGTTGATTGCCACGGTCATCCATCCACCTTTCGGAATGAAGATCAAATCGGTGGACGACTCAGCTGTTAAATCAATGCCCGGGGTAAAAGAAGTACTGGTGATCAAAACACTGGAGTCTGATTATGAGCGGAATTTTTTCGACACCAATGCTTTCAATGAGCTGGTGGTGGTGGCGGGAAATTCCACCTGGGAGGTGATCAACGCGAAAAAAGCATTGAAGATTGAGTATGAAATAGCGCCAGAAGAATCATTTGTTATGGCAGGTTGGGGTGGAAAGGAAACAGTAAAGGTCCCTAGCGGACTGGAGAGCAGCGATGGACACCGGTCTAAAATGGCGGAGATGGCGAAGAAAAATGCAAAAGTTCTTCGCAGAGACGGAGATCCGGAAGGTGCGTTCAAAAAAGCAGTCAAAGTATTGGAGAGAAGTTATACGGCGCCTTATCTGGCGCACAACTGCATGGAGCCGGTGAACTGCTTTGCCCATGTCACCGCAGATAAAGCAGAGCTTTATGGACCTATTCAGGCACCGGAATTTATCATGCGTACGCTGCAGGCGAGATTGGGGCTGCCCAAGGAAAAAATCAACATACGGTTGGCAAGAATGGGTGGTGGCTTCGGACAACGTGCTTATGGGCACCACATGGTAGAGGCAGCGGTGATATCACAGCGGCTCAACGCACCGGTGAAAATGGTCTACACGCGCGAGGAGGACATGACCAATGGCATTTACAGGCCAACATACACGGCAACCTATAGGGCTGGATTGGATGAAAACAACAACCTGATCGCATTTCATGTTAAAGGCGGTGGAATTCCTGAGCATGCCGTTCACGCCGACCGATTTCCGGCGGGTGCAGTAGATCATTATCTCGCGGAAGGATGGGAGATTAATTCCAACATCAGCATTGGTGCATTCAGAGCACCTGGATCGAATTTCATTGCGGGTGCAGAGCAGTCTTTTTTGGATGAGGTTGCAGAGCTGGCGGGTAAAGATCCGATTGAGTTCAGGTTAGAGCTTTTAGATCGTGCCCTGAACAATCCGGTTGGTAAGAACAACGACTACGACGCTGCACGTTACGCGGGTGTTTTGAAGCTTGTTCGTGAGAAATCGAACTGGAGTGATCAACAAAACAGCAAGGGACGTGGCGTTGCTGCTTATTTCTGTCACAATACCTATGTAGCACAGGTCGTTGATTTAAGAATGGAAAAAAATAATCCTGTCGTTGATAAGGTTATTGCTGCGGTGGACTGCGGGGTGGTGATCAATCCGGATGCTGCAGCGAACATGGGAGAAGGCGGCATTATTGACGGCATTGGCAATGCATTGTTTGGTGAGATGACTTTTGTTGATGGTGTTCCGCAGAAAAATAACTTTCATCAATACCGGATGATCCGTCAGAAGGAAGCACCCACATCGATTGATGTCCATTTTGTTTCCAGCGAGGAAGATCCGACGGGATTGGGAGAACCATTGTTTCCACCTGTTTTCGCTGCAGTAGCTAATGCATTGTATAGTGCTACAGGAAGAAGATTATACCATCAGCCATTTGTAAACGAACTCAAATTGTCCAAAACGAGTTTGTGAGAATGAGAAAAACAGAGCGAGATCGAGAAGCGAGAAGGGAGTAAATAACAGAGCGAGTGCGAGAGCGAGAAAAGAGTGAAATACAGAGCGAGAGCGAGAAAAGAGTGAAATACAGAGCGAGAGCGAGAAGCGAGAATTTACTACACTCGAAACTCGATCTCGGACTAACACAGAGCGAGATCGAGAAGGGAGAAGGGAGTAAATAACAGAGCGAGATCGAGAGCGAGAAAAGAGTGAAATCAAGGTTATTCATAAGATCAAATCACTGCTAACTCGATCTCGGACTCGATCTAAAAACAGAGCGAGAGCGAGAAAAGAAAGAAAAGAAAAGAACAGAGCGAGAGCGAGAAGGGAGAATTTACTACACTCGAAACTCGATCTCGAAACTCGATCTATAAACAGAGCGAGATCGAGAGCGAGAAAAGAGAAAAGAGTGAAAAACAGCACGAGAGGAGAGAGAAAAGCAACTACACTCTAAACTCGATCTCGGACTCGATCTATAAACAGAGCGAGAGCGAGAACTAGAAGGGAGAATGAACATTAATCTAAACGAGATCTTCCCACTCGCACTCTCTCCCCCCCTAAATCCACGCAAACTCCTCATTCACATTTTATACAATTTAGGTAGTTAATAACTATATTTGTATAAACTAACCAATAATGAAACCTCGAATTGCTGAGAAGCTATTAAAAAAATACAGCCGCCAGTTCAGGGCTGTCGCCGTAGTAGGACCTCGGCAAAGCGGTAAAACAACGTTGGTCAGAAAAGTATTTCCTCGTAAACCTTACGTTTCCCTGGAAGACCCTGATGAGCGCATGCTTGCATCATTGGATCCCCGTGCATTTTTGAATAGGTATAAAAATGGCGCAATCATCGATGAGGCACAACGGGTCCCTGAGCTGTTCAACTATATGCAGGGTATCCTGGACCAAGCAAAAAAAGATGGATTCTATATTCTTACGGGTAGCAATAACTTTTTACTTCAACAATCGATCTCACAGTCACTGGCTGGTCGAATCGGTTATATTGATTTACTCCCGTTGTGTTTTAGTGAAATTCAACAATTCAAACGAAAAGATAATTCTATCGAAGAACTTATTCTGAACGGCTGTTATCCTGAATTGTATGATAAAAACAGAAAACCTACCATGTGGTACCCCGCCTACACCAGAACCTACATCGAGCGGGATGTTAAACAAATTCGGAACATTGAAAATACAATTACATTTAATCGATTCCTTCAACTCTGCGCAGGCAGAACAAGTCAACAATTAAATGTTTCCGCCCTGAGTAATGAGGCAGGCGTAGAAATCAAAACAGCGCAGGCATGGCTATCGATTTTGCAGAGCAGCTACATCATCCATCTCCTGCCACCTTACCACAAAAACTTTAACAAGCGGGTGGTTAAAACGCCCAAATTATATTTTCTGGATACAGGTCTTGCCTGTTCATTGCTTGGCATAAGAGAAAAAAAGGAACTGATAAACTCTCATTTCAGAGGAGCCTTGTTCGAAAACTATGTTATTGCGGAAATCCTTAAACAGAAATACAATACTGGATCCACCGCAGGCTTTTACTACTGGAAAGAAAACAATGGCTTAGAAATTGATTTGTTAATCGATACAGGAAAAACATTGATGGCTCATGAAATAAAAGCCGCAACAACCTATAATGGTTCTTTATTAAAGAGCCTTCACCATTGGAAAAAGGTAAGTGGCTCCGATAAAAGCTTCTTACTTTATAATGGACCCATAGAAATTAAAACCAAAAATCGTCCTCAGGTGATCAATTGGGTGAATTATAAAATAAAAGGGTAACCACGGCTACTAAAAGCCATACGCATTTTCGCGCCCAATACATGCGAAGAAGCATTTTTCATGGACAAAATTGTCGTCTCGAACAAGCATCAATTCGATAAAATCAATCAATAATCTGATCAACAATCCGATCAATTATCCATCATCAAAATCCGATCCTTCATTCCAAATACTGCTATTGATGAATCGATCACCTTTCTATTCCCCTAAATTCAGTTCAGCCATACCCCATATGCAGTATTGAATCTTTGATCAACCGGTGCTTCTTTATTGGGTCAAATCCCCATGAAAATCAAACCTTTCCAGCCCAACCATCTAAGCATCTTCTTACTTTTTTTAACGCTCCTCCCCTGCACCGCCCAGGACGAAAACAAAAAGAAAAAAACACTGGGTGAACGCTTCAGCACCATGACCGGTAAGCTGATGACCCAAAAAGCAGAGGGACTTTCAGGCGTCGAAGTCAACGCCTCCGTGATCTCCGGCTTGTTTGATATGCGAACCGAAGCCTCCGAAACAAAATTCTATCCACCCGGCACCATTGAAGGCGATCATGCAGTAGCACTTACGTTCACCAAACTTTCCGGCATCGCGATGGTCGACCTCCAGGGAAAAATCACCTGCGACGGCGAGCCGTTAAAGTCCGTCGGACTGGGAACCTTCATCAAAGTATTTCCGATGCCGTCCTATTCACCTCGCCGAATTTCCATCCAGGCCGCCAATGGCGATGAAGCTGAATTTCTGGTGAATCCAGTGCCGGAGATCGAAATCCTGAATGTCAATGGTCAGTCCGTTATGCCTACCATAGACCTGAGCGAAGACCTGATCATCGCTTTCACCAATCCACCCGGTTCGGAAAATACCAAAGTGAGCGTTGGACTGCTCTCCGATTTTATGGGCACCCGAACGATCAATTATTTTGCTGATGTAACCGCCAAGGAGGACGTTGTTAAAATTCCCAAGGAGTCATTCAATGACGCCACCGTAAGTGGTAAGCTGGGCGCCGGTCAGTTTAACAAAGGCAAAAATTTTCTGGTCCTGAGAAGACAATCCTATCTCACCGACAGCGACCTCGGTCCCGACCAACGCAAAGGAAAACTGGCATCCGTTACACTCGAATCTGCCGCATATGCCTCATGGCCTGTAATCGTAAAGGGTAAACAGGTTCAGGAAGAAGTGCTCACCGACCTATCGTTTGCCGGAAGGTTTGGGCCGGACAAAATCGGTTTTGAAATTCACAAACCCAATGCACGGAAAGGAATTCCATTTTCTAAAGCGAGCCGATTCGGTCTGGGTACACTGGTGGTGAATGGAACCATTTTCAATCTGAAAACAGAAACTACCAACAGTGTCTGGGATTTGGAAGATTTCACCGGATGGAGCTACCTGCTGTGTGCACGCAGCAGAACATACTCCAGTTACGGTTACAGAATCTTTCTTGTCTTTTAGTTAGCTGATATCAAGACTTTCTTCCAGACATAGAAAAGAAGCGGTACCCGTGAACCCATGGGGGTATGCGGTAGCTCCGGAAGGGAGTGGGGGTAGTTTCTGGGGGAACCTTATAGAGGGGGATGCTTATTTCAGATCATTTCCGGCAGTAATTTCGGGATCGAAAAAAAATTATAAAAAAATTGACGCACTAATAAACCTTTGAAGTTTAACTGTGGAAGGTTTGATGAATAAATTATAGCTATCAGGAGGGTGCAGGTAATTCCAGATAAAAGTTGAGGGATTAGATATGATAAATTCCAGAGAGTGGACTATTAGATCTAACCTTCTGATACATTATGAAAAATTAAGAATGTCAGTTAAGGTTTTCTGCCTTTCTCCCAGACCTTAACTGCCTTAACTGGCCTTAACTACCTTAACTAGAAATATAATTACTGCGAATTCTTATTATTACCAAGGTGTTTAGGTTGCCATCCCCAGTTAAGCTAGTTAAGCTAGTTAAGTAGTAAAGAGGTTGCTTATGGCCTTAACTGAAAGGTCACGGATTAAAATAGGTTAAAAAACGAAAAGGCAGCTAAAATGGCTGCCTCTCCTCTAAATGTAGATCGTGATATTATTCTATAAAGAAAGCGTGTAGGTTATTTTTCGGAACAGCCGTTTGGACACTTCCAAAATCCTCTTTTATACCGACCACCTGGCATGAATGAAGGAAACCAGTTTATCCGGCAGCGCCTGCACTGGCATACCATTGTGTTCTCGTCTACGTAAATGGCCACCTTGTGGTCTTTGATTTGTTTACGGAGGTTTTTACTAATCGAAATCATTAGCTTGCTATTAAATTGGTCATTGAATATTTGTTCTAAGAATGTAACTGCCTTTCTCAGGCTTAAGGATCAAACCATTGTTTTCAAGGCGTTTTAAAGCAGTATGCAGCGTTGGTCGGGTCATCGTTCCGGTGTTGATAAATTTTTCATACAGATCTTTTTTTTGAATAACCACTCCAGCTTCCCCATTGGTAACCTCGATGAAGTGATTGAGAAGAATCTGATCATTTTCATTTACCGCTGTTGTGGCGGTAGCATCCCGTATTAAATCGCTCTCATAAGCTGTACCTAAGGGCTGTATGATTTGATTAAAATCGATTTGAAATTTTAAAACGTGTTCTGCATCATCAGGATAATACCGGTACGCGACGTCTTTTAGATAACGTACATTATTTGAAAGTCGGTTGACGCCAATCATAAAATCCATCTCCTGTCCAATTACCCGCGAACCAGCCAAGGAATCGATTCCTGTTTTTGTTCTAAAAAAAGATGGAGCTAACTCATTGAGCAATCATCTCAGACTTTGTAAAAAATTATGGTATGGTATTGAGGAGCCACGAAGGTTAGTGGGATTAGAGGCGAAATTTTTATGGAGCCTAATTAAAGATAGCCCGATTTTAAAAACCGAAGAATTAAAGTATGAAACAAGTTTCTCTAAGCTGGAATGCATAAGGTTCAATAGTCTGGATTTTTTAGTTTGGACTAATTCTTTTGGTGATATAATCATCGATTACCCAGTGCTAGCTAATGAGGTCGAAATGACCATTAGTGATTTTGAGCAATCTGTATTTTCTAAACCAAATCCAGAATACCATCCTAAGCCATAACATGGCTAAGAGACGCCAAAAATGCTTCGAAATTGCTTCGAAATAAAAAAGCAGTTACAATTTTTAAATCGTAACTGCTTGATTTTCAGAGCCCCCTGTCGGAATCGAACCAACGACCTACTGATTACAAGTCAGTTGCTCTACCAGCTGAGCTAAGGAGGCCTTTACTTTCTTTTTTTCTCCCAACCTACTGATTATCCCGCAAGTGCGGGACTCTACCAGCTGAGCTAAGGAGGCTTTTACTTACTTTTTTTCTCCCAACCTACTGATTATCCCGCAAGTGCGGGACTCTACCAGCTGAGCTAAGGAGGCTTTAATTTTTTTTAGTTCCTACGTCGAACTGTACTTTTTTAAAGCGGGCAAAAATAACCATTTGACCCTTATCACAGCCCTCAACCTTTCAAATTTTATCATAACCATCAAACCCGCACCACCGGCTTCGCCGTGCTCATCTCCTGCCGCACCAACTTCAACTGCGCCTTCATCCTGGCCACCACACCCTCCGCACCCGATATCTTCTGCGCAAACTCCTGTCGCACATAATCCGCATTCTTCGACCGCGCGAAAAACTCCAGATTGTTGCGCAACACCGCAAGCTCATTCTCCGCCTCATGCAACTTCCTGCGCATCTGCTGCTCCTGCTGCGCCAAACGGCGCAAGGCATCCGGATCATTCTTCATCACCGATAAACTAACCTCCAACCGAACCCGATCACGAACATCACCCTCCGCCGGCAACGTGCCCACAAACGCCTCAACCGCCGCCTCATACTTTTCACGAACAACACCCACCGATTTACGCGGCACAAATCCCGCTTCCTGATAACGAACAATCAACTTACGGAAATCCTCCAACCGATCCTGCCCATTCAAAGTCAGCAACTCCGCAATCACCTGCTCCTTAACGACCAGATTGCCCTCCTGCTCACGATCCTTCTCACCAAATTTTTCCCTCCGCCGGTCAAACAGATGGTCACACGCCGCCTTGAACTCATCAAAAATCTTTACCCTATGCTTCTCCGGCACCGGTCCAATTTCCTTCCACTGGCGCTGAAGAACTTTTACCTTCTCCGCCGCCGCATCCATATCCTCACTGTCCTTTAACTGCAATGCCTGCTCCACCAACTTTTTCTTCTCCAACAGATTTCCACCGCGCTCCGCATCCAGCTTCTTGAAAAACTGTCCCTTCTTGTTGAAGAAATCTTTAAAGTGCGCCCAAAAGGCTTTATTGATTTCCCTGGTCTTGTTCTTCTCCACAGGGCCCACCGACGACCACTCCTGCCTCAACGCCAGAATATCCTTGGCCCTGGCATTCCATTCTTTGATCGAATCACCATCAAAGACAGTACGCTCAGCAACCTTTGCAATAATCTCCAACTTCTTCTCACGGTTCAATTTCAACCGCTCGTTCATCGCCTTGGCAAACTCATCACGACGCCCATAAACCGCATCAGATGCAGCTTTGAATCGCGCCCACACAGCATCCTTCTCCTCCACCGGCACCGGTCCGATGTGCTTCCACTCGTTGTGCAGCTCATTGACCTCCTTCAGGGAAGCACCAAGTGAGGGCTCATCCTTGAGTTTCTCCGCTCGCACACACAACTCCTGCTTCGCTTCAAGATTTTTCTTCCGATCCAACTCCAGCAAATCCAGATATATGCTCCGGCGGTCATAAAACAAATCCACCAACGCATGGTAGCTGGCCCAAATGGTTTTGTTGTTGGCAATCGGAACCGGACCAATCGATCTCCACTCCTCCTGCAACTTTTTGAATTCATTGAATGCCGAAGCCTTATCCCCACGTTCAACCAACTGACGGATGTTCTCCAACAGGGCTTCTTTCCTGATCAGATTTTGTTTGCGCAGCTCATCCTGCTCACGCTTGATCTTGATTCTCTTTTCTTTAATAAAACGGATCGCTCCGTTGATCACCAGATCATAGTCATCACCACGAAAGCTAAAGTCCTCCTGCTTTCCACCCGACTCGGTGAAACGCGTGAGGGCTTCACCACGCTCCCGCTCTCTGAGCTCATCGATGAATGGCCTGATCTGACGGCATACCCTGTCGGCCGCATTAACGTCGGTGGAGCCACTCAGCTCCTTCAACAATTCAGCAAACTGTTGCTTGGAATAACCCGAATAATCAGCTTCAATGGCTTCCTGCTCAGACACTTCATTGGCCTGAACTTCCGCCTCATCCGCTCCGCTAAAATCCTCTTCCGTTGTCATAGTATCGTATAAATCCCCCGTCACGGACTTCTTTCCCGACAAAAGGGCTCAAATCTAGCGAAATACGATTAATTCAGGCGCGGGTCGGTAGGATAATTGGCATAGAGGTTGAACCGCCCCCAAGAATATTCATGGATTTCCGCCATGCCACAGCAGGTTCCGTTGAAAAAATAAGCTCCTCATCAACTTTATCAGAAACAATCCATGCATTTTCCTTCAATTCCGATTTGAGCTGGCCCGCGGACCAGCCGCTGTAGCCAAGGAAAAATTTAATGGATTCTGCCTTACACGCTCCCCGCCTGGCGAGCTCCCGCAGGCTGTCGAAATCACCTCCCCAGAAAATACCCGGCAATACTTCCTGCGCACCCTCCAGATTTTCAAATACATGCAGATAATGAAGGGTGTCCTGCGCCACCGGCCCTCCCACGAAAGCCATCAGGTCCTCTGCCTCAAAATCTTCCAACACCTCACAAACCCTGGTCTCCGATGGTTTGTTCAACACAAATCCAAACGATCCGTCTTTGTCGTGTGCGCACAACAGTATAATGCTTCGCTCAAAATTGGGGTCTGGCAGCAGTGGCTCCGATACCAGCAACCTGCCGGTACCCGGCCGAACACGCGTTTTGAAATTGAAGAATTCCATGAATTACCATGCCAATAAAAAAACTGACAGCACAAAATGCAAACACCGGCTTTCCTATTTTTGAAAAACATTTTGCGTGAAAGACATCGCCGCCATCCGAAAGGAATACCGCCTCAGGGAACTTGATGAAAGTCAGGTCCATACCGATCCCATAGCACAATTCAAGGGTTGGTTCGAGGAAGCCCTTCAATCGCAGCTGCCTGAACCCAACGCCATGCACCTGTCAACAGTCTCGGCCGACGGCAGGCCGTCCGGCAGGGTGATTCTTTTAAAAGGTCTTGAAGACGGTGGCTTTTCATTTTACACAAACTACCAAAGCCACAAGGGTAAAGAACTTGAAAACAATGCCTACTGCTGCCTTACTTTCTTCTGGCCTGAGCTGGAAAGACAGGTGCGCATCGAAGGACAAGCAGAAAGACTTGACCCTAAAATCTCCGATCAATATTTCAGCAGCCGTCCGAGGGGCAGCCGCATCGGTGCCTGGGCTTCGCCGCAGAGCTCTGTCATTGCCGACAGAAAAATTCTTGAAGAAAGATTTTCAGCGATCGAAAAGCGGTTCGAGGGAAAAGATGCCATCGAACGTCCCAAACAATGGGGTGGCTTTATGGTGGTTCCGCATCTTATAGAATTCTGGCAAGGAAGGGAAAGCAGACTTCACGACCGCATAGAATACCATCGCGAAGAAACCGGATGGAAGATCCATCGGTTGGCTCCTTAACACTCAGATTAAATCAAACAGGGATTTTACGCCGTGCACGCGGCTTCGGATAAATCCTTCGCCATAGGCAGCACCAACCATCGTTCCGTGTTCAACGGCACGGGCTTCGACCAGCCTAAGGAAATTTTGAGAGGAGATAAATGTTTCAGGCTCCTTGCTTTGAGGATCCCAGAACTGTGATTTATATGCTTTGATCGAAGCCAGCTTCACGTCCCACACTTCAGAAATATCGACAACAAAATCCACGGCCAACGACACACTCTGAACAAAATGGAAAAGAGAGCGAGGCCGCCACGCCGTCTGCGGACTTCCATTTTCAAGCGTTTCGATTTTGCTAAGGCCAGCATAAAAACAAGCCTCGGAAACCAGCGCTGCTGCTCTTCCATGATCGGGGTGACGGTCTTGTGGTGCGTTGGTGATGACCAGTTCAGGTTTGTATTTTCTGATCGCCCTGATCACGGGCAAACGTTGCTCCGGTGTATTCAGGAACATACCGTCGGCCAGACCAAGGTTTTCCCGGACATGCAAGCCTAAAATTCTGGTTGCTTCTGCTGTTTCCGAAGCGCGTATTTCCGCGGTACCGCGGGTTCCCAATTCCCCTCTGGTTAAATCGATGATGCCGACCTTTTTACCATCGCGGATGGCCCGGACAACGGTGCCTGAACATCCCAGCTCGGCGTCGTCTGGGTGGGCTGCCAGTACCAATAGGTCAAGTTTCAAGTTGATTGGGTTAAGGCTTTCGAAGCAACAAACCTACTCATGTTCTGCGAGAAACCGCTCTGCATCTAAGGCGCCCATACAACCGGTGCCCGCAGCGGTCACGGCCTGGCGGTAAACTTTGTCGGCTGCGTCGCCCACTGCAAACACGCCTGGCACGCTGGTTCGGGTGGAACCTGGCACTACCTTGATGTAGCCGGTTTCATCGAGATCGAGCTTTCCTTTAAATATGTCGGTGTTGGGTTGGTGACCGATGGCGACAAAAAATCCTTTGAGCGCAATCTCGCGCTTTTCTCCTGTTTTGTTGTTGCGCACCCGGATTCCACTTACCTCCTCTTCACCCAAAACTTCTTCTGTTTCGGTGTTCCAGAGAATTTCAATTTTCGGATTGTTTTTAACGCGCTCCTGCATGATTCTGGAGGCGCGCATTTCTTCACGGCGAACGATCAGATAGACTTTCGGACAAAGTTTGGTCAGATAGGTCGCTTCCTCCGCTGCAGAATCACCGGCACCAACCACGGCGACATCCATCCCACGGAAGAAAAATCCATCACACACAGCACATGCTGAAACGCCTTTGTTCATGAGCTTCTGCTCCGATGGCAGGCCGAGGTAACGCGCCGAGGCACCGGTGGCCACGATAATGGACTCTGCTTTAATGGTGATTTTCTCGTCAGCCATCGCGGTAAAAGGGCGGGCTGAAAAGTCTACGGAGGTGATCATTCCATAGCGCACCTGGGTACCGAAGCGTTCGGCCTGTTGCTGGAGTTCTGTCATCATCTCCGGTCCACCGATACCGGCCGGATAACCCGGGAAGTTTTCCACTTCACCGGTGATGGTGAGTTGTCCGCCTGGCTGTCCGCCGGTGTATAGTACGGGTTGCAATCCTGCGCGCGCCGCATAAATGGCTGCTGTATAACCTGCAGGACCGGAACCAATAATCAAGACTTTTAAATGCTCTTCCAATTTTTTGGCGTTTAGACGTTTGAACAGACAGACTACTTAGCCCAGATAAGGCTTTAACGATTTGCTTCTGGAGGTATGACGAAGTCTGCGAATCGCCTTCTCCTTTATCTGCCGCACACGCTCGCGTGTAAGACCAAATTTTGCACCGATTTCTTCCAGTGTGAGAGCCTGCTCACCATTCAGACCAAAATAAAATGATACGACCTCTGCTTCGCGCTGGGTGAGGGTACTCAACGCACGTTGTACCTCTTTGCGCAGGGAGTCGGAGATCAGGTTCTGATCCGGCTTTTCTTCGTCTTCGTTTTCGAGAACGTCCAGCAGGCTGTTTTCTTCTCCCTGTGCGAATGGGGCATCCATGGAAACATGTCGACCAGACACTTTCAGGGTATCGATCACCTCTGCCGCGGAGATCTCCAGTACTTCCGCCAACTCTTCCGGAGATGGCTCTCTTTCATACTTCTGCTCCAGTTCTGAAAACGTTCTTGAAATTTTATTGAGTGATCCTACGCGGTTCAACGGCAGGCGTACAATTCTGGATTGTTCGGCAAGCGCCTGAAGGATGGACTGACGGATCCACCACACTGCATAGGATATGAATTTGAATCCACGGGTTTCATCGAAGCGCTGTGCTGCCTTGATCAGGCCGAGGTTTCCTTCGTTGATCAGATCGCCTAAGGTGAGTCCCTGGTTCTGATATTGTTTGGCCACCGACACCACGAACCGAAGGTTGGCTTTGGTGAGTTTCTCCAATGCAACCTGATCACCGGCCTTAATACGTTTGGCAAGTTCAACTTCTACTTCCGCCGTAATCAGATCTACCTTTCCGATTTCCTGCAGGTATTTGTCGAGTGACTGACTTTCCCTGTTGGTGATCTGCTTGCTGATCTTAAGCTGTCTCATGCACTGTGACTCCCGGCGCCTGGATTATTAATGCGGTAAATCAAAAAAAAAGATTCACATGAAGCAACACCAAAAAAAACGGATTCTCTCTTGGTAGAAAGAATCCGTTTGGATATATGCCTTAAAGGGATCAGGCCTGTTCAGCCGGAGGTGCTTCCGGTTTGGGCGGGCGAGGGATCAGCACTTTTCTTGAAAGTCTGTATTTGCCGGTCTTTTTATCAACCTCAACAAGTTTAACCTTCACTTCCTCTCCTACCTGAAGCACGCCTTCCATGGTTTCGAGTCGCTCCCATTTGATTTCAGAAATGTGGAGCAATCCGTCTTTGCCTGGCAGGAATTCAACAAATGCGCCGAATGGCATAATGTTTTTCACCTTACCGTCGTATACGGTGCCCACTTCAGGAACGGCAACGATGCCACGGATGCGGTTGAGCGCCATGTCCATGGATTCTTTGTTGGTTGCAAAGACGCTGACCTTTCCTTTATTGTCAACTTCCTCGATAACCACTGTTGCGCCGCTGGTTTTCTGGATGTCTTGCACCCCTTTTCAACCGGGTCCGATAACGGCACCGATCTGATCTTTTTCAATGTGGAGTGTGTACGCTCTTGGTGCATGTGATTTGAGGTCGGCATTTGGCGACTGAATGGTTTTATTCATTTCGCCGAGGATGTGCATCCTGCCTTCCTTAGCCTGCAACAAAGCTTCTTTCATCACGGCGAATGTTAGGCCATCGACCTTGAGGTCCATCTGACACGCGGTGATGCCTTTCTGTGTTCCGGTTACTTTAAAGTCCATGTCACCCAGGTGATCTTCATCGCCGAGGATGTCAGAAAGGATCGCATACTTACCGGTGGAGCTGTCTGAGATCATGCCCATCGCAATTCCGGAGACTGCACCGGAGATGGGAACACCGGCATCCATCAATGCCATGGAACCGGCACAAACCGTAGCCATTGAAGAGGAACCGTTTGATTCCAGGATATCGGACACGACCCGTACCGTATAAGGGTTGTTTTCAGCGGAGGGCATCACCTGCTTCAAGGAGCGCCACGCAAGGTTACCGTGACCAACTTCTCTTCTGCCTGGTCCCCGGTTAGGTTTCACCTCACCGGTAGAGAATCCAGGGAAGTTATAATGGAGAATGAATTTGCTGCTTCCGGCAAACATGGCTCCGTCGATGAGCTGTTCATCGAGCTTGGTGCCAAGTGTAACCGATGTAAGTGATTGTGTTTCACCACGGGTAAAAATGGATGAACCGTGTGCACCGGGAAGGTAGTTCACCTCCGTCCAGATCGGACGAATCTCGGTGGTCTTTCTTCCATCGAGACGCTTGCCTTCGTTCAACACGAGGTTCCGGCATGCGGCTTTCTGAATTTCCTTATAGTACTTCTTTACAAGATCTTTATTCACCGTAGTGTCGGCAGGGAGTGAATTTTTATATTCCTCCAGAATAGCCTTAAACTTCTCGGAACGAATCTGCTTGTTGGCAATTTGTTCTTTCGCCACTGCATAGACCTTATCATAGAGCAGCTTGTGGAGTTCCTGACGAAGGTTTTCGTCTTTGTCCTCATGGTTGTAAACCCGCTTCTCCGTTTTTCCAAGCTTCTTGGACAGATCAATCTGAAGCTGACACTGGATCTTAACGGCCTCATGGGCCACCCGGATGGCTTCGATCATATCGTCTTCTGAGACCTCTTTACACTCACCTTCCACCATCAGGATGTTGTCGATGGATGCACCGACAATCAGGTCGATGTCGGCCTGCTCGCGCTGGGTGTTGGTTGGGTTGATGATGAACTTACCTGCGCAACGGGCGACACGTACTTCAGAGATCGGACCGTTGAATGGAATATCGGATACGGCGATGGCAGAGGATGCTGCGAAAGCTGCGAGGCCGTCGGGCAGTGCATCGTGGTCTCCGGAAATCAGCTGGAGGTTGACTTGTGTTTCAGCATGGTAATCGTCGGGGAATAGCGGGCGGATGGCGCGGTCTACCAGACGGCTGATCAGCACTTCATAATCAGAGAGTTTACCTTCACGCTTGAGGAATCCACCGGGAATTCGTCCTGTGGAAGCGAATTTTTCCTGATAGTCTACAGAGAGCGGAAGAAAGTCTGCGCCTTCGACCGGATCGTGGTTGGACACTACGGTTGCCAGGATCATGGTATTGCCCATGGTCAGCACTACGGAACCGTCGGCCTGTCTGGCAAGCTTTCCGGTTTCAATCGAAATTTCTCTGCCATCGGGCAAAGAACACTTCATGACTACACTATTTGGTTTCATTGTTTTATGCCGGAATACACCGGTATGTTTGATTAAAAGTGAGCACGCGACAGGATACACCTGTAGCGGCTGCGGTTAAAAAATAAGGGAACCAGAGGCTCCCTTGTGTGATTATTTTCTCAATTCCAGCTCGGCAACGATGGCCCTATAGCGGCTGATGTTGTTCTCCTGAAGGTAGTTCAGGAGCTTCTTGCGCTTTCCAACCAGCTTTAACAGACCTTGCTGAGTGGAGTAATCCTTTTTATTGGATTTAAGGTGCCCGGTGAGGTGATTGATTCTTTGGGTGAACAAAGAGATCTGAGATTCGGGAGATCCGGTATCTTTTGCGGTCTTCCCGTGGCCGAATTTTGTAAACAGCTCTTTTTTAGCAGATGGCATTTCCATTCTTCTTGCTTTTTAACTTTTTATTTCGGGCGCAAAAGTAGGAGAAACGGCACAAATCGCCAAAATCTGTTCAGATTCCCTGTTTCTGAGATCGAAAACGCCTCAAAAGGCGCTCAAAAACCACTTTATAGAAGTCAGATTCGAAGAAACGGGCGTCTTTTCTGGCCTGGATGAGGAAGAGTGCGCCAACCACCAGCAGAATGGCGTTCGGTGCCCACATGCCAACCGGTACGGTGACCATCTCCTGTTTGGCCCACTTTTCTCCTATGATGCTCAACACATAAAAGATGATGAAGAAAATGATGGAAGCGAGCACCGGAAACCCGAGGCCTCCTTTTTTGATGATCGCCCCGAGCGGAGCGCCAATCAGAAACATAATCAGGCAGGAGGCAGAATTGGCAAAAATCTTATGCCATTGGATCTGAAAAATCCGGAATTCATAGCCCTGCGATTTCAGGCTCTCCATGGTTTGCAGCAGATAGGTCTTCACACTCCGCGCATTCATGAGTGCAGCTGAAATCTCCGAGGCGGTTGGTCCAGCCGCCAGCAGGCTGTCGACTTTTTCACGTGATCGTTCATTCCACTGCCGGTAGGCAATTCTTCTTTGACGCAGTGCAGAGTCCAACTGGACTTCTGTTAACCCGAAGTTGCCCGTGATCCGGCTCTTTTGAATTTCACGGGCCATCTCCGGCACCGTTGAAGCTGCGATCTCTGCACTGTCGCGTACGCGCTGCGCCTCCGATAGATTCTCGGGCACATCCACGCGAACCGTTCGGGTGAAATAACTAAACATAGACCCTGCATTGTCGTACACCGTGAGTCTGGTTTTGTTGCGCTCCAGATCAACAGAGTCCATATCGAAGGTGAGTTCACCCAGGTTTCTCATGATGCGGTTTCCCTGAAACCATCTTTTGTCGGTTCGGTTCAGATTGAAGGCCGACAAATCAAACACCATGTAGGTCTGATCGAATTTGGTTTTGGAGTAGGTATTGGTGTTGGAAGGCTGACCGGTCATTTGTTGCTCTGTTCCGGTGCCCTGGCTATAGTTGTAGCCGCGGTACAGTTCCAGTTTCAGGTAATTGTCGTTGAGGATGGTGTACATCCTTCCACTATCGGCGATGATTACTTCTTTGTTTCCGGAGCGACCTCTGTGGTCGTAGATCACGACACCCTCGAGCGTTGCCCCGTCGGGATATTTTTTTGCAACCTTGATGCTCACCTCCGGAATGGCTCCGTAAAAAGCACCTTCCTTCAGATCTAGCGAAGGTTTTTTTTGTTTGATGTCGTACAACAGCGAATAGGCTTCGAGCGCTGCCTTGGGTACGAGGTAGTTGTTGGACAAAAATGCAATGCCGGTGAGGAAAAGAACCGTTACAAAAATCGGAGCCAGTGCCCGAACCAGGCTGATGCCCAGACTTTTTATGGCTGTTAACTCAAAATGTTCGCCGAGGTTTCCAAAAGTGATGAGGGAAGAGAGCAGGATGGCCAGCGGCAGCGCCACAGGAATCATACAGACGGCAAAATAAAAAAGCAAGCTACCCAGCACCACCCAACCCAGATCTTTTCCAATTATGTCATCGAAATACTTGAGCATGTGCTGGGTGAGGAGAATAAACACCACCACCAGGAAGGTCATCACAAATGGACCAAGGAATGAACCTAACACCAGTTTGTCCAGCTTCTTCATGTCGCATGCAAGGTGCGAAAATCGGGCCAAAACCCGAATGCCTGTTCGCTTAAGGTTTGGTGAATTGTAAACATCGCAGACTAATTTTTTGATTTCTGCCATGCACCGGCTTTATTTGTCCCATCAAATTATGAACAGAGCTCATCGCCATCATCACCATCATCATTGCCGGATTTCCGGAGGTGGCAGCGCTATGAGTATTCAATAGATTTTTCTTAAACCTAAACTATCGAAGGCTTGCCACCCACTGGCAGGCCTTTCGTTTTTTTAATCCAGTCAAACATGAACACAAACGAAGTATTAAGAATTGCAGTACAAAAATCAGGACGGCTCCACGATGGCTCGGTGCAGTTGCTGCGCGAAAGCGGACTTGAGATTTCCAATGGAAGAGATCAGCTAAGACTTCGCGTTGGAAACTTTCCGGTTGAATTGTTGTTCCTGCGCGACGATGACATCCCTGAATATGTGGCAGACAAGGTGGCCGACGCAGGAATTGTTGGCGAGAACCTGGTCTCGGAAAAAGGTTTACAGGCAGAGATTGTGCAGCGACTTGATTTTGCGCGATGCAGGCTTTCCATCGCCGTACCCAAAATTGAAAACTACACAGGTTTAAGCTGGCTCAATGGCAAAAGCATTGCAACCTCCTACCCTACCACGACAGCAGCCTTTCTGACCCGACATGGGATCGATGCGTCCATCCATGAAATCAGCGGATCGGTGGAAATCGCCCCGGGCATTGGACTTGCCGATGCGATCTGTGATCTGGTGAGCAGCGGAAGCACCTTACTTAGCAATGGGTTGCGCGAGGTTGAAACCGTGCTGAAGTCAGAAGCAGTGCTCATTGCAAACAACAGCCTTTCAAAAGAAAAAGAAACGATCCTTCAGCAGCTCACCTTCCGATTCAGTGCAGTCCGGTCGGCACGGAATAAAAAGTACATCCTTATGAATGTACCCGACGGAGCCATCGAATCCATTACGCGACTCGTTCCGGGGATGAACAGTCCAACCATTATGTCGCTTAACCGCGCAGGTTGGTTCTCGCTGCACGCCGTTGTAGAAGAAAATGATTTCTGGGAAAAAATTGACCGGCTAAAATCATTTGGTGCAGAAGGCATCTTGGTGTTGCCCATTGAAAAAATGATTCCCTGATCATGAAAATATTTGTTCAACCCAACAAGGAAAGCTGGAACAAAATTACTGCCCGGCCCCGGATAGACACCCAATCACTGACTTCGGTGGTGAAGGATATTTTATATGCAGTCCAAACACGGGGCGACGCTGCATTGCTGGAGTATAACCTGAGATTCGAACAGTGTCGCATTTCAAACCTAAAAGTTGGTGAGGAGGAATTTATCCAGGCTTCCAAATTGATTCCTGAAAATCTCCGGACAGCCATTGAAACGGCTGCGGACAACATTCGGAAATTCCACAGTCTGCAAAAGCGGGAAGACCTTACCGTTGAAACCACCGCTGGCGTTAAATGCTCGAGAATTTCAAGACCGGTAGAACGGCCTGGATTGTACATACCGGGCGGCACCGCTCCATTGTTCTCAACGGTTCTGATGCTCGGCATTCCCGCCACGCTTGCAGGTTGCAGCGAGCCGTTCCTCTGCACGCCACCGCAGGCGGACGGTTCCATACATCCCGCCATTCTTTTTGCGGCCACTACCGCTGGCATCAAAAACGTTTTCAAGGTTGGTGGGGCGCAAGCCATTGCCGCCATGGCTTACGGAACTGCATCCATTCCAAAAGCAGATAAAATTTTTGGTCCCGGAAATCAATATGTTACCACCGCAAAAATGATGGCACAGGCAGAAGGTGTGGCCATTGATATGCCCGCAGGACCTTCAGAGGTTCTGGTCATCGCCGACAACTCCGCGGATCCTGTCTTCGTGGCGGCCGACTTGCTTTCACAAGCCGAGCACGGCAGCGACAGTCAGGTGGTGCTGCTTACCACCGATGAAGCACTTCCGGATAAAGTCAGGATGGAATTAAACAATCAACTTGAATTGCTTCCGCGGAAACAGACCGCTTCATTGGCGCTGGACAATAGCTTCTGTGTTGTTTTGAATTCCCTTGAGGCGTGCATTGAATTTTCGAATGCCTATGCACCAGAGCACCTGATCATCCAAACAGCAAACCCGGCCGAATTGCTCGGAGGGATACGGCATGCAGGTTCGATTTTCCTTGGGCATTTTACGCCTGAGGCCGCCGGAGACTATGCGTCGGGCACCAACCACACGTTGCCTACGGCAGGAAATGCGCGCGCCTATTCAGGCGTAAGCCTAGATAGCTTTCTTCGGTTCATCACCGTGCAAGAGATCAGCCAGCAGGGAATCCAAAACCTCGGACCGGTCATTGAAACGCTCGCATCGGCAGAAGCGCTGGAGGCCCATCGCAATGCAGTAACGGTCCGACTTCAAAAATTAAAAAATTGACCATGGACATCCTGTCACTTGCCCGCAAACATCTGAAGAACCTAAAACCGTATTCTTCCGCAAGGCACGAATACTCCGGAAAGGCTGCAGTTTATCTGGATGCCAATGAATCTCCTTTTCCTTCCGGCTACAATCGATATCCGGATCCTTTTCAATCGGAATTAAAAAAATGCATTGGACAAATCCGCAACGTCGATCCGGAAAATATCTTCATCGGAAATGGCAGCGATGAACCCATCGATTTGCTGATCCGGATTTTTTGTGAGCCCGGCCGCGATAACATATTGATTCCTGATCCCAGTTATGGGATGTATCAGGTTTCAGCTGCAGTGAACAACATCGAAGCCAGAAAAATCCGGCTTGACCACAACTTCCAACCAGTGCATTCGGAATTTTTGAAATCAGCCGACCAACATTCGAAGATTCTCTTTTTGTGTTCACCGAATAATCCCACCGGTAACGCCTTTGATCGTGAAAGGGTAACCATGCTGATTGAAAACTTCAAGGGCCTGGTGGTTATCGATGAGGCTTATATTGATTTCTGTCCGGATAAATCTTTTGTTGGAGACCTTCTGAAGTATGAAAACCTTTTAATCCTTCAAACTTTATCCAAGGCCTTTGGACTTGCCGGACTGAGGTTGGGTTTATGCATGGCCGCGAAACCGGTGGTCACTTTGTTGAATCAAGTGAAACCACCCTACAACATCAGCAGTGCGGCACAGGAAATTGCGCTCACCCAACTTAAGGAGTGCTCTACTAAAAAAAATACAGCAGTCATTGTCGAGCAAAGATTACGCGTTGCTGAATTCCTGAAAGAAAATGGATTGAAAGCATATCCAAGCGATGCCAATTTTCTGCTGGTACAGTTTCCGAATCCTTCTTTGGCTTACCGGCAATTGCTGGAAGATGGGATTGTGGTCCGCGACCGCTCGGCTGAGGCCGGTTGCGAAGGATGTCTTCGGATAACCATCGGCACACCAGCGGAAAACGACCTGTTAATGAATTCCATTGAAAAAATTTTTAATCTGTAACCACCGCATTTATGAAGCGAAAAATTTTATTCATCGACCGCGACGGCACCCTGATTCACGAGCCGCCAGACAAGCAGATCGACAGTCTGGAAAAATTATCCTTCGTGCCGGGGGTATTCAATGCGCTTTACCGGATTGCTAAAACACAGGAATACGAACTGGTCATGGTCAGCAATCAGGATGGCCTGGGAACTGCTTCCTTTCCTGAAGAAAACTTTCTTCCGGTTCAACAAAAGGTACTGGAGGCATTTAAAAATGAGGGCGTCATTTTTTCTGCGGTACACATCGATCCATCCTTGCCGGAACAAAACTCGCCCAACCGTAAACCAGGGACGGGGATGCTCACCGCCTATTTGGCGAGCGGATTTGATCAAGAATCAAGCTATGTAATCGGCGACCGTTTGACCGATGTTCAACTGGCCAAAAATTTAGGATGCAGAGCGCTGGTCATTGCCTCTGACAGCACTCCAGAAACTTTTAGTGATTTGGAAAATACTCTTGCCTTGCGCACCAACCGTTGGTCAGACCTGGCGGATTTACTCACCAAAAAGGAAAGGAGGGCCAGCGTCACCAGAATGACTTCTGAAACAGAAATTGAAGTGGAAGTCAATCTGGACGGTAATGGCCAATCAGACATTTCAACCGGACTGAAGTTTTTTGACCACATGCTCGAGCAGCTCGCAAAACACGGTAACCTCGATTTGAAAATAGTTGCCCGGGGCGACCTTCACATCGATGAACATCACACCATAGAAGATACCGCCCTGACCCTCGGCGAAGCAATGCTTAAGGCACTGGGTGATAAAAAAGGAATCGGACGCTATGGTTTTACCCTGCCGATGGACGATTGTCTGGCACAGGTGGCATTGGATTTTGGCGGAAGACCGTGGCTGGTTTGGGAGACCTCCTTCACCAGAGAAAAAATCGGCGATGTGCCCACCGAAATGTTTATGCACTTTTTTAAGTCTTTCAGCGATGCATCCAGATGCAACCTTAACATTAAAGCAGAGGGCAACAATGAACACCATAAAATTGAATCCATCTTCAAAGCCCTCGCGCGAAGCATTAAAATGGCAGTGAAGCAGGAAGGCAATCAGTTGCCCACCACCAAAGGCGTACTCTGATGAAAACAGCTGTGATACGTTACAACGCAGGCAACATCCGATCGCTGTGTTTTGCACTGGAAAAGATGTCGGTTCCCTACACCATTACCGATCGCATCGATGAAATCCAGTCGGCCGACAAAGTAATTTTCCCTGGTGTTGGCGAGGCCAGTTCAACCATGAATTTTTTAAAGGGCAAGCAACTGGACCAGGTCATCAAAAATTTAAATCAACCTGTCCTTGGAATTTGTCTCGGGATGCAACTGATGTGCAGGAGTTCTGAAGAGAACAACACTGATTGTCTTGGGATTTTCGATTGTGAGGTTAAAAGGATTCCTCAAAGAGAGGGAATTAAAGTGCCCCACATGGGGTGGAATCGGCTTACCGAAACAAGTGACTGGATACCGAAGCGATTAAAAGATGCGTATTTCTATTTTGTGCACAGTTATTATGTGCCTGCAGGCGTGTATACCAGCGCATCGGTCAACCACGGAACCCCCATCAGTGCTGCGTTGAGGAAGGATAATTTTTATGCTGTTCAATTTCATCCTGAAAAATCAGGTGATCAGGGTTTGGTGGTCCTAAAAACTTTTCTTGACTTATGATTGTTGTTCCCGCTATTGATTTATTGGATGGAAAGGTGGTCCGCCTCAAACAGGGAGACTATACCAAATCTTCCGTTTATGGTGATGATCCGCTTGAGCTTGCCAATAAACTTGAGCACCAGGGTTTCAGACATCTGCATTTGGTTGACCTGAGTGGTGCGAGGGAGGGCAAAATCATACACGGGGATCTGGTGAAGAAAATCACAAAGGAAACCAAGCTCATGGTTGATTTTGGCGGAGGGATTCGAAGTGATGCCGATGTTGAATGGCTGCTGGACGCCGGGGTAAATCAGATCAACTGCGGAAGCATTGCGGTGAAAGAACCGGAAACAGTAATCGGGTGGCTGCAACGATTTGGTCCGGATAAAATTATGCTGAGTGCCGACGCAAAGAACAATAAAGTGGCTGTAAGCGGTTGGACCGAAAGCACAGCGATGACCATTTCGGAGCTCATCAAAAAATTTCTGCCTTACGGACTTCAATACGTTACCTGCACCGACATTGGTCGGGATGGGATGTTGACAGGCCCGGCCATGGATTGGTACCGAGCGCTGTTGGCTGAATTTGATGGCCTGAAACTTATTGCGAGCGGTGGCATCCGGTCGGCAGAAGATCTGATCGGACTCCGTGCCGGCGGGTTGTACGGCGCTGTAACCGGAAAGGCATTGCTGGAAGGGCAAATCAATGCCGATGAACTTAAAGAACTGTCATTGTTATGGTAACCAAAAGAATTATTCCGTGCCTCGACGTTAAAGATGGTAGAACGGTAAAGGGCACCAGGTTTGTAGCGCTGCGTGATGCTGGCGATCCTGTGGCATTGGCCAAACAGTATGCAGCGCAAGGTGCAGATGAGTTGGTCTTCCTGGATATTTCAGCCACCGAGGAAAGAAGGAAAACACTTCTTTCACTGGTTGAGAAAGTTGCGAGGGAGGTGAACATACCCTTTACGGTAGGTGGTGGAATTGTCAGCACGCAAGATGTCCGGGAACTGCTGGAAGCAGGCGCTGACAAAATCAGCATAAATTCTGCAGCGGTAAAAAATCCTGAACTCATCAATGAATTGAGTCAGGCTTTTGGCAGCCAATGCATTGTGGTGGCCATTGATGCAAGGAAGATCCTCAACGATTGGGTGGTGCACATCCAGGGGGGTAAAATTCCGGTGAATCGGAAGCTTTTTTCCTGGAGCCTTGAAGCTCAGGAACGAGGCGCCGGCGAAATTCTTTTCACCAGCATGGACCACGACGGAACCAAGTCGGGCTTTGCAATCGATGCCCTTGAAAAACTTAACCGACTGCTGACCATTCCGGTTATCGCCAGTGGTGGCGCGGGACATCCTGAAGATTTTTTAAGGGTTTTCAGACTGGCGGGCAGCGATGCAGCGTTGGCGGCCAGCCTTTTTCATTTCGGTGTAGTGAGCATCCCCGATTTAAAATTGTTTTTAAAAAATAATGGTATACCGGTTCGCCCGGCGCAAAATAATTCAATATGATCATCAGCAACTCAAACGAAGTTTTTCAGGCAGACAACACATCGTTGGTCCCATGTATTGTACAGGATGCAAAAAGTCAAACTGTTCTGATGCTTGGATACATGAACAAGGCAGCATTGGATTCAACCTTGTCGGGTAAACATGTGACCTTTTTCAGTCGGTCGAGGAACACGCTTTGGACCAAAGGCGAGACCAGCGGCAATTACCTTGAATGGACCGAGATCCGTAAGGATTGCGACAACGACACTTTATTAATTCAGGCGAAACCATCCGGTCCGGTTTGTCATACGGGACAATGGACTTGCTTCAATCATTCCAAAAACACCAGGGTTTTGGATGTTCTGGAAGAAACCATTCAGCGAAGAAAAAGCAATCCGGACTCAGGCTCTTACACCGCATCCTTAATACAGGAAGGCGTTAAGCGGGTGGCGCAAAAAGTCGGCGAAGAGGCTGTCGAGTTGGTGATTGAAGCTGGTGGAAACGACAAACAAAAATTTTTGGGTGAGGCAGCAGACCTTATGTATCATTTTCTCGTTTTGTTGGCGTCTAAAGATCATAAGCTCGAGGAAGTGGAGCAGGTTTTAAAGGAAAGAATGAAATGAAAAATGTGGTTTTTTTGAATGATATCCGCTTTTTCTAAATTTTTTTGATTCCCAATTAAACCACCATACCCATCGGCAGTCTTAGGATCATAATTTTGCTAAACAATGAAAACTGCAAATCGCTCTCGCTTCTCCTGGATGGCCCTTGGCCTGGCCGTTGCCATCGCAGGCTGTGAATCGTTGGACATGCGTCCAAATGACAACAATCCCAACGTCAACACCATTGACGTTGCTCAAGCCTCTGGTCAGTTGGCTAGCGGACTCACCTTTAACTTTGGAGGCAGCAGCACTGAATTCGCGGGCCTTTCAGGTATTGGGGGACGTTCTGCCCATGGCGGTGGACCGGCTGGAAATAAACACGACCGGCACAATGGAATTCTGGATGGGTTCAGCCTGTTGGCTCCTACGGATGAGTTGCTGGCGATGGTCGAAGCGGAATCAGCGGGTGATCTGCGCGGCATGAGGATGAGCAAAATTGGTGGTGCCAAAATCACCCATTACGATGCCAATGGAAAAATCGTCGTACTTCCTTTACCCGAAGATGGCCCACACGGCCACAGCTTTAGCGGAAAAGACAATCCTGAATTGGATTCATTGCTTTCATTGATCGTAAAAACTGAAATTGATTTTGGAGCCGGTGTAACCTTTACCAGGGATACCGTTTCCATAACCAGAAAAGGCATGATCAGAATCAACCGTAACGTAACGCAATCTGTGAAAACTGAAGTGGTGACCTACATCGACTACAGCGTGAATGACTTTAAAATCGAAGGCACCAAAACGCGCACGAGCACTTTCGATGCCACTACAGGCAATGGAGAATCCAACACGAAGGTTACCGATGGAAAAATCACTTTAAAAGATGGAACCGTAACCACCTGGACTTCTGAAAAGAAGAAGGTCTTTGTCTTCAAATTTGGACAAGAAAGCAAGAAGCCGGTTTCAGGCACCATTACTACTACAGTCGATACCAAAATTGCGAAGTCTGATGGCAGCGTCGTGTACCTGCACCGCACCAATCAACCACTGGTAGAAAAAATTGAATGTCGCGCCGTCAGACGTCGTGGACCGGTTTCAGGTGAAATGGAAACCCAGTACCGCGCAGACAACGTCAAAGTAAATTATGGTGATGGCAGCTGTGAGAATAAAACTGTTACCATTACCATTAACGGTGTGGTTAGCACCAAGACAATAAGATAAGGTTTAGGGTAGGTGGTTGAATGAAAGGGGCCGGAGATTTCCGGCCCTTTTCTTTTTTACAAAAGTCACATTTGCTAGCTTTCATTCTGTTAATCCCATAATCATGACATCAAGAAGACAAATGCTGAAAACAGCGGGGCTCGCAACGTTTGCTTTGCCGGCATTGGGTGGTGGATTTTCAACCTCCAAAAACCCCAGTCCACCTGCAGAGTTTAAATCATGGGATGAGGTCAGGGATCAGTTTATGCTCGACCGAAACAGTATTTTCTTCAATCCAGGAACGGTTGGTGTAATGCCGCGGGTGGTATTTGAAAAAACCACAGAACACCTTCAATACTTGGCCACCAGTGTGGCTCAATGGGCCTACAAAGACGACAACAAAGAACAGTTCATTAGTGGTTACAACAACCTGCTGCCGATTCGCACCAAGGTCGCCCAACTCATCAATGCAACTGCCGATGAGATTGCCATGACAGACAACGTCACGAACGGAATGAGTTACATCGCCAACGGGTTGGACCTGAAGGAAGGTGATGAAGTGCTGACCTCCAATCAGGAACATTCCGGAGGAAATTCATCCTGGAAACTCAGAGCAAAACGGAATGGCATTGTTTATCGTGAAATTGAAATCGGCAAACCCATCCGGAGCGCAGATGAGGTTTATAATCAAGTGGTCTCCGCCTTTACTCCTAAAACGAAGGTGCTGATGCTTAGCCACATGATAACCGGTAGTGGCGCCATTCTACCTATGAAAGAAATTTGCGCTGAGGCGAGGAAAAAAGGGATTTTGGTTATTCTGGATGGAGCACAAACCATCGGCCAGATAAAAATTGATGTCAAGGACATCGGGTGTGATGCTTACCTCGGTTGCTTTCACAAGTGGATCGGTGCACCTTGCGGCACTGGATTCATGTACCTGCAAAAGGATTTATCGCCCCGGGTCTGGACCACCGTCGCGAGCGGCAGATGGGAAGACCACCGGGATGAAGGCTTCCGTTTTACCCAACGCGGCACCGGAAGTTTCTCGTTGCTGAAAGGACTTGAAGCAGCCTTGGATTTCCATTTTAACATCGGACCGGAAAAAGTTTACAATCGAATCAAGTTCCTTGGAAACCGACTCAGGGATGGACTTCGAAGCAACCAACAAGTTAAAATCTTCTCCCCCGTCGACGAAGCCATGTGCGCCGGGATAACCGTTTACAAGATCGACGGTTGGTCCGGGGCCGCCATGCAGGACGAATTCTGGAACCGGGAGAAAATGAGACCGCGCTCCCAAGGACCGGAATACGGATTGAGACATTGCACCCACATTTTTAATTCGGAAAAGGAAATAGACAAGGCGATAGCGCTCGTCAATAAACTCAGCACCGAGAACCCTAAATCTTAAGTTTAATTTTAAGCTTAGGCTTAGGCTTAGGCATTCGGCGTACCTGAATTTTTTTTCGGAACCGGATCGTATCCACTGGTTCCCCAGGGATTGCAGCGAAGAATTCTTCGAAATCCAAGCCACATGCCTTTTATCGGTCCCCACTCTTCAATGGCTTCTATGGCATAGTGTGAACAAGAAGGATGATGCCTGCAGTGCGCACCCAGCAGCGGTGAAAGGGTGAGTTGGTAAATCCGAATGGGCAGAATAAAAAGCTTTCTGAACATCACTCTGCTTCCCAGGACATGGTCCCGTCTTTTCCATCTTTAAGCTGAATGCCGGCAGATTTTAAATCATCCCTGATTTTATCTGAAAGCTGAAAGTTCCTGTCGGCTTTTGCCTTTTTTCTCAGGGAAATCAACACATCCATAGCACCTTTCAGATGGGCGCTTCCCTCCTGTTGCTCGGGCAGGAAACCAAGTACATCCTCCATCATCATGATGTAGGTATCGGCAAACTTTTTAAAATCACTTTCCGTGATTTCAGAAGTTTTTAAAACTCCGGCATGCAGATCATTGATCCGTGATGACATTTCAAAAAGTACAGCAAGCGTTGTGGCCGTATTAAAATCGTCGCTCATGTTTTTATAGCAATCATCGGCGAGCGATGCCAGACCGGCCCCGGTGGCGCTGGAAGTTTCAGCAAATCCTGTAGCCTTTAATGCTTTAAGGGCGAGCAGTGCATTAAACAACCTGCGGTATCCCTTTTCAGCTGCCTGCAGTGCTTCATTGGAAAAATCAAGCGTGGAGGAGTAATGCGATTGCAACATGAAAAACCGAACCGTCATGGGAGAAAATCCGCGGCTTAGCAACGGGTGGTTGCCGCTGAAAAGTTCTGCAGGTAAAAATGAGTTGCCCAACGATTTACTCATCTTCTGGCCATTAACGGTGAGCATGTTGGAGTGAATCCAGTAACGAACTGGTGGCTTGCCATTGGCAGCAGATGCTTGCGCGATTTCGCATTCGTGGTGCGGAAATTTCAAGTCCATGCCACCACCATGAATATCAAAAGTCTCACCAAGATATTTGGTGCTCATCACCGTACACTCGATGTGCCATCCAGGGAAACCAGGTCCCCATGGCGAATTCCAACGCATGATGTGCGAAGGTGATGCCTTTTTCCACAAGGCAAAGTCAATCTTCTCTCGCTTTTCGTCCTGTGCATCCAAATCGCGACCGCTTTCCATCAACTCTTCGATGTTGCGACCGGATAAAATTCCATACGGCTGCAATTGGTTGTAAGTGCGCACGCTGAAATAAATCGACCCGTTGGACTCATAGGCGATACCAGCATCCAGAAGCTTTTTGCAAATCTCAATTTGCTCCAGAATGTGACCGGTAGCCGTTGGCTCTATGCTGGGAGGCAAAATGTTGAACTGCCGCATCACCTCATGAAATCCTTCGGTATAGTTTTTAACCACCTCCATTGGCTCAAGCCTTTCAAGCTTTGCCTTCTTGGCAATTTTGTCTTCACCGTCATCGGCGTCGTTTTCCAGGTGACCAACATCGGTGATGTTGCGCACATAACGAACCTTAAAACCAAGGTGTCGGAGGTAGCGGCTGATGATGTCAAAAGTCAGAAAGGTGCGAACATTGCCCAGATGCACATGGTTGTAAACCGTTGGTCCACACACATACATGCCTACAAATCCTTCAATTAACGGCTTGAATGTTTCTTTTTGTCCACCAAGGGAATTGGAAACGGTAACAGGAAAACGTTCGAATAATTTCATCAGCGCTTCAAAATCATACAAAGAAAGCGCTGACCGGTCAGATACCCAAGTTTACCCGTCATGGCCAAGGTCAAAATTTTAGGCTCTTTTCCTCCAACGACCCCGGAAGCGTTTATCTTTGCGGCGGCAAATCGGCACGACCAGCTCCTGCTGAACTCCCCCAGGGTCGGAAGACAGCAAGGGTAGGCGGTTGTAGCGGTGCGATGTTCGGTTTGCCATTTTTTTTGACTCAAAGCGATGATCAAACATCCTTCAGCCATAAATTGAACCCAAAATTAATCCCATGCAGTTTTTCATTGATACCGCCAACCTGAAAGAAATCAAAGAAGCCTACGATCTGGGAATCCTTGATGGGGTAACCACCAACCCTTCCCTGATGGCCAAAGAGGGTATCTCAGGAAAGGAAAACATCCTCAATCATTACAAAGCCATCTGTAACCTCGTCGACGACAAAGTGAGCGCAGAGGTAATTGCCACCGACCTGGAAGGAATCCTTAAAGAAGGAAAAGAGCTGGCTAAAATCGATGATAAAATTGTGGTGAAGGTCCCCATGATCAAAGACGGTGTAAAAGCCATCAAAAAATTCAGCGCTGAAGGAATCCGAACCAACTGTACACTCGTGTTCTCACCGGGACAGGCCATTCTGGCCGCCAAAGCCGGCGCATCCTACGTGTCACCGTTTATCGGACGTCTCGACGACATTGCACAGGACGGTTTGGAGCTGATCGCCCAGATGAGACTGATCTACAACAATTTCAATTTTGAAACGGAAATCCTTGCAGCAAGCATTCGGCACACCATGCACCTGATCAAATGTGCTGAAATCGGAGCCGATGTAGTCACCTGTCCGCTGAGTGTCATCACCAGCCTGTTGAAACATCCCCTCACCGACTCCGGACTGGAGAAATTCCTGGCCGACCATAAAAAAGCCAACGGATGACCGAAACTGGCGAACCGGTAGTTTCCGTAAAGAACACTTCCGTTAGCCACGACGGAAACACAGTCCTCACCGATGTATCGTTTGATATCGCCGGTGGTGAATTTGTATTTCTTGTCGGAAGAACCGGATCCGGAAAATCATCGCTGCTGAAGACATTGTATGCAGACCACCAGCCGGACTCAGGTGAAATACGTGTTGCCGGCTATCGGCTTGAAAAAATCCGTCGTGCTGAAATCCCACACCTGCGCAGAAAAGTAGGAATCGTCTTTCAGGATTTTCAGCTTTTTCCCGATCGCTCCATTTCAGAGAACATGATGTTTGTGATGAAGGCCACCGGCTGGGAAGACGGCATGAAAATGAAAACCCGGGTGGCCGAAGTACTCATGCAGGTGGGTTTGGGCAGTTCAGATAAAAAACTACCCCATCAGTTATCGGGCGGCGAACAGCAACGTGCTGCCATTGCACGCGCACTCATCAACCAGCCTTTAATTCTGATTGCCGATGAACCTACCGGAAACCTCGATCCGGGCGTTGCATCCGAAATCCTGAAACTTTTTCAACAAATCAACAAAGACGGCACCGCCGTGCTGATGGCCACACACAGCTACGGACTGATCCGGAAAAATCCAGCAAGAATTTTAAGATGCCTCAACGGCAAACTTCAGGATTCCAATCTTGAACAAATTGAGCTTATAGCAGAGGAAGAACTTTAGTGTTCCAAAGCAAATACCGCTGCACCGGCTGCACCAGCCAAATCAGAAAACTTAGCCTTTAAGACCGGCACTGATTTCCCTCCAGGTCTCCACTCGTATAATTGAAGGAACCGATTCAACGGCGTAAAAAGAATTTCCCCTGCCTGCGCAATTCCACCCCCTACCACAATCGCTTCGGGTGATAATGCATTGCTGATGCCCGCGATATGAACCGCCAACTTTTGCACTGAATTCAGCCACAACCATTGGGCGAATGGATCATTTTCTGCCGCCGCGTCCAGCAGTGCCTGCGTTGAATTAAACTGCCCGTGAGAACGTCGCTCGATCGATACGTTTCCGATGGCCTCCTCAATACTTCCCGGCATGCCGGTTACATCAGCAAATCCTTCTGAGGCTACCGTGGTGTGACCCCAATGCCCTGCCTTTTGGATAGATCCAAGGTGAGGCTTTCCGCCTATCATTATTGCACCACCCACACCCGTACCCAACGTCAACAAAACCACATCGCTAAGCCCGGTGGCAACACCAAGCCTCGACTCGGCCATCAACGCACAAACAGCATCGTTCAACACCACCGTTTTCAATCCGAGGTACGATGACCAATTAAAATTTTCCAAACCCGGCAGCCTGCCCGGCATATAGGCAATGGACGAATGGTCTGGTGAGGCAATTCCCGGTGCTGCAATCCCCACTGAATAATTTCCGCCGCCAGCTTTTTGAATCAATTGACCGGCCGCCTCTTTGACCGAAGAAATAAATTCATTCCCTTCTCCGGTTGGAAAATAGAGCCAGTCGGTAACCACACCGTCTTTCAGAATCAGTCCTTTTATTCTGGTTCCCCCCAGGTCAATACCAATTGCAGTTTGTTCCATAGCAGATGTACAATTTCAGTTTCAGGCCATTGACCATCCGCCATCCACGGCGATGGTTTGCCCGGTAATAAATGCAGATTGATCAGAAAGTAATTGGCAGACCATTCCATCCAGATCGCCCGGACGACCAATGCGACCGCCATCCAATGGTTGCTTGTGGGCAATGTAGTCCATGACCTGTTGGTCCGATTTGGCTCTGTTGGCCATCGGCGTATCGATGAGGCCCGGTGCAAGGACATTTACCCTGATGCGGTGCTTTGCATAGGTTGCGGCGAGTGATTTGCTAAAGCCAATTACCGCTGCTTTGGATGCTGCGTAGGCATGCGTGGTAAAATGTTCCGGTGAAGGCGAGAAAGCCAGAACAGAGCTGAGGTTTAAGACCGCCCCACCACTACCCTGCTTTAAAAAAATTCGGATCGCTGCGCGGTTGGAAAGCATCACCGAGGTGAGGTTCAATTCCAGGGTTTTGTTCCATCCTTCCAAGGAAAGTTCATGGGCCGGACCATCACCAAACTTCCTTCCACTGCCGCCGGCCACGTGGTAGAGTCCATCCACCTTCCCATAACGGCTTACTGCCAGAGAAACTGCCTCCTCTGCGGCGCCTTCCCTGATGGCATCATCTTGCAGGAAAACCAGCCTTTCTGAATTTGGCGGATTGAAATTGTCGGGATATAAACCAAGAGCCACCACGCTGGCACCCGATGCAACGATGGCCTGGACTGCAGACCACCCAAGACCGGTGGTGCCACCGATTACTACTATGGACTTTCCCGATAACAATTCAGCCATGATTTAAAATAAAGGCATTCCCGGCGATAATAAAAGAATCGGTAGTACGAAGCCTGAATGGACTTGCCTACTTTTGCGCCTTCTGCGCTATGGCACTTGTAAAAGAATTCGAAACACAGGGAAACTGGCTGTTCAAATACCGCGGACAGCTTCCAGTCTTATTGCTGGTGGTCCAACTGATTTATGATTACTACCGAAGAGACCATCTTCTGAACAACGAAATCAACCACCAGTGGATGTTGATCTGTTTGGGGGTGAGCATCCTTGGTCAGTTGATCCGATTTGCGGTTATCGGATATACACCGCGCAACACCTCCGGTCGAAATACCAAACAGCAGGTGGCCGAGGTGGTGAACCAAACGGGGATTTATTCCGCTGTTCGGCACCCTTTGTACCTGGGGAACTTTTTTATGTGGCTTGGTGTGGCCATGATTTCAGAAAGCCTGGCCTTCACCTTTATTTTTATTCTGATTTTCTGGATTTTCTATGAGCGCATCATGTACGCCGAAGAACAATTCCTGACCAAAACATTTGGAAGCGCCTATACCGAATGGGCTTCCAGGGTTCCTGCATTTATTCCTTCGTTTAAAAACTGGAAACCAAGTCCAAACCAATTCAGCCTGCTTAACCTTTTGAAAAGAGAGAGTGTTGGAATCTTTAACCTCTTTCTGGTTTTCTATTTGTTCAGCCTTATGGCGTCTGTAAAAGCCGGAAAGGGCTTTGATCCTTCCGATCCATGGCTGCTGGTGTTGGGCATTACCACGCTGGTGACGCTGGTGCTTTACGTCATCAGAAAAAAAACCCGCTGGCTTATTGTTGAAGGTCGCTGAGACTTTTCAGCTCAGTCCACCCAATCGGCAACAAACAAATTGGTGTCACGCGTACCGTTGTTGTTGCGGTTGCTGGAGAAGATGATCTTTTTGCCGTCCGGAGAAAACATGGGAAAAGAATCAAAAACCTTGTCATAGGTAATTTGTTCCAAACCGGTACCGTCCTCATTGATCATAAACAGATTGAATTCAAATCCACGGGCTCCTTTATGATTAGAGCTGAAAATAATTTTCTTTCCTGACGGGTGATAGAAAGGAGCCCAATTGGCTTTGCCCAATCTGGTGACCTGTCGCAAATCACTGCCGTCGGCATTACAAACGAAAATCTCCATTTCGGTTGGGGCCACCAGTCCTACTTTCAGATTGTCTAAATACTCCTTCTTCTTTTCTTCCGTATCCGGTCTGGAGGCACGGAAGACAATTTTCTTTCCATCGGGTGAAAAAAATGCACCACCATCATAACCAACCGTATTGGTAATCTGCTTTACCTTTTTGCCCTTTACGTCCATGACGTACAAATCCAAATCACCATTGCGGGTTGAAGTGAAAACAATTTTATCTCCCTTCGGAGACAAGGTCGCCTCCGCATCGTAGCCCGGGACTGCAGTAAGCTGACGGATGGATTTTCCGTTCAGATCAGAAACAAAAATGTCGTACGAATCATAGATAGGCCACAGATATTTTCCTCCTGGTCGGCGTTCAGGTTCCGGCGGACAGGCATCGCCACCCAAATGGGTGGAGCCAAATAAGATTTCTTTATCACCGGGCATAAAGTATGCGCAGGTGGTTCTACCCTTTCCTGTACTCACCATAACAGGACGCTGATTTTTAAGGTCCTGCCCTTCAATTTTTGTGAAAAAAATCTGGTCGCATTGCAGTCCCCACGCTTTGTTGTTGGACTGAAAACTTACCATGGAGCCATCAAAACTCCAGTATGCCTCGGCATTATCGCCGCCGAAGGTAAGTTGACGAACATTTTTAAAGTGCTTTTCCTGAGGGTACTGTAGAACGGGCTCTGAAGATTGTTGAGCAGCAGCACCCGCTAGTAAGAGCACCATCGAATGGATAATGAGGGCAGTTCGGATCATGATTTTTTTTCAGCTTCTTTTAATTCCCTTCTTAGAATCTTACCCACATTGGTTTTGGGAAGATCTTTCCGGAAGGCGACAAACTTAGGAACTTTATAATTGGTAAGGTTGAGGTGACAAAAATCTTTGACCTCCTGCTCACTTAGTGAATCATCCTTCTTCACTATAAAAACTTTAATGGCTTCACCTGATTTTTCATCCGGGATACCGATGGCGGCAACCTCTAATACTTTGGGATTTCCAGCCAGAACATTTTCAATTTCATTGGGATAGACATTGAAACCGGAGACCTTAATCATATCCTTTTTGCGATCGACAATCCGGAAGAACCCGTCAGGATCCATAATGCCAATGTCACCAGTACGGAACCACTCACCAAAAAATACTCCGGTGTTGTCTTTTTCCCAATAGCCACGCATCACCTGTGGGCCACGGGCACAAATTTCTCCGGAAGAACCTTGAGGGAGTTGATTTCCGTCATCATCAAAAATAGCCACCTCGGTGGATGGCACGGGGATACCGATCGAGCCCCTTTTGTGTTGACCATCCAGTGGATTGCAGCAAAGCACCGGCGAAGTCTCGCTCAGCCCGTAACCCTCTACCAGCGGAGTGCCGGTCACCTCCTGCCACCGAACAGCAACGGCATCCTGTACCGCCATTCCACCACCAATGGCCCCATGCAGCGATGAGAAATCCAGTTTTAGAAAATCGGGGTTGTTCAGTAGCGCATTGAATAAAGTGTTCACACCCGTCATGATGGTGAAGGTGTGCTTTTTCAGTTCCTTAACAAATCCCGGGATATCTCTTGGATTGGTGATGAGTACATTTTTTACACCGCTGTGGTACATCAGAACACCATTTACGGTGAGTGCAAAAATGTGGTACATCGGCAAAGCGGTGATCATAATATCCTTTCGTCCTTTCGCGAGGTAGGGCGTAAACCATTGCCTGATCATTTCATTGTGCGAAAGAAGATTGCGGTGCGACAATTGTGCACCTTTTGAAATGCCAGTAGTTCCTCCGGTGTATTGCAACACCGCCACATCCTCTCGGCTTACCGCCGGTGAATCGAGCGTAAGCTTAAGACCTTCCCGAATGACCTCTTTGAAAGCAATGGATCCGGGCAAACTATAGGCAGGAATTAATTTTTTGATTTTCCTGACAACAAAATTGACCAGGTGCCCTTTTATTCCCATCAGGTCACCCATGGAAGTAACGATGATGTGGCGTGCTGGAACTTTATCACGAATGGACTGAAGATTGAAAGCAAAATTTTCAACAATGAGAATGGCAGATATTCCGGCATCACGAAACTGGTGCTCCATTTCGCGCGGTGTGTAGAGCGGATTGGTGTTCACGACAATGAGACCTGCTTTAAGTGCACCAATGAAGGCCACCGGGAACTGTAACAGGTTTGGCATTTGGATGGCGATGCGTTCACCTTTTTTCAGACCCAGTTTTTTCTGCAGGTAAGCGGCGAAGGCAGTGGCCAGCCGTTCGGTTTCACGGAAGGAAAGCCTGACGCCCATGTTTTCATAAGCGGTGCGATCCGCGAACTTGTCAGAAGCATGGCTGAACAATTCGCTCATGTTTTGAAAAGATGGTTCACTGATTTCAGCATTCACCCCTTTGGGGTATTTACTGATCCATGGGAATTGGTTGGCCATATCGCGGGGCGTTGGAGGTTTTGCGGATGCTAAAACTATGCGACGGGTGGTTAATGGGCAAAACCCAAAAGAAAAAGCCCGGCTGAAACCGGGCTTTCAAAGGACGTTTACCAAACCTTAATACAACGTGCTGTAGAGGGAGGGTTCGAACCTCCACGAGGCGGTTAGATACAGGACAGAAAGAAAACTTTAGTGGTCAACCCTTTATCCTGCGTTTGTCCCTTTTTCCTCACCCCCGAGACAGGAGGGCATGTCTGCCAAATTCCAACACCCTACAGTGTGTTATTTGTTGAATACGCAACAAATTTTGTCTTAAGTAGGTTTTTTGTCAATACAATGAATAAATATTTCATTTTTTTTATAATAATAATCGATTTTTTTACAAATTCGCCCACCCTAAACCCAGTTCAATGGCTAAAAATTTGGAGCTTGATAAAACAGACTTCAAGATTCTTGAGGTTTTAATGCAGGATGCCAGCAAGCCTTACACGGAGGTAGCTAAAAAGGTATTTGTTTCACAAGGAACCATCCATGTTCGGATGGGTAAGATGGAGGCGGCCGGGATTGTAGAGAAAACAACCCTGCGTGTAAACTATGCCAAGCTCGGATTTGACATCACTGCATTTATCGGTATATACCTGGAAAAGAGTGCTTTATATGATAAAGTTCTAGCAAAACTTAAAGATATTCAAGAGATCACCAGTATCCATTATACCACGGGCAACTACTCGATGTTCGCCAAAATCCATTGCCGGGACACCAACCACCTGAAGGCTGTTTTACACGAGAAAATTCAGCAGGTAGAAGGCATCGAACGGACTGAAACCATGATTTCGCTGGAAGAAAGCCTGGATCGAAACCTGGCGCTCGCTGAACTGGCGAATTGAGGTCAAATCCCACTCCCTTTTCAGGTATTTCCATTCAACCCTTTGGATTGGCCATTGGGGCATAATGCCCCTTTAAGGCCCTTTTTGTGGGCTTCTTTTGCTTACTTTTGCGGGTATTTAAAATTAGTCTAAATAAAGTATGGCCAAGGAAAACCCCATTCTGGAGGAAGTAACCTCAAAAGACTATGAATTCGGCTGGGTCTCAAACATAGAGGCCGAGTCCGCGCCCAAAGGTCTTAATGAGGACATCGTCCGCTTTATTTCAGCCAAAAAACAGGAGCCTGAATGGTTGCTGGAATGGAGACTGAAATCGTTCCGCCATTGGCAAACCATGGAGGAACCGCGCTGGCCAAACGTTAACTACCCCGCCATCAATTATCAAGACATCATTTACTACTCAGCACCGAAAAAGAAATCCACCCCCTCTTCACTCGAAGAAGTAGATCCTGAACTGCTGAAGACTTTTGAAAAGCTTGGCATCAGCCTCACCGAACAAAAAAGACTCACCGGCATTGCCGTAGATGCCGTCCTCGACAGCGTATCCGTGGCCACCACGTTCAAAGAGAAACTAGGTGAAATGGGAATCATCTTCTGCTCCTTCAGCGAAGCGGTTCGCGAACACCCGGACCTCATCAAAAAATACCTGGGATCGGTAGTGCCTGCATCTGACAATTACTTCGCAGCGTTGAACTCTGCCGTATTCTCGGATGGATCGTTCTGCTACATTCCAAAAGGTGTTCGTTGCCCGATGGAGCTCTCCACCTACTTTAGAATCAATGCCGCCAACACCGGTCAGTTCGAGCGGACGTTAATCGTGGCAGATGAAGGCAGCTACGTTAGCTACCTGGAGGGATGCACAGCCCCTATGCGCGATGAAAATCAATTGCATGCTGCTGTGGTAGAAATCTATGCCATGGCGAACGCCGAAGTGAAATATTCTACCGTGCAGAACTGGTACCCCGGCAACAAGGAGGGCAAAGGCGGCATTTACAATTTCGTAACCAAGCGCGGACTCTGCGCAGGCAATCACGCCAAGATCTCCTGGACTCAGGTTGAAACTGGTTCAGCCATCACTTGGAAATATCCCTCCTGCATTCTCAAAGGCGATCACTCAGTTGGGGAATTTTACTCCGTTGCCGTAACCAACAACCTGCAACAGGCAGACACCGGAACTAAAATGATTCACATCGGCAAAAACACACGATCAAGAATCGTCTCAAAAGGAATTTCTGCCGGCAAATCACAGAACAGCTACCGAGGCCAGGTCCACATCATGCGGAGAGCAGAAAACGCCAGAAACTTTTCTCAGTGTGATTCACTTCTGATGGGCGACCGCTGCGGCGCACATACCTTTCCTTACATCGACGTTGAAAACCCAACCGCAAGAGTCGAACACGAAGCGACCACCTCTAAAATCGGAGAAGATCAGATTTTTTATTGCCTTCAACGCGGCATTGATGAAGAATCAGCCGTCGCGCTGATCGTTAACGGCTATGCCAAAGAAGTACTCAATCAACTTCCAATGGAATTTGCCGTTGAAGCCCAGAAACTTCTCGCCTTAACCCTCGAAGGAAGCGTCGGATAACAACCATACAACACACCTCAAAGAATATTTCAATGGAGAAAAAGCCTCTGATAAAAATTGAAAACCTTCACGCCAAAATAGGTGACAAGCAAATCCTAAACGGCATCAACCTCACCGTTAATCCCGGCGAAGTACATGCCATTATGGGCCCAAATGGTTCCGGCAAAAGCACACTGGCCTCCGTACTGGCAGGAAGAGAAGACTTTGAAGTAACAGACGGTTCCGTTGAATTTCTTGGAAAGGACCTTCTTTCCATGGAGGCCGACGAAAGAGCTCGCGAAGGTATCTTTCTTGCCTTTCAGTACCCGGTTGAAATTCCAGGCGTAAGCACAGTCAATTTCATGAAGACCGCAGTAAATAAGGTCAGAGAACACCGAGGACAGTCTCCGCTCGATGCGGTAAGCTTCCTGGCCCACATGAAAGAAAAAATGAAACTGGTGGAAATTGACCAGTCCCTGCTCAGCCGCTCGCTCAATGAAGGTTTCTCCGGTGGCGAAAAGAAAAGAAATGAGATCTTTCAGATGGCCATGCTTGAACCAAAACTCTCGGTTTTGGATGAGACCGATTCAGGACTGGACATCGATGCGCTGAGAATTGTCGCCTCAGGTGTGAACAAGCTGAAAAACGCCGATAACGGCACCATCGTAGTAACGCATTACCAACGCTTGCTGGATTTTATCGTGCCCGACTTTGTGCATGTTTTATACAAAGGTAAAATAGTCCTGAGCGGCGATAAGAACCTGGCACTCGAACTGGAGGCCAAGGGTTACGATTGGGTTAAGGAAGGAATCACAGCTTAAACCGGTATGCTTAAATCAGAAGACATCAACAGCAGCCTGCAGAAAATTGTCCTTGGATTATCCGATGGATCCTCCAGATCAAATCTTCTGGACCGTTTTATCCAACATGGATTACCCAACAACAAAAACGAAGAGTACAAATTCACGCCCATTGGACAGTCGCTGAGTAAATCCACGGATTGGATCAACGATCTGACCAAACAAGCGTCCCAAACCGGACAACCAGAACCAATTCCCGGCACCATACCTATCGCGCTGCTCGGCGGTGTACCACTGAACATCCCAACGCAATTGCCAGAAGGGCTCTCCATTTATACCGATAACCATGATTGGTCCGTGAACCTAGAGGACCCCTTTGCTTTGTTGAACGGTGCCATGCGAAAATCAACGCTGGTGATCAAGGCCTCAAAACCTATTGACCAGGTGATCCATCTCGATCACCTCCCCTGCTCTGTATCCTTCGCTGGATCCATAAAAATTGTGGTCCTAAAAGATTCATCACTTTCCATCATCGAGACACTACCCACGAATGGTTCTGATTTCTGCAACCTGTCGCTGAGTGCTGAAGTCCAGGAGAGCGCATCGCTGAATTTTGCCGTTCAGCAATCCACTGCCTCTACCTTAAATGTTGTCTACAACGCTTCAATACGACAGGCCTCAGACAGCCGCACAGAAACATTTACACTTACCACCGATGGTGGGATTGTTAGAAACAACTTTAAGTACCTGGTCGATGGCGAATCTGCTGAAGCCAATGTATTTGGGCTGTACCTGATCGGAGGAAAAACACTTGCGGACAATCATACAGTGGTCGATCATCTGGTTCCCAACGCCAACAGCAACGAACTTTTCAAAGGAATCATGGCTGACCAGTCGCGAGGGATTTTCAATGGAAAAATATTTGTTCGTCAGGATGCTCAGAAAACCAATGCCTTTCAATCGAACCGGAACATCTTACTTTCCGATAAGGCAACGGTCAACACCAAACCTCAGCTTGAAATCTGGGCCGATGATGTCAAATGTTCCCACGGATGCACTACCGGTCAGCTCGACGACAATGCAATGTTTTATCTGCGAAGCAGAGGCATTGATCGAAAATCGGCGCAAGCCATGCTGCTCAATGCATTTGCCGTAGAGGTGGTGGAAAGAATCAACCACCCCTTTATCAGAGAATGGGCCTCCAAAAAGGTGGCAGAAAAAATTTCAATTTTGGGATGAGTAAAGTTGAGGCCATCGACATCAGAAAAATCAGAGCTCAGTTTCCTGTTCTGAACCAACAGGTCAATGGGAAGCAACTGATTTATCTTGACAATGCCGCGACCACCCAAAAGCCTCAGAGCGTCTTAGACAAACTAGACCATTACTACCGCTTCGATAATGCCAACATCCACCGGGGCATCCATACGCTCGCCGAGCGTGCTACCCGTGACTTCGAAGCCACCCGAAAGGCCATAGCCGATTTTATTCATGCGCCCTCTTCTGAAGAAATCATTTTCACAAAAGGCGTAACCGATGGCGTCAACCTCGTTGCCAACTCCTTTGGAAAAGCATTTGTAAAACCAGGAGATGAGATTATTGTCTCCGGATTGGAGCACCACAGCAACATTGTTCCCTGGCAGTTGATGTGTGAAGAGCGCGGAGCCAAACTAAGGGTAATTCCTGTTCATGAAGATGGCACCCTTGACCTCGATGCCTTCAGAAAACTACTGTCATCTGAAAAAGTTAAGCTGGTAGCGGTAAACCACGCGTCCAACAGTCTGGGTACTGTTAACCCCATCGTTAAAATTTGTTCTCTGGCCCATCAGCATGGCGCGGTTGTACTCATCGATGGTGCGCAGGGCCTTGCACACCTACCTGTAAATGTTCAGGCCATTGACTGTGATTTTTATGTAGCCTCCGGCCATAAGATGTATGGTCCAACCGGCACCGGATTTCTGTATGGCAAACGGGAGTGGTTGGATAAAATGCCGCCTTACCAGGGTGGCGGTGAAATGATAAAAGAGGTTACGTTCGAAAAGACAACCTACAATGAACTTCCATATAAGTTTGAGGCAGGCACACCAAATATTGCCGACATCATTGCACTTGCGCCCGCCATCCAATTTATTAAAGAGAACACCCGGGAAGCGATGGCAAACCATGAGCATCAACTGCTCAGGCATGCAAGCGATAAAATCAGGGGATTGGATGGAGTCCGGATCATCGGAAATGCCGTAGAAAAGGTGGGCATCCTTTCCTTTCATGTTGAAAACATGCATCACTTCGATGTTGGCCAGATGCTGGACGCTAAGGGAATTGCAGTTCGTACCGGTCACCATTGCACACAGCCACTGATGAAAAGATTTGGACTGGAGGGAACGGTGAGAGCATCCTTCGCTGTTTACAACACAGAAGAAGAAGTTGATGTATTTATTGATGCGTTGGGCAAAATCACGGGAGGACTTTCCAGATGACGACCGCTGCAGACAGACAGGACGAAATCATCAAAGAGTTTTCGATGCTCGATGGAAACCTCGAGCTAACCCTCCAATACCTTATGGAACTTGGCCAGCAATTGCCTGCTTTTCCTGAAGGTGAGCGAACAGAAGAAAATATCGTGAAAGGCTGTCAGTCGAAGGTATGGCTGGTTGCCAATCTGGATGACGGAAAAATTTATTTTCAGGCCGACAGCAACACCACCATTACGAAGGGCTTGGTTGGACTGTTGCTGAGGGTGTGTCAGGGCCTGTCACCGGAGGAAATCTTAAAGACTGAATTTTTCTTTCCATCAAAAATTGGAATGGACAGATTTATCGGAACGCAACGATCCAATGGATTTGCATCGATGATCCAGCAAATCCGTCGATATGCACTGGCGTACAGTTTGATCAAAGAAGGCAATGGACAATAACATCGACCAGGAAATCAAAAATCCATCGGTTAACCCGGAATCGAATGGCGCCACGGAAATCCCTGACCTCAGGGAAAAAGTCATGGCCGCCATCAAGAGCGTTTACGATCCGGAAATTCCAGTGGACATTTTTGAATTGGGACTGATTTATGAAATCAATCTTTTCCCGGTAAACAACGTACACATCCTGATGACATTGACTTCACCCTCCTGCCCTTCCGCTGAATCCATCCCATCGGAGGTAAAACAGAGAATAGAGGCGATCGAAGGTGTACGGGACGTTAATGTAGAGATCACCTGGGATCCACCGTATTCTCAGGATATGATGAGCGAGGCAGCAAAACTTGAATTAGGATTTTTATAATTGATTAACCATAAACTTTAGAAAACTATGAGCATGTATCCGGAACATCTGGTTGCACCCATGAGGCAGGATTTGGTTTCAGCCGGCTTTAAAGAATTAAAAACTTCTGCCGAAGTCGACCAACAACTTAAAGACGATGTGGGTGGAACCAATTTGCTGGTCATCAATTCAGTCTGCGGTTGTGCTGCAGGCGCTGCACGACCAGGAATTAAGTGGGCACTTCAGCAATCGGATAAGAAACCTTCCAAACTCACAACTGTTTTTGCAGGCGTGGATACCGATGCAGTGGCACGTGCACGACAGTACACCCTTCCTTATCCCCCTTCATCACCTTCGATTGCTTTGTTCAAAGATGGTCAACTGATTCACTTCATTGAACGCCATCATATCGAAGGCAGGAATGCCCAAATGATTGGCCAGCATCTGGTCGAGGTCTTTAAGGAATACTGTTAATGCTGAATTCGGTCAGTCAGCATAAAACATCTGTCTCCAGAACCGAAAATTTTAATTCGGCCCACAGGCTTTATGTGCCGGAGTGGTCGGATGAAAAGAATGACGCGGTTTTTGGAAAATGTAACAATCCGAACTTCCACGGACACAATTACCAGCTAATCGTGACCCTAACCGGTACGGTTGACTCCCAAACCGGGTATGTCTACGACATGAAAGTGCTGAGTGATCTCATAAAAGAACATGTCATCGGTGTCTTCGACCACAAAAACTTAAATTTGGATACTCCGTATTTCAAGGATCTGATTCCGACCGCCGAGAACATCGCCAGAATCATCTGGGAAATCCTCAGGGAAAAGATCGAACCGGAATTGGAACTTAAAATCAGACTCTATGAAACAGAAAGAAATTGCGTTGAGTATCCTGCCTAACAGACCAGATCTCGATGACGCCGATGATGACCATGCATTAACCAATTGGGATACCCCGATGCGTTCCGATGCATTTGAATTATCGGATGAAGAAAAAATAAGGCGCATTGAAGGACATTTCCGTTCTATCATGGAAACGCTTGGATTGGATTTGACAGACGATAGTCTGCAGGGGACTCCCCAACGCGTAGCCAAGATGTTTGTTAAGGAAGCGTTCAGCGGATTGAATCCGGCCAACCGGCCACATCCGAGGTTATTCGAAAACAAATACAACTACGATCAAATGCTGGTAGAAAAAGACATTACCTTTTTCTCCCATTGTGAGCACCACTTTGTTCCGATTTACGGGAAAATCCATGTTGGTTACTTCTCTTCAGGCAAGGTAATTGGACTTTCAAAAATCAATCGCATTGTTCAGTTTTTTGCCAAGCGACCCCAGGTTCAGGAACGTTTAACCGTTCAAATCGGCAAGGAAATGGAAAAAGTTCTCCGTACCATGAACGTCGCTGTGGTGGTCGATGCCAACCACATGTGTGTAGCCTCCAGAGGTGTTGGAGATACCAACAGCAAAACCGGTACAGCTTATTTCTCCGGAAAGTTCCGTGAAGAAACCTATAAGAGAGAGTTCCTGAACTACATCAACGCCCGATAAAGCTGGCGTCCCATCCGATGAAACTGGAGGATGCCATAAAACAAAAGGAATTCAGATCAGACGCCCACAAGGGCATCGTAAACCTTCTTTATACCTCCTCCTATGTTCTGAACCTCATCAATGAGGTGACTCAGGAATACAACATCACCCGGCAGCAGTACAACGTTCTAAGGATACTGCGTGGCCAGCATCCAGGCTCTGCATCCATAAACCTGATAAAAGAGCGGATGATCGATAAAATGTCCGATTCTTCCCGGCTGGTTGACCGCCTTTTTCAGAAAAAACTGATTAGAAAATCAAGTTGCGAAAACGACAAGCGTGCGGTAGACGTGACCATAACTGATAAAGGACTTGAGCTACTGGATAAAATCGAGCCCTCTATAGCCTCTGTGGAAAGTATTTTCGCATCACTTTCCGCATCGGAAATCAAACTGTTAAACGAGATTCTGGACAAGATCCGTTCCTGAAAACGGGCCGGCCATTCGCGGTTTTTTGATAGTTTTGCAACCATCAAAATCAACCGTATGGTATTCGATCTGGAAATGATTAAGGCTGTCTATGCAGGCATGCCCGGAAAAATTGAAGCGGCAAGAAAAGTTCTTGGAAAACCGCTTACCCTATCTGAAAAAATCCTCTATTCCCATCTTCACAGCGACCAGAAAGTGGAAGCTTTTGGCAGGGGAAAGTCTTATGTCGATTTCGCTCCGGATCGTGTCGCCATGCAGGATGCTACAGCACAAATGGCACTCCTTCAGTTTATGTCGGCCGGGAAACCTAAGGTTGCAGTCCCTTCTTCAGTACACTGCGATCACCTGATTGTTGCTAAAACAGGCGCGCAAACCGACTTGGAGCTAGCCAATCAGGAAAGCAAGGAAGTATTTGATTTTCTTTCCTCTGTTTCCAATAAATATGGAATTGGATTCTGGAAGCCGGGGGCTGGTATTATTCATCAGGTGGTTTTAGAAAATTATGCCTTCCCGGGTGGTATGATGATCGGCACTGATTCACACACGGTAAACGCTGGTGGTCTCGGCATGATCGCCATAGGCGTTGGCGGTGCCGATGCAGTGGATGTTATGGCTGGAATGGCGTGGGAATTAAAATTCCCCAAACTCATTGGCATTAAATTAACCGGCAAACTAAACGGCTGGACTTCTGCGAAGGATGTTATTCTGAAAGTTGCCGGAATCCTCACAGTAAAAGGGGGAACAGGCTGCATAGTTGAATATTTCGGCGAGGGTGTTACCAACATGAGTTGTACCGGAAAAGGTACGATCGCCAACATGGGCGCAGAAATTGGCGCAACAACCTCTACGTTCGGTTACGACGATTCTATGGAGCGTTACCTGAGAACCACCGGAAGAGCACAAGTCGCTGAACTTGCCAATGGCATTCGGGCGCACCTCACCGGCGATCCGGAAGTTTATGCACAGCCTGAAAAATATTTCGACCAGGTCATTGAAATAAATCTCAGTGAACTCGAACCCCATCTGAACGGACCTTTCTCTCCGGACCTCGCTACCCCTATTTCAAAGATGAAAGAGGAAGCTGCAAAAAATGGGTGGCCAACAAAAGTGGAGGTTGGCCTGATTGGTTCTTGTACCAATTCATCTTACGAAGACATCTCACGTGCTGCCAGCCTTGCGAGGCAGGTGGCTTCAAAAGGACTAAAGACCAAAGCTGAATTCACCATCACACCTGGCTCAGAGCAGGTCAGGTATACCATAGAAAGGGATGGGTTCATCAATACCTTCGACCAAATAGGTGCTAAGGTTTTTGCAAATGCCTGCGGACCCTGCATCGGAATGTGGAACAGAATGGGTGCCGATAAAAAGGAGAAAAACACCATCGTTCACTCCTTCAACAGGAATTTCCAATCCCGCAACGATGGCAATCCCAATACCTATGCTTTCGTTGGCTCACCTGAACTGGTGACTGCACTGGCCATCGCAGGTGACCTCACCTTCAATCCATTGACCGATTCATTGGTGAATGAAAAAGGAGAGAAAGTAAAACTTGATCCTCCGGTTGGTGATGAGCTTCCTTCAAAGGGATTTGATGTGAAAGATCCGGGCTATCAGGCGCCAGCCGCCGATGGAAGCAAGGTAGATGTGAAAGTGGATCCAAAATCGGATAGACTGCAATTGCTGGAGCCATTCAAACCCTGGGAAGGAACCGATTTGAAAGGACTAAGATTGTTGATCAAGGCAAAGGGTAAATGTACCACCGATCATATTTCAATGGCTGGAAAATGGTTGAAATACCGCGGCCATCTCGACAACATTTCGAACAACCTGTTGATTGGAGCCACCAACTTCTTTAACGAGAAGATCAATTCGGTAAAAAATTCGCTTACAGGCGACTACGATGAAGTTCCAAAGGTTCAGCGAGCCTACAAGGCAAAGGGCATTGGATCGATCGTTGTGGGTGACGAAAACTATGGTGAAGGTTCGTCAAGGGAACATGCCGCGATGGAACCAAGGCATCTTGGTGTTCGCATCATACTGGTGAAGTCCTTCGCTCGAATCCATGAAACCAACCTTAAAAAGCAAGGCATGCTCGCACTTACCTTTGCCAACAAGGAAGACTACAACAAGATTCAGGAAGATGATGTGTTGGATCTTGTGGGACTAACCTCCTTTCAGCCTGACAAGCCGCTTTCCCTCGTGTTAAACCATAAGGATGGATCAAGCGACACCATTCAGGTGAACCATAGCTACAACAGCAATCAGATTGAATGGTTCAAAGCCGGATCAGCACTGAACCTTATGGGCAAAAAGTAAACTTCTACCAATGGATGGTTTTTAATTAAAAATCATCACACTGATTTCCCTTAAGGGCCATTTAAAAAATGGCCTTTTTTTATTGTTATTGAAGACTTCTGTGACCAGCTCCATCATAAATTGCAGAATAAGCTAGTTTTCGTACGACAGAATAAGCTAGTTTTCATACAACAGAATAAGCTAGTTTTCATACAACAGAATAAGCTAGTTTTCATACAACAGAATAAGCTAGTTTTCATACAACAGAATAAGCTAGTTTTCATACAACAGAATAAGCTAGTTTTCGTACGACAGAATAAGCTAGTTTTCGTACGACATTAAGTAGCCTTCTTAGGTTATGATTTTTCAAATTTCATTTACCACCTAATTAATTTCACGAATAAAAAAACCACATAAAAATCGTTTTAACTTTTGACCAGGGAATCAAATCATTAGATCATTTTTTCCAGCAGTGTATTAAGTAACTGCTACCTGGTTGCCAGGATCTTCAAAATCCAAACCTTAGACACAATCAAATAAAAAAGGTCTCCTAAGAGACCTTTGTAGCGAGAAGGGGAGTTGAACCCCTGACCTCAGGGTTATGAATCCTGCGCTCTAACCATCTGAGCTACCTCGCCATTTTTGAGGTGCGAAGATACCAAATCGGTCTAAATGCCAAAAAAATAGCACATAGCGCTCAAATTGACTTTTCCAACCAACCATTAAGGTCATAGCACCATAATTTATTAATCATAGCACTTATCTGCTTTTTAGCGTACCTTGAACTACTTCCAACGCCATGAGCGAAAAGAAAAAATTTAATGCTGAGTATGAAATGCATGCCTCAGCAAAACTGCTCTACCCCTATCTTCAAACCGCCTCAGGTCTCTCCGAATGGTTTGCCGATGACGTACGCATCAACCCTGAAAAAATTCACACCTTTATCTGGGGTACCGATCAGAAAAAAGCCATCATGGAGTCGTTTCGGATAAACCACTATGTCCGTTTTCAATTCACCGATGAAAATGGAAAAACCAAACAGGATCCTGACTACCTCGAACTCAGACTGGAAACCGACGACCTCACCCAACTCACCTACCTGAAAATTACCGACTACTCAGACTTCGGCGATGAAGAAGAACTCGAAGAATTATGGGACGATCAAATCAGCAAACTAAAGTCGATCGTTGGAGGATAACCCAGCGCCCATTCATTGACCTGAACCCGACATCATTCTAAGGGTTAATCCAATAACTTAACTTCACCACCAACGCCCTGATCCTCGGCGTAAAATTCAACTCCGGATCTTCAAAAGAGTAGAAATAGTTGTCCGTATACACCACAAACAAATCGGATACAGGCCTGAACCGCCACTGAAATCTGGTGTTGATGTTCAAATTGGTATACTGACTGTTGTATTGAATGAACGTGGTAAAAAATACGGTTTTGGTTAACGTCAAATCAATTCTGGGACCCACCAATATAATATTGGCCGACGGATATGGATCTGCTTGCCGTATACGATTAAAATTAGCGTTCAGACTGAAAACGCCATAAGGCTGCCATCGATAATTGAATACCGCCCGCACACCACTGATATCACCTTTAAAGTATTTACCCGTGGTGGCAGTAAACTCCGCGGTAAACAACTTTTTTGGATCGGTAATCCAGCCTGCCGAAAATATCTTGTTCAGATAATCTGACCCCTTGGGGAGCCTGGTCACAGCCAGGGCAGCAGGAGAATTGGTTGGATCAAAATCCCTGAATAAAAAGGTATAGGTATGCCGATAGCCTACAAAAAATTCGGCCTGGCTCTGCATTCGAACGGTGTAGGTGCTCCTGTACTCATAATCGGTCAGACCAAACTGATCGTCCTTGATGTAGGAGATGTTCAACATTGGTCCATGGTTGTTCACCGAAGAGGATTTTGGATAAAAGAAAAGACTACCCGACGGAGAAATTCGGTTGTAGCCGTTGCGCGGAACAAATCCAACAGCCGGATCAAATCCCTTTCCAATCCGCTGATGGTACCATTGGAATACCGCCGCTTGTGTACTGTAAACCAAACTGTAACCACCAGCTGCCTGCCCTGCAGAGGACTGAGGCGTGATCAGTTTGTGTAGAAAGGCATTGCCCGTCCAACGATTACCCGCAAAACGATAATTGTAATCCACACCAGCAACGCGGTTATAGTTGAAACCTGTAAGCCTGATATCCTTTCTGCCATCCTGTGTAAACTCCTGACGATTCACAAAAATTCCTCGGAGGTTTGAGTTGCGGCCAAGTCTTCTTTGCAAAGTCGCCACCGTAAAATTGTAGGACGGTATACCATTTTTATCCTGCCGGGTGGTTTGCATGTTCAAAAACCCAAGGCGATAATATTTATTCAGATTCCCACTTAATCGAGCACCAAAAATTATTCGGTTCTGAACATTCTGCCCCGTTAACGCATCCCGCGAAACACCAATCCTTCTGGAAAAAAATGGCCGGGCATTGATGTGACCATACGACGAAAACAAATCTGCATTCTCCAGAAAAAACTGCCGCCGTTCTGGAAAGAATATCTCAAACCGCTCCAGGTTGGTGACCTGCTGATCCACTTCAACCTGAGAAAAATCTGGATTGGCGGTCAGATCAAGGTTTAAGGAAGGCGTAACCGCAATTTTAGCGTCCCCTCCGGCCTGCAACGAACCCGTGGCCTTCTCACCAGAAGTAAAATCCTTTGATGAAAGCCCGGCGACATATGGAATCAATGAAACATTTGCACCCGGCTGACTGGTTTCCTTATCCCAAATCATCTCTCCGTGATAATTGAGGTTACCTGGTTCAAAAAACCGGGGCGTCATCGGCCAAAGTGCCCGCTCATTCTCCTTGCTGTCCTGACGATAGTATTTAACATTCCAACGCTTTTGTCCCGAACGATATCGTAAAGTCTTAAATGGAATTGCAAATTCAGCGATCCAATGATCGTCATACACTTTTGTGGAACTGTACCATTTGTTGTCCCACGACAAGTCAAGATCCTCACGATTAAGATATCCGTTTGAAATCAGACCCTCCCGCTGAACGCCTGCAGGACTTAATCCGAAAAAAAATGCATTGGTAACATCCTGAAATGGATCTAAAATGACCGAAACACCATCCAACCCTGGTCCCCTGAAATCTCTTCGAAGGGAAGAAACCACATAGTTACCCGGACGGTTGTCATACGCCACCACTGAGAAGAAAATAAAATCCTCATCGTAGGTAGCCCTGAACTCAGTACGAAGCAAAGATCTGGAGGTGTCGTATGGAAATTGTTGAATGAGGTCTGAGACTACCTCCGCCTTGGACCACGAGTCCTCGTCCACGACGCCATCCAACTTTATCGCTCCGGATGCCTTGTGAATGGTGAAAGAGGGAACAATCTGCCCAAGCGATTCAAGCCAGTTTACTGTGATGAGCACAACCAACATTAAAACTCTGGCGAACATTTTTTAGAATAAAGGCAATTGAATTGGGGCAATCATAGCCATCAGCGCATTTTCCTAATCCAACGCTCGGCTTCACGGCTAATGCGCAAGTTGTTTTCCTTTAAGAATTCCTCAAGCTTTGGATGAAAGGTTCCTTTCGATGTAAAATGAAAGTGACCGCAATCTTCACACGTATAAACAGATATCGGCCCTTCACCTTTCTGAAATTCGGTACGAGACCACACATCGTACAATGCCTCTAGCGCTAACGATTCAGATTCAAATAATTTCTTCCCGGAAGGACACCCCTTTTTCATAGCAATGATTTACAGAAAAGCATCAGATGTTCCACCAATAAGTCCACTTAACAACCAGTGCTCTGTTTTTGACTGAAAAATTTTCCGGAAGATAATTGTCAGTATAGACCAGGAAAAAATCGGATGCAGGTTTATATCGCCATTGAATTCGGGTGTTAAGATTCACATTTTTTGTTTGCTCATTATACTGCGCAAAACCGGTGATGTACAACTTGTTGGTCATCGTAACATCCACCCTGGGACTGATCAGCAGAAAACGAACATTGCTCCATGGCTCGGGCAATGCAATACGGTTGTAATTGGCCGCAATTGCCAATACTGCATAGGGCTGAATCCGGTAAGCAAATTCTCCCGCCAGATTGAATCTTGTCCCTCCGGCATAGTAACCGCCATAGCGGGTTGAAGCACTCCACGTAAACAGTCGCTGTGGCTTGGAGGCATACTCCATTCCAAAAGCACGCCAGTAATGCTCCGTGCCTGTCTCAATTGGCTCCTTCCCACTGTTGGTGGGATCAAATGGCTGATACAACCTGACAAAATTCCTCGCTACCCAACCCGTAAAAACACTCCTGGTTCTCATGGTAAAATTATAGGCGAGATAGGTCTCATTGTCCATGTTCATTGGCTTGGAGCTACCAGATTCCAAGGCTGCCGGATCATAAAAACGTGTTGATCCAAATGAAGGGCCATGGGTCAATATCCGGGTTCCTTTCGGAAAAAAAAGTCGCTGCGCCATCGGATTGACTTTCAAATAACCTCTCCTGGGCACATAACCGACTTCAGGATTGTAGTTTATACCAACAAATTCATACTGTCCACCCACCTGCCAATTTCGATCTGAGTATTGAAGGTTACCGGCCTGTACAGCATCCTTCCCCGAAACACCGGGTGAGAATGATTTGAAGTACAACATCTTTCCGGTCCAACGGTTATCTGCTGATTGTATATTGTATTCAAGTCCCGCATTCTGGTTGTAGGCAGCGTAGGTTGGCAAGTCAGATCCAACGGGTGGTGTATAGTCGATGGAATTTTTACTGACCAACATTGCAGTAACATACGAGAGGGTAAAAACCCTTCGTTGAACAGCAAGTGTTGCAAAGTTCTGACGCGGTAATCCTTTTTCTTCAACTTCGCGGGTCACCATGTCCATAGCCCCTACCCGCCAGTTTCGATTTATTTTTCCACTCAGGCGCGCTCCATATTGAATAGGAACACCCAATCCAATCCGCCTGGAGAAAAATGGACGCAGTGATCCGTAACCAACGTTGGCAAACAAATCTCCATTCTCAAGAAAAAATTGTCTGCGTTCGGGGAAAAATAATTCAAAACGATCCAGGTTGGTCACCTGTCGGTCGACATCCACCTGTGAGAAATCAGGGTTAACTGTAAGGTCAAGGTTAAGCGATGAGTTGAGGGCGATCTTTGCATCACCACCGATGTCATCACGCCACTTCGATTTGCCGTTGTTTTGAAAATCGCGCGAAGTACCCACGAGCAGATACGGAATTAGGGAAATATTGGTTCCCGGATCAGGCGGCGATTCTTCCCACTGCAGGATACCGGTAAAGGCAAGCGATGCGGTAGGAAACTGACGCGGAACCGGCGCCCATGCAGATTTTTCTGTTGTCGTTAAATCATTTCTACTGAAGTTAACACCCCATTGCCGGATTCCTTTTTTGTATCGGATTGATTTAAAAGGAATAGCTGCTTCAAATGTCCAGTGGTCATCGTACGCTTTAGAGGCAGACACCCACTTGTTGTCCCAACTTAGGTCTATTCTACTTCCATCGGACATCATACCGTCCCATTGTGCGCCGGCAGCATTGGCACCAAAACTGAAACCATTCGTTTTATCATCGAACGTGTCGAGGAAAAAAATAAAATTGTCGTTGCGTCCAAAATTCCAGTCGCGACGCAGGGATTCAACCATGTATGGCCAACCACCGTGGTAACACTCGGCTATGATATAAAGGTTATTTTCATCAAAGGCCATGCGAACATCGGTTCGAAGCGTTGCTGCACTTGTATCCATTGGAAGCACCATGGCAAAATTGCTGGCGACCGCTGCGCGTTCCCAATCCGTCTCGGAGCGTATACCATCAATCACCAACATCCCAGACGTCTTTTTAATGGTTAATTTCCAATCCGAATTTTTACGCTCCTGCGCATGGGTTAAGGCAGCGGCAAACAGCCAACAGATAAGAAAGATGATGCGTCTGAGATGCATTAAAACAGCAATTCCGTAAAATATCGAAAGCAATTGAAATGAGCGCACCTCTCGTGTAATTGAAAGACCCGAATTGCCTTCGGTTATTCCAAACTTTGGTTATTTTTAAAATTGGTGTCCAAATAAATGCTACGAAAACTTAAACGGTTGCTCACCCTCGACTTTGAGGTTCCTTCGGGAGGGCCAGGTGGCAAGTCGGAAAGCATACTGGTAGAGAAAGGCAATCAACTGCATGAACTGCTGATCTTTACCATAGCAATTTATTCAGCTGTTTTCTCAGTTTTAAACTATCTGAATGACAGTGGAATAGAGGCTTTAATATCCTTTAGCGGCGTTCCGTGTTCTATTATCGCTTATACCCTTTATAAAATAGGTTATGTCAAAGCCTCGAAATTCTGGAACCTCTCTTACATCACCGGAATTATCTCCCTCCTAACCCTAGTATCTTCACCTGCCTCAGGAATTCTGGCATTTTTCTTCCCCATCATTGTCGGAACACTCATTGCCTTCCAGGGGAAAGAAATTAAATACGGTTATTACCTCACAGCCGTGTTAATAATTATCATCACGTTTTTGGTAACGACCGATATCCGGATTTCGCCAAGATTGTTTACTGAGGAGGGCCTACGACAAGAGTGGATCCTTAATTTTGTTGGCGCCGCAACAGCCACCTTATTAGAGCTTACATTCATTATGCTGTTGAGCGATAAAATTCAGAGAAAACTGATGGAAAATTCAGTGGTCTTGTTCAACAAAAATGAAGAATTGTCGAAGGCGAATTCAGAACTCGACAATTTTGTTTATCGCGTTTCCCACGACCTGCGCTCGCCCCTACTCTCGGTCAAGGGACTTTTAAGCCTCGCCCATAGGGAGGAAAATTTACCCGCAAGTGTAGAGGAGTACCTCAAAATGGCCGACCACAGCATAGACAGACTGGATAATACCATTAAGGAAATTTTGGAATACTCCAGAAACTCCAGACTGGCCATTAAACTGGAACCTTTTAACCTTAGGACCTTAATTGAAAACAATTACAACGATCTCAGGCATCTGGTAGATTCAAGATTCTCATTTCAAATTAATTTCAGGTGTAAGGAGGAAATTGTATCAGACTCCTATAGAATCAATACAGTCTTAAGAAACATCCTTGGAAATGCTGTTAAGTACAGAAGAACCGACATTAACGATCCATTTATAGAGGTGAGGGTAATTGAAACGAATCGATTTTATCAGATCGACGTGGAAGATAATGGCGAAGGAATATCGGAAGCCAATCAGTCAAAAGTTTTCGATATGTTTTATAGAGGCACAAAAACCGGTGAAGGAACCGGCTTAGGTCTTTACATTTGCCGGGAAATCATGACTAAGCTCGGCGGTAAAATAAGTTTGCAGTCAGAACCAGGAAAAGGAACCCAAGTAACCATCAAGATACCAATCCACCATGACTAAAAAGCTTAAGTATCTTCTGATTGACGATGAAGAAGTCTTCAACTTCATTCATTCTCAAATTATCAGACTCACCGATGAGTTTGCTGAAATAAATGAGGTGCGCTCCAGCTCTGAAGCATTGGAGGTCATTCAAAACAACGCTTCATCAAAAGAAAACTTTCCCGACATCCTGTTCATTGACATTAATATGCCCGAAATGAATGGTTTTGAATTGCTAACCCAATTGCAACAACTTGCCCCCACCTTCCCGAAGCCCATCGAAATCTACATTGTGACCTCTTCCCTATTTGAAAGTGACAGACTAAAAGCAAAAACCTACCCCATTGTCACAGGCTTTATCGAAAAGCCTGTATCCAACCAGCAAGTCAGAGACATCATCACCAAAAAGGCATCTGCCTGACCTTCATTCGATGACACGCTTATTGCTGAAGTTCATTCTACTCTGTTCCATCCAGGGTTTTGCTCAGAAAATTGCCATCACCAACGTCAGTCATTACGACGGACAGCAATCGGTGGTCAAAAATTCCATCATTCTGATCAACGGCCGATGGATTGAAAAAATACTGCCATCAGGAAATCGCACCCCGGATGGTTATGAGATTATTGATGGGAGGGGTTACTTCCTGTTTCCAGGACTGATTGACTGCCATACCCATATCGATAACATGGGCGCGGCACAACGAGCACTCTATTCCGGTGTTACCACCGTTCGTACCGCTGGCGTCGATGCCTACCAGGATGTATCGCTTGCCGCGCTAAGTGCATCAGGGAAAATATCCGGACCAGATGTCATTGCCGCCGGTGTTTACGTCACACCCAATCCAGGTGAAACAATCCTGGCAGACCCACGACTTGGTGATTTCATCACCGGTGTCGAATCAGAAGAGTCACTTCGGAAAATGGTTAGAATCAACATTGACCGCGGAGCCAAAGTAATCAAGACAAGAGGAACCGAGCGTGCAGGATTACCAGAGACCGACCCGAGAAAACAAGTTTATACCGAACAACAACTTCGTGCCGTTGTGGATGAAGCCTCCAAGTCTGGCATCCCGGTAATGGTTCATGCGCACGGTGATGAAGGCGCCAACGCGGCGGTTAAAGCAGGTGCCAGAAGTATTGAACATGGAACTTTTTTATCAAAAGAAACCCTAGAGCTGATGAAATCCAAGGGAACATTTTTAGTTCCAACCTTCATTACACTGGAAGATCTTACAAAACCAGGAGGAGATTACCAGGGCCCTACCCTTGAACTGCGTGGAAAGTTTATGATGCCAGCTGCTGAGAAGGTTTTCAAGACCGCTATTGAACTGGGCGTTAAAATTGCTACAGGCGCCGACAGTGATTACTCAGATAAAAGCACCTCACGAATCTCCCTTGAGTGCGAGCATTTTGTGAGGATGGGCATGAGGCCATACCAGGCCATTCAGTCTGCTACCACCCTCTCAGCCGAATTGCTTGGCCTTGAGGCCAAAACCGGGAAAATTCAACCTGGATTTGAAGCAGACCTGATTCTCCTACCCGGTAATCCTTTAGAGGAGATTCGCAATCTTCAGGATATTTTGATGGTCATCAGCAACGGAAAAATTGCGCTGCAGCGAATCCCTTTTGGAAAATAGCGTTTGAACGAAATGAAAAGGATTGACTGCCACACACATATTCTGCCTGAAAAATTACCAGACTGGTCAAGAAAATTCGGTTATGGCGACTTCATAAGGTTGGAGCCCTCAAGAAAGGATCACGCCAACATGATGATGGGAAGCAGGTTCTTCAGGGAAATCCATCGGAATTGCTGGGATGCCAACCTTAGGATTGATGAGTATGCCAGATTTAAAACAGATGTTCAAGTTGTTTCCACCATCCCTGTTCTGTTTTCCTATTGGGCAAAAGCACATGATGCATTAGAGATTTCAAAATTCTTGAACGACCATATCGCTGAGCTTTCAGTTCGATATCCTAAAAACTACATCGGACTGGGAACCGTGCCCATGCAGGATCCCTCGTTGGCCATCACCGAAATTGAACGTTGTAAATCCATAGGACTTCGTGGCATCGAAATCGGAAGCAACATCAACGGAGAAAATCTGAGTGATCCTAAATTTTTCAGTGTTTTTGAAGCCTGTGAGCGGTTGGGCATGGCCATCCTCATCCATCCCTGGAATATGATGGGCGAAAAAGAAATGCAACGCTATTGGTTGCCCTGGTTGGTTGGTATGCCAGCAGAAACCACACGCGCCGTTTGCTCCATGATTTTTGGAGGGGTGTTGGAACGACTACCGAAACTAAGGGTGAACTTCTCCCATGCCGGCGGGTCCTTTTTTGCTACTGTTGGAAGAATTTCACATGGATTTCAAAGCCGCCCCGATTTGGTTGCCATTGACAATAAAATTGATCCCGCCGATTATATCGGGAAATTTTGGGTGGATTGCATTACACACGATCCTGATTTCCTGTCATACATCCTTCCAAAACAAGGATCAAAAAGAATAACCTTGGGTTCCGACTATCCCTTTCCACTCGGTGACCTTGAAATCGGTAGCTTTGTCGACCAAATGAGCATCAGTGAATCGGAAAAAGAAGATATTTTCCTTCGTTCAGCCCTGGAATGGCTCGGCATGGATCAAAATTCCATTTAATCCACGGATGAAATCCTGCCGCATTGTTTTCGTTTTGCTTGGTTTGATGTTTATCTGTTCGTCCATACAGGCACAACGGTCGGAACAGGATAAAATCAAAGAGCTTGAACAACTGAACCAGGCACGAAAACAACAGGAAGTAAAACAATTGATGGATTCAGCTGTAGCCCTCCTGTCGGCATCCAAATATCTTGAAACAGAAAAGGTCTTGAACCAGGTTTTGAAATCTGTTAAAGCAGTTTCATCAGAGTTGACCTACCTGATCGGCGAAAACTCATTCCATTTGGCGAAATACCGGCAAAGCATTGACTGGCTGACCAAGTATATTCAACTGAAGGGGACCACGGGTGAATTTTCAACTCAAGCCGCACTATATCTAAGACGTGCAGAAGAAGCCTTGTCGTCTGAGGTGCGTCAGCAACGAGCAGAAGCAGGTGAAATTCTCTCTAAAGATTTTGACATCGACTGCGGGCCAACCGGCAAAGTCATTTGCCCTGTGTGCAGCGGAAAAACAGTCATTGTAAAAAGAGATTACCTGTCAGAGAAATTCACTAAATGTCCACACTGCGACGTACATGGATTTTTGACCTGTGAACAGTACAACCTGCTGCTTAAAGGTCAATTGAAATCCTCCACCAATTAATTACAAGAAGTATTTAGACTATGAACTACGGAACGAATCCAGCCGAAACAATCAGCTGGAGAAAACTTACCCTTCACCACCTCGACATGCAGGCCGTGCACATGCGCGAACTTTTCGACGAGGACCCTGATCGATTTGATCAATTTAGTCTGCGTTTTAAGGATATTTTGTTTGATTTCTCTAAAAACATCCTGACCAAGGAAACACAATTCCTACTGACCGATCTGGCCAAGGAAATGAAACTTCCTGAAGCCATCGAACAGATGTTTACCGGTTCGCCAATCAATGGCACCGAGGGAAGATCAGTGTTGCATACAGCGTTAAGAAATCTGGACGGAACACCTGTGTTTGTCTCAGGTAAAAATGTAATGCCCGAGATTTTTGAAGTCCTTGAAAAAATGAAGGTCTTCAGCCATAAACTTTTGCGCGGAGACCATCAAGGTTACACCGGTAAAAAAATAACAGACCTAGTGAATATCGGTATTGGAGGATCTGACCTTGGACCCGTCATGGTTTGTGAGGCGCTGCGTCCTTACCACCAGGGAATTACGCCGCACTTTGTTAGCAATGTAGATGGAACTCACCTGGCAGAAACCTTGAAAAAGGTAAACCCGGAAACCACCCTTTTCATCATCGCTTCTAAAACGTTTACTACCCAGGAAACCATGGCCAATGCCCAATCGGCACGGGAATGGTTTTTAGAAAGGACTGAAGGAAAAGGAAATGTAGCACTTCATTTTGTTGCCGTCTCCACCAATGAAGCCGCTGTGAAGGATTTTGGAATTGCCCCTGAGAATATGTTTGTTTTTTGGGACTGGGTTGGCGGCAGATATTCCCTCTGGTCTGCCATTGGACTTTCCATTTGTTGTACGATCGGATATGAGAATTTCCACGCACTATTGAAGGGCGCCAGCGACATGGATAAACATTTCAGAACTGCACCGCTCGAAGAAAATATTCCGGTGGTGTTTGCCCTGATCGGAATTTGGTATCTGAATTTTTTTGAGGCCTCCTCAGAGGCCATCTTACCGTACGACCAATACCTGCATCGGTTCGCTGCCTATCTGCAACAGGCAAATATGGAAAGCAATGGAAAGTCTGTCGACCGCACCGGCAATCCGGTATTGTACCAGACAGGCCCCATTGTGTGGGGTGAGCCCGGCACCAATGGACAACATGCTTTCTATCAGTTGATTCATCAGGGTACCAGGATGGTGCCGTGTGATTTTATTGCACCCGCCATCAGTCAAAATCCGATTGGCGATCACCACAGACTTCTGATGTCCAACTTCTTTGCACAAACAGAAGCGCTGATGAAAGGCAAAACAGAGGAGGAAGTCAGAGCCGACCTCAAACAAAAAGGAATGGATGAAGAACAAATTTCCTTTCACTTGCCCTTCAGGGTTTTTACCGGGAATAAACCTTCTAACTCCATTTTATTTAAAAAGCTGGATCCTGAAACGCTTGGTGCACTGATAGCTTTCTATGAGCATAAAATCTTTGCGCAGGGCATCATTTGGAATATTTTCAGCTTCGATCAATGGGGCGTTGAACTGGGTAAAGTACTCGCCAACAGGATCTTGCCTGAACTCAGCCAATCTGAACCCATAACAGCCCACGACAGCTCTACCCGAGGGCTCATCAATTACTGGAAACGATTGAGCCAATCATTGGCTTGATTAATCCGCTGTAGGGTGTATTTTTGGGCGCTTTTTAGGCCCAATTGGGCTAAATCATTGAACCAACCACGAATGGATGAACGATTCCATTAAGAAACTTGGCATATTCACATCTGGCGGCGATGCACCGGGAATGAATGCAGCCATCAGAGCCGTCGTTCGCTCTGCCATATTTTACGATAGGGAGATTTACGGTATAACCCGCGGCTATGAAGGTATGATCGAGGGTGACTTTGTTAAACTTGGAGCCCGCTCAGTAGGAAACATCATTCAGCGGGGTGGTACCATCTTAAAATCAGCAAGAAGTGCCGCCTTCCGTGAACCCGAAGGAAGAAAGAAAGCCTTTGAGCAAATAAAAAAGAATGGAATTGATGCATTGGTTGCCATCGGTGGTGATGGAACTTTCACTGGTCTTCATAAATTTTATGAGGAGTTTGGCATCCCCAGTATTTGCTTACCGGGCACCATAGACAACGACATACCTGGAACCGATTATACCATTGGTTTTGATACGGCTACCAATACCGCCGTTGAAGCCATTGATCGCATCCGTGATACGGCATTGTCGCACAACAGACTTTTTTTTGTTGAAGTCATGGGCCGCCATTCAGGATACATCGCGTTAAACGCCGGTGTTGCGGGCGGTGCCGTCGGAATCATCATACCAGAAGAAAATACAACCATCGAAGATCTCTTCACCAAACTTGATGAAGGAGGTAAAACCAATAAAAAGTCAAGCCTCATTGTTGTAGCTGAAGGAAGCAAGATTGGGGGCGCAATGGACCTGGCCGCTAAATTTTCTGAGCGGAACAACTACTTCGATATTAAAGTAACCATCCTCGGACACCTGCAACGCGGTGGAGCGCCCTCCTATTTTGATCGGGTATTGGCCAGCCGAATGGGACTCGCTGCAATTGAAGGCATCCTTAATGGACAAAAAGATTGCATGGTCGGTATTAGAAGCAATCAAATTGTTTTTAATTCATTCAACGAAATCATGACGGGCAGTCACCCAATAGACCAGGAGCTGCTTCGGATTTCTAAAATCATGTCGATCTAATCATGACACAAGTCGCAGCCGGTATCGATATTGGAGGCACCAACACAAAAATAGGATTGGTGAACCGAGAAGGTAAACTTCTCAAGCATACCAGCATCGAGACCACTGCTTACCTGGAAGTCGATGATTACTTTGCCGCTATGGCCAAAGCCATTAAAGACCTCATGTCCGATCTGGGCTCAGACGCTGTTTTAAACGGCGTTGGCGTTGGTGCGGCGAATGGAAACTATTATACCGGAACAATCGATCGAAGCACCAACCTTCGCTGGAAAGGAACCATCCCTCTGGCCGAGATGTTCCAAAAATCATTCAACAAACCATGCCTGATTACCAACGACGCCAATGCTGCAGCACTTGGTGAAATGATCTATGGCAATGCCAAAGGCATGAAGGATTTTTTGATGATCACCCTTGGCACCGGATTGGGTAGTGGATTTGTCTGCAACGGTCAGCTGCTAAACGGACACCATGGAATCGCAGGTGAACTGGGGCACACCACCGTGAACATTAACGGACGATACTGCAACTGCGGAAAAAGAGGCTGTCTGGAAACTTATGTTTCAGCAACCGGAATACGCAGAACCGTGTATAAACTGCTCGCAGACCATTTAGAACCAAGCGAACTCAGAGGAATAAGCTTCGAAGACCTCAATACAAAGATGATCACCGACGCGGCATTGAGAGGTGACATCGTCGCTAAACAATGTTTTGAGTACACAGGACGAATTCTAGGTATGAAACTTGCCGATGCAGTCGTTCATACCGATCCTGAAGCCATCTTTCTTTTCGGCGGATTGGCCCAAGCTGGTGAATTGATCTTCACCCCTACCATCAGAAGCATGGAGGAAAACTTAATGCCTTTATTCAGAAATAAAGTAAAGGTGCTTCCCTCCGGTTTACAGAATCAAGCGGCGCCCATTCTAGGTGCGAGCAGCCTAATCTGGGACCACCTTAGCCGCTGACCAATCAGCGCTCCAATCTGTCTTTAAGATTTTTAAAAGTAAACAGCGGGGCTTGAGCTACCGTAAAGTTCACTAGCCAGGCCGGCACCAATCCACCCGGATCGATGTGCATGGTGAAAATAATTCGAAGCATTTTTGGACCCACCTGCTTCACCTTCCAAAAACCATTGGAGAGCGGAACACGAACTATACCTGGCTTTACCGGCAAAAGATTCGGCCGACCGCTGGTTTCAATGGTAAATTCATCCTGATCAGGTCGATCATTGATTTTCAGGTGTACAACCAAATCGCGGGTGGCCACTGGCCAGGGCGTGCTTACCAAGGCATGGTAGGTTACTTCCATCGGTGAAGGTTTATCAAGGACAGTGCAAACCTCAGCGTTGTACTGCCATTCGGTGTACCGTTCAGCTTGGAGCAACTCCCTGAAAAGATCCTGTCTTGAAGCCCGAAGGGTAAATTCAGCCCGAATGGCTTTCACCTTAGAGCCCTCCGTAAAAGAGGTGTAAACCCGTATGCTGTCCTCCTCTTTTCTTAATTCCCATCGTTCCTGTGCATACGCACCCAGAGCAAGGAGGATAAAGACTGAAGACAGAACAGAAAACTTCAACACGTACTACTACTACTAATGATGCTCAGAACCTTCTTCATGATGTCCTCCCCGAGCGGATTCATGGATTTGATGAAAGAGGTGGTGGATGTCGGTAAGCGACTTGCGAAGGGTTGAATCGGGCGTGCCCGCTTTAACTGCCCGATCAAATGAAGCGCAGGAATCCCGGAGCGTAGTCAGTTTAATAGACAACGCAGCGGTATCACCGGCCTCGGCAACTGTTTTTGCCTGCCATTGAGCTGAGACTTCTGCGAGTTCTGCAGCGCGTAGCTTAGCCGGCTCCAGGTTGCCGGAATCAGCGACCGGATGGTAAGACTGAGCCATCACGTCGTGAAAAGCATTCAGCATATCCGTACCCATGTTTTGCTCAGCCAGATCCTTTTTTTGACAGGCTGAAAACACCGCAACCAGGACAAGTAGTAAGGTAATTCTCATAAAAGTTTATTTAAAATGTTAACCAATTTTCCGTGTGAGCATTTCTGAAAGAATGAGTAGACCTTCCCGCAGAAATTCATCTTTTAAATCTTTCAATGGATCAGGCGCACCATCTTTCCCTGAAATTCGGGTATCAAGACTGTTTTGAGCTTTTTTCTTCTCCGTCTCGTCTGCCTGCTTTTTTCGCTCCGCTTCATTGAGTGAAGCCTTGGTCTGATTGATGTTCTCACGCAACTCATCGGTTTCAGAAAGATATTGTTTTAATGCCTGGTCGCTTTTAAGCCTTTCATTAAATGACTTCCGAAGCTGTCCCAAAAGTTTATCATTTACAGCGTTGGTCAGGTCATACGCAGCAGAGGGAATCTGATCCCATGGCAATGCCGATTGGTTGGCGCTCTCACCAAATTTATCTGCATCATAGGCTCCTTTAAGCAGGATGTCAGGTGTTACACCTTTATGCTGGGTGGAACTACCACTTACGCGATAAAATTTCTGGAAGGTTACTTTCAGATCTCCGACCGGCTCAGGCGAAGAGATCATACGTCGGAGGTTAATGACTTGTTGAACAGTGCCTTTCCCGAAGGTAGATTCCCCAAACACAATCCCACGTTTGTAATCCTGAATGGCACCGGCAAAAATTTCAGATGCTGATGCACTGAAGCGATTGGTTAGTACCACCAAAGGCCCTTCCCAGGCTACGCCGGGGTCGTCATCCACACCGGTTTCAACCCTGCTGTCAGAGCTCCGCACCTGAACAACAGGCCCTTCTTTAATAAAGAGCCCGGTTAGGTCTATCGCCTCATTTAACGAGCCCCCTCCATTGTTTCTGAGATCAATCACCAATCCACTTACGCCCTCAACTTTACATTCATCAATGAGCTTACGAACATCTCGTGTCGTGCTTCTGTAATTGGGATCACGACGGTTATAGGCATCAAAATCCATATAAAAACCAGGGAGTTTGATCACACCCAACTTAGCAACCTGACTACCTTGTCCAACCTGAACAATTTCTTTTTTGGCAGCCTGATCTTCCAATTTGATTTTATCCCTTTCCAGCTTAATGATCTCCGTTGGCCCATTCACGCCTGAGGCAGCAGGAATAATTTGCAACCTGACGATGGTGCCTTTGGGACCTTTGATGAGCTTGACTACATCATCAACCCTCCACCCGATGATGTCCACCAACTCACCTTCATCCCCTTGTCCAACCGCTGTGATCAGATCGTTGGGATGCATTTTGCCACTCTTATCAGCCGGCCCACCAGGAACAATTTCAAAGACTTTCGTGTAATCGTTATCGGTTTGCAATCGTGCGCCGATTCCCTCCAGGGAAAGACTCATGTTTTGCTTGAAAAGATCCGATGCTTTTGGCGAGAGATAATTGGTGTGTGGGTCAAAACTCTCGGTTAATGAATTGAGGTAGGAAGCAAAGACATCCTCAGAATTAAACTGAACAACACTCCTACGATAACGCTCAAAACGTGTCTTTAGGGTTGATGCAATTTCTTCATCTTTTTTACCGGAAAGCCTTAACGAAAGGGCCTGACTTTTAACGATTTGATACCATAAACGGTCCAGCTCCTCCGGTGATTTTGCCCAGCTTGCCTTTTCACGGTCTGAATCATAAAACTCATCTTTTGAATAATCATACTTCTCATTGATCAGCTGATTAAGGATCTGATCCATTCGGGTGATGAAGCGCTTACGGAAAATCTTATATACACTGTAGGCCATGCCCACATCTTCCTGTTGTATCAGGTTATCGAGACGGTAGCGGTAACTTTCGAATGCCTTGATGTCGCTCTCCAGAAAATACGATTTGGAAGGATCGAGTGTTTTGAAGTAGGCATCAAAAAACACGGAGGAAAGCGAATCGGAAAAGACAGTTTTTCGATAATGAAACCGCTGCAGAAGCGAAACAACCACCTTGGCTTCTTTGCCATTTACGGCCGATGGCGACAGCGGGAGGGTATCGGTTTTTAGTCCTCCCTGATTAAAAAAATATAACAGCAACAGAAGTTTCAAGGCAGTGGGAGTTGTTTACTATAAAAGAGATTCAGTTCAAAGCTTGCTGGATTTATCAAGCTCATTGAGAAATTTGGTCGCCTCTGCCGGCGATTTAAATTCATAGGCTTTCTTGCCATCCAGGGCCGAATAAATTTCCATTTTAATCAACTCAACAGTTCTTGAAATGCCCGAAAACTTCAATTCCATTTTTCGGTAATCGTCTGCCTCTCTTGAAGAAACAGTAAAGATTGTTTTACGGACACTTTTACAAAAAGAACACTGATAGTGCTTTAAAAGTTCCTTTGGTGATCCGGATTCATCGCGCTCGACAATTTCCTCCTTCACCACCTTCATGGTATGGAAAGAACAGTTGTTGCATTTGACTGCATGCAGATGACCAGGATATTTTTCAATTTTCACCTCTCCATTTTGCGGATCAATCCACACATCGTAATCCACTGAAAAAATATTTTCTTCTGAAATCATGCCCATGTCGAGGTGAACATCCTCCTCATTTTCAGACAACAACCGCATGGTATTCCCGGTGGTAGGATTTATTCTGGGCATAAAGCGCCATTTTTTAAGCTCCCTGTTTAAAACTCCGGGTGAATAATAGTTGATCACAAGGAAGGACACATAAACAATTAATGTGCCGGCAGCAAGTCCGAAGAAAATTCGAACAAAAAACCAAAGCCCCACAGAAGAAAGGGCCGGGTTGTTCATTTCATATAGATTAACCGCACAGCAGGCAGCAAGCCCAATAAAAAACCACGTGAGCTTCAAATAACGGTAGTAGTTGTTGGCCAAAAAGTCGTGCTTTTCCTTGTAGCCGGCAATCCCAGAAACCCGCGCACGAAAAAAGATGTAAACAGCAAGACCAGCCACAGAAGCTATAGCCGAAACAAGGATTACGATCTGGTAGAAATATTGTAAAAAAGGTGACATTATATTTTTCTAAATTGGCTTAAACTTACTGAAACAGGACCTCAAATTAACACAACGTAAATCCCTTGAAGAAATTATTATTCCGTGTTTTAGCCGCCTTAAACAAGGTATTTCTTCCCCGTTACGGCAAGAGGGACTTGACAAAACTCAGCAAACTGGATAAGGCCGTCGTTGCATACCGTTACTGGGTGACCACCAGAGCCTTAGATTGAAGAAACCCCGGACCCTTAAAGGGTGGAGGGAATGACCAACACTATTTAAGAATGGAATGAAGATCAGCCGGGCTGTACCCTACTGATTTTATGGTTTTATTATCAGCCTTTCTGTAAACCAACCATTTGTCGCCGGCCTGCTCATAATAGCATTCGGTGTTTTTTTCTCTGAGCTGATATTCAGCGGTCTTTCTGGCTTCTTCTTCGGTAACACAGGCCTTGCTCATGTTGGAGCGCTGAACTTCCTCAAACAATGCTTTGAAGTGTCCACCAAGACCAAATTCCAATATGGCACCAGACAATACATACTGCAGATCGCACAAGGCATCGGCAACGCCAACAATATCCTTTGCCTGGACTGCCTCTTCCAACTCTTTCAATTCTTCCGAAAGCAACTCTACACGAAGCTTGCAACGCTTCTCATCAGGAATGACCGGATTGGGTTGAATCGGGTGACGAAAAGTCTTGTGGAACTCAGCGACCAGCGCTAGGGATTCAGGTTGTTTCATGGGAATAAAGTACCGTTAGTGGTTTGCCCAAATAAACTCAAAATAGACCGACCAGCCAAAGGCGGACCTGAACAATCCTGCACCTAATTGAGAAGCAACAATTATATTTGCAGCCGTTCAAAACCATGGAAAAAAATTTTGTAGAAGAGTTGAAGTGGAGGGGCATGATCAGCAATCTGATGCCCGGAGCTGAAGAACAACTTTTAAAAGAACCTACCCGGGCCTACATTGGCTTTGACCCCACAGCCGACTCCCTGCACATCGGTAGCCTTGCTCAGATTATGACCCTCGTTCATTTCCAACGATGTGGTCACTTTCCCATTGCACTGGTTGGAGGCGCAACCGGTATGATTGGCGATCCTTCAGGCAAAAAGGAAGAACGTAAATTATTGTCCGTTGAACAAATCAGACACAACGAAACCTGCATCAGAGCTCAATTGCAAAAATTTCTGGATTTCGATACCAAAACCAATCCGGCAACGCTGGTCAACAACTACACCTGGTTTTCAGAGGTTAAAATGATTGAATTTCTTCGGGATACCGGAAAATATCTATCCGTAAACTATTTGCTGAGCAAGGGATTCATCAAAGACAGACTCGCTCAGGAGCAGGAGCTGTCTTTCACTGAATTCAATTACATCCTCATGCAAGCCTACGATTTTCTGTGGCTGTTTGAGCACAAGGATTGCAAGCTTCAAATGGGTGGATCAGATCAGTGGGGCAACATCACTGCAGGAACCGACCTGATCCGAAAAAAGATCCGTGGTGATGCCTTCGGAATCACCTGCAACCTGATCACCAAGGCAGATGGTACCAAATTTGGCAAAACAGAACAGGGCAACATATGGCTTGACCCGGCCAAAACTTCACCTTACCGCTTTTATCAATATTGGCTCAATACGTCTGACGAGGATGCAGCCAACTTCATCAAAATTTTCACAACAAAAGAAAAAGAAGAAATCACTGAGCGGATTGCCGAACACAAAGCGAGTCCACACGAAAGGAAGCTTCAACTGGAGCTGGCCCGGGACATCACCATCAGGGTACATGGTGAGCAGGAGTTAAACAAGGCAATTCGTGCTTCAGAAATTTTATTTGGAAATGCCTCCGCAGAAGACCTGGAAAGTGTCGATGAACAAACCCTGGTATCAGCCATGGATGGTGTTCCGCAAGCGTCCATCTCCAAATCAGCCTTGAGGGATTGCACGAATTACACGGACTTGCTTTCGGAAGTTACTGACAAAGTGATTTTTCCTTCCAAGGGCGAAGCACGTAAAATGATTCAGGGAGGAGGCGTTTCAGTCAACAAGCAGAAACTTTCAGACCCAACCGCAAAACCTGAAGTAAAACTTCTCCACGGTAAATACCTCCTGGCACAAAAAGGAAAGAAAAACTATTTCCTGATCAGGGTAGAGGAATAATTATCCTAGTGGGATTTAACCACGATGGTTACCCTGCCCTTGGATCGCTCCGGAGCACGGTTTCCAATCTGAACAAAATTCAGACTCAGGATCTCTTCCCTACAGATTTTTTCGGCAGCGGGACTCACTCCGCGTTCGATGGTCACCAGTTTCGTGATCTGACCTTCTTCATCAACTTCAATTTCAAAAACTATTTTCCCATTTTTTTCGGTTTCAGGTAGCCTTGGACGAGGCTCACGATCCCATCGCCAACCTGCCAACTCCAATCCTGTTCCACCACCTCCGCCTCCTCCCTCTCCGGGTGAACCATACAAAGCCCTCGCATCCACCTTACCTTCAGGTCTCCCCTTCTCACCCGTAGCATTAGCGTCGTCGCCTTTTGAATTACTGGCCTGCTCGCCTGTTTTTTCAGTTGGTTTAGCAGGCTCATATACGGCCTTGGGTTTTTCCTTTGGTGGCTCCTTAGGCTTTACCGTTTCTTCTGTGACCGGTTGCTTTACCGTTTCCTTTTTGGGCTCTGGCTTTTTTTTAGGTTCCTCCTTGACTACAACTGGCCCTTCGTCTTCTAGCGGTGTAATTTTAGCCTGAGGTTTGGCTGCCTCAACGGGAGGGGTTGCAGGCTCAGGTTCTGGTTCCGGTTGCACCGGCTGAGGTTCCTGCTGCGCAACCTGCTCGCCGCTTCCCTGGTCGGTAAAACCAAGGCTCAGTTCCATACCATACTCCGGCAACGGAGGATCAGCAGGCTTCCAGGCAATCAATAAAAAGAGCACCAGCAAGATCAATCCATGGATCCCGATGGATATCAGGGCTGCCGCCCGTTCACTTTGGCGCTCCTGATGATTGCTGTTCATTTATTTAGGCTTGGTGGCAATGGTTACTTTGGCCTTTAGGGAGGTTGCTATGCCTGCAACATGAACCAGCTCACTGGTAGGAACAGATTCATCAATATGCAACACCACCACACCCTCCTGACCGCCGAGCAATGGACCCAACGCCTGTTCAATTCTATCACGGCCGACATTTTTTTCATTCACAAAATAACGCAGGTCTGCAGTGACCGTGACCGACACTTTTTGCATTTCGATGGCCGCAGCCTTACTGGCTGGTAAATTAACCGGTAAACCAGAAGGCGTAATAAAAGATGATGTCAGCATAAAGAAAATCAACAGCAGAAAGATCAAATCGGTCATAGAGGCCATGCTGAAGGCCGTATCTACCTTATTTCTTGATTGTAAATTCATGGGTTAGCGGGGCTCTTGCAACAACTCCATGAATTCAATGGATGAATACTCCATTTTATGAACCAGCTTCGAGACCCTGGTCACGAGGAAATTATAACTGAGGTAGGCGATGATACCTACGATAAGTCCGGCGACTGTAGTAATCATGGCTTCATAGATTCCATTGCTTAGCAGTTTGGGGCTAATGGTGCCCTCTTCCTGCGCTATCGATATAAATGCCTGCACCATTCCCAAAACAGTGCCAAGAAAACCCATCATAGGTGCTGCTCCTGCAATGGTTGCCAATACAGAGAGATTTTTCTCAAGCTTAAAGAGCTCTATTTTGGCCATGTTTTCGATGGACGCCTCAATGTTTTTCAACGGGCTGCCAATTCGGCTAAGGCCCTTTTCAATCATGCGCGCAATGGGCGTATCGTATTGGCTGCACAGGGCTCTTGCACCATTCACATCACCCCGGACAACCATGTCCTTGATTTTATCCATAAAGCTATCAGGGCTTTTTCCGGCTTTATTGATCGTCATAATCCGTTCGAATAAAATGTAAATGGCTACAACCGAACAGATCGCAATCGGAATCATCAAGGGCCCGCCCTTCATGGCGAGATCAAGAGCAGAAACAGAAGTTGGTGCCGCCTCAGCAGCAGTGGTGGTTATTTGAGCAATCATGAGTTAAAAAAATGCAAAGAAAATAATTAGTACCGCATGGCCCAGACGCCTTGACCATAAACTGACTTCAATTGGTCCGCGCGCGATTGAGATTTTGCAAAGGAGTCAAAATTTTCAACGGTCAATCGGTACAGCTTCCATTGACCAAAAGGCGGAATAATTTTACAAGTCACCCCTTGGGCATTAAGCTTTTTACAGTAATCCATAATCAGGTCGATATCCAATGAACTGGAAACCACAACGTAATAACGTGCTGTGGGGCCGGATAGTATTTCGGTTGTTCCTGCAATGATTTCTTTTGGAGCAGCTTTAGCCGCTGCTGCAGCTGCCTCGGCAGCTTTACGATCAGCCTCTTCCTTGGCTCTTTTTTCTGCCTGCTCGCGTTCGATTTGCTGCTTCTTTTTATTCTCTTCTGCAGGCACCTCAATTAAAAAATGATAACCCAGGAATGCACCAATGACCAATACCACAGGGATTACGATCAAAAGGATGGTCCTGGTCTTAGTATCCTCTTCTTGTTTACGGTATGGCGAAACCGGAGGCTTTACAGCCACCTTTGGTGTTGGCGGATCCTCTGGCTTCACTGGTTCTTCCGATGTTGGCGCTTCAGCCATTGGCGGCACCGAAGACATTGGAGAGCCTGAATCAACAGGTGGCTGCTCAGGCAGGGGCGTGAGGTCCAGGTCCGGTAAGCCGAAGTTGTCATCGTCCGGCGCAGAGGAATCACTTTTCTTTGCCATATCCTTTTAAGTTAAACGAGGTCGGTACTGGCCGTTCTAAAATCATACCGAAAACCCGCAGTTAGTCAAAAATAGTCAATAAAACCTTAAAACAAGGCATTCGAACCGTGCGCTGGACAACACTTTGAGGCTTTTGGCTAGTTTTGCGCCGATCAAAATAAGTATGGACGAAATCGAACAAAAGGTTGCACACATCATCACCGAAAAATTAGGTATTCCCGACTCTGAGGTAACGCCTGATGCAAACTTTGTAAAAGACTTGGGTATCGACTCCCTTGACTATGCAGAACTTGTGATGGAGTTTGAACAAACCTTCGATATTAAGATACCCGACGATGACGCTGAAAAGCTTTCAACCATAGGCTCGGCCGTCGAGTACATCAGAACTAAAAAGCAAAAAGCCTAAATTTCTTACCATGTCCTTCCCCGAAGGTCCATGGCTTTTCGTTATCAACCCTAATTCCGGAAATGGGGTTGCCGGAAAACTGGAGCCATCCATACGTCAATGGATTGAAGCCAACAATATAGAGGCGGAGATCATCAAAACCACAGGTGTTGGAAATGCCCGCGAAATGGTTTCGAAAAAGTTCACGGATTTCTCAACCGTTGTGGCCGTGGGTGGCGATGGAACCGTTAGTGAAGTAGGCAGTGCATTGGTGAATTCAAAGTGCACCCTTGGCATTTTACCTTGCGGAAGCGGAAATGGGCTTGCACGACAACTGAATTATCCTTCCAATCCGATACATGCATTACAGCAACTGAGCAAGGCGTCCGTGTTAAGCATGGATACACTTGAGGTCAATGGAAAAATTTGTTTGAACGTTGTGGGTATCGGGTTTGATGGGTACATCGCCGCCGAATTTGGGCGCAGCGGAAAACGCGGATTATCCGGTTACATCACAACAACCATCGGCGCCCTATCAAGACTTAAGGAATTTGAATATGAATGCGAAGCATCGGAGGTCAGGCACAATTCTAAAGCAACCATTGTTGTCATTTCAAACGGAAGCCAGTATGGAAACAATGCATACCTGGATCCGGCATCTGATGTTGGTGATGGGAAATTTGAATTGATTGGTATTTCATGCAACGGTGTCCTCGATGCTGCTAAGCTGATTTATCGCTCGTTCAGGAAAAAATTAATGGGGAGCCATCTGGTGAAAGGGATGCCGAACCAAAAGGAGGTTAGCCTGAAACTTTCAGCAATGCAGCCTTACCACATTGATGGGGAACCGATTGGACAAGAAATGAATTTCAGCATACGGATTAAACCTCAATCCTTAAGCGTTATGCATTTTCCCATCCAATCACCAAGCCGTTGAGGTTGACCGGGCACCGCCAGAAAAAAAGGATTGAGAAGATCAGGTTTATTATACTGCAGCGGCATGCCATCATCAACATTTATCACTGATATGCCAGCCTCCTCAAGAATAATTTGAGCGGCAGCAGTATCCCATTCCATCGTTGGTGCAAAACGCGGGTAGACATCAGCACGGCCTTCTGCCAGCAGAAGAAATTTTAAACTACTGCCCCTGCTCACGGTTACCGGTTCCTTCAGCGTGGCAATAAAGCGCTCCGTTCGCACATCAAGATGCGACCTTGAAGCAACCACCCGCAATCCATGGTCCTCTACAGCTATGCCTGAACGAATGGGTAATTTAACAACCATGGAAGCTGCGTCGATTTTAAAAGATCCTGAACCTTTTGCTGCATAGTAAACCTCACCAGTCACCGGAATACAAACAACTCCCAAAACCGGGCAACCATTTTCAATCAGCGCTATATTGACGGTGAAGTCTCCATTCCTCTTCAAAAATTCTTTAGTGCCGTCTAAGGGATCAACGAGCCAAAATCTGCCCCAACCTGTTCGGGTATTAAAGTCAATGGATTTACCCTCTTCACTCAGCAACGGTAATCCAGCCGGTGCCAAAATCGATGAAATTATATTATGACTCTCCCGATCCGCGATGGTCAAAGGGGAATGATCCTGTTTTGTCTCGGTCTGAAAATCACCCGATTGATAAACATTTAAAATAACCTCAGCGGCCTTTTTGGCTGATGCAATGGCGAGATCAAGAAGATTTTGGTCCCCGTTATTCATTCAACCTTCAAGAAGCGTGGGCAATCCGCGGAAGAACTTTATTGAGTAGGACTGAAAGGCAGTGATCAATGGATTGACTTGCGGTTTCCAAAGTAAGATCAGCATTGATTGGCGCTTCGTAGGGCGCTGAAAGGCCCGTAAACTGCTCAATTTCCCCAGAATCAGCTTTTTTATACAATCCTTTTACATCTCGGTGGCGGCAAACATCAACCGTACAATCCAAATAAACCTCCATGAACCGATCAGAGCCAATGATTTGTCGTGCACGATCGCGATCTTTTTGATAGGGTGAGATAAAGGATGCCAATACCACTACGCCGGCATCACACATCATCGCGGCAATCTCAGCTGCACGCCTTATGTTCTCCTCCCTATCCTCCGGACTAAATCCTAAATCCCGGTTGAGCCCAGCGCGCAGTCGATCGCCATCCAATAAAAATGTCTTGACACCCCGTTCAAATAAAATTTTTTCCAAACCTGATGCGAGGGTGGTTTTACCTGAACCAGACAATCCGGTAAACCAAACCACGAGGGGTTGTTGACCCATGACACGAGCCTTCTCATCTGGCGCAGGTCGACGATCAGTATCAATACTCATGGCAAACAGAAACTATTTCAAATCAGATCGTGATGCGCTCCAAATGGCCATCACTGATTTCAAAAACGATCTCATCTCTGAAAGCGGTATCATGTTCGGACCGTCGCTGAGCGCTTTGGATGGATCAGGGTGTGTTTCAATAAAAAATCCGTCGACCCCTGCAGCAGCAGCTGCTTTGGCAAGATAAGGCGCAAACTCACGATTGCCACCGGACTTACCACCAAGGCCACCCGGGCGCTGAACACTATGCGTGACATCAAAGATGACTGGCGCAAACTGCCTCATGATCGGCAGAGAACGCATATCCACCACCAGGTTGTTGTAGCCGAAAGTTGTACCCCGCTCCGTGAGCAAAACCTTTTGATTGTTTTCCTCCCAAACTTTTTCAGCCGCAAATCGCATGTCTTCAGGGGCCATGAATTGACCTTTCTTGATTTTTACCGTCTTACCAGTTTTCGCTGCCGCTTTCAATAAGTCAGTCTGCCTACAGAGAAATGCCGGGATCTGCAGAACATCCACCACGGAAGCTGCTTCAGCACACTGATGGGACTCATGCACATCGGTAACCACCGGAACCTTAAATTGTGCCCTAACCTTCTCCAGAATTTTTAGTCCATCGTCCGGTCCCCTATAAGACCCAGCAGAAGTACGGTTGGCTTTGTCGAAGGAAGCTTTGAAGACATAAAGGATTCCTAATTCAGCGCAGATTTTTGATACGACCTCTGCTACCTCCATACAAATTTCAATACTCTCAGCAGCACAAGGTCCGGAAAACAAAACAGGCTTGTCCAACCCAACGGTTACATCAGAATTTATTTTAACGGGAGCTTGATTGACTTCAAAATTCATAGGACTATTATTAGCCGAATCATTTACGTTTTTCAAACTTAGGTTTTTTCTTTTGTGCGAGAAGAAAGTCAGCTACCTCCCTAACCACTCCCCTTCCTCCTTTTGCACGGGTCACCATATCTGCAATGTCAAGAACCTCCTCACAGGCATCGGCTGGACAAGCTTTAAAACCTGCCAGCGCAAAAACAGGAAGGTCGTTGATGTCATCGCCGATGTAGGCGATTTCCTTTTCCTTAAGCTGGTGGTGTTTCATGATCTGCCCACAAGCCCAGGCTTTATCTTCAATGCCCTGGTGACAAAAATCCAATTTCAATTCGGTTGCCCGGCGGGTTACCGCCCCAGACTCGCGGCCTGAAATAATTCCTACGATAAAGCCAGACTTTTTCAGACTAGAAATGATGATACCATCCCTGACATTAAACTCTTTTACTTCATCACCGGAACTGGTATAAATGATTTTACCGTCGGTCATCACACCATCCACGTCAAACAGGAGAGCTCTGATGTCCGCTGCCTTGCGTAACAGGGATTTATCAACACGCTTCTGGGGAGTTTTCAATGCCTTTTACGGATAAATAGCCTGAAAATTAGGAAATCTTTGCGGGTTTTTAGTCAAATTTAGTCTCCACAACCCCTGTCCTGATGAAACTTATCCGTTTCCTGATCACCGCAACATTGAGTATTTCATTGCTGGTTGCACTGAACATTCGACTACCGCTTTCAAACCCAATACCACCACTAGGCAAATTCCTAAATCCTTTTACCGGATTTTGGGCCAACAGCTTTGAGGTTAATAAAGAAGGAGCGTTGGAGATTACCGGCCTTCGGGATAAGGTGAATGTGGTTTACGACAGTTCAGCCATCGCGCATATTTATGCTTCCAACGAGTTTGACTTATATGCCGCGCAGGGTTTTATAACCGCTCTTGACAGATTATGGCAAATGGAATTTCAAACCCATGCTGCGGCAGGAAGGGTATCTGAAGTTCTTGGCGCCGGAAAGGACAGTGTGTATTTGAGTTTTGACCGCGACCAACGGCGATCCGGAATGGTGTTCGCAGCTGAAAATTTTGTCAAGTCGCTTGAAGAGGACAGCGCCATGTATAACCGCGCCGAAGCTTATGCCAAAGGCGTAAATGCCTACATCGCAACGCTTAATTACAAGAACCTGCCACTTGAATATAAGCTGTTGGATTACCAACCTGAACCATGGACCATCCTCAAGACAGCCTTGCTCCTGAAATCAATGGCCAAAACCCTTAACACCGGAGAAAAAGATCTAGAAATGACGAATGCACTACAATTGTTCGGATTGGAAACCGTCAATCAATTGTTTCCTGATTATGAAAGTGTTGGCGATGCCATTGTTGAAAATCCAGGCAAGTGGCCGAAACCGGTTGTGATTCCGGATTCCATTCCCCTTGCAGTTCCTCAGGGACTGGCAGAGGCAATCGCGCAAGACAAAACGGATAAGGATACAGGAAGCAACAACTGGGCTGTGTCTGGAAAGAAAACCGCATCAGGTTATCCGATTTTAAGCAATGATCCTCACCTTACCCTAAGCCTGCCATCGATATGGTATACCGTACATTTAAGTGCACCAGGTTACAACTCCATGGGCGCTTCTTTACCTGGAAGCCCGGGAATCATCAGTGGTTTTAATGATTCCATTGCTTGGGGGGTAACCAACGCACAACGCGACGCAGTGGACTGGTATGCCATCCAGTTTCGTGACAGCACCCGCGCTGAATACCTCCACGATGGAACGTGGAAAAAATCAGTGGTTAAGTCAGAGGAGTACAACGTCCGGGGTTTGGGCATTTTCAAAGAAGAAGTTGTTTACACCCACCATGGCCCCATTCGGTTTGACAAAAATTTCAGAGCTAAAAATCAGCGGGTTAATTATGCTTATCGATGGATCAGCCACGATAAGTCGAATGAAATGAGAACGTTTTACCAGATGAACAAAGGAAAAAATCTCAGCGATTATCATTCGGCTTTAGCGTATTTCAGTGCACCAGCCCAGAATTTCATTTTCGCATCTGTTGCCGGAGACATCGCCATTAGGGTACAAGGGAAATTTCCAATCAGAAGGAAATACGAAGGAAAATTTGTCCTTGATGGTTCCACTTCTCAAACTGAATGGAACCACTTTATACCGGACGAACACCATGCCCGTCAGGACAACCCTGAGAGAGGATTCGTGAGTTCGGCCAACCAGTATCCTGCCGATTCTACCTACCCCTATTACATCAACGCAGCCAGTTACGAGGCCTACCGAAACAGAAGAATTAACCGATTGCTGGAGGCCATGGATTCCATCTCACCCATGGACATGATTGGCCTTCAGATGGACGACCACAGCCTTAAAGGTTACGAGGCTCTACCCCTTTTGTTGAATCATCTGGATGCGGCCAACCTCAACGAACAGGAACAAACGGCTCTAAATGAATTAAAGAAATGGGATTTCCGTTATAGCCTGGGATCCCTTGGTGCAAGTTATTTTGAAAGTTGGTGGAGCGCTCTTTATCCCATGGTGTGGGATGAATTCAGGGGTAAACAGGTTGAGTTACCGATGCCAACATCGTATCAGACGATACGGTTGATCAAAACTGCGCCTGAACTTAAATTTTATGATGTCTTGGAAACGCCTGAAAAGGAGACATTAAAAACTATTGTATTGAATTCATTCAAAGAGAGCGTCGTTAGTATCGAAAAGTGGAAGGAAGAAAATAAGAAATCACCAGCGTGGGCTGATTACAAAGGAACTACAGTTGAGCATCTCACCAGATTACCAAGCCTGAGTCGGACGGTTGCTGCGCCTGGGAACAGGGAAGCCGTTAATGCCACGTCAAGACGAGGTGGTCCAAGCTGGAGGATGGTTGTTAGCCTTGAGCCAAATGGAATTAAAGCGTGGGGCATTTACCCTGGCGGTCAATCGGGCCACCCTGCGAGTAAGGATTACGACAACATGATCAAGCCCTGGTCTGAAGGCAGCATGCTTTCGCTTCAGTTTTCAGATGCCTCCCGCCTTTCTGCACGCAGTTCAATAAAACTTTCACCCCAACGCTGATCCCCTAACCTGAAACAGAAATGAGACATTTAAAAAATATAGCAGCCATTACCCTTGCAGCAGCACTGCTTCAAAGTTTTCTTCCCTGGTGGTGTTTGGCGATACCATGCATCGCTTTCGGATTTTTTTACGGCAACAAAGGTGGCTCCAGCTTTTGGACTGCTTTCATATCGATAGCAGTTCTTTGGATTTCATTGGCGCTTTTCACCACCTTCCGGGCAGGGACGGGACTTGCAGAACAAGTAGCAGGGCTATTTCCCGGAAAATCTGTGGTGGTATTGGTTGTCCTCACCGGTATCATCGGAGGCTTAAGCGGAGGTATCTCCTCACTAACCGGATACTACGGCAGAAGGTTAATTTAGAAGAGCGGTTGTGCGTCGGGTACCCATATTCTGTTGGCTCTTCCTGATCCAGGCGACCATATATTCTAAGAATCTTTTCGCTCAACCATTTTCAAGCGGTTTATCAGCACCCTTATCGGGCATTTGGATAGCGGAAGGCTCGAAATATTCGAATGAGCTTAAGCCCGTCACCGATCCGGAATTCGGTGTACAGTATCTGCAGTATGTCTTTGAAGGCGATCAGCTCTGTTTTGGCTTCAATGCCTATGAATTAACAGGCTGCTATAGCTCCGTCACCTACCGGAACGATACAGCATTGGTTTACGGCCGACCTTTATTTGTATTGAATCGGCAATCACCCGACCGGATTCAACTAACCAGACTGCAAAACGGAAACATGGTGGTGTTGAATAGAATGCGCGACAATCAGGTTACCTATGCACGCGACTCTGTTTATAGACCTGGACCATCATTTCATCCGGTTCACGGCAGTCGTTTTGCAAGCAACTTTTTCTTTAACAGTCTGGTTATTTATCCGGCGCCAAGAGCAGATCAAAAAATCGTTGTTGACTTCACCGTGATGGCCAATGGCGACGTCCGCGATACCCAAATTATCTCTGCTCACAGTAAAATGCGGAACCGTTGGTTTCGTAATTCGCTGGTCGCAACCTCCGGTGAGTGGATACCCGCCATGGCAGAGGGTAAACCTGTGAACTGCAGGATACGGCTTGAAATCCTAAGAACAGGTTATAAAACCATTTCAGCTTCTGAGAAAGCTTATCAGTATTACCAAAAGGCAACTGCGCAGATTACCAAAACCAAATACGCCGCCGCGATTGGACACCTGAACGATGCTTTGGTTTTTGAACCCACCAATGCACGATACCTGTACACCAGGGCCGTCTGTCATTTCTACCTTAAGGACGAGCGAAAGCAATGTGAGAATATTATAAAAGCAAGGGAGATTTGTCCATTCATTCCAACCGCTATGGTTGATGAGCAACTGGGCATTATGGTGGAATGTTTTAAGAAATAAAAAAGCACCGCCGATAGTTGTAACTACCGCGCGGTGCTTGATTGAATGAATCTGATGTTTACTGGATTTTCTTGACCACCGCTTCAAAAGCCTGAGGGTGGTTCATGGCCAGGTCGGCAAGAACCTTACGGTTCAGATCGATGCCTGCCTTTCCAAGCTTACCCATAAGTTCAGAGTATGAAAGACCGAACTGTCGGGCTCCCGCGTTGATACGCTGGATCCACAATGCACGGAAATCTCTTTTACGGGCTTTACGGTCGCGGTAAGCGTAGCCAAGACCTTTTTCAATCTTGTTCTTTGCTACCGTCCAGACATTTTTTCCTCTGCCAAAATATCCTTTGGCGAGTTTGAGCGTGCGCTTACGTTTGGCACGCGACGCTACGTGATTAACTGAGCGTGGCATATGTTTACATTTTTGAATGGAGGCGCTTCATTGCTGAAGACTTTGGGCCCACATCCGGGTTTACGTGCCAGTGTTTAATGGTACACCGACTTAACCGATCTTTCCCTTTCGGGAAGATGTCTTTGAGATCGCTAGACCTGGTAAGGCAACATAAGACGGACGTTGTTCTCATCCGACTTTTTTACCGTTGCTTTGATTCCCAGGCGACGCTTCTGCTTGGTTTCTTTTTTGGTCAGGATGTGGTTCTTGAAAGCCTTTTTACGCTTGATCTTTCCTGAACCGGTTACCTTGAACCTCTTCTTTGCTCCTGACTTGGTTTTTACTTTAGGCATATCCGTTACGCTACTGTGTTAAAACTTTTCTATTCCTCTATTTCTTGCCTTTAGGGGCAATCATCATAAACATTCTTTTACCTTCCAGGTGTGGCAGCTGCTCCACCTTTCCGTGATCTTCCAGAGCCTGAGCAAACTTCAAAAGAAGGATTTCTCCCCGCTCCTTGAAGATGATCGACCTTCCTGCGAAATGAACATAGGATTTAACCTTTGCACCATCATCGAGGAAGTTGATCGCATGCTTCACTTTAAAATTGAAGTCATGGTCATCCGTATTAGGGCCGAAGCGGATTTCCTTGACCACCGTTTTTTGCGCGTTGGCCTTAATCTCCTTCTGCTTCTTTTTCTGCTCGTATTTAAACTTAGAGTAGTCAACCACCTTACAGACCGGGGGGTCTGCTGTGGGTGAAATCTCTACCAGGTCAAGCCCAGCTTCCTGCGCTATTTTTATGGCCACCTGAATCGGATAAACATCGACCTTGATGTTCTCACCAACCACCCTTACGCGTGGTGCGGTAATTCTCTCGTTGATTCTGTAAGGCTCCTCCACCACTCTCCGGAACCCTCGGTTCATCGGACGCTGAGGCCTATTTCCACCTGGTATAAATGCCACTCTTTGGGTTTAAATCTGACTTTTTAAGGCTTTTCTCCTTCGAAAAGGGGATTGGCCATTTTTCAAGGCTGCAAATATCGCAGATAATTCGTGATCTCAAAATCATCTTGGGTAAGCAAAAAGCTGATTTAGGTCCTAAAAAAGACGCTTTCGGGGCATCAACCTAACGCCGGTTAATAGTCGGGATGGTTTATTTTGCGTCGCCAAAACCCAAGCCATGCAGGCTCAAAAGTATTTCATCATCGATTTCGACAGCACTTTCACCAAGGTTGAAGCCTTTGATGTCCTGGCGTCCATTACCCTAAAAGACCACCCGGAAAAGCTGGATAAAATCAACCAGGTGGTCGAGATCACCAACCGCGGTATGAGCGGCGAACTTTCTTTCCGCGAATCACTCGAACAACGGCTTCGGATTATCGCTCCTGAAAAAAGACATCTTCCTGAACTCATCAAGGAGCTCAAGCAACTGGTTTCAGATTCCTTCAAAAGGAACAAAGATTTCTTTCAGAAATGGGCACCAAACATCTACGTGATCTCCAATGGTTTTAAGGAATTCATCGAACCGGTAGTAACCGAATACGGGATAATACCGGAGAATATTTTTGCCAACACTTTTGTGTTCAACAAGGATGGCAAAGTAATCGGTTTCGATACCAACAACCCGCTTTCGGCCAACAATGGAAAGGTGGAACAAATTCGAAAGCTCAACCTGCCCGGTGATGTTTATGTCATTGGTGATGGTTACACGGATTATGAAATCAAACACTCCGGACTGGCCAACAAGTTTTTTGCCTTTACTGAAAATGTTGAACGCGCCAGCGTAACCAGCAAAGCCGATCATATTACTCCGAGTCTTGATGAGTTTCTGTTTCTCAACAAGCTCAACACCGCCATCTCCTACCCTAAAAACAGAATACAGGTGCTGCTCCTGGAAAACGTCCATCCGGTTGCGGTTCAACTCTTCCGGTCAGAAGGCTTTCACGTAGAAACCTATTCAGCCGCAATGACGGAAGACGAGCTGGCTGAATGCATTAAAAACGTGTCTGTTCTGGGTATCCGTTCCAAAACCATGGTCTCACAAAAAGTTCTTGAGCAGGCCGGCCGACTGATGGCCATAGGAGCGTTTTGTATTGGCACCAACCAGATCGACCTCAAAGCAGCCACGAAAAAAGGCGTTGCCGTATTCAACGCCCCCTTCAGCAACACCAGGTCGGTTGTTGAAATGGCCATTGCTTTAATGATCGTGCTGATTCGAAACATTGTTGAAAAGTCCAACAAGATGCACCAAGGCATCTGGGATAAATCAGCGAAAGGAAGCTTCGAAGTCAGAGGAAAAAAACTGGGCATTGTAGGATATGGCAACATTGGCTCCCAACTTTCGGTCATCGCTGAATCATTGGGTATGCAGGTCCTCTACTACGACCGGGAGGAAAAATTAGCCCTTGGAAACGCCACCAAATGCAAGCGACTGTCTGATTTGTTCGAACAGGCCGATATCATTTCCATGCATGTCGATGGTAGGGCCGCCAATGAAAACATGATCCAGGCGGAAGCATTCAAAAAAATGAAGGATGGCGTTATTTTCATTAACCTTAGCCGTGGACATATTGTTGACATTAAGGCATTGAGGGATGCAGTTTTAAGCGGTAAAGTTGCCGGTTGTGCGGTAGACGTTTTTCCTTATGAACCTGTCAGCAACAATGAGGAATTTATTTCCGAACTGCGCGGACTTCCCAACACCATACTAACACCGCACATTGGAGGCAGCACATTGGAGGCACAGGAAAACATCGGGAATTTTGTTCCAGCGCGGCTGATGGAGTACATCAATACCGGTTGCACCAGCAATTCTGTAAACCTACCGAACCTTACCTTGCCTGAACTTGAAAATGCGCACCGCCTGATTCACATGCACCACAATGTTCCCGGCATACTTGCGAAAATCAACCAGGTACTGGCATCGCATGGCATCAACATTGCCGGGCAATACCTGAAGACCAACGAAGACATCGGTTACGTGATCACCGACATCAACAAGGAATACAACAAGGAAGTGATCAGCGAATTAAGATCGATTGAACAGACGATCAAATTCAGGATTCTTTATTAATGCAGGCTTAAAAACAAAGCCCCGCGAAACCTGAGAGGAGTTTCTGAACCCCATAATTGACAAGCTTTGAGCTGCCGTCACCCGCAACCTTCCACTGTTAACCTGCTGTAAGCGAGGGCCCGAATTAACGGGCTGAGGCCTGATTTTGGGCGAAAGCTTCACTCGGTATTGTAATTCGCGTTAGGTTCAGCAAACGTGTCCAGGTTCCGACGGAGCTTCATACAAAAGTACCCCTAAGAATCTGCTTGTCAAGCCTTGAACATATTCAATCTTTTTTCTACCGCCGATGACAACACCTTGGCTAAATTGCCGAAGTTTTAAGCCGAAGTTTATTTTCATGAAGGGTTTACTCACATTCGCACCGGGTCCTTCCCAGATTTATTTTACTGTTGAAGACCACCTGCGTGAGGCCTTTCGTACAGGCATTCCCTCGATCTCTCACCGTAGTAAAACCTTCGAACAGCTTTCCGCCGATTGCACGAACGGACTTCGCGAACTGTTTGGTGTACCGTCGGACTGGGAAATTTATTTTGTTTCCTCCGCCACCGAAGTTTGGGAACGTTCGCTTGAAAATCTTGTGATTCAAAAGTCACTTCATTACGTCAATGGCGCTTTCTCTGCCAAATACCATGAGTTTGCGGAACAATTGGGATTAAACCCAAGGGCAATTAAAACCATGGAGGGTACTGGCTTTCTTTCAGAACACATCGAACAAACCGATGCGGAGCTAATTTCAGTTGCACAGAATGAAACCAGCACAGGTGTAAGAACTACCAATGATTTCATTTCCAGGATCCGGGAAAAAAATCCTGAAGCGATTCTAATCGTGGACGCGGTTTCTTCCCTCCCCCACCTTCAACCTGATTTCAAGCTGGTTGATTCTGTCTTTTTCTCCGTTCAAAAAGGTTTCGGATTGCCCGCAGGACTCGGCGTGTGGATGGTGAATTCACGTACCCGCGCAAAGGCTGGTGCAGTAAAAGAAGCAGGCAAGCTACAGGGCACCTACCACACCATTCAGCAACTTTCTGATCATGCCGCAAAGCATCAGACACCCTCTACACCCAATGTGCTGGGCATTTATCTGCTGGGAAAAGTGTGCCGTGATTTCCTTCGCAGGGGGATTGAAAACATTCGGTCAGAGACCAGTTATAAATCGACCGTGCTTTACCAGGCCTTTTCCGAAAATGACCACCTGAAACCCTTTGTTTCCAATCCAGAACATCGCTCAGAAACTGTCATTGTAGCCGACACAGGTGACCACACCAAAAAATTATATGATTACTTGTCTGGCCACGGTTTGCAACCCGGCGATGGCTATGGAAAATTTAAGGCAACCCAACTTCGGTTCGCAAACTTCCCCGCCCTTTCAAAGGAATCGTTTGAGAAACTAAGCGACTTGGTACGTGACTTCAGGCCCTGAGTAAAATGAATGGTGTGTTGACCGCCGGCAATTCTATTTCACTCAGCAAATGCAGAGCCTTGGTTCTACTCCTGATCATTTTTTTCTCCGCAGCATCCAAAGCACAAAAAAATTCAAGCAACTCCTCCAGGACCGAGGCATCAAAAAGAGAAGTAGCAACACTACATGAACAGGCAGATGATTACCTCAAAGAAGGTGACTTTGATAAAGCCTTGCGGTTTGCAAATGCTGCAGTTGCCAACAGCCCCAGTGAAGCAAAGCATTACCTACTGCGATCAAAGGTTTATGAAGCACTGGGGAACCTGAATGCTGCGCTCACCGATCTGAGCATTGCTGTTGAACTCAATCCGGCTGATGCAGCTACGCGGTTCGATCGAGCGTGGCTGGCCTACCGCGAAGGCAGAACCGACCTGGCACGCGCTGATTTCAGGATACTCCTCAACAAGGGTAACACAGTAACATCGTCGGTTTATTACCGACAGAATTACGGTCGCACCGATCGCATTTCGACCATGGAGAGCGGCATAAAAGATATGATGCTTCATTACCTTGGACTCACAGAACTTAAAGCCGGCAACTACAAACGAGCGATCGAACTATTCGATTCAGCCCTGCTTTTCAATCCAAAAGATCCTGATGTTTATGCCCACCGTGGCGTGGCATGGGAACGTGTGGGTCAGCCCAATAAAGCGGAACTGGATTACGATCAGGCCTTCAGATTGAACCCGGATCATCCGCTTTCAATGCAAAAGAAATCAGAATTAATGGTGTCGCAGGGAAAGTTTAAAGAAGCGGAAGAAGAACTAAACGAAGCCATCAAAAACAATCCCGGTATCGGCGCATTTTATGCTCAGCGTGGTTATCTGCGCTTTGTCAGAGAGAATTTTTCTGGCGCCATCCATGATTATGATTCAGCCATCCTACTGGGCACCAAGGATTCTGAGCTTTGGGTAAACCGTGGACTTGCCTTTGAAAAAATTTCTAAATCGAATGAGGCGATGGAAAATTATAGACAGGCTTTGCAGACCGATCCCGCCAATCCCAAGGCATGGTTCACGCAAGGCAACCTCTTTCTCAAAAATGGCGATCTGGTAAAATCCATTGAAAACTTCAGTATGGCACTGTCGTTCGATAGTGCCTATGCTGCATGCTATCACAACCGCGCCATAGCCCAGCAACGACTGGGTAAGAAAAAGGAAGCGTGCAGCGATTTAAAGAACTCTCTGAAGTATGGAATCAAGCCGGATGACCAAATGGTCAGATCGGTTTGTAAGGACTGAACCTGTTTAGCTTTTTTTACCCCTACCGAATCTCCCCCTTCGCTCAGGCGCATTGGCAGCCAACTCAAGACATTCCTCAAGGGTAAGACTTGCTGGCTCCCGGTCCTTAGGAATCTTAACATTCTTTTTACCGGCCTTTATGTACGGACCAAACCGACCATTAAGGATTTGAACCTCCTCATTTCCTTCAAATAATTTTATGGCCCTGTTGGCATCGGTCTCGCGCTTGGCGTGAATCAATTCAACAGCCCGCTCACCGGTTATGGTGTATGGATCTTCTCCCTTCGGTATGCTGACAAATTTTTTATCGTGAAGCACGTAGGGTCCAAACCTGCCAATATTAACCACAACAGGTTTTTCCTCAAAAGTGGCTACTTCACGGGGCAGTTTGAACAACTCGAGTGCATCCTCAAGTTTTATGTTCTCAAGGAATTGACCTGTACGCAAACTGGCAAAGCGTGGTTTTTCTTCTGAGCCCTCTTCAGGATTTTCCCCGATTTGAACGTACGCACCAAACCTTCCAAGCTTGGCATAAATTTTCTTTCCGGAGGTTGGATCAGTGCCCAATTCCCTGCTACGGTTTTGTACAGAAGACCGCTCAACTTTTTCAGTTTTGGAAACAGTTTTATGGAACGGCTGATAGAACCTGTCGATCATCTTCCTCCATTCCAGTTTGCCCGCTGCTATTTTGTCGAACTCCTCTTCAATTTCAGCTGTAAATGAAAAGTTGGTGACCTCTGGAAAGTGCTCAACGAGAAAATCGTTGACAATCATAGCCATGTTTGTAGGAAGCAGCTTGGATTTCTCTGCACCGGTAATTTCTGTTTCTGTCCCAGACTGAATTTTATCAGAGGAAAGGGTATGAACGGCATATTTACGTTCTGTGCCTTCTCGGTTCTCTTTTACCACGTAGCCGCGCTTCTGCACGGTAGATATGGTTGGAGCGTAGGTAGAAGGTCGACCAATGCCCAACTCTTCGAGTTTTTTAACCAAGCTGGCCTCTGTGTAACGCGCCGGGTAACGGGAAAAGGTTTGTGTCGCCTTCATGTTGTCGAGGGCTAAAGCCTGTCCAACATTCAAAGGCGGTAACACCTTACCATCTTCCTCTTCCGGACTTTGCGCATCATCGTCGTCGGCAGATTCCATGTATACCTTCAGGAATCCATCAAAGCGAACCACCTCGCCGGTGGCGGTCAGTTTCCTGGAATTGGTAGAAATGTCTATGCTTACCGTTGTGCGCTCCAACTCAGCGTCTGACATCTGAGAGGCAATGGCGCGTTTCCAAATGAGCTCATACAAACGTTGGGCACCCCTGTCCATTCCAGGGTCGGTTAAAGTAAAGTCCGTTGGCCTGATGGCCTCGTGGGCTTCCTGAGCACCTGAAGATTTTGTTTTAAAGCGTCGGTTTTGAACATACTCCGGACCATAGGCCGATGTTATTCTCGCTGTTGCGGCGCCAATTGCCTCCTCAGAAAGATTAACTGAGTCGGTACGCATGTAGGAAATTTTACCGGCCTCATAAAGTTTCTGAGCAATCGTCATGGTCTGAGAAACTGAGAATCCGAGCTTTCGACCTGCTTCTTGCTGAAGGGTTGAGGTTGTAAATGGAGGCGAGGGAGATTTTTTAGCCGGCTTTTTCTGCAGGTCTGAGATGGTGAAGGTTGCACCAACGCACGATTCTAAAAATTTAATGGCTTCCTTTTCGGATTCGAACCGTTCTGAAAGTTCAGCCGATAAGGTTTTACCTTTTCCTACGTCGAACAGAGCGGTAACCCGGAATGCAGATTTGACCTGAAACTTATCTATTTCGCGCTCGCGGTCTACGATCAGCCTTACCGCAACAGATTGTACCCGTCCTGCGGAAAGCCCGGTTTTTATTTTCTTCCAAAGAATGGGTGAAAGTTCGAAGCCAACGAGGCGGTCAAGTACCCTGCGCGCCTGTTGTGCATTGACCAGGTCGATGTCAATTCCGCGTGGAGATTGCAATGCATTTTTAATGGCATTTTTGGTGATCTCCGTAAAAACAATTCGACGGGTTTTGGATTCGTTGAGGTCCAATACCTCTTTCAGGTGCCAGGAAATGGCCTCCCCTTCTCGGTCATCGTCACTGGCCAACCAGACCAGCTCTGAATCTTCGGCGAGCTTTCTGAGCTTTGAGATGACCTCCTTTTTATCGGCGCTAACTTCATAGGTGGGCTCAAATCCATTCTCTACATCAATTGCACCGTTTCCCTTTGGCAAATCCCTGACATGCCCAAAGCTTGAGGCTACTTTATAGTCCTTTCCCAGATATCCTTCGATGGTTTTTGCCTTCGCAGGAGACTCAACAATCACAAGATTTTTTGCCATGCACGCATCAATCAGTCGCGTCAAATATCAGTAAATTTTTAAAAAAGCAATTTCAAAGGGTATTTTAGCGGTCGTCAGAACAACGCATCACACTGGAAACCAAAGGTTAGAATGCAAAAACTTTTTTTAGTTCGGCACGGGGAAAGCATGGCCGCAAAAAGTGGTGAAAGGGATTTTAACAGAGTGCTGAGCCCGCGCGGCAGATCGGATATTGAACGTCTTGCCAACCTGCTTTTGGACCGAATTTCAAAAAGTGCAGTCATTGTTCACAGCGCAGCAAAACGCACTACTGAAACCGCAGTAATCCTTTCAGAAAAACTGAACATCAAACGTATTGCTGTCGAAAATTTATACCATGGATCCACGGAAACTTATCTGGAGGAAATGCAACTTCATTCAGACAATGAACAGCTGCTTATGGTAGGACACAATCCGGTGATCACTATGCTTGCAAATGACCTGTGTGATCACGGACCTGTTTTTTCACCCGGAACCTGCGCTGAATTTGAGGTGAAAAACGGTGATTCATTCAAGTTGTTGAACACCATAGACCCTCCGATAAAATAGTTTGGTGTAGTTTCAATCCAGCTGGAATACTGATTCGAGCTATTTTAAGAGTATTTTTAAAAAAAACTGATGACCGATCTTATTTCCCTAATCGCCCGAAGCGTCGGAACACCTGAATTATTTCTCCTGATTTTAGGCGGAGTATTTTTTCTGTTTTATTCCAGGTTCATTCAATACCGATACTTTGTTCATGCCATTCAAATCCTGCGAGGCAAGTACGACAGACCAGATGCCCCTGGACAACTAAGTGCATACCAGGCCTTATCCACTGCGTTGGCATCAACCGTTGGGATGGGAAATATTGCAGGGGTGGCAACCGCCATTTCCATCGGCGGCCCCGGTGCATTGTTCTGGATGTGGATCACCGCATTTGTTGGCATGTCCACCAACTTTTTCACCAGTGCGTTGGCGGTCATGTTCAGGGGAAAAGATTCAGAGGGCAACTTACAAGGAGGACCGATGTATGTGATACGGGAAGCCTTGGGAAAAAAATGGATGCCGCTGGCTGTATTGTTCAGTTGCTGTTGTATGATCGGATGCCTGCCCATTTTTCAGGCCAACCAGTTAACCCAGATCATTGTTGACATCGGTATTCAGGATGAATCGCTTAAAAACCATTCATTGGATCTTGGTTTATTTTCCTTAAACACCGCAAAACTTATCATTGGAACATTTCTCATGGTCCTATCCGGAATCGTTATCATCGGAGGAATTCACCGCATTGGCAACTGGGCCGGAAGAATGGTGCCACTGATGATCGTGGTGTATTTTGTCACCGTCGTATTGATCCTGGTTGTGAATTACCAGCTCGTCCCGGACTATTTTATGCTGATTATTTCTGATGCCTTCGCCGCCGAGCATTACCGCGGACAGCCTGCATTGGGAGGAATCGTCGGGGGTTTAATTGTTACCGGCGTACAGCGTGCATCATTTTCCAACGAAGCTGGAATTGGAACTGCACCGCTTGCACTTGGTGCTTCCAAAAGCACTGAACCCATCAGGGAGGGATTGGTTTCCATGCTAAGCCCAGCCATCGATACGCTTTTGGTATGCACACTTACTGCACTGGCGATTTTGGTTACCGATGTCTGGAAGGTGGAGGGCGTTACAGGCGTTTCCCTAACCGCTCAAGCGTTCAAGCAGTCTCTTGGCCCAGCAGGAACCTATCTACTGCTGATCAGTGCTTTCTTCTTTGCCGTTACTTCACTGTTTTCATATAGTTATTATGGAAACAAATCAATCTCTTTTTTAGCAGGTGTAAAGTCCGGGAAGTGGTATGATTATTTTTATTTGTCTACCATCGTCATAGGCGCCGTTGTTTCCATGCAAGTGGTAACCGATGTGATTGACATCGCTTATGCCCTTATGGCCATTCCGACCATGTTAAGTGGATTTGTGCTAGCACCAAAGGTGATGGCGGAAGCAAAAAAATATTTCGCCAAACTGGAAACAGAAAAACGCTGAATGCTGCTCAGGTCTTAAATCCAAATAAGGCTTTACTCTTTATGGCTTTGTAGACAACCTCCGGAACCATTTCTTCCCAACCTTGTTTACCGTTTCGGATCATTTCCAGGACATCATCCGAAATGATGTGAAGATGATCACTTCGGAACTCAGACATGTCCTCAATCTTGTGGTTCTCCAATAGAAAGCGGAACAACCCGGTAAGATTAGGAGCTACGGTTGCACTGAAATCATTTAAAGTAAATAATCCATCTCCATTTCGGCGAAGAGACGGATAGATGAACAATTTGGTCTTGCTACCAAAGAGTGCTGCAAAACTCTCAAGAATACCCCCCTTTAGGCCATCATAATTTTTTTCATCGAACAATGATTGCAACCCATAAATCCCCAGAACCAATCCAATTTTCCTTCCTCTAGTAAGCTTAATGAGATACTCAGCGAGACGATGGTATTCCACATAATTCGAGATCAGAACCGTTTGACCAAGTGAACAAAGTATTTCGGCACGATGTAGAAAGTCATTCTCATCTATGCTGCCGTCTGCACTCAGGTCCCTGAGGGTGAGTTCACACAACGCAAGCATTTTTTCCCGGTCAATTTCAGGATCACGGGCAAACTGCTCCATTCCACTGTGCAACATATCCATGTTCACCAGGGTCGGTGGACGAAATCTGCCGCGGATGACCAGAACATTTTTCTTGTACAGTGCCTCCGAGGGCTGAAGGACAGTTCCATCCGGTCCAAACATCGCCGCCTTGGTTAAACCGTTTTTAACGAGCTGAAGTGCCAATAGTCGGTTGTCGGCGTGCTGGTAATCTGGCCCAGTGAGCCTGAACATATCAACCTCCACCCTTCTGCTGTTTAGTCCGTCGAGCAAACTAAGGATGATGCTCTGGGGATTTTTCAGAAAAAGCGCACCATATAAGATGTTGACGCCAAGGATACCGACAGCAATTTGCTGTTGAAGTGCATCGTTGTCATGCAGTTTAACATGGATGACCAGCTCATTGGGAGCTGTTTCCGGGTGTAGCTGAAATCGGAGGCCCAGCCACCCCTGGCCCTGGTTGGTACGCTCATAATTTAACGCCTCGACGGTATCTGCAAAAGCGAAAAATCGGGTATCGGGCGCCCGATCTGGTAGGCGTTCCGGCAGCAAATGGTATTCGTGGTCCAACATCTGAAGCAACCGGTCTTCACAAACATAACGCTCACACTGGCCGTAAATGGCGTCACTGAATTTCATGTCGTAGGCCGAAATGGTTTTTGCGACTGTGCCTGATGCGCCGCCCACCTTAAAAAAATTGGCTGCAACTTCCTGACCTGCACCGATTTCTGCGAAGGAACCATAAATGGTTCTGCTCAGGTTGATTCTTAATGCCTTTTCCTGCGTGGAGAGCTTTTTCCCTTCTTCCATAACCACCAAATAATTTGGCCTGAAAGTTACAAACAGGGATACCACCAATTTCGCATCCCCATCAATCAATTCTTTTGTTTGTTGGGTTCAATCTCTATTTTGCTGCACCAAAAACAATTTTATGGCTGACCGCGGTAGTTTTTCAGGAAGAGTTGGTTTCATTCTAGCCGCCGCAGGCTCTGCGGTTGGCCTGGGCAACATCTGGCGATTTCCTTACCTGGCAGGCCAAAACGGCGGAGCCATCTTCCTGCTGATTTACCTCATTTGTATTTTTCTACTGTGCTACCCCATAATGGTGGGAGAAATTGCCATCGGAAGAAATACACAATCCGATGCATATGGTTCTTATAAAAAACTTGGTGGCAGAGGCTGGGGCTTTCTGGGCATCTTCGGAATTTTAGCAGGCATTTTCATTCTCTCCTTTTATAATGTAGTGGCGGGATGGGCTTTTGGATACTTTCTGGAAATATCTTTTGGTGATCTGTTGTCCGCCGGTGACTTTGGTGCATTTTTTGGAAACTACATCAACGACATTTCAGACAACTTCTGGTTTTCACTTGCCTTCATGGTTCTGACGGCACTGATTGTTTCCCAAGGGGTTCAAAAAGGAATAGAAGCAGCCAATAAAATCATGATGCCATTACTTTATTTGATCTTGATTGGCCTCATCATTTATAGCCTTACACTACCCAATGCCATCCAAGGGGTTATTTTTTATCTGGTACCGGATTTTTCTGAACTCAAGGTACAAACCGTATTTGATGGTCTACGACAAGCTTTCTTTTCGCTGTCCCTCGGCATGGGCGCATTGATTACCTACGGTTCATACCTCGACAAAAAACAAAACATTGTTTCGTCTGCTGCAGTTATTTCGTTGGCCGACACCTCCGTCGCATTTCTGGCAGGCCTGATGGTATTTCCTATGGTGGCTGCATTAAATGCCTATGAAGTTTCAGGTCCCAGTCTCATTTTCGTGGTACTCGCTAAGGTATTCAGCAATATGGACCCGCTGGTGGGTCGGGTTGTTGGCGGATCCTTCTTTCTGCTAATTTGTTTTGCGGCTCTAACCTCTACGATATCGCTGCTCGAGGTTCCCGCAGCCTATTTTGTGGATCAGAAAAAGTGGTCAAGAAAAGGGGTCGTGTGGGGTATGGCGTTGCTGATATTTGTTTTGGGAATTCCCAGCATGGTTAGCCAGGGCATGATCCCGGCGTTGAACAAATTACCCTTCTACCAGGGAAGAGACTTTTTGACGTTTGTGGCAGACATGTGCGACATCAGCCTTACCCTTGGCGGCTGTTTGATGTCCATTTTCATTGTGAGAACATGGTCACTTAAATCTATGGATGAGGAACTGGCCATTGGCAATGACCACTACATGAAGTCTGCCACCAGAACATTCTTAAGTGTAGTCATGCGGTACATCAGCCCATGGCTGCTGGCCATTCTGACCTTCCTGATTATCGTTGAAAAATTCTTCGGACTCGGAGTGATTTTTCCCGGCTGGGAATAATCCTTAATCAAACTCAATTCGTACACCCAGATTGATCCCAAGGATAACAAACTCGCGGATCCAATCCGGATTGTTTCCCTGTTCATCTTTTTTGCGCATGGCAAATTCAAAGTATAGGTTCTGGCTTTTATGCAGCTTAGGCTGGATCTGAAGTTTTTTTAGCAGTGCGAAAACCTTGTTGAGCCGAACAATTCGTCCGGTATTCTCTCCCTCACCCTCAATACGTCGGATTTCCTTGAAAATACTTTCACCCGCCAAACGTGCAATGCGGTCTGGATCATCAACAACCAAACCCCATCGATCCATTTCTGCTGCAATGCGATCGAGTGATTTAATGGCGATCCGCTCAGGCGTAAAGCAATCAGTCAAATCAGCATTCAACACATACTCGAAAGTGGTGCGATAGGCACGGGGTATGGGTATATGGTTATTGGACAAAGCATTGATCAACGGATAGTCACGGTTGTAGGTATACCGAAGACTTTGCTCAAGCTCACGAAGACTTCGTGTTGTGATTTGATCCAACACCTTACGCTTTTCGTCGGTAAAAAGATGCCACAATGTATACATCTCCGGACCGAAAAAGGCCCTCAATTGCTCCATCACATCCCCGAGCCGACCATCCATAAATGCTGCGGTGAGCTCGGATTCCGTGCCTGGAAATTTTTCCATGTCCGGATCCATCCGCAGGTGACAGATTAGATCATGCTTGCCTAAATAAACCACACCGAATGCGAAAATTTTCTCCGAACGGGTTACAAGGGATTTCACTTTGGTAACACCTACCACCAGCTTTTGTTCCCCCGCCTCCTTTTTAACCAATGAAATATTATTGGCTTTGTAATTAAACATGGGCAGTGACTCAGGCTCTTCTTCAAAAACAGAAGCAACAGCATAGTGAACGCCAACGCGCTGCAGGTTGGTTTTATTGGAAAGGATGTTCCTGCGGTAAACCTCAGCCGCATTTCCAAACATAGGGAGGTTGCTGGGTACCAGTTCCAGCTTTTTGATGAAATTCTCCTCTAAATCAATTTTCGTGAATTGCCTGGACAGCTGAACGGCACGGCAGGCATATTGCATGATTTGCACGGTTTCAATACCAGAAACCTCATCGAAAAACCAACCACAACTGGTGTACATCAACATCGCGTGACGTTGCATTTCCAGCATGCGCAAAACCTTGGTTATATCGGTGTCGGCAGCAGCATGTTCCGATAAAAATTTCCTTAATACAGGATCTTTTCTGTTCAGCACCACATTGATGTAATCGTTGCGCGCTGCCCAGCAATCTTTCAATGCCAGCTTACTTTCCTTTTCGTACAATACCCCCAACTCATCCCGCAACCAATCCAATGCCTCCCGAAGTGGCTTTCTCCACTTCTGATTCCATTCGGGCTTACCACCGGAATGACAGCCGCAATTTTCCCGCCATCGCTCTATGCCATGGTAACAACTCCAGGAGGTACGCTCATGAATTTTCACCTCATACTGCGGCGGAAACAAGGTCAAATACTGACCGTAATTCACCAACCTTGCACGTGGATCCTTATCAATGTAGTCAAGACAAAAAGACAAAGCCATATCGCCATGCGCGTGATGGTGCCCGTACGTCTCTCCGTCCGTCGCGACATGAACCAATTGCGCCCCCTGGTCATTGGGGTCGAATTCTGAAAGCAATCGCTCCGCAAAATTTCTACCGTCATACAGCAACCCATTGAAGGCAATAGACTGAGAGGCGTCACCATCATAAAAGAACAGATCAATGTGTCTTCCGGAGGGTAAGTGACAGCGATACGGTCTTTTGGTGTTAAGACTTTGCTCGTTGATTTCCTGCCAATTTTCGGATCCGATGCTGCGTATTGTTGCAGCTTGCCGTGGCGCCAGGATGGTGAAGACAATGTCGTGTTCGGCCAAAACCTCCAGCGTTTCAGTGTCGACCGCTGTTTCGGCGAGCCACATTCCTTCAGGTTTCCGACGGAATCGTTCAGTAAAATCTCTGATGCCCCAAATTACCTGAGTGATTTTATCCCGCTTATTGGCCAGCGGCATGATCATGTGGTTGTATACCTGTGCCAATGCTGATCCATGTCCGCCAAATTGTTCTATGCTTAAACGGTCGGCCTCCAGAACGCCTTCATAAGCCTCCGAATCATAGTCCTTCATCCAGGATAAAAGGGTCGGACCAAAATTGAAACTGATGCGTGAATAATTGTTCTGGATTTTTTTAATAGAACGCTGATCGGCATCCAGAATTCTGGAGGAGGCGTTTGGCGCATAACATTCTGCGGAAATCCGTTCGTTCCAATCGTGGTATGGATGGGCAGAATCCTGTAATTCAATGACTTCCAGCCACGCATTTTCCCGCGGTGGTTGGTAAAAATGCCCATGAATACAAACAAACCTCTTTCCTGCCTCTACCATTACAATCCCAAATTAATCGAAAACTTATCTGCCGGAAGAATGTTTAAAAATAGAAACAGCCAATGGTGGCAGGTTCAGTACCAAGGAGTGTGACTGACCATGATAGCCGTCATCTTTGGCAGTTTTATTCCCGTTCAGAACACCGCTGCCAGCGTAAGCCAGGTCATCGGAATTAAAAATCTCATTCCATTCACCTCCGAATGGAACACCAATGCGATAATCGTAGCGTACAACCGGAGTAAAATTGATGACAACCACCAGTTGCTGAGCCGGATCGTCGGAGAGCCGTCTGAAGGCCATAACACTGTTTTCTCGATCCGAATAGTCAATCCACTCGAATCCCTGGGCTGTGAATGAATGGAGGTAAAGCGCCTGCTCTTGTTTGTACAACCCATTCAGTCGTTGTAGTAGCTTAAAAACTCCCTTGTTCAGATCTCTGCCCAACAAATCCCAATGCAGTGCATGGTCATGGTTCCACTCATGATACTGCCCAAATTCACCACCCATGAAAATAAGTTTGGTCCCGGGATGGACATACATGTAGGCAAACAACAACCTCAGATTGGCAAACTTCTGCCAATCGTCGCCTGGCATCCTTGACAACAGGCTTCCTTTTCCATGAACAACTTCGTCATGGGAAAGCGGAAGCATGAAATTCTCGGTGAAAGCGTAGATAACACTAAAGGTTATATCGTTTTGGTGATACTTTCTATGGATGGAATCGCGCTTTAGGTAGACCAACGTATCGTGCATCCATCCCATCATCCACTTTTGCCCAAAGCCCAGACCTCCCATAAAGGTTGGTCGTGATACCCCTGGCCAGGCTGTAGATTCTTCTGCGATGGTAATGGCATCTGGAAATGCACCGTACACGGCGATGTTCATCTCCTTCAGGAAATTGATGGCCTCAAGGTTTTCATTGCCACCATGGCGATTGGGAATCCATTCACCCGGTTGCCGCGAATAATCGAGGTACAACATTGAGGCAACGGCATCCACCCTTAATCCATCGATGTGGAATCGGTCCAACCAGAAAATCGCATTGCTGATTAAAAAGGACCGAACCTCATTCCGACCGTAATTGTAGATATAGCTGCTCCAGTCTGGATGATAGCCCTGTCGGGGATCGGCGTGCTCATACAGATGAGAACCATCGAAACGAAATAGTCCGTGTGCATCACCCGGGAAATGGGACGGAACCCAATCCAGAATTACCCCAATACCTTCCTTATGAAAAGCATCCACCAACGCCATGAAGTCCGCCGGCTCTCCATAACGACTCGTGGGTGCAAAATATCCTGTTACCTGGTAGCCCCAGGATCCGAAAAATGGGTGCTCCATCACCGGTAAAAATTCTACATGGGTGAATCCTGCATCCTTAACATAGGGTACGAGCGTTTCGATGAGCTCCCTGTAACTCAGGGATCGGTTGTGGTCAGCGTGATTTCTCCGCCAGCTTCCAAGGTGAACCTCATAAACAGAAAATGGTGCAGGTTTGCCCGTTTGTTCCCGCCTGCGCTGAAGATATGCATCGTCTTGCCATTGATAGGCCTGGTCCCAAACGATGGAAGCAGTCTTCGGAGCTGTTTCAGCATAGAAAGCAAAAGGATCAGCCTTCTCCAGGTATTCATCGGATGGTGAAGTGATGGCATACTTATAGGCTTCCCCTTTCCCAATGTTTTCAAAGAATCCCTCCCAAATCCCCGACTCATCCCAACGAGGCAGGAGCCTGTGTTGACCGGCAGTCCAGTAATTGAAATTTCCGATTACAGAAACCTGCTTGGCCGAGGGGGCCCACACAGCAAAATATGTTCCCTCCTTTCCATCTCTTGAAATCGGGTGGGCACCTAGTTTTTCAAAAAGCCTGAAATGCTTTCCTGATTTGAAAAGGTGGATGTCAAAATCCGATAAAAGACTTACTGATTCTGATTTTGCTGAATATCCCTGAAACTGGCGTTTGGCCATAATGGCAATTCGTGAACGCGAAATTTAGTCATTTCAAAGGTCAATAACGCCTTCTACTCCCGCAAGGGAGGCTGATAACAGCAATTACTTCAGGAAATTTTAACGCAAACCTTTGAAAAGCAAATCCAACGTACGCTTTACATGCGTGGTGACTGAACTCTGACGGCCAACATGCGCTACAGTAAGTGAACCATAGAGCGTTGCGAGTACGATGCCTGTCAGTTCTTTGGTTGCAGCGGAGGTGGTAATCTCCTTTTTAAGGATTGACTCCAGCACAAAACCTTCTACCATTTGTTCGACAGATCTGATCTCAATTTCTGAGGCGTTCTTTTTGTCGGGATAGAGAAGCGTTTTTTCCTCAGGCTTGACCGCGAACGGTTTTGGAGATTTTTTCTGGTCGTTTAAGTAACCCAACCAGGAGTATAGAAAGCCTGGATTGTTTTCGGCTGAGGTGGCCAGTTTCTCACCAAGAAAATAGATTCCGGCAAGTCCATGTTTTGGCTTGTCACTCAACTCCACACAACGGCGAAAACACCAGATGCGATGGTAGTAGAGCAAGAGATCCTCTTTGATGTCGAAATAATTGAAAAAAGTGACTTTTGAAACGTCAACTCTTTTACAGATTTCAGTGATGTGTAGATCCTGAAAAGGCTTTTTACCAATACTACGAAGAGACTGGTCTAAAACTGCAAGCTTAAGCTTGGCCGCCTTGAGTTTTCTTAATTCCATAGGACAAAGTACAAAGGACAGTTAGGAGAATAGGACAATAAATACTAGTGCATAGATAAGCCATGTATCTTTGATTTTAAAATATTCAGCATGAAAGGTTTAAAAATTGTTTTAGGGTTATATTCTATGTTGATGATTGGTTGCTCGTCGCATGACGATGCTCATAAAAATCAGAGCCAGGGAATGATCCACGAACAGGCCATGGTTGTTTGTGCACATCCCACCGCCGCTGAAGTTGGTATTGAAATTCTTAAGAAAGGAGGCAATGCCATCGATGCCGTCGTTGCCACTGAACTTGCACTCATGATTGGTTTTCCTGAAGCAGGTAACATCGGAGGTGGAGGATTTTTAGTCTTTCGTCCCGCAGTGGGAAGTATTACCACATTGGATTTTAGAGAGAAAGCGCCAGGTGCCGCCTCGACCAACATGTATTTGGACAAAAAAGGTGAGGTTATCCCCGGGCTTAGCATCAGTGGACATCTCGCATCGGGTGTACCTGGAACGATAGATGGACTGGTCACTGTCCATGAGCGGTATGGCAAGTTACCCTGGGCCGAGCTTGTTCAACCTGCCATTAACCTTGCACGCAATGGAGTTGCTCTTACTGAACGCGCCGCTGCCAACCTGAACCGTGTGCAGGGAGATTTAAAAAAATACAACACTGTTGCTCCGGAATTTCTGCTGAACAATTGGAAGAAAGGCGATACGCTTCGATGGATGGAACTCGCCCAAACCCTGGAGCGCATCAGGGACCAGAAACGGGCAGGATTTTATGAGGGTCAAACAGCTGAAAATATTATTGCTGAAATGAAACGCGGTGGCGGAATTATTACCGCGGAGGATCTTAAAAACTACCGCTCCAGATGGTTTGAACCCGTGAAGGGCACATACAGAGGACTTACCATTTATTCAATGCCTCCACCCTCTTCAGGTGGCGTGGCATTGCATCAGTTGCTTCAGTCGGTAGAGGATTTTGATGTGAAATCGATGGGGCATAATTCAGCCAAAACCATTCATCTGCTCACTGAAGCAGAAAGACGGGTGTATGCAGATCGCGCGGAATATCTTGGTGACCCTGATTTCTATAAGGTACCCGTTCAGGATTTGGTTTCTCCCGACTACAACCGATCAAGGATGAAGTCCTTCAACCCGGCCAAGGCCACGCCGAGTTCGGAGGTTTCAGCAGGGAAACCAATGCAAAAGGAATCGGAAGAGACCACGCACATATCTATTGTAGATCGGGATGGTAATGCTGTTTCACTCACAACCACCCTCAACGAATGGTTTGGTAACAAGGTGGTCGTTTCAGGTTCTGGATTTTTTCTAAATGATGAAATGGATGACTTCAGCTCAAAGCCTGGTGTTCCTAACATGTTCGGCTTAATTGGCGGGGAGGCCAATAAGATTGAACCCGGTAAAACGATGTTGAGTGCCATGACCCCAACCATTGTGGAAAAGGATGGCAAACTTTTCATGGTATTGGGTACACCAGGAGGATCGACCATCATCACCTCTATATTTCAGGTTTTAATGAACGTGGTCGACCATAACATGACCATGCAGGAGGCAGTGGATGCCAAGCGTGTTCACAGCCAGTGGTTGCCAGACCTCATAGCACCGGAGGACAGCGCTTTGAGTACGGAAGTCTCTGAATCCCTACAGAAGATGGGGCATGTCATTAAACCCAGAAAACAATTTGGGCGGGTGGCGGCTATACTGGTTTTGCCGGATGGAAGGTTGGAGGGGGCTGCCGACAGGTACCGGGGCGATGACACCGCAAGAGGGTATTGATTGGTTTCAGCCATAAAAGCTATTTTTGAGCAAATCCTACCCCGAAGGAATGACCAGGCTCGAAGAGCATCTTACCGATAAACAAAGAATTGTCTTTGCCGGAACCACCGGATGCCCATTGCTTGCAGGAATTACTGCACATGTCCTGCGCCATTTGGGTCGGAGATTTGATTTCATCAAGGGAGCAGAGATTATCCAACAGGATTCAGGGGCAGCAATAGCCCTGATAGATGCAGGCGAGGAAAAAAGCTCAGACGGAACACCCCTATTTCTAAAGTTTCAGCACCATTTCGGGGTAATCACCGGAATAAGCTACGATAAGGATAACGGCTTCGGAACTGAGGATGAGTACATCCGACTCTATGATCAATTTGCTGATGCCACCCCAAAAGGCGGAATGTTGGCCTATTCTGAGCACGATCCAGTAGCTGGCGTACTCTGCAATAAGGAGCGCGCGGATGTGGCCTACGTACCTTTTAAATCTCCACAACACATTGAGGAGAATGGATTTAATTATCTGATTACCAGCCATAAAGATCGAATCAAAATTCATCTTAAAAACAAGCTCGACCTACAGTATTATTCAGGAGCTAAGGAGATTTTAAAGAAACTCGGGATTACCTCGGAGCAGTTTTACCAGGCCATTACCCAATACCAGCCCTCATGAAATTTAACCTCCGGGTTCCAGTGTGTTTCTTCGACCTTGAGACCACCGGCACCAATGTCGCAACCGACCGAATTGTCGAGATTGCTGTAATCAAGATCATGCCTGATGGAAGCGAATCAAGGCGAAGGCATTTGGTCAATCCTGGCATTCCAATTCCCCCTGAATCTACCGCAGTGCACGGCATACGCGACGAGGATGTTGCAGACAAACCACCCTTTAAGGAATTGGCAAAAGAATATGCAAAGTTTATGGAGGGTTGTGATCTCTCCGGATTCAATGTCCTGAAATTTGACCTTCCACTATTGGTTGAAGAGTTCCTGCGCGCAAGCGTTGAATTTGAATACATCAAAAGACGCGTAATCGACACCCAGCGAATTTTTCATATGATGGAAAAAAGAAACCTGGCGGCTGCCTTGCAGTTTTATTGCGGCAAGCAAATTCAGGATGCGCATACCGCAGAGGCAGATGCTGAGGCTGCCCGTGATGTCCTCGCCGGACAAATCCAGCGCTACGACGGCCAGGCAGTTACCGATCCTTCAGGTAAGGTGGTCGGCAAGATCAGTAACGATATGGCAATACTCGGTGAGCTTTCCAACTCCGGGCTTTTCGATCTGGCCGGCAGAATGGTTTATTCAGAAAAAGGCGATGTGATCTTCAACTTTGGAAAACACAAAGGCAAAACGGTCCTGCAAGTCCTTCGGGATGAACCCTCCTACTACGACTGGATGATGAATGGCGATTTCTCGCTGGATACCAAACGAAAATTAACCGAACTAAAACTCTCTCAGGTAAAAAAGTAACTACCTGACCTCCTAGGGTTGCTGATAATACTTCAATGCCTCCGGCATAATCTTATTGATGTCTGCAATCCGACGCTCATCCGATGGGTGGGTTGAAAGGAACTCTGGTGGCGCAGCACCACCTTTGATCGCTGCCATCCTTTTCCAAAACTCAGGTGCTTGCCTGGGATCGTACCCGGCCATGGCCATAAAAATCAGACCCATATGGTCGGCTTCAGATTCATGCTTTCTGGAAAATTTTAGCAGACCAAGTGAAGTGCCTGCACCTACCGCCTGAAGGAGGAGCTGCTTGCTCATGGCGGGATCTTTACCAATGGCTGTTCCGACTGCTTCCATTCCAACCTGAGCCACCAATGCTTCGCTCATTCTTTCCGCACCATGGTTGGCAATGGCATGCGCTACCTCATGGCCCATCACAACTGCAACGCCCATTTCATCTGTGCAGATGGGAAGAATGGCCGTATAAAATGCCACTTTACCACCTGGCATACACCAGGCATTCACCGTCTTATCATCCTCAATTAAATTGTATTCCCATTTGAAACCATCCAATGCTTTTGCATTTCCCTTGGAAGCCATGTAGGCCTCTACTGCTTTTTGTATTTTGGTTCCTACGCGTTTTACCATTTCGGTTTTAGACGCATCCGGGCTGAGCTTACTTTTTGAAATAACCTCCTTGTACTGATCAGCCGCAAGTGCATTAATCTCATCACCGGAAATTAACAACAGTTGCTTGCGACCAGTCACGGCAACCGTAGAACAAGCAGCAAAAATCAGGAGCAGCGCCATAGACGCATAAACCTTGAAACGGAATGTCATAGAATTTAAATTTTTAATGAGTGAATCGCGTGATTTAAACCAAACGATGGCAAATATAGTGGTCGTTTCTGCATAATTTTGGCGTCTAAAAAATTGAATCATGAGGATTTTTGCTATCGGTCGGAATTATGTAGAACATATCCAGGAATTAAACAACGAAAGACCGGATGAACCGGTCATTTTCACCAAACCCGACACCGCACTTCTAACCGGAAACGCACCCTTCGTACATCCTTCTTTTTCTAAGGACATTCACCATGAAATCGAACTGGTATTGAAAATCAGCAAACAAGGCTCTCAAATACCTGAGGGGGAAGCCATCACTTTCATAGAAAGCATTGGTCTTGGGGTTGATTTTACTGCGAGGGATCTCCAACAAAAAGCAAAGGAAAAAGGTCTTCCATGGGACATCGCCAAAGGCTTTGATCACTCCGCCCCCCTATCTTCCAAATTCATTCCCGCAGGTGAATTCAGCAGCCTGTCTTCAATTGATTTCAGCCTGGAGGTTAATGGTCAATTGAGACAGCAAGGGAATACCAGTCTGATGCTCTTTCCGTTTGCTTACATTATTTCATACCTGTCCAGGTTCTTTACCCTAAAGCCCGGGGATTTAATTTTCACCGGTACACCCAAGGGTGTTTCCGCCGTGAAACCAGGCGACAAACTAACCGGATACATTGGAACCGAAAAGATGCTTGACTTTGAAGTTCGGTAAATACATTTTTCTTCTTTTCCTTTCTACCCTGACGCAATTACTCGCGCAGGACATGGCCGCTGAAAGTTCAGGCTCAGCAGCACGCAGTACGGTTAAATATCTTTTCCCGGTGAAACCAGGAACACCCAATACCCTTGCCGGTACCATGGGTGAATTGCGCACCAATCACTTTCATTCCGGTCTAGACATACGCACCAACAACATGACCGGCGCACCTGTGTTGGCTGCTCAGGAGGGTTACATTTCACGCGTAACCAAAAGTCCATACAGCTACGGGAATGTACTTTACATTACCCATCCCAACGGACACACGACGCTCTACGCACACCTGGATAAATTCCTGGGAGAAATCGGAGCCCATGTTTTGGCAGAACAATACCGCACAAAATCTTCGCAACTTGATCTGAAGCTTCCACCTGGAAAATTCAGGGTGATGCGCGGAGATACCGTTGCGTTGTCCGGAAACACAGGCTCTTCGACAGGCCCCCATCTGCACTTTGATGTGCGCGACGAAAAAATGAATGCAATCAATCCGCTACAATACGGGTTTGACGAAATCAAAGACAACATTGCCCCAGTGGTATATCTGGTGGCCTTACGTACCATGGATCGGCATTCAAGGATTAACGGCCGATTCGGAAGATTTGAATTTCGTGCAGTTCGATCTGGTCGCACCTTCAGACTTCCGTCAGGCCTAAAAGTTACCGGCAACATCGGTATTGAGTTGTTGGGGCATGATGTAATGAACCACAGCGGTTTCCGCTGCGGCATCAACGAGTTTCACATGAAAGCCAACGATCAGCCTGTTTTTTCCCAGGTCATCCACCGAATTGAAATGGATCTTACCCGGGGAATTTTATCGGTCATGGATAATGCCGTCCTGGAGAACACAGGCAGAAGATTTTACAAAATGTATGTCGATGATGGCAATCCGTTATCGATGTATTCCAACCTGAAAAATAGAGGCATCATCACCGTAAAAAATAATCCGGTCAACATTCAGCTCAGCATGTCTGATTCATACGGCAATACCTCACAATTAGAATTTTCTCTTACCCCGGAAGAAAAAGCTGAGCACGTACCCATCCTGGATGCTTTAAAACTGACCACAGGATTCGATCGTCAGGGTCATCATCTTATCGTACGCTTGCCCAAATGCTCCAAAGATGGTTTGGCTACCCTCTACCAACGTTCCGGTAATGAATCCGTCAAAGCAGATTATGGCAGCAGCCGTTGGTCTGTTTTCATCATCGACTTAAACAAAACACTGCCGGACTCCATCACCTCCTGTTCCGGAACGGTTCGCTTTCCATTTAAAGGGAAGGTGCCTTCTCATACGTCTTATACTTTTTTCGGTCCCTCCTACCGACTACATTTTCCTGATTCCTCTCTTTTTGATACGCTGTATTTTGATGTGAAGCACGATCTCATGAACCGACGTGACTTCATCAGCATTGCGGATAAAACAGTGCCCTTGTTGCGGCCGGTTCATGTAGAGTTTACTCCCAAAGCAACCTATACACCTCGCTCCGGTGTTTACCGACAAGACGGTGGAAGGTTTATTTATGTGCCCGGAAAATATGAAAACGGTAAGGTGTCCTTTTCTACGATTAAGCTCGGGAACTTCAGGGTTTTGCAGGACAGCATACCACCACGCGTGTACCGCATTGCGCTTAATGCCAATCACGCACGTTTCAGAATTGCGGATGAACTTTCGGGAATAGCGAGTTATGAGGCTTCCGTCGATGGACAATGGCTGGCCTTAAACTATGATTATAAAACCGGCGTGGTATTCGCAGAGCGATTGGATAAAAAATCGCCCATGAAGGGGGAGTTTCTGTTAAGGGTAACCGATCAGAAAGGAAACGTAAAAACATTCAAACAAAACATATTGTAGTTATGAAAATCAAACAAGGCAGTAAGGCTCCTGAATTTAGTGTGAAGGATCAGAACGGGGAATCCGTAACATTGTCCGGTCTTAAAGGAAAAAAAGTTGTTCTATACTTTTATCCGAAAGACATGACTCCGGGATGTACTGCCGAGTCCTGCAACCTAAGGGACAATTATAAAGCACTTCAAAAAGCCGGATATGAGGTTTTTGGGATCAGTACCGACGATGAGAAGTCGCACCAAAAATTCATTGCAAAAGAAAAATTACCGTTCAGGCTCCTCGCCGACACCGATAAAAAAGTTCACGAGGCATTTGGCACCTGGGTAGAGAAGTCTATGTACGGCAGAAAATACATGGGTACCGCACGTGTCACATTTTTGATTGACGAAAAAGGAATAATCTCTGAAGTCATTGAAAAGGTGGATACTAAAAACCACACCGATCAGATTCTCGGTTCACCGGCACCTGAAAAAAGTTCTCCTAAAAAACCAGCCAAAAAAGCAGTAAAAGCTGCAGCGCCAAAAAAGAAGACAAAAAAGACCATCATCAAAAAGAAAAAATAACCGCCTACTCCTTCCTAACTTGAGCCTAAATCTGAAGCGATGAAAACTGAATCAATTAATGACCTGCAAAGGATTTGTTCCCAGGTTCGCAGGGATATCGTAAGAATGGTCCACGCCTGTCAATCCGGGCACCCGGGTGGATCACTGGGTTGCACAGAGTTTTTTGTCGCACTCTACTTCAAGGTGATGAATCACCATCCAAGTTTCAACATGGATGGGAAGGGTGAAGACCTCTTCTTTCTATCAAACGGACACATCAGTCCGGTTTGGTATTCGGTGCTGGCCAGAAGCGGTTATTTCAAACCAGAGGAACTGGGTACCTTCAGAAAAATGAACTCAAGGCTTCAGGGACACCCCGCCACCCATGAGCATCTTCCCGGAATAAGGGTCGCGTCTGGCTCCTTGGGGCAAGGACTTTCTGTGGCCATTGGAGCCGCGCAGTCTAAAAAATTAAATGGAGACGATTGCCTCGTCTATGTATTAATGGGTGATGGTGAGCAGCAGGAAGGACAGATATGGGAAGCAGCTATGTATGGTGCACACCATAAAGTAGATAACCTTATCGCCACCATTGACTACAACGGACAGCAAATTGACGGGCCTGTAAATGAAGTTATGTCCCTTAAAAACCTGAAGGCTAAATGGGAGGCTTTTGGGTGGACCGTTGTGGAGTCGGATGGTAATGATTTAGAATCTCTTTTGACTACGCTGGAAAAAGCCAAAAATCTGACCCGTTTGGGTAAGCCAGTCCTTAACCTGATGACCACCGCCATGGGCCAGGGTGTAGACTTTATGATGGGCTCACACAAATGGCATGGTGTAGCACCCAATGACGATGAATTCGCAAAGGCCATGGCACAATTGGAAGAAACCTTAGGCGATTATTGATCTTAACCAAACTTTGAGCATGAACAAGTACAGCTTTACCGATAAAAAAGATACACGCTCCGGGTTTGGAGCAGGCCTACATGAACTTGGAAAAAAGAACAGCAACGTTGTTGCCCTGTGTGCTGATCTAACCGGATCGCTAAAGATGGATGCTTTCAAAAAAGAGTTTCCAGAGCGCTTTTTTCAAGTTGGAATTGCCGAAGCCAACATGATTGGTCTGGCTGCGGGCATGACCATCGGTGGGAAAATTCCATTTACAGGAACCTTTGCAAACTTTTCCACCGGACGCGTGTACGATCAGATCCGTCAATCGGTCGCCTATTCAGACAAGAATGTTAAAATCTGCGCGTCCCACGCAGGTCTTACCCTCGGCGAGGATGGCGCAACGCACCAAATTCTGGAAGATATCGGAATGATGAAGATGCTTCCCGGTATGACGGTCATCGTACCCTGTGATTACCATCAGACCAAAGCAGCAACCCTGGCTTTGGGGGATCATGTAGGACCAGCCTACCTGAGGTTTGGTCGTCCATCCTGGCCGGTGTTTACCGCAGCCGATCGGCCGTTTGTCATTGGCAAGGCAGATCGAATGGTTGAAGGAAGTGATGTGTCGATTTTTGCATGTGGACATCTTGTGTGGGAAGCCCTCGAAGCCCAGTCGACCCTGGAGTCAAAAGGTATTTCCGCTGAGATCATCAACATACATACCATAAAACCTCTTGACGCTGAAGCGGTTATAGCCTCTGTAAACAAAACAAGATGTGCAGTGAGCTGTGAGGAGCACCAGATCAATGGTGGACTTGGCGACAGCATTGCACAACTCTTGGCAGCCCATTTACCTTGTCCAATGGAGATGGTGGCGGTGCGTGACAGCTTTGGTGAAAGTGGGAAGCCAACAGATCTTTTGAAGAAGTATGGCCTTTCAGCCGAACATATTGTTGAAGCAGCGGTAAAGGCAGTATCGAGGAAATAATTAAAAATTCATTTAGAAATTATTGGTGAAATGATCCGGTGAATTAATTTTCGCCCCTCAAAATCAACTTGACGCTCAAACAAAAACTCTAAAAACAAAAACCATGGCAAAGAAGACCAAAAAGGCTGCTAAGAAGTCAGCTAAAAAGCCGGCAAAAAAGGCTGCTAAAAAAGCAGCGAAGAAAGGCGCCAAAAAAAGCGCAAAAAAAGCCGCAAAGAAGCCCGCTAAAAAGGCGGCTAAAAAAGTTGTGAAGAAGGCGGTAAAGAAGAAAGCTGTTGCGAAAAATGCAGCTCCTGCTCCTGTAGCAGCACCAGCTCCTGCACCTGCAGCACCCGCTCCAAACGAAGGAACCGGTTCCCTCTTCTAAATCTTTACTATTCAATAAAAACGATAGCCGCACCAGCGGCTATTTGTTTTTTATGACTTCACGAGCCTTTTAAGGGCGATAAAGGAGGTTGGTAAATAAACCGCGGTGATTATTTTTGCCCACTGATTTCAACGATATGGGAAGGATTTTTGAGAAAAGAAAACACAAGATGTTCGCCCGGTTCGACCGGATGGCCAAGGCATTCACCCGCATTGGTAAGGATATTGCCATCGCCGTAAAGCAAGGTGGTCCCAATCCCGACAACAACCCGCGGCTCCGCATGGCAATTCAAAACGCCAAGGGCGTTAACATGCCGAAAGACCGCGTGGAATCAGCCATCAAGCGCGCATCCTCCAAAGAGGAAAAAGATTTTCAGGAAGTTGTTTACGAGGGCTATGCACCCCATGGCGTACCCGTCATGGTGGAATGCGCTACGGACAACCCGACAAGGACTGTCGCCAACATTCGATTGCACTTTTCCAAAAATGGCGGCAACATGGGAAACTCAGGGTCAGTGGGATTTTTATTCGAGCGCAAAGGGGTTTTTAAATTCGATCCCTCTAAAATCAATTTGGATGAAGTAGAGCTGGACCTTATCGATGCGGGCGCTGAGGACATTCAACGGGATGAGGAGGAAATCGTGGTTTACACGAAATTCACCGAATTCGGCGCAATGCAAAAATTCCTGGAATCAAAAAATTATACGCCTAAGAGCTCCGAACTACAATACATCCCTACCACCACCAAAGAGTTAAATGAACAACAGTCCGACGAGGTAATGGAATGTATTGCTGCGTTAGAAGAGGACGACGATGTTCAAAACGTCTTCCACAATCTCGCCTGATCAGGGTAGTGTAAGGCGGTTTTCTACCATCCTGTTGTTGTACTGTTGAATTCTAGCTTTGATGAGCCTCTCAGGTAGCGCCAAGTCAAGCTTTCCCGTCAGATTATTTTTCATAAGCTTGTCCGTTTCGTATTGATAAACCTCACCAATCCGCTGACCATCGAAACGATACAAGAGACTATCGGAATATAGATGGTGGACCGGATGAACATATCCGAATGCAAAATTTGAATCCCTTGAAGTGAGGTCATTGCCAAAGGCAAGGTAAGACTCATCGTATTTGAGTAAGGACAACACCGTTGGCAATATATCGGTCTGCTGAGCAACCTTCACAGACTCATACTGAGGCATTATCCCTTGTTTAAATATGAGGAGGGGAACGGCAAAGCGACCCCAAATGGTTTTGTATTCCGGCAGGGTTATCTCTGATGAAACATGGTCGGCCGTAATGATAAACCAGGTGTTTTTAAACCATGATTGCTCGGAAGCATTTGCAAAGAACTTTTTGAGGGCATAATCGGTGTATTGAACCGCCTCATGCATTTTTGATTTCCCCGGCTTAAACTTCCCCTTGAAAGATTTTGGCACTTCAAATGGATGATGTGATGAAACCGTAAAAATTCCTGCAACAAATGGCTCCCTGAACTCAGAAATCTTTTTTGCGGTAAACTGAAGAAAGGGCTCATCCCATATTCCCCACCACCCATCCATATCCGCATCATTACCATATTCCCTCATTCCAAAATACTCCCTGAAACCCGCCTGCCTGGCAAACGCATCGAAGCCCATAGAGCCATTCGGTGCGCCGTGAAAAAAGGCACTGTGGTAACCCTTGGTGTTTAATAAACTAGCCAGGCTGTTAACCTTATTGTTGCTGTAGTGCGATAAAATAAATGGAACCTCTCCGGAAGGTATACTGCAAAATACACTTGGCATAGCATCGATGGACTTTCTTCCATTGGCGAAGGTGTGTTGCCAGGTCATACTTTTTTGGATTAATGAATCCAGAAAAGGCGTGTACCCTTTATAGGCACCATCCTCAGCCCATGGATTAAGCGCGCCAACAAATTCGGCAGAGAAACTTTCAAGGATGATGACCACCACATTTTCGCGCGTGAAATCACCCTCTGGCGCTGGATGAATCACAGGTGAAAAAACATCCTCCAGTTCTTGCTCCTTTGTAAAGTATTCAACCCGACGGGTAACAGCGGTACCAGCAGTTCGAATGAGTGAAAATGGTGTGTTCACAATCAATGACACATCTTCAGGCGCGTGGGCATATGCCATGGCGTTGGATACAGCAATGGGCCTGGTGCTATGCCTGAATCCTCCCCTTATTCCCGCAACCGTCAGACCAAGGCAAAAACAACCCATCAAAAAGCCACCACCAAAAAAAATCCACGGGTTGCCTTGTCTTGGACCGCTTGACTTGATTTTAATGGCAAACCAAATCAAGGCGACCAGCATCAGAATAAAAATGATCGTGACACCACTGTAATCCCAAATAAATCGAGGGATTAAGACAGCCATGTTTGTTTCATTACTGAATTGCTCAAACAGCATACTGGTCGTTCGACGCAGGGTAAATCGATAATACACCATGTCGGCCAGGTTAGCCACCAATCCAAGACCATTCATTAAAACGAACAGGATGGTTAATGTCCGATCATACGCGCGGTTGAACCGAATTTTTAAAGGCAGTACCGTAAATAGAATGAGCAGCAGATTCAAATACAAAATAGCGGCAAGGTCAAACCGAAGACCACCGCCGAGAAGATCGAACATCCTTCCGGGGTTCATCCCAGGAAAGAGATCCTGGTTGTAGAAATAAAACAGCAGCCGCGAAACCGTAAAAAGCAGGCCCACGAAAAGAAGCCGCAGCATCAGAACCAAATAGATGTTGCCACGAAGGAAATCCTTAAAAAACCGCCTGAAATGATCCATTTACTGCAAAACGAATTCAAAGATATTTTAAACCAGCGTTGGCCGATATGGTTATTTTTGCAGCCTCTTGAAAACAGACACCTTAAACGTTTTTTAACGTATGGAATTACTTGAGAAAGCAACCACGAAGGCCAATCAATGGCTGAACAGCCCGGCAGTGGACCAGGAAACAAAAAAGGAAATTGAAACACTGCTGCAACAACCCGATAAAAATGAACTGATTGACAGGTTTTACAGGGACCTTGAATTTGGCACCGGGGGATTGCGTGGCACCATGGGCGTTGGCCCCAATTGCATGAACCGATACACCGTAGGCGTTGCTGCGCAAGGACTCTCCAATTACCTGCTGAAATCTTTTCCAAATGAAAAAATAAGTGTTGCCGTTGCACACGACAGCCGCAACAACAGCAACAAGTTTGCACGAATTGTCGCAGATGTTTTTACTGCCAATGGGATTGAGGTTCACCTTTTTCCAGATTTAAGGCCCACACCGCTCCTATCCTTCGCCATTCGACACCTTGGCTGCAAAAGTGGCGTGGTCATCACCGCTTCACACAATCCAAAAGAATACAACGGCTTCAAAGCCTATTGGGTCGATGGTGCACAGCTCGTGCCTCCCCACGACAAAAATGTGATCACGGAAGTCAACGCCATTACGGGTTTCGACCAGATCAAATTTACCGGCAACAACAATCTGCTGCACACCATTGGTGCCGATGTTGAAGATGCTTATTACGCAGAAGTTTTTAAACTGATACCTGCTCGCGAAGCAATTGATCGACAAAAAAACATCAGCATGGTTTACAGCAGTCTACATGGTGCCGGTATTACCATGGTACCCGAATGCCTGAAGAGACTCGGATTTACCAACCTAAGCATTGTTAAGGAACAGGAACAGCCCGACGGGAATTTCCCCACCGTACAATCGCCCAACCCGGAGGAAAAATCAGCCATGGCCATGGCGCTTGACTACGGAAAGCGGAACAAGGCTGAACTGATCATGGCAACAGATCCGGACACCGACCGGGTCGGTATCGCCATACAAAAGCCTGACGGAGAATACCTTTTGTTGAATGGCAATCAGGCGCTGGCCATTATGATGGGATTCATCATGAAAAATCTAAAAAGCGGCCCTTTACCACATTACGTTGCCAAAACGATTGTAACCACTGAACTGATCGATGCCATGGCCAAACACTATGGCGTGGCCTGCATGAACACGCTCACCGGATTCAAGTACATCGCTGAGCTTATTCGAGCCAACGAAGGCAAAATGAATTTTGTTGCTGCCGGTGAGGAGAGCTACGGATATATGGTTGGCCCCTTTGTTCGCGATAAAGATGCTGTTTCCAGCTGCGCATTTTTCGCAGCGCTGGCAGCCGCTGCCAAAGACGAAGGAAAAACCATGTATGAGTGGATGATCAAAGCCTATACCGACTTTGGTTTTTATAAAGAGGGACTTGTAAATCTGGTCAGGAAGGGCGCTGAAGGCGAACGACAAATTAAAGAAATGATGGAACGCTTCAGACAAAACCCACCAGAGACCATTGCCGGAAGCGAGGTAACTAGAATTCTTGATTACAAGACAGGCATTGAACAAGACCTGGACCAGGAAACCAATAAGCCATTAAGTTTTCCAGCATCAGATGTATTGCAATTTTATACCAAGGATGGTTCTAAAATATCCGTTCGCCCATCGGGCACCGAACCAAAAATAAAATTTTACATCAGTGTAAAGGAAAATCTCAAGCAGTCATCTGAATTCGCGGTGGTTTCCAAAAAACTCGATGAAAAGATTTCAGCCATCGAAAAAGATATATTGGCCTAACCTACACACCCATGGTAGTCATCAACAGTTTCGATGAGTTTGCAGCTTTTACCGGTAAGGAACTCGGGGCTTCCGAATTTCTGCAGATTTCTCAGGAAATGATCAACCGATTTGCCGATGCAACGCTAGACCATCAGTGGATCCACACCGATCCGGAACGGGCAAAAAGCGAAACAGCTTTTGGGACCACCATAGCACATGGATACCTGACGATCAGCGTTATTCCACACCTATGGAGTCAGATTGCGGAGGTGCGCAACATAAAAATGTTAATCAATTACGGCATATCGGAACTTCGCTTTGGACAACCGGTGTTATCGGGTGATGAAGTTCGGCTTCGGGTTTCGCTTATTTCCATCAACAACCTGCGTGGTATTGCCAAAGCAGAGCTTGAGGTGGTTATGGAGATTAAGGGTAAATCAAAGCCGGCATTTTCAGGGAAACTTCAATTCCTATATCACTTTATTTGATTAAGCGATTGGCATGAATTTTTTAATTGAGGCGGATAAAAACCTTTTGATTTGGCTGAATGCCAAACATGCCCAATGGCTGGATGGATTTATGTTTGCCGCAACCGGGACGGTTTTCTGGATGCCGTTTTATTTTTTGCTGATCTACCTATTTTTTAAACACCTCGATAACAAAGCCTGGCTTGTGTTGGGATGTATTGGACTAACCATTTTAGTTTCCGATCAGCTCACCTCCTCTTTATTAAAACCCCTTACCGAACGACTTCGACCCTCACATGAACCAAGCCTGGATGGAATCATACACCTATTTCAAACCGAGAGCGGCAAATTCTATAAAGGCGGGAAGTTTGGATTTCCCTCCAGTCACGCATCCAATGCATTTGGTGTTGCCGTTTTTACCTGGCTTATCCTAAGAAATCAAATAGGTTGGATTGGGCTTCTGACTTTTCCCCTCGCCCTGATCATATCCTATACAAGAATCTACCTGGGTGTACATTATCCGAGTGACATAATTTTTGGTGCAGCACTCGGCGCTGCATTGGGATTTCTGTGTTGGAAATTTATTTTCCGAAAAACAGAGCACTATTTTAAAACCCAAGCAGAGGGTAAACAGTAGTCCATAAAATTACTGCACACCACGCCCCTCAAGCATCCGCTTGACATACTTACCGATAACATCAAATTCAAGATTTACCTTCTGAGCTTCTCGTAGTGTCGAGAACGTAGTGTGGTGATACGTGTAGGGAATAATGGCCACCGTAAATCTGTTGCTCAGGCAATTAAAACAAGTTAAGCTCACCCCGTTAATCGTTATCGAGCCCTTTTCAACCAACAGTCCGTTGTTTTCTGAAGGGTATTCAAAATCAAATTCCCAACTTCCATCCTTCTCCCTGATGGCTTTAACCTCGCCCATGCAGTCCACGTGACCTTGCACAATGTGCCCATCGAACCGACCATCTGATTTCAAGCAACGTTCCAGATTGACACGCTCTCCGATTTTTAACTGACCCAGGTTGGTCTTTTGGAGTGTTTCATCCACCGCCGTAACGGTATGTTCATTTCCCTTTACCTCCACCACCGTCAAACAAACGCCATTGTGGGATACGCTTTGATCGATTTTCAATTGAGGTCCGATAACAGACTCAATACGCAAATGAAGATTACCCCCCTCCTTCCGAAGAGAGACCACCCTACCCGTTGACTCTACAATACCTGTAAACACCGCAGCTAATTTTTTAATCAGCCACAAAGGTGCACCAATCCGGGCAAAACTTTTGTAATCCGAAGCACACCTTTAAGCGAAACCGATCGAAAGTGGATCAGGGCTTTTTGACAAGCTTTTCAACTGCCTCTTTTTGATCTGGCCTAACCATCGGATAAGCAATCCCCAGCTGCTCCAGGTAGGTTTTATATTTCGCCGGGTTGTAATAGTAGGGCTTGAGCTTAGGAGCATATTCCGACATGATTTTCTTATTCAGAAAAGTGGCTGGCTGATCCTTCTCTCCTATTAGCGGGGTATATGTGAGATCTTTGGTTTGCTCTTCTCTGAAATACAACCAGGCGTTTCGAATGATTTCAGGCTTCAAGAGCATGTCCAGCAAGGTCATGACTTCAGCCTTGGCACCATAAACAATACCTTTATGAGCAATCGGTGTTGCCATCGCAATAGCATTACTCCAATGGTGACCGGGTAAACCAGGAATGTTTGAAGGGAAACGCAACACAACCGTAGGAACATTCCAGCTGATGTCGGCAATATCATCCGAACCCCCACCCATCGACATCAACTGCCGGCCCATATAATTTACCGGACCAACCGGCGCTGGCATTCCAATGGTATCAAGTTTAACAGCCAATCCTTCGGTCTTGGTGGACTTAAGCTCGATCTGTGTCGCCTTGGCGAGCAACTGATCTTCAGCACTCCAGGAAGGCAAACCAACTTTTCGAATGTTCTGATACATCGTCTCGGCAATCACTTTATTAAAATGACCCGGCCAGGCAGAACCAAGAATTTCATAATTGAATTTCGTATCCGTCATTAGCGCAGCGCCTTCAGCCATTTTAATTCCTGTTTCAAATAATTTTTTGATGTCAGGGTAGGTACGCTCCCGGAAATAATACCAAACCGATGCCTTGGAAGGAACTACGTTGGGCTGGTCTCCACCATCTGGAATGACATAGTGTGAACGTTGTGTGAGCGCAAGATGTTCTCGCCGATAATTCCAACCCACATTCATTAATTCAACAGCATCCAGTGCACTTTTACCTCTCCATGGCGCTCCCGCAGAATGGGCAGCAGATCCTTCAAAATTGAAACGCACTGAAACCAATCCATTCATACCAGAGTCGCCGTAACTAACTCCAAGGTTATCGGCCACGTGTGTAAAGATGCAGGCATCAACATCCTTGAAGTAACCTGCACGGACGAAATAAGCTTTAGCGCCAACCAGTTCCTCGGCAACACCAGGCCAAAGGACAAGCGTTCCATTGATCCGGTCGCGCTCCATAATTTTTTTCAAAGCAAGAACCGATAGAATGTTAACCGCCTGTCCGGCGTTATGACCTTCACCATGGCCAGGAGCACCATCGACGAGTGGATCGTAATAGGCTACGCCAGGCTTTTGAGAGGCTTTGGGGATACAATCCACATCTGAACCCAAGGCAATCACCGGCTTTCCGGTTCCGTTGCTCCAACGTGCAATCCAGGCGGTAGGCATCCCGGCAATACCCTTCTCCACCTTGAAGCCGTTCTTCTCTAAAAGTGCAGTCAGATAGGTAAAAGATTCATATTCCTGGAAGCCCAGCTCAGCAAAACTGAACAGCATATCGTTGATCTGTTGACCGAGTGGCGAAAGTTTTTCCACTTCGGAAAGGGCTTCTTTTTTAAGTTGCTCCGTCCGCTCCGCTTCGTTTTGAGCATAAAGCATCAGATTAAAAATCAGCAATAGAGAAAGGATCAGTGGTCTTTTCATGGGTTAGATTTAGGATGGTGCCTAATTTAAGAATTTGACAAATAATTTAGACCAAAAACTACATCATGAACTGACGGCCTTAGTTAAATCAAAATGAATTCAGCTAAAAGATCCTAAATTGATGAGGGTTCAACAGAGGAAGCATGAAAAAAACGGTCAATTTTCTTTTAGCAACGGTGGTATTGGTTCCGATTGCAGCATGGTTTTTTGGAACGAGGCCAGAGGAGAATCAGATTCAACTGATACAATCATGCGCCTGGATTACCCTGGGCTCTATTTTATATTGTTTTGTCGCTGGAGAACTTACCGGCAATAATTCACAAGTAGATAAACTTTGGAGCCTGTTGCCGATAATTTATGTCTGGATGGTAGCCAAGCAAGTCAATTACGAGCCATACGTTTCGCTAATGGCGATTTTGGTTTCATTGTGGGGCGCACGCTTAACCTATAACTTTTCACGTCGCGGCGCCTATCGATTGAAATTTTGGCAAGGTGAAGAAGACTACCGATGGAGCGTGCTTCGTCAAAAGCCGATGTTTCAGAAAAAGTGGCGTTGGACACTCTTTAACCTTGGGTTTATCTGTGTTTACCAAAATCTTCTGATTCTCTTATTCACCTTACCCATTGTTGTAGCAGCAGGCCGGTCAAAAACCGAACCCGATTTAATTCCCTTGTTGTTGGCCTTTTCCTTTCTGGTATTGTTATGGATTGAATACACCGCCGACCAGGAGCAATACGATTTTCAAACGGAAAAACACCGAAGAAAAAATTCAGGTGAACCACTCGACAGTTATGCCCATGGATTTGTTCGCACAGGAATGTGGGCCTTCGTCCGACATCCGAACTATGCGGCGGAGCAAGGCATTTGGATTTCTTTCTATTTGATCGGCGCAGCCGTTAGCGGCGAGTGGTTCAACTGGTCTATTGCAGGTTGTGTCCTATTGCTGCTGTTGTTCAGGGGCAGTGCGGATTTTTCGGAATCCATTTCTGCCGGCAAATACCCGGAATACAAAAATTACATTTCGACGGTGGGCAGATTTCTGCCCCGATGGAAGGGTTAAAATACCTTTGCGAAGACTTCGGTGGAAAAAGCCTTCAGAGCCTTCATCATTCGGGCCTGACGACTATATTTGCGTTCCTTTTAAGGGTATAAAGCCCTTTTTTAGGTAAGTTCTTAGTTAAAGTTATTACCCGGAGAGATGGGTGAGTGGCTTAAACCAGCAGTTTGCTAAACTGTCGTACATGTCAAAGTGTACCGGGGGTTCAAATCCCCCTCTCTCCGCCACACTGAACCTAGTGGTCTTTTTTCTTAAGACCCTCAGGCACCGGGCGCTTTACCTGGTGATGGTTTCCCAGGTCCCGTAGCTCAATGGATAGAGCAACTGCCTTCTAAGCAGTAGGTTGCTGGTTCGACCCCAGCCGGGATCACCATAAATTCAAAATCAGATTTAAGCGAGCAGCGATTAGAAAGTACGAGACCTAGAATCCAGGGGTACTGCGGCTTCTGATTTCAGCGCTTGTCAAGCCAGGAAACCGCTCCAGCATCACACCAACATCAAGGCAGTGGATTACATTTCGAATCCGTCGCCCTTGCAAAGACCCGCTTTTCACCGTCGTAGGCTACAGTGGCTTTACATCGGACACAGGTGGGTTCATCGGGTTGAGCGGTTATCTCCACATAAAAGGTTTTACCGCTCTCCGGGGTAGCTGCTGAAATCAAATCCCAATCGGTGCCGCAAGGAAAGGTGGCCATGAATACATTACTCATTCCATCCCAGGTTTCACCGTATTCATAAAATGCAGGATCCTCAATTTTTAAAACAGCTTCAAGACAAATTCCATTGATAAAGGAAACCTTAAAACATTTTCCTTTGGTCGCTGATTCATCGGTATCGCATTGCCCGATAAACAACAACAAACCGGCAATCAGAGCTGAAAACTTCATAGTCAGTAATTAATTAGAGCTCAAACTTAAGCATTTCAATAGCTGTATTTTGGTGACTACCATCTATTTTTCGGAAACAATGACCCGACCTGCCACTAAAGTTCTTCTGCCCATTCTTTTACTTTTTTGTTCTATAACCCACCTACTGGGTCAGAATGAATTAATCTCCGGGAAGGTAATTGATCAGGAAACAGGTTTTCCAATTCCCGGCGTACACATCATTTTTCCAGACCACCACATGGTCACTATCAGTGACTCAATAGGTCAGTTCAAGGTAACCGTTCCCAAATCCGAAACCCTTAACCTACAGGTATCACACTTAGGCTATACTCAGGAAATTTTCCATTACAAAACCGGGTCTGAACTGAAGGTAAGTCTAAAGCCATCCAGCACCGAATTAAACCACACCATACAAGTCACGGCCTCCAAAAGACAACAGGCAACAGTAACCGAAACGCGGTCTCTAACACTTCTCAGTGAAAAGGAAATTTTTTCCTCTGCCAGTCGCACCACACCTGAGTTACTAATGAACACCGCAGGGATCTGGTTGCAAAAAACAAATCATGGAGGGGGATCCCCGATTATCCGAGGACTTACAGGAAATCAGATTGTCCTGATCAACGATGGCATCCGGATGAACAATGCCATTTACCGCTATGGACCCAATCAATATCTATCCACCATCGATCCTGGTACCCTAAATACCATAGAGGTGGTAAGAGGCACCGGCTCTCTTCTGTACGGAAGCGATGCCATCGGAGGTGTAATTCAATTGTTCAGTCAATCACCTGAATTCAATACAACCACAAAGTCTTTCCGATTTTCGGGAAAAGCTTCCACAAGATTTTTAACCTCCCGAATGCAAACAGGCGGTTCAATTCAATTGAATGGCGAAGGGCAACGTTTTGCTTTCTCCTCAAACATCGCTCATGATCAATTTGGAGACCTGGTGGCGGGAAGAGGGATCGGCGTGCAATCACCATCCGGCTACCGTCAGTTTTCCGGTAACATTAAAACTGCCTTCCGTCTGACAGACCGTGATATTCTTTATGCCTCACACCAAAACCTAATCCAAAACCATGTTCCTCGTTTTGATCAAGTAAACCTTGGAGGATTCAGTCGCTATGAATTTAATCCACAAAGCCAGTCTATAACTTACTTTCGGCTGCAGCATACCGGGAAAACTCGGTGGACGGAGAAAGTCACCGCCACCGTTTATTTTAATGCACTTAGAGAAGGGCTAACCACCGAAAAATCCGGTAGCAGCATTGAGTCCACCTTCACCGATTTGGTTCAGACCACCGGGGCAAACGTTGAGATTCTTTCCAGGCCCAAAAGATTTTGGACCACACAAACCGGAGTGGAATTTTTTAAGGATGTTGTATCAAGTCGAGGGAAAAAAAGATTCCTATCGACAAGTATCACTGAAACCACCAGAGGCAATTATGCCGATGGCTCAACGCTTGGGAGCATGGCCGTATTTTCAAACCATCAGCTTGAAACAAATCATTTTTTAGTCAGCGGCGGCGCGCGTTATACGGGGAGTAAAATTGAAATCGTTGATCCGGCTTTTGGCAATCAACAATTTAATCCATCTGCCTTGGTTTGTGGCGGAGGCATCACTTGGAAAGCAAGTAAAAATCTGTTTCCCTACATCTCTGTACAAACCGGATTCAGAGCACCAAACATCGACGACCTAAGCAAATTTGGAACAGTTGAAGCCGGGATCTTTGAAATACCGGCGAATGATTTGAAACCCGAGCGATCGACCGGGATCGAATCTGGCATTAAGTTCGCCTCAAAAAAATCAGCATTCAGTCTGTCAGGGTTTCAGACCAACCTCAGCAACATCATTGAGCGGGTACCTGCATTGTACCTTGGGCAAACAGACTATGAGAATCGGAAAGTTTTTAAAAAAGAAAATCTCGGTGAAGCGATTTTCCGAGGCCTGGAGGTTCAATCTGAGCTTAGTATACTACACCATTTGAAAGCAAGAGGTCATTTCACCTACACTTATGGAGAAAACCAAACAAAGGAGGAGCCCTCCAGGAGAATCCCTCCGGCCTTTGGACAGGCCAGCCTTCATTACGATCTGAGCCGCACCATCAACATCGCTGTTTTTTGGAACAAGGCAGGAAAGCAATCAAGACTTTCATCTGGTGATTTGGCAGACAAAAGGATCAGCAGCCGCTTGCGGGATGGTGCGATGCCTGGTTGGCAAACCATTGATCTGGTCGCAGGTTATACAGCGGGGAAACTTAAGACACAACTAGCCATCCGAAACATATTTAACGAAGCCTATAGAATGTATGGTTCAGGGGTGGACGGCTACGGACGGCATGCCTCGATTACCATTCAGTGGTCGATCTAAAAGTTTAGTTCTGGATAAAGCGAAAAGAGCCGGCTTTTGGCCGGCTCTTCCCCACATTAACCTAACATGCTGAAGTAAAAAACTGTTTGGCCCAGGTATTAATCCGAACCTCGCATTCGCTTCAGCTTTGCTGGTACAGTTGTAACCGGACCCACAACCGCGTTACAACCATCTGATGCACCGGAAACCGCATGATTCCGGGACCAACAGTTCAAAGCTATTCAGTTGGTTTTCCGACACTTCTGACCATGGTCAGATGCCCCTAGATTTTAGACACCATCGAATTGATTAAAATCTGAGCAATTCAAAAAAATGATGTTTCTTTGCGGTCCAAAAGGCAGAATTCTTCGGAATACTTGCTTTCGGGGTGTAGCGTAGCCCGGTATCGCGCTTGGTTTGGGACCAAGAGATCGTCAGTTCGAATCTGGCCACCCCGACACTTTTTTTTGCAGCCGGCTAAGCCGTCCATATGAATTGGTTCAGAAACCCGGGGGCTATTGAATTGCTGATCGTCAGCATCTTTCTGGTATCCTATCTCCTATTCCTTCTTCGAGGTTTCCGTGTTGCAAAGGCATTACAGACAAAAAAACCATCCTTCTGGTTAAAACTTATTGCTCGACTTGCTGCCCTGACCCTGATGGTGGTGGCATTGCTTGGCCCCACTTTTGGTGAAGCGAGACGCGAAGTAAAGTCAATTGGTAAAGACATCATGATTTGCGTGGATCTTTCCAAGTCTATGGATGCATTCGATATTCAGCCCACAAGACTTGAGAAAGTGAAGTTTGAAATGAAGCGCATTGTTGAAGCGTTTAATTCCGATCGACTGGGTATCGTTATTTTTTCCTCCGAGTCATTTGTTCAGTGTCCTTTGACCTTCGACCAGAATGCATTGAACCTGTTTATTGAAACGATGAACACCAATTTAGTGCCCAATGCAGGCACTGACTTTGGCCCTCCCCTTCGAATGGCCTCAGACAAACTACTGAACGACCCGGGGCGAACCGGAGAGACTTCCAAAGTAATCGTATTGATCAGCGATGGCGAAGATTTTGGGGAAGATACCGAATCTGCCGCTAAAGAAGTTTCCGATGAAAACATCCAGCTCTTTACCTTAGGCATTGGTACCGATAAGGGAAGTCCAATCCAAACCCCAAGGGGGTATAAGACAGACCGCAGTGGCGCAACTGTAATCTCACGGCTCAACCGCGAGCCACTAAAAAATCTTGCGGAAGTGGGCAGTGGCTCCTACTTTGAGCTCAACGATGAAAAGAATGATGTGCCCAGGATGATCAATGCCATAAACTCCATAGAGGGAAATTTCATGGATTCACGCATGGTGGATGTTTCCGCCAACCGCTATTTTTACTTTCTGCTGGCAGCCGTTGTTCTAATTGTGACCGATATGCTGCTGATATCCAAATTCATCAGGATATGATCAGATTGTTTGCCATCACCGTCTTCCTTTTTTTACCGATCGATATTGGTAAGATCAGTAAAATCAATGCAATCAAAAAGGAGGCAAAAAAGGCATTTGAAAACGGTGACTATGAAACCGCCTCCTCTAAGTACCGTTATCTGATGGACTCACTTAACGTACAGGAAGATGAAGTCTTATTAAACCTGGCCAGTTCACGCTTCAACCTAAACGACACCATTGGTGCATCTGATGCCTATCGCAGGTTAACTGCAAGCGGAAACCCCACCTACCGAGGAAGAGCATATCAGCAACTGGGTGTTATGGAAACCCGGCAAGGTCGATTGGAACAAGCTTTGGAATTCTTCAAACAAGCCCTTAAAACAGATCCAGCCAACGAGGAAGCCAGATACAATTATGAAATGGTGAAGAAGAAACTTGAAGAGGAAAAGAAGAAGCAGGAAAACAAACAAAACGATCAGAAAAAAGACGATCAACAGGATCAGCAAAACCAGGATAAGAAAGATCAACAACAGAAGAAAAATCAAAATCAAAACCAGAATAAGGATCAGAATAAAAAGGATCAGGAGAAAAAAGAAAACGAGAAGAAGGACAGCGAGAAAAAAGATCAGGATCAGAAGGAAAAAGAGAAAAAGGAACAGCAGGAACAAAAAGAAAATCAAGACAAAAAAGAAGAGAAACCTAAGTTTGATCCTGATAAAATGAAGCAAATGAAGGTTTCTGAAGAGAAGGCTAAAATGATCCTCGAAGCGATGAAAAGCAATGAGGTTCAGTATTTGCAACAAAACAGAAGAAAGGCAACCAAGCCAAAGGATAAATCCAAACCCGACTGGTAAGACCACTTGTTATGGAACATGTATACATTCTTTCGGCCGTCCGAACACCACTTGGAAGTTTCGGAGGTGCACTCTCCGGAATCAAAGCCACCACCTTAGGCGCTGCAGCCGTAAAGGAAGCCTTGAAAAAGTCAGGCGCCAACCTTTCGGACGTGAATGAATTATATTTTGGAAACGTTATTTCTGCCGGACTTGGTCAGGCACCAGCAACCCAGGTAGCCCTTGGTGCCGGACTGAGCGACCAGGTTCCTTGCACACTGGTTAATAAAGTTTGTGCCTCCGGTCTTAAGGCAGTGATGCTGGGAGCGCAATCGATACGATGTGGAGATTCGCACCTGGTGGTCGCCGGAGGCATGGAAAACATGTCGGCCATCCCCTACTATTTAACCAAGGCAAGGTATGGCTATCGATATGGAAACGGTGAGTTGCTGGACGGACTTACCACCGACGCGCTGACCGATGCTTATGCCGGTTGTGCAATGGGCGTATGCGCCGACCAAACGGCGGCTGAACTAGGGATCACCAGAAAGGACCAGGATGATTATGCCATCATGTCTTATCGCAGAGCAGCTGATGCATGGCAACATGGTAAATTCAGCGAGGAGACCATCACGGTAGAATTAACCGGTAAAAAGGGTGATGTCATTAAAATCACCGAAGACGAAGAGTACAAAAATGTAAACTTCGATAAGATCCCCTCCCTGAAACCGGTATTTACCAAAGATGGTACTGTTACGGCAGCCAATGCTTCCACCATAAATGATGGAGCCGCAGCGCTGGTGCTGGCCAGTGAGCACTACGTTCAAAAAAATAATCTTAAACCACTGGCAAAGATTACTGGTTATGCAGATGCTGCGAGGGATCCCATGCATTTCACCACCGCACCAGCGTTGGCCATCCCAAAAGCACTTGAGCATGCTGGCATCGCTCAGGATAAGGTAGATTACTTTGAAATCAACGAAGCATTTTCCGCCGTCGCGCTGGCCAACATGAAACTCCTCAAACTGGATCCTTCCAGGGTGAATATAAACGGCGGAGCAGTGGCTTTGGGCCACCCTCTGGGTGCATCCGGTGCCAGAATTTTGGTAACCCTCGTTCACGTCCTCAGGCAACAACAGGCTAAAACGGGTTTGGCCGCTATTTGTAATGGTGGCGGAGGCGCATCAGCTTTGGTTGTTGAACGATTATAAATTTTCCAATACGATTTGAGGGTGCGTTTACGTTTGTCTCCCGTGCGTACAAAAACCATCCTGCTGTCGATTGCACTGCTCATCCTGAGCATAGGGCACCTAAAGGCCCAACGCGTAACTCGGACATGGTTCGATGCAGCCCGGTCAAAAATAAAAGAAGAGTATACCGTTTTACCGTCCGATTTTGAAACGCTCAACGGACGCTACCGCAGATACTATGAAAACGGTCAGCTGGAGATAGAAGGTTACTTCACCAACGGAGTCCGATCCGGTACTTTTTTAGAGTATGCAGAAAATGGAACATTACTGAGAAGGCTGCAATACAAAGATGGAAAACGGGAAGGCCCGGTGGAGGTTTTTGATCAGCAAGGTCGCATAAAGCAAAGAGCACTGTACGCAAACAATCAACTAACCGACAGCGCAAAGACATATTTTGAAGATGGAAGATTGCGACGTGAAACCGTATTTTCTAAAGGCAAGCCCGATGGCGTGATTCGTGAATATTTCCCGGGTGGCGCCTTGCAATCGGAGATACCGTATAAAAACAAAAAACCAAATGGCGTTGCAAAAATTTACTATCCCGATGGCAATCTTTATTCTGAAGCCCTGTATGTCGATGGAATAAATACGGGATTCCTTAGAACGTATTACCGCAACAAACAACTTTCGACAGAGTCGGTGATGCATCCTGAAAAAACCAGCGGAGATTTCAGGTACTATGATTCACTTGGACACCTCATGCTGGCCGGTGGATTCATGAACGGAAGACTGCATGGAAAAAATACAGGCTACTTTCCGAATGGAACCATCCGGCATGAATTCAATTTTAAGAATGGATTAAAGATTGGAAACAACATCAGCTACCACCCCAATGGAAAAGTAAGGATGCGGGAAAATGTTTCTGCCTCGGGCACTGATTTAAACGAAATTCAGTTTACAGAAGACGGACTTAAAATTTCCGAACGGAATTTCAGGGATGGAAAACTCCATGGCAAATCTGTTTACTACCATGCCGATGGCAAAACACCCTCCATCGAAGAATTGTATCAGCTTGGCAAGCTTAATGGATTGAGATCAACTTTTTATTCAAGTGGAAAACTGGCCTCAGAAGAAACGTGGGCAATGAATTTAATGACTGGGAAGGTCAGGCATTTTTATCAGGATGGAAAAGTCGAATGGGAATGCGATTACCGGGGCAGCAGGATGCATGGGCTATTCCTAGCTTACCATCCCAACGGTAAAATCAGCGAACAAGGTGAATACCTCGCGAACCGAAAACATAAGGAATGGAAGGAATTTGATGAAAATGGGAATCTGCTTAAAACCATTTTATACCGGGGCGGATTACCCGTTCAGCAGCCTGACAAGCCATAAGTAAATTTTTCCTCCCGCACGCCAATTTATGGTGTCCGCTGGCTTATTTTGGACCAAATTTTCAAATGCAGGCCATAAAAGAAACCAATTTTCAATTCAAGGGACAAACTGGCTTTTACCGGGGGAAGGTCCGTGATGTGTATTACTTCGGAGACACCATGGTTATGGTGGCGACGGACAGAATTTCTGCCTTTGATGTGGTGTTGCCTAGGGCGATACCGGACAAGGGCCGCGTGCTAAACCAAATTGCAGCGCTTCATTTGAAAGCCACCGCTGGCGACGTTCCCAATTGGGTGCAAGCCATGCCCGATCCGAATGTAACGGTTGGTATCCGATGCGAAACCTACCCTGTTGAAATGGTGGTTCGTGGCTATCTGGCCGGTCACGCGTGGCGCGAGTATAAAAGTGGAAAACGTTTGCTCTGCGGGGTGCAACTTCCGGAGGGACTAAGGGAAAACGACAAACTTCCGAATCCAATCATTACACCTACCACCAAAGCAAAGGTTGGACATGATGAAGACATATCCAGAGAAGAAATCATCAGGCGGCAACTGGTATCTGAGGAAGAGTATACCAGGCTGGAGACTTATGCCTTGAAACTCTTTCAACGAGGAACTGAATTGGCGGCCGCAAGAGGTCTGATCCTGGTGGATACTAAATATGAATTTGGGAAAAGAGATAAAACAATTCTGCTTATCGATGAAGTCCACACACCCGACTCCTCACGTTATTTTTACCTCGACGGATATGAACAAAGGCAACAAAAAGGTGAGCCTCAAAAACAACTTTCAAAAGAGTTTGTAAGACAATGGCTCATTGAAAATGGTTTTCAGGGCAAGGACGGACAACAGGTGCCTGAAATGACCGACCAGGTTGTGGAGGGAATTTCAGCCCGTTACCGTGAGCTCTATGAAGTCGTAGCCGGTCAACCACTGGAAACAATGCCCAAGGAATCCATAGAAGACAGGATTAGGAAAAACATTGAGCAATGGCTCAGCTCCGCGCAACTATAATTGCTAATTTTACATCCTCAGACGCCACCATTATGAAATACACCATCGATAAGAGTGAAAAATACTGTGTTATGAAGCTCCATGAATCCAAACTGGATTCAACCGTGGCACCTTCACTCAAGTCTGAACTGCTCACCTTACACGCAGAGGGTATTCACAACATCATCCTTGACCTGGAAGAAGTTAAATACACCGATTCATCAGGTTTAAGTGCACTGCTCGTAGGCAACCGAATTTTACAAGAGGACGGCGGCATCTTTATTCTGATCAAATTGTCTGACCACGCCAATAAACTGGTCAAAATATCTCAACTCGACAGCGTGCTCACCATTCTCAATACACTGGAAGAAGCCGTTGATGCCGTCTTCCTTAACGAGATCGAAAACGGCCTTCGCAGCGAAGAATAAATCTGTACCTGTATGGAATTTGTCCTGACCATCCTCGGTTCAGGAGGCGCATTACCGGGTATTGACACCAATCCCACAGCGCAGTGCCTCCGCTATGGCACCCACCATTATTTAATTGATGCATCGGAAGGCATTCAAACCAGGCTAACTAAAAATGGCATAGCCCATCATAAAATTGAACGCATCTTTATCAGCCATTTACACGGCGACCACTACCTGGGTCTGATGGGATTGCTGTTCACGATGCACCTGCACCGAAGAAAAACCGAACTGCACTTACACGCACACCGCGGACTCGCTGAAATCATCACACTCCATCTTAAACACGCAGGTTCAGCACTTTGTTACCCCCTAATTTTTCATCCATTACCAGAAGATCTGGGAACGGTCATTTTTGAGAACAAACACCTTTTGGTGGAAATCCTACCCATGCAACACAGGATTCCATGCGTTGGATTCCTGTTTACAGAGAAGCAAGGACCGCTAAAATTGATCAAGGACAGACTACCCAAAGATATTTCGATAGAGCATATTGGCATGCTTAAAGCAGGACAGGATGTGTTGAATGCAGACGGGACCACGAAATATGCAGTGGAGGATCTTACCCATTCACCAGACCCACTTCGATCGTATGCCTTTTGTAGCGATACTGCATTTGATCCAACGCTGGCCTCAAAAATTTCAAACGGTTCGCTACTGTATCATGAAGCAACTTTTGCTGATGAGGATATTGAAAAGGCAAAGGAAACCTGGCACTCAACCACCTCCCAGGCAGCGCAAATGGCTAAGTTGTCAGGCACCAAACAACTGCTTATCGGTCATCTTTCCTCACGTTACAAAGACCCGGAGTCCCTTCTGCGGGAAGCGCAGCAAATTTTCCCCAACACCAGACTGGCCGAAGAGAATAAGGTCTATACGGTGGGCGATTGAACACTAATGATGTGCAGCATACATCAGTATGCCCGCAGCCACAGCAGCATTAAGAGATTCCGTCTGACCTTTACCAGGAATGGTTACTCTCGTTTTAATCAAGCGCTCAACTTCAGCGGATATTCCGGTTGACTCATTGCCTACCACCACAATTGGATTCTTTCCAAAATTCACCTCATCGAGATTCTTGCCATTCAAAAAGGCACCAAAAATATTTAGCTCCTGAGATGCCAGTGCCAGGGCCAAATCAGTGTAGAAGATATTAACCCTGCAAAAACTCCCCATGGTAGCAGCGATCACTTTCGGATTGTAAAAGTCAACAGTCGAATGGGAGGCAATGATATTTTGGAATCCAAACCAATCCGCTGTACGAATGATGGTGCCTAAATTCCCTGGATCCCTAATGTCGTCGAGCACCAGTACTGGTGATTTTCCTAAAACCACCGGTCCAGGCTCCTTCATACGCGCAACGGCAAGAACAGAATCGTTGGATTGAAAAGAGCCTATGGTTGCCAGATCCTTTTCAGAAACCAATTCGATCTCAGTCCTGGTCTGAAGGTCAGGGAGCACCGTTCCTTTGGCCGCAAGGACGTGCATCACATTAAAATCTGACCGCAGCAGCTCCTCTACACTCTTTCTTCCCTGAACCAGGAAGCATTGCTCTGATTGGCGGTATTTCTTTAATTGCAGCGATTTGATCCACTTGAACTTTGCCCGGCCTATCATAAAAAGAATTTACTGCAGGCAAATTAAGAAATTCTGCAGCCTGGCTGGGATAATGATCCTGATTTCCTGCGGCAGCACGCGCTATTTGGGCGAGGGTGAACGGATGCTCTCCAAACAATCGGTGATAGCCCCGGAGCCTCTTTCAACGGAGGAGCTTAAAAATCTTACCACCAAAAAACCAAATCGAAAGCTGCTGGGTTTTATGGGCAGCCACCTTGTGTGGATGTACTATACCGGTCAGAAATATTACAACAAGGAAAAACACCTCCGTAAAAAGGAAAAAATTGAAGCGCGTTTTGACAGGCTGCTGCAAGACACCACCCGACGAAGGTCAGAGGCTAATGTACAGTTTAGGAAATCCAGAAAGGTCGATCAGCAAAACCTCAGGATCGAAAATGGAAACAACTTCATGCGATGGGGAGAACCATTGGCACTATTTGATTACACGGACATGAAACAGAGTGCGGCGAGAATGACCGACTATCTTTTTAGCCACGGATACTTTCAGGGTAGCGTGAATCCGGAGGTAAGGGGTACTGATAAAAAGGCTGAGGTGACTTACCGTATTATGCCAGGTCCCTCCTATCAAATTGATTCAATTTTTATCAGCTGTCCCTCCGAAGACGCATTGAAAATAATTTCCCATAAAATCAATGAGGATGGATTGCAAAGAGGTTCCAGGTTTAGTCAGGACCGCTTGAATAAAACCAGGGAAAACATAGAGGTCTGGCTTCGAAATCAAGGTTATTACAACTTTAGCCGTCAGATGGTCTATTTTGATGCAGACACTTCCTTCCGGAGAAAAAATAAAATTCTACTGGGCATCATTATCGATGCCCCAGATCAAGCCCTTAAGCAGTATCGACTGGATACCATCAAAATGATTCCAGATGTTGGAATGGAAAAGTTTTATCCAGGAGACCGTGACGATTATTACTACCGGAGGGTAAAATTCCAATACTTCAATCGAAAGTATCATAAGAAGGTACTCACCCAAAGGATTTTCATGCAACAGGATAGCTTATACAGCCGCGACAACACCTTCACCACACAGCGGCAGTTGGCTAATCTCGATATGTTCAAGTTTGTGAACATCAACTATGATACGTCCGATGGACAGTTCATTGCTAACATTTTTGCCAGTCCGCTGGAGCGCTACTCATGGTCTAATGAAACAGGGGTATCGGTTACACAGGGATTTCCAGGTCCGTACTACAGCATGAATTTCAAACGAAGAAATCTTTTTCGGGCATTGGACATTCTTGAATTCAATGGAAGATTTGGTTTTGAAGGCGTTGCATCGGCAACCCAGCAGAATGATTTTTACCAGAGCACAGAAGCCAACATCAACGGCACGATTACCCTACCCCAGTTGCTGATTCCAATCTCTGGTGCAACAGCGCTCCGGCTGGCAAGGTTCAATCCAAGAACCAAACTACTCGCCGGATACACTTATACCTCAAGACCGGAATATACCCGCTCCATTATCACAGCCTCCAGCACCCTGAACTGGGATAAACCCAATGGATTGCAATTCGCACTCACCGGCACCAACCTGAACATTATCCGATCAGACACATCAGCCCTTTTTGGTGAGCGCTTGCGAGAGCTCGAAGCAGAAGGCAACCGGTTAATCAATGCATTCAAACCTGCCTTTGTCAGCAACATGTCCTTGTCGGTCACCTGGAATCCAAAAGATTATGGAAATACGGAAGCCAGCTCCTATTTCCTTAGAGCAACCCTGGAGAGCGGCGGAACTTCCCTCAACATCATCTCCCCTTCCATTATTTCCAATTTGGGATTACAGCCCTATCAGTACATACGATTGAATGTTGATGCACGCAGGACCTCCGTAATTAACAAACATACTCTGGCGGCTTTTCGGGTGAACAGTGGCTTTGGTTATGCCTACAGCGAAAACAAAGTCCTTCCCTATGAAAAAAACTTTTTTATTGGAGGAAGCAACAGCATACGTGCCTGGCGCCCTCGAAGATTAGGGCCAGGAGCATTACCACCATCGTTGAGCGCTAATCCGGAAACGAACGGATTATTCGATTATCGCTTTGAGAAACCTGGCGATCTGCTGCTCGAAGCAAGTGCTGAACTGAGACAAAAACTTTTTGGGTTTGTAAACTATGCTGTCTTTGTAGACGCGGGCAACGTGTGGAGCCTTCAGAGCAATACTGATCCGCGGGCAAAATTCAGTTTCAACCGGTTCCTAAGTGAGTTTGGCGTAGGGACCGGTGTAGGCTTACGATTCGATTTCACCTTCCTCATCATGCGACTGGATATGGGGGTAAAGGTTTTTGATCCCGCGCGACCCAAAGGCGATCGGTTTGTTTTAGACAACGTCCGGGTGGTGCGGCCATTTGGTACCAATAGAGAACCGGTAATCTTCAATATTGGTATCGGCTATCCGTTCTGATCGCCGCTTGTACCGCAACCCTCAGGGCATTCCCAAAATATTCCTATCATTGGAAAAATTAACGACATGAGATATTCAGTATTTGTATTAATCCTACATACTTCCATTCAACTTTTCAGCCAGGCATCCTATTATTATCCGGAAGCCGGAAACCTCGACCCTAAAATTCCTACACCCGAACAATTTTTGGGTTACCCAATTGGCCAGCAACATACGCGGCACGATAAAGTCATTGAGTACTTCAGAACACTGGACCGACTCTCCGATCGCATGACCATCAAAGACCTTGGTTTCACCTTTGAAAACAGACTTCAGATTACTGCTTTTATTACCAGTCCATCCAATCACGCTCAGTTGGAAGACATTCGACAAAAACACCTGACCAGAAACACCAGCGACGAGCATCGTAGGACCCCATTAATCATTCAGCTTGGATACAACGTACACGGCAATGAACCCTCCAGCACTGAAGCCGCCCTGTTGACTGCTTATTACCTGGTAGCCAGCAATGATCCTGAAACCAGTGAATGGATGGAGAAAATGGTTATCATGGTCGACCCCGTTTACAATCCCGATGGTCGGGACCGCCACACCCATTGGGCAAACATGCACAAAGGAACCCCTGCCGTTGCCGATCCGCTGGATCGGGAGCACAATGAAGTATGGCCTGGAGGAAGAACAAACCACTATTGGTTTGATCTAAACAGAGATTGGTATCTGGCCGTGAATCCTGAAAGCAAAAACCGACTTAAACTTTTCCATGATTGGAGGCCATACGTGATGACCGATCACCATGAAATGGGAACCAATTCGACATTTTATTTCGATCCCGGTAAATACAGCAGCAACAATCCGATTGTACCCGCCAAGCTCTACGATGAGATCTATCCGAAGTTCGGAAGTTATTTCGCCACAGCCATGAACAAACTTGGGAGCCAATATTTCACCAAAGAATCATTTGATAAACTCTATCCGGGCTACGGCTCAAGCTATGTAAACTTTTTCGGGGGAGCAGGGTTCCTTTTCGAACAAGCAAGCTCCAGAGGACATGTACAAAATACTCCTGCCGGACCAATTACGTTCGGGTTCACCATCAGGAATCAGTTTGTTGCCGGACTCACCACCATCCGCGCCTCATTGGCAGAAAGAGAAAACCTGATCGACCTCAGATTGGCTTTTTACAAGTCAACGGCTGCACAGGCGAAAGCCAATCCGGTTAAAGCCTATGTTTTTGGCGATAAGTCCGATCAGAACAGGACGCATGCACTACTTAATTTGTTGCTAACACATAAGATCGACGTATATGAAACTGCACAGGAAGTTGCGCAGGATGGAAAAAAATTTGAAAAAGGATTTTCTTATGTAGTTCCGGTTGAACAGGAGAACTACCTCATGGTGAGGTCGGCTTTTGAAAAGGACATAACCTACACGGATAGCATATTTTATGATGCCTCCACCTGGTCTTTGGTTCATGCTTTCAATATGCCGCATGCTGCCTTAAAAACACCAGTGAACAAAGGCAATAAGATCACCGAGCCTCGAATAAAAAAGATCAATGGCTTTGAAAAGAGCTCATATGCCTACCTCATGGAGCTTACCGATTACCAGGCCCACCGCGCACTCTTCCAAATGCAGCGCGCAGGAATTACTGTTAAGGCATCGTTCAGAAGTTTCAGCACAAACATCCAGGGAAAAGAGAAAAAATTTGGTCACGGTACACTTATCATTCCTGTTGTTGGACAAACCCTATCCCCTGAAAATTTGCATCAATCGCTGTCCACCATTGCATCAGATTGCCGTATGGAAATTATTCCGGTTGAAACCGGCTACAGCCTTTCCGGCATTGATCTGGGCTCCAACTTTTCTGTCACCGTTCGTCCACCCAGAGCCCTCATGCTGATGGGCAATGGTGTCATGGGAAATGAAGCAGGCGAAGTCTGGCATTTGATGGACCAGCGTATTGGCATGCCAATAACTAAACTGGACATCAACAACCTGAACCGTGTAAACTGGAGCGACTATAATGTTCTGATTATGGTTAACGGCAGCTATAACCTCGACAAACAAACCACTGACCGCGTTCGTGCCTGGGTACAAACAGGCGGAACACTTATCACCATTAAGGGAGCAACCGAATGGGCCATCAGGCAAGGAATCGCCAAACAAAAACTGGTTCCACAGGATTCCTCAAAAGGAAAACCACGAATCAATTTCGAGGATGCTGCCAATGCCGAAGGTTCACGATCTATCGGTGGATCAATTTTTCAAGTCGACCTGGACCTGACCAGCCCGATTGGTTTTGGTTTTACCGACAGAAAAATATCGGTTTACCGTAATGGCCTTACGGCATTACAACCCTCAAAGAGCCCGTATACCACCGTCGCGCAGTACACCGCCAAGCCACTCATTGGTGGATATCTGCACAAATCACAATCAGGTCGTTTGGCTAATTCTGCTGCAGTATTGTTTAGTCCGGAAGGACAAGGAAGGGTTTTGTTGTTTGCAGACAACCCTAACTTCAGAGGGATTTGGTACGGAACCAATAAACTTTTCCTGAACGCCTTATTCTTCGGACCACTCACGAGCCTTCCTGGTAACAACTGGGGCGAAGGAAATTAAAGGATCAGCGGTTCCTCTGATTCCAATCATATCCGTCGGCATGATGTCGGTGTAATTTTATTCCTCCATTAAACAAAAAGGAAAAAATTATGTCACTCATCAGACGATCTGACTGGCCTCTGCTGGCCAGTCCAAGCTGGATTACGGATTTCTTTGACGCCGAGCGCTTTTTTGATTCCGATTGGCTGCGCAGAACACAGATGCTGCCTGCAGTAAACGTCAACGAAAAAGAAAAGGAGTTTGAGATTGAGATGGCTGCACCCGGCATGAAAAAATCAGACTTCAAAATCAGCCATGAAAACCATACGTTAACCATCTCTTCTGAAAAAGAAGAAAAGCGCGAGGAAAAAGATAAGGATTACATGCGAAGGGAATTTAATTACACCTCCTTCACCCGAAGCTTTAACCTTCCTGAAAATGCAATGGAGGATAAAATCGCAGCACATTACGAGGATGGTATTTTGAAGGTTTCCATTCCAAAAAAGGTTCCTTCCAAGGAAACGATATCCAAACCGATAGAAGTTAGGTAAGATATTTTCGCCCCGTAAGGCGAAGATGAAAAGTCCTGCCAAATCCGTCAACTGATCTGTGGGGCCGGCAAGGGGATTTAGGGTCTTTTCCGGACAGTCCGGCATTTTGCCGGACTGTTTACTTTTTTCTTTCCACCGATGTTAAAAAGCCGCTTGACCCAATGGGAGGTTTTCTGTAATTCTGCAGGAAATCACCATTATGAAAAAGTTGCTTTTAATCGTCATATCATTTTTCTGTCTGTACCCTGATATCACTCAGGCTCAGAAAAAATCAACAACCACCGACAACAAGCCCGCTACACCAAAAGATGAAATTTCTCTTGGAGCACTGAGGTTCCGGAACATTGGTCCGGCATTAACCTCTGGTCGTATCGCCGACTTTGCGGTTAACCCAAATAATCCATTCGAATATTATGTGGCCACCGCATCGGGCGGTGTTTGGAAAACCGTTAATGGCGGCACAACCTACGAACCACTCTTCGATGCTCAAGGGTCCTACTCCATTGGTTGTGTAACCCTCGACCCAAACAATTCAAATGTCGTTTGGGTAGGAAGTGGCGAAAACAACAATCAACGCAGCGTTTCGTATGGTGACGGTGTGTACAAATCCGAGGATGGAGGAAACACATGGAAAAATGTTGGTCTGAAAAACTCGGAACACATCGGGAAAATAATTGTTCACCCCAAAAACAGTGATGTGGTTTATGTGGCTGCCATTGGTCCGCTTTGGAGCGCCGGCGGCGACCGGGGGGTGTATAAAACATCTGACGGTGGAAAAACCTGGATCCAGGTATTAAAACTTGATGAGCATACAGGCGTCAACGACCTGATCATGGATCCAAGAAATCCCGATGTGTTGTATGCAGCTGCATTTCAGCGCAGGCGGCATGATTATGCTTATATCAGCGGTGGCCCCGGATCCGGTATTTACAAGACCACCAATGGAGGTCAATCCTGGGAAAAGGCCAACCAAGGCTTACCATCCGGTGATAAAGGTCGGATTGGTCTGGACATCTCTCCTGCCGATCCGGAATACATTTATGCCATCGTAGAGGCCAGTGCAAAAGATGCAGGTTTCTATCGCACCACCAACCGCGCAGCCAGTTGGCAAAAAATGAGCAGCCACCAGACCGGTGGAAACTACTACAACGAGGTAATAGCCGATCCGGTAAACCGTGACCGTGTATACACCATGGGGTACGCCATTAGTGTAAGCGACGACGGCGGAAAAAATTTCAGACCGATCGGTGAGAAATCCAAGCATGTCGATAATCATGCCTTGTGGGTGAATCCAAAAAATCCGAACCACATGATCAATGGATGCGATGGTGGCATCTATGAATCGAAGGATGGTGCGAAGACGTGGGATTATAAATCCAATCTCCCCGTAACTCAGTTTTATAAAGTTGAAGTGGATAATGCAGAGCCATTCTATTTTGTTTATGGGGGAACGCAGGACAATTTTAGTCTTGGTGGACCGTCTAGGACCAGAAATGAAAACGGCATTGTTAATTCCGATTGGTTTGTCACCAATGGTGGCGATGGATTTGAAAGCGCCATCGACCCTCAGAATCCCAATATTGTATACGCCCAAAGTCAGTATGGAGGCCTGGTGCGCTTTGATAAGATCACGGGCGAATCGGTAGGCATCCAGCCCAAGCCAAGAAAAGGTGAAGCAGAGTACCGATGGAACTGGGATGCGCCACTGTTTACCTCATTCCACAAGAAAGGCCGAATCTGGTTTGCAGCAAATAAGGTTTTCAGAAGTGATGACTATGGCAGCACCTGGACCGTAATTTCAGAGGATGTCACCAGAAATCTGGACAGAAACAAGCTACCGGTGATGGGCAGGATTTGGGGCATTGATGCGGTTGGAAAAAACGATGGAACAGCACAGTTCGGTACCGTGAGTGCACTATCAGAATCACCGCTGGATGAAAATCTGATTGCTGTAGGTACCGACGACGGACTGATTCAGGTGACTTCCGATGGTGGAGCAACCTGGAAAAAATCAGAACAATTCCCGGGAATACCCGATATGACCTATGTATATCACCTTCAGTTTTCCCAGCACGATAAAAATGTTCTGTACGCAACCTTCAACAATCACAAACGCGGCGATTTCCGTCCAATGGTATTAAAGAGCAGCGATGCCGGCGTTACCTGGAATACCATTACGTCGAATCTTCCAGAGCGAGGATCTACCTTTTGCATGGCTGAGGATTTCAAGGATAAGGATCTACTGTTCGCAGGCACAGAGTTTGGAATATTTTTTACCAACGATGGAGGAAAAAACTGGCGTCAGTTAAAATCAGGTTTACCAGTAATTGCTGTTCGCGACATTGCTATCCAAAAACGTGAACAGGATTTAGTGCTGGCAACCTTTGGAAGAGGATTTTATGTGCTGGATGATTATTCCCCACTACGACTTTTGAAGAAAGTTGAAGGTTCAGAAGCAATGTTATTTCCGGTGAAGGAAACCTGGCTTTACCTTGAAAATTCTCCTTTGGGCATCCGCGGTAAGGGTTTCATGGGTGAATCCTATTATCAGGCAGAGAATCCTAAAGTGGGCGCTGTAATAACGCTGTACAGCAAAGAGGAGTTCAAATCAAAAAAGGATCTTCGCACAGAGGCTGAAGCAAAGCTTGCAAAAGAAGGAAAGGATGTTTTGTACCCAACCGAAGAAATTTTAAAAGCTGAACAACAAGAGGAATCTTCTTACTACCTGTTGACCATCAAAAATGATAAGGGAGAGACCGTTCGTAAACTCAAAGCAGACATCAAAAAAGGTTTGCAACGAATTGTCTGGGATTTGCGCACACCGACAAGCAGTGCCGTAAATCTTAATCCAACAGTCAACGATAATGTATTCATGAGCAATGATGTTGGGCACCTCGTTTCACCCGGAAACTATAGTGTTTCGTTGTCGAAATACATAGGAGGTGAATTCAAAGAAATGGGCACAGCTGAAAAATTTGTTTTGAAAGCGCTGCCCGGAAACAGCCTGCCGGCACTGGATCCACCTGCTGTGGCTGCCTGGAAAGCAGGCGTTGCCGAACTTCGCCGGGTGGCCCAAAGCGCATCGGCAGCACTCAGCGACGCACAGACCAAACTGAAATATTTCAAGGCTGCCGTCAACAGCATTCAGGAGAACGGAAACTCCATTTTAAATGATATCCAGAAACTGGACAGAAAAATAAATGAAGTAAGCGAGCAGTTTTACGGGGACAACGTGAAGGGCAGACTTGAAATTCAAGAAACACCTTCCATTTATGGTCGACTGAACAGCGCTGTTTACGATGGCTATGGAAGCACTGGCGAGCCCACAGCCACCATGAAGGAACAATTCAAACTAGCGTCAGAAGATTTCGATAAATGGTACGCCCAACTTAAAACACTGATTTCCAGCGATCTTAGAGCCATTGAACAAAAACTTGATGCTGCAGGTGCACCCCATACACCGGGCAGGATGCCTGATCGTAAAAAGTAAAACGTAGTAAAAATCAGACCCGGTTCGAGCCGGGTCTTTTTTTTGGTACAGCCTTAAGAACAGGCCCAGTTACTCGGGAATCTTCTTAAATTTCTGATTCTAAAAAATTGACTGCTTTGTTGTACACCCGATTCCATAACACCCTCGTTTTTTTGGTGCTTGCCGCTGCTGGGTTTTCCTGCACCAACCGCAATGCATTACCAGAAACTGTTGACTACAATTACCACATCAGACCAATTCTTTCAGACCGGTGCTTCAAATGTCACGGACCCGATTCACGTCAGAGGAAAGCAGGACTTAGGCTGGATACAGAGGAAGGTGCCTATGCTGCTTTGAAAAATACCAAAGGTGCAAAAGCCCTGGTGCCAGGCGACCTAGAACATTCCATGGTTTATCAGCGAATAATTTCTTCAGACACTTCTGAAGTGATGCCTCCTCCGGAATCCAACCTCTCCCTGAATGAATTGGAAATTAATCTCATCAGGAAATGGATCGAACAAGGAGCCAAGTATGAACCTCATTGGGCATTTATTCCACCTAAAACGCAAAAAATTCCTGATTCCGGAGATGACTGGGCAACCAATGAGGTTGATCGATTCGTAGCCGAAAAAATGGAATCTGTGGGTTTGGAGCCCAATGATCAAGCAGAGCCTGCACATCTTTTAAAAAGACTTTCCTTCGATCTCACAGGACTTCCACCTACGATCGAAATGCAAGAGGCCTTCGAAAATAATTTCAGTGAGGAGACTTACGAAAAAACTGTTGATGAGCTTTTGTCGAGCAAGCATTACGGAGAAAAAATGGCAGCCTACTGGCTGGATGTGGCAAGGTATGCCGACACCCATGGCTATCAGGACGATGGCATTAGAACTATGTGGCCCTGGAGAGACTGGGTAATTCATGCCTTCAACAGCAATTATCCTTATGACAAATTTTTAACCTGGCAGCTGGCGGGTGATTTAATGCCTGAACCGAATAAAGAGTCAATACTGGCAACCGGTTTTAACCGCAATCATAAAATCACACAGGAAGGCGGCGTTATCGATGAAGAGTACCGCATTGAATACGTCACCGATCGCACCAATACCTTCAGCAAAGCTTTTCTGGCATTGACATTTGAATGTGCCAAATGCCATGATCACAAATACGATCCCATCCTTCAGCAAGATTATTTCAAAACCTTTGCCTTCTTTAACCAGGTTCCTGAAAAAGGAATTCAGGGCGATATTTATTCAGGTTTTCCGGCGGACCCACCAAGAATGACCATAACGTCGGAAGATGTGCAATCCATTCTCACCTTCATCAATAAAAAAGATAGCCTTCCCGTAAAGGTGATGGTTATGAAAGATACCTCCTACCGAAAAACCTATGTTTTAAAACGCGGTGAGTACGATAAACCTGAAAAAGAAGTATCGTTCGGTCTGCCATCAGCCATACTACCCTTCGATACCACCCGCTTCGCGCAAAACCGTCTGGGACTTACCCAATGGCTCCTGGATAAAAAACATCCGCTTACCTCAAGGGTGTTCGTCAACCGAATGTGGCAGGAAATTTTCGGAAGAGGACTCGTTAAAACGTCCGGTGATTTCGGCATGCAGGGAGAGCTCCCGTCCCACCCTGAACTACTCGATTGGATGGCCATTGACTTCATGGAAAACAATTGGAACATAAAAAGACTGATCAAACAGATGGTGATGTCTTCCACCTATCGGCTCTCAGCTAAAGTATCTCAAAAACAACTAAACGAAGACCCCGAAAACATCTACTTATCCCGCTCTTCCCGCCTGAGGCTTCCGGCCGAATCGGTGAGGGATCACGTTTTGGCCAGCAGCGGATTGCTGGTCCCTGAGGTTGGCGGCCCCAGTGTTAAACCCTATCAACCCAAGGGAATATGGGAAGCATCTACCTCCGGCAGAGGTCTTACCAAATACATCCAGGATCATGGCAATGATTTGTACCGTCGAACCATGTATACCTTCATCAAGCGCACGGTGCCGCCGCCATCGATGTTGGTATTCGATGCAAGCAACAGAGACCTCTGTGAGGTTAAACGGTTAAAAACGAACACCCCATTACAAGCATTGGTGCTGATGAACGACCCACAAGTTTTGGAAGCATCCCGTGTACTCGCCGAGAAACTTTCAGCAGAGAAAGGTAGCCCTGAAGAAAGAATTAATAAAGCATTCAGATTGATTGTCTGCCGAAAAGCAACAGAAGATGAAATGCAAACCCTTGCCGATTACTTTAGAAAATCGGCTCAGATGGCAGAAAAAGATCCAGAAAAGGCATCTGCTTTAGCCTCAGCGGGTGAATTTCCAAGAAACACTCAAGCAAATACAAAAGAAGTCTTTGCCTTGATGAAGGTAATTATGACGTTGTACAATTTGGATGAAACCATAGTTCGGACCTGATTAAAATTCCATGAACGAGTTTTTAAAACATCAATTCAACATTACCAGAAGACATTTCTTCGGTAAAATTGGCGCTGGTATCGGTGGAGCTGCATTGGGCTCACTACTGATCCCTGATTTATTCTCAGGATCAGATTCAGGACTTCCCCTACCTGGCATCCCACATTTTGCACCAAAAGCAAAAAGAATCATTTACCTATTTCAGAATGGTGCACCATCGCAACTGGAAAGCTTTGATTACAAGCCCATGTTGGTGCAACGTGCAGGTGAAGACCTGCCAGCATCAATCCGGATGGGACAAAGACTAACAGGCATGACCTCAGGTCAGACCAAGTTCCCCATGGTGGGCTCATGGTTTAAATTCAACCAGCATGGGAAAAGCGGAGCTTGGATCAGTGAGATCTTCCCGCACATCGCAAGCATTGCCGACGACATCTGCATAATAAAAACCATGCACACGGAGGCGATCAACCATGATCCAGCCCTCACATTTATGCAAACCGGAGCACAGCAAGGGAACAGACCAAGTATGGGTGCGTGGCTGAGTTATGGCTTGGGAAGCGAGAATAAAAATCTACCGGCTTTCTGTGTTCTCCTTTCCCGTGGCAAAGGAAACGGACAAGGGGTTTATGATAAGCTTTGGACCAATGGATTCCTGGATAGCGTACACCAGGGTGTTAAATTCAGTGCAAGCGAAGAGCCTGTACTCTACCTCAATGATCCACAAGGAATGGATCAGACACAGCGTAGAGAAATGCTTGATAAAGTTGCGGAACTGAATAGTAAGAGCTTCGAAGACTTTGGTGATCCTGAAATCAAAACCAGGATAGAACAATATGAGTTGGCGTATCGGATGCAGACAAGTGTTCCGGAGCTAACAGATTTATCCAAGGAACCAGACCACATCATTAAAATGTATGGTCCGGAGTGTTTGGTGCCCGGCACCTTTGCTGCCAATGCACTATTGGCAAGAAAATTATCCGAGTCAGGCGTTCGGTTTGTCCAACTGTACCATCAGGGTTGGGACCAGCACGGAAATCTGACCGGTGAAATGCCCATACAAGCTATGGATGTAGACAGAGCTTCTGCGGCGTTGGTGAAGGATTTGAAACAACGTGGACTTCTGGATGAAACGCTGGTGATTTGGGGTGGTGAATTTGGAAGGACCAATTATTGTCAGGGCAACTTTACCAAAGAAAATTACGGACGCGACCACCATCCGAGGTGTTACAGCATTTGGATGGCCGGTGGTGGAGTCAAACCCGGAATTGTTCATGGTGAAACCGATGAATTCGGTTACAACATTGTGGAAAACCCGGTCCACATCAACGACTTCCATGCAACGATTTTACACCTGATGGGCCTTGACCATGAGAAGCTGACCTACAAACACCTTGGCAGAAGGTACAGACTTACCGATGTTGCCGGCAAAGTTGTGAAACCGATCCTCGCCTGACCTGAATTCATGAAGCGTTTTAAGTTGGCTGCGGCCTGGTTTATTGTTTTTCTCAATGCAGCACTCCTCACACAAGTGCTCTTTCATGAACAATTGAGCTTTCCTCTTGTTCTCCAAATGGTAGGCAGGTTGCACCCAGCACTGCTTCACCTGCCCATTGGATTGATGCTATTGGTCTGTGGATTACTAATTTTTTCGACCGATACTTTTCGCAGCGCATCTAAGCCCATGATGGAGTTGCTGCTTCCTTTGACAGCACTACTCACGGTCTTGTCTGCATTAAGTGGTTTAGCCCTTTCAACCGAGGAAGGCTATGCGGGTGATGTTCTTTTTCGCCATATGAATCTTGGCACAGCCCTAAGCATTTTGGCCGCGCTATTATATTTTGCTTACGACTACGGAAAATTTAAAATCCAGGTAATCAAGGGAGTTTCAGCATTGGCTTTTGTGGTGGTTGTTTTCACTGGACATTACGGCGCTGTTATAACCCATGGGGAGGATTTTATTACCGGCGTATTGAAAACTCCCGGTGACAATTCAGGCGCTGAAAACATCACTGACTCAACAACCCTGTTCACAGCGGCAGTCATGCCCGTATTGGATAAAAAGTGCAACAGTTGTCACAATCCTTCCAAGAAAAAGGGTGGGTTGGATATGACCTCAGCAGAAAAATTACTCGAAGGTGGCGAGGACGGAGCAGTTTGGGTACCTGGTAAACCAGAAGAAAGCCTAATGCTCCAACGAATCCATCTGCCGGCAGACAACGATGACCACATGCCGCCGACAGGGAAGGCACAATTGACAAAAGAAGAAATTGCGGTTTTAAGGTTGTTTATTTCTACCGGCGCAGATGTAAGCAAAACCCTTGCCTCTGTTGAGGAGGGCGATTCACTAAGGTGGTATGCCACACGAACCGCTTCAACATCCCAACCAACTGCGAGGTTTTCCAATCTTGACTTTGCAGATTCAAAAACCATCAAGGATTTGAATACGCCTTCCAGAAGTGTTGCACAATTGTCCCTTGACGAGCCAGCGCTCCTGGCCTCCTTTTTTCTGGCTGCACGATTCAATGAAAATTCGGTTAAAGAACTCAGTTCAGTTGCAGAACAAATGGTCGAGATTAATCTGAGCGGAATGCCAGTGACGATCGAGACGTTAAAACAACTCAGCAATTTTCCGAACCTCAACAAAATCAATCTCAATAAGACGCCACTCACCGACGACATGCTTATCGAGTGTTTAAAAAACACCCCCGCTTTGGAAGTGATTTCCGTTGCCTCAACAAAAGTCACCTTGAAAGGTCTCAGGGTGCTCACCAAAAGAAATGGAATCAAAAGTGTTTACTGCTGGGATACTCAGGTGAAACCAGAAGAGTTTTCTTCACTTAGAAAGGATTTTCCTTCCATTGAATGGAATGAAGGATTCAGACCGGATGAAAAAGAGATATTGAGGCTTACACCTCCAATCCTGGTTAATGAAAATCGAATTCTATCCCCGAATGAAACCATTAAACTCAAACACAACCTGCCAGGGGTTACCATACGATACCTGGTCAACGCCGACGTACTTCCCGATTCGGTTAATGGTGATGTTTATGCGGGGCCTTTGCGGGTTACAGGACCGACCACGATTCGTGCAAGAGCCGTAAAATCAGGTTGGAAGTCCAGCACGTTAATGGAAGCCTCATTTTTTACTTCCGGAGTCAAGCCAGCTTCTGCTAAACTGTTAACTCCACCCAACAAGGATTACCGGGCCAAAGGATCTGAAACACTCATCGATGCCACTGCCGGCGATCAGGAGAACTTCAGGGATGGACAATGGCTTGGGTATAAAGAGAATGTTCTCTCTGCTGAATTTGATTTTGGTGAACCAAAGTCACTGGGAACGGTGGCCGTGAGTTATCTAAAAAATATTGGATCGTACATCATGCCACCCCTTTCCATTGAGATCTGGGGTGGAAATTTACCAGGACAATACCAAAAGGTTGGATCACTTAAGCCGGTTCAACCGCTCAAATATGATCCGAATCTGACAGAGGCCGCACGCATACCGGTGAATGCAGCGTATAAATATTGGAAGGTAGTGGTTGCTCCGGTCTCCAAACTACCCTTATGGCATGGTGGAAAAGGGGAAAAAGGCTGGGTGATGATTGATGAGATTTTCTTTTACGAAAAAAGCGCTGAGCCAATTTTATAGCCAAATTTTTTATGGTCCGTATTGAATTAAAACGAAAGGATGATGCCTACCTGATGGAGGCCCGAAATGAGACCGGCAACACCATATTAATGGATGCTGGTAAGGATCTGGGTGGACAGGGTGCCGGTATGCGACCGATGCAGGTTCTGCTCGCTTCTATGGGTGGCTGCAGCGTAATTGATGTGGTCTCTATCCTTAAAAAGAAACGTCAGGCTGCCGACGATGTTCAGATAACCATCGAAGGTGAACGGGAACCCGGCGTAGAGCCATCGCTGTATCGCAAAATTCATATTCACTTCAAGCTGTTCGGAAAAATTGAACCATCTGCTGCCGAACAAGCCATCAAACTTTCCATGGAAAAATATTGTTCGGTGGCCAAGACCCTTGAGCAATCGGCCGTGATTACCCATAGCTTTGAAATTATTTAACCGCCTGAACAGAAATAACGAGTCATGAAAAAGGAACTCCACCCGCAAACCAGGGCTATTAGGAATCAGCTAACCAGAACACCTGAACGGGAACACTCCTCTCCTCTTTTCCTAACCTCAAGCTTTGTCTTCGACAACGCCGAGCAAGCCAGAGCCATGTTTGCCGATGAGATCCCAGGCAACATTTACAGTCGATACTCGAATCCCAATTCGAATGAGCTTCTTGAGAAACTGAATTTTCTGGAAGGAACCGAAGATGGCATTACCACGGCGTCAGGTATGGCCGCCATGTACTGCAGCATGGCTGCCTTGTTAAAATCTGGAGATCACGTTTTGGCGTGCAGATCGGTATTTGGCTCAACGCATCAGATTCTGACGAGGCTCTTTCCGCGCTTCGGGATCACCCATAGCTATGTCGATGCAGCCAAACCGGAAACCTGGGAACAAGCCATCCTGCCCAATACCAAAATGATTTTTGTTGAGACACCCTCCAACCCCGCATTGGAAATCATTGACCTGGTATGGCTTGGAAAATTGGCAGCCAAACATAACGTCATCCTTAACGTAGACAATTGCTTTGCTACACCAATTCTGCAGAATCCTTTCAAGTTAGGCGCACACCTTGTAACCCTTTCAGCTACAAAATATATCGACGGACAAGGTCGGGTGCTGGGCGGCGTGGTCCTGGGAAATACCGAACTCATAAAAGAAGTCAGATTTTTTGCCAGACATACCGGGCCAGCTTTATCGGCTTTCAATGCATGGCTGCTTTCCAAAAGCCTTGAAACACTGCACTTGAGAATGAAGGGGCATTGCGAAAATGCATTGAAACTCGCTGAAGCACTTCAGGAGCATCCGCAAATCAGTAAAGTGATCTATCCACATTTGAAGTCACACCCACAATTTGAACTGGCCAGGCGTCAAATGACAATGGGTGGCGGTGTGTTCTCCTTCGAATTAAAGGGAGGACTCGAATCCGGTAAAAAATTCCTGAATTCACTAGAGCTAATATCCCACTCACCCAATTTAGGAGACAGCCGAACCATTGCTGTACATCCCGCCTCCACCACCCATAGTAAATTAACGGAGGAAGAACGACAGGCCGTAGGGATTACACCAGGTCTTATCCGAATTTCTGCAGGCCTCGAGTACTGTGACGATATTCTGGACGATATTCTGCAGGCCCTTACTAGCGCGCACTAAGGCGAACACCTGAGATTTTTCTTGGAATCCAAACCTGCATTTCACCTTGCCCACGGTTAGCCCAGGAGTAATAAGGAATTGCCTTCATCTTCCTGACTTCAGTGACCACGCCGTTACCATCGGCTGTAGGAACCACCACGGGTACATCGGCCGAAATGGTCTGAACTCCGCCAAGAAGACTGGCCTCAAATTGCGTTTGTAACTGAATCTGATCCGGGAGAACAAGATTCATAACCTTGCCATCATTGTCCGGATGTTCAACGCAATAAACCAATGGCCCACGCTCAAGAGCAACCCGATTAACGTCTTCCTTAATTTCAGGTTTAGCAACCACCCTGCGAACCTCCATTGGAAAATCAGCTTCAAGTACATCACCCTTTTTCCATTCGCGTTCGATCACCGCATATCCATTTTCCAGATTGTAAGCCACAGGTTGTCCGTTGACTTTTAGTGCGTACTGTGATCCGGAATAATTCAGATACGTATAACTGTTGCCCGGAACCGGATGACCCAATACCCAACCTGGAATACGAATGGCCAGAGGGAACCGCAGCTTTTTCTTTTCCGGATTGACCTTAACCAATACCTTTCCCTCCCACGGATAATTAGAGTCCAGTTCGAGCGAAAGTTTGCCCGAAGTCAGATCAATGCTGGTTGAACTGGCGACAAAAAGATTCACAAAAACAGTTTTGGAATTGGAAGCATAGATGTAGTTGCCCAGGGAAGAAACCAGTCTGGCAATGTTGGAGGGGCAGCATGCCGTTCCAAACCATTCCCTACGCTTATGACGACCATCGGAGGCAAGAGGGTTTCCATAAAAAAATAATTTCCCGTCTAATGAAAGTCCGTCGTTGGCGGCATTGTACAAACTCCTCTCCAAAATATCGATGTATCGTGTATCGCCCGTCAATTGATTCATCCGCTGATTCCAGAAAACCATTCCAACGGAAGCACATGTTTCACAGTAGGCATTTTCATTGGGTAGATCATAATCAACTGAAAATCCTTCATTACTTCCGGAGGAACCAATACCGCCGGTGATGTACATGTTGCGGTAAACCACATCTTCCCAAACAGCTTTCATCGCATCAACATATCCCTGGTCACCAGTATAACTGGCCACATCAGCAGCGCCGGTGTACAGATACATTGCCCTCACAGCATGTCCGGTGATTTCCCGTTGGTTTCGGACCGGAATTACATCCTGTGCGTAGGCAGTGTCCTTCCAGTCGGTCCAGGTATAACCAACAGCATAACGATGACCGCGCTCTTCCAATAGCCAATTCGAAAGTTCCAGGTAACGACGGTCTTTGGTGATACGAAACAATTTTACAAGTGCAAGTTCCAACTCCTCATGTCCTGTCACCCAATGACGTTTACCCGGACCAAAAATTGAATCAAAATGATTAGCGAATTTGATCGCCACGTCGAGCAGTTTACGTTTTCCGGTTGCCTCATAATAGGCAACCGCCGCTTCAATAAGGTGCCCACCGTTGTAGTCCTCATGCATGGACATATCCATCCAACGCTTATTTAGATCAGTGAGTGTGTAGTAAGTATTCAAATAGCCATCGGGCAATTGAGCTGCAGCAATTTTATCAATCCAATCATCGGCTTTTTTCTCCAACATCGGATCCGGTTTGTTCCGAAGCGAGTAAGCAATGGCTTCCAACGCTTTAAAAACATCACTGTCATCATAAAATATCCCCTCATGTTTCTCCCCCGCGTTTCTGGGAACCTTTTCAAAATTTCGGACACGTGGCGTTTTAATCTCCGTTTGCTCAATGCAAACCGGAATGGTGGTCGAGGTAACCTGATCAATTCTTGGTTTCCAAAATCGATCCCGGATGGTGACTTTAGAAAAGTTTATAGGCTCAAGTCCGGATGGCTGCTGAGCCTGTGCAACCGTGAGACAGCTTACAACAATCAGAAAGAGTTTAATCGAGAACCTCATGGCAAAAATTTAGCGTTTGAATATAGTCAAATAGACCAGGTTGGTCAATGCCAGACGTCCTGCCGAATAGCAGGAAAACGGTAACTTGCGCATTGAATGGACACCTTTGCCTCAGAGCATATTTGTAAAAGCTGTGAGAACCGATTCACGGGGCTCTATTGCAACCGTTGTGGTGAAAAGGTAATTCTACCTGCCAACCGATCCTTCAAAAGTTTACTGAGCAGTATTCTGGTGGCCATCACCTTTGCAGACAGCAAGGTTTTCCGAACGCTCAGTTATGTTTTAACCAAGCCGGGTTTTGTTTCTGCAGAAATAGCGGAAGGGAGAACAGTAAAGTACCTAAGACCGCTTTCATTGTTTTTCGTCCTCAACCTGGTTTATTTTCTTTTTCCACTGATTCAATTGTTTAATGCCTCCTGGAAAACACAACTGGGTACCACCTACGGTAAAATGGTCATGACCATGAGCAGCTTTAAAATGGTGGAAGGTGGAATTCCTACCGATGCCTTCGAGCTGCTGTACAATGAAACCACTGTCGGATACGCCAAGTTGTTGGTTATTGTTTTTGCGATTCTTGCAAGTCTTCCATTGAATGTCCTTTATAGAAAAAGTGAACGGTTTTTTACAGATCATGTTGGATTGATGGTGGAACTGGCGTGCTTCAACCTATTTGTAAATGCACTGGTCATCACCCTGATGGCGAAAATTCTCCCAATCGGAGATCTACTCAATGAGAATGTTCTGACGGTACTATTTATTCTGACCAACCTGTATTTCCTGGTGCGCTCAAGCGCCATTTTCTACCATGAATCAGGTTGGAGGCTTGGATTCAAGTCAATGGTCCAATTGGCCGTTTTGAAGGTCGCCCTGGAAGCCTACCGGCTGATTTTGTTTCTGGTAACCATCTGGTTGATGTAAAGCCTTCATTGACAAGCATTTAAATTTGTTTTGGCTTTAAACCTTATCCAACCAAAGCTGTCTAAAGCCGGTTAACGACTACCAAAAAACCACTTGGAGGATCAGTTCATTCTCGAAAAAATCAGGAACACTGAAACCATAGATTATGGTTTCAACCTGTTGCTCCGGGAATACCAGAAGAGGGTCTACTGGGTAGTCAGAAGAATGGTTATTGACCACAACGATGCCGATGATGTTACGCAGGAAGTCTTTGTTAAGATATTCAGACACATTGGAAGTTTTCAGGAAAACAGTAAGCTCTTCACCTGGATATACAGGATTGCTACCAATGAATGTTTGAGTTTTCTGAAACGAAAACGGACCAGGTTCCTGCTACCGTTGGTGGATGTAGAGCGGGAACTGGCCAACCACATCGACCATGGAAACGGAATGGATGGCAGTGAGATCGAGAAACTTCTTCAAAAGGCCCTGCTCACCTTACCGGAAAAACAACGGATGGTTTTCAATATGAAATACTTTGAGGATATGCCATATGAAGAAATCGCGGAAGTCACCGGAACAACTGTAGGTGCCCTGAAGGCCAGTCACCATCATGCCGTAAAAAAAATTGAAGAATATATTAAGTCCAATCAAACCTCAGGCTCTTAAAATCATCTAAGCATCATGGAACACAACAATCCATTCCCGAAGCGCAATATTTTTATAGTACCAGATGGCTACTTTGAAAAAATGGAGCATTCGGTAAGAGAAAGAGTACAAAAAAAGGAAACTGCAACGGTCCCTCAATTTTCCTGGACCAGACTAGCCCCTGTTGGCGTGGCGGCAGCCATAATATTGATTGGCCTTTTCATTCGTCCTACCGGTTCATCATCGGGTACACCAGAGGAACTATTGGCCGACGTAAGCGAAGAGCAACTAACCTTATACCTGTCCATGAACGAAAGTCCAGGCACAGAAAGCATTACCATATCCTCTGAAAATCTGGATGAATTTGAGGAGGAATACATATTTGTCAACGAAAGTGATTCATTTATAAATTTGAATTGATATGAAGCATTCTATGCTAAAACTCATGGTCGTACTGGTGATGTTCAGCACCAGTCAACTGTTTGGACAGGATGGTCCTCCTCCTCCACCACCTCCACCCAACGGTAAGGACCGTGCGAAAATCGAGGCGGCGCGTGCTGCCGTGATTAGCCAACGACTTGAATTAACACCAGAACAAGCCGAAAAATTCTGGCCGGTCTACAATGAGTTCAGCAAAAAGCGTGAGGACCTCCGAAGGGAATTTTTTGATGCCCGACGTAGCGCAGGAGAAGGTCAGCCCGATGATGAGCAGCAGCGAAAGCTGGTCAACCTGGGCATGGAAATCAGACAGCGTGAATTGAATCTTGAAAAGGACTATTCAGGTCGACTGATGAAAGTAATATCTGCACAGCAAATGCTTAAGCTTCACAGCGCTGAGCGAGACTTTCAGCAGATGGTTATGCATCAACTTCAACAACGTCGGAACATGCAGCAGCGTAAGGAGCATTTCAGAGATAAAAACCAACAACTCCGTCAGCGCAGAAATTAGTCTGAATTGATCCGACCATTTCTTACCCTATTGGCATGTGCCCTTCTGGTGCCCCTTATGGCACAGCAACCAGAAGCAATGTCTTCCCGTGACCTGGAAAGACTGGATTCTGTTCTCTCCCAGCCTGATTCACTGTACATTTTTAAACTGCTCGACAGCCTGATGACTTCTATGGACGCAGAAAGCGATCCGTCTTCATCTGGCGCCATGGTTTCACTCAGGACAGGCTACAACAGCAACATCACCGCTACAGGAAGGCCATTTGCCTTCGGTCAATATGGACTAACCGCTGGCGCAGGATATCTCCATCCAAAGGGATTCTATGCCGATGCTTCAACCTATTTCAGCAGACAATATTCCCCTTCATTTTTCTTAAGCACCCTTACGGCAGGTTACCTGTCCGCTCCAAAAAACGGATTTTCAATCGCAGCTGAATACAGTCGCTACTTCTATAACCTTGCCGATGGTGCTTATGTCGCCTATACCAGCAATGCCAGCGCAACAGGATTTTTCCAATACAAAAAATTTAATGCACGCCTGGAGTATGGACTTTACCTCGGACAAAAAACAGGACACAGGGTTAATCCTGGGATTTCCATGAATTTTAAGAAGAACAAAGTTGGACCACTAACAAGCCTGCAGTTCTTCCCTACCCTGAGCGTCTTATTTGGTGTTGAACAGATTACTGAAACGATCTTATATACCAGAGATCCAAGAGAAACATTGGCCAGATTGCGTCAGGGACTGCCTCTGTATTATGAGCGAACCTCACCATCGACAGGAATCATGAATTACAGTCTTTCAGCACCACTTAATCTCAATCTTAAGGACTGGAATCTTTTGCTGATGTATACATACAACATACCCAAGGCACTCCCTGGAGAAGTACTCAGCCTTACCAAGGGTGGATTTTTTTCATTTACCCTCACGCGGTACATCAACTTGCGGTAATCCATCCAAGAAGGCTTAAAACACACTCTAAAAAGAGGTTAAATCATTATCTTAAGGGGTGATTCCTGAATCTTCGGAAAACCCACAAAAAACTTTAAAGCGATCACTCGGCTTTAATGCACTGCTCGCCACCGGTGTGTGCTCCATGGTGGGCGCTTCTATCCACGTGGTTCCTTTCATGATTCAGAAAAATGTGCCTGGAATCGGAAATCAGGTGATCATTTCATTTCTGCTTGCAGCCATACCTTGTCTGTTGGCCGCACTCTCCTATGCCAGCCTCTCGACGGCCATGCCTGAGGCAGGGGGCAGCTTCAGGTATGTTTCAAAAGGGCTAAGTCCATTTGCAGGATTTATCGCGAGTTTTTCACAGTGGTTTGGCCTAAGCATCGTTATTGGCGTTGTCGCCTTTATCATACCCGACTTCGCCGCTGATTTTTTTATCAATGCGGGAGCCCCAGATGTCGCTGAGGTATTGGTAAACAGCAGCTGGAGACCATGGATTTCACTTGCAATCCTATGGACGTTCGCAGGATTAAACCTAAGCGGTGGATCCACGTACAGCAATGTACTGATTCCGATGATGTGGCTAATGATTGGATCAGGTGCGATCGTAATCGTAGCAGGAATTTTTCTGGATGCGAATGACTTTCTTGCTGCATACCAATTGAAAGAAGGCAGACTTCCACCCGAAGCCGAAGCCATTCCCTATAACCCGCTTCAGATAATTTTTGGTGCTACCGTTTTATTCTCCAGCTACATAGGTTTCGATACCATTGCTCAAGCAGGGGGCGAGGCAAAAGAGCCACACAAAAATTTGCCGAGGGCTATGGTCCTTGCGGTGGTCTGCGTTGGCTTGTTTTACATATTATTTACCGCCGCCGTGTATAAGATGGTGCCATGGCGTTTCATGGCTTATGAGGTTCAACACAAAAATATTACTGCACCTGGTCTGCTTGCCTATCTCCTACCACCCAGCTTAACACTTGCTGTTCTTGCTGGCGCTACGATAGCATTGCTCAATGATCTACCCGGAATGATTTTATCCGTATCGCGATTGCTTTTCGCCTGGGCTTCAGATGGTATTTTTCCACGCTTCCTTTCAACCATCCATTCAAAAACATTGGTACCCTCTAATTCAATAGTTGCCAGCACCATGGTTGCCAGCATCGGGGTATTGGGCAGCCACTTCGCCGGAAACTTCTTCCTTGGAATTGACATCATGGTCGTGGCGATGATGTTCAATTTCCTGATCATTACCATTACACTCTTTCGACTCGAGCATAAACCAGATCTTCTGATCCGGATTACATTTTTAAAAAATAGTCTGATTAGGAAAGTGGTGACCACAGCAGGGATGGTAAGCCTGATGATATTTTTATCAATTCAAATCGGAAAGGATCTCACCGGATCTCAAAGGGAATGGTATTTCAGAGGAACTTTAGTCTGGCTGCTCGTCATGTTGGTCGGCAGTATTATTTATTGGTTAAGAAAAAGAAATTCAAGTCAACCTTAAAAAAGGAGAATAAATTAAATGTCTTCAGAAAAAATTAAATCAAGAGTCATTACCGGACTTTGGCAAATAGCCGACATGGAACGCCATGGCACCAAGGTTAACGCAACCGATGCTGCAAGGGAATTAAAAGCCTATGCCGATGCTGGACTCAACGTGTTTGATATGGCCGATCACTATGGCTCAGCTGAGGAAATAGTCGGCGCCTTCAGAAATAATTACCCCGATACGCAGGCCACCATGATGACCAAATGGGTTCCAGAACCATCTGAACTTTCAACGCTGGGGTTGGACGGGTCAAAGAAGGAGCAATTTATTCTCGATAAAACCCGGGAGGCGGTAAAAAAAGCACTGCGCCGAATGCAGTCCAATAAAATTGATGTCATGCAATTTCATGCATGGCATTATGCGAATCCGGTCTGGTTGGATTGTTTGTTCGCGTTACAAAAACTTACTGAAGAAGGACTCATTGAAAGAATCGGCGTTACCAATTTTGATGCTGCCCACCTCAACATCGCTTTAAAAAGCGGGATTAATATTTCCTCCAACCAAGTGTGTTACTCATTGCTCGATCAGCGAGCCGCCGGTAAAATGACTGAATTATGTTTGAAGGAAAATATTCAGCTATTCGCCTTTGGTACCGTTGCTGGTGGACTTTTATCGGACAAATGGTTGAATCAACCTGAACCCGACAGTAAAGCCTTAAGCAATTGGTCACTGATGAAGTATAAACGATTTGTTGACCAGAGTGGAGGTTGGCAAAAATTTCAAAAACTTTTGACAACCCTAGCCAAACTTTCGAAGGAAACTGGAATATCGGTCGCCCATTTAGCATCCGGCTATATCCTTCAAAAACCTGCCGTTGGAGGCGTAATTGTTGGCGCTCGACTGGGCGAGTCCTCACACCTCGAACAAAACAAAAAACTTGCAGCCATTAGTCTGAGTGCAGAAACCATTAAGCAAATTGATGCTGAATTGGTTGAATTAAATTCAATACCAGGTGACTGTGGAGACGAATACAGAAAGCCACCCTACCTCACCGCCAGCGGCGATCTGAGCCATCACCTATCAACTTTACCAGCACCATTTGAGGTACGGGAGATTAATAAAGAAACCAAGGTGGTCATGACCGGTACCATTTGGGAGCCTATGGCGGGTTATAGCCGTGCCGTGATGCGCGGAAATACCATTCATGTTTCCGGGACCACAGCAACCCATGGAAGCCGACTCATCGGTGGTGATGACCCGGGAGCGCAGACTGAATTTGTTTTGGATAAAATAGAAGGTGCACTGTACAGTCTTGGTTTTGAATTAGCGTCGGTGGTAAGAACCAGAATTTTTGTGAAACACGCAGAAGATTGGGAACCCGTTGCCCTTGCACATGGTAGAAGATTTGGAAAAATTCTTCCAGCCAATACCATGGTGGAAGCCAAACTCATCGGTCCGGAATATCTGGTTGAAATTGAAGCTGAGGTTATATTAAATTGATGTCTATAAAAGTTACAGATTATGCGAAGTGCGAATTGGTTTGGAAAAAAAGGTAAGGATGGCGTTATCTATCGCTCGTGGTTTAAAAAGCAGGGCATTCCCTCATTTGAGCTGGAGAGCGGCAAACCGGTAATTGGCATATGCAATACCTGGTCTGAATACACGCCTTGCAATTCCCATTTCAGGCAGTTGGCAGAATCGGTGAAACACGGAATCTATGAGGCCGGCGGTTTGCCCGTCGAATTCCCAGTGATGTCGCTGGGCGAAACCCTTATCAAGCCGACGGCCATGCTTTATAGAAATCTTGTAAGTATGGATGTTGAAGAGTCCATAAGGGCCAATCCCATGGACGGTGTCGTTTTGTTGTGCGGATGCGATAAAACAACACCTTCATTGGTCATGGGAGCCTGCAGTGTGGACTTACCCACGATCGTGGTTTCAGGTGGTCCCATGCTCACAGGAAAATTCAGAGGTCAGAGCATCAGCACGAGCGATGTATGGAGATTCAGCGATGCCTACCGCTCAGGAAATCTTTCAAACGATCACTTAAAAGCAGCAGAGAATGGCTTGTGCAGAAGCGATGGCCACTGCGGTGTCATGGGAACAGCTTCTACGATGGCGTGTATGGTAGAGTCGTTGGGCCTTTCATTGCCTGCCAATGCAGCAGTGCCGGCAACAGATACTGCGCGTAAAGTTTTAGCACACCTAAGCGGGATGAGAATAGTGGAAATGGTGAAGGAAGATTTGAGAATGAGTAAAATTCTAACCCGAAAGGCTTTTGAAAATGCCATCATGGCCAACGCTGCCATTGGTGGATCGACGAATTTTGTTGTCCATTTGCTTGCCATCGCGGGTAGAATTGGAGTTGAACTGCATCTTGATGATTTTGATGCTTTTTCCCGCAACATACCCCTGCTGGCCAATCTCCAGCCATCGGGTAAATATTTCATGGAGGACTTTTATTATGCCGGTGGACTGCCTGCTGTTTTACGCCAGCTTCTACCCAAACTGCATCGCGATGCCCTTACCGTAAACGGTAAATCCATTGGTGCGAATAATGAACAGGCAGAATGTTACAACGAGGATGTCGTAGCTACGATTGAAAAGCCTTTCAACCAACAATCCGGGATAGCCGTGCTGCACGGAAATCTTTGCGAACAGGGGGCCATATTGAAACCATCGGCAGCAACGCCTGCATTGATGAAACATAAAGGAAAAGCAGTAGTGTTTGAGACTATAGAGGATTACAAGGCAAGAATTGATGATCCTTCCCTGAACATCGACGAAACCAGCGTAATGATTTTGAAAAATGTTGGTCCTAAGGGGTATCCCGGTATGCCGGAGGTTGGTAACATGGGACTGCCTCCAAAACTCCTTTCAAAAGGAATCACGGATATGGTTCGAATCTCTGATGGCCGGATGAGCGGCACTGGCTTTGGCACCGTTGTACTTCATGCCTCACCTGAAGCAGCTGCAGGCGGAAATTTTGCCGTCGTTCAAACGGGCGATTTGATTGAGCTCGATGTTGAGAAGCGATTGCTTCAACTGCACGTGAGCGAAACCGAATTGGCGCAGCGAAAGGCAAATTGGAAACCATTACCGCCTGTGAGTGACCGTGGATTTGTTGGCATGTACATCCAGACCGTTGAACAAGCCGACAAGGGAGCTGATTTGAATTTTCTTAAAGGTGGATCCGGAAGTGAAGTCACCCGGGATTCTCATTAAAAACTATGAGCCAAAGATTTAAAAATAAGATAGGGATCATCACCGGCGCCGGACAAGGTATCGGTCTGGCCATTGCGCAGCGGATGATTGCAGAGGGCGCCAGACTGGTAATCAACGATGTAGATTCCAAAATCCTAAAGAAAGCCTGTGAGGCACTTGGCGAAGTGAATTGTATCGCGGTGCCGGGCGATGCATCTGATTTAAAAGTCATTGACAACATGGTTACGAGTGCAATTGCCAAATGGGGCAAGCTGGATGTAGCCATTGGCAATGCCGGAATTACCGTATTCGGTGATTTTTTTGGTTATACGGAAGAGCACTTCAATCAGGTGATGCGAACAAACCTGAATGCATCCTTTTTTCTCAGTCAGCGGGCGGCAAAGGAAATGATCAAACAAGGCTCTGGTGGAAGTATACTATTGATGTCGTCGGTGACAGCACATCAGGCCCACCGAAATCTAAGCGCCTATGCCATGAGTAAAGCAGCGATTGAGATGCTTGCCAAGAATGCCGTGATAGATTTGTCTCCGCACCACATTCGGATTAATGCCATAGCCCCGGGTGCCACCCTTACGGAGCGCACTCAGATGGATTCCGGGTATAAAAAAACCTGGTCTTCGATCACTCCCCTCGGAAAACCAGCGTCGACAGGTGAAGTAGCATCAGCTGCACTTTTTTTATTGTCCGATGAGGCAACACACGTTACAGGACAAACACTGGTGGTTGATGGAGGTTGGACTTCTGTGAGTCCCCAACCCGACTAGCCCTTCAGGTAACACTGAAAAGTCAGAGCCGCTGTATGGTTTAGTGCTATATTTGCCGCCTCTTAAAACAGCACATGATCGCGGTAAACAATCTTTCCCTTCAATTTGGTAAGCGGGTACTCTTCGACGAGGTTAATTTAAAGTTCACGGGGGGAAATTGTTATGGTGTCATTGGTGCCAATGGTGCGGGGAAATCTACTTTTTTAAAAATTCTTGGTGGAGATATAGATCCAACCCGTGGCTCGGTGAGTATCGAGCCTGGAAAAAGAATGGCCGTCCTGAAACAGGACCACTTCGCCTACGACGAAGTTGCCGTGATTGATAAGGTCATGATGGGACATAGCCGACTTTGGGCGGTGATGAAAGAAAAGGATGCTATTTATGAAAACCCTGACTTTTCAGAGGCAGACGGGATTCGTGCCTCAGAGCTGGAAGCAGAGTTTGCAGAAATGGACGGCTGGAATGCTCAATCAGATGCCGCGGCACTTTTAAGTGGATTGGGTATTCATGAGGACGATCACTTTAAATTACTAAAGGAGTTAAGCGGTAACCTGAAAGTTCGGGTACTGCTGGCACAGGCCATTTTCGGTAATCCGGATATTCTAATACTGGATGAACCAACCAATGATCTGGACATTAACACCATCACCTGGCTGGAAGATTTCCTTCTAGAGTTTAAGAATACAGTGATCGTGGTTTCACACGACCGACATTTTCTGGACACCGTTTGCACACACATTGTCGACATCGACTTCAATGCCATAAGATTGTACACCGGTAATTACACCTTTTGGTACCAGTCCAGTCAGTTGGCTTTACAGCAACGTTCTTCGGCCAATAAAAAGAACGAAGAAAAAAGAAAGGAGCTCCAGGAATTTATTGCCCGATTTAGTGCAAATGCCTCCAAATCAAGGCAAGCAACAAGCAGAAGGAAATTATTGGAAAAGATCAGTGTGGATGAGATTCAGGCTTCGACCAGAAAATACCCTGCCATCATTTTCAATCAGAAGCGGACAGCCGGGGATCAAATTCTTCAAGTGGAAAATCTCTCATGCACCTTAAATGGAACAACTGTTTTCACTGGACTTGACTTTTATGTGAAGAAGGGAGATAAAATTGCCTTTCTGAGCAAAGACAGTCTTGCAACAACTTCCCTGTTTCGGATTTTGGCAGGTGAACTGTCCCCCACCCAGGGAAATTTTAAGTTCGGGCAAACCATCACCACCGCTTATCTACCTGTAAACAACGAAGACTATTTTAAATCACAGGACAACCTGATTGACTGGCTTCGACAGTTTGCTGAAGAGGAGAATAAAGATGAGGTCTACATCCGCGGATTTTTAGGAAAAATGCTTTTCTCTGGTGAGGAAGTATTTAAAAAATGCAACGTTTTGTCTGGAGGTGAAAAAGTTCGTTGCATGGTCAGCCGCATGATGCTCGCAGGCGCCAATCTTCTGATCCTGGATGAGCCCACCAACCATTTGGATCTGGAGTCCATCACTGCTTTCAACAATGCCCTAAAGGATTTCCCGGGCACCGTTTTGTTTACCTCCCATGACCACGAATTTGTGGAGACGGTGGCGAACAGGATAATTGAGATTAGCCCTATTGGATTTGTCGATAAGCTTATGACCTTCGATGAGTACCTGGAAAGTGAGCAGGTACAGGCGCAAGTGCAGGCATTGTATGCCTAGTCAGAAGAATCTGGACAAACGAAACTTCTGAAGTTTTTCCGGTCAATGATGAAGCCGGTTGCCTTATAGGCTTCCAGGAAGTTTTTAGGCAATGAGCGCTTTCCTTTTGAATTCCATTTGAATTCCCATGCCATTAATTTTCCTCCACCTTCACTAACAAAATCTATTTCCTGTTTCTGAAAGGTTCTCCAGAAATAATTGGCTGCATTAACCTCATGGATGGCTTGCCATTTTAACCGCTCCACTACCAGGAAATTTTCCCACAGCGCACCAATATCGCTGCGCAACGCAACCGGATTGAGATTGTTAATGATCTGGTTACGAATTCCATTGTCCCAGAAATATATTTTACAACCTCTCTTAATTTCATTTCTTTGATTTCCACTGAAACTGTGAAGTTGGAAACAAATGAAAGCCTGCTCCAAAATTCTCACGTAACGCATGATGGTTAATTTATCCACGCCTATCAATGAAGACAGCTCATTAAAGGAAACCTCTTGCCCAACCTGAAGTGCAAGTGCACGAACAAGCCTCTCTAAAATTTCTGGCTTACGTATTCCAGAGATATTAAAAATGTCTTTGTATAGAAAACTCGTGGTGAGCTCTTTTAAGTTGGCCTGTTCCTGCCCTGGATTGTAAAGCACCTCCGGATACATTCCGAATATCAACCGGTCCTCCAGATTTTTTTCAGCAACCCTGATGCCCTCAAAGTTTTCATACTCCTCCCAACTGATCGGATATAAATTGAATTCTCTTTTTCGACCTGTGAGTGTTTCCCTGGTTTTATCATTGATCTCCAGAGCGGATGAGCCAGTGACCAGCAATCGTACATCTTTTAATTGATCGGTGATGAGTTTTAAGGTGAGACCGATGTTTGGAATTCGTTGCGCTTCATCTACAAAGACCACCTGATTTTTGCCAATGAATCGCCGCAGCTTCTCGGTATTGATCTCTGAAAATGAAGCGCGGTCATCGGGATCATCTCCATTAATAAATAAATGCGGCATGCCTTTTAGAACCTTTTTAAGCAGCGTGGTCTTTCCAACCTGACGAGGGCCAATCAAAATGGTTGCTTTCCCTGATTCAAGTGATTTTCTGATGAGCTTCTCTGCTAAACGTGGTATCATACTAAACCCTGATTTGGTTCAATTTACGATTTCTAATCACCAAATTTAATATAATTTGGTGATTATGATCTCCAAATTATATGTAATTCAGGGATTATAATCACTAAATCTTATATTAAATGAGGATTACAGAAGAAAAAGGCCCAAATCAAAAGAATTACCCTGCTGTACCAGTGAGCACAGATTGGAAAAACAGGAGATTTTCAGGTAAATGGTCCTGCCAATACTGCCAGGAATGACCTCCGGTGTGTTCCTGGTACTCGTGCGGAATTTTATTAGACAAGAGCTCATGATGAAGCTGGCGATTGTGCGCAATCAGCACATCCTCTGATCCACAATCAAAACGGAAAGGCGACAGACGCTCCCGATTTTTGAGCATCAGATCAATTACATCATAGTGCTCTGTCGCACTTGCATAAAGGGACGAATAGTCCTGAACAAAAATTTTCATTTGTTCAAAACCAGTAATGGAAGACATCCCGGAAAAAGCCTTAAAAACGGAAGGGTATTTTGCACCAAGCCTCAAAGCACCATAACCCCCCATCGATAATCCGGTGATAAATACAGGCGATGCCTTGCTTACCCCTTCAACATTCTCCCGCACCGCGTCCAACACATCCCGAACAATCCAGGATTCATAATTAGCATCATTATGCGGCACGTACGCACTGCCGTCGCCATAGAGCCCATCAGAGGGCATTACCAACACCATTGGTTCCACCTGCTTCTTCTGCATCATGTCGAGCAGAATAAGATGCGCTTTTCCACTTAAGGCCCAGGCCCAGTGACTACCATAAACGCCATGCAACAGCAACACCACCGGCAGTGATTTACTCCCTGCTTTTTCAACAGGATTAAACACCGTAATGTCAGCACGCCTGCCCAATGCGTTGCTCTTTACCGTAAGCAGCCTAAACCCGGGATGAACCTCAGGAATGTCTCCTTTTTCAGTGGTAAAAAACTGACTCATGCAGAAAATACAATTACACCTTTTGCATTCTTACCGGCGTGCATGTCCGAAAAGGCATCACGCAATCCATCCAATGGATAGGTCCTGGTTACCAATTCATCCAACATTAATTCACCGGTGCGGTACAACTCCATCAGAATGGGAAAATCGATCTGTGGACGGGTCTTACCGTATAGAGGGTTGATGTAAATTTTATCCCATTCAAATAAACTCATATCGACGGCGATCTCCTTTTCTACTCCGCTCACCTGAACCGCAGTGCCCGCATTGCGCACCATGGAAAGCGGAGCAGCACCAAGCTCAGGAATGGCAGTACATTCAAAAGCATAATCGGCACCCCTCCCAGCCGTCATTTTTTTTACCTCCTCCGCAGCTTTCCTCAACCCTACATCTTCTTTTGAGGCAAGTATGGTATGGGTTGCGCCAAACCGTATGGCCTGCTTTAATCGGTTCTCATTGATGTCAACCACGATGACAGAGCCCGCTTTGGCAATTTTTGCACCCTGAATGACATTAAGCCCTACGCCACCTGCACCCAATACCACCACCGAAGCGCCCTCCGCCACATGCGCTGCATTGTGGACAGAACCATATCCAGTCATAACACCACAACCAACAATCGCTGCAGAGGAAAAAGGCATCTCCACGCCAAGGACCACACATGCCGCCGATCTCACGAGCGCCCACTCCGACATCGTACCCAGACTAAATGATCGTTCAATGGGTTGCCCCTGGTATGTCGTCGATGTTAAAGTGGCGTGCCCACCACTTACTTTGTTACCAGCAGTGACAGCTGAATTTTTTTCACAGATGTGTTCATTTCCTGCTAAGCACTGAAAACAATGGTAACAAGGAATTGCCCAATTCAAAATGACCTTATCACCGACTTTAAGATTTTTTACCAACGGTCCCACCATTTCCACAACACCAGCACCTTCATGCCCCATAACCAATTTTTTTCCCCACGATTGAGAGTCCCAATCGGTGTGACAAATTCCGGCAGCACGAATGCGCACCAATACCTCATCACCTACTGGTGGTGATACCAAAGTTTCAGCAATGGAAAAATTACCTGAACCGTCGGCTATGGCCGACCGTGACTTGCGGATCATCAGGCGATTACCGGATTGAGCGGCGTGTTGATCACCTCTCCTACTTTTGCACCCGGACACCAGGTTTCCCAATCGGCAATCTGATTATCATTTTGCGGGCTTTTCAGTCGCATGTCCTTGTCCATGTAGATCATGGTCATCACCTTCCTCATTTTACCCGTTGTATTTGGTCCGGCCCGATGGAACAACCATCCTGAATGAAAACTCACTTCACCAAGTTCAAAAGGCTCGACCACGTGCTGGTACCCTTCCCTGCGTAATGCATCCTCCAGCACGGACTGACTTTCATCGCTGATCGCCTTATCGCGTCCAACCGTAAGCTTGTAACTCTGAGCACTAAACTCCAGTGGCCCCCACTCCAACGGTGTATTTTGAAGAGGAATCCACGCAGTCACAGTTTTATCCGTCTCCAGAGGCCAGTAAAACTGGTCAGCATGCCATGGGGTATGGCCTCCACCCGGCTCCTTGTAAAGCGCCTGATCGTGGTACATCCTAACACCTTCCACACCCATAAGCTCTGCAGCAATTCTAGCCAAACGCTTACTGAATACAATTTCCTTTACAGGCTCGGACTTGGTCCAGAGGTTCATGATTTGCAAAAAGGCTTTTCCATAGGTATCGCGTTGTTCCATCGGGAGATGTTGGGTGTTCAACCTTCGGACCTCCGAAGTAATAACTTCGTCCATATAGGCGATGGCTTCCGGGGATAGGACCTGCTTGAGTTTTATAAATCCATTTTTCCGGTAAAACGAAATCTGATCAGGAGTTAAAGCGTAATGGTCACTGAAAGCTTGTTGGAGATTATTGTTCATGATTGAAAACAATTTTCTGGGTTTCTTTAAAATTAGAATAGAATGAGACTTTTTACAAACGGCATTGGCATTACTAAAGGAATTTTAAGCTGGCTTGTACCCGGATGGACTGATTAAATTATCGACCAGCGCCAAAAGTCTGGCCAAAAAAATCACCTGCCAGCCACGACGGTCGCTCAGTCCGGTTAGCAACCTGCCAGCCAATCAAAAAATTAAGTCTTACATAGGTTGCGGCAGCAGAAAAATTAAAGGCGGCATCACTATACTCGTCAGATGGCTTATGGTAATGGGTTTCTGTCCAGACATCAATCAGATTTTTTAAATCCAATTTCGGTGACTTGGTTTTTAGACCATATTTAACATGGAGCGCCGGTATACCTTCCCGAATAAAACTATACTGATCGCTGCGCACAAACCGGACCTGTTCAGGCATGTGATCTTCCTGCACTTCCAGACCAAGGTGCGACGCTGCGTTGTTCACTTCATTCATTAGCGTACTGTGTTTTGCACCCAATGGTTCTATGGAAAGAAGAGGTGCAATCAGGGTCGGCATGTCTGTGTTAACATCGGCAACCAGTTTGTCTTTAGGAACCGGTGGATTGGAAGCCAGATACCTGGAGCCCAACAAACCCATTTCCTCCGCTGTTACCAGAGCAATTAAAACCGAACGCTTGGTTTTGGTTTGCTTGTAAAGACGGGCGATCTCGAGTAGGCATGCTGTACCGGAAGCATTATCATGTGCTCCATTGTAAATGGAGTCTCCGCGTATTGGTTTTCCAATACCTACGTGATCCAGGTGGGCGGTATGGACCACAAATTCCTTTTTTAGTTCAGGATCATTCCCTTCAATCCATCCTATAACATTATAGCTTTCTAAATCGCGGTAGTTACTTTTTACAGTGGCATTTACTGAAACATTTAATTCAGCAGATCCAGGTTTCAAGGATGAGATTTTTTCTTTCAACAAATCTGTGGAAACCGTTGCGGCGAAAACCAAGCCTGGGTGAACACTAACCCTGCCAGAGCCCACCGAACCATCCTTATTGACATAGCCCATGATACCTTTCACAGCGTTATCGTGAGCCAGTGCGAGCATCTGAGGCTTATCCTCCAGGTAAATAATTCCTATTGCACCATTTTTAGCTGCCAAATCACCCTTGTTTGCAGGACTGTTGAAATGCGCTTTTTCACTCGCAGGAAAAGCCGACGGGGTTCCTGCTCTGACAACCACCACCTTTCCTTTGACATCTATGCCTTGGTAGTCGTCGTGGTTGAGATGTGACGCCGTGATTCCATAATTCAACCAGACCAGAGAGCCACCACCGGACCGTGTATTTACATTCATGTTTGGCAGCAGGACAGCCTGCTTTCCAAGTTTGAGCATGATACCCGACAATTCGATTCGACTACCAAGGGTGTCCAACCTTGCAGTCCTTATGATTACATTCTGTAAATAACCGTTATCGCCCTTCGGCGCAACACCAAGCGATTTGAATTGATCAATGACAAAGTCCACAGCCATTTTATACCCCGGCGTACCGGGCTTACGACCGAGTAGTTTATCATCGCTGAGATAAATTATCCGGTTTCTGATGGCCGTGGTGTCGACCTGTTGTAAAACTTTAGAAACCTGCTTTGTGATTTTTACCTGAGCAAATACTGACGTGCTGATCAGCAGTAAAATCAAGCCAAACCTAAATCTTGTCATATTCAAAAATCAGAATTGAAATACAATTTTACCCGCCTTATTGGGAAGGGTGATGTCGTTGAAGGATTCTGCAATTCGCGAAAAGGGCCTGATCGAATCAATGACGGGTTTGAGTTTATGTTTCTCAACAAATTGCAGCATGTCCCCGAACTCCTCATCGTTGCCCATGGTGGTTCCTTTGAGGGTCAGGTGATTCCAGAACATGCGGTATAAATCGAGCTTTCCCGGCAGTCCATTGGTAGCGCCATAAAAGACAATTTTGCCGTGCGGCCGGAGCATTTTGATAAAGTTGTTGATGGCATCGCCACCGGCGCTATCGATTACAATATCAAATCCACCTTTTGTCTTCCAAAGATCAGGATACAAGGCATCGCGACGGTAGTTGTAGGCACCGCGCGCGCCCATTTTCAATGCTTTTTCAATTTTGGTGTCATTGCCCGATGAAACATAGACATTGGCACCGGCTGCCTGTGCAAATGAAAAGGCAAATTGAGCGACCCCACCTCCAAAACCTGAGATCAAAACATTTTGCCCGGGCTGGAGGTGACCACGTTTAAACAGCGCACGAAAGGCCGTGAGTCCACCGAGGGGTAAGGTTGCAGCCTGCAGCGCATCGAGGTGAGCAGGTTTGGATTGGATTCGATCGGTTTGAACAAGGATGTATTCAGCAAATGTTCCATCGACAGGCATTCCCAGGATGGTGTAAAATCGAGATTGAACTTCCGGATCCGGTCCCCAGTTGATGTTTGGGTTGATGATCACCTCTTTACCGATCCAATGCTTATCGCTTTCATCGTGGACGGCTTCCACCACCCCGGCTCCATCAGAGCCGAGGGTTACACCAAGCCGGATGTTGGGGTATTTGCCTTCTCTGATCCACTCGTCCCTTCGGTTCAGAGCGGCGGCCTTCATTTTTACCAACACCTTACCCGGCGCGAGTGTTGGGACGGGAATATCCCGGAGGGTAACCGTACCAATTGAAGTCAACTGTAACGCTTTCAAGGGTTATGTTTTTGAATTAACGATTATTCGGGCATTGCATACAAGATAAGTCGGGACGACTTAAGCAGCAAGACGAATGGGATGGAAAGAGAAAAATCAGAACGGCACGCTGTCGTCCTCGGAGGTGCCTTCGCTGGCAGGAGGAGGCGTGGGCGGCTCTTCGCGGATTTCATTCAGGCGGCTTCCGCGGGTGATCATGCTGGAAAAAGGATTGTTTTCCGACGATGGATCAGAGTAGTCGGCGAACTTGGTGTATTTACCGATGAATTTCAGTTTAACAGTATCCAGTGAACCGTTTCGGTGCTTGGCTACGATTACTTCTGCCATGCCTGCCGTGGGCATATTGTCTTCGTCGACCGTGATCTTATAGTATTCCGGGCGATAGAGGAACATAACAATGTCGGCATCTTGTTCGATGGAACCAGATTCGCGAAGGTCAGACAACTGGGGACGTTTGTCGCCTCCCCTGGTTTCCACGCCACGGCTTAACTGGGAAAGTGCCAAAACTGGTACCTCAAGTTCCTTAGCAATGCCTTTTAATGCTCTGGAGATGGATGCTATTTCCTGTTCACGGTTTCCACCGGCATCTCCCTTCATCAGCTGGAGGTAATCGATGATGATAAGGGCAATGTTGTGTTCCGCTTTGAGCCTTCGGCATTTGGCGCGCAGTTCAAGAATGCTCAAGGCAGGTGTATCGTCGATGAAAATAGGTGCAGCAGAAAGACGGTTGGTTTTATGCACCAACTGCTGCCATTCAAAATCGGCCAGATTTCCCTTTTTGAGCTTTTCAGATTCTAATTCAGCTTCAGCGGAAATCAGACGATTGACCAACTGAATGGAGGACATTTCCAGAGAGAAAATGGCTACCGGATGATTGAAGTCTACCGCTGCATTGCGCATGGCGGAAACCACGAAGGCGGTTTTACCCATACCGGGGCGAGCCGCGATGATGGTTAGGTCAGCTTTTTGCCATCCACTGGTAATTCGGTCCAGACGGGTGAATCCGGTTGGGATACCTGTTAGGCCATCTTTATGATTTTTCTTTTCCTGAAGTTCTTTTACTGCCTTGAACATCAGGGACTTCATGGTATCGTAGTTCTTACGAAGGTTTGAGTCCGAAATTTTGAAAACTGCCTGTTCAGTACGGTCAAGAAGGTCGAAGACATCGTGCGTGTCTTCGTAGGCATCTTGTTGGATCTGCGAGGAGATTTGAATCAGCTCGCGTTTGATTGCCATTTCAATGATGATGCGGGCATGGTACTCGATGTTGGCCGCAGAGCTGACCTTTGAAGTCAGTTCAGCGATGTAGAAAGCACCTCCTACGAGTTCCAGCTTACCATTTTTGCGCAACTGAGCAACCACGGTGCGCATATCAACCGGTTCAGAAGACTTAAACAGGTCTATAATTGCCTGGTAGATCTCTTTGTTCTGCTCGGTATAAAAATGTTCGGGGCGGAGAAACTCGACTACAGAAGTGAGTGCATTTTTCTCCAACATGAGGGCACCGAGAACGGTGGACTCCAAGTCCAGCGCCTGAGGAGGAAGCTTGCCAAGGCTTTCGGAAATCTCCCGTGGGACATTTCTGCCTATCCTTGTAATCCCCTGCCTCTGCGCCGGTCTCTGCTCCATTTCGTAGTGGTCGCTGTTTGAAATGACAATTCAAACGTACGATTTCACATCGTTAAATCTGAGGCGGTTAAGGAAATGTTTTCAACAAAGGATAAACACTAAAATGTGGAAAATCGCATCTCATTGAAAATCAATTAAAGTGAAACTTTAACTGAAATGCGAAAGCCACTAACGGTTATTGAATGATCTTGAATTCAACCCGGCGGTTGAGTCGCCTGCCTTCCTCGGTTCGGTTGTCGACAATTGGCTTGGCGCCACCGTAACCTTTTCCCTGAATGCGCTGAGCATCAATGCCTTTTGAGACCAGATAATTTTTTACCTTTTTAACACGCTCTGTGCTGAGCTTGATGTTCAGGCTGCGGTCTCCACGGTTATCGGTGTGGCCGGTAAGTTCAATCCTTATAGTGGGATTGGTTTTTAAGAAGCCAACCACCATATCCAGCTCATCATTGGATTCATCCAGAAGGATGGCTGTACTTTGACGGAAAAGTACACTGTTAAGATTCACCACCGTTCCCACGGAAGCAGGTTGAAGCTTGATGGTTAGCATGGTAGATGAAGAGGTGAACTGCATCAGATCAATTTTTGTAATTGATCCTATAAACCCCTTATACTCAGTCTCCAAGGTATAGCTAGCCCCCTTTTTAAGTGAGATAGAAAAGATACCTTGTGCATCGGTGGAAATAGTTTTCGATGGGTTTCCTTTTAAGCTTACTAATGCGGGCAGCGGGCGGTTATCTGCACTGCTCACCACCAAACCTTTAATCAAGACCAGATCTTCGGAAACGATTACCGGTTTTTCCGGCACAACCGACTCCACAGGCTTATTTTCCTGAGGCTTCACAACCACTGGAATAGGCTCCTGGCCGGTTTGGATTGATTTGATGTCACCATAACCATCGCTGTCGCGCGTGGAGGTAAACCATTGAAAACCATTTGACTCCAGGTAAAAGAGTTCTCTTCCCTCAGAATTGATGTTTGGTACCCCCACAGGACTTGACCAGGTCTTCCATCCATCACCCTGCCTTTGGGTTTGGTAAACATCAAAACTACCTGACCCTCCCGGACGGTTGGAGGAAAAAAAGAGTGTCTTTCCGTCCTGACTAAGTGATGGCGACCACTCCTGAAAATTACTATTAACCACCGGACCTATGGAGAATGGCTCGGACCATCCCCCATCACCACGGACGGATATGAAAATATCTTCAGCACCCATACTCAGGGGACCGGAGGCAGAAAATACGAGGACGTCACCCGATGCATTTACAAATCCGCCGCTACCGACACTCTTGTTTACGAAGTAGGGTATGTAAATATTCTCGGGCAATGACCAACCAGTCGCAGTCCTTCTGGCCACAGAAATACCTTGGGACGAGGCCGGTGAACCATCGGATTGGTAGTGACCCATCAGGAAAATTTCTTTACCTGATTCCGAAAACCCTATTACAGCGTTATATGCGCTGTTGCTCCAAAGCAGCTGTACTTCCGGAGCAGTCCACCCACTGGCGGTCCTGACCGAAGCCCAGATGTCACCCGGATCCCTCTTACCATATCGGTTGATTGGGTTTCCGGCCACGGTGAAATAGAGCGTATAGCCGTCAGGGGATAATACCGGTGCCTGTTCGTCAAAGGCAGAATTGAGAGGCAACGGTTGTCCGAAAGCAGCAAAAGGTAAAAGGAAAAGCAATACAATTGGTCGGATCATTTGACAAACATAGGGCTAGCAGCGGACCATGGCAATGACCATGCCACCCTAAGCCCAATGTTTTCATGCTATCCCCTGTTCCGGGGTGGTTATGGTCTTCAATTGATCAATAATAATATCTTTGCGCCATCTAAGTTTTAAGTCAAACTAAATACTGTAATAATATGAGAATCACTGCATTACTGATTATGCTTTCCTGCCTCATGGCAGAAGCTCAGTTACAAACGCCTTCAGCAAGTCCTGCTTCCACCGTTACGACCGTTGTAGGTCTCACCGACGTAAAGGTCAACTACAGCCGCCCCAAAATGAAGGGCCGTAAGATCTTTGGAGAGGGCACCGAGTACCTGGTTCAATATGGAAAAATCTGGAGAACCGGAGCCAACAGCGGAACGGTTATTTCCTTTAGCGACGATGTGAAGGTCGAGGGTACTGCGGTACCGAAAGGCGATTACCTGATCTTCTCATGGCCTGGTGCAACCGAGTGGACCGTCAGCCTGTATAGCGATGTAAAGCTTGGTGGTAACACCGACGGGTATGATAAGGCAAAGGAAGCAGCCCGTTTTACGGTAAAGCCGGAGCGTCTTTCTGAGCGTGTGGAGATGTTTACCATCAACATATCCGACATCTCTGACAACAATGCCAATGCTAAAATTCAATTGGCCTGGGAAAACACTTCCGTAAAATTCAACGTAGCAGTTGATTTCGATTCTAAGGTGATGAAGGCCATTGATGCCGCAACAAAGGTTAGCCCCACCGTTTACGGTCAGGCTGCCTCCTATTACTTTGAAAACGGAAAGGACCTTCGTCAGGCCCTGGAATGGATGACCATCGCATGCAACGCCAATCCGGACGCTTACTGGAATCTGTTGACCAAGGCACGCATTCAAAAAGCGCTTGGGGATAAGGCTGGCGCACAAGCTACCTCAGCCCTGAGCCGCGCTGCAGCCGTTAAGGCCAATAACCAGGACTATGTTAAGCTTAACGACGACTTTGTTAAGTCACTGGGCAAATAATTGGAAAAAGAATAAAAGAAAAATCCCCCGTCACCCGGGGGATTTTTTTTGTGCCGAAAAAGTTCCGCGACCTAGCTTTTAACTTTTCCTCCTGCCAGGAGAAATTGGTACAACACCGCCACCACCAGGACTACCCCGCAACTGATGTAGTTGTAATGCAAGAAGGCAACAGCATCCCGCTGGAAAAAATACAAATAGAGAATGATGCTTTCAGCCACCAATGCGCCGATAAATACAGCCGTTGATTTTAAATAAGGAATGTAAAACCCGGCCAAAAACATACCGAGCAAGGTTCCATAAAAAAGCGATCCAATGATGTTCACAAACTGAATCAGGTTTTCAGCCTGGTTCGCCATGGAGGCATAGATCATGGCAAAGATGGTCCAAACCACTGTGAAAACTTTGGACATAAAAACATAGTGCGACTCATCCGCTGTAGGTTGAATCAGTCGCTTATAAATATCGACTGCTGTTGTCGAAGACAATGCATTAAGCTCAGAGGCGGTACTGGACATAGCAGCCAGGAAAACCACAGCCAACAACAACCCGATCAATCCATGAGGCAAATAGCGCATGGTGAAATTGATAAACACATAATCCTTATCCATCGTTTTGGCACCAGGCAATGCACCTGCAATGGACTCCCGAACAGCCTGCCTCCCCTCCTGCTCCAGCGTAACAGCACGCTTCCATTCCGATCTTGATTGGTCCAGTACCACTGGTTCCTTTTCATCCAATGCCTTCAGCATTTTGGTCGCAGCCAACCTGCGATCCTGGTGTGTTTGACCCAGCACTGCTTCAAGTGAATCCAATTGAGCCACAGCACTTGTTTCCCTGGCCTGAGCATAGAGCGATTGGTTGTGGAAAATAGGAGGACGTTCGAACTGATAAAATAAGAACACCAAGACACCAATGTAAAGAATGATGAACTGCATAGGAATTTTCAACAAGCCGTTGAACAACAGTCCAAGCCTGCTCTCTGTCATATCTTTTCCGCCGAGGTATCGACCTACCTGCGACTGATCAGTGCCGAAATAGGCCAGAAACAGAAATAAGCCACCGATCAATCCTGACCAAATGTTATAACGGTCTGAAAGATTGAAATCCGTACTGATCAAATTCATCTTACCCATTTGTCCTGCCAATACAAACGTGTCAGAAAATCCAATTTCTTCTGGCAGCAAACTATACGCGATGCCACCGGCAAGCACCATTCCAGCCATGATGATGGCCAATTGATATTTCTGCGTCAGACTAACTGCACGGGTTCCGCCAGACACCGTGTAAATCATTACAAGAGATCCAATGAGCAGGGTTGTCCACGCAATATCCCAACGAAGCAATGTCGAAAGAATCAGTGAAGGAGCATAGATGGTGATGCCGACCGAAAGTCCTCTTAACAATAAAAAAATTATGGCACCCAAAGTGCGGACCTTCAGGTCAAAACGATTTTCAAGGTACTCGTAAGCCGTATAAACTTTAAGCCGCGTGAAAATCGGAACGACCGTAACGCTGAGAATAATCATGGCCAGCGGCAATCCGAAATAAAAGTGCAGGAACCGCATGCCATCTTCATAGGCTTGGCCAGGGGTGGATAAAAATGTAACGGCACTCGCCTGGGTGGCAATAATGGAGAGACAGACGTTCCACCAGGGCAATGACTTATTTCCCAACAGGTAGCCATCCATTCCAGTGGTACCACGTGTTTTCCAATAACCATAAAAGGCAATAAGAAAAAGAGTCGAAAACATTACGACCCAATCAATGGTTTGCATCATAGGTCAGATGTTCAACGTTCGGGTAATCCAGAAATAGGCAAGCAATTGCAACAAGGTAACGACCACCAACAATCGATACCATCCCTTCCAGGATTTGAAGACGGGTGGTTTATTTTCAGTAGAACTCATTTTCTCGCTGGCTGCGACTTTTGATCTGGGGACTTACCCAAAGATATCAGGTTTGCAAAAAGTCGGTAGGCTCCACCCACCCCTTCCGGTAGTTGTCTGAAAAAGGATAAGCCTGTATAAACATAATAGCCCTTACCATAGCGCGCAATTAGCAGTCCGCCGTTGCGTGCGGGTTCGCCTTTATCATTCAATGATAATACAGGGACAAAACCTTCGTCCCACTTCAAACCAAAATACAGGCCTCTTTCCTGAACCCAACCTTTGAAATCATCTGCGGTGATTTTGTTGGGCGTGTTCAATACAGGATGTTCAGGCGCCAGGAAGCGAACCTCAGCGTCCTCTTCGGTAACACGCTCGCGTCCGAGGGTAAGCGGTAAAGGAGCAATTTTATCCGTCTTGAATTCGGAGTTGGTGTTGTATTGGTTGACCACCACCCCACCCTGCTCCACATATTTAAAAAGTGAAGCCATCCCTGCTGACAATGATTCGTTGGTATTGAGTGCCCGTATGCCCAAAACCACGGCATCAAACCCAAAAAGGTCTTCTGCCCTGGTCGGAACATCAGAAAATTCAGTTACATCGTAACCAATCGCGGTCAGCGCAGCAGGAATATCATCGCCAGCACCACGGATATAAGCAACGGATTTTCCAAGCTTTACAACGGAGGCGCTCACCAGTTTTACTTCGAGCGCCGATTGAATGGTTTGAACAGGAATGTGGTCGTAGGCGATTTCCTCGATAGAAGTAACGTAGGTTTGATCACCTATTTTCGCTTGTGCGCGCAACCAACCTTCTCCACCTTTAGCTGGTGGCGTTATCGTAAGTTTTATGTTTCGCAGTTCGCCTCTTTTATTGAATGAAATTGGAACCACTGTAGGTTGAACCTTCCATCCCGCAGGTACCTCCAATGTCAATTCCCCTGATAACTCCCGATTTACTACTGGTGAGATGGCAAGATCAACCGAGAGGGGTTTGGTAGAGGCAAAAAACAACAACGAAGAGCCAAAGGACATTTTTAACGGAGGCGTGGTCTGTACCGGCCTGTACAACTCACCTTTAACCGGATCCAGCGACTTATAAACCACAGGCGTTTCCAGGCTTAAAGAAACACCATCAACCTCCAAATCCATGGTGGCCATTAATGCTGCTGATGCTTCAGGTTTACCAATAAGGTTCGAATCGCGAACGATGAATAATCCATCAGAGTGTTTTTCGTTCAACCAATAGGGACCGGATGGACTGAGGTTGGTGTCAATAGAACGCTTGAAGGTTTTGACCATCTGTTGGTTATCCTTGAGCACTACATTAAACGCTGTGTCAAGTCCTGACCCCTTAATTCTTAAACTCTTTAATTGAACAGGTGTTGGTGAACGGTTGACGATCTCCAAATTAAAAGCAGACTGATAACCAGCACTCACATAGTAAAGATCTGCAGTGATTTCGAAATAAATTCCAAGACAATCGCTTATAAGCGAATTCACTTCCTCAAGTTTCCGTTGCTTCCAGAAAGGATCGCCGATGGACTCAATGGATTTCCGGATTGCCACCAGTTGTGGTATGGACTTCCAGGGCATCTGTGGATTAAAGGAATCGATGGCTTTGGAAACTAGACCGTCGATCGGTTGACCTCCATCTACCCGTGACCAGCTGGTATTAATGCCTTCCAGCAGATCTTTTTCTGCACGATCACCTTTCTGGTATTCAAAAAATTCCGGTGTTGGTCCACGGCGTGCGCGTGAACCAAAGCCCTGACTTTTGTGCATGGTTCTGCTTTGAGCGGAGAGCTCAGGGTACGATTTTCCTAACAGCGGATTGTAACCCCCCATATCGATGGTGAAAACACCTGGTGTGGATTCGTTCACACTGGGTGCAAAAAATCGGCTGAGGTTGAGGTAAAGACGTTTGGGTTTCCAGACACCATACTTAGAAACCTGCTCTGGAAATGCCGTTGGATCAGAAGCGAGGTCAAATGCCTCAAGAGCCAGCAGTGCAGAGGAGGTATGGTGTCCATGACCGGCTCTGGCATCGGGTGGAAAACGGGTGATAATTACATCCGGCCTGAATTGACGGATAATTAATACAACATCAGAAAGAATAGACTGTTTATCCCAAATCCGAAGGGTCTCTTCAGGATTTTTCGAGAACCCAAAATCATTGGCACGCGTAAAAAATTGTTTTCCACCATCAACCTTTCGTGCCGCCAGAAGCTCCTGGGTTCGAATCAGACCGAGACGATCCCGGAGCTCACCACCAATCAGATTTTGTCCGCCATCACCTCTGGTCATGGACAGATAGCCGGTGGTCATCAGTCGTTCATTGCCAAAATAACCGATGGCAAGCGTATTCTCATCGTCAGGGTGTGCAGCCACATACAAAACAGATCCGAGGACCTTAAGCTTTTGAAGACGAAGCAGAAGGTCGTCAGAGGATACAGATTTTGGCTGAGCGAATAGCGGAAAGGTTTGAAGAAAATGGACAAGCAGAAAAGCCAGTGATAATCTTTTCATCATTGAGAATTAGCGGTAAAAAATATCAGCATGTCGGTGTGACGTTCAATCAGATTTTGAAAAATATTCCTTTCCGAAAGAGAAACTGACACATTTTCCATTCAACAGCAAAAATAACCAGTGAAGCGGTAATGAGCGACAACCATTCAGGCAGGTTAATGGGTAACATTAGACCCGTCACGATGGTGGTGAGATACTCGGTAAACCATCGGTTACCAACAATTTCAAAAAACAGGTAGATGAACAAGGAGTTCATGCCAACGATGGTAAAAAATGACCAGCCGCTGCGGTGATTTCTTACATCAATCCACCAATAAAAACCAGTTAGAAACAGAATACACCAACCACCGGAAACAAGCGTAAAAGAGGAAGTGGCAATTCTTTTTATGATGGGCGTTACACCTGCGAAATCAAGGACATACCCAGAAAAAAGAAAGATAAGACCAAGGACAATCATTGGTTTAAGAATTTCATTGGTGGACTTTTGAGAAAGAAGCCATTTACCTGCCATTGCACCCCAGATGGTGTGAGCGGCTGTGGGCAGGCAATTGATGGCAACCCAACCGCCCGAATTTATTTTATTCATCAGGACCAAATCCATGTAGTTGCCGAAGTTGTGTTGGTCTACGAATGGTTGATCAAAGTCGGGGAATCCAGTGAAACGGTACAGGACTTCGGTCATTAGAAGCAGCGCAAAGCTTATGGTGAGTTGGGCAGAGAGCGAAAAGTTAAAAATCAAAAACGCAACGAGCGTCGTAAATGAAAGTTGGGTTAGTACGTCCCACAGTTCAAAGGATAATCCATGATCACGAACTGCATAATCCAGAACTCCCCAGAAAAACAACCAACCTGAACGACGAAGCACTTTTGAGAAGCGCGTGTTCCAGGAAACTCCAAGTCCCTCCTGCTTGATCAGGGATAAAGCCAAAGCTGTTCCGGCAATGAACATGAATCCGGGTTGAATCAGATCCCAAAAGCGCAATCCATTCCATGGATGGTGGGTGAACTGAGTGAAAAAAAGATGAAGTGGAGTCTCTGAAGGAATGAATGAGAGAAGATGATCGTAAAGCCTTGTGCTTTCCATCATCAGCAGCACCATGATCATTCCTCTGAAAACATCAAGAGAAAGTAACCGTGAAGTGGTTGATGTTGTCATTGGAAATTGGCTAAGAAAGTGAAACAACTGATCCGCCCGCCTGCTTGCTTCGATCCGCAGCATCCATGAAAGCGTAAATCTCTATGGTTTCTGCAGGCTGTACAGGCGGTATACCTGAACGGAAAAATTCTGCTATTTTTTTTGCGAGTGGCTCATAGCCTTCAAAACTTCCCAAGGATAGATTTCCATCGGTCCCGAAGGCGATGCCTCCGTAATCATGCTTCCCGCTGCGCATACCTCGAAAGGTGCCTATTCTTCCATCGTTCCATTTTCCAACCACCAGCTCAGTGTCTTGCGTGGTGGTACGCTGAACGGTTGCGCAACCGGAGCCCATGACGGTGAATAAAATTTCAACACCATGAATTCCATACCAGAACAAATCGGGATGGGTGGGCTCAAGTGTCGCCGGGCTGTAGGCGTCACAAGCCAACACTTTACCAATCCGATTTTGATATCGAACCTCTTGTGCCACAGGTAGATAACGGAGGGATGAAGAAGAAAAAACAGGAACCTTATATTTTTCAGCCTCTGCATAAATGGATTTAACCTCTTTCAAGGAGGCAGCAACGGGCTTATCGATAAATAACTTTTTACCGGCCTGAATAATCTCTGAAGCTTGCTTCAGGTGTGGCCTTCCGTCGTTGGTCTCCAATAAGACCACATCCGATTTACGAATTACATCAGCTACCGAAGGGACGATTTCCACACCAAACTTTTTTACTTTTTCAGTGTATTCCGGAATCCTGTTTACAGAACTGGGTATGTCGTCGCTACCTTTCGCACAAGCTGCAACCACCTTAAAGCCTTCAAAACCTGGTTTGCCGGAGGAAAACAATTCAGCAAAAGCAGGTGAGTGAGATGTGTCTAGCCCAACAATCCCAACCCTGATGGAGTCATTGGGCAAAGCGTAGACAGGAAGCGCAGTTGCTGACATCATTACCGCTGAGGCTTTGATGAATTTCCGACGTGATTGTTTTTGCATCGTTATCCGATTTTAGGTTCCCACCCCGGTTGATACTCGCGTGTCCAGTATTTCATGGCTTCGGGGTTATTGATGATTTTCCCAGCGTCAGGATCACAAGTTAATGCTGTACCTGAACGGTAGGAGATGTTTCCAAGGTGACACAGCAGCACACTTTTATTACACTCCTGAATGGGCGAATTAAGTCGAGCGCCACTTTGAATCGCTTCCAGAAAATTGGTGACGTGGTCTTTATCAAAATCAAATCCAGGGCCGGTTTGACCGACAACGGTGTTGGTGCCAGAATCGATCTTACGAATCATTTCACCTTTCTGATTGTATACACGATAACTGTTGTCCCGGATTTCCAGCGAGCCCTGGGTACCGTGAAAGGAAACACCAGAACCCATCTCGTTGATGGCTTTTGGGTTGCAGCTTCTCCCCTCCCATTGGATTATTTTTCCGTCAGCAAACCGGTAGGTAGCTGTTTGGGTGTCGGGCGTTTCCCAATCATCCTGAAATTGAAATCTCCCTCCGGTGGAATAAACAGATGTCGGATAATTGACATTCATACCCCAGCGGGCGAGATCCATAAAATGGGTGCCATTGTTCAGCAGTTCGCCTGTGCCCCAGTTCCAATGCCAGTGCCAGTTGTAATGAATGAGGTTGTCTTTAAAGGCGCACCGGGGTGCCGGTCCTTGCCACAAATCATAATTGAGCCATTCAGGAACTGGCAAATTTTTCCCAATGCCGATGGAGGGGCGATTATTGGTGTACCATACCCGCGCAAAGTCGACCTTACCGATGGAACCGGATTGAAGCTCAGCAATGGCTTCACCGACACGGGGCCACGAGCGCCTTTGATTCCCAAGTTGAACTTTTTTCTGGTATCGATTGGCGGCCTGAACGAGCAACTCACCTTCTGCAGGATTGTGGCTTCCGGGTTTTTCTACATAAATATGTTTGCCTGCCTTCAATCCAAGGAGTGCGGCCGGCGTATGCCAATGGTCTGGCGCTGCGATAACCAGTGCGTCGACGGATCGATCGTCGAGTGCCTTTCTGAAATCATCGGTGGTATTGGGTACGCTGGATTGTCCAGCGGACCTGGCTGCCTGGATGGCCCCACTCAGCGCGCGGCTGTCTACATCGCAAATCCAGGTGACCTCTGCAACAGGGTTGGCGGCAAACGCCTGAACCAAGGCTAGGCCTCTGCCGTTGACACCCATGACCGCTACTTTGATTTTCGCGGCGGCTTTTTGATTGACGATGCGCTCAAATGCCAAGGCGGAGGGCGACATCAGGTATGCGGTCGATGAAATGGTAACGGCAGAAAGAAATTTTCTGCGGGAAAGATTTTGGTTCATGGTGAATTTGGGAAAGGAAGATCAGGATAAAAATTGAGTCCTTCAAGTAAAAAGGTGGAAGCGGAAAGCCTGTAGGAACAAAAGGACCTCTTGAAGGTTTTTGGCTATGGAATCGGGGTAATTTTTAAAATCCTGCCTGGACCTTCAACTGAAACATAGATGGACTCATCAGGTGCCTGTATGACATTACGAACCCTACCCAATCCTTCCAGTAAAATAAATTCACCTGTAACTTGATTGTTTTTCATCACGCAACGATGAAGCTTTTGGGATGCCAATCCGGCAACCAATAAATTTCCAGACCAGGATTTGAATTTATTTCCTTTAATAAATGTCATACCACAAGTTCCAATCGATGGCGACCAGGAATAAATCGGCGCAGTGATTCCAGCCTGACTGTGACTGTCAGAAATTACAGAACCGTCATAATTGATACCAAGGGAAAACTGGGGCCAACCATAATTGGCTCCAGGTTGGATAAGGTTGATCTCATCTCCACCCTTAGGTCCGTGCTCTGTGGAATAAACCTGACCTGTGATAGGATCCAGTGCCAGCCCTTGAGGATTGCGGTGACCGTAGCTGAATATGGAATTGAACGATGCATTACCCGGGAGAACAGGATTGGTCGTCGGAAATCCACCTTGATCGAAGAAGCGATGGATTTTACCCCATGGTGAGGTGGGGTCTGAAGCATTTTTATTGGTATTGGATGCACCACCTCCAGTTGAGGGACCTTCACCAATGCTGAGGTATAAAAAATTATTTCTGTCAAAAAGAATCCTGCTTCCATTGTGACCGCCGGGGCCAGTTGCGGTATAGATGTTCTGAAGACTTTCGATTTGATCGTTTACCAACCTAAAGCGACTCAGCTTCAAGGTGTGGTAAGGCGTGCTGGCGGTGTAAGAAAAATAGATCCAACCATTTTTTGAATACTCAGGATGAACCCGAATGTCCAACAATCCACCTTGCCCGCCTGCATCGACAGTAGGGACGCCTGAAATTTCAATCGGGCTGGTTTGATTGTTTTTGAGCAGGTACATTTTACCACGTTTCTCACCAAAGATTAGGTCGCCATTTGGAAGAACATCCATTCCCCAGATGATTTCAAATCCGTTGATTACCGTCGATGTTTCGATTTGCGGCTCAACGGTGGTTAATACGGTGTCGTCTGGATTTTCACAGGAAGTAAAAACCAGCAGCATAATACCAAACCAAAAATCTTTGCACTTCATTGACTGGGGAAAATGGCTAATTAAATCTTCGATTAATTGGCAAGAATATTTTTTTGAGAAACTATTTTACTGCCTGCAATTTACCTAATATCCAATAGATAGAATGATGTCAGGTGACAACACCTGACATGGAATACGTACAGCATTAACTAACAAGAATGAAATAAAGTCGAGTGACAACACCCGACATTTCGTGGGCGTTTAAAATAATGCCCTAAGTAATAGACGTGCCCAAATATTCCGTGTCAGATCCCATTACATGACACCTATTCCAATCCGTAACCGTCACACCTACGTACTCCACGCCTTCCCGCTAATGGATTTTTGGATTAACTTCCGGAGTATGAACAGGGCAAGCAGGCGAAATTTTCTGAAATCAACAGGCTCAGCACTTTTAGCTATCCCCACCCTTCAAGCAGCAGGCATAACCACTCCCTTAACAGCAAAAAATCTTACAGCCATGGAAGAAAAAACCAGTCTAATCGGAGCCTACGGCTCGTGGGCCGCATCCCTGATCGACCAGAAACTACCATCGCTTTCCTTTCGAAACGATTCCAATCAGGACAACCACTCCTGGAAATCAACCGCCAGAAAAAAAGTACTGGAAAGATTGGCAATTCCCGCATCCGCTGGCACACCAACCGTGGTCGTTGAGAGCAAGTACAATTATGACGGGCTTACCATTGAAGAGATCAGCTGGCAACTGCCTTACGGTCCACCCACCAAAGCCATTATCCTGAAACCAGAAGGTGCAACCGGAAAACTACCTGCTGTGTTAGCACTCCATGACCATGGCGGAAATAAGTATTTTGGTCACCGTAAAATTGTTCGACTCAAAGGGGACCAACATCCGATGATGCAGGAACATCAACGGTTGTATTACAGTGGTAGAGCATGGGCCAATGAACTTGCCCGCCTTGGGTACGTTGTGATGGTGTCAGACGCCTTCCCTTTTGAAAGCAGAAGGGTCCTGTTAAAGGATGTTCCTGATGAAATAAGGCAGGGATTATCCGATTCCAATCCGGAGTTACAGACCAACATCGATGCTTATAATTCCTGGGCAGGCAACCACGAACATATTATGGCTAAGTCGTTGTTTAGTGCAGGCACCACCTGGCCCGGGGTATTCCTGAGTGAAGACCAGCGGGCGCTGGATGTATTGTGCGCACGGAAAGATGTGGACACTACCCGATTGGGTTGTGCAGGTCTTTCAGGCGGCGGTATGCGAACAGCCTTTTTGGGTGGACTGGATGAAAGGATTCAATGTGCGGTGTGCGTCGGATTTATGACCACCTGGAAAGATTTGATTCTATACAAATCATACACCCACACCTGGATGACCTATGTTCCGGTCCTGCCCAATGAACTGGACTTTCCGGAGATTTATGGCATTCGGGCACCGTTGCCAACCATGGTATTGAACGACTCAGAAGATGAGCTATACACCTTACCCGAAATGAAGGAAGCAGACAAAATTCTGACTGAGATTTTCAAAAAGTGCGGAGCAGTTGACCGTTACAAGTGTTCCTATCACCCCGGCCCGCACAAATTCGATGAAAACATGCAGCGTGAAGCCTTTGATTGGTTCAACCGGTGGATGAAATAATCAGAAAACTGCCTTACAGGGTTTAAATCGGTGGTTAAATTTAAATCAAGCCACGATCAAAAAATAATACGTGGAAATAATCGGATGATGTCGTAAACTTATATATGGAATTGTTCATCCACTCAGGGCCCGAAGCATTAGGTGAAAAAGCCGGGAAAGAGGCGGCATCGATTATCAGAACAGCCCTGGCTTCCCACAATGAAGCCTATATTATCCTGGCAACCGGAACCAGTCAGTTTGCAACTTTAAAAACACTGGTGGCTGCAGAGGGCATTTCATGGGATAAGGTTACCATTTTTCATCTGGATGAATACATCGGAGTTTCTGATTCACACCGAGCCAGTTTCAGGAAATACATCAAAGAAAGATTTATTGAAAAAGTGCCTGCCGTAAAAAAGGCTTGGCTCATCAATGGTGAGACGGTGATTTCTGATGAAATAAAACGTCTCAACAACGCCATCAAAGATGTGCACATCGACCTCGCCCTGGTTGGAATTGGTGAAAATGGCCACCTGGCATTCAACGATCCACCGGCAAACTTTGAAACAGATGATCCCTACATCGTCGTGGACCTCGATGAAGCCTGCCGAAAGCAACAAATGGGTGAAGGATGGTTCAGAACAATTCACGAAGTGCCTTTGAAGGCGATCAGCATGTCCGTGAAACAAATTCTTAAATCAAAACACATCATCTGTTCTGTACCTGACCAACGAAAAGCACAGGCCGTTCTGAACACGATGACCAAACCAGTATCCAACCTCTTTCCTGCCTCCATTTTAAGAAACCACCTCAACTGCAACCTTCATCTTGATCCTTACTCCTCTTCACTGCTGCCACCAACCATCCTGAAAAAAGCAAACTGATGATCAGAAGAGCGTTTATCACCACAGCAGCCCTTTCCGCCATCGCATCGTCCAGAATACAGTTGTCTGCAAAAGACACCCCGGCCTACAATCAAAATTTTCAATTCAATCTCGGGATTGCAGGGTATTCCTTCGCCTATTATAAGGACCAACCCGATGAGGCTATTCGCATTCTAAAAGAAACAGGTGTCAGACGCATCACACTAAAAGACTTTCACCTTCCGATGAATTGCACGGAAGATGCCTGCAAAACGATCATAGCCAAATTTGCAAAGGAGGGGATCGAGGTCTATGGACTTGGCGTCATCTATATGAAAACGAAGGAGGAAGTCCGAAATGCTTTTCAATATGCAGCCAAAGCAGGCGTAGGCATGATCGTGGGTTCGCCCGTGCCGGAAGTGCTGGAGGTGGTCGAAGAGGAAGTCAAAAATCGAAACATCCGGATTGCCATCCACAACCATGGCCCCGAAGACAAAGTCTATCCAGACATCGATACCATTCATGAAAAGATCGCAAACCGGGATAGGCGGATTGGGATCTGTCTGGATATTGGCCATTCCTTTCGTTGCAACCATCAACCCGCCATTATGCTGGAGCGTTTCCATAAACGGGTAATTGACATGCATATTAAGGATGTAACCATCCAAAAACCGGATGGGAAATCAACCATACCGGGCAGAGGAATTATTGATCTGAAGGGTTTTTTCTCAACGGTGAAAAGAGTGGGTTATACAGGTATGTGCAGTCTGGAATATGAAGTTCCTGGCAGGCCCGATACAGGTATCGGCGAATCGATAGGATACCTTCGCGCACTAACCAACACCCTGGCGCAAAAAGGATGAGCGCAGGTAAAATTCTCACGCCGGAAGATCTCACGCCACGACAAACAACCATTTCAGTCGGCATTATTGCCGTCATGTTTTTCATCTTCGGATTTGTATCGTGGGTGAACGCGATTTTAATTCCCTATTTCAAGATCGCCTGTGAACTCAAAGGAAATGTTGAAAGCTACCTGGTCACCTTTGCATTCTACATCTCCTATCTGGTCATGTCGGTTCCCGCTGCGGAATTGCTTAAAAAAACAGGATTCAAAAAGGGGATCATGACAGGCTTCCTGATCATGTCCGCCGGAGCATTGCTATTCATCCCGGCTGCACTGGGACGGACGTACGGAATTTTTCTTGTAGGCTTATTTACGTTGGGCACCGGGTTATCCATCCTGCAAACGGCTGCCAATCCATACATCACCATCCTTGGACCAAAAGAAAGTGCGGCACGCAGGTTAAGCCTGATGGGCATCGCCAACAAAACCGCTGGCATATTGGCACCATTGATCTTTGCGGCGGTGGTGTTGCGCGCAACGGATACCGATCTCTTTCGCTCCCTTGAAACGATGGATGAAACAGCAAAGGCCTCTGCCTTGGATGAACTCATACGAAGGGTTATTTATCCATACGCGGTGGTGGGCGGCGTACTGATGATGCTTGGCTTGGCCATCCGCTTTTCTCCCTTACCGGAAATTCAAACCGCAGAGGAACAAAATGAACGGCATCAGGCCGACCATAAAAAAAGTATTTTGGAATTTCCCCATGTGGTGCTCGGCGCGTTTGCAATCTTTTTTCACGTCGGCACCCAAGTCATTTCCATCGATACCGTAATCAGTTATGCTGAAGGAATGGGGCTCACCCTACCGGAGGCAAAAGCATTCCCATCGTTCACTTTAACGGCCACGATCACAGGATACCTGTTGGGTATTGCGCTTATTCCTTCTGTTATTTCACAGCGCACTGCACTTCGGATTTGCACCTTACTTGGATTGTTGTTTACCATCGGCGCCCTCACGCTTCACCAAAAAGTTCAGTGGCTTGGATATCCTGTGCATGTTTCTATTTGGTTTATAGTTCTGCTGGGACTTGCCAATTCACTGGTTTGGGCAGGTATTTGGCCATTGGCGATGGATGGACTCGGCCGCTTCACCAAAAAAGGTTCGTCACTGCTCATCATGGGTCTTTGTGGCAATGCGCTAATGCCATTGGGGTATGGATGGCTGGCTGATAAAACCAACCTCACAACAGGCTATTGGATCCTAGTGCCGTGCTATCTTTACCTGATCTGGTATTCCTTCAAAGGCCACCTGATCAAGAGCTGGAAATTCTGATGCGGTTACTAAAATTTTTTAATGGAAAAATCTTGTTGCCCTCCGGCATACAATCCAATGGATGCTTGATCGTAAAGGGTGATAAAATTGCTGAGATCACCAGTGGCCCAATTGACATTATTGATGCAGAATCCATTGACTTGAATGGATCCTATTTGATGCCGGGGTTCATTGACATACACATTCATGGCGGAGGGGATTCTGATTTCATGGACGGAACTGTAGATGGATTTATCAGGATCGCAGAAACTCATGCTCGATTTGGCACCACCACCATGATGCCCACCACTTTATCCAGCACCAGAGAGGAATTGGTCAACACACTGGAGTCGTACTCTGGCACCGAAAAGTTGGCACACCGAGGTTCTAAATTTGCAGGGCTACACATTGAAGGCCCTTATTTTGCGATGGCGCAGCGAGGCGCTCAGGATCCAAGGTTCGTGCGCAACCCCGATCCGGCCGAATACAAAGAAATAGTTTCTTCCTACCGATGCATTCGTCGTTGGAGTGCCGCCCCGGAGTTACCGGGAGCACTGGAGTTTGGAAAATATCTACTCGAGAAAGGCATCCTACCCTCCTTTGCCCATACGGAAGCAACGCATGAAGATATCGTTAAGGCACTTGGTGCTGGGTACACCCTTGCTACACATTTATACTCAGGGATGCTGGGCGTGACGAGACGAAACGCATTCCGCTATGCTGGTGCAGTAGAGAGTACCATGGTGCTCGACGAGATCGATGCTGAAATAATAGCCGACGGTGTACACCTCCCCGCACCCCTACTTCAGTTGGTTTATAAAACGAAAGGCGCTTCCAAAGTAGCCTTGATAACCGATGCCATGCGGGCCGCCGCCATGCCGCCTGGTAAAAGCAGACTCGGAAGCAAATCCAATGGACTGGACGTCATTGTTGAAGACGGTGTTGCAAAGCTCCCCGACAGAACTTCTTTCGCCGGTAGTGTGGCTACTACCGATCGGTTGCTCAGAACAATGGTGGAAATTGCTGGAATACCACTAACCGATGCCGTTACCATGGCCAGCAGTACACCGGCAAGAATTATCGGAATTGACAAACAAACAGGATCACTGGAAGTTGGAAAAAGTGCCGACCTGGTGGTGATGAATGACCAATTACAGGTCCAATCCGTGTATATAAACGGAAATAAAGTCGTTTAAAAGCCCCCCGGCGCTTTAGCAAAACTTTTTTCGAACAATAGTATTACCCTTTTCAGGAGTTGTTCATTTTTGCGGGTCTTTTTAGAGATCGGGCAATGGAATTCAGTATTAAACAGATAAAAATTACAGCGTAATGATAGCGGTAGATGGAATCGGTGTTGACTTTGGAGGAAGAGCATTGTTCAATGACATAACGTTTAACATCAACGAGACAGATCGAATAGCGCTGATGGGTAAAAATGGCGCGGGGAAGTCAACGCTTTTAAAAATTTTGGCCGGCGTTGGTAAGGCCAGCAGGGGAAAAGTGAGTGCACCCAAAGACGCAGTTATTGCCTACCTCCCCCAGCATCTGCTCACCGAGGACAGTTGTACTGTTTTTGAGGAAGCCTCTAAAGCCTTCCACCGCATTCATGGTATGAAAGCCAAAATGGATGAGCTGAACCGACAATTGGAAACCAGAACAGATTATGAATCGGAGGAGTATGCCAAGATCATTGAAGAAGTTTCTGAATTAAGTGAGAAATACTATTCCATTGAAGAAATCAACTACGATGCAGAGGTCGAAAAAACCCTTGGTGGACTTGGGTTTCAGCGCGAAGACTTTAACCGTCCAACCGGCGAGTTCAGCGGCGGTTGGCGCATGCGAATTGAGCTCGCAAAGATCCTGCTCCAAAAACCTGATTTGATTCTACTGGATGAGCCAACAAACCATATGGACATTGAGTCCATTCAGTGGCTCGAGGAATTTTTGGTGTCCCAGGCCAAGGCTGTAATTGTAATCAGTCACGACAAAACGTTTGTCGACAACCTGACCAACCGAACCATTGAGTTAACCATGGGCAGGATGTACGATTACAAAACCAACTACTCCCACTACTTACAACTGCGAAAAGAAAGACGAGAGCAGCAGCAAAAACAATTTGATGATCAGCAAAAACAAATTGCCGACATCACGCAGTTTATTGAACGTTTCAAAGGAACCTATTCCAAAACCTTGCAAGTACAGTCCAGGGTTAAGATGCTGGAGAAAATTGAGATCGTAGAGGTGGATGAAATGGATACTTCGTCTTTGAACCTGAAGTTTCCCCCGGCGCCAAGATCAGGAAATTATCCTGTCATCGTTACCGAAATGAGTAAGCGATACGGAGATCACCTGGTTTTTTCAAACGTTTCGATGACGATCGCCAGAGGGAAAAAAGTGGCCTTTGTAGGAAAAAACGGAGAGGGTAAATCAACCATGATCAAAGCCATCATGGGTGAAATCGAATTTGAAGGCAGGGTTCAGATCGGCCACAACAGCATGATCGGATATTTTGCACAGAATCAAGCGTCACTACTCGACGGTGAATACACTGTTTTTGAAACCATCGACCGGATTGCGGAGGGTGACATCCGAACCAAAATCAAGGATCTATTGGGTGCCTTTTTGTTTGGGGGTGACGCCATCGATAAAAAAGTGAAGGTCCTTTCAGGGGGTGAACGAACCCGACTGGCGCTGCTGAGACTTTTACTTCAACCTGTCAACCTGCTTATCCTGGACGAACCCACGAACCACCTGGACATCCGCACCAAGGAAATTTTAAAGGATGCGCTAAAGGCGTTTGACGGTACCTTGATTCTTGTTTCGCATGACAGAGATTTTCTGGATGGCTTGGCTACAAAGGTTTTTGAATTTGGGAACAAGCGCATCCGTGAGCACTTTGAAGACATTAATGGATTCCTTCGCATCAAGAAACTTGAAAATCTCAGGGAAATCGAACGAAAAAATCAAAAGTGATTGAATGAAAATCCGGTCTTATCAAGCAGATCTGAAATTCTTTAGACAAAAAAATTCAGCCCGTTACAAAAACCTATTCGCTGAGAGGAATTGAACGGGCAACGATGATTTTCCATCCTGCGCCAAATCGGCCAGCACCTCACCTACCACCGAACAAAATTTAAATCCATGTCCACTGAAACCAGCAGCAAAAATCAGGTTAGGATCATCTTTTGAAACATCGATGATGAAGTGCTCATCCGGTGAATACGTGTAAAGACAAACTTTGGTATGCAGCAACCCCGCATACTCCCCGGGGAAAATTTCTTCCATCACAGCCCGCATCGCATCTTTTTCTTCTGCCGAAACCATTCTGTCTACCGAATCCGCATCAGTGACCTGCCCCGGATTGTGCTGAGCAATTTTGAGCCCATGGAGTGGACCGTATACACCGGCTTGAAGGTTGGGAAATCCATAATACACATCCCCTGAATTTTCCGTTTCTGCCAACCAGCATGGAAAGCGTTCCGGTGAAAAAAGATCAGGATGCTTTGTTGCCATCCAGAAAACAGTCTGCCGTGTAACTTTTAACTGCTGACTCACTTGTGGCAACAAGCCACCGATCCACGCACCTGCAGTCAGCACAAGCTTTTCTGCAGCATAAATACCCTTGTTGGTCGTTACTTCATATCCAGAGCCTGATTTGGCCCAACCCAATACTTTTTCGTGAGACCGGATTTGTGCGCCTGAAATTTTTGCTTGTTCTACGTGCGCTTCAATGCATCTTTCCGGTTCCAGAAATCCAGCACCGGATTCAAAAATGATGTCGTGACCAGGATGAAGGCTAAAAGGCGGGTATACTTTTTTTAGCCGATCAAAATCAAAAAACTCAATGGGTATATCGTGGATACCGGCAGACTCCCGAACCCCTTTCATGAGCATACTGTCTTTCCGTCCGGCGTAAAGCAAGCCGGTTTCCGTATATAATCTGGTGCCCGTTTCCTGTTCCAAAACATTCCAAAGTTCATACGAGCGCTTCAGCAGTGGAACATAATCGGGATGTTCAAAATAGGCCTTTCGGATGATTCGGCTTTGCCCGTAATGAGATCCGAATTCATGCACGATCGACGATTGTTCAAGCCCCAAAACGCTCATACCACGCTTGGCCAGGTGGTAGCATGCTGCAGAACCCATTGATCCTACACCCAACACCACTACATCAAATGAGGCGTCCATTTCTAAACCGGTTAGCGAACAAACCTACAATAAAATTGACAGCGGAAACTTCACCAATAGGCATTTTGAGGGACGGGGGTTTTACTGCAAATTCGTGACCTATAAAACCCATCGTATGAAAAGGTTAATCATCGTTTGCTTACTTATAAACCTACTGTTGTTCAATGCCTGTCAGCCGAACAAAGAAACAGCCAAGACCAATTCAGAAACTGATGTCTATCCTGCCAAGGCAGCATCTTACACCATTTATGAGGTGAACATCCGGCAATACTCGCCGGAGGGCACCTTCAATGCCTTCGCAAAGGAATTACCAAGGCTTAAGGATTTGGGGATAGACATGCTATGGTTCATGCCCATCCATCCGATCGGTGAAAAGAACAGAAAGGAACCTTTAGGCAGTTATTACTCCGTTAAAGATTACAAGGGCGTCAATCCAGAGTTTGGCACAGCAGAGGACTTTAAAAACCTTGTACAACAAGCCCATGATTTGGGGATGGCCGTGATCATGGACTGGGTACCCAACCACAGTGCTTATGATAATGTGTGGACCACCGAGCATCCTGAATTTTATGTGCGCGATAAAGATGGAAACATCATGCATGAGGCAGACTGGACCGATATTGCCTTACTTGATCACACCAATCCGGGCACGCGCGCAGCCATGATCGACGCCATGAAATACTGGGTAACCGAATTTAATATCGATGGATACCGCTGTGACCACGCAGGCCACGAGATACCACTTTATTTCTGGGAAGAAGTGCGACAGGAGCTGGATCCGATCAAAGATCTGCTTTGGCTCGCTGAATGGGATGGTGCACGCATGCACCTTCAGTTCGATCTCACCTACGCCTGGGAGTTGCTGCATCTGACAGAAGATGTCGCTGTCGGAAAGAAAAGCGCCAACGACGTTGCAGCCTGGATTGACAGGGATATGAAGGAATATGGAAGAGCGCCGTTCCGGATGACCATGATTACCAACCACGATGAAAACTCCTGGTCGGGCACGATGTTTGAAAAATACGGCGACGGTCATAAAACATTCGCTACGTTTATTTTCACAGCCTATGGCATTCCGATGATTTACAGTGGACAGGAAGCAGGTTTAGCCAAACGACTCAAGTTTTTTGAAAAGGATAACATCAACTGGAAAGATTCCCTTGGGCTACAGCCATTCTACAAACAACTCACCGCACTTAAAAAGCAAAATAAAGCACTGTGGGCAGGCGCATACGGAGGACAGCCCGTGCGCATCAATCAGGATCAGGACATCTATGCCTTCAAAAGAACCAAAGAGAATAATACCGTCATTGGTGTATTGAATTTCTCAGGCAAACCGCAGCGCTTTCAATTAACAGATCAATCGGTAGAAGGTGTTTACCAGGATTATTTCAGCGGAAAAGAATTTAAGCTTAGCATGGGCTCTCCGCTCAATATGGAGCCATGGCAATACCTGGTCTTTGTAAAAAATTAACCAGTCATGGAACAAGCTACATTTGAACTCTACGATTTAAGAATTGATGTTGTAGAAAGCGGACGTCCTTTCGTTTGCAGCCATCAGATTGGGCCTGCGATTGAGGTGAAAGGTGAGAACTTATATTTCCTCAATAATCAGCCGTTCTCCATGTATGCACTCGCAGCACTGATCCCACTGCTGCCCACCAAACAACGTCCATTGAATCCAGCGGACTGGATGGCCACCGATCATGTAATTGCCTGTCCGGATCCACATTGCGGAGCACAATTCCGTATCAGCAGGACTGGTAAACAAATCATCCGACGCGAAACCACGACCGTGGTTCCGCAGGATGGAGACCACTCCTGGAAGTAATCAAATGACCGTACCACAAATTTCCCTTTCTGGCGGATTAAGCATTTCCCGAATCATTAAGGGTGGTTGGCAACTTAGCGAGGGACACCGACAACAGCCGGCTCAAAATCCAGTTGGTGATATGGAAGCCTTTCTGGATGCCGGCGTGTACACCTTCGATTGCGCCGATATCTATACCGGTGTGGAGGAGCTCATCGGAAAATTTATTTCAGAGCAAAAGAAAAAGGGGCACGCAGCAAACATCAGGGTGCTTACGAAATTTGTACCGGATTATGATGCGCTGCAGACCATCACCAAATCTTATGTAGAGAAAGTAATCGACCGGTCACTCCTTCGCCTTGGGGTGGAGGCCCTTGATATGGTGCAGTTTAGCTGGTGGAATTATGAGGTGAAACGATATGTGGAAACCGCGCACTGGTTGGAGGAGCTTCGCGTACAAGGCAAAATCAAAACTATTTCCGGAACGAATTTTAATACCACCACCACCAGGGAAATCCTGGAATCAGGAATAAAACTTTCCTCGCTACAAGTACAATATTCTGTTCTCGACAACCGACCTGAAAAATCACTTGTAGACCTATGCCTGAAGCACCAGGTCAAACTTTTGTGTTATGGAACGGTGGCCGGCGGATTTTTAAGCGAGCGCTGGCAAAACCAACCAGAGCCGATAGCACCCTTTGAAAACAGATCACAAATCAAATACAAGCTCATCATCGATGCGTTCGGCGGATGGAACCGGTTACAGCAGTTATTAGCGCTGTTGAAAACCATTGGAGAAAAATACGAAGCGAGCATCACCAATGTTGCCACCGCCTATGTACTCTCACGCCCCGCGGTTGCCTCGGTGATCATTGGCGCAGGCACTGCCCGCTTCCTGAAAGAAAATCTGCATTGCACCAACTTTCAACTGACTGCCGAAGAAATAGAATCCATTGCTGCCTTTGCCCATGGTCCTGAAGGTGATGTATTCGATGCCGAACGCATTAAGGACGGACCACACGGCAAAATCATGCGCTACAACCTGAACAACATCTAAACAGCCCTTGGAAGCACCTAAAAAATCCATTACCTGGTCCTCCCACTACCTGTTTATCCTGGCCTCCATTGGAAGCTCGGTGGGACTTTCCAACATCTGGAAATTCACCTATCTGGCCGGTGAAAATGGAGGTGGTGCCTTTGTATTGGTCTACCTTCTTTCCCTTTTGCTGATGGGCATCCCTGTATTGGCCGCTGAATTTCTTATCGGAAGAAGGGGAAGAACAGGAATGGTCAACAGCCTGTCTCTTTTGTCTGATACCGATGGCATCAGCAAGTCATGGACCTGGTTTGGATGGACCGGCATGACAACTGTGTTTTTGGTCCTGACCTTTTACTGTGTGATCGCCGGTTGGACTGTTGATTATTTTTTCACAACCTTGTTTGGTTTGGGTGAATCAAGCTCCACAAATCAAATTGAAGCCGGTGAAGCGTCCAGAGCACGTTTCAACGAACTGTTGAACAGCCCCTTGCGTATGTCGGTCGGACAAGTGATTTTCCTTGGAGCCACCATCTGGATTGTGGCGATGGGCATTAAAAAAGGACTTGAGTCGTCTGTGAAATGGATGATGCCTTTGCTTTTTGGAATTCTTATCGCGCTGGTTGTTTACAGCGCCGTGACCGCCGACTTCAGTGCTGCAGTTCGGTTTTTATTCACCCCTGACTTTGAAAAAATCAATCAGGAAGTAATCCTGAAAGCTTTCGGCCAGGCATTTTTCTCCCTCGGCATTGGCGTTGGGGTCATGCTTACTTACGGCGCATACATGCCTGAAAAAAGCTCCATCCTTCCATCGGCAATGATCATTGCTTTTTCGGATGGACTAGCTTCCATCCTGGCTGGTCTGGCAATATTTCCAATCGTCTTTGGCTATGGCTTGTCGCCAGCAGAAGGACCGGGATTGATTTTCACCACTTTACCGGTGGCTTTTATCAGCATGCCCGCAGGAAATGTGGTTGGATCATTATTTTTTCTACTGCTTTTTATCGCAGCCTTAACCTCAAGTATTTCGCTGCTGGAATCCATTATCGGCCATCTTGAATTCAAATCAGGTGGCTACCGAAAAAGGATCACCATCATCGCAGGAATTCTATTGTGGATCATTGGTATCCCAAGTATTCTTTCCTTCAACCTGCTCGCAGATTGGAAGCCTTTCTTCGGAAAAAACTTTTTTGATGCATTGGACTACCTCAGCTCAAATTTGGTGATGCCTATCTGCGGAATTCTTATGGCAGTGGTAGCGGGATGGGCACTCAATCAACAAGCGAACCGAAATGAAATGCAGCCCATTTCCAATGGGTTGTATAACCTCTGGCTTTTTTTGATCAGGTATTTTGCGCCTTTCATTTTGGCCATGCTGTTCATCACCAACCTGTGAGCCGACGTAATCAGGACTTGCGAACACCCATGTCCTTCATTACGCGCATGGCGGCATTGTGACCCGCACAACCAATCACAGAGCCTGCAGGATGGGTGCCAGCACTGGCCGAATAAACGCCCTGAATCGGCGTTACATAAGGAAGGCGATCGGCGAATCCAAAACTGTTATCGACATGGTGGATGTGGCCACCGGTGATCCCGAAATGCTTTTCAATTTTACCAGGATGAAGTGGAAATACATCAGCGACCAGACTGCTGGTGTTCGGTGCAAAGCGATCGCAAATGGACAACAAATGCCGGACGTATTTCTCCTCTTCCTGCTCCCAGGAACTACCCTTGATTTCAAGTGGTACCCATTGCACAAACAATGCTGAGTTGTGATGACCATCAGCATCGCGCAAAGAAGGGTCAACCGTGGTATGGATGTACCATTCAATGGTGGGGAATGGATCGAGGCGACCTTCACTGACCGCTTTGAATCCATCCTGGAGGCTTCTCATCACATCTTTTTCTTCCGGCAATAAATGTATCGTCGGACCAAACTGTCCACGGTCTTCGGGCAGACAGGTGAATCGTGGCAATCCCTTTAAGGCGAGGTTCACCTTCATGGTAGAGCCCGGCTTTTTGTAGCCGTCAATCCGCTGGTTGTAAGCCTCAGGAAGTTTATGACTTCCAATAAGGTCACGCATCCGGAATGGATCGGCATTGACCACGACCGTTGTTGCGGAATATTTCTCTCCGTTTGCAAGCACCACGCCTTTGGCTACACCTGCTTCTGTTTCAATGGCGGAAACTTTTTTTGACGTGAGGATGGTTGCACCTGCCGCCTGACATGCTTCAGCAAGTTTTCTGGTTACCGTGCCCATGCCACCACCGACAATCATCCAGGTTCCGTCGCTACCCGGTAAGCGACACATGTTATGAACCAAAAAATTCATTCCGGTACCAGGCGTATCCCAGGTTCCGAACAATCCTGAGAAGCCATCGGTAACGGCATACATTGCTTTCACCAGATCACTTTGAAAACCAAAACGGTCGATGTACTCGCCTACCGGACCGCGGCACAATCTGATAAAATGCTCCTGAAGTGCAGGCCGGATAAAACGATCTGCGGTTTCTTCGATCGAAAGCGGTTCCTGCATCCATGTTGGCGCCACATCGTCACGGATCTGACCAATCTCTTCTGTTAACGCCTCATTGGCACGCCAGTCGGCTTCAGAGAAAAAGGAAACAAATTGCTGTTTCATGGCCTCACGGTCGGACCCAAACAAAAGGTATTTGTTGCCCGTTGTGGGAAGGAAGTAGTGAGGATCTCTGCGGTAGAGCGGAAGGTCAAGGTTAAGTTTTTTTAACAGTTCCGGCTGCATAACACCAAGCAGGTATGCACCGGTGCTGGTGCCCAGATTGGGCACCTTTTTAAATGGGTATTCCGTCCTCACGGCGCCTCCGATTACTGGTTGGTCTTCCAGAACGGTGACTTTCAAACCACTTCGGGCCAACAGTAACGCAGCCACCAAACCATTGTGACCAGCGCCTACTACCAATACATCGGATTTATTTTCCATGATTTCTGATTTCAGCAATTGTCGAGAGAACGTCACGGGTTGCCTCCGTGATGGCAGCGTAATGGCGTTGTTCCATCAACTTTTTGCTAACCAGTTTACTTCCCATTCCTACGGCACACACTCCTGATGTAAACCAGGCTTCAAGATTTTCACGCGTGGTATCGACACCACCGGTGGGCATAAACTTCAGTTTAGGAAATACGTCTTTGATGGTGGACATAAACTCAGGGCCGAGGAGGTTACCGGGAAACAACTTTATAAATGCAATGCCTGTGTTTTCTGCGGCAATGATTTCAGAAGGCGTCATACAACCAGGAGCATAAAAAATCTGATTCACGACAGCATACTGTGCAATGTCCTGAACGTAGCCGGGACTAACCAGAAAATCTGCTCCAATGCTCATATAATCCCGGGCTTCCGTCATATTTTTTATGGTGCCTATCCCAAGAAACAATCCAGGCATTTCGCTATCCCTAACCGCAACAAGTCGTTTAAAGTTTTCGCGTGCCGCATCGCCTCGGTTGGTGTATTCAACCGCCTTCACCCCTGCCTGATAAAGTGCTCTGAGGACTTCCACGCTAACCCCTTCATCTGAATTGTAAAACAGGGGCAACATGCCCTGTGCGATGATCGCATTTGTTATTACCGCCGTGTTCGCCATTTGCCTGGATTATCGTTGAACTCTTCCGCTTCCGTCACCTTTCATGAGGTTCAGCACTTCCTCCACGGTAACCATGTTAAAGTCTCCATGGATGGTATGTTTCAAACATGATGCCGCCACTGCAAAATTCAAAGCCTTCTGATCATCACCAGGATAGGTAATCAATCCATAAATAAGACCCCCCATAAAGGAGTCACCTCCACCTACCCTATCCACGATATGTGTGATGTCGTAGGTGGGTGAAACATACATTTTCTTGCCATCGAACAGGGTGCCGGACCAGGTATTGTGGTCTGCATTAATCGACCCCCTGAGGGTAATGATTATTTTCTTGGCGCGAGGAAATTTGGCCGACAACTGTCGGCATACAGATTCATAAGCCCCGGCATCCACCTTACCGCCGTGTACATCAGCACCTTCAGCATGGATTCCAAAAACTTTTTCTGCGTCCTCTTCATTACCGAGTATGATGTCGCAACCTTCCACCAACTCCGGCATAATTTCCGATGCCTTCTTTCCGTATTTCCAAAGATTCTTTCGATAGTTAAGGTCGGTCGAAACCGTGATACCCAATGCATTCGCCGCCTTAATACCCTCGAGGCAGACCTTGGCGGTGCTCTCCGATAAGGCAGGTGTTATTCCGGTCCAATGAAACCATTGTGCATCCTTAAAAACGTCATTCCAGTTGATCATTCCTGGTTGAATCGTAGAAATGGAAGATCCGGAACGATCGTAAACAACCTTACTGGGGCGCGCTACAGCACCGGTCTCTAAAAAATAGATTCCCAATCGCTCACCGCCTGAAATAATCTGAGTGGTGTCAACCTGCAATTTCCGAAGGTTGGCCATTGCTGCACGAGCGATGTCGTTGTCGGGAAGCCGCGTAACAAAAGTTGCGGGTAAACCATAATTGGCCAACGATACCGCAACATTCGCTTCTCCACCACCGAAGGTGGCTTCGAGGTGGGTTGACTGAACAAAGCGCTGATGGTCAGGCGTAGCCAGACGCAGCATGATTTCACCAAACGTGACGACTTTTTTCATAATAAAATTGAAGGCTCAATTTAAAAAAATTACCCTTCGAAACAGCCTGAAATTTTACGACCAGAAAATGTTCTTAGAGAAAATGAACGCGCTCAGGAATGACCTTCAAATTGATCCGGTCACCAACTTTAAAATCAGGCATACCTGACAACACCGTAATGTTTCCCTGTGGAGCAGATACCTGAACTTCAAAGAAAGGACCGGCAAAACTTATTTTTTTTACCTCACCACTCAACTCACAATCCTCTTCTTTGGTGATGATGAGGTCGTCGGGTCTTAAAAATGCCCTGGTGTCTGAAACACCAGGGTCGATGGCAATGAGGTTATACCGGCCGAACAGCGCCCCTACATACTCGTCCACCGGCCGGCGGTAGACCATTTCAGGTGAACCGTGTTGAACGACTGAACCATTTCTTAAAATAAAAATCTCATCAGCCCACGGTAACGTATCGAAAGAGTCGTGGGAAACCAGGATGGAAGTGATCCCAAGTTGATCGCCAATCTTATCAACCACCGATTTCATTTTAATCCGGTGTGCGGAGTCAAGGTTAGAATATGGTTCATCCAACAACAGGAGATCCGGTGCCATCACCAAAAGCCTTGCCAAGGCAATTCTCTGTCGCTCACCGCCAGAAAGCTGATCGGTTTTTCGCTCCAGCAAGTGCTCAATTTCACAGATCCGATAGATGCGCTCGGTGGCCATGGAGGAAATACGCGATGCATATTTTAAAATCTGTTCTACACGCAGGAATTTTTGAAGTTCAAAAAACTGTGATAAGTAGGCCACACGTTCGTTTCCTGGAACCAGGCTTTGGACCGGACCACGAACCTGATCTCCTTTGAGAATTACTCTTCCAGAGCTTGGTTGCAGCAAACCAGAAATCAGTTTTAAAACGGTTGTTTTACCAGAGCCAGTTTCACCGGCAAAGGCAATCCGTTTGCCCTCCTCAAGAATCAGCGATAATTCCTGTAAAGTGAATCCACCGGGATCGGCGTATGAAATCTTTTGTAGTTCTAAAAAGGACATGGTCGAAGGCTCAAAGGTAGGATTTTGGGGATTGTATGCGCCAAATTCCAGGCTTTGGTTTACGGCGGTATTGCTTTATTTTTCAGTTCTGAAAATTAAAACCACACCCTAGCCATGCAGAGACGATTTTTCCTACAAAGCTCCATTTCCGGACTTGCACTCGGCGCACTGGATGCAACAGCCCTGATGCGTGAAATGGCACCCAAAGAGTATAAGGTCGCCTTGATCGGTTGTGGTTGGTACGGCAAAAGTGACCTGTTCCGTCTGATTCAGGTGGCACCGGTTCGGGTGGTTGGATTGTGCGACGTGGACAAAAATCATCTTGAGGAAGCGCGAGCACTGATCAAAGAGCGTAGCCCTTTATCGAAACCCCGACTCTTCGATGACCATCAGAAAATGCTGAAAGAAACCCAACCAGAAATTGTTCTGATAGGAACGCCAGATCATTGGCATGCGCTCACCTGCATCGATTCCATAAAAGCCGGCGCTCATGTATATGTTCAAAAACCAATCAGCGTCGACGTTATTGAAGGGGAAGCGATGGTGGCTGCTGCGAGAAAATACAACCGCACCGTACAGGTAGGCTTACAGCGTCGATCTACACCCCATTTATTGGATGCCAAGAGAAATATTCTCGACGCCGGACTGTTGGGGAAAATCAGACATGTGGAAATGTGTTGCTATTACCACATGCGAAATTCATCGCGGCCAGATCCCAAACCAATTCCAGAATTCCTGAATTATGACCGTTGGACAGGACCAGCACCGCTAAGGGTATACGATAATGATCCTCACCGAGGCTGGTGGCGAGCATTCAGGGAATATGGAAATGGGATTATGGGCGATATGTGCGTGCACATGTTCGATTCGGTCCGCTGGTTACTTCAATTGGGATGGCCTCAAAAAATTTCTTCCACCGGAGGAATCTTCATGGATAAAGATGCGGCATCCAATATTGCCGATACGCAGACCGCTGTATTCGAATATCCAGAGTTAAACTGCGTTTGGCAACACCGCACCTGGGGAACACCCGTTAACCCCGATTACCCGTGGGCGTTTACCATCTACGGTGAGAAAGGAACCCTATGGGCAAGCACCACTCGTTATGATTTCTATCCGGAAGGAAAAGGCGATGTTATCCATGGCGATGTCCTTTACGAACGGGAGAAATATCCTGAGGATGTCACAGAAAGAATGATTGAATTGCATTGTGCTCCCGCCACCCGTGGACAAATGGTGGATTTTCTTCAGGCGATTGAGGAGAAAAGAAAACCTGTAGCCGACATACACGAAGCCCATATTTCTACAGCCAGTTGTATTCTGGCCAATCTATCTATGGATCTTGGCAGACCGTTGGTTTATGACCCGGCAACAATGACCGTAAAGGGCGACGTCCAGGCGACGGCGTTGCTTAAGCGCTCCTACCGAAACGGCTACACCCACCCTGAGCCAGGCATAATTTGATGTTGATTAAAAAAAATAAAAATTATAACCATATGAAGATTCGTTTGATGTTGGCAGTGATGGTTTTAGCCTCGAATTGGTTGAGTGCACAGACGTATGAAGAATACGTTGCACAGGGCGATGAGTATTATGCAGCCCGGGATTATGCACAAGCCATTCACTTTTTCACCCTTGCTTTAGGCCTAGAGGCCAATAAACCCAAGGCCTATTATTTCAGAGGAGATGCGTATCGTGAATTGAAGGATTATGAAAACGCCATCGAGGATTATACCAATGCACTGGATCTGGATCCTAAAAATGCCAAATACAGAAGGTTACGTGGCGACGGATTTTATGACATGAAAAACTATGCCCGCGCAGAAGCTGATTACACAAAGTCCATCGAACTGGATCCTAAAAGTGCGACCACCTGGCTGTACCGAGGGGATACCTATGAAATGTTAAAGCAGGTTCCCAAAGCCTGTGCAGATTATCAGCAAGCACACGCCCTTGGAAACCGGAACGCAAGACCTCGGGCAGTAAAACTCGCCTGTCCATGGGTCAAACAAATTACCGGTACCCAAACCTGTCCATCGGGCGATGCACCCATTTCAAAAGTAGAAATGGAGCCACTCAACGGCGCCGTATTCGTTTCCAAGGGACTTGGCTATGAGTCTTTTCAACTATTGACCAAAGGTGGTCACGAGGTCAGTGGACCCGAGTTCTCTGAAATCGAGGAGCTGAGTATTATCCTGAAGGGAGTTTCCGGTTTTTGCAGTGAAGTTCCCGAAACCATACACGTCGGCATTGGATTCGAACTGCGTGAAAATGGTGGAAGAGAGGTAGAAAAAGTCCACAATATCTTTCCGAACGATAAAAGTTTTTCGGGCGAGGAGGCGAAAAACCTAACCCTTAAAATTGATTTTCCTGAAACACTTTCAACAGAAAAACAATACTTGCTTACCGCGCATTTCTTCGATACCAAAGGCAATGCAGAGTTGTTCGTTGAACTTCCATTTAAAATCACCAAAACCACACTACACACGATCAACCTGAAGACTGAAAAAAAGGTCTTAAAAAATGGCATCGTAATAGAAGGCTTGGGCGGCACCCTTTCAGGACTGGAATTGCATCATAAGGGCAAAGGAACTCCTGTTGATTCCTCCAAAATAGAATCCAATACCGATTACACTTTCACTGCTACAGAAGTGAAAAATCTAAACAAACATTCCCACTTCATTTTCAGATTTCTTAACCCGGCAGGTAAAATTATTCTGGAAAGCAAAGGCAAAGCCGTTTACCATGGTGAACACATCAAACTTGACTTTAGCACCAAAGATGTGCCTGCAGGTAAATACAGCCTTTGGCTGAAGGTTCAGGAAATTGACGCCCCGCTAAACGTTGGGGTCGTAATGCCGGTAGAAATAAAATAAATCGAGCGCTATTTTATTGCCTTTGGCTGAAGCGCCGAACGCAACATCACGACTGAGGTATAAATCACCACCAATACCACCAGCCAACGCAGGTACTCCATAGGAAGTGACTTGACGATGTAGGCTGCAATCAAAACACCGAATACTCCGGTGATGGCAATAGCAAAAGATGCTCGTCTGTTGTAAGCACCTTCTTTAATGAATTTCAATCCTGCAACAGGCATCAACATCGCGCAGGAACCCATCATAATTGGAAAGGCTGTTTTGGCCGACATACCCAACATCGCAACCAGGGCCATGCAAGGGGCATACAGTCCAATTCCTGCAGTCATCAACGCACCAAGAACGAAATTGGCACCAACGCCAATGGCGAGCATTTTACCTTCCAAGCCAATTACTTCGCCGGTGGTTTCCATGTAACCGAGTGCCTTGGCGACCAAAAATCCAGCGGTGACAAACAAGGCAAAACCCATGGTGAGTTGGATTTTCTTTTCCGGCAGCTTGGCAACAATACCTGCGCCCAGAACAGACCCCGCCACAGCCGACAACAACATCAACACCAACGTCAGCGGCTCTACTTCAACAATCTGCGTATAGATAATGGCCTGCGCAATGGTTGGAATCGCGTTGGCAACATTCAACGTACCGGGAATAACCCGATCTTCGGACTGCCGGAAAAATTTGAACATCGCCGTTTCCGTCGCAAAAGATCCAATCCCCAGCGTGTCCAGGAAGTTGGAAATAAATCCAATCAAACCAGTTTTGGTCCAGCTGTTGGGTTCCAATTGATTTTTATGCTTTTGATAATCACGAATCAATGCCACAGCAAGAATTACCCCCAGCACAGCAAAAGCAGCGATAAGGACAGGCAAAATCATCTCTTTGTTTATCATGTCAGGTAGTTGATGGTTGAAGAGGGTTGGTTCTATTACAATTGGTCAGTAAATTAGATACATTCGCCAGACGATCAAACCCCCATGGAAAAATTTCCAAGCATTTTCAATGACGTTATCGGTCCTGTCATGCGCGGGCCCTCCAGCTCCCATTGTGCTGCATCGCTTCGGATCGGACGTTTGTGCCGTGACCTGATGGGCGGTAAAATCACCAAAGCCTACATTGAATTTGATCCCAATGGTTCGCTCGCAACCACCCACAAAGGTCAAGGCTCGGACATGGGATTGTTCGGAGGATTTCTTGGCTGGTCCGCAGACGATGAACGACTACCCGATTATCTCCAGGCCATCGACGAAGCAGGCATCGACATTACCATCGACATTCATCCCATCGGCGCCACCCATCCAAACACCTATCAAATAACCCTTCAGAACGACGCTGAATCGCATAGCCTGATTGCACTTTCCACCGGAGGCGGAATGATCGAAGTTATCGCCATTGACAGCGCTTTTGTAGAAATGTATGGTGACTTCTATGAAACATTGGTCTATACGAGTCAACCCGATGCCATACTTAAACTGATCGATGGCAACGATGAAATTGAGTTGGCTAAATCACATCGTGGGGCTAAAACATTCGCTGAAATTAAATCCACGAAAAAACTCAGCACCAGTTTACTGGAAGAACTGAGTGCGTTGGAAGGAACGGAAAAAATAAAAATCCTTGAGCCTGTATTACCCGTACTCTCCAGAAAGGGATTACGGGTACCATTTATTACCGCCGAGGAAATGCTTAGGTACAATCAGGGAAAAAATTTATCCCTTTGGCAGCTGGCGGTTCACTATGAAGCGGCACGTGGCAACATTTCGGAACAAGAGGTTTTCGATCAGATGCGTACGATAGTACGGATCATGAGGAATGCCGTTAAGACCGGTTTAAACGGCACCGAATGGAAAGACCGTATCCTTGGAAGTCAATCACCGGGATTCAGAAAAAGAATGGAGGAAGGCGGATTGGTTGAAGGAGATGTGCTCAACACGATCATTCTTTATACTTCAGCCATTATGGAAGTTAAAAGTTCAATGGGTGTTATCGTTGCAGCACCCACCGCCGGATCTTGTGGCGCACTGCCAGGCGCAGTGCTCGGCACAGCGGATGTCCTTGGACTTTCAGAAGATGAAATGGTGAAGGCGATGCTGGCCGCCGGACTGGTTGGAGTTTTCATCGCTGCCCACGCAACCTTTGCGGCAGAGGTTGGTGGATGTATGGCTGAATGTGGCTCCGGATGCGGTATGGCTGCCGCAGGGCTGGTTGTGCTTAGAAATGGAACACTGAATCAATCACTGGCAGCCGCGTCGATGGCTCTTCAAACGTCGCTTGGAATGGTTTGCGATACCATTGCCGACCGCGTTGAAGCCCCATGCCTGAACCGTAATGTTATGGCCGCCACCCAGGCACTGTCCTGCACCAACATGGCGCTGGCAGATTACCAACATCTGATTCCCTTGGATGAAGTAATCGAAACCATGAAAAAAGTTGGTGATGCCATTCCCAATACCCTTCGATGTACTGGGCTTGGCGGATTGGCCATTACCAAAACAGCGAAAGAAATTGAAGCGCGTCTAAACGCGAACAGCGCTACAGAAACCGTAAAGGGCTTTAAGGTCTGTTGATGCCTGCTCAGGAATCAAACTTCACGCTGATGTCCAGCGTTCGCTGGTCATAGCTAAGTCCGTATTGTTTCAAGACCTCATCCGGCACACCATCCCATTGATTGGGTGTATTGCCCATATAGCCAAGATCCTTGATTCCCATTTTGCTTGAAAAGAATCCACAGGCGGTCAGGTCGCGCATCAGGTTGAAAAAGGCAACACCCTGTTCAACACCTGGCTTGGCCTGATCGGGATAAGCAATCTGATCCAACATCGCGGTCTGTTGTTCCCCAGACCCTTCAACAAATGGTTTTCCAAATTCCTTGTTACAACGTAAATCGAGCCACTTCAATCCGCCACGCATAGGAACCTGATGATGAGGCATGTCTTTGACAATGAATTCGATAAAATCAGGCACACCGGCTTCTGAGGCGCTTCCGGAGGTTTCATCCTTTGGAATGATGTAATCCGATAACACCGTGATGGTTTTCATCTCATGTTCGGTGAAAAATTTCTCTGACATGAGCTTTTCATAGTGCGCCTTTTCCTCGGGCGTACGATCATGATTCAACGGTGCAACCTGACTGGTTTTTTCACCTGGAGCACAGGACTGTAGCAGTGCACCGGTTCCGATGGCACCTACGGTAAATGATTTAAGATATTTTCTGCGATCCATATCGATCAGATGTTTTGTTTTTTCATTTCCTCAATGATGTATTCGCTTGCACGCATAGAGAGCGCAAGAATGGTCCAGGTTGGATTCTTATCAGCCTGTGAAACAAAAGGTCCACCATCGACCACAAAAAGGTTTTTACACTCGTGCGCCTGGTTGTATCGATTAACCACCGAACGCTTGGGGTCATCACCCATCCGTGTGGTACCAACCTCATGGATGATCCGACCGGGAGCTTCAAGTCCGTAATCCTTTTCCGCTCCATCATTTCCCCACGTTACCACGCCACCCATTTTGTCAATGATCTCGGCGAAGGTCTGCTTCATGTGTCGCGCTTGCTTCACCTCTTCTTCGCTCCATTTGTAATGGAATCGAAGCACAGGAATACCAAACTTGTCCACCACCTTCGGATCGATCTCACAGTAGTTGTCTTCCCTTGCTATGGCCTCTCCCCTTCCAGACATTCCGAAAGTTGCTCCATAGAAATAACGGTAATCGTCCTTCAGCAAAGCGCCATATCCACCAGCGGGTTTCATTTTGCCATCTCGGCCCGGATATTTTCCGTTGAGGCCCTGCATACCAAAACCAAATCCATAACCAGGCATACCCATACCACCCCAATATTCGATGTGGTAACCTCTTTTGAAATCCAAGTTTTTATTGTCCAACCACCAAGGTGTATAAACGTGCATTCCACCTACCCCATCTTCATTGTACCGCTTACGTCCGATCAGCTTCGGCAAAATACCGCCCATGGCTGCACCGGTACTGTCGTGTAGATATTTTCCAACGATGTTGCTTGAATTGGAAATACCATTTGGATGGCGGGCTGACTTAGAGTTCATCAGCAACCTGGCCGACTCACAGGCGCTCGCCGCAAGTATGACCACACGTGCCTGAACCGTATATTCCTGCATATCAGTTTTGTCGACATAAGAAACTCCGGTGGCCAAGCCTTCATCGTTGGTCAAAACCTCCCGTACCATTGCATTGGCAATGACATCGACATGGGTACTGTTGATGGCAGGATTAACCAGAACAGAAGACGATGAAAAATCGCCGTAAACCTGACAACCCCGATTGCATTGTGCGCAATAAAAACAAGCACCACGATCTTTGTTGTCTGGTAAAGCCTTCGTGAGGATGGACAATCGTGACGGAATTACCGGTATTCCAATCGAAGTTGCTGCATCCTTAATAATAAGTTCATGCAAACGTGGTTTTGGCGGGGGTAGAAAAATACTGTCTGGATCGTTTGGCAGATTTTCCTTTGAACCGAATACACCGATCAATTTATCAACACGATCATAGTAGGGCGCTACATCCTCATAGCCAATCGGCCAATCGTCGCCCATACCATCGATGCTCTTTCGTTTAAAATCCTTTGGGCCAAATCGCAGTGAAATTCTTCCCCAGTGGTTGGTTCGGCCACCCAACATTCTGGAACGGAACCAGTCGAATTTGGTGCCATCCTTATGGGTATAGGGCTCACCTTCGAGCGACCATCCGCCGTAAGCAGCATCAAAGTCACCGAAGTTACGGTGGGCCGTACTGGCACCTCGACGAGGCGATTCCCACGGCCATTTCATCTGGGTTACATTTTTCTTTGGATCATACATAGGTCCGGCTTCGAGCAGAACAGTTTTGATGCCTGCCTGCGCCATCATGTATGCTGCCATCCCTCCGCCCGCACCTGAGCCTATGATACAGACGTCGTACTTTTTTGGATTTTTTTTGATCTGGAAATCAGCCATGGTAAAATTTTTCGATGCTCAAAGTAGGATTATTTCACCAATGGCGCAACGACTGAAATGACTAATAACAGTGAAAATCTAACCTCCTGACAACCTACTGGTTTTCAGGCTTTTTTCGGATGATCAACAAACCATCACGAAGGGGGAGCAAAAGCGGCTCGACGCGGGAATCGTTAAGAATCTTTTTATTGAACGCAACAATAGAGGCTGTACGAGCATCCTGAACCTCATCCATCACCTTTCCCTTCCACAGGACATTGTCCACCAGAATCAATCCACCTGACAATACCTTCGGAAAGATCATGTCGTAATAATCGGCATAGGCCTTTTTGTCTGCATCAATAAACACCAGCCCAAATGTCTGATTGAGTTCAGGGATGACATTACGCGCTGAACCAATTTTGAGATCTACTTTATTTAATAATGGAGATCTGCTTAAATTTTTTCGAATTCGTTCCTCAAGCGTTGCGTCTTGTTCAATGGTAACGACCTTTTGTCTAACACCTTCTGCCAGACATAATGCACTATAGCCCGTATAGGTGCCGATTTCAAGAATGAATTCAGGCTGAATTAAATTACTTAACAAGGCAAGCAATCGCCCCTGAAGATGACCCGACAACATGTGTGGCGACCGAACCTCACGTTCAGTTTCTTCACGAATTTCCTTAAGCCAAACTGACTCTGGTGAAGTGTGCCGCTCCGCATATCCAAGTAAACCACTAAAATCAGAATCGATCATGCCACCAAGGGATCGGGTTCCATAATAAGCGTGCTAAGTGTTGAGAGTCCAAAGGACTCAGAGGCCACAACCTGTAATTCTTTTGGAGTAACAGCCCGGATTCTCTCCAGGATATGGTCAAACGACATCACAACACCGGAATCCAGAACGTTGCGCGCCATCATCATCATAAAGCCAATGTGGTTTTCTTCCGCCATTGCCAACTGACCGAAAAATTGTTCGCGGGAAATACTCAGCTGTCGTTGACTAAGAGGTCTGTCGACCAACCTTCTCAACTCGTCTTTGGCCAACGCTATGGTCTTTTTGATCTGACCCGGCTCTGTTCCAAACGAAATCACAAACAAACCTGTATCGGAGAAGGGAATGTACTGGGAGCCAACGGAATAAACATAACCATGCTTTTCGCGTAGCGACAAATTAAGCCTGGAATTCATCCCTGGTCCACCAAGAATATTGTTGAGGAAATACAGCAGCACACGTCGATCGTCGCGTATGGAAAAAGATGGCCGTCCCAATGCACAGCGGGCCTGCTTTACCGGTCTCCTGATGGTGACTTTTTTAGGCGTATAGTCTTCAAAGACGGTACGCTTGCGTCGTGAGATCTGTCGCTTCACTGGCTCTAGAGATTTTTTGGCAATCGTCTGAACCTGGCTCATGGTCAGATCACCGGTTATTGAAAATACTACCTCACGTGTATCAAAATTTTTTAGGATGAATGTTTTAAAGTCGGTCCGGCTAAAGGCAGAAATGGTCTTTTCAGTTCCCAGGATATTCATCCCCATCGGGTGGCGGTGGAATATCAGCTGATCAAACTCGTCCTGGAGTGCACCGTCCGGATCATCGTAATACATGGCCATCTCCTCCTGAATAACCCTTCGTTCACGCTTGATGTGGTTTTCCGGAAAAATGGAATGAAAGGCAATATCGGATAGCAATTCAGCAGCACGTTCTGCGTGTTCACTGCGGACCGAGGCATAGAACATGATTTTTTCCTTGTCCGTGAATGCATTCAACTCCCCTCCCACGGTTTCAAGACGGTTGAGTATTTGAAAGGCGTTTCTCTTACGAGTACCCTTAAAGGCCATGTGTTCCCAAAAATGAGCAATCCCCTGATTGGTTCGGTTCTCATCGCGGCTGCCGATGTTAAACATGATGCCGCAATGAACGATTTTCGAAGATGTCACTCTTTTATAGGCTACCCGAATACCGTTGGGCAGTGAGAAGATTTCGGGTTCAGTCATTTCCCGCAAAATAATGAAAAAGACTCCGCCTCAAATCCGATCCAGAGCGACCTGGATCAATTCGTCGATGATCTTGGTCGGGTTGGTGGCAAACTTTTCCCCCATCCTGCTGGCAAGGATGGCATTCAGGCTGATGGCGTCGTGACCCATGATGCGTGCGAGCGCATAGAGTCCGGAAGTTTCCATTTCAAAATTGGTCAAGCGCTGATCATTGAAACGGAAGGAAGAAAGCCGATTCAGGAATCCGGGGAAACGATTGCCCTTGCGGGTAAGCCTTCCCTGGGGGCCATAGAAACCTGGAGCGGTAACGGTCACCCCTTCCATCATATAGGGCTTATAGTTTTTCAGCAAACGACTGGAACCGGCTGCTGCATATGGCGTGAATGGAAGTCCGGTATATATCCGAAGTGAATCGCAAAACTGACGTTGACCAAGTGTGGTGGGATGATGGTAAAAACTCATCAGATTGTCCATTCCGATGGCCAGTTGCGAAACCAAAAAAGAGCCCGGAGCTACATCGTCCTGCAGTGATCCCGAGGTGCCAACCCGGATTAATGTCAACTTCTTGGATTTAGTGCGTGCTTTTCTTGTTTTCAAATCAATATTGAAGAGGGCATCAAGTTCAGTGAGCACCAGCTCCACCGTATCGGTGCCAATCCCGGTACTGATAACACTAATTCGCTTTTTATGATAGTAGCCTGTGTGCGTAACGAATTCGCGGTTGGTGATTTTATACTCGATGGAGTCGAAGTGACGACTAACCCGACCAACCCGGCCTGGATCACCGACCAGAATAATTTTGTCGGTTACCATTTCCGGTTTAAGGTGGAGATGGTAAATGGATCCATCTCGATTGATGATCAAATCTGTCGCAGAGAATTTCACCTTCAGGACTTAACGGGTTTAGCGGGATTTCCGAAAACAGTTTCACCCGCAGCAACGGGTGCAATAACCACTGAACCAGCACCGATCCGGGCGCCCTTACCAAGCTTAACACCTGAAACCACTATGGCACCTGACCCAATGAAAACATCATCTTCGATGATCACACCTGGATTAATCACAGCACCAGCGCCGATCTGAACATAGTGGCCAACCACACATTCAGCTCCGACCTGCGAACCGGTATGAAATAAACCATGATTACCAATGCTTGCTCCGGGACCAACTTCAGTGCGGGCAGCAAAATAATTACCATGTCCGATGATGGCCAAAGGCGAAAGACCTGCCCGTTGATGAACTGCGTTTACCGGCTGGACATGTCTTACATCATTGAGCATCTTCACCAATGATTTCCTAAGACGGAGATCATCAGCGGCCACAAAGGCCTCACATTTTTTACCTATCAATTTCAGGAAACCGTCATCGTCTGTATTTCCCAGGACGGTGATTTCATCGATTTGTGTACCATGGAGATCAGAACGATCGTCCAGATAGCCATAAACCATGTTTCCATTGGCTTCAAAGATGTCGCGGGCAGAACGACCAATGGGACCGGTGCCAAAAATTATTACAGGATTTTCCATGGCTCAAAAATAGCGAACCGAAGCCGCTAAAAAGGCGAAATGATTTTTTAGGAGATGATTTTAAAAATTATTTCAGCCGCATGTTGACGGGATCCCACTGAATGATCTTCTTATTAAGATAGCTCTCGTTGCAGGCCAACGCAGGTGCCGCGGCTCTGAAACCAAATTCAGCATCTTCCACCACAGGCTTACCGGTTCGTACGGCATCAAAGAAATTGGTAAAGTGATCGAGGTGGTCGCTGTAGTCGGCAGGTGCTTTAAAGATGACGTCTTCTTTTATTTTCCGCTTTTGTTGTTCGGGGGTCCACCTGGCATTGTATTCTTTTTGCATCTCTTCCTGCATGCTTTTTGAAAATGTGAACAATGAATCGTATCCCCCAAAGCCAGGTGCTTCGGGCATCAGACTGTGCTTTATGGTCAGGCTATTTCCTTTTACTTCCATTACACCTTCTGAACCTACGAGTCTGATAATCTCTTGTCCACCGGTGCCGCTGATGAAATTCACCTGAAGGGTCATTAAAAAACCAGGGTGTTCGGGAGCATCCGGATAATGGAGCACGCCGGACATTACATCGGGTAGGTTGCGACCATCTTTCCAGTAGCTAAGTTGTCCGGTGCTGTAAATACTTTCCGGACCTTTGGATCCGGTGATCAGGTGTGAACCACTAAGCAGGTGGATGAACAGATCACCTGCGACTCCTGTACCCACCTCTTTAAAGGCTCGCCACCAGAAGAACTTTTTTGAATCATAGGCCATCTTTTCGGTGGCTTCGATGAATTTATCCCAGTTGGTCGTTAGGGCATTTGCGTCTTTGGGGATCGTGTATTCCCAGGCGCCGATGGAACTTTGTCGGTCGTACACTGCGTTGACCATATTGAGTTTTCCAATTTCGCCTGCTGCCAGCAATTCCTTTGCTTTCAGGTATCCGATGCTGCTTACCCGTTGACTACCGACCTGAAACACTTTACCGGATTTTTTCGCTGCGTCCATGACCGGATAACCCTCATCGATTTTATAGACCATTGGCTTTTCACAGTACACATGTTTTCCTTTGGCCAGAGCATCCATCGCAATGCGTGCATGCCATACATCGGTGGTGCAGATCAATACCGCGTCGATGTCTTTTCTATCGAGGAGATCTTTGTAATTGATTGTCGTGAACAGGCTCTCACCAAATTCCTCTTTTGCATTGACCAGACGGCCCTGGTATAGGTCGCAGACGGCGGCCAATTCGACACCTGATATTTTGAGTGGATGCTGTTGTGGCTGAAAAGTACCTGAAAAAGCTACTTCCTCCACCTTGTGGATTGCCAGATTTATCACAGCTTGGACCTTCACTTTTAATGTTGCCAGCAAATGCAGTTTGACTATTAGATGGGCAATTGTCACCTGAAACTGTTACTGTTCCGAACGCATCCTCAATTGTTTTTGCTGTCGGATTGCATTCTGTAAGAACAGGAGTATTCCCTGTTAAATTGAGTTGAGGCTGTGCAAACACCCCAAAGCTGCTCAAAAGCATCACCCAAACCACGGCTACTCGCCGCATCCAGGTCGTTTGTTGTCGCTGATCGGCAGAGGACAATTAGACGTTTTTCATAATCATCTTTTTTAATGTAAAATTTTTAGTCGTAGTGGTCGTTTTTTAGTGGTGGCCTGAACAACTTTTTGTCGCTGGTCAGACCAAGCCCTGAGTAAAATTATGACGCCATATGAGACTACACATATGCATGTCAATATTTTTTTTCCAAGCCTGAACAATATTTCCCAGAATGAAACCGTTATAAAATGCCGATGGATCAAAAAAACCAATTTCAACCTAACCGTGGTTAGCTACCATTAGAATTATCCACCCCTTGAACTCCCCCATTTGGTATCAATATCAGCATTTATGCTTGAATTATAATTGAGATAAAGGCTACCTCCTATTCCTTTCCAATCCAATTCCCAATATTTTTTCAAAAAGTTCATAAATGGGAAAAAATGGAGAAATGACATGTTAAACCTTTACTTGAGCTAAATGATGGTCAGGGAAACCGCGGATGGGCCGGATGGGGAATGGGGTGTGACCTCGGCTTCGCTCGGTCACCAGACCTCGGCTTCGCTCGGTCACCAGACCTCGGCTCCTTCGACACCTTCGGCAGGCTCAGGTGTCGGCTCAGGGGTCTATTGGCTTTAAAGGAGGCCTGAGCGAAGCCGAAGGCCGGTCACCAGACCTCGACCCCTTCGACACCTTCGGCACCTTCGATGCCTCGGCTACACTACGGCACCTTCGACACCTTCGGCAGGCTCAGGTGTCGGCTCAGGGGGCTATTGGCTTTAAAGGAGGCCTGAGCTTAGTCACCGAGCGCAGCCGAGGTGGTCGAAGGCCGGTCACCAGACCTCGGCCACTTCGACACCTTCGGTACCTCGGCTACAACACGGCCCCTTCGACACCTTCGGCAGGCTCAGGTGTCGGCTCAGGGGGCTATTGGCTTTAAAGGAGGCCTGAGCTTAGTCACCGAGCGCAGCCGAGGTGGTCGAAGGCCGGGCACCAGACCTCGGCCCCTTCGACACCTTCGGCAGGCTCAGGTGTCGGCTCAGGGGTCTATTGGCTTTAAAGGAGGCCTGAGCGAAGTCGAAGGCCGGTCACCAGACCTCGGCCCCTTCGACACCTTCGGTACCTCGGCTACAACACGGCCCCTTCGACAAGCTCAGGGGCCTTTGAATTCTTCACAGAGTAATCGCTCGGCATAAACAAGCTCAGGGGGCTTTATAGTTGGTTGAGTCAGGTGAAAACACCTGACTCGGAATAGCAAAAACCTGAATTGGAATAGAGCGAGGAGGAGAGCGAGTGGGGAGGATAGGGCTTTTGATGAGCACCTACACTACTGTAAGCTTACACCTATTAAGGTACCGATGCCGTAGGTGACGGCTGCAGCTGCAAGGCCAAAAACAACCTGTCGCAAGCCACTTTTAACAACACTGCGGCCAGTAAACAAGGTGATCGCTGAACCAATCATAAACAATCCTACCGTACTGCAACCGGCACTGATCAATACAGCTTTCATGCCGCCGAAAAAGAAGAAGGGAATAACAGGGATGATCGCTCCAACAGCAAAAAAGACAAAAGACGCAACCGCAGCTTCCATTGCCGAACCCTTCAATTCCTCCGCATTGATCCCCAATTCCTCCTTCACCAATACATCGTGGGCCTGCTGCTTGTTGCCCATTATTTCCTTCGCCATCGCCTTTGCCTGGGCCTCCGGTATGCCTTTGGTCTGATAAATCAAGGCCAACTCCCGCTCCTCCCCCTCCGGATTGTTTTCCAACTCCTCCATCTCCACTTCCATCTGATTCTCATACAACTCCTGCGAGCTTTTTACCGAAATCCACTCACCCATGGCCATCGATAACGCACCGGCCAACAAACCTGCCAAACCTGTAATCAATACTTCCTGCTGTCCACTTACCGCCCCAGCCACTCCCATCACCAGCGAAAAGTTTGATACCAATCCATCGTTACCGCCCAACACCGCAGCCCTCAATGCATTGCCCCCCACCGAACGATGGCGCTTTTCGAATCGGGCTAAATTAGAACCCGATAGGTTCCTTCCGCCCGTCATGATGTTTTTCACAATCGTGACATGCGCGGTATCGGACAAGGACACGGGTAAACCTGCATCTTTCCTGGCCTTCAACACGGAGGCCGACAAGCGCTTTTCTGTATCCAACAATACGCCAAGGATATAATCGTAGCCCAATACCCGTCCGATAAACTCAAGGGTCCGAGCCCTACCAGAAGGAGCAGGCAGATCGGCTTCAGTCAGACCGTTCTTTGTCATAAATGCAATTGCATGACCACGCTCGATTTCGCTCATCTCTTTGAAAACATAGGCCATATCAGGATCGGGCTCATGTTTTGCCAGTATTCCATACAAATAGGAAGCATCCACCTCTACCTTCACTGCATTCAGATTCACCATACTTTTCTTATGTCAAGAGGTAAAATTAACGAGTAAGGAGGAAATGAGGGGGAAGAAGAGAGGGGGGCCCTTCGATGCCTTCGACACCTTCGACACCTTCGACCCCTTCGACAGGCTCAGGGGTCGGCTCAGGGGTCGGCTCAGGGGTCTTGAAGGTATACGCAAAGTTAAACGCTCGGCATAAACAAGCTCAGGGGTCTATTGGCTTTAAAGAAGGCCTGTTGAAATCGGCTCGGTAAAACCTAGGATGGCTTTGCGCAAAGTTGTTACAGGCACAAACAGGTATAGGTAAAATCAAATTCCAGCTTCGACCTGGAAACGGACTTGCCAACGGTTTAAATTGTCATCAACCGGTTTGAGCCAGATATTTTTTTCATACGTAAGATCCCACTGCAACTTGATCCGATGTCCACGGATATATTTATTCATACCAAACGTGTATTGCTTGATCTGTTCCTCCAGATCAGTAATCTCCTCTGATGGGGTAACCGCAGAATAACGGGTCACCAATTCAAAATCATTTTTCATCAGATAACTGGCCTGGTAATTTTCTCCATGGCCGACATAAATAAATCGCTTGTCACCCGCTGTGTTGGTGGTAATGGGATCCGGTGAAGTCCGCTTTAGGAATTCCGTTGCCAGCGCAAAACCTTTGTGTTTATACAAGACGTCCAACATCACCGTTTTCATGTCACGTGGTGAATACAAACTCTTACCAAGCTGTCCGCCGGTTCGCAATGTGTTGTAGTTTCCGGACCAGGTGGCACCGACCGAAAGCTTAGGTTTTTTTTCACGCGCCAAATCACCTTCAAAATAGTCACCACCGTTGGTAAACTTTCCTAAAGGCAACAACTCGACCCGCCCGGTGTAGGCAAGTCCTTTATCAGAGGAGGTGACATTTCGGCCCTCACCGCTGGAGATGGCACCCCTCAAAACGTAATAAAATTTATCGATGGTGTTGTTGTAATAAACTTGTGCACCGAAGTCACGATCAACATTGAACGTGGAATTCACAATGGAACGATCGGCCAGCTGAAGGTCACCGGAAGAATTAACACGCTGGCGGTTGCCCGGTAATTTGGTTTGTCCGAGTCCAATAGAGAAATGACTGTTCACCGCATAAATGACCATTGCATCGCGAATGACATTCGGGAAATTGGTGTCGTCCCAATCCATGTCACCTCGGGTAAAGGCCAATTGAATTAAATAGGTCAATCGTGGGTTGTACAGATAACCATCAAAACGCAACCGCAATCTTCGAACCCGAGCTTCAACTCGGTCGATGGATAAGTCCTCATCGCTTACGGTAGTGAAGGCAGCACGGTTTTGCATGCGGAACCTGATGTTGAGCAAAAACAGGCTGTCGGGTGAAATAATACCAAGTCCTTTACCAAAAGTAAAATAAGGAGACGGGGAGATAGCAGGTTGAGCATAGGAAGGTGCCGCAACAGAAATGATAAATATCAGCACCAGGAGTAGATGACGAATCATTAAAAGTGGTTTAAGAATAGGTGGAGCAATTTATTTAGAATTTGGGTTGAAAAATAGCAGGGGTAAGGAAGATTGCTGGCGGGCCAAACCCTCAACTTTTAAAATTTAAAAAGTATTTCCTGAAGTGCGGTGGGCAGCATGGTTTGCTGGCCGGTGGATTGAAAATATTTTCCCATCACCAAAATGGATAACAGCGCCTCTAGCTTTTCATTTCTGAATTGCTCAACATACCGGTTGGCATTTTGCACCATTCTTTTTGCTTCATCCGGATGATCACTGTAAAACCGAAGTTTTTCCTCCAAATCACTATAGTCATCCTTCAACAAAATATAATGAACATCAGGAATTAGCCTGCCTTCCATAAACCAGGTCTCATACCGTGGCTTAGGCATTACCGCCAAGGACCCGGAGCTCATCACCCACTTCAAATTAGAAGCAACATCGTAACCTTCTAAACACAAAATGAATTTGTAATTCAGGTGATTTCTAATGGTCATTCTTGGTTTAATCCATTGATCGTGATCGGTACCCTGATTGATCTGTCCTAATTCGCACAACGGATGATCAAAATACTGCTCATAAAACCGCACACGATGCGGAACTTTGACCATCGCCATACCAACCAGTTTATCCTCCTTCTTTTCAAAAGGAACCGGATCGCTGATGTACTGAAAATGCCGGACCTTATTCCATTTTAATAACACCGAATTCTGGTTTTCACCATCGACTGGCCTGCTTTTCACCAATGAAGGATAAGCCGGGACATCCGTAATGTCCCCAAATCGCCAGATGGCTTTTAAGCGCTGATCGAAACAGCGGGCATATTCACGAAAATCAAAATAATAAACCTTACCCTTAACCGGTCGCCTCAATTCACTCAAAGCCAAAGGCTCATTTCCTAAGTCCATCGAGAAACCAGCAAGCTTATTATAGTAATGAAGTCGGTCGCCAATGGTCTGCGGTGAAAAACCATCAAAAGATTTCAGTATATCCTCCAACCGACGAGCATAGAATTCATCAGGCAACAATTCACCCAACACTCCTTTCAGGTAATAGAGAAACTTATTATTGCCGTAGGCCATAGCGAGCCTAAAATATAGAAAGCGGCGGATTAATCTTAACTTTCGGGAAATTCAAAAGACCTTGTCCACCTCACTTCCCATCGAAGTCTCATCAGCCGCCGGAGCCGGAAGCATTAATACCCCAACCCTACGCTCACAAACGTGGCGCGATTTCACCAACAAAGTGAATCGGAAACTAACCGGAAAAGTTCTCGTACCGTGGATGCGCACCCGGGAACTGGACATCATTAACGAGGTCTTGTACAACATTCAGCCCGAATATTGTCTTGAATGGGGCAGCGGCCTGAGTACTGTTTATTTTCCAAATCAGATTCCTTCCCTAAAAACCTGGTATGCACTGGAGCACCACAAAGGGTGGTTTGAAAATGTACAGCGCATGATCACCGGCGAAAAGGTGAATCTCCAGTTGGTGGAGCCTGACGATCCCGATCACTTTAAGCTCACAGGCAAATACAACCCAAAACGAGAGGGGCTATTTGAAGATTTTAAAACCTATATCCTTACACCAAAAAATTTTGGCCATCGGTTTGATTTTATTTTTATCGACGGACGCGCAAGAAAAGAATGTCTGAAAATAGCTTTCGAGCTTGTTTCCGAAAATGGTGTCGTGGTGGTTCATGATGCCAACCGGGATGATTATTTCACCGAGCTGCCATCCTTTTCATCCTGGTTCAGGCTAACCGACTACAGAAATCACCGCAAAGAGGGTGGTATTTGGATTGGAAGAAAGCATGGCCGGGTAGAAGAGATTTTACGGACCGACCTCCATACCCAGTTATGGAAACAACATAATCTGGTGGCCAAGCTTTTTTTCCTGCGCTAGCTTATTTCAGCACCACAGAACTATTTCCTGCTAACGTCACTTCCAGACCTGCTACCGAGCCTTGACCATTGGCCGAAAAAAGTATTTCAGAAAACTCCTGAGGGACTTTGATCGCTATTGAATTGTCCGAAAGATTGTGAAAGACCAGCAGTGATTCATTTTGGTGACGTCGTACAAATCCGATTATTCTTGAATCACCCACATCAAAAACTTCAATCGATCCATAGGTCAGCGCAGCACTACTGTTTCGGAAGGTGATCCAATCCTTATAATGTTGATGGATAGAATGCTTATCATTCCATTGCTGTTCCAGCGGAACAACAGTAGCATCAGTGCTGTAAACGGCTTGCTCCCACCGCGTACGGTCATGATCGGCTTCAATATTTTTCCACAGAAAAGGCTCTCGGATTTGTTCATCCGGTTTCCTTCCAAGCATCCCAATCTCTTCTCCATAATAGACGTACGGTGTACCGGGCAGTGAGAATAAAATGGATGCTGCCAACCGGGCTTTTTGATTATCACCGTTCAGTTCAGATAAAATCCGGTTTTGATCGTGGTTTCGTAAAAAGGTGGCATCGATGTAATCGCTGGTATGACTCGAGTAATAATCAAGAATGGATTTATACCGATGGATGAGTCCAAGGCTATCCTTACCTGCAGCCACTGCAGCACTTATTGCATAACCCATGTCGAAATTGAAAAGCGCAGGAAGTCCTTTCAGGTAAGGCGCCACGTCTTCTGCCTTTGACCAGACCTCGCCTACCAGGTAGACATCCGGTTTAATTTTTTGCATCTCCTCCCGAAACCAAATCCAGAAGGCATGGTTGTCCAAAGCACGCTCGGTGGGAAAAATATGTTTGGCCGCATCCAATCGAAAGCCATCTACTTTCATGGAATCAAGCCAGAAGCGACCAATAGAAATAAATTCCTCTCTGACTTTTGGATTGTCCAGGTTCAAATCAGGCATACCTCCCCAAAAAAATCCATAGTAATGTTCTGCGGTGGTGTCGCCATTTACCGCATGCCATTGGGTGAGGTTATCGGAATCAAGCGAGATGGCCTTCTTTGAGATTTGCTTTCGAATAGAATCCTTTTTCGCCCACACATAATAGTCACGGTATGGATTGTCCGTTCCGCTTAGGGCTTGCTGAAACCAAGGGTGCGAAGTACCTGTATGGTTAACAATCAAATCGACCAGGATTCGGATTCCGCGTTTGTGGGCTTCATTGACCAGTGAGACAAAGTCTTCGGTAGTGCCGTATTGCGGATCTACCGCTTTATAATCGGTTACGTCATATTTATGATAGGACGGAGAAGGCATGATGGGCATGAGCCAAATTCCACCGATTCCAAGATCTTTCAGATAGTCCAGCTTGGAAATAAGTCCCCTAAAATCACCGATACTATCACCATTGCTGTCGGCATAAGACCGTACAAAAACCTCATAGTTGACCCCATGAGGCCATTTGACCACATTGGTTTCTTTGCATTGGATGGCAAAAAGTGCAACAATCAGAATAGGTAGAACGGTACGAGTAAATTTTTTCATAGCCCTAACCTATTTGATATGCCTGGGGCAAACAAGCCTTAAGGTAAATTTTACATATTGCGTATCGCTAAATCCACATTTTCCCGTAGTGCGCATGATGTCAAAAATTACGTCCTTGTTTATTTTGGTGCTCATGGTTTGTGGCGCATCCTGCAAGTCACCACAAAGGACAGTTAACCGTCAGCATGATTTAATCCATCAGGATCAAACCCCAACAGTCGACCCAGGAGGCACCCTTGTACTTTTTCTTGGAAAAATTTCACCAACGGATGCAGGGGGAAAGGCAACTTTTTGTGTTCATGAAAAGAAGGGCATGAAACTTATTGAAGAGCGAGTATATCGGCCAGGGTTTGCACGGTGGTCAGGCGTGGCCACGCTCGAGTACCAGGATATGCCTGGAGTGATGCGGGCAGATCAGCGGGAGGCAGACTTCATCAAAACCATTTCATTCAAAAGACCGGAGAATCCATGAGAAAAATATTTATTGGAATTGGTGTTCTGGCGGTTTCCGTTTCTTGCCTGATGGTCATCCAAGGAAACGAATGGACCAGCCATTCAATTCCAACCGATGCTGGTCGTCAGGGTAAACAAAAATTCGATGGACCGGCCGAATTTTTCCGAATGCACCGTGAAATGCGGACGCCGGATGATGCCTTCAGACCAATGTACCATCCGGCTTATCTGATGAAGGAATATCAAAAGGCCAGGCTAAGGAATCAGGCCATGAGAACCGATGCTTCAGTTGTATTAGAGTGGAAGGAACGAGGACCAAACAATGTGCCTGGGCGCACAAGAGGTCTGATTGTTGATCCCGACGATGCAAGCAAAAACACCTGGTATGCAGGATCAGTGAGCGGTGGTGCATGGAAGACAACCGATGGTGGACAGACGTGGACCCATCTTACCGAAGGACTACCCAACCTGGCGATGTCGGTATTGGTGATGGCGGCATCCAACAGAGAAATTATTTATGCAGGGACGGGAGAAGGTTTTGGAAACCTTGATGGTGTTTCCGGAAACGGGATTTTTAAATCATCGAACAGAGGGAAAAGCTGGGCCTGGCTTTCTTCCTCTGCTGATATTGGCGATGTGAACCGAATGATTGTTTCGCCGACCGATGCCAATGTTGTGGTGGCCGCAACCACCAAAGGCATTTACCGCACCACCAATGGCGGCAGCAGTTGGACATTGGTTTCAGACCGAAAAAATGTACAGGATCTGAACGCTGTTGCAGATAATTTTCAAATACAGTATGCAGCCCAGTATGGATTTGGGGTGATCAAGTCGGTGGACGGTGGCATCAACTGGGGTCCGTCGAATACAGATCTGGTGGCCAGCGGAAGAGTGGAGATTGATGTCTCGCCTTTGAACGGAAATGTGGTCTATGCTGCAGCGCAGTCCAGCCTCACGGAATCAGGCTCGGTTTTATATCGATCAGAAGATGGTGCGCAGACCTGGAAAATTATTGGTGTTACCTACAATGGTGAATTGTTTAATTTCTTGAGCGACCAGGGTTGGTACGACAATGTCGTTACGTGCGATCCATTAAATCAGAACACCGTTTATGTTGGCGGGGTTAATTTTTTCAGAATCCAGACCACTTCTGGTTCAACCAAAAGACCGGTGCGCAGTTTGGAGCAAGATAATACCGATCAGTTCTTAAGCCTTGTCAATTTTACCGGCGCCACGAACGGAAATTATACCGTTTCAAGTTTTGCAGGTTTTAATTCGATTGAAGTAAGGTTTGGCGCGACCAAAAGCCAAAAGGCCCACAGATTTTTGACACCGGTTGGTGCTACATCAGGCGTTGCGGATGCCAATTATTCTTATGCCGACTATGTTCAAATTCCTTTTGAAGTTTGGGATATCACGCGCAACAAACAGTTGATGGTTTCTTTCCGTGATCAGGACCGCAATGGACTTTTTAATCTTTTGCCTGAGAACACCACCGGTGAATCTACAGTTCAAGCCAGGGAATATGTTTACATCTCTGATGTTGATTACAATGCGACGAGTCCGGATGCGCAGATGGCGGTGGCTGGCGGACACAAATTCAGGGAAATGCTTTTTTTCTGGCCGGTATTGGCTGCAAACAAAAGCTGGCCCGGAAGTGTGGTTGAATCAAAGTTGAAATTTTTATCAAGGGACGTTAGTGTGTTAAACGCCACCACCGCAGTGGTTTCCGATGCTTATTCGAATTACGGGGGTCTGAATAAATTCAGCGTATTTGGCCGCGACATGCATCCTGACCAACATAATCTGGTACCCATTGCGGGCACTGCATCGACCTTCCGGCTGTTGGCCGCCAATGATGGCGGTATTTTCCTATCAAACCTATCTGCTACACCCGGAGTGAACGAAGGAGACTGGTCAATGCGAGGCACCGGCTTTCGCACCACGCAGTTTTATGGCGCCGATAAGCGGCCGGGTTTTGAAGAATTTTTTGGCGGCACCCAGGACAACGGCACCTGGAAAACACCAGACGGTGTAGTCAGTTCATCTGGGACCAATTATGATTTTGAAATCGGTGGTGATGGATTTGAAGTTATCTGGCATCAGACAGATGGTAAAAAGTTGATTGGTGGATCACAAGGCAATCGGTTTGTGCGATCGGTTGATGGTGGCAATTCCTGGACCGATGCAACCAGTGGACTTTCAGGGACCCACCCATTTGTTTCGAAGCTTGCCAATTCAGATAAACTGCCGGACCGAATTTATACGCTTTCCTCCGCTGGTGTTTTCAGGTCTGAAAATTTTGGTCAGACCTGGACCTTATCACCCATTGCGGAGCGGTTTGGCAGTGGAAGTTTGATGGATGTTGAGGTTTCCAGAGCCAATGAAAATATTGTTTGGGCCGGGACAGGGATGAGCACAACGGGAACCCTAAGGAATCTGTTTATTTCAGAGGATTTGGGCGTGACATTCAATGCAGTAAACAATTACGATAAGGTTGTAATGGGTAACATCAGCAGATTGGCCAGTCATCCAACCGAACCTGGCACTGCTTATGCGTTGTTTTCATTTTCCGGTAGACCAAAAATATTGAGGACAAAAAATAAGGGTGCATCGTGGGAGGATATTTCAGGCTTTGAATCCAATCCGGCCGGTAACCGCGGTTTTCCAGATGTCGCAACTTATACCCTATTGGTGCATTCAAAGAATCCAAAACTTTTGTGGGCTGGAACGGAGATCGGAATTGTTGAATCCACCGACGAAGGTTTAACCTGGAATCTAAGAGAAGATTTTCCGGCGGTATCGGTTTGGGAGCTTAAGGAGCGTGAAAATCTAATTGTCATTGCAACCCACGGCCGAGGCATATGGACAGCGGCGACAGACCGTTATCAGCAGACGATCAGTTTTGGCAATCCCGGAAGCCGGGATGAAACGGTTGGATCTTTTGATCTGAATGGAAAATCAACTTCCGGATTGTCATTGACCTACTCAACAGTTGATGGTGACAAGATTAGTATTAGTGGAAATAAGGTGACGATTTTGAAGCCCGGCCAGGTCACCATCCAAGCCAATCAGGGTGGAAGTGAAATTTTCAAAGAAGCTGCTTCGGTGTCGCAAACATTTTGCATCAACCCGAAAAAACCGGTGATCACTGCAACTGGATTGGAGGGAACGAATGTGGTGCTGAAATCGGATTACGCCAGCTCCATCGAATGGTACCGCAACAGCAATCCCCTCACCGGAGAAAATAAACAGGAATTTAGTCCAACCCTTGAAGGCAATTATCAGGTTGCTTACTCGGTAGGTACTTGTAAAACATTTTCGGATGTATTTCCGGTGATTGTCACGGCACTCATGAAGGATAGTCCGGACCACCTGACACTTTATCCAAACCCCGCTACCGAATGGGTGACCTTAAGGTTGCCAACAGCGTGGTGTGGTGGAAGCGTAGCGTTGGAGATATTTAAAATGACTGGTGAAAAGGTTCTTTCGAGAACACATTTTTCAGATGCACCTATTGATGTTTCGATGCTTAGCAAGGGAGGATATATTCTGCGGGTGAGAAAGGATAAAGCGTGGTTGGAGAGTAGGTTGATTAAGTAGAGAATGAGCTCGAGAGCGAGCGCGAGAAAAGAGAAAAAAAACAGAGCGAGAGCGAGAGCGAGAAAAAAGTGTTAAAAATTTAATTGATAGCCGATCACTCCCATCTCGATCTGATTCTCGATCTGGCTTAGCTCGAGAGCGAGCGCAAGAAAAGAGAAAAAAAACAGAGCGAGAGCGAAAGCGAGAAAAGAGTGTTAGAAATTTAATTGATAGCCGATCACTGCCATCTCGATCTGATTCTCGATCTGGCTTAGCTCGAGAGCGAGCGCAAGAAAAGAGTGTTATAAATTTAATTGATAGTCGATCACTACCATCTCGATCTGATTCTCGATCTGGCTTAGCTCGAGAGCGAGCGCAAGAAAAGAGAAAAAAACAGAGCGAGCGCGAGAAAAGAGTGTTAGAAATTTAATTGATAGCCGATCACTCCCATCTCGATCTGATTCTCGATCTGATTTAGCTCGAGAGCGAGCGCGAGAAAAGAGAAAAAAAACAGAGCAAGAGCGAAAGCGAGAAAAGAGTGTTAGAAATTTAATTGATAGCCGATCACTGCCATCTCGCTCTCGCGCTCTCCTTTACCCCACAATATAATTCCAACCATACTTATCGTGAGAAACCCCCATCCGCATATCGTGGAGCAATTGTTTGGCCTTAAGCTGAAATGAATTCGAATCAGGCGCCTGAACTGTATAATCCGTTCCTTCAATGTTGATGGCAGCGATGGGGGCGACCACAGCTGCTGTACCAACGCCAAAGGCCTCAGTAATTCGGTTTTCCTTAAAGGCCTGCTCAATCTCTGAAACTTTAATCCGGCGCTCTTCAACCTTCAGTCCCATATCGCGAGCGATCGTAAGAATGGAATCACGGGTGATGCCTTCCAGAATCGCAGTATTAAGTTGAGGGGTATGCAATACGCCATCGATCATAAACATCACATTCATCATGCCTACTTCGTCGATGTATTGGTGTTCTTTTCCATCGGTCCAAAGAACCTGATCATAGCCCTCGCGAACGGCCATGCGGGTAGGATAATAGGCGCCACCATAATTACCTGCACATTTGGCAAAACCAGTACCGCCTTCTACAGTGCGGGCGTAATGCTTTTCAACCTTGAGACGGTAAGGTTTGGGCTGATAAGATCCCGCCGGACTGGTCAGAATGATAAAATGGTATTTATCTGAAATTTTTACACCCAACCTCGATTCAGAAGCAAATGAAAAAGGCCTTAAGTAAAGTGACGATCCATGGGTACCCGGCAACCACTGTTCATCCAATCGAATCAATTGAGAAAGTCCTTCCAGGAAAATTTCTTTTGGCAGGGTCGGCATACACATCCGATCGAGTGAACGATTTAAGCGCAGATAATGCTTATCCGGGCGAAAAATGGTAATCCGGCCATCGTTCATCCGGAAAGCCTTCATGCCTTCAAATATTGCTTGTCCGTAGTGCAGAGACAGCATAGCCGGTGAAAGACTTAGATCACCAAAAGGAACAATGGAGGGTTGTCCCCAGCTCCCGTTCTCGAAAACACAGACCAACATATGGTCGGAGATATGTTTTCCAAATTCGAGGTTGGAAAAATCAACTTCAGCAATTCGCGACTTGGTAATCTTTTGAACAGGGTAATTGGCCATACAGGTATTAAAATGGGTCGCAAATTAATCACAAAAGCGGACAAAAAACGGAAGCGGATGTTTTCAAGTATTGGATCTTAATGGTTCACAAAACACCTTACCATCATTAGGCGGATGATCATTCCGATGGGCTCAAAAATGCAGACCGACTGAGGAAAGAGAAATTAACTCTTTGATTGAATTATCGCTGAAAATATTTTTCTTTATAACTCAACTCCAATTGATGACTAGAGATCAGCTTATTGACAATATTTTCAGCAAAAAATCCTACCTCTGCGTAGGATTGGATGCTGATTTGTCCAAAATCCCTACCCATCTGCTCGATTCTCCCGACCCGGTTTTTGAATTCAATAAGCAAATCATAGATGCCACCAAAGATCTTTGTGTTGCCTATAAGCCAAACACCGCTTTTTATGAAGCCCTCGGCGCCAAAGGTTGGGAAACTTTAAAAAAGACAGCCGACTACATCGGCGATAAACACCTTCGAATCGCTGACGCCAAAAGAGGTGATATCGGAAATACTGCCGAACGCTATGCTGAAGCGTTTTTTAATCAAATGGCTTACGATGCGTTAACGGTGGCACCTTACATGGGAGAAGATTCCGTGAAACCCTTTCTCAACACCAAGGGAAAATGGATTATTCTTCTTGCCCACACCAGCAACCCAGGGTCGTCCGACTTTCAATTGTTTTCCGACGGTAAGAAAAATCTTTACGAGGAAGTGGTTACCAAATCCCAACAGTGGGCCAGCCCAGACCAAATGATGTTTGTGGTAGGAGCCACCAGAGCCGACCGCATAGGTCACATTCGAAAACTGTCTCCTAAAAATTTCTTTCTGGTGCCCGGCGTTGGCGCACAAGGTGGAAGCCTGGAAGAGGTCTCTAAAGAGGCCATCACCTCCGAGTGTGGCCTGTTGGTAAACTCCTCCAGGGCAATTATCTACGCATCTTCCGGAAAGGATTTTGCCGAAGCAGCCCGCACTGAAGCACTAAAAGTGAAAAAGGAAATGGAGCGTTGGCTCTGACCAGCACCTACTACCCTATCGAACCCTAAAATCTTTGTAAGCCTTACTTAGGCGTACTGATTCAACATCACCGGCATCACCAACATTAGGATGTCCTCATCCTTGGATTTATCCGCCGGAACAATCAAGCCAGCTTTATTTGGTGCTGACATATTCAGCTTAACCGACTCACAATCAAGGTTGGAAAGGATTTCAACCAAAAATCTTGCACTGAAGCCAATTTCAATATCGCCTCCTTCATGTTCGCAGGCGAGGCGCTCGTTGGCTTCATTACTGAAATCCAAGTCTTCTGCCGAAACCTGCAATGAACTGCCGGTTATTTTCAACCGCACCTGATGCGTTGTCTTGTTCGCGTAAATAGCGATCCGCTTTAAAGACGCGAGAAACTCGCTGCGGTTGATGGTCATCTTTATCGGGTTCTGGGTCGGAATTACATTTTCATAATCTGGGAACCGCTCATCAATGAGGCGGCAGATCATCTTGATGTTTCCGAAACGGAAGAAAGCATTTGACAAATTGAAATCCATGCTCACCTCGGTATTGTCGGTTGGCAAGGTTGATTTCAACAAATTAAGTGCCTTACGTGGCACAATGATCGCATTGCCTGAGTCGGTCGTAACATCCGAACGGCGGTAGCGAACCAATCGATGTCCGTCGGTAGAAACAAATGTTGCGTGCTTGTCGGTTATGTTGATGTACACGCCCGTCATGGCCGGACGAAGCTCATCGCTGCTGGTCGCAAAAATGGTGTTGCTGAGCGCACGGGACAGCACATCACTGGGAATCACCGCACTAAAATCGTTGGAAACCGACGGCACTTTCGGAAAGTCTGTCGCGTTTTCTCCTGCAAGCTTGTAGCGTCCATTGTCGGAACTGATTTCAATGGCATAGGTAGATTCATCCATGGAAAAAGTCACCGGCTGGTCGGGAAGATTTTTCAGGGTATCTAATAAAATGCGGGCTGGAACGGCAATGTTTCCCTTTTCTTTTGATTCAATATTCAGTTCACTGACCATCGATGTCTGAAGATCAGAGGCCGTAACCGTAAGCCTGTTTTTATCGATTTCAAACAAAAAGTTTTCGAGGATGGGTACCACAGGATTGGTGGTAATCACACCATTTATCGCGGAAAGTTGTTTAAGAAGATAGCTGGAGTTAACGATGAATTTCATCGGTTGTAGTGGTTTGGTTTTAACGACCAAATTTAGAAATAAAACCTTACCTCAGAAACCAGCATTGGGTCACCGACAGACCCTAATTGACCTTTAAATCAATTTGATTTCAGCCGGAAGGCTCCTTTTCTTGTAAGCAGTAGGCCACTCTTTGACCGTCCGAAAAACAAAACCTGCTTGTCGTCCAACATGGCCAGACCCTGGTCGAAGACCCTTAATCGGTGGATGGCGCCCGAAGTTTCCCGGGCGGATAGTATGGCTGTTGGATCAACCCTTATAAGTGAATCCAAAAGAGGGCCTTGCGAAGTCCTGTATTCATCGGCCTTCAACAATGAAACAGCATCGAGGTAATCATTTATTCTCGCCGTATCGACAGGCGCTATGCCCGGAATTCCAAACCATCCATCAGCAGGTTCAATTGAAAAACTGGACGATTCATCTTTTGGGAATTCAACTTTAAAGCCAGAAAAATTTCTCCAATTAAAATCAAATACCCTTAAGTCCCGCCACCGATTTGGATCTACATCAAACGCGGAGAATAAATAGGTTCGGTAGCCTGGAATGGCGACCTGCACAGGAACACCTTTAGCCTTCATAAACCAGGTCTCCTGTTTTTCCGGATTTCCAAATGCCAAAAATTCAGTCAACCGCTTATCGCCTGAAAAAATTTCAACCCTTACACCCTCTTTAACCACGAGGCGCACCAATGAATCATTTTGTTCAGGTGAAGCATATCGTCGTCCCTGAGCGCGGGCCAAGGCTGCCAGGAAAACTGAAATACGATCCGAATTTGCACGGAGGCTATCCCCTACCTGCCAGGTTCCTGATTGAAAGGTTAAATCAGCCTTTTCTGATCCCTTGCTGATCAGGATTCTGTTAACCGGATCATTTCCAAAACGCCAGAATGGATCAATGGCGATTTTTTGGTCCATGGATGAAAATAGTCCGATCGCAACTGAGAGTGCAGTCAATAAAAATAAACTTGTCCAAAGTCGTATCTCCCGTCTATCCATTGCTGCCCTGGTTAAACGATGTGTACTTTTTTCTCCTGATCCAATGCCAGATCAGACCAAAACAACCCATGATGAGTATTGGCAACGTTAAATTGAGCGCCTGCCAAAATTTTCTTTCCGCTCTGATTTTATTTTTATCCAATGGACGAACCTCAATTTTTTTGCTGCGCGCAAGAATGACCCCATTTTCATCGGTTAACCACCGCGCCAGGTTCATGACGAGGTCGCCATTTGAAAAGGTTTGCCGCGTATTTGGATCAAAGCCGACAGGAGGTGGGGTTCCGTTGCGGGCGTCAACATCGTTTTGAAAAAAGTCACCATCACTGATCAAAACAATTTTTGTTGGAACACCTTCCTCTATTTTTTCAATTGGAACTAAATTTTCCGGGGTAAATTGATTTCGGTACAAAGAAGTAAATCTGCCTTCCAGCAACCATGCCAGCGGCTTCCGGCCCTGATTAAAATCCGAACGATTCTGATCGGCTTGCAAATCTCTAACAGATACCTTCACCGGCGCACCTATTGTTCTTGTGTAGGGTGATGACCAAATCAACGGAGTCTTTTGAATTCCCTCTGCCTTCACCGTGTCGGTGGTCGAAGCAAACCTGAACCAGGCTGCATCGAGGTTCCTGGTGGCAGGATGATCTGCCATAACAGAAGCCAGCGGATAAAACGGCCACTCAATTGGCGTAATCTGCGAACGTCCACCCACCGAACCGGTCACCACCGGAAACGGTAATGCAACTGCATCCTGAACTGCATCTGAATTCAATCGAATACCGTAGCGAAACAACAGGTTGTTTAATCCATGCGCAGGTATTTCTGCGAAATAATCAGGATCAGATGCGCGCGACATATCGACCTTAATCTGATCGACAAAAAATAAAACCTTGCCACCCCGCATAACATACTGATCCAAGGCAAACAAATCTCGATCACTCCATGGCATGGTCGGTTGGACAACCATGGCGAGGTCAACCGGACGGGACTTCAACAGATCTTCAGCATTTATGGTGAGCAGATCAAAAGATTCTGCAAGCAAGGCTTTTCCGGAAGTCACTTTAGGTCCATCCGCCTCGCCGTGGCCAGTAATCCATCCAATTGTTTTTCGATCTTCCTCGATGAGGCGCTGCAGCACCAGCACAAATTCAAACTCCATGGATTCCATGGATTGATTTAATGCCGCCTGCCAACCCTGAGCACTGCTGTTGCGAAGAAGATTGATCGGCCATTCATTACCACCCGTTGTAAGCAGTGCACCAGGAAAAACAATTTTCTCACTTCGTTGACCATCCTTGTTTTCAATGATGTTGATGGGCTGAACACCTTTTGAGATGAGTCCGCTCATGAACTCATTCCTCGCTTTCTCACTTTTAGCAGAAGTTGGATCAGTAATTAGGTAGTTGAGCTTACCATCGGAGTGGATTCGAAATTCATCCAGCAATTCCCGAATTTGTTTTTGGAATCTTTTAAACCCCGGATTGAGATCGCCTTCCAAAAAAACCTCAATCAAAACATCATCGTTTAGCCGCCCCAGCAATTCTTTGGTCTGAGGCTTAACCGTAAATCTTTTTTCTTCGGTAAGATCAATTCTAAAAAACCAAATGGACGACAACTGATTCAACACCACGAGCAGAACCAATACATTGGCTAAAGTCAGTAGGGCAATTTTCCTGTTTACCATTTTCGTGAAGCGAGGATGGTTAAGGAAACGGTGAGATTGATGACAATCAGGGAAAGAAAATATACCAAATCACGACTATCGATAAGCCCGCGGCCGATTGATTCGTAATGATTGAAAATACCCAACTGCCTGATGATCGTGGCGTCAGCCCAGGATAATATTTCAGCCATTGATTCCCAACCTGTCCACATCAGAAAACACAACAACGCAGAAACCAAAAAGGAAACAATTTGACTGTTGGTGATCGATGACCCCAGGATCCCAAAACTGGTGAATACCCCTGCGAGCAGCATCAAACCCAACCACGAGCCTAGGAAACCGGGTGTGTCCAGATTTCCCGGCGGATTGCCCAACTCATAAACTGAGAAGTAATATGTGACGGTTGGAAGGAGCGCCAGAAAAACCAAGGTCCAGGCCGCCAGAAATTTACCGGCAACAATACCCAGGTCACCCACCGGTCGCGTTAAGAGCATATCCAGCGTACCCATCTTTCTTTCCTCAGCAAAAGTTTTCATGGTCACCGCGGAGGAGAGAAACATTAAAAGCCACGGACCTGTAGTAAACAGCGAAGTCAAATCAGCATAACCATAATCCAGGACGGAGGTTTCTGGAAAAACCCAGGTCGGCAATCCAATACCCGCGAGAAAAACCAGGATGACCATCCAGGCGACGGAGGAATTCAGAAAACTAGCCAACTCCTTTTTAAAAACCGTAATCATGGCTGTTGATCGGATTCGGTTTTGACATTCGCCGTAAGCTTTCTGAAAACCTGTTCGATGGAAAAATTTTCTTCTTTCAATCCGACCAGCGGTAGATTTTTTTCAGCCGCAAGGCGAAATACAGCAGGACGGAGGTCTACGCCACTGGATTTGTATCGATAGATCCGCTCATCGCATTTTTCCGGGATCGTGCCATCGGGGAGCATCAGCTCAGTATGTTCAACCGGTGTAGCAAACTCTGCCAGCAGTGCAGTGCCTGATGACCCAACGAGGTTTTTTATGGTGTCGTCGGCTACCAATTTCCCCTGGTGGATAACCAGTGCACGATCACAGATGGCTTCAACTTCCTGCATGATGTGTGTAGAGAAGAGAACGGTTTTATTGGCACTCACCGTTCGGATGAGTGCACGGATTTCGGCCAGTTGATTGGGATCAAGTCCGGAAGTGGGCTCGTCGAGAATCAGAACCTCCGGATCGTGGAGCAGTGCCTGCGCAAGGCCAACCCGCTGACGGTAGCCTCTGGAGAGTTGCTGAATTTTTTTGTTTTGCTCGGGCGCCAGACCACAGGTATCCATGAGCAAGGCAATCCGTTTGTTTAAAGCAGCACCCTTCAGACCATAAAATCCGCCACTGAATTCCAGGTATTCATGAACAAACATTTCCGGGTACAACGGATTGTTTTCCGGGAGGTAGCCAATAAAATTTCTCGTATCGGGGTTGGGGCGATTAACAGGGTATCCGCAAACATAGGCCTCGCCGTTCGACGGAGCCAAAATCCCGGTGATCATCTTCATGGTGGTGGATTTACCGGCGCCATTGGGACCCAGAAAACCAACCACCTCTCCTTTCCCTACAGAAAAAGAGATGTTATCCACTGCTTTTTGACTTCCGAATAACCTTGACAGGCTTTTAACAGACACCGACATCGTTCAAAATTAGAATGAAACCACGGCACTTCCGCTTATCTAAGGGAGTTTGAGAAAAATTGGCACCATCCTTGTCGGTTCGGACGGCAGTTATTTCTTTTTTTTCAATTTTGCAGCACGCTAAACAAGGTTTATGAAGCATCTGTTCGGACTACTGGTATTTTTTGTTTCTGTGACGGCCCTGGGTCAGACCGGTTACAAAATCGAGATGAAAATCAATGGCCTGCGGGACACCACAGCGTACCTCGGATATTATTACGGGGAATCTACTTACCTGAACGATACTGCCCGGGTAGATACGAAAGGCTCCTTGGTTTTTGATGGAAAGAAATCTTTGGGTGAAGGCGTTTATTTTCTGGTGCTGAACAAAACCAGAATTTTTGAATTTGTCGTTGGTAAGGATCAGTTTTTTTCATTGGAAACTTCGACAGAAGATTACATCCGTAAAATGAAGGTAGTGGGTGATGAGGACAACCGACTGTTCTTCGAGGGGATGTTGTTCAATGGAGCGCGGAATGAGGAAGCAGAGCCATTTGTCAAAGTTATAAGAGACAGCCTGGCGAGCGCAGAGGAAAAAAAGAAAGCAGAGGAATCCTTAAAAGTTGTGAACGAAAAAGTCATAAGCTATCAGGATGGAATCATTTCCAACCATCCAACGATGCTCACCACCAGGATTATGAAGTCAACCCGGCAGATTCAAGTTCCCGATCCGCCGAAAAATGCAGATGGACGTGTTGATTCAACTTTCCAATTTAAGTACTACCGAAAGCATTATTGGGATAATTTCAATTTGGCTGATGACGGCATGATCCGATTGCCAAGACCGGTTTATCAGGAGAAAATCCGAGAGTACCTCACACGCCTTGTCCCGCCGGTTGCTGATTCAGTAAATGCCGAGATCGACCGACTGGCTGCGGTAGCGAAGAGCAACCAGGAAACCTATAAATACTTTATTTGGATGTGTGTGATTGAATTCCAAAATCCCAAAGTGATGGGACTAGACGCTGTGTATGTCCATTTGATTCGTAAATATTTTAATAGTGGCGAAATGGACTTTTGGATGAATGCCACCATGAAGAAAAATTTGAAAGACCGGGCTGACCAGCTTGGACTAAGCATGATCGGAATGAAATCACAAAACCTGATTATGCTGGATCAGAACAAGAATGTCCGGAATATGCATGAGCTTAACAGCAAGTACACCATTCTTTACATTTTTGATCCAGATTGCGGACACTGCCGACAGGAGACACCTAAGCTTGTCGATTTCTACAATAAGTATAAGACCAAGTGGAACCTTGAAGTATTCGCCGTTAGTGCGGACACCTCTATGCAAAAGATGAAAGATTTTATAAGAGATTATAAAATGCCCTGGATTACAGTCAATGGACCCAGAAGTTACGTTGGCAGCTATCAAAAACTGTATGATGCAGACCAGACGCCTAGCTTATACATCATTGATGAGCGTAAAAAGATTATTGCTAAAAAACCACCGATTGAGGAACTGGTGAATTTCTTCACCAACCAGGAAAAGATGGCTGCTGCATCAAAGCCGCCGGCAAAAAAATAGTTGGTGATCTTACTTGTTCCGGGAGATCGTGTAGTCGATCATCAAACGGAGTGAGTCCTTATAGGAGGATGCAGGCATTTCGTTGAGCAGCTGCTGGGCTTCATCCTGAAAATTTTTCATCACCTTATTGGCATGATCGATTCCACCGGAATGGCGGACGAATTCGATCACCTTTTTAATGTTGCCAGATTCCTTTTCTGCATTTCGGATTAAGGAAATTACACGGCGCTTTTCCGACCAGGAGGCCTTTCCGATTGCGTGGATTAAGGGAAGGGTCAATTTTTTCTCACGGATGTCGATGCCCAGCGGCTTTCCAATTTCTGCCTCACCATAATCGAATAGATCATCCTTAATCTGAAAAGCCATCCCAACCTTTTCGCCAATCATTTTCATTTTTCGCACCACTTCTGTACTTGCCTTTGCCGACGAGGCGCCGACTGCACAACATGCAGCAATTAGGGAAGCAGTTTTTTTACGAATGACTTCGAAATAAAGGTCCTCCGTGATATCCAGGTTTCTGGCTTTTTCCATTTGCAGCAGCTCGCCTTCGCTCATCTCCCGCACTGCTTCCGAAACAATTTCCAACAAACCGAATTCCTTGTTTTCAACCGATAATAATAAACCACGGGACAAGAGGAAATCACCCACCAGAACCGCTACCTTGTTTTTCCATAAGGCATTAATGCTAAAGAATCCGCGTCGGTAGTTCGCATCGTCAACTACATCATCATGAACAAGGGTGGCGGTGTGGAGTAACTCAATCAGACTGGCACCATGGTAGGTTGATTCACTTATGCCGCCGGAAACGCCTGCTGAAAGAAAAACAAACATCGGACGCATTTGTTTGCCCTTACGACGAACGATGTAGTCCATGATTTTATCCAACAGCATCACCTTGGTGCTCATGGAGGATCTGAACTTTCGTTCAAATGCCTCCATCTCTTGTACAATGGGCGCTTTGATTTGATCGGTGATGGAAGACATGCGGATTTGCAATAATAATTAGAGCAACTCGATTACGGCCGTAGTTTTTTATTGAATTCTTTATGAGGCATTGCGCGAGAAAACCTTTGAAAGGGCGTAAATAGTGTGTTATTTTGATGATATGTGGAATCCTGATAAAAACTGGGAGCAAGTCATATTCATTCTGACCGTATTGGCATCAGGTTTTATAGCCAGCCGGATCCTGAGGGCCATCGTGGGAAGGTTCTTTAAAAAGGCAGCGCAGAAATTAAAAGTTGATCCCACCCACTACAGTTTTTTTAAGAACGCCGTCGATCTTGTCATTTTCCTGGTCGTCACGATCATCATATTCAGATCTATCCCCGCACTTGAATCATTTGGAACCACCCTGCTTACTGGTGCCGGAGTATTGGCCGCTATTGTCGGTTTCGCCAGCCAGCAGGCATTTTCAAATATTGTCAGTGGATTATTTCTGGTGATTTTTAAGCCATTTAGCGTTGGTGACAGGGTGAAAATTGGAACCTTGTATTCAGGCGATGTAGAAGATATTACCCTTAGGCATACGGTTATCAAGGATTTTGAAAACCGAAGGGTGGTGATCCCCAACTCGGTAATCAGCAACGAAGTCATCCTCAACAGTACGATAGAAGATGAAAAGATTTGTGTTTTGTTGGAGTTTCCTGTTTCCTATCAGGCTGATCTGGCCAAAGTATTCGAGATTGCAGAGCGCTCCGCCACGAGCCACCCCTATTACATTGACAACCGAAATGAAGATGAATTGCAGCGTGGTGAAAAACCAGTGATGGTGAGGGTTACTGCACTCAATGAACTCAATGTCCAGGTTCGTGTTTCGGTGTGGTCTAAAAATGCGGTTGAGGCCTTTATACTAAAGTGTGACCTCATGCGCACCATCAAAGATGAAATGACCAAAGCTGGAATGGAATCGCCCTACCCTCCGGGCATATTACTGTCCGCGAGCAAAAAATCATGACACTGGTCAGCACATCCGATAAAAAATTTGTTCAGGCCGATGGCTCTACCTTAGAGCTTATCCGTTACAATTCAGGTGAAGTGAATGAATTCAGGGATCTACCTGTGGAGAAGCTGCTCGAAGAAATAAAACCCGGAAGCGTAAATTGGATCAACGTGGACGGGCTCCATGAGCAAAAGGTTTTCGATCAGATTGGGCAAAAGTTCAACCTGCACAATCTTTTACTGGAAGATCTTACTACCGAAAATCAGCCTAAAGCCGAAGAGTACGACAGCTATTTGTTTTTCACCCTGAAAATGCTGCACCACATTACTCAGGAGAAGGTCGATTATGAACAGGTGAGTTTTGTATTGGGTCAGGACTTTCTGCTTTCCTTCCAGGAGAAAGGGGGAGATTTTTTTGGATCGTTCAGGGAAAAAATCAGATCTGATCAGGGAAGGGTTAGGAAACTCAAAACAGATTATCTGCTGTACCGCTTGCTGGACATCGTTATCGATCAATATTACGTGGTGCTGGATGACCTGGGCGGAAAAATTGAAAACATTGAAGAAGAGATTTTAGAAAAACCTTCAGCTGAGGGATTTAGACGAATTCAACACACCAAAAAAGAGTTGATTTTTCTTCGCAAGGCCTTGTATCCATTACGCGACGCCATAAGTAAGCTTACCAAAGGCGAAAGTGATTATGTGTCGCAGGAAAATGTGCGCTACTTTTCTGACTTGCATGACCACGTGGCCCAACTGATCAGCACGATGGACACCTACAGGGATCTAACGACCAGCTTAATGGACATTCACATCAATGCCATGAACACCAGAATGAATGAGGTGATGAAGGTACTTGCGGTTATATCGACCATATTTATGCCGCTAACCTTTATTGTGGGTATTTATGGCATGAACTTCGAGTTTATGCCTGAATTGCACTGGCCTTTTGGGTATCTATATGTCATGATTCTTATGGGACTTATCATGGGTTCGATGATTTTTTATTTCAGGTATAAGAAGTGGTTCTAATGATTTTCAACGCTTGTATTTTTTATTTTACTTTAAAAAAAATTACCCCACATGATTTCAGAAATCCAGGTTTGGTTTTTTTCATTCGATTCAATTTGGATAGCAACTTTACTGTTGCTGGTTGGATTCGGTATTCTCATTAAGGGGGCTGATTTTCTGGTCGACGGCGCATCTTCTGCAGCAAAGAGATTTGGCGTTTCTGACCTGACCATCGGATTAACTGTAGTTGCTTTTGGCACTTCAATGCCTGAATTAATAGTTAGCCTGCTTTCAGCCCTCGACGGAAAAAATGATGCTTCCTTTGGAAACGTCATTGGCAGCAACAATTTTAACCTCATGTTTATCCTCGGTATTGCCGGAATCATTTATCCATTGGTGGTTCATCAAAATACCGTCCGCTATGAAATTCCGATCTCACTTTTCGCTGCAGTTGTCCTTTGGGTTTTGGTGAATGATTCGCTCTTATGGGGTGACAACAGTCAGGCCGCCAGTGGATACGACGGCATCTTAAGCACCGTAGACAGTATAATCCTGCTTGGTATTTTTTGCCTTTTCCTTTGGTTTGTATACCTCACCATGAAGTCAGCCGGCAGTTCCAGCGACAATGGCGATGGGGTGAAGATATTTTCTATGTATGCTTCGGTCGCTATGATTATTGCAGGGCTTGCAATGCTCATAGCAGGTGGCAAAGTGGTGGTTGACAGCGCCATCGGAATTGCCCATCATTATGGATTGAGCGAAAAATTGATTGGATTAACCATACTGGCAGCAGGTACTTCGCTGCCCGAATTGGCTACTTCGGCCGTTGCTGCTTACCGGAAAAACACCGACATCGCCATAGGCAATGTGGTAGGATCAAACATTTTCAACATCTTTTTTATCCTTGGATTTACGGGATTGGTAAATCCGATCCCCTATCACGCCACGATGAATTCAGATTTTTATGTTCTGTTTGGCGCAACAATTATTTTAATGCTCTTTATGTTCACGATCAACACCAAAAAACTTGATCGTTGGGAAGCCGCTATTCTATTGACGCTGTATCTAGCCTACACCCTATACCTGATCGGTATGGAGTAGATCCTATGAAAAGGATCCAAACAATTATTTATTGATTTCAGCTTCGAGCTCCTTGATTTTGGCTTTGGCACCTGTGTGACCGAGTGACTGAGCTTTTTTGTAAAGCTCCAGCGCCTCCAATAACGTCGCCTTCCTTTTTTTAGGAGCCAACTTGGTTCGATTAGCCGTTTCTTCAACTGCGAGCCCACGGGCATACAAGCCTTCAGCCTCACTGATTTGTGAATTCTGAAGAACTTCTTCGATCCGCCTTTCAATCACAGTAAGCTCTCGTTTCTTAGATTCAATTTGAAGTTGCTTATCCTCAAGCTCCATTTCCTGTAACTCTGCCACCCGCAGCAGATTTTGATTTTCGTTTCGAAATTTTTCAATGGTCTCATTGAGTCTGGCGATCTCCTCATCCTTAGAAGCAATTTCTGCCTTTAAGCTGGCAATGGTTGCCGCGTAGGCCTTTGCAGCTGCCCTTGAACGCTTCAAATTTTTCTCAAGCTCTGTAATCTTCTTTTGGGTCTCCCGCACATATCGGTTGAGTCCCTGCATACGGTTTACGGTAACGGCATAGGTTGTACCTTCAACCATATTGATGCGAATGGCCTGACGGTTGGCATCAATGGAGTCCATTAAAACACTGACCTCACTTAAAGTTTCAGCCATCTCCTGACTGGTCTCCAGCTCATTGCGAAGAGAGTCGACCTGCGACTGAAGTTTCTCCTGATCACCGGGCTTTATACAACCCTGAAAAGGAAGAATCAGAATAATTAAGCCGATAACAGTAAGAAATTTCATAGCACTTGTGGTTGAATTATTTCCGATTCAAAATTAATCAGATCGATGCTGAGGCAGCGTTTTAATTAAAAATCAACGCCAAAAATTGACCTTTAGTAACCAAAAAGATCTAAAAGAAAGCCTGCGACGCAGGTTTTAGGCCCGAAAATATTTTGACAATTTTTTATAGTCATTTCCCCAATGCAGGTAAATTCGCGCGGCCTTTACCGGTAAAATACCCTAAAATGAAAGCCCGCAATATGGATTTCATCAAGGGTCCAGAAGCGGTAAAACTTAAACCTCTTAGCAGAGGCATTTTTTAATGTCCGACAAGGAAGCACAAAGGAACAAACTGACCTCAGCAGGCCTATTGGTTGCTCTGGGGATCATCTACGGAGACATCGGTACCTCACCGATTTATACCCTGAGATTTATTGTCGGCGACCGCACCATTTCCGAAGAACTAATTCTGGGTGGACTCTCCTGTGTCTTTTGGACACTGACCATCATCACCACCATCAAATATGTGATTCTGGCACTCAATGCGGATAACAAAGGGGAAGGTGGAATATTTGCCTTGTATGCCCTGGTCAGACGTTATAAGGCAGGCTGGGTCATATTTCCCGCCATCATTGGATGTTGTACGCTGATCGCCGATGGATTCATCACGCCCGCCATCAGCGTTACATCGGCGATCGAAGGATTGAGGTCCATCTCACCTGGAATTGAACAGGAGACCATCATCGCAATCGTCATCGGAATTCTAATTGCCCTTTTCCTATTCCAGCAGTTCGGTAGCAGCGTGGTTGGCAAAACTTTTGGACCTGTGATGCTGGTGTGGTTTGCGTTTATTGGCACCATCGGCGGAATTAAACTCTTTGAAAATCTCTCAGTACTCAAAGCACTCAACCCTTCCTATGCGATTGACTTACTGACTTTATACCCGAGAGGATTCTGGATTTTAGGTGCGATTTTCCTCTGTACCACCGGAGCAGAGGCCATGTATTCCGACCTTGGTCACTGCGGCAAGGTGAACATTCGCGTGGGTTGGACGCTTGTAAAAATCTGTTTGCTGCTTTGTTATTTTGGTCAGGGTGCCTACCTGTTGGAACACAGCGGCGAACAACTCGGCGACACCATCCCCTTCTTCGCCATTATACCCAATGGATTTGAACTGTTTGGCGTTCTCATTGCCACCATGGCAACGGTTATTGCCAGCCAAGCCTTGATCTCCGGAACTTTCACCATGGTGAACGAGGCCATGAAACTCAAACTCTGGCCCAGTACTAGGGTACGCTACCCTAGCGAACTGAAAGGTCAGATCTACATGCCGGCCATCAACTGGATGTTGATGCTGGGTAGCATCCTGGTTGTATTAAGGTTCAAAGAATCCGATGCCATGCAGGCTGCCTATGGTTTGGCCATTACGTTTGACATGCTCATGACCACCTCTTTGCTGGTGTTCTATTTCGGTATGACCAGAAAATCAAGGGTGCGGGCCGGATTTATGGCCCTGGTTTTTATAACCGTAGAAGGATCTTTTCTGATTTCTAATCTGGACAAATTCACCCATGGTGGATGGTTCGCGTTCTCCGTTGCCTTCATCATGTTCCTGATGATGTTCATTCAAATGAAAGCACGCAAGTTGCGTGAACGTCATACCGACTTCGTCGATCTCAAACACTACGTGCCGCTGATTCAGGATTTACAATCCGATACCACCATTCCAAAGGAATCTACCAACCTTGTTTACATGGCTTTGGCCGATAGCCGAAGACAGATCGACAACAACATCATTTATTCCATCTTCCGAAAGAGACCTAAACGTGCAGATGTTTACTGGTTCCTTCATGTCGATACGGTGGACAGCCCGTTCACCAGTAAATATTCGGTGGACACCATCATTCCAAAAAAATGCTTTTTTGTCCGCATCAAACTGGGCTTTAAAGCCGACCACCGCGTGAATCTTCTTTTCAACAAGATTCTCCACGATATGAGTGAGAACGGTGAAATAGATCTGGTGAGTCATTATGACTCGCTAAGAAAGCACAGCATGTCCGCGGACTTCAAATTCATCATTCTTCACTCCCTTGCTTCCATTGACAGCGAAATCTCCACTTTCGACAATGTGATCATTCAGGGGTATCGATTCATTAAAAAATACAGCCTTTCTACTGAAGAGCAGTATGGACTCGAACTTGCCAACGTGGAAGTCGAGCGCGTACCCATCATGGTCGGCCCACAGGCCAAAGTGAAGATCAAGCGTGAAAAAGAAGATGCGGCCAGAGAAAAGGAAATCCGCTACAATGATTTCAAGGCGGTCTGACTGCCGCGATGAATTACTACATCCCTCCTGTTTAAATTCATTTCTAAATCAAGCCGGAACATGCTATTTTAGCTGATTCCAAACCCGACGGTATACATGAGTTCTCATCAACACGCAGCAAAAATTCCTTACAAAATCTTCAGCAATTCATCATTGGCCTCTGCTTTTGTAGCCAAAGAGATGGTTGATCTGATCAAAGAAAAAGAAAAACAAAAAAAGCCATGTGTTTTGGGCCTGGCTACAGGCTCTACACCGACCGGCGTTTACAGCGAGTTGGTTCGGCTTCATAAGGCCGGAAAGGTGAGCTTTAAAAACGTTCACACTTTTAATCTGGATGAGTATTACCCGATGAATCCGCAATCGCTTCAAAGCTATGTGCGCTACATGAACGAGAATTTGTTCAACCACATCGACATCCCAAAAAAGAATATTCATATTCCGGATGGTACCCTGAAGGCAAACCAGATCGAAAAATTCTGTCAGGCGTATGAATCAAGCATTCAAAAGTTAGGCGGACTGGATTTACAGATATTGGGAATTGGACGCACCGGCCACATTGGTTTTAATGAACCGGGCAGCAATGAAAAAACCTCCACCCGCGTGGTGAGCCTTGACCAAGTAACCAGAATTGATGCATCGGGTGACTTTTTTGGAGAAGAGAATGTGCCAAAAAAAGCCATCACCATGGGCGTAGGCACCATCCTGAAGGCTAAGCGCATCATCATGATGGCCTGGGGTGAAGGAAAATCTGGCATTATCCGGAAAGCACTGGAAGGTCCTGTTTCCGATCAGATCCCTTCTTCCTTCCTTCAAAACCATAGCAATACCCTTACGGTATTAGACGATGCTTCTGCCAGCAAGCTCACTGCCGTCTATACACCATGGCTTGTGGATGGCTGTACATGGACCGATAAACTAAGGCGCCGTGCCGTGGTATGGCTCTGTCAGAAAACAGGAAAGCCAATCCTGAAACTCACCAATCAGGATTACATGGAAAATGGCATGAGCGATCTGGTTACCGAGTTTGGATCTGCCTATAAAGTGAACATCAGGGTTTTTAATGAACTCCAGCACACCATTACCGGCTGGCCAGGAGGCAAACCCAATGCCGATGATTCCCACAGACCGGAGCGGGCTAAACCGTTTCCTAAGCGTGTAATTATATTTTCACCCCACCCCGACGACGATGTGATTTCAATGGGTGGAACCTTTATTCGTCTGGTCGATCAAGGCCACGAAGTCCATGTAGCCTATCAGACGTCGGGCAACATTGCGGTGTTCGATGATGACGCCATTCGCTTTGCAGATTTTGTCCGTGACTTCAACAATGCATTCGGTCTAACCAAGGCTGATGCCGAAAGATTCTTTAAAAAAGTTACCAGGGACATCAGGGAAAAGAAGCCCGGCGCTGTAGATAGTGCTGAAGTAATGGCCATCAAAGGATTGATTCGTCGAGGTGAAGCCAAAGCAGGTTGCCGCTATGTAGGTATTCCTGACAGCCAGGCTCATTTCCTGGATATGCCGTTTTATGAGACGGGCGCCGTCAAGAAGAAACCTTTGGGCGACAAGGACATCAACATTATTGCTGACCTGATTGAAAAGGTAAAGCCCCACCAGATCTATGCTGCGGGTGATTTGTCCGATCCACATGGAACCCATAGGGTTTGTCTTTCTGCAATTTTCCAGGCTGTACAGCGATTGAAGAACAAACCATTTATGAAGCAGTGCTACCTCTGGTTGTACAGGGGCGCATGGCAGGAATGGGATATCGATGAAATTGAAATGGCCGTACCGCTGAGTCCTGAGGAATTGATGCGCAAGCGAAGAGCAATCTTCAAACATCAATCACAAAAAGACAGCGCAGTATTTCCCGGTAGCGATAAAAGAGAATTCTGGCAGCGCGCCGAAGATCGGAACCACGCTACTGCAAACGAGTACAACAAACTTGGGCTTGCTGAATACGAGGCCATGGAGGCCTTCGTACGCTATCATTTCTGATCGGTGCCGCGGTAACCCGGACCCCGCACTACCCTTCCGGGTCTGGCGCCGGTATGCTCACCATCGCGGAGCACCTGAACCCCATTCACCAGCACATGGCTCATTCCCGTGCTATACTGATGAGGATTCTCAAATGTGGCATGATCCTGAACCAATGCAGGATCAAAAACATTGACGTCGGCATAATAGCCTACCGCCAGTCTTCCGCGTTTTTTAACCCCTAAATTTTCAGCTGGCAAAGAGGTCAGACGTCGAACACCTTCTTCCAATGCCATAAGCTTTTGCTCACGAACGTATTTGGCCAGAAACCGAGCAAAATTACCATAGGCCCTGGGGTGCTCCCGTCCTTTCATGAATCGCTCAGTGGTGGCCGGCGCAGCCGCATCGGAACCCAGACTTACGTAGGGAAGTTTAAACTGACGGCTGATGTTTCCTTCGTCCATCAAAAAGTACGCTGTACCTACACGGGTACTATCGGTGATCACCAGGTCCATGGCGGTCTCTTCAGGAGACTTGCCATAAATTTTAGCAACCGCACCCAGGGTTTTACCAGTGAAATTTTTTCTCAGTGAATCGTTGGCAAATTCCAACAGCAAAACTTTTTCAGGATCACCGGCCAACCTTAACAAGTTTTCCCACTTATTGGTTGGCGTCAGCATTTCCTGCAGCGCCTTTTTTCTAATGACCGGGTCCTTCATTCTTGCAATCCATTGGTGCAATCCACCCTCCTGAATCCAAGGAGGCATGGAGGCATCGAGTCCGGTTGCACCTGCAGGATACGTGTACATATCGGCAGTGATCCGAATGCCTGCCTTTCGTACCCGATCAATCATGGCCACCACCGAATCAATTTTATTCCAGTTGTCTTTACCGCTGAATTTCAGGTGATAAATCTCTGCTGGCAGTCCAGCCTCACGCGCAATATCGATGGTCTCTTGTACAGCCTGCTCCATGGCATTGCCTTCGCTGCGCATGTGGGTGATGTACATTCCACCATACTGCGCTGCCTCCTTACACAACTCCATTAACTCTTGTGTGGATGCGTAATTGGCCGGTGCATAAATCAAGGAAGAACCCACTCCCATGGCACCTTGCTCCATAGCTTCGCGTACCAATTTTTTCATGCGCTCCAGTTCTTCGGTAGTAGGTGGACGGTTGGCATAGCCCAGTTCATGGACACGAACCGAAGTGGCACCAACGAAAGAAGCCACATTGGGCGAAATCCCACGGCGTTCAAGCGACTCCAGGTATTCACCCAGTGAAGTCCAATCGATATCGTAAGCAAAATCAGGATTGCGCTTCATGCCTGAACGCATGTCTTCCTTCATGGCATCGTTCAAAGGACCCAGCGACATACCTTCACCAAAAACTTCAAGGGTTACACCCTGCCGAATATCGCTTTCACCGTTACCATCCACGATCAATGATTCCACAGCCCAACTCAGCATATTGATAAATCCGGGCGTCACAGCCTTTCCCTGTGCATCGATTTCGATTTTACCAGACCCACCTTTCAAATCGCCAATAAAAGCGATGGTGTCGGCATTAATTCCTATGTCGACCGACTGAGGGGCTCCACCCAAACCATCATAAACGTTACCATTTCTGATTACCACATCATATTCAGGTTTACAAGAAACAAAAATCAACAACAGCATTACAGGCAAAACGTATTTCATGGGCATTGGATTTTAAATCTGTCCTTCAAGATACCGAACAAATCAGCATGCAAAAACCTATTTATGACGGAATTTGAACCGTTGACTGGCACCGTAAGCCTACTTATTTTGCCGATCCTTGAATCACCCGGCTATGAAAAACCACCTGCTCATCCTCTTACTCGTTCTTATCCACTTAAAGTCCAGCGCTCAGAGCGATGAATGGCAGGTGGAGGCCAAGAACATAGATCCCTCCAAATACTTTGGTGTTACGGTGGCCAATGGGATGGTCGGCATTGTGTCCTCACCACAACCCATGAAGGTCAAAGATGTCGTGTTGAATGGGGTGTACGATTATTATCAACGTGGACGCGTATCAAACATTCTTAAAACCTTTAACCACGTCAACATGAATCTGGATGTTGACGGCAGAAGGATAGGGTTGAATGACATTTCCGATTACCGTCAGGTATTGGACATGAAAAAGGCTGAACTGGTTACCACCTTTACAGCACTCGGTGCCGTAGAAGTAAAACATCGTCTTCTTGCACTGCGCCACCTTCCGTTTACCGCCTTAACCATAATAGAGATTACCGCTAAAAAAGAAGTAACCATTACACCCATGAGTGTGATCGAAGCGCCTGATCACCTCAGCGATGTGAAAAACCTGTATTCCGAAATCGACCGGCCACATGTATTAATCCCTCTCCTAACCTCCGTGGCAAAAAGTCCGAGTGGCCGACATACTGTGGCAGCCAGCAACGGATTCATTTTTGATGAACCCCATGGCCAGGAACCCGATCTGATCCACGAAGACTGGGATTACAACATGCACCTGGCGAAGTTTCACAGGAAATTAAAGGCAGGTGAAATCTATCGGTTTAGTCTGGTGAGTTCCGCTACCTCCACCGAACATTACCAGGATCCTCTGAATGAAGCTGAGCGCCTGACCATCTTTGCAGCCTTAGAGCGTACCGACAGACTCCTGGAAAGGCATTATCGTGACTGGGAAGAGATGTGGAAAAGCGATATCGTGGTTGAAGGCGATCCTGTTGCTCAAAAAGATATCCGGTTTGCATTGTACCACCTGTATAGTTTTGTCCGGGAAGGCACCGGATACAGTTTGTCGCCCATGGGCTTGTCGGGCTTAGGTTACAATGGTCATGTATTTTGGGACACCGAGCTTTGGATGTATCCACCGCTTCTTGCCCTAAAACCTGATCTCGCGCGTTCCATCCTCGACTACCGCTTCAATCGTCTGGAAGCAGCAAAAAGAAATGCATTCAGTCATGGTTATAAAGGAGCCATGTTTCCATGGGAGTCCTCCGGTACGGGCGATGAAGACACACCGGTCTGGGCACTCACCGGACCCTTTCAACACCACATCACCGGTTGTATCGGATGGGCATTCTGGAAATACTATCAGGTAACCGGCGACAAAGAATGGTTAAAAGATAAAGGCTTCGTGGTGTTGCGCGAGGCAGCTGATTTTTGGGCAAGTAGAGTCGAGCGCAAGGGACCTGGTCGTTATGAAATCAACAATGTCATTGGAGCGAACGAGTGGCAGGAGAACATCGACAACAATGCCTTTACCAATGCTATGGCGATTACGGTATTGCGCTACGCTTCTCAGGCAGCAAGAATTTTGGGAATCGTTCCTGATCCGGATTGGGAGCATGTTGCACAAAACATACCTATCCTTAAATTTCCCGATGGCACAACAAAAGAAAATGCCACCTACGACGGCGTGACCATAAAACAGGCCGATGTTAACCTGCTGTCCTATCCACTTGGATTTTATACCGACCGCACCCAAATCGAAAAAGACCTCAGGTATTATGAGCCGCGCTATGCCAAGGATGGACCTGCGATGGGTCTGGCCATTTTAACAACGCTGCACGCACGGCTTGGAAACACGGAGAAGGCATCAGAATATTTTCCGAGGAGCTATAAGCCCAATGCAGTGCCTCCTTTCGGTGTGATTTCGGAAACAGCTGGTGGAAGCAATCCCTACTTTGCCACCGGCGCCGGAGGCATGTTACAGTCTGTGATTTTCGGGTTTGCCGGATTGACCTTTACCGATACCGGATTGCAACAAGTAAAAACTGTCTTGCCGCTGGGTTGGAAAAAAGTAACTGTTCTGTGTCCGGACAACGCGGCTAAAAAGAGTTTCAGCAATCAGCGCTAGGTTGCCTATTTAGACAATACCATTTGATCTTTAAGCCAGGCGTGCAACCTGTCCATCCAGGCATCGGAGGAGGTTGGGTTGTTCATTCCAAAACCATGTCCACCTTTAGGATACAGGTGCATCGATGCACTGATTTTTCTTCGGAGGAGACTTTGGTAATACAGAATACTGTTATCCGGGTTGACCACCTCATCATCGGAGGCATGGATCAAAAAGGCTGGCGGCGCATCAGCGGGCACATTGCGTTCACTGCTAAACCTGACTTTCAAATCGCGTGACGCATCCTTACCCAGGAGATTATCGGCTGAACCCTGATGACCAATTTCTGGGAGCATACTAATCACAGGATAAACCAGAATCTGAAAATCAGGTCGCAGGTTCGCCGGCTTAAAACTTTCCAGGACCGGATTATGGTATTGTGTCGCAGCTGTTGAAGCAAGGTGTCCTCCGGCAGAAAATCCCATCACACCGACTTTTTTCTCATCGATGCCCCACTCCTTCGCCCTGGATCGCACCAACTGGAAGGCGCGTTGTACATCCTGTAATGGCGCATATTTTTTATCAACCATACAACCATCGTCAGGCAATCGGTATTTAACCACAAAAGCCGCCATCCCCCACTTTTGAAAAAGCTCTGCAACCTCATTGCCTTCATGTTGCCAGGCATTAACACCATAGCCTCCACCAGGACAAATGATCACCGCAGCAACAAGCTCACCATTCTTTCTGTCTGGTAAATAGACGGCCACTGCAGGCTTTGAAATTTTGTACAGTATGTTGATGCCATTCCATTTGCCCGTGTATTCCTGATCTTCACAGTCCCTAGACCCCGGAACCGGTCCATCGTATAAGGGAATCAATTGTTGAGCAGACATAGTAACTGAGGCCAGCAGTACAAAGAGAAAAATAAAACCATTTCGCATAACAACACTTTTGGTTAAAGTTAGGCCTATTCGGATTACACTGAAACAGTCTTTTACACATCTGGGCGATCGTGGCTAAATTGCCGAAAATTACAGGGATGATATACAACAGCATCGTTGAAACCATCGGGAATACCCCAATGGTCAAGCTCAACCGGATTTTCCGTGGACTGCCTGGCACTTACTTAGCCAAAGTCGAATATTTCAATCCAGGCAACAGCACGAAAGACCGAATGGCCTTAAAAATGATTGAGGATGCTGAGCGTGCCGGAATATTGAAACCAGGGGGCACCATCATAGAAGGTACTTCAGGCAACACAGGAATGGGACTGGCACTGACTGCCGTAGCCAAAGGCTATAAGTGCATTTTCACCATGGCCGATAAACAGTCACAGGAGAAGATCAACATTCTTAAGGCAGTGGGTGCCGAGGTGGTGGTCTGTCCTACCAATGTAGAGCCCGATGATCCAAGATCTTATTATTCCGTTGCGCGCAAACTCAACAAGGAAATTCCGAACTCCATTTATCCGAATCAATACGACAATCCATCAAATGCTGCAGCGCATTATGCCGCTACCGGCCCTGAAATCTGGACTCAGTCAGAAGGAAAAATTACACATTACGTTGCGACCGTCGGTACGGGCGGCTCGATGTGTGGAACAGCAAAATTTCTCAAGGAGCAAAATCCAAATCTCTTTGCCCTGGGCATTGATACCTATGGCTCCGTGTTTAAAAAATATAAGGAGACCGGGGTATTCGATAAAAATGAAATCTATCCTTACCTGACGGAGGGATTTGGAGAAGACATCCTGCCGCAAAATGTGGATTTCGGAGTCATTGATTCGTTCATTAAGGTCACCGACAAAGACGGTGCAATCATGGCGCGGCGGTTATCGCGGGAAGAAGGAATGTTTGTGGGTTGGAGCAGTGGCTCCGCCGTGCACGGCGCGCTGGAGTATGCACGTGAATTTATGAAGGCCGGTGATACGATGGTAATTCTTCTGCCTGATCATGGTACCCGCTACCTGAACAAGGTATACAACGATCAGTGGATGAAGGATCATGGATTTTTGGAAGAGCGGCAGTATGGAACCGCCCGTGACATCATCATGGGAAGAGTGGGTCGGGATTCGCTCATCACCGTAGGCGCTAATGAACCCCTTGAGAAGGCCATTCTGATTTTGAATCGTGAAGGCATTGATCAGGTACCGGTGACGGAAGGTGATCAGTTTGTAGGATCGGTTTCAACGGCCGGTTTGTTGGAAAAAGTTATCCAGTCACCGGAAGCAAGGAAACTGCCATTGATGGAAGTAATGGATAAGCCATTGCAATTTGTAGCGCTGGACAGTACCCTTGACGTTTTATCATCGATGTTGGGCAAAAACAATAAAGCGATTTTGATCCGTGACGAGGCTGAAAAAGTGCACATCATAACCCAGCACGATGTGCTGCAGGCTATGGCACGGTAATCGCAACCGACTAGTAAACCGGCTTATAAGCAGTAACGACACCTTGTGCCGACAGGGCGATTACAGTACCATCGGCCCGTTCCACCATATCGACGAGGTAATCGTCACCAGGATTGGTGAAAGTACCCACCCAACCAGGATTTCCATTTCGATCAATTTTAACGAGGCGGTATGAAAAGTAGTCCGCTTGCTGATTGCCATTGAGACCAAACAAGAATCCGCCGTCCTTGGTTTTAAATGCTGTTACCAAATACGAAAATGAGATATCGGGCAATTCAGTCCGAAGCTTTCGACCGATGCCTGCATTGGTTACTGAGGCAACAAAAAGATTTCGGGTGGCTGGATCAATTCCAAAGAGATTGACACCTGAATAGTTGGTTGTCCAGACCGGCTTTGGGATTAAACGTGTGCCTGGAAACAGTTTTTCGGAGAGGTATTCGCGTGACCATTTAAGATTCCCGGTCCTTGGATCGAAGTTAGTGATGCGAAAAGTATCTTGTTCAATTCCTTCTGCTTTGGCAAGCATACCGGCATTAAGTTCATCCATTTGAATGGACATATAGGAGCCACCGCAGCCCATGGTATTGGCTGGATTGCTCCAGAGGATTTTGCCATTAAAATCATAGGAGGTGATTGCAGGCTGACTGGAAAAGAAATCAAGGTAGATGAGTGACTGAGAGTTGAAGGCTGATAAACCGAAACGTATAAAAGGAAGTGGTGTTTTAGCGATTAGGCTAAGGTTTTGATTGATGATGTACACTGAATCGGAGAGGAAGCGGTAGTTACCGGATGGATCAAGGATCGACCAACCCATATAGCTATTGATTTCAGAAAGACCGGTGCGTTGGCCGTCGGGTGAAACGATGGTTAGTCTGGTCACATCACCCACCAACTGATTGGTGATACCATTTGCCACGACAAGTGTGGACTGATCATCGAGCAGCAGCAACCGTGAAGCGGCGAATTTTTCTGTTACATTATTAGGAGCAAGGTCTATTTCCCATGCGGCCTCGTATTGCTGGATGAGGTCTGGGGATTCAGATCCGCAGCTGAGCAGCAGAAATGCGGCGAGGGGTAAAAGAGATAGGATTCGCATCGGGAAGACGCAGCAATATTAGGAAGGTATTTGGAAGTGGACCAAAAAAAAACCAGCACCCGTAGGGGTGCTGGTTTGAATCGAGTAATAAATTTTTTACTTAGATGCCATTGGATCAGCAGAACCATCGGGGTCACCAGTAACAGTCCCTCTAGATTTTAATGATCCTAGAAGTAATAACCCCGCAACATGAGGTGTTGCCATGGAGGTCCCGCTAATAGTGTTATAACCACCTCCTAACCAAGTAGAATTAATACTTACGCCGGGCGCGCACCAATCGACAGGTGGATTACCGTAATTAGAGAAGGAAGCCCAGTTACCTAAGTTGTTGTGAGCAGAAACGGTCACAATATTAGGGCCTTCTGCACTCGCAGGTGATTTTGTTGTTGCACTTGTTGATTCATTTCCTGCGGCCAATGCAAACTTTACATTTTTGCTAGCTGCAATAACAGCATCATTAACTGCTTTAGAGTACCCTCCTCCTAAGCTCATATTTGCCACATCTCCAATTTTACCGTTGGCCGCAACATAATCTACGCCGGCAATTACGCCATCATATGATCCTGAGCCTCTTCGATTTAATACCCTTATAGCAACAACTTTTGCACCTGCAGCAACTCCCACCACCCCAATTGAGTTGTTTATTGCAGCAATTGTACCTGCAACATGGGTACCATGACCATTTTCATCCTGTGGACCAACACTACTGTTTGTGAAATCTCTACTCATGCTTTTATCAGAATTAAGGTCAGTATGATTGAAATCTATACCTGAATCGATGACCCACGCAACATTGGTTCCAGTATAATTTGAGGAGCCCCCAATGATTTTTATACCCCAAGGAATGGTTTGTGCAACGGTACCCCCACCGCCAACTGGTTTCCCCTTCTGATTTATCGTCGCAATCTGATCTTGCTCTATCAATAATACATCAGGATCCTTGGAGAAGGATTCAGCAATTGCTGGACCCATATGCACTGAAAAACCCTGTACCGCATTAGAATAAACAAAGCCAAGTTTTGATTTATCCAAGCCTCGTGCACTCATTTTATTTAAAGCTTTGGCTCGAATTAAATCGCTTTTTCCACGCAAATTTAAATCCTCCTTAAAAAGTACTATGTACTTTCCTGGTATTACCTGGCCTGCTTCTGCCAACTCCGTGGCTCCATTGATGTCAGATAAACCTCTTTTAACCTCTGGTGCTACACCGAGTTCAGTACAAGAAGCTACAATCAGCACCAAAAGAACTGCTGACTACGAGAAGTAACGATTGATTTTCATTTTAGATAAGTTAGGTTATGGTTAATCAATCTCCTAAAATAAAACTTAGACCCAATTACCACAACCCCTAAACCAAATTCCCATCAGATCTTCAATCCATTTATCCTATACACTATTCATTCTGGGAAAAGGAATATAAATTGCTGATAACCTGCACATAAATTTTTCCCAAATCGACCCAGAAATGATACTCATGGAACAGACGATGCGGTGGTTCGGACCCAAAGACCCCGTTTCACTCTCCGATATCCGACAAGCCGGCTGCACCGGCGTGGTTTCCGCCCTCCATCACCTGCCTCCCGGCACCATTTGGACCATAGCGGCCATCAACCAGCGAAAGGAGGAAATCGAATCAGCCGGGCTCACCTGGTCGGTAGTAGAAAGTCTTCCCGTTCACGAGGACATTAAAAAACACACCGGTCAATTCGAGCACTGGATCAACAACTACTGCGAAAGCCTGAAAAATCTGGCCGCCTGCAACATCCGTGTCGTTACCTATAATTTCATGCCCATCCTGGATTGGACCCGGACCAACCTTTCCTATCCAATGCCCGACGGCAGCCTGGCACTATACTTTGAAAAATCCGCCTTCATAGCCTTCGATCTTTTTCTTCTCCAAAGACCAGGCGCTGAAAAAGACTATATAGAAGAAGAAAAAATTTCAGCTAAAAAAAGATTGGATTCCCTTTCCATTGAAGAGCAGAAACAACTCTTCCACAATACGATCATGGGACTGCCTGGAAGCGATGAACACTTCACTCCGGAACAAATCCGAGAGGCACTGGAAGCGTATAAAGGGATTGATGCAGCTGCCCTCCAGCAAAATCTGTTTTACTTTCTACGTCACGTCGTGCCCACCGCCGAACAACATGGAATTCGTTTGGCCATCCATCCCGATGACCCTCCCTACCCGATCCTCGGCCTTCCCAGGGTGGTAAGCACCGAAGCCGATGCAAGTGCACTACTGCAATCCGCTCCCTCTCCATCCAACGGGCTATGTTTTTGCACAGGCTCCTATGGTGTACGGGGCGACAACGATTTGCCCGGAATGGTTAAACGCCTGGGAAAACACATCCACTTCCTTCACCTAAGAAATACCACACGCGATGGTGCAGGAAATTTTTTTGAAGCCAACCACCTGGATGGCGACACCAATATGCCTGCCGTGGTTTCAGAAATACTTGATTGCATGCAAAGCACGGGTAAATCCATTCCGATGCGCCCTGACCATGGTCATCAAATGCTGGATGACCTCAAAAAGAAAACACAACCAGGTTATTCAGCGATCGGTCGCCTCAGAGGTTTAGCAGAGCTCAGAGGATTAGAACTTGGGATCGCCTCACAAAAATTCAAACGGTAAGTCTTATAACTTAACCGGATCCATTTTTGGCACCAACAGGTGCATCAACAACCAGGCTAAAAGGTAGGCAGCTCCACAAATCAAAAACATGATAAAGTATCCGGCCTGAATGTTGCCGATGCTTTCATAATAAACGAACATATTTTTTTGCACGAGCAACACCAATAAGATTCCCCCCAAGCCTCCGAACATTCCACCAATGCCTGTAACCGAGGCTGTAGCTTTTTTAGGAAACATGTCTGATACCGTCGTGAAAATATTGGCGCTCCACGCCTGGTGGGCCGAGGCGGCCAATCCAATTACAGCCACCGCCAACCACATATTAATTGAGCCCAGGTACTGCGCAAAAACAATCGGCGTAACAGAAAAGGCATAAATCAGCATACTCATTTTCCGGGCCTTAAAGACAGGCATACCGGCATTAATCAGTTTGAAAGGTAGCCATCCACCAAACACACTTCCGGCGGTTGAGATGATGTAGACCATGGCGCTGGGCCACATGATATCTGCGGCGGCCGTAAGCCCATATTCTTTACGAAGGAAATCAGGCAACCAGAATAAATAAAACCACCAAACGGGATCTGACAACAACTTTCCAAGTGCAAATGCCCAGGTTTGTCGATAACGCAACAGCTCCAACCAGGGTACCCGCTCCTCTCCACTTTCCTCCACCTGGTCGGAATGGATATAGTCCAGCTCTGCCGCTGTAACACTTCGATGTTCTTTTGGTGTTCGGTACAACCACAACCAAAGAACAACCCAAATGAAGCCGAGTGCTCCGGTGATGATAAAAGCAAACCTCCATCCCCAGACTTCTGCCATTAAGGGCACACTTAGTGGAACCAGGATAGCGCCTACATTGGTGCCTGAATTAAAGATTCCTGTTGCCAGGGCACGTTCTTTTCGGGGAAACCATTCCGCTGTCACTTTAACAGCCGCAGGAAAATTACCGGCTTCAGTTACACCAAGAAATGCACGTACCATCCCAAATCCAAAAGCAGAAGCGACAATGGCATGCGCACATGCTGCCACACTCCAGAGAAATGTAGCCAAAGCATAACCAATCCGTGTTCCGGTTTTATCCATGAGCCTGCCGGCAAACAACATCCCCAACGCATAAGCGAGCTTGAATGCCATTTCGATGTCAGCGTAATACGCCGCTTCTTGCACCGGCGACCAACCAAACTCTGTCGCGAGATAGGGTTTTAAGTAACTGATAACGGTGCGATCCAGGTAGTTAACGGTGGTGGCAAAAAAGACTAAAGCACAAATCTGCCAACGAACCCTACCAACGGGGACAGTAAACGCAGATTGAATCGGCAGTCCTTGCTCCATGATTCCTCAATATAGCCTGAAGCAGCGGTATTCCTTTGCGATCCGCTTCAATCGATAATGAAATGAGGAAATTTCTGCAACTTGAGCATCTCAAATGAGCATGCAGCCTACTGATTTCATTCACGACGATTTTCTATTGCACGGGGAAACTGCCAGAAGTCTGTACCACGGTTTCGCAAAGGATCTCCCCATAATCGATTACCATTCACACCTGCCCCCATCCGATATTGCTACCAACCGCCGATTCGATACCTTAACCGCTATCTGGCTGGAAGGTGACCATTATAAATGGCGTGCGATGCGGGCACGTGGAATCGATGAGCACTATATTACAGGTACAGCCTCTGACTACGATAAATTTCTCAAATGGTCTGAAACTGTACCACACACCCTTCGGAATCCCCTCTACCATTGGACACACCTTGAACTTTCAAGGTATTTTGGCATCGGTGGGCTTTTGAATGTTAAGACCGCCGAATCCATTTATAGTAATTGCAACGCTCAATTGTCAAATGAATCCCATTTCACCAAAAACCTATTAATCGGAAAAAAGGTGGAAGTGGTTTGCACTACCGATGATCCTTCAGATGATCTGTCCAACCATCTAAAACTAAAGGCTGAAAATTTTCAGGTGAAGGTTCTGCCGACCTTTCGACCGGATCAGGTCTATTCTATAGACGATGCAGCCAAATACAATCAGTATCTGGACAAGCTCGCTAAAGTGACAGGAAAGGAAATTTCCAGCTATGATGATTTATTGAGCGTATTAAAGAAACGAATCGATTTTTTCGAAGAGGCGGGATGTCGGCTGGCTGACCATGGACTGGAATTTATTCCGGTTCCGGATCAGAGCGCTGTATCAAATCCAGAGTACCTTTTTAAAAAACTCCGAGATGGACAGACCCTCCAACCTGCCCTGCGTGAGAATTTTCGTTTTATGTTGCTCGCCGACCTTGGAAGAATGTACCACGAAAAAGGTTGGACCCAACAATTTCACCTGGGTGCCATACGTAACAACAACAGCAGGATGTTGAAGGCGCTTGGTGCCAATACCGGTTACGACAGCATCGGCGACTTTTCCCAGGCAAAAGGGATCGCCGCTTTGTTCAGCCTCCTCGACGAGGAGAATCGTCTGGCTAGAACAATTCTCTACAATCTAAATCCAGCCGATAATGAATTGTTCGCCACTATGGCGGGAAATTTTAACCGTGGTCCGGAACAGGGAAAAATTCAATACGGTTCGGGATGGTGGTTTCTGGATCAAAAAGATGGGATGGAGAAACAATTGAACACACTTTCGAACATGGGTCTGCTGTCAGGATTTGTAGGAATGCTCACCGACTCCAGAAGTTTTTTATCCTATCCGCGGCATGAATACTTCCGGCGGATTTTATGCAATCTGATTGGAAATGATGTTGATCGGGGTGAATTACCAAAGGATCAACAACTCCTCGGCGGACTGATTCAAAACATCTGTTACCACAACGCAAAAAATTATTTTGGTTTCTGATCCATCACCGGTTGAAATCGGTGAACATTTGATTCATGAATTCATCGGTTAGCAAGGAAGTAGGACCAATTAAAATTTGATGTTTGAATGTCAGGGTTTGATCCTTCGAAAGAGTCAAAATTTGTTCGGGATCATTTGGAACAAAGACCTTTGAACCAAAGTTATTTACTGAAAATAGTCCATACGTGCGCGCATGCCAGTGTGCGGGAAATCCATAGTTCTGACCGTGATCGATCATCGCGATGGTGATGTTTTCTCCTTCTTTTTCGGCGGATAGCTTAACCCAAGCAGCACGTTGACCCCACGCTGCACCACCTTCAATTCCTGAACTGTTGCGGTACTTACCGTTTACACCCTGATTATTCAATACCGGCACAGCCGTAGGTTTACCCTGGGCGTCAACCATTACTTCCGGCTCGGTGATGGGCTCCTCAAAAGCGCGATCAACCCGAAATGCCAATAATCCTTCTTTATTATCCTTGAACACCACAGGCTGTTGTCGGGCTATAAGCGTAGTGGTTCTGGTGATGACCCTTAATGCTCCGCTTCCAGTAAATACCATTTTCGTTCTCTCCGTAACCACCGGGGCGCCATTATGGTCGACCCAATCGGCTGTATACGCAAGCTCGCCTGACGCATTCCCAGACGTGACGTTAGGAGCTCCGATAACTTTTACGGTACCATAATGATGCTTTTCTGCAGGTGGTATGGCTGTAGAGTTATTCCAGAAATCAATGCCGTTTACACTTCCAAAGTTGAACCAAACACCTACGTGGTGTGGATGATCGATCCGCTCACCTGCACGCGGCGCCAGAGGAAACCCGCGTGTAACGATAGTCCCCTTAGACGTTTGAACAGGAAACAGCACCGGCTTTTCCAGTGTTGAGCCGTAGCGAAAAGCAGTAAACAATTTACCATCAACCAAGACCTCCGCAACCGATTGGTCGCTGACATTTCGGAACTCCACCGGAAGCCACTGAGCAATGGAGAGGAGATGGAAGGAAAGCAGGAAGTTGGTCAGTAAAATATTTTTCATAAGCCCATTTACCAATTGTTTTTAAAAGATCAATCCTTCACCTTTTCAGCCAATTCAAGCGCCTTGGTGGTGGTGTAATATTTGGACAACATGTTGGGCACCTCCCACTCCGGCAACTTTTCTGTTGTAAGGTAGCCAATGAATTTTTCAGTGACGCGTGCAAAATGTGCTTCATGCCCTTCCCTGTATTGGTCTGGGACAACCACTTCCCAACCACTTCCGAGGCGCTGCAATTCAATTCCCGGATATGCGGATTGAATTTTTTCAAATACCTGTCTTAATGAAGTTTCATAGTCTGTATCGTTAACCTTGGGCTCTATATAAAGCACTGGTTTATAGCGTTGCTCCGCTCCTTGCCTGATCACCAAATCAGATTTGCTGCCACGCATCCTTGAAAAATGGGTGTCCCCAGCACCAGGTTGTGCCTGGAATTCCCAACGAACTTTAACCTTGGCAACCAAATTTTTCAATTTCCACGTTATCTCTCCATTGCACTGAACGCCAATGGTGGTGTCGTTTGTTTGATAAGCACGCAAATAATCCGGGAACACAGGATTACCAGTCACCGTCCTAAATTGTTGTAAAGTCATCGTCGTGGTGCTTCGCTTGGCATTCAAAATTTCAATGTCCTTTCGGTAGTCCAGTGTCTGATCCGGGAAGCATGTCCACTGCACCAAATCAACCAGATGGGTGGTGACATCAACGATTCCATCACCTTGCTGCGAGGCATCCATAAACCACCCCGGTCGTTTCAATGGCTTGCCTGAAACCTCTTTAAAAAAATGATGGACACTTTCCTTTTCAACACCTGGCTCCGATGCACTGCCCGTCAGCTGCTCACCGAAAACAGCTGATGAAGAGGCCAACCGGCGCTGCAACTCAGAGGTGATTTCAAAACGCTCGGTCATAATATCGTACAACAACAAACCATTTTTTTTAGCCAGCCCGAACGCCATAATAAGAGTATCAAACTCTTCCGGACGAATAACAGCAGGCTTGTCGGTGAGCACATGCAAACCTGCTTTGAGTGACCCCATGATGTATTTGGATTTATACCGGTTGTTTCCAGCAAGCACCACCACATTGCCGGGCTTTTGCGCCAGCATCTTTTCAAAATAATCAGGCGCAACATAGATTTCTTCCTTCCAACCGGTTGGCTGTTCCGCGCGGCTGTTGTATTGATCCACACGCTCGAGATGCAAAAGCAAATCCTGTCCTTCCGGCGCGTAAACATAAACCGTAGAATCAACCTGCGGATACATGGTTTTTTGTACCAGTCCGGCATGGAAATGCCCAGGATCGAGGGTAATCAGTCGGATTTTATCCATTTTCTTTGATGGGCCAACGGAACAGGAAAAAAGAAGTATTGCAATCCATGCACCTACAAAAACAGAAATTCTCATAGCATAAATAATTAGGTCCGAAAGGAGGTTGAATCTAAAGATTATCCCGACCTAAAAAAATGCTAAACGGAGACGAGAATAAAAAAGCATTCAATGCCCCATTTCCACCACAAAAATTCTATCGGACCTCCGGTTCCTGCTGACTTAAACAATGAAAGGAACCCAACCCCCAGATAATATCCCATGAATCCAATCCAACGACCTTGCGACTGGGGAAACAACCCTCAATAATTCGTAGTGCTTTATCGTCGTTTTTGTCTCGGAAGGTCGGAACAACCACACATTGGTTGGCGATATAAAAGTTGGCATAGCTGGCTGGCAATCGCTGACCTTCGTAAACCACTGCGGAGGGCATTGGGAGCTCCACGATGTTTAAAGCAGAGCCGTTAACGAGCTTCATCTTTTTTAAAGCCTTCAGATTTTCATCCAGCGGCTCATGGTTTGCGTCGTTGCGGTCCGGCTCTACCACCGTAAGCACCGTGTCCTCATTCACGAATCTTGTAATATCGTCGACGTGCCCGTCGGTATCGTCACCAACAATTCCATCACCAAGCCAAAGTACTTGCTGAACACCATAAAATGATTTGAGGTACCATTCAATTTCAGCCTGGTTCAAATGGGGATTCCTGTTCGGATTCAACAAACAGGCTGTTGTGGTGAGCACGGTTCCAGTACCATTGAAATCCACCGATCCTCCTTCCATTACAATTCCTGGATGAAAAACAGGTAGACCAGATTTTTTAGCAATGCTCGTCGGGATAACATCATCCAGATCAAACGGCGGATATTTTCCTCCCCAGGCATTGTATCCCCAGTCGACCACCACCTTACCGGGCAGCTCTTTTGAGGCCGCATCGGATTTCAATAAAAATGCCGGACCATGGTCACGACACCACGCATCGTTGGTGGGATGATGGTGAAAGACAATTTTGTTTACATCAGCACCGGCGGCGATCAAACATTCTCTGGCTGAGGATTCCATGGCTGAATCGACAACATTGATGTTAACTACCTCCCCCGCAGCTACCTCTTTTATAAATTGAGCGTAAACAGGAAAGATGGTAGAAATTTTACCTGGCCACGAAGCCTCTTTATGGGGCCAACTTAACCAGGTTGAACGGTGAAGACTGAATTCAGCAGGGAAAAAATATCCAAGTTCAGCGGGGGTTTTTCCTGCAGGAACTCCTTCAGAAGAAAATTTAAATGAACTCATCGCTGGAAAGGCTCAATCCTGGTCGTCGATGTAGCGCTTCAACACGGGCTGATAGGAATCGATTCTTCGGTCACGCAGGAAAGGCCAATGCACGCGGGTACTGTCGGCCTGATTGAGGTCGAGGGTTACCACTTTTACCTCCTCCCGATCGTGAGGCGCCTGATAAATCACTCGTCCCATTGAATTGGCAACAAATGAACCACCCCAAAATTTCATGGCACCATTTTGCTCCATGCCACAACGGTTAACGCTGACAACAGGAATTCCATTGGCTACTGCATGACTCCGTTGAATGGTTTGCCATGCACCGTACTGGTCTTGATTCGTTTGTTCATCCTGGGCAGTCGACCATCCGATGGCGGTGGGATAAAACAAAACCTCCGCGCCCATTAAGGAAGTAATGCGCGCTGCCTCGGGGTACCATTGATCCCAGCAAATCAAAACACCAATAGTTCCATAGGTTGTTTTGAAAACTTTGTAACCAAGATCTCCGGGAGTGAAATAAAATTTCTCGTAGTAAGATGGATCATCCGGGATGTGCATTTTCCTGTACTTACCCAAATAGGTGCCATCGGCATCGATTACCGCTGTCGTGTTATGGTATACACCACTGGCTCGCTTTTCAAAAAGGGATGCAACAATAACCACCTTTAGTTCCGCAGCAAGTTTACCCAGCGCCTCTGTTGAAGGCCCCGGAATGGATTCTGCCATTAGAAAATTGTCGTAGTTCTCGACATCGCAGAAGTATAGCGAGCGAAACAATTCCTGAAGACAAACTACCTGAGCACCCTCACCGGCCGCGGTCCGAATTCCCTGAACCGCCTTGTCGAAGTTGCTTTTGAGATCAGCGGAGCAGGAAGACTGCACCAAACCAACCTTTACATTTCTTTGGCTAGCAGACATCTTGGATAAATTTTTGACGAAAATACGAAACTTCGTAAGTCACTTGCTGGGTGACTTTTTTGATGGAGGCTGTATACGAAATGAAATGTGCTTTTGACAACCTATTAAAGAAGGATGTCCTTAAAAGAAGAAAAACAAACAAGGGTCGCTGTTACGCCTTTTTAGCCTTGAATTCCTCTTTGATCTTTTCGACGTCAACACCCTTAAGAACAGGCTTGAAATTTTGAATCTTCAGCGCTTGTCTTCTCTTAGATGCGATGGATTTGTCTTTCCGGTTTTTGCGCTTGAGGCGTGTAACGGACATGGATTTTCAGTTTTAATGAGGCGCGAAGATAAATGGCACCTGCCAAGATTACAAATCAGGCTGAAAGGGCTTTTAACGACCAATTATCGACCCCTCAGATTCCTTCCAATTCCTTAGTTTTGATGGCATTTTTTATGGAAAAACCGACATTGCCAAAAGGCACCAGGGACTTCGGTCCGGTCCAGATGAACAGAAGACTGAAGCTTCTGGACACCATTAGGTCGGTTTTTAGAACCTACGGATTCCAGCCTTTGGAAACGCCAGCCATGGAAAACCTGTCAACCCTCACCGGTAAATACGGGGAAGAAGGTGACCAGCTTTTGTTTCGCATTTTAAACTCAGGTGACTTTCTAAAAGACGCCAACCAGGAGGCCTTGACCAACGGTGATTTTAAAAAGGTAAGCGCGTCTATTTCCGAAAAAGGTCTTCGCTACGATTTAACAGTACCATTTGCGCGATATGTTGTGATGAATCAGCACGAATTGGCAATGCCCTTTCGCCGCTATCAGATTCAGCCTGTGTGGCGTGCCGACCGACCACAGAAAGGTCGCTACCGTGAATTCTATCAATGTGACGCGGATGCTGTTGGAACCGATTCGTTGATTTGCGAAGCGGAGATCGTTCAAATGATTCATTTGGCTTTCACCAAATTGGGTGTGAAGGATTTTAAAATCCGAATCAACCACCGTGGCATTCTTTCCGCTTTGGCGGCCATGGCAGGTGCCGAAGGAAAAGAAGGACAGTTTTTTGTTGCGTTGGACAAGCTGGATAAAATCGGAACAGAAAAAGTATTGGGTGAGTTGGCAGAGCGTGGTATTTCAGGGCCGCAGACGCAAAAAGTAATGGAGCTTATCATTGCAAAGCCTGGAAATGCCGTCGACCTGTTCAATAAACTTCAGGAAATTTTTAACGATGAAGGTAAAAGAGGGATTAATGACTTAAAAGAAGTTTACCGGTTGCTTGGCGATCACGCGGGCTCTGGATCCTTGGTTTTTGATTTATCTCTTGCAAGAGGTCTTAGTTATTATACTGGCTGCATCTTCGAGGTGACCATTTCTAATGTGGCGGTTGGAAGCGTTTGTGGTGGCGGCCGATACGATAACCTTACCATGGCCTTTGGATCGAAAGAGAAACTATCGGGTGTTGGAATTTCTTTTGGTATTGACAGAATTTATGATGCGCTGGAGGAATTGGGACTTTTTGGAACCGATGATCACTATGGAACGCGTGTCCTGATCTGTCATTTCGACGAGCGCACCAGAGATTTTGCCTTTGGACTTGTCACCCAATTGAGATCGGCGGGTATTGCCTGTGAAGTGTATCCAGATGTAGCCAAACTCAAAAAACAACTGGACTACGCCAACCGCCGTGGACTGCCATTTGTTCTTATTGTCGGAGAAGAGGAGATGACCAGCGGAAAACTTACACTGAAGGATCTTCGAAGCGGAACGCAGCAAACGCTGCCCGTGGAATTGATCGCTCAAACCATTGGATGATGGGCAAAATTCACCAACTCGATACCGCACCCTTACCACTTGAATTCTTCAGCAACGACCTTTCTGGCCTTCAATTGGTTTTGAGTGACGAAGCGAAACAAAAGGTGGAGGTATGCAGGAAATTTCTTGAACAAAAACTAAATACCTCGGAAGAGCCAGTCTACGGAATTAATACCGGATTTGGTTCGCTATACAACCGTCACATCAATAAAGAACAACTCGAGCAACTTCAGGAAAACCTGGTGATGTCCCATGCCTGCGGTTCAGGACCAGAGGTGAGTGATGAAATTGTTCGGCTGATGTTGTTTTTAAAAATCCGTTCCCTCGCCTATGGGCATTCTGGTGTCCAGGTATCGACCGTTGAACAGCTCATCAATCTTTTTAATTCCGGTGCCTTGCCGGTTGTTTTTGAATTCGGTTCGCTGGGAGCATCGGGTGATCTGGCACCGTTGGCACATTTATCATTGCCGCTGATTGGCAAGGGCTCGGTTCGGTTTAAGGGAAATATTTATGCCGGAACTGAGCTACCAAAAGTCACTGGTCTGGATCCCATCAGACTAAAAGCAAAGGAAGGGTTGGCGCTACTCAACGGCACTCAATTCATGAGCGCTTACGGCGTTTGGTGCACTGTTCATGCTTTCAAGCTTTTGCATTTGGCCAATGTGGTAGGCGCACTTTCACTGGAAGCATTTGATGGCAGAGGAGATGCATTTGATGCCCTGGTCCATGGAATACGGCCGCACCACGGACAAGTGGCGGTCGCCGAGGAAATCAGCAGACTTTTATCCGGAAGTGCATTACAAAAAATAAAAAAAGAACACGTACAGGATCCATATTCTTTCCGCTGCATTCCGCAGGTACATGGCGCCACTGCCGATACAATAAATTACGTTAAGGGAATTTTAGAGACAGAGATTAATAGCGTTACGGACAATCCAAATCTTTTTCCGGATCAGGAACGAATAATTTCAGGAGGTAATTTTCACGGGCAACCGTTGGCATTGGCAATGGATTTTCTGGCCATCGCGTTGGCGGAACTTGGAAATATTTCTGAACGGCGTACCTACCAGCTGCTTTCTGGAATGAGGGGATTACCAAGTTATTTGGTGAAAGATCCGGGCGTTAATTCCGGACTAATGATTTTGCAATACACGGCCGCCGGCATGGTTAGTCGAAACAAGCAACTGGCTACACCGGCATCTGTGGATAGCATTGTATCCTCGAACGGACAGGAGGACCATGTGAGCATGGGCGCCAACGCAGCTACACGAACCAAGCAGGTGGTGGACAACCTCTACATGATTTTAGCACTGGAGCTGATGTGTGCCGCACAGGCATTGGAATTCAGGAGACCATCCCGATCCTCTGATCGGTTGGAAGAATTGGTGCACAATTTCCGCAAGGAAGTTACGTTCGTAAATACGGATCGTGTGCTTCACGACGATATGGTAAAAGCAGAATTATTTTTGAGGAGTTTAAACTGGTGAATTCTTTCAGGTTGATTTGAGAGCATTATTGCCAAATAGTTTAAGAGATAATGCAGTAATTTGCACTTGTGTATTCAAGATCAGAAATAGAGAATAAGCTCAAGCGCATAAAACCTGAGCTGGAAAGCAACTTCCATGTTAAGAACATCGGCTATTTTGGCTCTTTTAGTGAGGAAAAACAAACTGAAACCAGCGATCTTGATATCCTGGTTGAATTCAAAAAACCCATAGGCTGGGATTATTTTACTCTTGAGCGTTACCTGGAGCATCAATTGGGATTAAGAATTGATATGGTAACGGTAAATGCCCTTAAGGACCGGATCCGAGAAAATATTCTGAAACAAGTCAGGTACATTTGAAACCGATAGATAGAGATCCCATCCTTTACCTGGAGGATATCCTACAATCCATGAAACGGGTGGAGGAATATGTTTCCGGTTTAGACTTTAAAAATTTTAAGCAGGATTATAAAACAGTGGATGCTGTAATTCGGAATTTTGAGGTTATTGGTGAGGCTTCAAAAAATCTAACTGCAGATATTAAATCCAAGTATCCAAATGTGCCATGGGACCAAATGTATCGACTGCGAAATAGGATTTCACATGAATATTTTGGAGTTGATTACGATATCATCTGGGATATTTCTAAAAACCATTTACCTAAAAATAAAATTGACATCCAAACTGCACTTGAAGCAGAGAGGACTAGGCGTAAACATTAACTTTCACTTAATAAGTGGACAAAAAAATAAACAGCTTTCTGAGGTTTTTCTCACTTATCAATTAGGATAATGAACTCCCTTGGAGATTACCTTCTAATGTTCATAAAAAGAGCGAATAGCCTCACCACTTATTTATTACTGATTAGTATTACTACAGTTGGGCAAGGATACGTTAGTAACAAAGGTTATTTTTCTATTAATGAAAAAAGTGGCTGCAATCCATTAAAAATAGAAGTTACAATCCTACCCGTTCCGGGTGAGTCGGGTTGCCTAGAGGCCATCCTAGATCCTTTCGGTCTTGGTAATTCGGCCGACTTTAAATCTGATGTGGATGGAGACTGTAAAATACTTTTTACCTATAACCTAAAGGATCCAACTAAACCGGAAAAATTTAAAATCAAGGTTATCAGACAAGGCGGAGGTAATAATTTTGACACTCTTACTGTTCGAATTTTTCCCAACCTCAAACCTGAATTCAACTTAAGCACCTGCAATGGATCATCCGTAGAAGTAAAAGTGACCGACGTTACGTATGATGAATATTTTGTCGACTTCGATTTTAACGGTTCGACGTTCAATGCCATGCGCTCCATTCCCGCATCCAGCAACCCGTCTACGATATTTAATTACTCTGGTCCGGGCAACCGCCAGATCGCAGTGCGGGGTAAAAAAAACAATGCAGCAAACAACTGTGATGCAAGACAAAAAGCGTTCACAGCTGTTCCGGTGTTATCGAACGCATCCATCATTGACCTAAAAGTACGCGATGCATCTACGCTTCAACTTACGTATGATCCCGCTGTAAATACCCAGCACAAACTCGATATAGCCATTGGAAACGATGGCCCTTACGGGCAATTAAGAACATTACTAAGCCCATCATCCGCCACAACAGCAGAATTCATCTCGGAAATAACCCCGGAAGAAAAATACTATTGTCTGCAACTAAGAACCTATGATCCGTGTACCAATACAAGTGTACCTACAGGGAAAATTTGCAGCCTGGACTTTGATCTGTCCATAAAGGATGATGTGAACCAACTCAAATGGAATACTTCTGGCGTCGGAAGTCCAACATTCAACATTATAAGAAACGATGCTAACCTTACCAGCACCAATCAAAAGGCCTATGACGATTCCGCCATCATCTGCAATACCGACTATAAATATTCCATCGAAGCAGTTTATCCCGATGGTTCCAAGAGTTTCAGCTTACCCAAAACAGGTAAATCCCAAACCGCAGCGATTCCAGATGCATTGAAAAACTTTTCATCCGTAACCGGATCCGATGGCAAAGGGGTGTCATTGACCTGGCTTCAACCAACCAATTTTACAGCCCTTTCCTATTACGTCTCGCGCTCCTTAAACAACGGTCCTTTGAATTTGCTGGGCGAATCACCAACCACAGATTTCACCGACAGTGATTATTCAACTGAATTCAATCTGGCCTACCGCATCAACTACGTTGATGCTTGCATTAAAACCAGTCCGCCAGGTAGAACGTTTTCGCCTTTAGTCCTTACCGCAAAAGCACTCAGCGACAGCACCATCGCCCTTCAATGGAATCGATATCAAGGCTATGAAAACGGAATCGCTTCGTATACCATTGAAAAAACAAACGCAACCGGAGGAACCATCGATGCCATAACCATTCCGAACGACAGCACCTACATCGATTCAGATTTTGACCAAATCAACCAGAAAATCACCTATCGAATTGTCGCTAATCCTGTAAGCTCTACGCTCAGTGATAGTTTTTCAAATGAGGTAACCATCACCCTCAAACCATTGTTAATATTCCCAACAGCTTTTGTAGCCAAGGGCACCACCAAATTACCCATCAATAAAACCTTCAGAGGATTTGGTCGTTTCATACGCACACAAAAACTCCAAGTCTTTGATCGCTGGGGCACTCTTCAGTATTCCGGTGAAAACAAGGAAGGTGAAGCTCCGCCGGAGTGGGATGGACTGAACACACAAGGTATTGCAGCCGACCAGGGTGTTTACGTTTGGAAAGCTGTGTACACAGACTATCTTGGAAAACGCTATGAAAAGTCAGGCTCCGTAAACCTGATCCACAAAAAATAACCTAATGCACTGACGTATGATGGACATGATGAAAATGATGGGAAAGATTAAAGAGGCGCAGGAACGAATGAAGGAAGCGCAGAAGACTTTAGATCAGATGCAGGTTACCGCAGAGTCAGGGGCCGGGATGGTAAAGGCCACCGTAAATGGAAAAAAGAAATTAATCCGACTAGAGATTGATCCTTCCCTCAACGACATCAAAGTTATTCAGGATTTATCCGTTGCAGCCGTGAACCTCGCACAGGAGAAGGCCGAAGCGGAAAGCAAAATGGTACTCCAAAAGTCAACCGAAGGTTTAATCCCGAACATCCCGGGCATGGATCTCGGAAGCATGTTGGGATGAATCAGATTACCATTGCCATACTGAATTTTAATGGACTGGAGCTGTTGCAACGGTTTCTTCCCGGTGTGGTTGAACAATCGGCAAACCAGCCAGTAGCCGTCATCGACAACGGGTCGTCGGACGGGTCAGTGGAATGGATTGAGCAGGCCTTTCCAGGCGTGCTAATGATTCAGCTGCCAGAAAACAAAGGTTACGCGGGGGGTTATAATGAAGGACTAAAGTCGATTGCAACCCCTTTCATTGTTTTGCTAAACAATGATGTTGAAGTAACTCCAGGTTGGTTGGATGGCCCAATCAAAATTTTTGAAAGTCAATCCGATGTTTCTGCGGTCCAACCTAAAATCCTGAATTGTACCAACCGAAAAAAATTTGATTATGCCGGTGCCGCAGGTGGATTTCTGGATCGGTTGGGTTTTCCATTTTGTCGTGGACGATTGTTTGAGACCATTGAAGAGGACAACCAACAATACGATCAACCCACACCAATCGTATGGGCCAGCGGAGCTTGTCTTTTTTTGCGCAAAAATGCCTTTGACGAATTAGGTGGATTTGATGATTCCTTTTTCGCCCACATGGAGGAGATTGATTTTTGCTGGCGAATCTGGAGAAGTGGCAAGCAGGTCTTGTTTTGTCCAACCACCACTGTTTATCATCTCGGCGGTGGCACCCTGCCCGCGGGCAATCCTCGAAAAGTATATTTAAACTTTCGCAACAGCCTTAGCCTGTTGTTCAAAAATCTTAGATCCGATCAATTGATGGTACGCTTACCACTTCGATTGATCCTGGACATGGTTGCCGCCCTCAGATTTTTAATTCAGGGAAATGGCCCCAGCGCTTCCAGGATACTGGGCGCATGGATGGATTTTCTTAGAAACTTTAGAAAAGAAAAAGAGAAAAGACAAAGGACATCCCGATGGAATTTTGGATCCACAGAGCTGATGGAGAGAACAGATTCCATCGTCCTCAAATACTACCTGGCAGGGAAAAGAAAATTCTCAGATTAAAAATCCCAAATCGAACTTCTTCGACGCAGATGCTTTCGGATGTCCATCCAGAAGGCAAGGATCATGTAGATAATTACTGGTGAACCAAAAGTCAGAAAGGAAGCGTAGATGAACCACAACCTGATTGAGGCGGTGGCAATACCCATTTTTTCACCGAGGCGGGTACAAACACCAAAGGCGTATTGCTCAAAAAAATTTTGAATCAGGATGGTGAGCGAAGTGAATCGGTCGCGAAGGGTAATAGACATAACTCCAGATGACGGTATGACAAATATAACAATGGCATCAAATTTCAGTCAGATGGAAAGCAATCGTCATGATGGGTCGGCAGAATTTGACCTCCAGGCGATGCAATAGTCAGCTTGAAAGGCCGGAAAAACCTAGTCTTGATGCTTTAAATGGAGGAAATTCACCATTTGTAAAAATCACTGGTCAAAAGCAGTAAAAATTGGTCCTGTTATTGCCTAAACGTGCTAAAAAAGCTAGTTTTGCCACCAAATTTTGAGAATCAACCCTATAAACATGAGAAAACTTATTTACCTCACCCTGGTTTCCGCCGGAATGATTCTGGGAAGCTGTACGCTTCCACAGATGATTAAGCTGGCCAAGCAGCAAGACCTTAAGGTTGCTCCCAATCCTTTGGAGGTTCATAAGGATACTGTTTCCTATGACATGTCCGCTGCGCTTCCAGTTAAAATGCTGAAGCCAAACACCACTTATACGCTGAATACTTTCTACAAGTACGGCGATAAGGAACAGGCGCTTGAGCCGGTGGCTTTTAAGTCAACCGACTACCCTCAGGCAGCAACCCAGCAGCCAAAAATTTCTAAGAAATTCAACCTTCCCTACCAGCCTGATATGAAGAGTGGAATTCTTCAGGTTGAAGGCGTTGCCTCCAAGGGCACCAAATCGAAGGCTACACCAAGAATGGATCTCGCCACTGGCGTTATCACCACTTCTAAGTTGGTTCAAAATTCATATTATGCCGCTGTTGCAGATCATGGATACAACAACCAGGAAGAAATCATTCCCGTTGTGATCCCGAATTTCACCTTCCCGCAAGGCAGCTCAGTATTAAGAAAGACAGAAATGACCGGCGCAACCGGAAAGCAATTGGATGCATTTATTGCAACCAAAAACCTGACCAAGACTGTAATCATCACCGGTACCCACTCACCTGAGGGACGTGAACGCATCAACAGCAAACTCTCAGAAGAGCGCGCGAAATCCATCGAGAAATTCTATCGCGCTGAAATGAAAAAGTACGATTACAAGAACATGGCCGATGAAATCAAATTCATTCTGAAGCCTGTGGTTGATGACTGGAATGAGTTCAAAACAGCGCTCGCCGCCTACAGTGGCATAAGCAACGAAGAGAAATCAGCTTACCTTAACGTAATCAATAGCGGTGGAACTTTTGCAGATGTTGAAAAACAACTCAGTAAACTTTCTACCTATAAGAAAGTTTACAAAGACATCTATCCTGGACTTCGCGCTGCAAAGACTGAAATCCTTACCATCAAGAAAAAGAAAACCGATGCGGAAATTTCTGTGTTGGCAAAACAAATCACCACTGGCCAGGCTTCATCAGATGCCCTCAGCTTTGAGGAGCTGATGTATGCCGCATCCCTTACACCATCCAATGATGAGAAGATTGCCATCTACAGTGCTGCAACCAAAATGGGTAACAACTGGAATGCACACAACAACCTTGCAGCAGTCTATCTGATGCAGGCTATTGCCAATCCTTCTTCACAACAAGACCTCGCAGGAAAAGCAGCTGCTCAGCTGGAAATTGCTGCACGTCTTAAGGCTACCAGTGAAGTGCACGCCAACCTGGCCACTGTTGCTTTGATGCAAGGCAATCCTTACAAGGCTGCATCACATGCCTCCAAAGCCCTCCAAGGTGCCGGTAACGAAGTCACCCGCGGTGTTAATGGCGTGAAGGCAGCAAGTGAAATCTACGCAGCACGCTACGCTGCTGCGGTATCATCAGCTTCTTCTGCTGCAGGCAGCTACATCAACCTTTTCAACAAAGGATTGGCACAACTGCTCAATAAAGATTTCGCAAATGCAGGTTCTTCTTTTGCAGAAGCATCCCGCGCTAATGCAAACTTCGGTTTGGCTTACTACGGCGCCGCTGTTGCAGCTGCTCGTCAGGGTAATGCAGATGGTGTGACCTCAAACCTTAGCAAAGCGGTAAAGGCTGATCCAAACCTCAGGGAAGCAGCACTGGCCGACCTGGAGTTCAGCAAGTGGGCAACTTCAGATGCCTTCAGAAACGCATTGAAATAATTTAATATTCTCCCTACAAAAGCCCTTTCCTTAACGGGAAAGGGCTTTTATTTTTTATGGCACTCTTTTATCCCTAGGTGCAGGATGCTATTTTTGCGCACTTAAAAACAAACGTCTGTTATGCGGGAAATCCAGTTCAGAGAAGCACTCCGCGAGGCCATGTCTGAAGAAATGCGCCAGGATCCTTCCATATTCATTATGGGTGAGGAGGTTGCTGAATACAATGGCGCCTATAAGGTAAGCCAAGGTATGCTGGATGAGTTCAGTTCAAAGCGCGTAATAGATACCCCAATTGCCGAGCTGGGATTTGCAGGAATTGGTGTTGGAGCCGCCATGAATGGATTACGTCCGATTGTAGAGTTCATGACCTTCAACTTTTCGCTGGTCGCCATTGACCAGATTATTAACTCAGCCGCTAAAATGTATTCCATGAGCGGTGGTCAATACCATGTTCCGATTGTTTTCCGTGGACCTACCGGAAACGCAGGCCAACTCGGTGCGCAACATTCTCAAAACTTTGAAAATTGGTTCGCCAATTGTCCAGGTCTTAAGGTTGTCGTTCCCTCCAATCCATACGATGCAAAAGGTCTATTAAAAACTTCCATCCGTGACAATGACCCTGTTATTTTCATGGAAAGCGAGTTGATGTACGGAGATAAAGGCGAGGTGCCAGCAGAGGAATACCTCATTCCCATCGGAAGCGCCGATATCAAACGATCAGGAACAGATGTGACCATCGTTTCCTTCGGAAAAATCATGAAGGTGGCCTTGGCCGCTGCTGCTGAACTCGAGAAAGAAGGTATTTCTGCGGAGGTTGTCGATTTACGTTCGGTCCGCCCCATTGATTACGCCACAGTGGTGGAGTCGGTGCGCAAAACCAATCGCCTGGTTATTGTAGAAGAGGCCTGGCCCCTGGCTGCAATTTCATCGGAAATCACCTATCACATTCAGAAGTATGCTTTCGACTTCCTGGATGCACCGATCAACCGGGTCAACAGCTTAGATGCCCCCCTGCCCTACGCCCCAACCCTGATTCAGGAAATTCTGCCCAACGTAAAGAGGACCATCGAGGCTGTAAAGGCAGTCATGTACCGCCATTGATTTTGGTGGCGGCTGAAAGGCTGAGTTTTTAAAGTCAACCGACCCAAACGCCAAAAAAAGATCCGACAAAAGGAATTGAACCTACCTTCTGATTTCCAAAACCAAATGAAAGTCCTTCTTGGCGAGGACTACGATAAGTTTCAGGAGGCTTTATCAAAAGAAGCACCAACGGCCATCAGGTTAAATCCAAGGAAACGGAATAGGCAACCGTTGCCCAACCATCCGAAAAATCCCATTCCATGGTGTAGCAGCGGCTTTACATTAACAAGCCGCCCAGTCTTCACACTCGATCCTGCATTTCACGCCGGCACCTATTATGTTCAGGAACCAAGCTCCATGTTTTTGGAACAGGTTTTAAAACAATTGCTGCCAGATCGAACAGGTCTGAAGATTTTAGATTTGTGCGGCGCACCAGGCGGAAAATCGACACACTTGCTTAGCCTGATCGACAAGAGCAGCTTGTTGGTTTCAAATGAAACCATTAAAACAAGAGCAGGGATTCTTAGAAATACAATTGAACGATGGGGAGCACCCAACGCCATGGTGACCAGCAACGATCCTTCTGATTTTAAAGTTCTCCAGGGATTCTTTGACCTGATCGTTATTGATGCCCCATGCTCAGGAGAAGGACTGTTCAGAAAAGATCCTGCGGCCATTGACCATTGGAGCATTGACCACACTGAGTTTTGCGCAGCTCGACAACAACGCATTTTGGAAGAGGTGTGGCCAGCCTTAAAGGAAGGTGGTCTACTGGTTTACTCAACCTGTACCTTTAATCAGACTGAAAACGAAAAAAATCTCCTGCAACTAAAATCCTTAGGTGCCTCATCCGTCGGAATAAAGGTGAATGCAGACTGGAATATCCATTCGACCGACGAAGGCGGCATGTTGGCCTATCGTTTTTATCCCCATCGCATCATCGGCGAAGGCTTCTTTATGGCTGTAGTCAGAAAAACTGGGTCTCTAGGTTCAGCAACGCCTGTCCTGAAACGTTCCAGCAGAGACAATTCAGTTAAAGAAACAAAAGCCTTCTCAAAAGAATTTCTGGAAGGCGATCCTAAGCAATGGATCATAGAAAATCATAACACCGAATCGGGAGCAGTGCTGGGATTTTATCCAGCAACACTTGAGCAAGACGTACACTTGCTTCGTCACCATTTAAGGGTTCTTTCCTCCGGCACCATAGCCGGAACAATCAAAAAGGAAAAGCTCATTCCCCACCATGGGCTGGCCTTCAGCACTGCACTTAGAAATGAGGTCTTCACTTCCGTAGAACTCAGTCACAACGATGCATTGCACTACCTGAAAAAAGACAACCTGATGCCCAATACAGAAAAGAAGGGGATGGTCAGGCTGACCTATGGAGGCGATGGACTTGGTTGGGGAAATATTTTAGAAAACAGAATGAACAATCTTCTGCCATCCGGTCAGCGGATCCTGATGGATCTTCACTGATTCAACGTGCAAACTTTTGTTTGTGAATTAGCCTCCACGGTTCCACCCAAATTCAATTTAAACAAGGTCAATTGTGTATTTTTGGCCGCCATTATTACAAGATGTCGGAGACCAAATACCAACCAGAACACGCAGAAACCAAATGGTATAGCCATTGGGAAAACAGCGGCTATTTCAAAGCAACCGTTAATCCAGCGAAGAAGCCATACACCATTGTCATTCCGCCACCCAACGTTACGGGCGTCCTGCACATGGGACACATGCTTAACAACACCATTCAGGATGTTCTGATCCGGAAAGCAAGAATGGAAGGCCGTGAAGCATGTTGGGTGCCGGGTACCGATCATGCCTCGATTGCAACAGAAGCTAAGGTGGTGGCGATGCTTCGTGAACGTGGAATCAAAAAATCTGATCTTTCCAGAGAAAAATTTCTGGAGTACGCCTGGGAATGGAAGGAAAAATATGGCGGCATCATTTTACAGCAACTCCGTAAACTGGGAGCCTCCTGTGACTGGGACCGTACTGGGTTCACCATGGATCCAGAGTATTACCAATCGGTAATCAGAGTTTTTGTTGACCTGTACAATAAGGGATTCATCTACCGCGGTCTCCGCATGATCAACTGGGATTGCGAGGCAAAAACAGCACTTTCGAACGAAGAAGTTTTGTACAAAGAGGAAGGTGAAATCTCCGTTTTGTATTCTGTTCGCTATCAGGTTAAGGACGATCCTGAATCATGGATTACCATTGCAACGCAGCGTCCGGAAACCATCATGGGCGATGTGGCCATCGCCGTAAACCCGGAGGATGAGCGCTACCAAAAACTCGTAGGCAAAAAAGTATTGGTGCCATTTATCAACCGCGAGATTCCGGTCATTGCCGATGGATATGTGGACAAATCTTTTGGAACCGGTTGCCTCAAGGTTACACCGGCTCATGACATCAATGACTACGAAATCGGCGTACGCCATCATCTGCCGGTAATTGACACGCTCAACGAAGACGGCACACTGAATGAGAAATGTGAGATCCCGAAATTCTTCGGAAAAGACCGTTTTGCGGTCAGAAAAGAAATTGTAAAAGACCTGAGAGCATCAGGCCATTTGGTGAAAGAGGAGAATTTCACCACCCGAATTGGTCGGTCGGAACGAACCAATACGGTTGTGGAGCCAAGGCTTTCACTTCAGTGGTTCATCCGCATGAAGGACATTTCCAAAAAAGCAAAGGAGGCTGTCGAACAGGATGAGATCAAACTTCACCCCTCAAAATTTAAAAACACCTACCGCCATTGGATGGAGAACGTCAGAGACTGGTGTATCTCCAGACAACTTTGGTGGGGTCACAGGATACCAGCTTGGTACGATGAGGAAGGAAATTATGTTGTAGCTGAAAATGAAAACGCAGCCAGGAAGATTTATAACGAGAAATTTCCTGGTAAAAATAAACCGCTAAAACAAGACGAGGATGTCTTGGATACATGGGCATCGTCATGGCTTTGGCCCATCGAAGTTTTCCATGGGTTTGGCGATGCACATTTCGATAACAATTCCGGAAAAATCAAGTCAGGCACCAACGCTGATTTAGACTATTTCTACCCCACCCAAACTTTGGTAACCGCACCGGAGATTTTGTTTTTCTGGGTAGCCCGAATGATTATTGCCGGTTACGAGTACACTGGTAAAAAACCATTTGAAGACGTCTACCTTACCGGAATTGTAAGGGATAAACAGGGCAGAAAAATGTCCAAGTCGCTTGGCAATTCACCCGATCCATTGGAACTCATGGCTAAGTATGGAGCGGATGGGGTACGCACCGGCATGTTGTTCAGTTCACCGGCAGGCAATGATTTGCTGTTTGATGAAAAACTCTGTGAGCAAGGAAGAAACTTTGCCAATAAAATCTGGAATGCCTACAGGCTCATCAGCGGCTTACCGGTTGAAGAGCGCCCTGCATCCGAAGAAAATCGTGTGGCATCGGAATGGATGGAGTCCCGCATCGGTACGGCAACCAAGGAACTCGAGGATCATTTCAGCAAATTCAGAATATCGGACGCGCTGCATACCGCTTATAAGCTTGTGTGGGATGATTTTTGTTCCTGGTATCTGGAGATCATAAAGCCGGAATATGGAAAACCCATTGATCGGGAAACGCTGGAAAAAACAATTGGTCACTTTGAAGTTTTGCTCAAAATTCTTCACCCCTTCATGCCTTTCATAACTGAAGAGTTATGGCACGAAGTCAGGAAAAGAAGTGAACAGGATTGCATCATTGTCGCCCAGTGGCCTACCGCTAAATCCACCGATGCTACATTAGAAAAAGCTGCTGAATTCTGCTTCAGAATTGTTACCGAAATCAGAAATGTGCGCAGTGCGAAAGGCATATCCCCAAAGGATCCACTAACCCTATACGTAAAAAATCTCTCTGCCGCACCGGCCGGTCCATGTTGGCCACTGGTGAAGAAATTGGCCAACCTTTCAGGCATTGAATCCACCACCGAGCAGCCAGGTCTATCGGTTTCATTCCTCGCAGGTACGACCGAATGTTTTGTTCCTGTCGCCGGAAAAATTGATACAGCATCTGAAAAAGAGTCCATTCAAAAGGAGATTGTTTACCTACACGGATTCCTTAAAGCGGTTGACAGCAAACTGGGGAACGAGAAATTTGTTTCGAGCGCTCCTGCTCAGGTCGTTGAAAATGAACGAAAGAAAAAGGCGGATGCCGAGGCAAAAATTGTTTCGCTTCAAAGTCAATTGGAAAAACTAGGCTAAAAGAGAAAGTCTTAATCCGGCCCCGCCTCTGATTTATAACGGGTAAAATAAACTTTCAGGTCAGCCTCTGATTTGTATTTGGTGAAGTAAATCTTCCAATCGGCCTCCGATTTGTACTTGGTCCAATACCATAAACCACTCCAGGGCTTAGCCTCACTTTTGTATTTAGTCTCAAATACAATCAGATCAGCCTCCGATTTATACTGGGTAACAAACACAACCTTATCGGCCTCACTTTTATAATTGGTCAGGTAAACGATCTGAGCGGCCGATGATTTACCGGCGAGCAAACCAAAAATCAATACTGCTTTAAACAAAAGATTTTTCATCCCATTCAAAGGTAGGGAATCCACCTAAAATTCCTCTCTCAGAAAATGAATCAGCAGTCATCAAAAACTCAGGGAGATTATAAATTATCTATTTTTGAGCGCTCATGAATCAGAACCTTTTTATCGCCTTTGAGGGCATAGATGGCAGCGGAAAATCAACGCAGGCCGAAATGCTTGCCGCCTGGATGGAATCGACCGGCAGAAAAGTATGGCGAACTGCTGAACCAACAAAACGGCCTGTTGGGAAGATGATTCGTGATATTTTTTCAGGTAAACAGATTGCCGATCAGAAGGTGATTGCCGGACTCTTCGTTGCCGATCGGTTAGACCATCTGCTCAACGAAGATGATGGAATGTTGCTCAAGCTGAAAAATGATTTTTGCGTGATCACCGATCGTTATTACCTATCTTCCTACGCCTATCACAGTGTTCACATGGATATGGATTGGGTGATTCAGGCCAATGCCATGAGTGCACGATTGCTTCGACCCGATGTTCACATCTTCATTGATGTCCCACCGGAAGTAAGTATGCAACGTATTCAATCAAGCCGCAGCGAAACGGAAATGTATGAGAATCTCGAAAACCTGAAAAAGGTGAGAGAAACCTACCTACTCGCTATTAAAAAAGTAGGACAGACGGAAAATATTCTTCGTTTTGATGGAACCATGGCACCAGATCAGTTGGCGAAACAAATCCAGGAAGCCATAAAAAAGCTTGGCTAACGTTTATAATCTGGCTGCCAGCAGCAATTCAATGTTCTTGTATTTGAGCTGAAAGGTACGCGCAACCGCCTCGTTCGTCAGTACACCTTTATACAGATAAACACCTTTTGTAAACCAACGTACGTTGGCGATCATCTCGTCGACACTTCCCTCATCGGCAAGTCGGAGGATAATCGGCGTAAAAATATTGCTCAGTGCATTTGTTGCAGTTCTGGAAACACGGGAAGCGATGTTAGGAACACAATAATGAATGACATCATATTTCCTGAAAACTGGCTTAAGGTGGGTGGTGATCTCAGAAGTTGCAATGCAACCCCCTTGATCAATGGTCAGATCAATAATTAGAGAATCCGGCTTCATGGCCTGCACCATTTCCTCTGAGACCACATGTCGAGGTCTACCCTTCTCAACCCTTAATGAGCCTATAACCACATCTGCTGTTTTCAGCGTTTCACCCAGTGTAATGTTGTCGATGGTTGAAGTATACACCTGACTTCCCAGAATCTGCCGGATCCGGCGAAGCTTATAGAGGTGGTTGTCAAAAATCTGAATCTCACAGCCCAGGCTCATAGCGGCGCGCGCAACATGCTCAGCAACTGTACCCGCTCCGATCACCACAATTTTGGTTGGTGCAACCCCTGAAATTCCACCAAGAATAATTCCCTTTCCTGATTCGGCGGTGCTCAGGTATTGCGCGGCGACCGACACAACGGCAATAGCAGCAATTTCACTGAGTGCACGGATGACCGGCATTCCTCCTTTTTTGTCTTCAATAAACTCATAAGCCAACGCGGTGATCTTCTTTCGCATTAAGGCTTCCAGACAACTTTTTTCAAGGTGACCAAGTTGAACCGCTGAAAGCAGCATCTGTCCTGGCTTCATCAGCTCAATTTCACCGGCCGTGGGCGGCTCAATTTTGATGATCAGATCCGCCTTATACACCTCCTGTGAGGTATATACAATTTTAGCACCCGCCTCACTGTAGGACTGGTCTGAATACTTCGAGCCCGCACCCGCCTTGGTTTCTACCCAGACTTCATGACCGTTGGCAACCAGGATACGTACTGCATCAGGGGTTAGACAAATTCTTTTTTCCTGAAGGGCGATCTCCTTGGGCAAACCGATAAAAAGCGATTTGGATGATTCCTTTACGCGGGCCAGCTTCTCCTGGGTGGCCATTGCTGTTTTGGCCAGTGCAGCCATGGAGGATCTTCTTTCGGACATGAATCGGCAGGGTTAGGGTCCCAACAATTGGAACCAAGTAAATTTCGCAAAAAATCGGTTCAGGAAACAGTCTTTAGGCCGACAGGAACAAGATTTTAGTCAGAAACGCGAAGCAGCCGATGCGGTTCACCATCTGCGGGCACCGGGTGAAGAATTTCAACCCGGAAGGATTCGGCGGGAAGCAAGGCATTCAATTTTTCAGGCCACTCCACAAAACACCAACTGCCGGAATCCAAATACTCATCCATTCCAATATCAAACAATTCAGCTTCCGACTTTACCCGATAAAGATCAAAATGAAAAACCTCCCCCTGACTGATGGGGTATTGATTAAGTATTGAAAAAGTAGGACTGTTAACCTGGTCGGGATTTCCGCCCAGCACCGCTACCAACGCCTTAACCAGGGTTGTTTTCCCTGCACCCGGCTCACCGGAAAGCAACCATGTTTTCTGTCCCGCCGAACGACTGATCAATTCCTTTGCGATTTCCGAAAGTTGCTCCTGACGGTATAAAATTTCCGACTTCATGTCATCAGGATTTCTTAGCAGCCAGTGTAATGAGTGGCACAATCATTTCCTCCATACTAATCCCACCATGCTGAAAAGTATCCTTGTAAAAGTTAACGTAGTAGTTGTAGTTGTTCGGATAGGCGAAAAACTGATCCTCCACTGCAAATGCAAAAGCCGTTGTCACACTTGATTTTGGGAGAAACAGTCGCTCCGGCTTAGGTACGAACATAATTTTGTCGCCTTCAAATCCAAGGCTCTTACCTTGCTTATAGCGTAGGTTGGAATTCACATTTCGGTCTCCGACAATACGGAATGGCTTTTTAACCCGAATGGTTCCATGGTCGGTGGTGATGATCATCCTGGCACCACGCGCCGAAACCATCTTCATCATCTCCCACAGTGGTGAATGTAAAAACCACGATTTGGTAATGGAGCGGTAAGCCGACTCATCAGGTGCAAGCTCCCGGATCATGGCCATGTCGGTCCGAGCATGCGAGAGCATATCCACAAAATTGTAGACGATGACATTCAGGTCATTCGTGAATAGATTGTTAAACGAGTCGACCAAAAATTTACCTTCTTCGAGTTTTTTGATTTTATGGTAGGAGGCTTTGCAATTAAGATTTGCCCGTGCGATTTGCTTCTGCAGAAATTCATCTTCAAAATTGTTTTTACCTTCCTCATCATCCTCGCCTACCCACAGTTGTGGATGGGTTCGCTCCATCTCCGACGGCATCATTCCGCTGAAAATGGCATTCCTAGAATAAGCAGTCGTAGTAGGCAGAATACTGTAATAAGTCTTTTCATCTTCCACCACAAAGTATTCCAGCAAGGCAGGCTCAATCACCTTCCACTGATCAAAGCGCAGGTTATCGATCAAAAAAACAAACAAGGGCTCACCCTTTTTGACCATTGGGAAAATTTTCTTTTTCATCAATTGGTGAGAAAGCAACGGCTTTTCCGCTGCAGGGTCATTAAGCCATTTGTCATAATTCTTCCGTACGAACTTGCAGAAGTTGTGGTTGGCCTCCACCTTCTGTGCTTCCAGCACTTCCAACATTTCTTTGTTATCGGCCGATTCCATCTGCAGATCCCAAAAGATAAGCTTGCGGTACATTTCAGACCATTGCTCGTGCGACAACTCACCCATAAACGCCAGGCTGATTCTTTGAAATTCCTGCTGATAAGAAGCATTGGTATGCTCCATCACCAACCGCTTGTTGTCTAGAATTTTTTTGACCGAAATAAGAACCTGCGTTGGGTTAACAGGCTTAATTAAATAGTCATCGATTTTAGCTCCAATCGCCTCCTCCATGATCTGCTCCTCTTCATTTTTAGTGACCATAACCACAGGCAGTGAGGGCTTGGCATTTTTGATCAAGCTCAAAGCTTCCAATCCTGACATGCCGGGCATGTGTTCATCTAAAAACACCACATCAAAATTACGGGTGGTGCAAAGCTCAACCGCATCGGAACCGTTGTTCACGGGCGTAATGTCGTAGCCACGCTGCTGCAGGAACAGCATGTGCGGCTTGAGCAGATCAATCTCATCGTCGGCCCACAGAATATTATATCTTTGCATCATACAAAATTAACCAAAAGGGCAGGATAAAAGTTCAGTAAGGGCATCCTGCTCACCCTCCTAAGTTTGAAAAAGAAGATCATTAACGATCCCCTTCACGGTTTCATTTCGGTGGAAAGCGAACTCGTTATGGAGATCATCAGCCACCCTTGGTTTCAGCGACTCCGACACATTCGTCAATTGGGTATGGCCGACGTGGTTTACCCTGGAGCTGTTCACACGAGATTTCAACATGCACTTGGCGCCTATCATTTAATGGGTGAGGCTGTGCAGACCCTCCGCTCCAAGGGCATTGCGATCAGTGAGGAGGAATCAGAGGCAGTTTGCATTGCTATTTTGCTTCATGACATCGGTCATGGTCCACTCTCGCATGCACTGGAAGAAACGTTACTTCCCGGAATCAAACACGAAAGCCTGACCTATCGTTTTCTATTGTCACTAAACGCAACTTTTGGAGGAAAATTGTCCCTTGCACTTCAGATGTTCCGGGATGGATACCGGAGAAGGTTTTTCCATCAGCTGATCAGTGGACAAATCGACATCGATCGCCTCGATTATTTGGAGCGTGACAGCTTTTATACCGGCGTTCGTGAAGGCATCACGGGAGTTGAACGCATTATTGCCATGCTCAATGTGGTTAAGGACAAATTGGTGGTCGAGGAAAAGGCCATTTACAGTCTGGAGAATTTTGTAACCGCCAGAAGGTTGATGTACTGGCAGGTGTACCTGCATAAAACGGCTGTGGGCGCGGAACGGATGTTGGTCAACATCATGAAGAGAGCGCAAGCACTGGCCAAAGGCGGACACGTTCCCCCCTGCTCTCCTGCCTTGGCATGTTTTCTGGAAAATGATATCAAGCTGGAGGATTTTGAATCCAATACCAGAGGCATTAATTATCTGGAACAATACAGCAAACTTGATGACCACGATATTTGGTACGCATTAAAGCAATGGACCAGAAGTCAGGATAAAGTCCTCTCCAAGCTTTCAACCATGTTACTGGAGCGTAAAATCTTTGCAGTCATGATGTCCAACAAAACATTGCGAAAGGAGGATATCCGAAAAGCACAGGATTGGGCAAGAGATCACTATGGCATTACATTCAAAGAAGCAGCCTACATGATCCACCACGGCACTGTTTCGAACGAAGCATACGTCAGGGGTGAAAAACGAATCAATATCCTCCTGAAAAACGGAAAAGTTGCTGATCTTGCCGGAGTATCCGATCTGCCGCAAATCCGGGCGATGTCGAAAGTGGTAAAGAAAAACTTTATCTGCTTTCCGAGGCCGGACTAAACTTCAGATCAAAACGGTATCGACACTGAATAATTAAGTCCTATGGAATTTTCGGTTCAGCAAATTGCAGCCCTATTGAACGGCACAATCGAAGGGGATCCAAAAGCCCGGGTGTCCATGCTGGCGAAAATTCAGGAAGCCGGACCGGGTCAAATTGCCTTTCTCTCTAATCCAAAGTACGAACCATTTCTATACACCAGCGGCGCAACAGCCGTCATCATCAACAAAAATCTGGAAGTCAAAAAGAAAGTTAACGCAACGCTTATTCGCGTGGATGATGCCTACATCGCTTTCACTGTTTTGCTTGAACAATACGCAGCCCAGATTAAAAAAATAAAAAGTGGTATCGAACAGCCCAGTTATATCGGGGAAGGATCGACCGCAGGCGAAGGAGTTTACAGAGGCGCCTTTTCATACATTGGAAACAACGTCAAAATAGGAAAAGAGGTAAAAATTTTTCCTAATGTTTTCATTGGCGACAACTGCACCATTGGCGATCACACCATCGTTTATGCAGGCGTAAAAATCTATGGCGGAAATCGAATTGGAAGCCACTGCGAACTTCACGCAGGTGCGGTTATTGGTAGCGATGGATTTGGTTTCGCCCCCCAACCAGATGGTTCTTATAAACCCATTCCTCAACTGGGTAATGTAATCCTTGAAGACCACGTAACCATCGGTGCGAACACAGTGGTCGATTGCGCCACCATGCTTGGAGACCATACAGTCATTGGAACCGGAACTCGCCTTGATAATCTTGTTCAGGTTGCACACAATGTTCAAATCGGAAAACATACCGTTATCGCTGCACAGGCAGGCATCTCCGGCTCATCAAAAATTGGCGACCAGTGCATGATCGGTGGACAGGCTGGAATCGGTGGACATGTAACAGTTGCCAACCACACCGCCATCGGCGGACAGGCAGGGATCACCAAAAATGTTTCAAAGGAAGGCACCAGACTCTTTGGAACACCAGCCTATGGACTCACGGATTACCACCGCTCCTACGCCATCTTTAAAATGCTGCCGGATCTCTACCATCGGCTTCAGAAGATTGAAGAAGAGCTGAAGGACTAACCTTTTTCTCAAAAGGTCAGATAAACCCCTTAAAACGCCCCAAACGGCCGTTAACCATCGGTCAAAAAACCTGACTTTTTCTTATAAATGGGCAGCAAGATTTTAAATTTGCGCCCACTTTGTCCTTATGCTGAACCATAAACAGCACACCATTAAGAAATCCGTCTCCTTATCTGGCGTTGGTTTACACACCGGCGTACAGACAACGATGACCTTTCTTCCTGCAAAACCCAACCATGGGATCAAATTCCAGCGGGTAGATCTACCAGGCAGCCCTATCATTGATGCTGACTGCGATAACGTGGTAGACGTTTCGCGCGGTACAACCATTGAACAGAGTGGAGCAAGGGTCTCCACCATCGAACATTGCCTGGCAGCCTGTGTAGGCCTTGAAATAGACAATGTCCTGATTCAACTCGATGGACCCGAGGCACCAATTATGGATGGCAGCTCAATGCCATTTGTGCAGGCACTGCACGAAGCCGGCGCAGAGGAACAAAATGCACTGCGTGACTTTTTTGAAGTTCAGGACAGTATCTTTTACAGAGAAGCGTCAAGGAATGTAGAGATCGCCGCGCTTCCGCTGGATGATTATAGAGTAACCGTAATGGTGGACTACAATTCTCCGGTATTGGGTAGTCAGCATGCCTCCATCACCAACATCAGACAATTCGAGCAAGAAATCGCCTCATGCAGAACTTTTTGTTTCCTGCATGAATTGGAGATGCTCTATAAAAACAATTTGATTAAGGGCGGTGACCTTAACAATGCCATAGTAATTGTGGACCGGGTCGTTCAACAGGATGAACTTGAAAACATTGCCAGGATGCTCAACAAGCCACGGGTTGAGGTTAAGAAGGAAGGCATCCTAAACAACATCGAACTCCGTTACAACAACGAGCCGGCACGCCATAAGCTTCTGGACATTGTGGGTGATCTAGCATTAGCCGGAAGACCATTAAAAGCTCAGATCCTGGCAGCAAGACCTGGCCACGCTGCGAACGTTGCCTTTGCAAAAAAACTGAAGAAGGCCATGGAGGAATCGAACCGGAAAGGAATTCCAAGATACAATCCATCGCTTCCGCCGGTAATGGACATCAAACAGATTTCAAGTATTCTTCCACACCGGTACCCCTTCCTGCTCATTGATAAAATTATTTATCTGGATCAGGAAACCGTCAGTGGCATTAAAAATGTCACCATGAATGAACCATTCTTCCAGGGACATTTCCCGGGAAACCCTGTTATGCCAGGCGTATTGCAGGTTGAAGCAATGGCTCAAATAGGCGGTATTCTCGTCCTGAACACCGTACCGGACCCTGAAAATTACTGGACCATTTTCTTAGGCATCAATGAAGTACGTTTCCGGAAGATGGTTGGTCCCGGCGACACTTTGGTAATTCAGTGCGACTTGCTTGCTCCGATAAAACGTGGCATTGCCAAAATGTATGGTCGCGCATTTGTAGGAAATTCCCTGGTGTGCGAAGGAACTATGACTGCCAGCATTGTAAGAAAAGACGCATGAGACATCCGCTGGCAAACATTCACCCTGAAGCAATTGTAGCAGAGAGTGCGGTAATTGAAGCCTTTACCACCATCCAGAAGGATGTGGTGATCGGCGAGGATTGCTGGATTGGTCCCAACGTTACGATCTGGGAAGGTGCCCGGTTGGGTAAAAATGTAAAAGTCTACCCTGGTGCGTCGGTCAGTTCGATCCCCCAGGACCTGAAATTTTCAGGTGAAAAGACAGAAACACTTATCGGTGACAATACCGTGATCCGCGAGTTTGTAACCATCAGCCGCGGAACGGTGGATAAATTCAGGACTGTTATCGGCAAAAACTGTTTGTTGATGGCCTACGTACACGTGGCACATGACTGTGTTATCGGCAACAACTGCATATTGGTTAATGCTGTACAGGTAGCAGGCCATGTAGAAATTGAAGACTGGGCAATCATCGGAGGCTCCTCAGCCGTCCATCAATTTGTGCGTGTAGGTGCACATGTTATGGTTTCCGGTGGATCTCTTGTCAGAAAAGATATTCCGCCTTACACAAAAGCAGCAAGAGAGCCACTCGCCTATTGCGGCGTGAATACCATTGGATTAAGGAGACGTGGATTTGAATCTGAGAAGATCAATGAAATCCAGGAAATATACCGTTATGTATTTCTAAAGGGACTTAACAACAGTAAGGCGCTTGATCTTGTAGAAAAGGATCTCCCACCGAGTAGCGAACGGGACATTATCATTAATTTCATACGTAATTCCGAGCGGGGAATTATGAAAGGCTTTTCGGCCAACGGAACAGAAGAATGACCATTCAAATCACAGGCCTGGGCAAAAGATTTAACCGGGACTGGATTTTCAGAAATCTCAGCATCGAACTCGTATCAGGATCCTGTACAGCAGTACTTGGTCCTAATGGCTCAGGGAAATCAACCCTCTTGAGCGTTCTTTGGAACCAGGTACCACAAAGTGAAGGCAGCTTTAATTATTTAAAAAACGGAGTTCAGGTTGAACAGGATTCCATTTTCAATTTCATTACCATCGCTGCTCCCTACCTGGAACTGCCCGAGGAACTGTCGTTGCAGGAAATTTTGGACTTTCATTTCCGATTCAAAAAACCAGCATCAGGAATGTCCTTGGAGACCATCCAAAACATCATTGGGCTCGTGGGGACCGGTGAAAAACCATTCCGTGAGTTTTCGAGTGGCATGAAACAAAGACTTAAAGTTGGTTTAGCCCTCCTATCCGATGCCTCCGTCACCTTTTTGGATGAACCAACCACCAACCTCGATGAACAAGGCATACAGTGGTATCAGGGACTGTTACAAAATTCGCTTAAACCAGGCCTAGGAGGAATTTTAAGAACCATTGTGATTGCTACCAATACAAAAGAAGATTACCTGCCTGGCACTTCTGTCATACAGATGAATGATTACAAATGACCGCCTGGTCAGATTTTCCTATACCGAATAATCCTATAATTTTACCGGACTAAAATCATTGCATGAATAAGCTCCGTTTGCCGTTTTATCTACTTGCCCTGATCATTATCGCTATTGGTTGCGGGGAGGACGAACCCAAGCCTACCGTTCAGGAACTAACGCTTCCTAAATTGGTCAAAACATGGACCCTGACTGCAATTACCCTTGACAACGTAAACAAAAAAACCGCAACGGAATACAACAACTTTAAGCTAAGCATTTCAGGTGTTTATGCTAAGGCCACACCAGATGCAGAGTACAGCTATTCCGTTTCAGGCAGAACACAATTAAGCCCATGGCCAGCCAGCGGAAAATGGAAATTCGATACCACCAGTCCGGAGACTACTATTTTACGCGACAAGGGAACAGATAATGAACTTCAAATGACCTATAAGGTCACCGATACCTCACTGGAAATCACTTTCAATTACCAGGGAACCGGAATCGCCGGCCGCTCAGAAGTTGTGAAGGGACAGTGGGTAATGACCTTTAATTAAGGTCATTTCAAAACTACAATTGTAATACCTGCACCTCCCCGGTCGGCGTGCTCATCGGAAATCGAAGCCACTGATTTATTCTTGGAAAGTTGGTCCCGGACTACTTTTCTAAGCACTCCCTCACCTTTTCCGTGCAATATTCTAACCTGAGCAACACCAAACATCACAGCATCATCCATAAAGCTGGCCAGCTCACCAACTACTTCCTCCACCCGCTTTCCCCTCAGATCAATTTCGGTTCGGAAGGTGGATCGCCTTGATGCGAGATCGATGTTGGAAACAACCAATTGCTTTTTCTCCTTCGTGCCCGACACAAGATGCAACTGATTCACGAGTACCGTTGAACGCATTAAACCGAATTGCACCGTCGCCTCATTTCCCTTCACATTTAGTACAGTGCCGGAATAATCATGTCCGCGCAACCGCACGGAATCACCCTCTTTAATCACCACACCAGCTTCAGGCACCAACAATTCTTTGGGAGCACTTACTTTAGAGCTGAGCTCTGATAATTTTTCCCGGGCTTTTTTGGTTTCCTTTTTTTCGGCGCGGTTTTCTTTGATGTGTCGAATGGTCTTTTCGATCTCCCGACGGGTTCCACTAAGCAAATTTTCCGCCTCTCTTTTGGCTTGATCTATTATTTCCTTTTTACCTGACTGCAGTTCAGCGGTGAGCCGTTCATATTTAGCCACCTGATCGTTCAGAAGTTTTTCACGCTTCTCTAAATCCGTCTTAAGCCTCTGAACAGTTACCTTATCGGATTCGGTCTTTTGCATCAACTCCTCCAGACCAATAAGTCCGGTCCCAATCAAACGCTCGGCATCCTGAATTACTCTGGAAGGTAATCCTGACTTTCGTGCCAGCTCCATGGCATAGGAACTGCCCGGCTTTCCAATCTGAAGAATAAAAAGTGGTTTTAGTTGTGCCGAATCGAAAAGCATGGCTGCATTTTCAATTCCGGAGATACGCTCCGGTAGCGTTTTCAGATTTGCATAATGGGTCGTAACCAATCCCCAGGCACCTTGTTTAACAATTTCCGAGAGCACCGCCTCTGCAATACCACCACCAAATGCAGGATCCGTTCCTGAGCCGAGCTCATCCATCAACACCAGCGAACGGTTGCCGGCGGCCTCAAGAAAGCCTGCCATATTTTTTAAATGTGAGCTGTAGGTTGAAAGATCGTTTTCAATGGACTGCTGATCTCCGATGTCCAGGAAAAGTGAATCAAAAACACCAAATTCAGAATCAGGATGAGCCGGAGGCAATAAACCACACTGCAGCATATATTGAACAAGGCCAACCGTCTTGAGACAAACAGACTTCCCGCCTGCATTGGGACCGGAAACCAATAAAATCCGAGACGCACTTTCCAAACGAATATCCAACGGCACCAGGTTACGCTTTCCTTTAAACATCAAATAAAGCAGCGGATGACGTGCTTGCTTCCAGGTCATGCCTGGAGCATTTTTTAGGACCGGCAGATCAGCATTCAAATCAGAGGAAAGCTTGGCCTTCGCTCGGTTAACATCCATTTCTGCCAAAAACTGGTAGGCTGGCTCCAACGAAGGCAACTCCAATCGAATAAGATCTGTGAGACCTCTGAGGATTCGATACTCCTCACGCTTTTCCTCATGCTGCAGATCCCTGATTTCATTGTTGGCTTCCATCACCTGCTCAGGTTCCATAAAAACCGTTTGCCCGGTTGAAGATTCATCCACAATTACACCACGGAATTTCCGCTTGAATTCCGCTCTTACCGGAATTACCACCCTACCCTCTCTGAACACCGGTGATGCACCTTCCGGACAAATACCACCCGCCAAGGCTTCCCGAAACAAAACCTCTGTACGTTTTCGGGCTGCTGCAATTGCAGATTCGATGGATGTACGGATTCGGTAAAGCTCAGGTGTGGCACGATCTCGGATACGACTGTTCTCATCAATGGCCTGATCAACCTGGCGAATAAATAAATCAGAAACCAAAACATTTTTGGCATAACCCGACAGGAGCGGATAAAAATCCGCATGTGTTGAAAAAAATTTCAGCCAGTCTCGTACCGTGGACAGGGACTGACGGATGCTCCATATTTCCTCTGCCTGAAGACAGGCATTTTCCATAGAAGCCAAACCTAACCAGGCCGATGGATCGATGTAATGCTTATCTGGATAACTCTCCCCAGACTGAAGAATCGAAAGAAATTCCCGATTAGCCTTTAAGGTTTCGGTGATTTCAACGGTAGCGTTGGAGAAAACGAGAGAATCCAATCGTCTTCGCCCAAGATCAGAAAGACAATAGCCAGATAGGATTTCACGAATTCGGTTGAAGCCAATTCGCGATTCGAAATCAACTGGGAAAATCATTGGCTTACCGGCGGCTTTGATCCACCCGCCTTTTGTTCTTTCAAAGCAAGAGAATCAATAAGCCTGTCATAAATTCGATTCAGCAGGACCGGATCGGCCAGGTAATACCGTAAGGATTCGTCAATCAAAGTATCCTGCGTAAGATGACGGTCGTTGTAAAGTTTTCTGAAGTGATTAAATAAAATGGCGCCCGAATCCTCTCCGACCCGAACATCTTTCAACCGCGCCTCCCGTAAATAAAAATCCATCATCAGGTCCACCATTTGATCCTCGGTTAGGACATCTTTTCTCTGGGCTGGGGCACACCCCAACAGCAACAGAAAAAGAGCCAGAGATATAATAAGAATCGATCTGAACATGGTGCAGGAGCCTGTAATCGGGCGAAATTAGCCATAAATAGGCTAAATTCGCGACCTGTCAGCATGAAGGAGCTTTTAAGAAAAGTCAGGAACTACGAGATCCGCATCCGCAAGGCCATTACCAGCCAGATGCAGGGAGATTTCCGCTCCATCTTTAAAGGGACTGGCCTTGAATTCGATGACGTCAGACCTTACCAATACGGGGATGACATCCGTTCTATTGATTGGAACGTGACCGCTAAAGGACATGGACCTTACGTCAAAACATTTAAAGAGGAGAAGGAACAGACCATTTATTTTATCCTCGATGTAAGTGCCTCCCAGAATATTGGTGATGAGGGACAATCCAAAATGGACATCACCAAAGAGATATGCGGTGTCCTGGCCATCGCCGGCGCACGGGAAAGCAGCCACGTTGGACTCATCGCCTTTTCTGATCAGCGTGAACTTTTTCTTCGTCCTGCCAAAGGAATGGCACAAGCGCTCCAGATTATTTCACAACTCGACCGTTTACAACCACGCTCCCTAAAAACAGACATTACCGGTGGATTATCTTTCGCGTTAAATGCGATCAAAAGACGCAGTGTAATTGTTCTGATATCCGATTTTATCGATAAAGGCTATGAAAGGCATTTGAAAGCCTTAGCAAGAAAGCATGACCTGGTCGTCATTCAGGTAAATGATCGACGCGAAACATCACTTCCGGAATTGGGCATTGTTCCAGTACTGGATAAGGAATCAGGAAAAACCTTTTGGATTAATTCATCCTTTGGTGAATTCAGAAACCGGCTAAGCCAGGGTCATAAGGAAAGACAGAATGGTGTAAGAGACATCAGCAGAAGACATCAGATCAATTTCCTGAGTGTTGACACACACGAAGATTTTGTTCCGGCACTGTTGAAACTTTTCAAAATCAGAAACAAAACGGTGAAGGCATGAAAAACTTTTTCGTGCTTCTTCTACTCATTAATTTCCTGGTGTATGGTCAGGATGTTAAAAAACCCGAAATCAGGGTTTACGGAAAATTCCTTAGCGATACCTTGCGGCTGGGAGAACCCGTTGCGTACGGATTGGGGGTTTACTATCCATCCGACAAGCACTTTTATTTGCCTGATTCAACCTTTTCCTTCGGCAAATTCGAATTCCGGAGCAGGGACTTTGAACCCACGAGATCCCTAAACGGAATAAGTCATGATTCAGTCGTTTATTGGCTGTCCAGCTTCGAAATCGATAGTTTGCAATTTCTGAGCGTACCGGCGCTGATGATTGAGCATGGAGACACACTCTTTTATGCCTCAAACCAGGATTCGATTTGGTTTAAGGAGTATGTGCATCAGGTTCCTGATTCTGTAACAGCCAACAATCTGCCACTTAAAATAAATACCGTCTATGAGCGCGTAGCTCAGTTAACCAACTATCCCTTACTATGGTTGGTATTGGCCATAATCCTTATGGCATTGCTTGTTTCATGGTTCTTATTTGGTAATAGAATAAAAACCTTTTTTGAATTGATCAGACTGAAAAGACAATTCAAGACATTCATTGATGCATACAGCAACATTGTAGAGGAAATCAGAAATGACTTTTCACAGAAAAAAGCAGAAGAGGCTCTAATGCTTTGGAAAAAATATCTGGAAGGACTTTATGGCATCCCCTACACCCGACTGACCTCTAAGGAAATTTCTGCACTACCTGAAAACCAAATTGTTTCTGCGCCTCTTCATGTCGTTGACCGTTTTGTTTATGGCGGTAAAAATCCGGGAGGGGTAGATGCGTTTTTTGATCTAAAAGGTTTTTCAGAGACCAGTTATTACGCTAAGGTTGAAGCATTGAAAAAACCAGCCGCCATTAAATAATGAATACAGACTGGCTTTCCCATCAATGGTTCACCCCGGAAACGCTGAAAAGTTTCACCTGGGAAAATCAACTTTTCCTGTATGGAATTATTCTAACACCTCTTTTAATTATCCTCAAAAACCTGATCAGGAGGTACCGATCTCAAAAAGTACCCGTTGCATTGGAGGAAAATGAACTCAAACCCGGAACCGGCGCATGGCTTAGGGTTATTCCTGATTTCCTTTTACTGCTAACCCTTTCTATGCTGATGGTTGCACTGGCAAGACCACAAAAAAGTAATGAAAAAGTCGAGCAATGGACAGAGGGAATTGATATTATGCTTGCCCTGGATGTTTCCCAGTCCATGGAGATAGAGGATTTTCAACCCAATCGACTGAATGCCGCAAAGAATGTAGCACGCGAATTCATTCAGGGAAGAATACAGGATCGAATCGGACTGGTTATTTTTTCCGGTGATGCCTATAGTCTTACGCCGCTAAGCACAGATTATAAATTGCTCTATTCCTATCTCGATGCCATCGATTTTAATATGATCGATACGAGAGGCACAGCAATAGGAAGCGCCCTTGCCATTTCCATTAACCGCATGCGCGAGTCTGACTCAAAGTCCAAAGTGTGCATTCTTATCAGCGACGGCGAAAGCAACGCCGGAAATATTGATCCCATCACCGCCGCAGAACTGGCCGCAGGGTACAGCATCAGGATTTATACCATACTGGTAGGAAAGGAAGGGCTGGTACCTTATGGGAAAGACCTTTTCGGAAGACCTCAGATGGTACCGAACACGGTCGACGAAACCACCATGAGAAAAATTGCTGAAATTGGAAATGGCGAATTCTTCAGGGTAACAGACAACCAGGCACTTCAAAAAGTTTTTAAACAAATTGATCAATACGAAAAAGCGGAAATCCGAGAAACCCGCTTCAAGGATACGGCTGATTTCTACCACATCTACCTGATCTGGGGACTATTGTTCTGGGTACTGTGGATTGCCACCAAGGCAACCTTCATCACCAGTATTTTGGAAGATTGATTTTAAGGAAGTTGTTCTACCACCAGATTATGGTTGGTATAAATGCAAATATCAGCTGCAATTTTAAGGCTCTCACGAACCATTTCCTCTGCTGACAAATGAGGGGCGAATTTTTTTAAGGCTAAGGCGGCAGATTGTGCATACATGGAACCAGAACCTATCGCAGCAACCCCATGGTCTGGCTCTAGTACATCGCCGGTACCAGATAGAATCAGAATTTCAGTCGCGTTGGCAACAATGATCATGGCTTCCAACCTGCGTAGGTAACGATCCATTCGCCAGTCTTTCGCCAATTCAATTGCAGCACGTTTCATATTGCCACTATAGGCACTCAACTTCTCATCAAATCGATCCAAAAGCGTAAAAGCGTCGGCAGTAGAGCCAGCAAACCCGGTCAAAACAGCTCCGTTGTAAAGCTTCCGGATTTTACGCACGTTGCTTTTAGCAATGGTGTTGCCCATTGTCGCTTGCCCATCGCCACCAATGGCAATCCTTCCATTGTGGCTTACGCATAGGATGGTAGTGCTGTGAATTTTTTCCACGAAATCAGGAGTTTATAACCTAGTAAGACCCAGTATGAATCAAACTAAAATTCTTACCGGCTCTTCAAGCAATCCTTTGAGGGTTTTCAGGAAGGCAGCGCCAATAGCACCATCAACAGCCCTATGGTCGCAAGACAGGGTTACTTTCATAACATTGCCTGGGACGATCTGACCATTTTTGACCACCGGAGTTTCTTTGATGCCACCCACGGCAAGAATGCAGGCATCAGGCGGATTGATGATTGCTGTAAACTCTTCAATACCAAACATTCCAAGATTTGAAATCGTAAGGGTACTTCCCTCCCAATCTGCAGGTTGAAGCTTTTTATCGGCTGCCCTCTGTGCGAGATCTTTGACCTCACTGGCTATGTGCGATAGAGTTTTGCTATCGGCGAAACGTACCACGGGCACAACCAATCCTTCTTTAACAGCAACCGCTACTCCAATATGAATGTGATGGTTCTTTCTGATTTTTTCTCCGAGCCAGCTGACGTTCACATCCGGATGTTGGCGGATCGCAGCTGCAACTGCTCTGATGACAAGATCATTAAATGAGATTTTTACCGGGGAAATTTCATTGATGCTCTTTCTGGCCTCCATTGCCTTATCCATGTTAATTTCCATGGTCAGATAAAAATGGGGGGCAGTGTACATGCTCTCCGACAAACGACGCGCTATCGTCTTGCGCATCTGACTCACTGACACTTCTTCAAAGCTTTCTTTTCCGACGACCGTAGGCAACACAACCGGTGTTACAACTTTTTGTTCTTTTGAAGAGGTGGCCGATGTCGGCTTATAATTTTCAATGTCCGATCTGGTAATACGACCAAAATCTCCAGTACCGGTTACTGCCGAAAGATCAAGACCCTTCTCACGCGCAAGCTTCTTAGCCAGTGGCGAAGCTTTGATGCGACCATTTGAGACAGCATCTGCCTGAACAACAGGTGCAGAACTTGAAACAACCGTCTCCATTTTAGCTGAAGCTGGGGGTGCAACAGATTCTTTTGGAGTAGCACCAGCAGTCTTGCCAGCCTGATAGGCATTCAATAGCGTTTGCCAGTCAGCACCAGGCTCGCCGATAATCGCCAAGACACCATTAATGGCCACTGCTTGTTTGGCTGCTGCGCCAACATACAATAAAGTACCAGACTGATAGGACTCATATTCCATGGTGGCTTTATCGGTTTCAATCTCCGCAAGCAGCTCACCACGTTTAACAGTATCTCCCACCTTTTTATGCCAAGCGGCAATGACCCCCTCGGTCATCGTGTCGCTCATTTTAGGCATTGGAACAACCTCAGCCTTTATTCCAGTAGTATCAATTGATTTCGCAGGCTCTGAATTGGCCACGGGGGCAACAGGTGCCGAAGCCTTGGGCGTTGCAGATGGCGCGGAGAGCAGGGAAGAAATATCTTCACCGGCCTTTCCCACAATCGCTAAAACATCATCGATCTTGACAGCCTGGCCTTCCGCTGCTCCTAGGTGAAGTAAAATGCCGGCATTAAAAGACTCATAATCCATCGTGGCCTTATCGGTCTCGATCTCTGCAAGCAGATCCCCCTTTTTAACAGTATCACCAACCTTTTTATGCCATTTCGCAATGACGCCCTCCGTCATTGTATCACTCATTTTGGGCATCCGTATCAACTCGGCCATACGATCAGATTTTCAGCGGTTATTTTCAATTGCAGGGGCCAAAAATAGGGCTTCAGGGACCTTTACCCAAATTTCACAGCCTTTTAAAAATTGACCGTTCCCAGTAGAAATTCAAAGGATAATCCACTCCTGGGAAGCACCGTCCGGGTAACCCTGACACCAAAATCAAACTCTGGCAATAACCTGAAAAAGTTCACATCAAACTTCACCTCCGCTCCAGTCGAAAAATAGGTGGTGGACTGGGCCTTCCGGGTCAGATCTCTAAGTGCCGGATTGTCGCCGAAGGCATAATCAGCAAAACCGTTCAACCGCACACGCTTGAAATTAATCAGTGGTCCAATCGATATATCCGGATACCAGACCGGCATGGTATAATTGACCGACATCGAATACATTTTTTCGGACCTCGAAGAGGCAACAGAGCGTGGTAAAGGAATTTCATTTCTGAAATTATAATTGGCCCGATTCCGCCAGTCAATTTTCGTATTCTGAAAAGCCCAATAACCCCACAATGAGTGGTGCGCAAGCAAACCAGGGAAATACAAATAGGAAGTAAGAGAAAACTGTGCACCTGTGAAATCACTTCCAGGAATCGAATTCACAGCATCTAAAAATAAAACCTGTCCCCAGCGGCTGTTGATGTCGCGGGTACTGGTCTTTAGCAGATTGTAAAAATTCAATCCAAATCGATTATAGCGAAGCGAACCATTATCCTGATAAGATCTAAAAAAATACTGCGGATATTTTGTGCTTACCACCCTACCGCCCTGATCGTAACTATTTTTAAATCCATCGACTACTGTGTTTCCTAAATAATTCCAAAGACTCAATTGGGTAAAAAAACGAGACTGCGTAAGATTAAATGGAATCCGAAAACCACCTTCAATTGTTTTTTCCTCCCATGAAAAACTCAGCGGAGCATTTACGGTTACTGTGTCAGAACCGTTGACGGATTCTATAAATTCCAGATCGTCTGCGACCTCAACGTCACGCTTACCGCTTGAGTACTCAAATTCGGCAATTGGAAAAAACGTTTGCAGGGAGGCACCGCCTTGCCAATTCCCTGTTCTTTCCTGAAGATCAAATTCATATCCACCACTCATGGAAAGGTTGCTCAAAACATCTCTTGATGTAACACCAAAACTTGCCCTTGTCAGATCGGTGGAAACAAATCCACCCCAACTGTGCGGATTGATGAGCTTTAAACCTTTTCGGTAGCTTTTTTCAGGATAGGTAACGCTGGGTATACTGTCGAGTAGGTGAGCATTTTTTTCCTGCTTAACCAAATGTGAGTAGAGCTCAGGAAAATAATCCGGATCGCCGGTAAATGGCTGCCAGGATTTAGGATCAAACTTTACTCTCACCACATCCAAACCATCGGCAGACTGATTGTTGTAAACCAGGTATTTGCCATCTGGTGAGACACATGGATTGTAGGCACCATACCTGGCTACCGTTATTTGATAAATCAAACCATTGGCTCGGTTCAGCGCAAAAACATTATCGACACCCCCTACTGGAGCATTGAACAACAGGTACCCGTTTTGCAGGACAGGATAGCCCACATTCCAATCCGAGGGCGCTAAAAGCACCTCCTCCTTACCAGAGGAAGCATCGATCAACACGATTGATTTCAGTCCATCGACAGTCTTAAGCGCCACAATTTTTTTACCGCTTTCATCCCATCGCGGCATAGCATAGAATGCCTGGTCAGGATTTTGTATGATTTGAATAATGTTTCCATCTGAATACCTCAATACAACCAGGCGACAGGAATAATCTTCGGCGCTCTCTACGGTCACAACCTTTGAACCATCCGGTGAAATGGCGGCACCTGCATAACGCGTTTGTCTGGATACGGTATGCGCACTGAATCTACCGCTGTCGAGATCGGTTCCTTTAACGATTGAATAATTTTTTGCTGGCCAACGCGGATCAAATCGGTATTCATTCCAAACCACCCGACCACCAGAGGCATCAATCATACCCGTTTCATTCACAGGACCGGGAGTAAAAAGTTTTTTCTCACCCTTAGGGGTTAACAACGCAAGCTGATCGATGGTACCGATCCCTGATTTCATAACCACCAGCGTACTGTCATTTATAAATTGGGGGAACGAATAATCGGTATAAGCCTTACCTTTTCGTTTGGATATAACCTCATAGGCGGTGATTGGAAGGGAGGAAGCGTACTGCTGCCATTGTGTCGTTAGGGTATCGGCCATTTCCCGGTAAAGCCCCCGTAGATATTTCCCACCTTCAATCCGGGTAGCGGTTGAAAAAGTGAAGGGCATAAAAGGCACATGCCATGCCCTGGCGGTAATTTTTCCCCACACCTCTGGATCATCCCATTTCTTCCGCAGATAAGAAACCATGTGGTAACCCAGCACATAATGGTTCGGGATAAAGTGTTTGTACGATCGAAGGTATTGTTTGTGGTAATTGAATTTTCTTCCCTCCTGCAAATTGGTTCTGAAGACCAAATCGAAATTCGGTATTCTTCCGCGGCCGCTGCTTGTGAATGCCGTCTCGGTGGCTACGGCGTCGCCTTCCCAAAACCAAGCAGGGGCTGAAACATACGACAAACCTGCGAGCGCCTCCTGACCAAACAGATAGTAAAAGATTTTATTAAATCCTCTAACACTGTGTTTGTATTGAGCCATGTGTCGGTATTCGTGAACAGCGAGTAGGTTAAGCCAATCGTTGGTTCCCAAAAAGTTATAATTCTGAGACGGCATGGTAAAAAATTCAGAGCGTCGTGGGCCCAGCGCGACGAAACCATTAGAGATGGAAGATTTATTCTGAAGAACGATGGGCATTTTCCATGCCGCTGAACCTATGGTCTTGCTTTCAGGCATGCGGATGGTCTGTAGGGTATTGGCCATTCGGTTGGCCTGCTGATAAAAACCTGCCGGATAGATGATCCGGAAATCAGTGGTCTCAATTTTTTTCCATCGTACGGAAGCAGGGGTATTTTCTAGTGTAGAAAACATCTGACCATGGACAGACCCCACGCCTACGAGCAAAAGAAAAATCAGGAAAAGACAATTGGGGAAAGGGCGCTTCAAGGCAAAGGGATCTCTAAAAAGCATGGGACGACAAACTTAAAATAATGCCGAGAAAATTTCCTCTTTACCATGCCCGCAATCCTTGCCAGAGTGCACCAACGGTAGCTATTATTGCACGAAATCAGGTTTAAATGTTCAATTGGTTCAAAAGGGCTTACGAAAACTACCGGGAGTACATTAAAGTTGACCTTGCCATGTATGCGTTGTTGATCCTGATGATTCTTATTTATCTACTGTATACTGCCTTTCGCTGAATCAGCGAATCAGAATCTCCCGTACACTTTCCTGCATTTTAACTGAAAGCTCATCGGTAGGCAGGTCGTTGACATCCTTACCAAACGGATCCTCAATCTCCTCCGCAATTAATTCCACTGAAAGCAAAACAAACGTGACCAGTACCACCACCGGTACGGTGACGTACAGCAGGGTAGTAACCAATCCAAAGGGAAGTGTTATCAGGAAAATAAAAATGAACTTCTTAATAAACATGGCGTAGGAATAAGGAATTGGCGTGTTTTTGATTCGCTCGCATGCACCAATGATATCTGCAAACTCTTTCAATTCCCGGTCCAATAACCAAAGTTGATTTTCAGTCAACTTTCCCTCCAGTTTCATTTTTTCAACTCGCTTGTAAATAGAAAGACATACCAGATTTGGCAGGTGACGGAAATTTTCAGCAGTTTCTTGAATTTCAGAATCTGGTAATTCCAAATCTTCCAGACGATGCCTTCCGCGCAGGTGATCTCTGAGTGATGCCGGTACATTTGAAATCATTTTAGCAAACCATTCCCTGTTCTCAACATCGGTTGGTGATAAATAGGTGCTGAATTTTATAGCGAGATTTCGCACGTTGTTAACCATACTTCCCCAAAGCTTTCTTCCCTCCCACCAGCGATCGTAGGAAGAATTGATCCTAAAGACCAGAAATAAACCAAGAACAATACCCAAAAGCTGGTGAATGGTTATCGTGCTTTTGAATTCCTGTTCATGCAGACGAAACACATCAAGGATTACAATACAAACCAAAAGGGAAAAAATGGTAATGAACACCAAAGCCGGACGAAGTGTTCGCATGATCTGCCGGCTGTAACTGTGGAATATGATGGACAGCCAAACTTTAGGATTATACTTTACCATGAGATAATTTTGCCTGAAGATAACCAATTTACCAAAGCTCATCCCCACCGATTCATGAACCGGCTGTTGTTTGTACTCACGTTGCTATGCTCAGGTTCTGGATTTGCGCAAATGGGTTTTGTGGTAACCATTTCGGGCGACACTTTACGGGGAAATCTTATCCTTGAGTCGAATGAAAAAATTGATCGCGTTAGAATAAAAAATGATAAATCGATTTTTCTATCCGCACTCCAGGTAAAATCATTACAAATCGAAAATCAGACCTATAAGCCGGTGACCTACGATGCTAAACTGAGGTTTATGCGCGTAATGCAGGATGGATATTTATCGGTACTTGCTTTCCAATCCAGCCACAATAGCTTCAACTACGATGGGGTTCTACTGCTCAAGGCTGATGGCCAAATGATGGAATTGCCGAGGCTTAATTTCAAAAAAGCGATGCCGGAGTTCATCGATGATAAGCCCTTGGCTGATAGCATTGCTGCAGGTTTTTTAGGCCGTGCAGAGCTGAACTTAATTGTTGCTCGCTACAATAAAAAAATTGAGATACGTACGGCTGAAATCATGAAATTCAATAAGGCGGTAGAGGCTGGAATCCCTGCTGTTGAGATTGTTCAGAGACTTCGAAATGCTGTTGTCGAGCGCACCTTTGAGGGCAAAACCGATGCACTTGAAATCCTACAGGATGTTGAAAGTAAGCTTACGAAAGGTGAAACCATTCCTTCCTATACATTGAAAGCACTTCAATCAGTACTAAAGGATCAATCCACAACTAAGGACCTGCTTAGTGATCTTCAGACTGCTCTTAAAAATTGATAGATTGCGTTAGGTTTCCTGAACCGAAATTCATGCGATTTTTTGTAGATCCAGCCATCGAAAAAGCAAAAACCATTCACACAGATTTTTATCTGAGTGATTCTGTCTTTGAAGAATCAAAAGAAAAAATATTCGACTCGAGCTGGCAGTTTGCCGGCGACACCGATCAAGTCAGCGAATCGGGCTGGGTTACCCCTGTGCAATTGTTGCCAGGTATGATTAACGAGCCGCTGCTGCTCACCCGTGATAAAGAGAATAATATTCATTGCCTTTCCAACGTGTGCACCCACCGGGGCAACCTTTTGGTTGAAAAAGCATGTAGACTCAACGACATCCGTTGTAAATACCATGGACGCCGATTTGGCTTAAATGGTAAATTTTCCTCCATGCCTGAATTTAGGGAGGTTGAAAATTTTCCATCGGAATCCGATCATCTCCATACCCTACCCATTCATCAGTGGGGAAAATGGATTTTCACCTCTCTTGGTCAATTGCCCGCAAGTGCGTTTTTCAAGGAAATGTCAGAAAGGCTAGCTTGGATGGACTTTACCCAATTCAGATTAAGGCCGGAGCTATCGAGGGATTACGAAGTAGACGCCCACTGGGCTTTGTATTGCGAAAATTATCTTGAAGGTTTCCACATACCATTCGTGCATGCAGGTTTAAATGAGGCGATTGACTACGGAAATTATACAACTGAATTGTTCCAATATTCGAACCTACAATTGGGGATTGCCAAATCCAATGAGGCGTGCTTCAACCTGCCGGTGGAAAGTCCTGATTATGGTAAAAAAGTTGGGGGATATTATTTCTGGGTTTTTCCGAACATGATGTTCAACTTTTACCCCTGGGGCTTGTCCATAAATATTGTTAAACCTAAAACGCCCTCTTCCTGCACCGTTAGCTTCTTAACCTACGTTTCGGATGAAAACCGATTGCGCCAGGGCGTTGGTGCCGACCTCCATCAGGTTGAAATGGAGGATGAAGACATTGTTTGCAACGTCCAAAAAGGCATACGATCAAGGTATTATACGCAAGGCAGGTATTCGGTTACCCGTGAAACAGGTACCCACCATTTTCACCGGCTCCTGGCAGCGTTCCTGCAATAGCGCAATTTTTCTGTCGCTTCCTTACTTCCTATAAACCTCCTTTTTAAGATTTTTAAGCGGTTTTATAAAAATATTTGAAAATTCATTGCCTAGTACTAAACATTACAAGGTACCTTTGCGTATAAACTGCTAAACAGCAACATGAACCTCGAAAACACTCAGATTCAAATGAAAAAGGGAGTGCTGGAATATTGTATCCTACACATCATCAGCCGCGGCGAAGTCTATGCTTCCGATATGCTCGGTGAACTCACCAAGGCCAGAATGATCATTGTTGAAGGCACGCTGTATCCCCTACTTTCCCGACTCAAAAATTCAGGCTTGGTAGACTATAAATGGATCGAATCCAAAAGCGGACCACCAAGGAAATATTATACGCTCACCTCAAAAGGGAAAGAATTCCTAAACGGGCTGGAAGAGACATGGAAAGAGATTCAATACTCAACCGCCCAAATCACCAACAACCATTCCTCCAACTAAACCAGATAGTTAGACTAGAATCGTATGAAAAAGAATATTAGCATAAACATCAGTGGCATCATCTTTCATGTGGAAGAGGACGGCTATGAAAAACTACGCCAGTACCTTGATGCCATCAATCAATACTTCAGCAAATTTGACGGCAGCAGTGAGATAATCGCTGACCTCGAAAACAGAATTGCTGAAATATTTCATTCCAAACTTTCAGATGACAAACAAGTCATCACTTTGGAAGATGTAGAAGCACTGATCCAAACTATGGGTGGTATTGATGATTTCAAAGCCAGCGTAGCTTCTGATGAAGAGTCTGCATCGTTCGAAAACCAAACCAATCAAAGCAAGGAAAACGCCGATCCACATTCCTCCAATCAATCAGCCAAAAAACTCTACCGGAATAACCGCCGGAAAGTACTTGGTGGTGTTTGCTCCGGAATTGCTCACTACTTCAAAATTGATCCGGTCTGGCTAAGGTTACTGCTTATCCTGCTGATACCTGTTGCCAATGTGTTTGTTTTCTTCGGCTATATGTTAATGTGGATTATCGTGCCAGAGTCCAACGATTTGGATGATCAGCCCAGCATCAAAAAAATATACCGCAATACAGAAGATAAGGTTTTGGGTGGTGTGGCATCGGGTCTATCGGCCTACACAGGAATGGATGTGTCCATAATCCGAATTCTATTTGTTGTGGGAGCATTTTTCGGCTTCGGTATAATCGCTTATATCATTTTTTGGATTGCAGTACCCGCAGCAATTACACTCAAAGAGAAAATGGAAATGAGTGGTGAACCAGTTACCCTTTCCAACATAGAAAAAAATGTAAAATCAAGACTGAACATCAGCGAAAATGAGGAAAGCACACTTTCCAGAATACTGCTGTTTCCCTTCCGCGCCGTTGCTACCGTACTAACAGGCATCGGAAAAGCCCTGGGGCCCATAGCGGAAATATTTGTGATTTTTCTCCGATTTGTGCTTGGATCGGTTCTGGTGTTGACCGGTGGTGCCTTACTGCTATCTACCGCCATTTTCATTGGCCTATTTCTAGGTATAATTTCTGCTGGCAGCTTTTCTTCCGATTGGGTCAATTATTTTCCGAGCGAAGCTTTTCTTCAAACCTTTTCAACCTGGTCGCTGATTGCTGCACCAATTATACTTGCCATACCATCCTATTTTTTAATGATGTCTGGCGTATCGCTGTTCACCAAAAAATGGATGATCGGAAGGATAACAGGATTAATTATGTTCATCCTGTTCGTTGCGTCCTGCATATGGCTGACCATCAGTTTGCCCTCAATGATTCTCAAATTTTCGAAGGGAGGCTCCCATCGCACATCGTATTGGTTCCCGATTCAAGGATCATCACCGGTGTTTAGCCTTAAAGACACCGGCCTGGAAGGTTATCAGGCTACTTCCATCCGCTTCAAAGGTCACGACCACGATAGCATTTTAATTGTCCAGACCATTGAATCTAGGGGCAACAGCAGACAATCAGCCGTAGAAAATGCAAAGTCGGTCATCCATAAGATCGAACAAAAGGACAGTCTGATTTTGGTAGACTCCAACATCAAATTTCCTAAAGGCACATCCTTTTATGCACAAGAGGCAAGAGTGGAGATCTACGTTCCGTACAATCTTAAGTTTATGGTTACCCAAAATTTTATGGAAGAGGTCAGCAGCCTTCACCGCTACGTCAGTGAAGATTGGTCAAAGGAAACCTTTTTATTCGACAGTACCGGTCTAAAATGTGTAAGCTGTACAGAAAAAGACACATCATTTGATCAGGAATTCGAAGACGAATTAGAAGATCCAAATGTGATGGATGAATATGGTTTTAAAAATTTCGATGAAATTGAAATCAGTGGTGTGGTCGATGCCGATATTAAGCGGGGAGAAAACTATGCCATAAATATTTCAGGTAGTGATTTTATCAAACGTAACCTTAGGGTGTCTATGGAGAATAGGACGTTAATCATCAAAATGAAGGATGGAATTAATCTAAACCTCGACGAAGATGATTATGACTTCCGGATTCACATCACACTCCCTGAACTGGAATCACTGAAAGTTACCGGCGCAGGAACCATCAGGGTTGAAAATTTTCGACAAGAGGAAATGGAAATATCACTTTCTGGTGCGCTTAAAGGCTATGCTGACGTAAAATCGGAATCCATCGACATCAACCTCACCGGCGCAACCAAAATGGAGCTTGAAGGTAAAGGCAATTTCCTTGAAGCCAACCTACTAGGAGCTTCCAAACTCGAGGCAGGTGATTACACTGTAGAATCAGCCGAAGTTGAGACCACTGGTCCCTGTAAAGCAACCGTTAACGTCCGCGGTAAACTTGAGCGGAACGAAGGCATGGTTGGCGAAATCAGAAACATTCAAAAAAATCAGGAAAATTAAATTCATCGAAACCTTTATCTTGGACAGTCTATCCTGTCCATGAACGTTTCAATTAAATTTCTAGGCGCCGCCGGATCCGTTACAGGATCGAAATACCTTCTTCGGTTAGACGAAGAGCAAATTTTGGTTGACTGCGGTTTATTCCAGGGACACAAAGAATTAAGACTTCGCAACTGGGCGGGGCTACCCATCGACATCAGCAGTATTGGGACGGTCATCATCACGCATGCCCATATCGACCACTGCGGCTACCTTCCAAGGTTGGTGAAAGACGGATTTAAAGGAAAGATTCTCTGTACAAGGGCCACAGCCGAACTGATGCCCATAATGCTGAAAGATGCCGCCAGACTTCAGGAGGAGGAAGCCGATTTCGCCTACAGACAGGGTTATTCAAGACACAGTAAGCCCGAACCATTGTTTACCGTGGAGGATGCCGAGGCAGTAAAAAATTTAATTCACGGTATCGAACTGCACCACAACTGTCCTATTGGAAAAAGAGCATCCATTGAATTTTTTAAAAGCGGACACATTCTCGGCGCTTCCTCTGCACAAATCACGCTCCTGGGAGAGCGTCAATCCAAAAAAATTGTTTTCTCCGGCGATATCGGTCGATTTAATGACCCCGTGATGTCCGATCCGGAAATGTTTGATCAAGCAGACGCTGTGGTCATGGAGTCGACGTATGGCGATCGAAACAATCCAAGTGAAAAAGTTGGTGAAGAACTTGCTGCTGTAATCCATGATGCCTTACTCAGAGGAGGGCCAATAATCATTCCTGCGTTTGCGGTCGGACGCACCCAGGTTCTTTTGTTTCACCTTCAAAAACTAATCAGCAATAAGGAGATTCCGGAATTACCTGTTTTTGTTGACTCTCCTATGGCCATTAGTGTAACCAACCTGTACGAACGACATCCTGAGTGGCACAAAATTGAAGTGGTCAAGGACCATAATGAATTGATCAGCATTTTCGATTCAGCGAACATTCATTACTGTAATACTTCACAGAGCTCCAAAGCACTTAACAACCTCAAAAAACCTTGTATCATCATATCAGCCTCTGGAATGTGTACAGGTGGAAGAATTTTGCACCATCTTTTCCATAGACTGCCCGATCCCTCGGCCACCATCCTATTTACAGGATATCAGGCAGCAGGAACAAGAGGGCGTGATATTCTTGAGGGCACTCCTTCGATTAAAATTTTTGGGCAGTACGTAGGTATAAGGTGCCAGGTAAGAGTGGTCAATGGTCTATCGGCACACGCCGATCAGACGGAATTGCTGAAATGGGCAGGGGCAATTAAAAAAGGACCTAAAAAAGTTTTCATCACCCACGGTGAGCCCTCAGTGGCCAAAGGATTTGCTGATTTTCTCAAGCAGAAACTGGGTTGGGATCCGATGATTCCGGAATACCAGGAAACCTGCCTTTTGTTCGAAGGCATTTAGCATAGCTCTGTATTACCTCATCTTCCAGGTCCGGGAAGCCTTATCAAAATAGGTACGATCATCCGGAAACTCGATGAACTCAATTCCGCCACTGTTTACCGTTTCCCATGGCTTTAGTGATTCACCTTTAACCATTTTTTCAAACAGAAAAGACGAGCGACGCTTTAAAGTGTCCGGTACCATTTTCCAGGTTCTGAACAGCTCCTCATAATCATCGATTCCACCCTGCTCATTAAATACAACGTAGCCGCCGATGGCTACTCGTTTTTCAAACAAACTGGGTGCCGGGCGGGACAACATAAAATATTCCCGCTTACCATTTTTAAAATAGGCCTCCATTTGGTGTTTGGAGGCCTGATCCAAATAGAATGAATCATAACGGGCATCAAATCTATCACCAGATCCTAAGGACTCAGGGGTACGGGCAGCCAATCGAATAATCCGCTGAACGAATATTTTCTGCTCATGTAAAGTCAGATGTAAACCTGGCTCATAGCCACGTCCTGTGCAGGCAATGAAAAATATCCCAAGGAAAATCTGAGGAATGAATTTTTTCGTCATGATTCAAAAATAAGGAAGACTCTCAGTTAGAGAGTCTTCCGGCTTAAACCCAAAGCTATTAACTCAATAGATCTTGTTCAGCGGCTGAAACTCAGCCCAACCATTGGTCCAATCGGTAGATCCGAAAGCCCCACGATAGGTGGTGGTTGTAAAGAAGGAACCGGTGAGTTTAGTATTGGTGAAACTTGCACCCTTATTCAGGTTATTGGTAATAGAACTCTTACCGGCCTCAAGGGTGAAATCAGGATCTGATGGATAGGTGGCAGCTGTTTTTGAGCCCCAGAAAAGTGCAGGCCGTATACCGCGGTTTGAAAGCACAGAGTCTGCCTTCACATCGATAAACGATCCGTTGCCGTTGTTGGTCCAATAATCACCTATTGAGGCGGCGTTTCCTGATGACAGACCAGTGGCAAAAGCAGCATCAGAAACAGAGGTACTGGAGCCAAGGAGGGTGGTTCCGGGAACAGAAAGCACATTACCTGAATGAACACCGCCAGCGGAAACCAGATTGTCCAATGTTCCCTGGTCGTCGACCCTTACGCCAACCCTGAATCCTGCTACAAATGAATTGAAGATGGATATGGATGTTCTGCGACGAATGTGAACACCATTTTGATAGTTAGCCGAAATAGACCGCGAAACGATATCTCTTGGTCCAAGGACTGTAATGTTTGAGAAGACACCCCTTGTACAGCCCGCCGTAGTAGTTGCGTCACAAACTCCGGCTATGGCGTTACCATTGGCCTGATTATCACTTTCAAAGGCATTGGAGCCAGACTGGTCAGCGAAGAAAGGATTTCTTACCACAAGGCCAAACTGTACATTTCCGCCCCAACCAAAGTCAGTATCAAAATCATCGTCCCAGGTTGAATGGGAGACCAAATACTTTCCGTTTACTGTTCCACCAAACCACTCAAAACCATCATCGCCACCGAATGAAACCTGTACATAGTTGACCGTGGTTCCATTGCCTACGCCCCCGAATGTAATGCTGTTGGTTTCATTGTTTGGGGTTAATTCAATGCCGGCATATTCGATGCGAACATATTCCAGTTTACCAGAGTTTTCATTGGCGTTGATGGAAGGATCCGTACCAATGGAACCATAGTTTTGCGTTGGCGTAATGCCTTCAATGGCTGGTTTTGCACTTTGGTTGACAAATGCATTTCCCAGAATAATGATACCGCCCCAATCCCCGCGATCACGTTCTCCAGGATTTTGCGCCGATGTAAATACCACAGGCTTACTGGCTGTTCCTTCGGCTATTAATTTTCCTCCCGGTTGAACAATAAGCGTTCCTTTGGTAGCCTTATCCCCTTTTATTAAAGTTCCTGCAGGAATGGTTAGGGTTACTCCAGAAGGAATGAAAGTCTGACCCTTTATCAGGTAAGGCTTTGATGCATCCAGCGTCTGGGTCGTTAGGTTCTCCTTTAATACAATGGTTGGATCAACAAAAATGATGTCAAGTACTGCGGTTGCATTTACAGTTTGGTTCCCTCCATCAGTAATCGTCAGGACGACTGTTCCCGCACCAGTAGTATTGCCGGCCGTAAATTCAACAACAATATTTCCTTCTTTGCTACCGTCGGCAGGAGCAGTTTTAACCACGGCTGTTCCTCCTGTAGCCGTCACTGAACTTGACTTGTAATTGGCAGCTGCAGTAAAGGTGAAGGTGATCTCAACTTTGGTTCCAGTCTGAACACTTGTAACAGCGGATGGAGCTGTCAATTGAGGAGGCGCGAGCGTTTCCTCCTCACAGCTTTGAACAAACATTGCTGCCAGTGCAAGAAAAAGCACTTTTAAAGAGTTTATTTTTTTCATAGGAGATAGTGGTTTTTGATGGTGCAAAGAAGTAGACCCATTGCCACAAAAAAGTTATCGGGGAGTTATGATTGAATTACACCAGCGTTAAGGGGGATGAAA